>ENA-OQKY01000082-OQKY01000082.1-human-gut-metagenome-genome-assembly--contig:-NODE-82-length-131057-cov-8.851195_pt1 | contig 131057 bp, 112 predicted proteins | sample MGYA00242652_ERZ504805 | MGnify/ENA primary metagenome ERZ504805 (study PRJEB26092, sample SAMD00036400) | human gut metagenome | host: Homo sapiens | study: EMG produced TPA metagenomics assembly of...
TAAGGGACCAGACTACGGTCCCTGAGTGCTCATAACGAACCGCTGCACTAAGCTCGAGAGGACCTCGCTAAGTGCCAGCGGAATGTATCGCACGTAAGGGACCAAACTACGGTCCCTAAGTGCTCATAACTAGGAGGTAATATTTATGAGTAAGATTGATGCTGTAAGGGCTGCCATGGTGGAAGCCATGAAGGCTAAGGACAAGGCCAGGAAGGATTCTCTTTCCATGCTGCTGTCCGCCCTCAAAAATGCGGAAATCAACAAGAGGGAGCCTTTGACGGAAGAAGAGGAGAACGCGGTCGTTAAGAAGGAAATCAAGCAGACCCAGGAGACGTACGAGATGGCGCCGGCGGACCGTGAGGACATCCGGTCAGAGGCAGCCGCCAGGATGGCTGTTTATAAGGAGTTTGCGCCGGAAGATATGAGTGCGGAGCAGATTCGGGAAGTTATAAGTGCGGTCCTGTCTGAGATGGGAATCGAAAACCCTACGGCTAAGGATAAGGGAGCCATTATGAAGGTCCTGATGCCCAGGGTCAAGGGAAAGGCAGACGGCAGGCTGGTCAATGAGACGCTGGCTTCCATGTTCCGGTAAGGACGCCCCGGGGCTTTTGCAGGTCCCGGTCCACCCCGGTTTGGTGCGCTGAGCAGCAAGCCGGACAGAGCAGCAGGCCGGACGGAGCAGCATAATAAAAGGATGCGGGGCTTAAGCTTCGCAGGAAAAGGAGACGGTTACGATGTATAGGAAAGAAATTGAAGGTTTTATTGATTCCCACAGGGAAGAAATGATAGAGGATATCTGTACGCTGTGCAGGATTAACAGTGAGAAGATGCCTTATGTGGAGGGCAAGCCTTACGGGGAAGGCCCGTTCCAGGCCCTTCAGGCAGCTCTTGGCATGGCAGAGGGCTATGGTTTTTCTATCCGCAATTATGACAATTATGTGGGAACAGCCGACCTCAATGACAAGGAGAGACAGCTGGACATCCTGGCCCACCTGGACGTGGTTCCTGCCGGTGAGGGATGGACGGAGACAAAGCCCTTTGAGCCGGTGGTAAAGGACGGAAAGCTCTTTGGACGCGGTACCGCGGATGACAAGGGACCGGCCGTGGCTGCGCTTTATGCAATGAGGGCAGTGAAGGAGCTGGGAATCCCGTTAAATAAAAACGTCAGGCTGATTCTGGGTACGGACGAAGAGTGCGGAAGCTCTGATATTGTAAATTATTACGACAAGGAGGAAGAGGCGCCCATGACCTTTTCTCCGGATGCGGAATTCCCGGTCATCAACATTGAAAAGGGACGTCTGGAAGGTCATTTCCATGCATCCTTTCAGGCTTCTGAGGCAATGCCAAGACTGGTGAAGGTGGAAGCCGGAATAAAGGCGAATGTGGTTCCGGGCAAGGCCAGGGCTGTTGTGGAAGGTCTTGACCTTAAGACATTGGAGGCTGCGGCAGAGGCTGTGGAGAAGGAGACAGGAATTTCTTTTGTGCTGGAAGGTGATTTGCCGGTTATGACAGTTACTGCCCAGGGGGAGGGCGCCCATGCATCCACACCCCAGGAGGGGAAGAATGCCCTTACAGGCCTGCTGGTGTACCTGACACGCCTGCCTTTTGCAGAGTGCCCCCAGATGGATATGGTGAAGAACCTGCTGAAGCTTTTCCCCCACGGCGATACCTGCGGAAAGGCTGCCGGAATCAGCATGGAAGACGAGCTGTCCGGTGCTCTGACCCTTGCTTTCAGTATGCTGACTGTCGGTGCTGATGGACTGGAAGGCGTATTTGACAGCCGGTGCCCGATCTGTGCCACAGAAGAATCTGTGCTGGGAGTGGTAAAGCAGGCCATGGCGGACCAGGGGCTTACACTGGAAAATGATTCCATGATACCGCCTCACCATGTGGACGGAAATTCTCATTTCGTAAGGACGCTGCTGTCCGTATACGAAGAATACACAGGCCTTGAGGGCAGCTGCCAGGCTACAGGAGGGGGCACCTATGTCCATTCTCTGAAGAATGGTGTTGCCTATGGCGCGGCCCTGCCGGGAACAGATAACCGTATGCATGGAGCCGATGAGTTTGCAGTGGTGGATGAGCTTGTCTTAAGCGCAAAAATATTTGCACAGGTTATTGTGGAGCTGTGCAGCTGATAGAGGAAATATACACTGTTTTTCTGTGACCTGATTGTGAATGAGGGGATGATGGAATGGTGAGATTGGGATGTGTTCCGGAACAGGGCGGGCCATCCGCTTATATGGAAAATGCCAAGGCGGTCCGGACGGCGCCGCCGGGGCGTCAGGAGCAAACAGATGATTTGGGTAAAAATGGTCCCGAAACAACGGCCGTCAGAAGCAACGACAGTGCCTGCCGGGATCAGGCTGTGTGGAGCTGGACAGAGGGGGCGGACGATTGGAGAGAGCAGGCTGTCCGTATGCTGGAACAGCTGAAAAAGCAGTATCCGGGCATTGTGTTCCATTTGGCGCAGGAGAAGGACGCCGGTGATTTGGCTGCCCTGGCTGTCCAGGCAGGGACCGGCGTACATCTGTATCTGTCCCGGGAATTTGTGGGGCGCATGGGCAGCAGCCGGGAGGACTTCAGCCAGTGCTGGTCTGAGCTGGTATCTGCGGCCGGAACTTTGTCGGCAAAACAGGGACAGACCAGGGCCGTGGGAGCATTTTTAGGGGGGAACGGGACTTCCTACTGGTCTGTGCAGGATAAAACGGAAAAGGAAGCTGTGCCTGTGGTCTCACACACAGGCGCACAAGAGACACCTTCTGCAGGCAGCGACCCCAGGGTGCGAGTTTCTGTTTCACTCAATGTCTCCAGCCATTTTTCCCGGGTGGCCAGGGCCCGCACCAAGGGTCAGGTGCAGGAGGCTGTGTGGGACATCTACAGGTCCATTTCCAATCTGAAGAGGGCGGCAGCCTGCGGTGATGACCAACAGCGTGTAAAGGCATCCAGAGCCCTGCGTTCCCTCCAAAAGCTGCTGGGCCGCAGCGGCAGGAAGATGCGAAAGCTGGAGCGGGAACGGCTTAAGGAGCAGGAACAGAAAAAGGCGGAAAAGGAACACCAAGACAAGCGGGCCTTCCGGCTTAAGCAGGAGAAAAGGCGCATGCGCTCGGCCAGACTGGGATCAGATGCCTGTCTTGTGAAGGAAGGCCATGGAGATGACTTTTATATTCAGGCGTACAGGCGGTTTTCAGGAACCGCTTATAAATGGGAGTACCAGATGCCAGCGGGTACCATGGCAGGCCTTTTTGACGCCGTTCCATCAGGAGGCAGTGGGATGGCCGGCACGGCGGAGGCCGGATTTACGGCAGCCGATGTGATTGTCTCGGGAGACACCCTTTAAATCATAACGAACATATTAAGATGGTGTTTCAGGAAAAAGTGCTTGACAAATAGGTTCATGTGATGTATTTTCTTAACTAAGATAAATCCCAGCGATTTAATAGGAATCAATACAGGAGGAACGTATGAATCAGTTTAGAGCCATGCAGATGAATATGGATATGATGAACAGCATGTACATGATGATGTGCTGTGTATCCGCATGGGCAAAAAACTGAATGTAAGTTTCATCTGTATGGATTGTGATTAATCAGGAGATATCCCGGTAGCAGGGAAAGATTCATGGCCGCAAGTCCGTGCAGGACATGCGGCCTTTTTGCTGTGATTTTGCCTGAACGCTGCAGGCCGGCATGAAGCGGCCGGGGCGTTGGCATGTGCGGGACCCCGAATATGTGCTGCAGGAACAAAAGAAAGGAATTAAACCTATGGAAGCAAATAACGAAAATCCCATCATTCAGCTGGTGGGGCTGGGGAAACAGTTCCAGACCATGAATGGTCCGGTTACTGCCCTGGAGGATATCAATTTGGAAATCCGGTATGGAGAGGTGTTCGGTATCATCGGCCTGTCCGGTGCGGGTAAGAGTACCCTGGTGCGGTGCATCAATTATCTGGAAGTGCCCACCTCAGGAAAAGTCGTATTTGAAGGAAAGAACCTGTCTGTGATGAAGGACAGGGAAAAGCGTCTGGCCAGGCAGTCCATGGGCATGATTTTCCAGCAGTTTAACCTGCTGTCCCAGAGAAATGTGCTTCAGAATGTATGCTTTCCGCTGGAAATTGCAGGGGTATCCAAGGCCGAGGCCAAAAAGCGGGCAGAGGAGCTTTTAACACTGGTGGGTCTGGAGGACCGGATGAAGGCATATCCGGCGCAGCTTTCAGGCGGACAGAAACAGAGGGTTGCCATTGCCAGGGCCATGGCGACGAACCCAAAGGTCCTTCTGTGTGACGAGGCCACCAGCGCGCTGGACCCCAACACGACCAAGTCCATTTTGGAACTGCTTAAGAAGATAAACCGGGAGATGGGAATTACTGTCATTGTCATTACCCATGAGATGGCAGTTATTGAGGCCATATGCGACAGAGTGGCTATCATAGACCACAGCCATATTGCAGAGGTGGGAAATGTGTCCGATATCTTTTCCGGCCCCAAATCCGATATTGGCCGTCAGCTGATACTGGGGGATGTGGCTGAGCAGAACTTAAGCTTTGGCAATTCCCGCCAGATCCGCATTATTTTTGACGGGAGAGAGTCTTCTGAGCCTGTAATTGCAAACATGGTGCTGGCCTGTAAGGTTCCGGTGAATATCATGCATGCGGACACCAGGGATATTGAAGGCAAGGCCATGGGACAGATGATCATACAGCTTCCGGAGGACGATACGGATGCCGGCAGGATTTGTAACTATCTGAAAACAGCCAATGTAAAGTTCGAGGAGGTGCGGTGATATGCAATTTGATGCTACGACCATAAATATGCTTGTAAAAGGAATCTGGGAGACGATATACATGGTATTCCTTTCCTCTGCCTTATCCTATGTAATCGGCATTCCCCTGGGAATCGCCCTGGTGGTGACGGACAAGGAGGGCATCAGCCCGGTGCCTCTGTTTAACAAGGTCCTGGGTCTCATCATCAATCTGCTGCGTTCCGTGCCCTTTATCATCCTGTTAATCATGGTTCTGCCCATTACCAAGTTCATTGTGGGAAAGACCATAGGATCCAATGCCACGGTGGTGCCTCTGATTATTGCCGCAGCCCCCTACATAGGGCGTATGGTGGAGTCTTCCCTGAAGGAGGTGGACGCAGGTGTCATTGAAGCAGCCAAATCCATGGGCGCATCCACCTGGCAGATTATAGTCAAGGTGCTGCTGCCGGAGGCCAAGCCGTCTCTGTTGGTGGGAGCGGCCATATCCGTGACCACGATTCTCGGGTACTCTGCCATGGCAGGATTTACCGGAGGAGGCGGACTGGGAGATATCGCCATCCGTTACGGATACCACCGTTACCAGACCGATATGATGATGGTGACCGTAGTGCTTCTGGTCATTATTGTGCAGCTGATCCAGGAGGTCGCCATGCGCATGTCCAGAAAGAGTGATAAGAGAATCCGGTAGGAAGATCCGGGAAGAGAGTACGGGAACACAAGCCGGGAAGAGAGTGCGGGAACAGAATCCAGGGAATCCAGTAACAGAATCCGGGAAGAGAGTCCAAAGAGACAGAGTTGTATGTGAATCTGCCGAGGCTGTCCGGTTTCCTGACAAGGAACGGAAAACGTATATAACCTGCATATGAGGAAGGACGTGCAGCCTGGGCTGATGATAAATGCCGTATTATGGCGCAAAATAACAGGGGCAGAGCCCCAATGCGAGGAGGACACAATTATGAAGAAAAACATCTTAGGCGCAGCCGTACTGGCTGCAGTATTGGTATCAGGAGCGCTCAGCGCATGCTCCGGCAGCCCAAAGGAGACTACGGCGGCAGATACAACGGCAGCAACTGCCGGGACTCAGGCTGCTGATTCCAAGGAGGAGGAAACCACAGCGGCAGAGGCGGAGACCACCCAGGCCAGTGCAGAACTGAAGGAAATCGTGGTAGGAGCAAGCCCGGCACCGCATGCGGAAATCCTCAATGCAGCGAAAGAGGTTCTGGCATCCAAGGGCTATGAGCTGAAGATTGTGGAATATACGGATTATGTGCAGCCCAACAATGCACTGGATTCAGGAGATCTGGATGCAAACTATTTTCAGCACAAGCCATATCTGGATTCCTTTAATGCGCAGAACGGAACAAAGCTGGTCAGCGCAGGCGCCATCCACTATGAGCCATTCGGCATTTATGCAGGCAAGACAGCATCCCTGGAAGCGCTTCCGGACAAGGCAACCGTACTGGTGCCAAACGATGTGAGCAATGAGGCAAGAGCCCTTCTTCTGCTGGAGGCTCAGGGGCTGATTAAGCTGAAAGACGGCGTTGGCCTGGAGGCTACTAAGAATGATATCGTGGAGAATACCAAGAACCTGGATATCGTAGAGTTAGAGGCAGCTCAGCTTCCGCGTTCCATTTCTGACGGCGATATCGCGGTTATCAACGGCAACTATGCAATTGAAGCAGGGCTTAAAGTCAGCGATGCCCTGGCTACTGAGGATTCCCAGTCACTGGCAGCAACCACCTACGGCAACGTGGTGGCAGTGAGAGAGGGAGAGGAGTCCAGCGATGCAACCAAGGCCCTGGTGGAAGCATTGACCAGCCCTGAGGTAAAGCAGTTCATGGAGGAAACTTATGAAGGCGCTGTGGTGCCGTTGTTCTAAAGCATATTTTAAGGCGTTTTCAAGCATACTCCTAAGAAGAGAATGCAGTTATTCATAAAATTGTAAGAGGCTGTCCGCCGGGGATATACCCTGGCGGATTGTTTTATTTTACAAAATATGTTATACTTTTCCAAACGTGTGCCCTGTATCTGGGCACATGAACGCGGCCGTATGGGCTTGAGAGAGGAGATAATCCATGGAAAATGAAAACGGAAACAGATACGGAACCGGGGAAGGCCAGGGGCCGGATTATCATACAGGTAACAGGGAACCAGTGATTGTGGCGGAACAGCCGGCCAGAGAGGTGACAGATGAGGACTCCGGACAGGCATCTGCCGGCCAGGACGGTTCCGATGGATGGAGCAGTCCTGTGGACGCACCCTTACAGGAGGACAGGTGGAGCGAAACCGGGGATAAACCCTATCTGGGAAGTCCCTGGGAACCAACCCAATCCGGGGCATCGTATGACACAGGAAAGGGAAATGGCGTCAGCGGAAATGACAGCCAGCCTGTATATAAGCCAGCCCCGGCTTCTTACGGTCAGGGTCAGCCGGGGACAAATCAGAGTCTGCCGGGGGCAAATCAGGGCCAGCCCGGAATAAATCAGGGTCAGCCGGGGACCGGCCGGGGCGGCGATTTCAGCCAAAATGACAGCCGCCGGGAAAGAGGAGGCGGTCAGCCGGGCGGAAACAGCCAATATCAGTCCCAATACCAGACCCAGTATCAGACCCAATACCAGTCTTTCCAGCCTGTGTATCAGGAAAAGAACAATATGGCCACGGCTTCTCTGGTTATGGGAATTCTTTCCCTGTGCAGTATCTGCTGCTGTATGCTGTTCGGTGTCGTGTTCGGCGTGCTGGGCATCATATTTGCCATTATGTCAAAAAAAGGAGACAGAATGGACAGCCAGGCAAAGGCCGGACTGATACTCTCTATTATCGGTGTTGCCGCCACTGTGCTTATTATCATCTTTTTTGTTGTGATTGAGGTGTTGGCTGTCATACCGGAACTGAACTGAAACAGCGGTTATGGATAACATCTGCCGGGTACTGCCCTGCAGAATGGCTGCTATCCGCGTAACCGCGGACAGCCGGTATTTTCAAAAATCAGGTTTTAATGGGACGGTGTCCGGCATATAGTAAGTAGCAAGAGAGGCCGGGAGGCTGTGGACGTGAGGATTTACGACCTGAAACAAAAAGAAGTGATTAATGTAAAGACCTGCAAGCGCCTTGGATTTGTGGGGGATGTGGATTTTGACATGGAAACGGGCTGTCTGCTGGCCCTGATTGTGCCTGGCCCAGGCTGCATATGCGGCTTTTTGGGCCGGGAGAAGGAATATGTGATTCCGTTCTGCGATATCTGCCAGGTGGGAAATGATATCATATTGGTGGACATTAAAGAAAAAGATGTGACGGAAAGCATTAAATGCTGAAAGAAAATATACGGCGGCTGAAAGGAAACATACAGCGCGGATTCCAGGGGGATTCGCGCTTTTTTCAGCCCCTCAGGGCAGAGGAGTGGCCGCCAGGGCTTCCCCTGCCGGCCGGTTTGTGAGAAAAAGTTGTATGAAAAGCATTTGCTTTTTACAAATCTAACTATACAAACGAATTGTGAAGGTTTTATGGTGGAAATGTGAAAAATCTGTGAAGGGGTACCATAAAATAGTCACAGGTTTTCGTGGATGGCTGTCAGGAACTCCTTCAGCTTCCCCACTTCAATCTGGCCCGGTGCAGAGGCTTCCTTTACAGAGCCAAAGGTCAGGCAGGAGCCGAACACCTCCCCTGACAGACGGCTTATGAGCCCGGTGCCTTTCATGGACATGGTGATGAGCGGACAGGACAGGGACTGGCTGGCCTTGTGGGTGGCGGACAGGAGGGTCAGAACATCGCCGGCTGACTGGGGCATCACCGCAATCTTGGCTATGTCTGCCCCCAGGTCCTCCATATGATGCAGGCGGCGGAGAATCTCCTCTTCTTTGGGGGTGGCTGCAAAATCATGATTGGACAGGATGACGCTTACCTGGTGTCTGTGAGCCAGGTCCACTGTCTCACGTATCATATCGTCCCCCGAGAAAAGCTCCAAATCCACCAGATGTACATGGCCGGAGCAGATGGCCCGTTCTGCCAGGGAGCGGTACGCGGGCAGAGAAGCGGACAGATGGCCGCCCTCCCTTTGGGTACGGAAGGTAAAGAGCAGAGGAATGTCTTTCAGGGCAGACTCCAGGCCGGGAAGGACCTGGTCCAGGGTGTCCGGCTCCAGTATGGAATCAAACCAGTCCGCTCTCCATTCAGCTATATCCACTGGCTGCCCTGTGAAGGATGCTGCCCGGTGAATCAGGGATTCGTAATCCGTTTCCACCAGCGGGGCGCATATTTTCGGCATTCCCTGCCCAAGTATTGTTTGTTTTATGATGACATTTTTCATGATAAAGAGCACCTTTCCTGTAATCTTTTTGAATTTGTCTGGATTCATTATAAAGCGGGGAGGGGATTTCGTCCATACTGTAATGAAAAAAGAACAAAGTCCTTGCGATTCGTACTTTCTTCGGTTAAAATATATGAAGCGTTTAAGACGATACGTGAAAAAAGAAAGGATGGGTAACCCAGATGAAATGCCCCTATTGTAATGAAGCAGACACCAAGGTCATAGATTCCCGCCCGGCAGATGACAACAGCTCCATACGCAGGCGCCGCCAGTGCGAGCGCTGCGGTAAGCGTTTTACCACCTATGAGAAGCTGGAAACCATGCCGTTAATGGTAATAAAAAAGGATAATTCCAGGGAGACGTATGACCGTTCCAAGATTGAAGCGGGAATCATTCACTCCTGCCATAAACGGCCGGTATCCCCCCAGCAGATTAATTCCATGATCGACGAGATTGAAAACCAGATTTTTAACATGGAGGAAAAGGAAGTGCCCACTTCCGCCATCGGAGAGCTGGTGATGGGAAAGCTTAAGGACCTGGATGAGGTGGCGTATGTGCGGTTTGCCTCTGTCTACCGGGAATTTAAGGATGTGAATACGTTTATAGACGAGATTGGGAAATTGCTGAAAAAATAGATTTGCTAAAATAGATTGGAAGGAATACTTACAAGTATGCTGGAAATGTTTTATCCCCGCCGTTACGAGGTTTCAACCTATGTGATACCCTTTGACTATTATCATGCACAGGGAATGCAGGGCGTGATTTTTGACATTGATAATACCCTGGTGCCCCATGACGCGCCGGCAGACGGACAGGCAGTGGAACTCTTTGAGCGGCTTCGCGCCATGGGAATGAAGACATGCCTTTTATCCAACAATAAGGAACCCAGGGTAAAGCCCTTTGCGGATTTGGTGGGTTCCTGCTATATCCATAAGGCAGGCAAGCCGGGAGTCAGAGGATATGAGAAAGCTATGGAGCTTATGGGGACTGACAGGGAACATACCCTCTTTGTGGGGGACCAGCTGTTTACAGATGTGTACGGTGCCAACAGGGCCGGTCTCTACAGTATTCTGGTAAGGCCCATGAACCCCAGGGAAGAGATACAGATTGTACTGAAGCGTTACCTGGAAAAGCCGGTGCTGTATTTTTATAAAAAACACGCCAGAGACATAAACCAAGACAGGGAGTAAAGTGAGACAATGGACGGAAAGACAAGAGTATGCGGGCTGATTGCAAATCCGGTGGAACATTCCATGTCACCTATGATGCATAATTTTTTTGCGCAGAGAACCGGGGTGAACTTAGCCTACGTTCCTTTCAAGGTGGAGGAAGACCGGGTGGGGGACGCGGTAAAGGGAGCTTATGCCCTTAATATACTGGGGATGAACGTAACGGTTCCCCATAAACAGCGTGTTATGGATTTTTTGTCTGAACTGGATGAGGATGCCAGGGCCATCGGGGCAGTCAATACCCTGGTCAGGACAGATGAAGGGTATAAAGGCTATAATACGGACGGCGCAGGCTTTAGTCGGGCTCTTGCAAAAGCTGGTATCAGAATAGAAGGGGAACACTGTTTGCTCATGGGAGCCGGAGGAGCGGCCAAGGCAGCAGCCTATGTGCTGGCAAAGGGCGGGGCTGCAAAAATCCATATCCTCAACCGGAATGAAGCCAGGGCCAGGGAGCTGGCCGGCTATATCAACACGCTGACCGGCAGCGGTCTGGCGGAGGCCCTGCCCCTGGAGGGATACAGGAATCTTCCTGTCAGAAAGAACGGTTATCTGGCTGTACAGTCCACCAGCGTGGGCATGCATCCCCATGTGGAGGATGTCATTATTGATAATCCCCGGTTCTATGAGATGATTCATACCGGTGTGGACATAGTCTATACGCCCGCCAGGACCAGGTTTATGAAAATGGTGGAGGAAGCAGGGGGAAGGGCGGTGAACGGCCTGGACATGCTTATATATCAGGGCGTGATTGCCTATGAACTATGGAATCCCCAGGTGAAGGTGGACAGCGCCGCCATAGAAACGGCAAAGCAGATGATAGAAGATTACCTGATAAAGAAACAGGCCGGGGAGGGCCGGGGAGAGAACCTGATTCTCATTGGCTTCATGGGTGCCGGAAAGACCAGCGTGGGAGAGCATTTCGCAGCACGTTACCAGATGCCCTTGATCGATACGGACAAGGAGATTGAAGCAGCCGCCGGTATGGCCATATCCGACATATTTGCCAACCAGGGAGAGGAAGCCTTCCGGCGTCTGGAGACAGGTGTACTGGAGAAACTGCTGGAGCAGGGGGGCAGGTCGGTGATTTCCGTGGGCGGCGGTCTGCCTCTCAGGGCGGAAAACCGGGCGCTTCTCAAACAGCTGGGGACCGTGGTATATCTGGATGTACTGCCGGAAACTGTCATGGAACGAATCGGAGCCGATGTGTCGGACCGCCCCATGCTCCACGCCAGTGATGTAATGGGCCGTATCGTCAGCCTTCTGGAGTCGAGAAAACCCCATTATCTGGAGGCTTCTCACATTATTGTGGACGTGAATGGACGGGACGTGGATGATATCGTGGAAGAGATTTACCGCAGGGCAGCGGATAAAACATGCTAAAAAGGGAGAAATTTATACTGCCGTTAAAAAAGAACTTGAAAATGCTCCCTACATAGTATAGAATATAAAAGATTAAAGACTTATGGGGCGCTTAGGCAAGCGCCATGAACGAACTCAAGGAGGAATATCTTTATGATATCAGCAGGTGATTTTAGGAATGGCATTACACTGGAGATTGACGGACAGGTTGTCCAGATTATGGAATTCCAGCATGTTAAGCCAGGTAAAGGCGCAGCTTTCGTGCGTACAAAATTAAAAAATGTAATCAACGGCGGCGTGGTGGAGCGCACCTTCCGTCCTACAGAGAAGTTCCCTCAGGCCAGGATTGACAGAGTGGACATGCAGTATCTGTATGCCGACGGAGAATTATATAATTTCATGAATCAGGAGACCTATGACCAGGTAGCCCTGAACCAGGATATCATCGGCGATGCCCTGAAGTTCGTGAAGGAGAACGAAGTATGCAAGGTCTGCTCTTACAATGGCAACGTATTCTCTGTAGAGCCTCCTCTGTTTGTTGAGCTGGAGATTACTGAGACAGAGCCAGGTTTCAAGGGCGATACCGCAACCGGTGCCAACAAGCCGGCAACCGTGGAGACCGGTGCAACCGTATACGTACCGTTATTCGTAGAAATCGGCGATAAGATTAAGATTGACACCAGAACCGGCGAATATCTGTCACGCGTATAATACAATTTGACAGATGCGCTCTGGGAGGCGGTTTGTAAGAATTGCTCCGGTATATGCCGGGGCAGTTTTTAACTTTCCGGGAAAAGGAAAGACCTATTGTCACAGTAAAGGAGAGTATACATTGTGAATAAGATTCTGGATATGATGGAGCGGGAATTAAAGCAGGCATTCACAGCCAGCGGATATGAGGATTCATTCGCAAAGGTGGTTTTATCCAACCGTCCCGACCTGTGCGAGTACCAGTGCAACGGTGCCATGGCAGCGGCTAAGGCATATAAGAAGAAGCCCATTGATATAGCGAACCAGGTGGTGGAACATCTGGTCTCCGGCGGCTCCCACCCTGTTTTTTCCGAGGCAGTGGCTGTGATGCCGGGTTTCATCAACCTGAAACTGTCCGAGGAGTTTCTGGCAGAGTATGCGGGTTCCATGGCCCGGGCAGATAAGCTGGGACTGGAAGCACCTGAGAAGCCTGAGACTGTTATCGTGGATTACGGCGGGGCCAACGTGGCAAAGCCTCTCCATGTGGGTCATTTGCGGGCGGCTATTATCGGGGAGAGCATAAAGCGTATGGGCCGTTTCCTGGGCCACCATATGATTGGTGATGTGCACCTGGGGGACTGGGGACTGCAGATGGGCCTTATCATTGAGGAACTCAGGGACAGGAAGCCGGAGCTGGTGTATTTTGACGAATCCTTTGAGGGTCCATTTCCCCAGGAGGCGCCCTTTACCATCAGCGAGCTGGAGGAGATATATCCTGCGGCCAGCGCCAAGTCCAAGGCGGATGAGGTGTTTAAGGAGAGGGCTCATCAGGCGACCCTGAAGCTTCAGAGAGGATATGCCCCATTCCGGGCAATATGGCAGCATATCATGGCTGTTTCTGTGGCTGATCTTAAGAAAAACTACGCGAACCTGAACGTGGAATTCGATTTGTGGAAGGGTGAAAGCGACGCGGAACCCTACATCGGGGACATGATTCAGATGCTGTTGGATAAGGGGCTGGCCCATGAGAGCCAGGGCGCTCTGGTAGTGGATGTGGCCCGGGATACGGACACCAAGGAGATTCCTCCCTGCCTGATCCGTAAGTCTGACGGGGCTTCTCTTTATGCCACCTCCGATTTGGCCACCATTGTGGAACGGGAACAGGATTTTAAGCCGGACCGCTATATTTATGTGGTGGATAAACGCCAGGGAATGCACTTTGAGCAGGTGTTCAGGGTGGCTAAAAAGTCCGGTATTGTGAAGGAAGATACCCCTATGATTTTCCTGGGATTCGGCACCATGAACGGGAAGGACGGAAAGCCTTTTAAGACACGTGAGGGCGGAGTCATGCGTCTGGAAAAGCTCATCGAGGAAATCAATGAGGCGGTATACCAGAGAATCATGGAGAACAGGACCGTATCAGAGGATGAGGCCAGGAGCACGGCGGCTGTGGTAGGGCTGGCTGCCCTGAAGTACGGCGATCTGTCCAATCAGGCTGCCAAGGATTATGTCTTTGACATTGAGCGTTTTACCTCCTTTGAGGGTAATACAGGTCCGTACATCCTTTATACCATTGTGAGAATCAAGTCCATTATTGCCAAGTACAGGGAGAACGGAGGCCAGGTCAGCCAGGATGCTGCTGAGAAGAAGATTCTTGCCTGCACCGGAAGTTCGGAGAAGGCCCTGATGCTTATGCTGGCCAGGTATAATGAGGTTCTGGAAAACAGCTTTGCGGAGACAGCGCCTCATAAGATATGCCAGTACATTTACGAGCTGGCCAATGCTTTTAACAGCTTTTATCACGACACCAAGATTCTGGCAGAGGAGGATGAGGCAAGGAAAGAGAGCTATATCGGCCTTATTTCCCTTACCAGACGGGTGTTGGAGGCCTGCATCGGACTGTTGGGAATCGAGGCTCCGGAGCGCATGTAACCGCGGGGATGTCCTGGGATGCTGATACGTCCTGCCTTGGGGCAGGGGTATTAGGAATCCCGCTGAAAGGATGCATGAAGCAGATGAAGATTGTCAGGATGAACACCAGCAGCTTCTGGAAGGGGGAGGCTGGTGTGAAAGGCCTGGTTGAAGACCAGGGGGAAACATTTGAGGTAAATTTATATCTGGGAAGCGGAAGAGTAAGGGATTACTCCTGTTCCTGCAGCAAAGGGAATTCTTACAGGGGAATGTGCGCCCATGGGGAGGCCCTTTTTGCGTATTATAATCAGCAGAGGGAGGAGGCGTCCAAACCAACGGTTCATACATCCTCCCAGGTTCACACCATGATTCGGGAATACACCAACCGGGAGGTGGCCCTGATTCTGGCAGAGGAGGTGGACGCTCAGGTAAGGCTGGAGCCGGTGCTGATTCTGGACGGTAAAGACACGCGTCTGGAGTTTGAGGTGGGAATTACCCGTTTTTATGCTGTACGCGATTTGAGGGCCTTTAAGGAGGCCGTTGAAAATGGCGCCCATGTGGCCTATGGAAAGGACCTGTCCTTTCATCACCACAAATCGGCTTTTACAGACAGCAGCAGGGAACTGCTGGCCCTGCTTATGGGAGGGGTGCAAAACCAGAAAGCAGTCCGCAGCCTGACCCTAAACCGTATGAACCGGGATCGGTTTTTTGAAATAATGGCTGGCCGGACCGCAAAGGTCCAGCTTCCCGGCGGGAACCGGGTCATGATGGATATGGAGGATTCTGATCCAGTGGCCGCACTTAAGGTGGAGAAGACGGGAAGGGACGGCCTGAAAGCCAGCCTTATGGGAGTGGCGCCAATGAAAGGAAGCGAAGGGCCAAGGCAGGTGGCGGGGTGCTTTCGCGGGGAGCGGTTTCTGTACGTGGTGTCCGGCCAGAGGATTTACCGGTGCAGCGAGTCATGCACCCAGGTCATGGGGCTGTTCATGGAGCAGATGTGCATGGAGCGGGATGGAAGCGTGATGGTGGGGCAGAGAGATATTCCGCTGTTCTATGAGCGTGTTATCAAGCATATTCTTCCGTATTGCCGTCTTATGCTGGAGGACGTGGATTTTAAGGATTATGAGCCGGAGCCCTTAAAGGTATCCTTCCGGTTTGACACAGGGGAGGATGGGGCTCTGGTGATGGAACCATCCCTTGCTTACGGCAGCTATGTATTCCATCCCCTGGAGGACGAGAATCTTCCCAGGACAATATGCCGCGATGTGCCGGGGGAGTTCAGGGTAAGCCAGCTGATCCATAAATATTTCAAGTACAAGGACCCGGAGGGGATACGGCTGGTCATAAGGAATGACGAGGATGAGATTTACCGTCTTATGACAGAAGGAATGGATGAATTCCGTTCCATGGGAGATGTATATGTGTCTGAGAACCTGCGTCAGTGGAAGGTTCTGGCGCCTCCCAGGGTTACTGTGGGTGCTTCCGCTGCCGGCGGCTGGCTGGAACTGGACGTGGATATGGGTGACATGAATAGCCAGGAACTGAACCGGATACTGGCAGCCTACAGCCAGAAAAAGAAGTACTACAGGCTGAAAAACGGACAATTTCTGGGACTGGATGAAGGCGGACTCACGGTCATCAGCCGCATGGCGTCGGAATTGGGAGTGACCAGAAAGGAGCTTCAGAACGGCAAGGTCCGTCTGCCGGCTTACCGTGCCTTCTATCTGGATTATCTGCTTAAGGAGAGTACCGGCGTAACCTATTACAGGGATCAGATGCTAAAGGCCATGGTAAGGTCGGTCAAGTCTGTGGAGGACAGTGATTTTACTGCGCCGGAGAGACTCAGAGGTGTTCTGCGGGAGTATCAGCGAATCGGGTATGTCTGGCTGCGGACCCTGGACAGTTACGGATTCGGGGGTATCCTGGCCGATGACATGGGATTGGGAAAAACCATACAGATTATTGCCCTTTTGGAGGACGCCTATGGATCAGGCGAACAGTCTCCGTCCCTGATTATATGCCCGGCCTCCCTGGTCTACAACTGGGAGCATGAGATACGTCGTTTTGCGCCGGACCTTAAGGTATTATCCGTGGTGGGAAGCAGTTCGGAGCGGGAGGTCTTTTTAAATGAGGTGGGAAGAAATCCGCAGGACTATCAGGTTATTGTGACGTCCTACGATTTGCTGAGAAGAGATGTAGGCTTATATGAAGCCATCCATTTCCGGTATCAGGTCATAGATGAGGCGCAGTATATCAAAAACGCATCCACACAGAGCGCCAGGGCGGTGAAGTCCCTGGATGTGCAGACCAGGTTTGCCCTCACAGGGACGCCTGTTGAAAACCGGCTGGGAGAGCTGTGGAGTATTTTCGATTATCTCATGCCGGGCTTTCTCTTTGGAAGCCAGTTCTTTAAGAGAGAATATGAAATCCCTATCGTAAGAGAGGGTGACGGGACTGCCCTCAAACGGCTGAAGCGGCTCATAGGCCCCTTTGTGCTGAGGCGGGTAAAGAAGGATGTATTAAAGGAGCTTCCGGATAAGATGGAGGAGGTGGTTTACTCCAACTTTGAAACGGAGCAGAAAAAGTTATATGCAGCCAATGCGGCCAAGTTTAAAGAGAAGCTCAGCACCGGCGGTTTTGGACAGGCTGGGGAAGGAAAGCTCCAGATTTTAGCGGAGCTCATGCGCCTGAGGCAGATTTGCTGCGACCCGCGGTTATGTTACGACAATTACAGGGGCAGCTCCGCCAAGCTGGAGACCTGTATGGACCTGGTGCGAAGGGGTGTGGCGGGAGGACATAAGATATTATTGTTTTCCCAGTTTACCTCCATGCTGGATATTATTCATACACGGTTTGAGAAGGAGGGAATCAAAAGCCACGTGCTGACAGGTGCCACCTCCAAGGAAGAACGAATCCGGCTGGTGGGAGATTTTGGAAAGGATGAGGTGCCTGTATTCCTGATTAGCCTGAAAGCAGGGGGAACCGGCCTCAACCTGACTGCGGCGGATATCGTCATCCATTATGACCCGTGGTGGAATGTGGCTGCCCAGAACCAGGCCACAGACAGAACCCACCGGATAGGCCAGGATAAGCAGGTAACGGTCTATAAACTGATTACCAGAAATACCATAGAAGAGAACATCTTAAAGCTTCAGGAAGCCAAGAGCCATCTGGCGGATGCAGTAGTGCCTGAGGGTACGGTATCCTTTGGCAGCCTGACAAGAGATGATATACTGAATATCATAAAGGAGGAATAGGAAATGAAAGTATTAATGTTAAACGGAAGTCCCCATGAGAAGGGGTGTACCTACACAGCCCTTGCAGAGGTGGCGGGAGAGCTCAACCAGGCCGGCATTGAAACAGAGATTATGCATGTGGGCGGCGGGACTGTCCATGGATGCATGGGCTGCGGCGCATGCGGTAAGCTTGGAAAATGCATTTACAGTGACGACAAGGTCAACGAAGCAGTGGAGAAGATGAGGCAGAGCGATGGACTGATTGTGGGTTCACCGGTACACTATGCTTCGGCCGGCGGGGCTATCACCTCCTTTCTGGACCGTTTCTTCTATTCCGGAAGCAGTGCCGCTGCCCATAAGCCGGGAGCAGCCGTTGCTTCTGCCAGAAGGGCCGGAACAACTGCCACCCTGGACCAGCTGAACAAATATTTTATGATTACGCAGATGCCGGTAGTGTCCTCCCAGTACTGGAATATGGTGCACGGGCAATGTCCGGATGATGTAAAAAAGGATGAGGAAGGCATGCAGATTATGCGCGTATTGGGCAGGAACATGGCCTGGATGCTCAAATCCATTGAGGCCGGAAAAGCTGCCGGAGTTACGCTGCCTGAGACAGAGGAAAAGAAACGAACGAATTTTATACGGTAGGAAAATGGCTGATACGTGAAGGTTAGTGCATGAAATCAATTCATGGAATTAATACATGAAATCAGGATGGACTGACTTAAGACTGGGGCCCGGCCCGGCACTATGGTGTGCCGGGCTTTTTGAGTATGGCTTTATGTACGGCTATGCCAATGCGGTATGCATGGTCTGATTATGAATGTGCTGGTCCAGTATTAAATGAACCCGTTCCACTTCACCGAGAATCAGGGTTTCGGACCTCGTGATTTGGTTTCTTAATACGCGCTCAGTGGATTTAATCTGGAATTCCAGACTGTCCATGCGGGTGTTCAGGGATTTTATGTCGGACTGTATATTTTGTATGTCGGATTTCATGCCCTGCATTTCGGACTTTACGCCTTGCATATCGGATTTCATGCCCTGCATTTCGGCTTTTACGCCTAAGATGTCGGATTTCATGCCCTGCATTTGGGTCTTTACACCTTGTATATCAGATTTCATGCCCTGCATTTCGGCTTTTACGCCTAAGATGTCGGATTTCATGCCCTGCATTTGGGTCTTTACACCTTGTATATCAGATTTCATGCCCTGCATTTCAGCTTTTATGCCTAAGATGTCGGATTTCATGCCCTGCATTTCGGTCTTTACGCCTTGTATATCGGATTTCATACCCCGGATATCAGTCTTCATATCAATTATTTCAGTCAATATGACATCAAGTTTATCAGAATCAGTCAAGCTGTCACCTCCTAAAAACAGTGTGCTGTGTCAGTGTGCCGAATCGCGGTTTGTGTTTCGGCTGGAAACAGGGTGTAATTAAGTATAGCAGATCGGAATATGTAAATCCAGGCTGATTTTAGCATTTTTTGTAATGATTTTCACCGGATTTCCCCGCTGGTTTTCAGAAAAAATAATGCTTGTCACAAATCCCCCATTCTGTTATACTTTGGTATAGTTAACTAGCTAATTATAAGCAGGCTAATGGTTAATCAGTCAGATATACGGAAAGGAGGCAATCTACATGGACAAAGCATCACGCAGCTGTTTTGTTCAATCCCCGGAGCACTGTCTCATAGAGAAGTACATCCGGGTGGCCAGGCTGCACCGGAGTATGATGGAGCGCCGCCTGGACGGCACAGGGGTGTACCGCAGCCAGCATCAGATACTGATGTTTGTGTCGGATAACCCCAACGTATCCCAGAAAGAACTGGCGAGGATGTATGGCGTGTCCGGGGCTACCATCGCTGTTTCCCTTAAGAAACTGGAAAGAGGGGGCTATATCAGGCGCCTGGTGGACCAGGAGGACAACCGGTGCAACCAGATTTGCATAACGGATAAGGGAAGGAAAGTGGTGGAGGACAGCGTTAAGATTTTCAGGCAAATGGAGAGCCGCATGTTTGAAGGATTTTCCGAGAATGATATGAAGGTGCTGGGACAACTGCTGGACCGGATATACGGGAACCTGGACCGGGAGTTTACGGACAGGGCACAAAGGGAGGAATCTTAAGTGAAACGATACGGAACCTATATAAAACCATATCTTGGAGCCTTTATCCTGGGCCCTCTTCTGATGCTGACCGAGGTGGCGGGGGAAATCATGCTTCCCAAGCTGATGTCCATGATTATCAACAACGGGGTGGCTCAGAGAAACGTGCAGTACATCCTGTCCGTGGGAGGGCTGATGATACTGGCCACCCTTATAATGGCTATAGGAGGAATCGGTGGAGCCTATTTTTCCGTGAAAGCGGCAGTCAGCTTTACCAGCGACCTGAGGGATGACCTTTTTTCCAAGGTGCAGGAGTTTTCGTTTAAGAACATAGATTCATACAGCACAGGCTCGCTGGTCACCCGTCTGACCAATGATATTCAGCAGGTCCAGAATGTGCTTATGATGGGACTGCGGATGGCTATGCGCGCTCCGGGCATGTTCATAGGTGCCCTGATCATGGCTTTTATGATGAATGCCAGGCTGGCAGTGGTCATATTAGTGGTAATCCCCCTGCTGACAGCCGCCATAGCCGTCATACTAAAGACAGCATTCCCCAGATTTACCGCCATGCAGAAAAAGCTGGACCAGCTAAACTCCGGCATCCAGGAGGCGCTGACCAATGTGCGGGTTATCAAATCCTTTGTGCGGGAAGAGTTTGAGGAAGAAAAATTCAGGGATATGAACCAGGATTTAAAGAACAGCAGTCTGGACGCCATGAAAATCGTGATTGTCACCATGCCGGTGATGACCCTTGCCATGAACATAACCACCCTGGCCGTGGTATGGTACGGGGGCAATATCATAATTGCAGGGGATATGCCGGTGGGGGATTTAACTGCATTTACCACTTATATCGTACAGATACTCATGTCGCTTATGATGCTTTCCATGGTGTTCCTGCAGCTTTCCAGGGCAGTGGCATCCATCCGCAGGGTGGGTGAGGTCATGGACACGGAGATCGACCTGACAGACCGGGATGCATCCAGGAAGGACCTGGCTGTATTGAAGGGAAAGGTGGAGTTTAAACATGTGAGCTTCAGCTATACGGACAGCCGGGATGAGATGGTGCTGGAGGATATAAACTTTACGGCAGAGCCGGGGCAGATAATAGGCATTATCGGTTCCACGGGAAGCGGCAAGACCACCCTGGTGCAGATGATACCGCGGCTCTACGATGCCACAAAGGGCCAGGTGCTTGTGGACGGGGTGGATGTCAGGGAATATTCCCTCAAAAACCTGCGGGAAGGCGTGGGCATGGTGCTCCAGAAAAATGTGCTCTTCTCAGGCACCATAGAGGAGAACCTGCGCTGGGGCAAGGAGGACGCCTCCATGGATGAAATCAGGGAAATGGCACAGAGCGCCCAGGCAGACAGCTTTGTCACATCCTTTACCAACGGCTATGATACGGACATGGGACAGGGAGGGGTCAATGTATCGGGGGGCCAGAAGCAGAGACTCTGTATTGCCAGGGCCCTGCTTAAGAGACCCAAAATCCTGATACTGGATGACAGCACCAGTGCTGTGGATACAGCCACGGAGGCCAGGATACGCCAGTGTTTTAACACCAGCCTTAAGGACACCACCAAAATCATTATAGCGCAGCGCATCGGATCTGTGGAGGAGGCTGACCGGATTTTGGTGCTGGATGAGGGCAGGCTCATCGGCCAGGGGACCCATGAACAGCTTATGGAGGAGTGTCAGGCATACCAGGAGATTTATTATTCCCAGAGGGACCGAAAGGAGACGGCTGTATCATGACGAGACAACAGAAAGCGGAAAGCCTGAAACGGCGCTATGGAAAACATGGGGCTCCTGAGGTCAGAGGTCCCATGGGAGGGAGAAGACATGGGCCGGGGCGGAATATGGCGATGGGACCCAAAAGGCTGCCCAGGAACGCAGGCACCACCATCAGGCGCCTTCTGCATTATTTAAATGAGGATAAATCCAGGATGATGCTGGCATTTTTCTGTGTTGTGCTCAACACAGCGTCAACGCTGGCAGGCTCCTACATGCTGCGGCCTATCATCAATACATTCATTGCCCCGCTAACAGGAGGTCCCGGGGATCCGGCAGGACTTGCAAGGGCCCTGGCTGTGCTGGCGGCTGTGTTTGCGGTGGGGGTGTTTGCCAATTATGCCCAGGCAAAGGTCATGCTGACCGTGGCCCAAAATGCCCTGCAGAAAATCCGCAATGACCTGTTTGGCAGAATGCAGAAGCTGCCGGTCCGGTTTTATGATACCAACTCCAACGGTGATTTGATGAGCCGTTTTACAAATGATGTGGATACCATCGGGCAGATGCTCAGCTCCACGCTGGTACAGCTGTTCTCCGGAACATTAAGCATCATCGGAACCCTGTTCCTCATGGTGTACACCAACCTGATTCTGACTCTTGTCACCCTGGTGATGATTCCTGTTATGATGAAAGCGGGCGGGGCAGTGGCAGGGTGGAGCCAGAAATACTTTACCGCCCAGCAGACATCCCTGGGTGCCGTGAACGGATATATAGAGGAGACCATCACCGGACAGAAGGTGGTTAAGGTATTCTGCCATGAGGATACGGCCAGAGAGGAATTCGCAATACTGAACCATGACCTGAGGTACAACCAGATTCGGGCCCAGTTCTTCGGCGGTATCATGGGGCCTGTGATGAACAGCCTGAGCCAGATCAACTATTCCCTTACAGCCTGTGTGGGCGGCCTGCTCTGTGTGCTCAGGGGCTTTGATGTGGGCGGGCTGACCGTATTCTTAAACTTTTCCAGACAGTTCAGCCGTCCCATCAACGAGATATCCATGCAGGTCAGCAATGTATTCTCAGCCCTGGCCGGAGCAGAGCGTGTATTCGCGGTGATGGATGAGGAGCCGGAGCCGGCCGACACCAGGGACTGCATAGTGCCAAGTCCTATGATTGGCCATGTGGTGTTTCATCATGTTACCTTTGGCTACGATCCGGATAAAACCATTCTAAGGGACATAAACCTCTATGCCAAACCGGGGCAGAAGATTGCCTTTGTAGGATCTACCGGCGCGGGAAAGACCACCATAACAAATCTGCTGAACCGGTTTTATGACATCCAGTCAGGCTCCATCACCATTGACGGGGCGGATATACGAACTATTTCAAGGGATGCCCTGCGAAGCAACATTGCCATGGTCCTTCAGGACACCCACCTGTTTACGGGCACGGTGCGGGAGAATATCCGCTACGGCAGGCTGGACGCCACGGATGACGAGGTTATTCAGGCGGCAAAAACAGCCTCCGCCCACTCCTTTATCATGCGTCTTCCCCACGGATATGACACCATGCTGGAGGGAGACGGGGCCAATTTAAGCCAGGGCCAGAGACAGCTTCTCAATATTGCCAGGGCATCCATATCCAAGGCTCCTGTGCTGATACTGGACGAGGCCACCAGCTCCGTGGATACCAGGACTGAAAAACACATTGAGCACGGTATGGACCGGCTGATGGCGGACCGGACCACCTTCATCATTGCCCACAGGCTGTCTACGGTGCGGAGCGCCAACGCCATTATGGTTCTGGAGCAGGGGGAAATCATTGAGCGGGGAACCCATGAGGAGCTTTTGGAGATGAAGGGACGGTACTACGAGCTGTATACAGGCATGAAAGAACTGGAATGATTGCCATGAAATTAACATGTATTTAACATATAATTAAAAAAATAACATATATAATCTGTATTGTATACAATCTTTATTTATGCTATACTAAATTGGTGTATTCCGGCGGGGGCAGGCAGCCCTGCCGGTCCTACCGGACGCTGGTACTGGTCCGGCCGCACAAAGGAATAAAACAAAGAAAAGAGGGAGAGAATCCATGGGTTTGGCGACTTTTATAGGCGGCATCCATCCATATGAGGGGAAAGAGCTGTCAGAGAACAAACCGGTACAGGTCCTGATGCCAAAGGGCGACCTGGTGTATCCGATGTCACAGCACATTGGTGCACCCGCGAAGCCTCTGGTAGCAAAGGGCGATCACGTACTGGCAGGCCAGAAGATTGGAGAAGCAGGCGGTTTCATCTCTGCAAATGTAATTGCTTCTGTTTCAGGAACGGTGAAGGCCATTGAACCAAGGCGTATGGCTAACGGAGCAATGGTGCCCTCCATTGTGGTTGAGAATGATGGAGAATATAAGACGGTTGAGGGCGTAGGAGAGGACAGGGACCCATCAGGCCTGTCAAAAGAGGAAATCCGCAACATTGTGAAGGAAGCCGGTATCGTGGGTCTCGGCGGAGCAGGATTCCCCACTCATGTAAAGCTGACTCCGAAGGATGAGAACGCCATCGAGTACATACTGGTCAACGGCGCAGAGTGTGAGCCGTACCTCACCAGCGACTACCGGATGATGCTGGAAGAGCCGGAGAAAATCGTAGGCGGCTTAAAGGTCATCCTTCAGCTGTTTGACAATGCAAAGGGTGTTATCGGTATTGAGAACAATAAGCCGGAGGCCATCAAGAAACTTACCGAGATGGTAAAGGACGAGCCGCGCATTACGGTCTGTCCCCTTATGACAAAGTATCCGCAGGGAGGAGAGCGTTCCCTGATTTATGCCGTTACAGGCAGGAAGGTCAACTCATCCATGCTTCCCGCGGACGCAGGATGCATCGTGGACAATGTTGACACCGTAATTTCCATTTACATGGCAGTGTGCAAGAGCACGCCCCTGATGAGGAAGATTATCACGGTCACCGGAGACGCGGTGGCAGACCCCAGAAATTTCAGCGTAAAGCTTGGAACCAATTACCAGGAGCTGTTGGACGCAGCCGGCGGTTTTAAGACGGAGCCGGAAAAGGTTCTGTCAGGCGGTCCCATGATGGGCCAGGCCATATTTGACCTGAATATCCCGGTAAGCAAGACTTCGTCCGCCCTGACCTGTTTCACAAAGGACCAGGTGGCAGAGATGGAGCCTTCCGCATGCATACGGTGCGGAAAATGCGTCAGCGTATGTCCAAGCCACATCATCCCTGTGATGATGATGCAGGCCGCCCTCAGGGACGACTGCGAGACATTCGAGAAGCTGAACGGTATGGAATGTATGGAGTGCGGAAGCTGCACCTACATATGTCCGGCCAAGAGGCCTCTGACTCAGGCATTTAAGGAAATGCGCAAGACAGTTGCGGCTAACCGCAGGAAGAAAGGGTAGGAGGGGACATAAGTCATGAGTAAATTATTAAACGTATCATCATCCCCGCATGTGAGAAGCCATGAGACCACCCACAGCATCATGCTGGACGTGGCCATTGCCATGTTGCCTGCAACTGCTTTCGGTGTGTATCATTTCGGCATGCATGCGCTGCTGGTGCTTATAGTTACGGTTGCAGCCTGTGTTTTAAGTGAGTATGTATATGAGAAGCTGATGAAGAAGCCAAGCACCATCAGCGACTGCAGTGCCCTGGTCACGGGCATGATTCTGGCACTGAACATGCCTCCGGAGATTCCGGTGTGGATTCCGGCTCTGGGCGGAATCTTTGCCATTATCGTGGTGAAGCAGCTCTACGGCGGCCTGGGACAGAACTTTATGAACCCGGCTCTGGCAGCCAGATGCTTCCTGCTGATTTCCTTTGCGGGAAAAATGACGAATTTCAGCTACAGCGGATTTGACGGCGTGTCCGGCGCGACCCCCCTGGCAGTGCTTAAAAGCGGCGGGACCGTGGATGTTCCGGCCATGTTTGTGGGAAATATCCCGGGCACCATCGGAGAGGTTTCCGTGATTGCCCTTTTAATCGGCGCAGCCTATCTTCTGGCAAAGAAGGTAATCTCCATCCGGATTCCAGGCACCTACATACTGACGGTTGTGGTATTTGCCATTCTGTTCGGAGGCCATGGATTTGATTTAAATTACATTGCAGCCCATCTGTGCGGCGGCGGCCTGATTTTCGGCGCTTTCTTTATGGCAACCGACTATGTGACCAGTCCCATCACGCCAAAGGGCCAGATTGTGTTCGGTATCCTGCTGGGCGTGCTCACAGGACTGTTCAGGATTTTCGGCGGCTCCGCAGAGGGCGTGTCCTATGCAATTATCATCAGCAACATCCTTGTTCCGCTGATTGAGAAAGTAACCCTTCCCAAAGCATTTGGAAAGGAGGGCAAGTAATTATGAATAAAGCAGGATTTATGAAAGACGCGCTGATTCTTTTCGTCATCACACTGGTATCCGGCTGCCTGCTTGGCGGTGTGTACCAGGTGACTAAGGAACCCATTGAGAAGGCTACCATTGCTGCCAACAACAAGGCTTACAAGGCAGTATTTAACGAGGCCGAGTCATTTGACCCGGATGATGCCCTGACAGCCGCGGTTGAGGGATGCAACGCAGACCTGGCCGGCATGGATTTTGGCGGCGTCAAGGTGGAGAATGTGCTTAAGGCAGTAGACGGCAGCGGCAACCAGCTGGGCTATGTCATCACTTCCCTTTCCAATGACAGTTACGGCGGCGCTGTGAAGGTATCCGTGGGCATTAAAGAAGACGGCACCATCACAGGAATCGAGTTCCTGGAAATCAATGATACGCCAGGTCTGGGACTTAAGGCCAAGGAGCCTAAATTCAAAGACCAGTTCATCGGCAAGAATGCCGAATCCTTAAGTGTAACCAAGATGGGGAACGCGGACGACACCCAGATTAACGCAATCAGCGGTGCCACTATTACTTCCAGCGCAACAACCAACGCAGTGAATGCAGCTTTATATTACCTGCATAACTGCATCAAATAATTAGGAGGTGGGAATATGAATAACTGTTCTGAACGTTTATATAACGGTATTGTGAAAGAAAACCCTACCTTCGTCCTGATGCTTGGTATGTGTCCGACCCTGGCTGTAACCACATCAGCTGTCAACGGCCTTGGTATGGGACTTTCCACAACCGTGGTTTTACTGTTTTCCAATATGATTATATCAGCACTCCGTAAGATTATACCGGACCGTGTGCGTATCCCGGCATACATCGTTATCGTGGCTTCCCTGGTTACTGTTGTGCAGCTGCTGCTTCAGGCCTATGTGCCGAGCCTGTATTCTGCCCTTGGTATCTATATTCCGCTGATTGTAGTTAACTGTATCATTCTTGGCCGCGCAGAGTCCTACGCATCCAAGAACGGCCCGCTTGTATCCACCTTTGACGGTATCGGCATGGGCCTGGGCTTTACCCTTGCCCTTACATGCATCGGCCTTGTCCGCGAGATCCTCGGTTCCGGCGCAATTTTCGGCAATGTAGTGATTCCTGAGGATTACCACATCGCCATCTTTGTTCTGGCTCCCGGCGCGTTCTTTGTCCTTGCAGTGCTGACCGCCCTTCAGAACAAGTTCAAGGCCCCGTCAGCGACCAACGGTTCCGTTCCCAAGTCCAGGCTGGCATGCGGCGGCAACTGTATGGAGTGCACGGGTTCCTCCTGCATGTCCAACCATGAAGTGCTGGAGACCAGGAAGCGTCAGGCGGAAGAGAAGGCCCTTGCTGCAAAGAAGGAAGCCGTAGCAAAGAAGGAAGCAGAGTTAAAAGCAGCTACTTCCAAGAAAGAAAATTAGGAGGGTGGATAGATGAAAGAGTTATTATTAATTGCCATTGGTTCCGCTCTGGTTAATAACGTTGTTTTGAGCCAGTTCTTAGGACTTTGTCCATTCCTCGGTGTTTCAAAGAAGGTTGAGACTTCAGCCGGTATGGGTGCAGCGGTTATTTTCGTTATTACCATTGCGTCCGCTGTGACCAGCCTGGTGTACACAGGGATTCTTGTGAATCTGCATCTGGAATATCTCCAGACCATTGTATTCATCCTGGTTATCGCAGCCCTGGTTCAGTTCGTGGAGATGTTCTTAAAGAAATCCATGCCGTCACTGTATGAGGCTCTGGGCGTATACCTGCCTCTGATTACCACCAACTGTGCGGTTCTGGGCGTTGCCCTTACCAATGTGACGAAGTCCTATAACTTCGTACAGAGCGTTGTAAACGGTATCGGTATCTCCGTTGGTTTTACCATTGCTATTGTCATGTTAGCTGGTGTCCGCGAGAAGATTGAGCATAATGACGTCCCATATTCATTCCAGGGGTCACCTATAGTCCTTATTACCTCGGGTCTTATGGCAATCGCATTTTTCGGATTTTCCGGATTAATTTAGAAGGAGGAGAAGGAAAATGGTTACAGGTATTATAATAGCGGCAGCCGTGGTAGGTATCCTTGGTATTCTGATAGGTGTCTTCTTAGGCATAGCCAGCGAGAAGTTTAAAGTTGAAGTAGATGAAAAGGAAATCCTGGTCCGTAACGAGCTGCCCGGCAACAACTGCGGCGGCTGCGGATACGCGGGCTGTGACGCACTGGCAAAGGCAATCGCAGCCGGCCAGGCGGATGTAGGCGCATGTCCTGTGGGCGGCGCTTCCACCGCGGAGAAAATCGGAGCCATCATGGGCGTTGCAGGCGGAGCCGCCGAGAAGAAGGTAGCCTTCGTGAAATGTAAAGGTTCATGTGACAAGACCGCTGTACAGTATAACTATTACGGTGTGGATGACTGTAAGAAGGTATCTGTTGTCCCGGGCGCCGGGGAGAAGGCCTGCGCATACGGATGTATGGGCTACGGCTCCTGTGTCAGGGCATGCGCCTTTGACGCCATCCATGTGGTGGACGGCGTGGCGGTGGTGGACAAGGAAAAATGTGTTGCCTGCGGCAAGTGCGTGGCTTCCTGTCCGAACCACCTGATTGAGCTGGTGCCGTATAAGGCAGAGCATCTGGTACAGTGCAGCTCCCACGACAAGGGCAAGGATGTTAAGGCTGTCTGCGCAGCCGGCTGTATCGGATGTACCCTGTGTACAAAGCAGTGTGAGTTTGATGCCATCCATATGGAGAACAATCTGGCTGTCATTGACTACGAGAAGTGTACCAACTGCGGCAAGTGCGCAGAAAAATGTCCTGTCAAGGTTATTGTTTAGACGAGATAAAATATCGGAATGAAATAAAAAGCTGTCCCTTCCGCGTGATGCACCGCGGAAGGAACAGCTTTTTTGCTGCATTTGTATGTTATTTTTTCTTTCTCTTTTTAAAAGCCGGTGAATCAAAGGACTGGTCGTCAGGCAGGACCTTCTTAGTGGTGGCCTCCACCAGATTGTCGTAGCAGGAAAAGATGGCGCTTATGTCCCTGGAGTCCATCCTTGGCGTCAGGAGGGATACCAGAGGAACGATAATGAGTCCCACAATCATTGAGACAGCACCTGCATTGATGGGGGATGCAATATAGTGCAGGAACATATTTGAAACCGTGATACCGATGCCGGTGGCAAAGCTGGCCCACACAGCCGCTGGCGTGGTTCTTTTCCAGTACAGGCCGTAGAGGAAGGGGGCCAGAAAGGCTCCGGCCAGTGCGCCCCAGGAGATACCCATGAGCTGGGCAATGAAGTCAGGCGGATCCAGGGCCAGGACAACGCTTATGACGATAAAGGCCACAATCAGGCACTGCATCAGCACCAGCTGGGTTTTATCCTTCATGTTCTTTACAAGGCTGCCTTTGATAAAATCCAGGGTCAGGGTGGAGCTGGAGGTGAGCACCAGGGAGGAAAGGGTGGACATGGATGCGGACAGCACCAGCATGACAACAATTCCAATCAGCAGGTCCGGAAGGCCGGACAGCATGGCCGGTATAATGGTATCATAGGCCACGGATCCATTTCCATTATAAATGGCAGGGCTGTCAAAGAGCCGGCCGAAGCCGCCCAGGAAATAGCTGCCCCCGGAGATGACAATGGCAAACAGGGTGGAAATCACCGTGCCCGTGGCAATGGCTTTTTCGCTTCGGATGGTATAGAATTTGTGAATCATCTGGGGCAGGCCCCAGGTTCCAAGGGAGGTGAGAATCACCACGCCCAGCAGGTTCAGGGGATCCGGTCCAAAAAAGGAAGTGTAGGCTCCGGGCTGGCCCAGGGTAACCGGGACCTCGCTGGGAATCTGCGCCAGTCTGCCCACAGCAGCCGTAAAGCCTCCCTGGCCGCTTAAAACGCTGAGAATGATGGCGGCGATGCCGGCCAGCATGATGATGCCCTGGATGAAATCATTGATGGCTGTGGCCATATAACCGCCCAGGATGACATAGACCGCTGTCAGGATAGCCATGCCCATGACACAGACACTGTAGGGAATATCAAAGGCCATGCCGAATAACCGGGACAGACCATTGTAGACAGAGGCTGTGTAGGGTATGAGAAAGACAAATATAATCAGGGAGGCAACAATCTTCATGCCCTGGCTGTGGAACCGGCTGCCGAAGAATTCCGGCATGGTGGCCGAGGAGAGATGCTTGCTCATGACTCTGGTCCGCCGTCCCAGGATGACCCAGGCCAGCAGGCTGCCGATCAGGGCATTGCCAATGCCTATCCAGGTGGAGGCCAGGCCGTATTTCCATCCGAACTGACCGGCATAACCGATAAATACCACAGCGGAAAAGTAGGAGGTGCCATAGGCAAAGGCGGTGAGCCAGGGCCCCACACCCCGTCCTCCCAGAACAAAGTCATTGACATTGGTGGCATGGCGGCGGGAATAGAATCCCACTCCCAGCATGATGGCAAAAAAGATAACCAGCATCAGCAGTTTAACAGTCATTTGAATATCCTCCGCATACACTTTAATAATTAAAACTTCTGAACTTTAATGTATCAAAGTACAAGGGGATTGTCAAAGGGTATTTCTTATTTTTGCCTACTTTGGCTATTTTGACGGAACTTCGTGAAAGAGATTGAGGGGCAAAATGCCATTTTTTTGTTAAAGTGGGGGATGACTGTCAAAATTCGACAATAAATGTAAAATCCAAAGATGGATATAAAATGTAAAAAATGAATAATTAAGGTAGAAAAAGATTTACATAATATAAATTACAAAAATAGGAAATCATGTAACATGTTTAAAAATTAATAATACTGTAACATAAATGTAAAGATATGGCTGGCGAAATGCACAAAATAAAGGTGCGCACACCTGGAAAACCATAGTAAATATATAAAAAATATTACAAATGTTTCAAAAGTAAGAAAAAATGTAACAAAATTATTAAATCTCCATTGACGCGAAAAGTCAAATCCCATATAATTAGCCATACATCCCGGAAAAACATGCACAAAGTGGGAGATACCCACTGCATAAAATTTTGAGAATGGTACCTGTGCAGAGTTGTGCGGGGCCAGGAAAGAGGAGTATGTATGCTTACATTACATTCATTCCTTCGTTCGGTAGTTCTCTTTGTTAAGTCGCTGACTGTGAAAGTGACAAAGCAGATGTACCGTTCCTCATCTGTGGTGATGGCGGGTATGATGGTAGTGGCCATCATAGCATTTTCAGCCAATGGGTTTGGCGGCGGGGGAAGAAACGCCCTGGCAGCGCCCATGACAGAGGAAAGTGACGCCATTGACAAGGCGGAGGAGGAAAACGAAGGAAGCGGTCTGGTTACTGAAGCAAAAGTACAATTCGGACATTTAAACACAGACAGTGAAGGCCAGCATCTGGCTGGTGCGCTGCTGGAAGCGGACGTCCGAGAGAAACAGAGAAAGCAGGCAGCTGCACAGACCCAGATTGAGACACTTCAGAAACAGATATTAAAGGAGAGACAGGAAGAGGAGGCCAGGAAAAAGGCGGAGGAAGAGCGCCGGGCAGCCAGAAGGATTAAATATACGGATGAAGATTACCAGGTACTCCTGCGCATTGTCCAGGCGGAAGCAGGAATCTGCGACCCCAAGGGAAAGATACTGGTTGCAGATGTGATCATTAACCGTGTCCTGTCGGGAAAATTCCCGGACAGCGTAAAGGCAGTTGTATACCAGCCATCCCAGTTTCAGCCGGTATCCAACGGCACCATAAACACGGTAAAGGTCACAGCGGAAACCATTGAATGCGTGGACCGTGCCCTGGCCGGTGAAGATTATTCCAACGGAGCCCTGTATTTTATGAACAGAAGGGCTTCCGGCAGTGCTGCTTCCTGGTTCGACCGGCGGCTGACCTACCTTTTTGCCCATGACGGACATGAGTTCTTCCGATAATCAGATAAAAAAGGATTGAGTTTCCTGCGGCTTTAGGTGTATACTAGGAATTGGAAAATCGAAATGCCACAAAGGAGAATGGAATATGATTTTTGATGAGAAGAAGAACCTGGACTTTTACAGGAATTTAGGGATTGAAGGTAGATATGCCAAGGCCGTGGATTTCCTTCAGAATACGGACCTTGAGGCATTGGAGCCGGGAAAGTATGAGATTGACGGCAAAAACGTGTATGCCAATGTAACAGCCTACACCACCATCCCGTGGGAGGAGGCTAAATATGAGGCACATGAGCATTACACCGATATCCAGTACGTGATTGAGGGCAGCGAGATTATGAGCTACGCGCCGGTACATGAGATGACTGTAAAGGTTCCATATAATCCGGATAAGGATGTGGTATTCTTTGAGAACACCACCCCCGGACTTAGGGTTGTGACCGGAGCCGGACAGTATCTGATTTTTAACCCGTGGGATGCCCATAAGCCAAAGGCTGCCAACGGAGAGCCGGCACCTATTAAAAAGGTGATTGTAAAAATCAAAGAGGATTAAAAAATATATTAAATGCGTAATAAAATGTGATTGAAGCGCACTTAAAAAAAAGCGCAGGAAGAAAGGCCGGCCCGCTGTATTCGGAATCAGCGGGCCGGTCCTTTTTTATGCCCCCGGAGACTACCTCATGTTTGCTGATATTTCATTGCTAATATTTTGTTAATTGAAATATTGACTTTTAATTCACAAAATGAGATAATGAAAAGGATTTCGATAAAATGAAAGAGAGGTAAATGAATGATGGCAAATGTAGATTTGAGTCAGTATGGTATTACCGGAACCACAGAAATTGTTTATAATCCTTCCTATGAGATGTTATTTGAAGAAGAGACTAAACCAACTCTGGAGGGGTATGAAAAAGGCCAGGTAAGCGAACTTGGTGCAGTGAATGTCATGACTGGTATTTACACAGGTCGTTCCCCTAAGGACAAGTTCATTGTCATGGATGAGAACTCAAAGGACACTGTATGGTGGACAACGGACGAGTACAAGAATGACAATCATCCGGCCAGCCAGGAAGCATGGGATACGGTAAAGAAGATTGCCCTGGAAGAACTTTCTAACAAGAGACTGTTTGTTGTAGACGCATTCTGTGGAGCAAACAAGGATACCCGCATGGCAATCCGCTTCATTGTAGAGGTTGCATGGCAGGCTCATTTCGTAAAAAACATGTTTATCCAGCCAAGCGCAGAGGAACTGGAGAACTTTAAGCCGGATTTCGTTGTATATAATGCTTCCAAGGCAAAGGTGGAAAATTATAAGGAGTTAGGCCTGAACTCCGAGACAGCCGCAATGTTCAATATCACCAGCCGCGAGCAGGTAATCGTGAACACATGGTACGGCGGAGAGATGAAAAAGGGTATGTTCTCAATGATGAACTACTATCTGCCTCTGAAGGGCATTGCATCCATGCATTGTTCTGCCAACACAGATATGAACGGTGAGAACACCGCAATCTTCTTCGGACTTTCCGGAACAGGAAAAACCACTCTTTCAACAGACCCCAAGCGTCTTCTTATCGGTGATGACGAGCACGGCTGGGATGACAACGGCGTATTTAACTTCGAGGGCGGATGCTATGCAAAGGTCATCAACCTGGATAAGGATTCTGAGCCGGACATCTACAATGCAATCAGACGCAATGCTCTTTTAGAGAATGTAACACTTGACGCTGAGGGCAAGATTGATTTTGATGACAAGAGCGTAACTGAGAATACACGTGTATCTTATCCGATTGATCATATTGAGAAGATTGTTCGTCCGGTATCAGCTGCTCCTGCTGCAAAGGATGTTATCTTCCTGTCAGCAGATGCGTTCGGCGTACTGCCTCCAGTATCCGTTCTGACTCCGGAGCAGACACAGTACTATTTCCTGTCCGGATTTACAGCAAAGCTTGCCGGTACAGAGCGTGGCATCACAGAGCCCACACCTACATTCTCAGCCTGCTTCGGACAGGCATTCCTGGAACTGCATCCAACCAAGTATGCAGAGGAGCTTGTTAAGAGAATGGAGAAGAGCGGCGCAAAGGCATACCTGGTTAACACCGGCTGGAATGGAACAGGCAAGCGTATCTCTATCCGCGATACCCGCGGTATTATTGATGCGATTCTTGACGGCTCCATTGCAAAGGCTCCAACCAAGCAGCTTCCATTCTTCAACTTTGAGATTCCTACCGAGCTTCCAGGCGTAGATCCTAAGATTCTGGATCCCCGCGATACATACGCAGAGGTATCACAGTGGGAGGAAAAGGCAAAGGATCTGGCACAGCGTTTTGTCAAGAACTTTGCGAAATATGAGGGCAATGAGGCTGGAAAGGCACTGGTTTCCGCTGGTCCTCAGTTATAATCATAAAAATCATCTTTCTGCCTCCGCGGCAGGAGGACAGCATGATAGAGGGAGAACCGGATACCGGACCGCAAGGTCCGGATGTCCGGTTCTCCTTTTCATATAGTCCAGGTGCCCAATGACTTTCCCTGGAGCTGCATTTCTTAATATTTTATACTGTTTCTTAAGTCTCATTTACGTCCATTGAAAGGCAGTTTTTTTCATGATACCATGAAACCATAAAGGAGGATGGGTTATGAAAAAATGGAAAAAGAGGCGTACATGGACGCTGGCAATGACGCTGGTTCTTCTGGCAGTGCTCTCTCTGTCTGCCTGCGGCAGCAAGCTGTCCAATCCGGCAGCCACGGCTGAGACCACGGCTGCCGGATATGCTATGGATGTGAGGGAAGCAGCGATAACCATGGCCCCTGCGGGAGAAGACCTGAATGGGTTAAAGGCTGAGAGCGGAAGCGGTCTGTCTCCCTCGCCGGATATTGGAAGTCCGGGGGAAGCAGGCAGGAAGCTGATACGGGATGTGAGTATGAACGTGGAGGCCAGGGACTTTGACGGCGTCCTCTCCCAGATTACAGATAAGGTAGGGGAGCTGGGCGGCTATGTGGAATCCTCTGATGTGTCGGGAGTCAGTGTCAATTCCTATGGCGGCAGCCAGCAGCGCCATGCGGACATCAGGGCCAGGATTCCGGCCGACCGGCTGGACCGCTTTGTGGAGACAGTGGAGAGCGCGGGAAATGTGACCAGCAAGCAGGAGCAGGTGACGGATGTGACCCTGCAGTATTCGGATGCGGAGAGCCGCAAGAAATCGCTGGAGATAGAGCAGGAACGGCTTTGGGCCTTGCTGGAAAAAGCGGATTCCCTGGACGCGGTGGTGGCTCTGGAGGCCCGGCTCTCAGAGATCCGCTATGAGCTGGAGTCCTACACATCCCAGCTGCGCCTCTATGACAATCAGGTGGATTACAGCACCGTATCCATCTACATGAGGGAGGTAAAGGACCTTACCCCCACTGCGCCGGACAGCATTGGAACCAGGATTCAGAAGGGCTTTAACCGCAGTCTGAATAACCTTGGGGAGGCCGTAACTGACCTGATTGTGTGGCTTGCCGTCAACAGTCCCATCCTGTTCGTACTGGCTGTTATTATTGGGGCGGTTGTCCTTATTGTCAGAAGGCTAAGCCGAAAGCTGCCGGGCGGGAACCGATCCCCAAGGCGTTTCTCTCTATTCCGCGGCAAGCCCATGGGAGGAAAGAAGGGCGCAAAGGACCAGAAGGAGCAGGCGGAGAAAGGACAGCCGGAGAAAGAACCGCCGGAGAGAGAACAGCCGGAGAAAGAACAGAATTAAGATAAAAACCAATATGGAGGGCAGGACACACAGCCGGCAAAAACAGGCTTGTGTCCTGCCTTTTTATGGCGTATACTCATAGTAATAATCCACAGAAATAATCTGAGGATGCCTGAAACCGTGTTCCCGCCGGATTCAGGAAATCCGGCAGATTTCCCGTTGCCTGTCAACACCATATATACCCAGGGAAAGGAGAACCTCATGCAGCTTACCTATCTGCACATCCACAATTTTAAGTCTATACGAAGCATGGAAATCCGGGATATAGAACGGGCGCTGATTTTAGTGGGGAAAAATAATACAGGAAAAACCTCGGTGCTGGATGCAATCTGCGCGGTGTGCGGCTGTTATGAGATTCAGGACAGGGATTTTAATGAAAACCGTCAGGCTATCCGGATTGATGCCTGCTTTTCCATAGAGGAGGAGGATCTGCACCTGTTTCACCATATGGGTATTGTCAGCCAGTACAGACGTTACGATGTGTGGCGCAGGGTATTTTCTGAGCGGCTTCCGTCGTTCCAAAACGGAGAGCTGTCCTTTACCTTTCACGTAAACCAGGACGGCAAGGTGCGGTACGAGGATCTTTATAGAAAGAATAACCCCTATATCCATATGGTGATGCCCCGCATCTACCGCATCAATGCGGAGCGGGAGCTGAACCAGCTGCAGAACGACCTTCTGATGTTCCAGGAGAACGAGGAGCTGCGAAGGCTGCGATCCGGCAGCTGTATTTTTGAGAGGGCTAAGAAATGCAACCATTGTTTCCAGTGCATCGGCCTGATTAATCAGAAGAAACCGGAAGAGCTTTCCGCCTTTGAGACGGCCAGACTTCTGGAGTTTAAGATATACCAGATGAACCTGAGCGGATTTTCCGGAAAGGTCAATGAAAATTTCTTTAAAAATGGAGGATACGAGGAGATACAGTACACGTTAAGCTGCGATGCAGACCAGCTTTTTACCGTGGAGGTAACGGCCCATAACCGCCAGAGAGGTACCGTGAAGCCGGTGGAGCTGATGGGAAAGGGCATGCGGAGTATTTATATGCTTTCCCTGTTAGAGACCTATATCAGCGAACAGGGCCGGATTCCCAGCATTATTGTGGTGGAGGATCCGGAGATATTCCTCCATCCCCAGCTTCAGAAAACATGCAGTGAGATACTGTACCGGCTGTCCAAGAAAAATCAGGTCATTTTCAAGACTCACAGCCCGGACCTTTTGTTTAATTTCAGCATACGCCAGATACGGCAGGTTGTATTGGATGATGAGCGGTACTCGGTTGTACGCCCGCGGACCAACATGAGTGAGATATTGGACGATCTGGGGTATGGGGCCAATGATCTGCTGAATGTCAGCTTCGTGTTTATTGTGGAGGGGAAACAGGACAAGAGCCGCCTGCCTTTGCTTCTGGAAAAGTATTATTCTGAGATTTATGATGAGGAAGGAAATCTGTACCGCATATCCATCATCACCACAAACAGCTGTACTAACATCAAGACATATGCCAACTTAAAGTACATGAACCAGGTCTATCTGCGGGACCAGTTCCTTATGATACGCGATGGAGACGGCAAGGATCCGGAGGAACTGGCATCGCAGCTGTGCAGGTATTACGATGAGAGGAATCTGGAGGACGTGGACCGCCTGCCGAAGGTGACAAGGAAGAACGTGCTTATTTTAAAGTATTATTCGTTTGAGAACTATTTCTTTAACCCGGCAGTTATGGCCCGCCTGGGAATCGTGGAAAGCGAGGATGATTTTTACCGGACCCTCTATGGCAAATGGAGGGAATATCTGTACCGGATTCGCAGCGGGCAGCAGCTGATGGAAGTCCTGGGACGGGATTTCTCATCCCCGGAAGATATGAAGGAGCACATGGAAGAGGTGCGCACCTTTCTCAGAGGCCATAATTTATATGATATATTTTACGGCCCGTTCAGGGACAGGGAAAAAGAGATTCTGAGGGCCTACATCGACCTGGCGCCCAAGGAGGATTTTAAGGATATACTGTATGCCATTGACCGGTTTGTTTATTTTGACAGCAGGAAAAGACCTGAGGATGAAAGGCGGGCAGAGAAGGGTATGACGTAAAAAGGACATAACAGAAAGAGGATATAACAGAAAAAGGGGCGCTGCCCGTGGCCGGATAAGTCCGGCCGGGGCAGCGCCCTTTTATCGCTTTCTTATATGAAGAACGATTCAAACGTTCCCTTAAACCCCATAAGGTTCTTCAACCGCAGGACTGTCTGCGTTCTTTCCCTTGCCCATCACGCAGGTGAACACAAAGGTTCCCAGGCACACTGCAGCAAAGATGATGCCGGTAGGATAGGCGATGGCGGTGGAGAGCTGGAAGCCTTCCTTTGCCATCAGGATATAGGTACAGGATACAGCCGACATGAAAGTGGCCGGAAGGGCGGTAAGCCAGTAGAAACGTTTTCTGCGGAACAGATATACGCTTGCGGCCCACAGGGCGATCATAGCCAGTGTCTGGTTGCTCCAGGAGAAGTATCTCCATACCACCTGTACATCCACCTGGGTCAGAACAGCGCCAACGGCCAGCAGCGGAACAGTTAAGGCAAGACGGTTCTTGATGGGTTTCTGGTCAATTTTGAACCAGTCTGCCAGGGTCAGTCTTGCACTTCGGTAAGCAGTATCTGCTGAGGAAATGGGGCAGGCGATAACACCAATCATGGCGATGACAGCACCTACCGGTCCCAGAAGCTTGAAGCAGATTTCATACACAACGCTGGATTGTCCGTTGCCAAGAGCCTCTAACAGACCGCCTGTGCCGTTGTAGAACGCCACGCCTGCGGCAGCCCAGATAAGGGCGATGACGCCTTCTGCAACCATGGCTCCGTAGAAAACCTTGCGGCCGTCCTTTTCATTGGTAAGACACCGTGCCATCAGAGGAGACTGTGTTGCATGGAAGCCGGAGATGGCGCCGCAGGCAACGGAGATAAACATGGTGGGCCATATAGGAGTGCCTGAAGGATGCAGGTTGGACAGGGTGATTTCAGGAATGTGATAACCGCCCAGGATGATGGCTCCTCCTACGCCCAGGGCCATGACGATGAGGCAGATACCGAATATCGGATAAATCTTGCCGATGACCTTGTCGATAGGAACAAAGGTTGCGATGAAATAATAAATCAAGACCACTGCCAGCCAGAATTTGGCATCCAATACATTAGGGGTCAGCATGGCAAGCAGGTTGGCCGGTCCTGTGGAGAAGCTTACGCCTACCAGTACCAGAAGGACAACGGAGAATACACGCATGACCTGTTTCATGGCATTGCCCAGATATGTACCTGTGAGCTCGGATACGCTGGCGCCCTTGTGGCGCATGGACATCATACCCACCATGTAGTCATGGACACCTCCGCCTAATAAGGTACCGAAGGTAATCCACAGAAATACGCTGGGTCCCCAGCAGGCACCGGCCAGCGCTCCGAAAATAGGTCCCAGACCGGCAATGTTTAACAGCTGAATCAGGAATATACGGGGAGTGCCCATGGGCACATAGTCACTTCCGTCGGTCATGGACAGTGCCGGCGGCTTTCTGTCATCAGGGCCAAATACTTTCTCGGCAACCTTACTGTAGAGCATAAATCCGATAATTAAAATTGCCAGACATACAAAAAAACTAATCATATACCTACCTCCTATGTATTTCTTGTATTTGTAATAATTATACAATAATAGGAGTGAAAGTGAATGTTTTTTGTATCAACTGTATGAAGGAGTGAACAAACAGTAAAATAAAGTTCATAAACGGAAGGCTAAATGGCCTATAAATCATGTATGGGGAGGACTATACCCCGATGATCTGGCGCAGCATTTTTGACTTTTCCCTGCTCACAGGAAGGATATTCTTCTCAAATCCCTGCATTTTTACAGCCAGACTGTTGTTGGCCCAGGGAAAGAGTTCGGTGATGAAGCTGAGATTCACCAGATAGCTTTTGTGTATACGGCAGAAACCATGGGGAGCCAGGCGTTTCTCGTACTCCCCTAAAAGAAGGTTTTCCGTGTAGTCCCGGGTGGGGGTATGGATGATGCAGCTTCTCCCTGAAGTTTCTATGTATACAATCTGCTGTATATCCACCAGTATAATGGTACGGTTCATATTAATGGGCATACGGCTGGATGGAAAGGCGGCTGCGACAGGCTCTCCCGCCTCCTGCTGGGAGGCGTATGAAGAGGATGAAGCCGGCCTGTAGGACTCGCCCCAGGGCTGGTGATCGTCGCAGGAGCGGACAGCAGAAGCGGTAAGGGCCTGGTTTTTCTGCAGGTCCTTTTGACATTTTTCCAGGACACGGCGCACCCGGTCCGGGTCAAAGGGTTTCAGTATGTAGTTGTTTACGCCCAGCTCAAAGGCCTTGACCCCATACTGGGAGTAGGCGGTGGCAAACACAATCTGGGCATCGGGGAGAATCCGCCTGGCGGCAGCCGCCAGGGTGGTGCCATCCATATCCCCCAGGCTGATATCCACGAACAGCAGGTCAAAGGTCCGGCCGCTGATGAGTTCAATGGCGGAGGCGCCGCTGTCAGCCTCCTCAATCTGGCTGTCCGGCATGGCGTCCATAATCTGATGGACCAGTTCCTTTCTGGCCGGACGTTCGTCGTCAATCACAGCTATCTTCATTGTTAGATTCCTCCAGTTTGATTTCATTAGATGGTACAGGAATTTCCTCCGGTTCCAGAGGAATTCTGAACCAGACTCTGGAACCGGCTTCTGAAGCTTCGATTTTCAGACCGTTATCTTCCCCATATATGCTTTTCAGGCGTTTGTGTACATTGGACAGTCCCACACCCTTTCCCTGGCCGGTGTAAAGACCCAGGACCACTTCTCTGGGGATACCCTGTCCTCGGTCAGCCACCGCGATTTCCGCCATGCCTTCCACGCTGTGGGCACTGATGGAGACATGGCGGGCGCCGGTCCTGTCCCCGCCGTGGCGGACTGCGTTTTCCACCAGGGGCTGGAGGATGAAGGAGGGAACCTTGCAGTTGAGATCGTCCTCCACATCCAGCTCCACAACCAGCTTTTCTTCAAACCGCGCCTGCTCCAGTTCCAGGTAACTGGCCACATGGTACAGCTCTGTGTGAAGGCTCAGCATGTACTGGTCGTTTTCCAGGGCCTGGCGGTAGTAGGAGGAGAGGGTTAGAATCAGTTCCCTGGCCCGGTCAGGATTCTCCCGGCACACGCATGAAATGGTGTTCAGCGCATTGTAAAGGAAGTGGGGATTCACCTGGGACTGAAGGGCCTTGAACTCCGCTTTGCGGCGGAGCTGTTTCTGATAATCCAGGTCGGACAGCTCTAACTGGGTGGAGAAAAGGCGGGCCAGCTCCGAGGCAAAGTCCAGGTTGGACTGGGAGGTATGCCAGTGTTTTTTTACCATCATGGTCAGACTTCCCACTGGTTTGTCCATCTCAATGAGAGGGGCGGCAACAATAATGTGGTTCTTCAGGATATGGTACAGGGGGTCTGTCTTTTCCGCATAGGAAAAGGTGGTGGGCTTCCTGTCGTGGATAGAGCCTAGAATGGGTTTCAGCACGGCTTCATCCCGGAGGACATCGTACCAGTTCTCACCCTTCATGGCCAGGATTTTCTGAGCATCCGTGATCATCACAGCCGCACAGGAAGTGGACTGGTAGATGATGTCTGCGGTGGCCTCCATGTCCGCGGTGCTGTAGAGTCCCTTTCTCAGGTGAGGCAGGCTCTGGTCCACAATCCCCATGGCCAGGCGCATCTTTTCCGCGAACTGGCTGTCCTCCTCCATGAATACCATGTTAAAGGTGCCCAGAAATACAACCATGCCCAGGGCATTCATGATTATCATGGGAAAGGCAATAAGACGCACCAGGTCCAGTGCTGCCGGAAATGGGCGGGAGATGAGAAGGATAATGGCCATCTGCCCAATTTCAGCCAGAGCCGTGATGAGAAATACCCCGGCGCCGTCAATCTTGCCGGCCTTAAAACGTTTGGAAAAGGCGGAGCCGATCAGGCCCTCCACAAAGGTGGAGACAGCGCAGCTCACCGCGGTAAAGCCTCCGATATCAAAGAGATACCGGTGAAGACCTCCTATGACGGCGGCTCCGATTCCCACATAGGGACCGCCTAAAAGGCCTGCTGCCAGCACGCCGATAACTCTGGTGTTCACGATGGCGCCCTGGGCACGAACCCCGGTGTAGGTGGAGAAAATGCTGACCAGTCCGAAGATGACTGCCAGGGCGGCCCTGCTGCCCATGGCATGGCTGTCCTCTAACAGCATGGAGCGCACCATGGGGAGCTTGGTGAGCATGGTGGCTATAAGCACCAGAAGACCAATATTTAAAAGCAGGTTGAAAAACATGGTATTGGACATGATGACCTCCCTTAATCGTTCTCACACCAGTATACCAAAAAATCAATCTTAAGAAAATCTTTAATTGTAAATCTTGGAAGACTATGGTAATCTAATGGGGAAGATAACTGTATTAATATACTTAATACAGACAGAACACCGGGAGGAACAGGAGATACCTGGTCCATGGTATGACAGGGGCATTGCTTAAGCCGCTGTCAGGTATCCCGGCAGCGAGAGCAGAGAGGGGGAAGGACGGGATGATTGTACTGGATTACAGGGACAGCAGGCCTCTGTATGAGCAGGTGGCTGAGCGGCTTAGGGAGCTGATGTTTAAGGGTGCCCTGCCGCAGGACGCGCAGCTGCCATCTGTGCGCAGCCTTGCCACGGAGCTGTCCATCAATCCCAATACCATCCAGAGGGCGTATACGGAGCTGGAACGCCAGGGATATATTTATTCCATCAAAGGCAAGGGCAGCTTTGTCGCGGATAACAGCCGGATGAAGGCGGGAATCCTTCAGGAGTGGAAGGGGCATTTTAATTCCGCTGTGGAGGAAGGCATAAAGGTAGGCGTCACAGCAGGAGAGATGAAGGAAATGATTGATACGGCCTGCCGGAATCATGCCATGGAAAGGGGAGAGAGTAATGATTGAAGCAGTGAACCTGACAAAGCGGTTTGACGATATCGTGGCAGTGGACCATATAAGCGCCACCATACGGGATGGCAGCGTGTTCGGGCTCATCGGTACCAACGGAGCCGGAAAGTCCACATTTTTAAGGCTGGCCAGCGGTGTGCTGAAGCCTGACGAGGGATGCATAACCATTGACGGACATGAGGTGTTTGAGAATATCCCGGCAAAGAAGCGCTTTTTCTATATATCGGATGAACAGTACTTCTTTAATAATACCACTCCTGAGGAGATGATGCATTATTACAGGAAGGTGTACCAGGGATTTGACGAGGCGCGTTTCCACAAGCTGATGGGAAATTTCGGCCTGGACGAGAAGCGGAAGATACACACGTTTTCCAAGGGCATGAAGAAACAGGTCTCTGTTATATGCGGTGTGTGCGCTGGCACGGACTACCTGTTCTGCGACGAGACCTTCGACGGACTGGATCCGGTGATGCGCCAGGCGGTAAAGAGCATATTTGCAGCGGATATGGAGGACAGGAACCTGACTCCCATCATTGCTTCCCATAACCTGAGGGAGCTGGAGGACATATGCGATCATGTGGGACTGCTTCACAAGGGCGGCATTCTCCTGTCAAAGGACCTGGACGACATGAAGCTTAATATCCACAAAATACAGTGTGTCCTTAAACCGGATATGAAGCCGGAGGACCTGACGTCCCTTGATAAGGTAAATGTGGAACAGAGGGGAAGTCTCTGCACCATTACGGTGCGGGGAAGCCGGAGCGAGGTGGAGGCTGTCATGGCTTCCTATGAGCCGGTATTCTTTGAGTGCATCCCCCTGTCCCTGGAGGAAATATTCATCAGTGAAACGGAGGTGGCTGGTTATGACATCAGGAAGCTTATACTTTAAGCTGCTAAAGGAGGATTTCAGGAGAAGGCTGTGGGCCATTGCCCTGGTTTTTCTGGCATTTTTCTTCACTCTTCCCATTGGGCTGGCCCTGAACATGGAGAATGCAGCCAACTCCAATTACTATAGGTACAATGATTATGAGCCCTTTATCCAGGACGCTGCCATGACCGACCTTCAGTACAAGACAAGGCTTCTGGAACTGAAGACAGAGGTGGTGCTAAGCGGTGTGGAATACGGGAACGGCATGATCGCCTTTTTGATGATAACCGCGGCAGTGGTCATCGGCGTATCCAGTTTTGCCTATCTGCATAATAAGAAGAAGGTGGATTTTTACCACAGCATCCCGGTGAGGCGGGAGGCCCTGTTTGGGGCCCAGTTCTCCGGAGGCATATTTATAGTTGGAGCTGCCTATGGGCTGAACCTGCTGCTGCTTGCCGGGGTGGCCGTGTCCTACGGCGTGCCTGTGGGCAGGATACTGGGAGCCATGGCGGGGGGCTGGGCCCTTAACATGCTGTATTACGCCCTCATGTATGCAACGGCGGTGGCCGCCATGATGATGACGGGAAATATCGTGGTGGGTGTTTTGGGAACAGGCGTTTTCTTTTTCCTGCTGCCCGGAATCATGATGCTTCTGTGTTGGTACTGCGGAACATTTTTCGTCACTACGGCCAGATATCTGTGGAGTTCGGACCAGTCGCCTTTTATGTGGGGTGTCAGGTACCTGTCTCCATTCAGCGTATACATCAATTCCTTTGGCTGGAAGATGAACGAACTGTCAAAGCATGTTCCGGAGCTCATTTGTACGGTACTGGCATTTTTGGCAGTCACCACACTGGATTTGGGACTGTACCGCAAACGTCCGTCAGAAGCAGCGGGGAAAGCCATGGCATTTAAGAAATCCATGCCGCCTATCCGCATACTGCTGGTGCTGGGAATCGGTCTGGCCGGAGGCATGTTCTTCTGGTCGCTGCAGAGCAGGCTGCGCTGGGGACTGTTCGGAACCATGGTATCGGTGGTGCTGACCCACTGCATCGTGGAGATTATCTATCATTTTGATTTTAAGAAGATGTTCAGCCACAGACTTCAGCTGGGACTGTGCCTTGCAGCCGGGATCCTGGTATTCTTAAGCTTCCGGTATGACTGGTACGGTTATGATTCCTATATTCCGTCCGGGGAAAAGGTAGTATCCGCCAGCCTGGATATCGGTGTGGACAGCAGATGGCTCTCAGATAAGACTTTTGAGACAGGCAGTGACGGAAAGCTGCAGATACGATATGCAGACCCCTATGAATATATAGAAGAAAACATGGTGCTCACCGATAAAGAGGCTGTTATGTCCATGGTGGAAGAGGGAAGGAAGCGCGCCCTCGAGAGAAGGGATGAACGGCTGGGCATACGCAAGGTAGTGGCCCGGGTTGGCGGCTACCATACCAATGCAGCCAGTTCCATCAGCTATATCGGCGGAGCGGACGGCCCCACCTCTATCTTTTTGGCAATGAAGTCAGGCGGAGGGGAGGATTCGGACCAGGAGAAATTTGAGACCAATATGACGGTATGCTACCGCCTGGCAAACGGCCGTGAGGTGAGACGTTCCTATTCCCTGCCTCTGTCTGCCGTGATGGATTCCTATGAGGCACTGTACAGACAGGATGCTTACAAGGAAGGCATGTACAGGATATTAAGCCAGGAGCCGGGACAGGTAAAACAGATTATGTACAGGGAGGCGGACCAGGTCACGGATGTGAGCCAGGACAGCCGTGTCCAGGAGGCCGTGCTAAAGGCGTATCAGCAGGATATGAGGGAGCTGACCGTGGAGGAACGGCTGGTGGAGATGCCTGTGGGCAGCCTTGTGTTCATGACAGACCAGGAAAATACCTATCTCCAGCAGCAGCGCCAGGCAGCCAGGTCGTCATTTGGCGGCATAGCGCGGTATCAGGTGGAGGATGTGAGCCAGTACTGGCCGGTGTACCCGTCCTTTGAGCGGACCATGACACTTCTGAAGGAGCAGGGAATAGAAGCCGGCACCGGTCTGGCGCCTGAGAAGGTGGATCGGATCGTCATTGACGTGCAGAACTATTTTTATGAGCAGCAGGGAGAACTGCCGGAGGGAGAGGCGCTGGCGGAACTTCAGAAAATCAATCCCAACTACCGGGAGGACGGTTCCCTGGTATTTGAGGATTCCCATACCATCGGTCTGCTGCTGGGAGCCATTGCAGAGGATGAAAGCAGCGGCATGAATTACCTTTGCGAGACAGTGGAGGGAGGCCCCTACTGTACCATAAGGACAGAGAAAGAAGCAGGCGTGGGAGGCTTGCTTATAAAGAACAGAATCACTCCTGAGATAGCGGAACTCTTTACCGGTATTCCCATGAATAACAGGAAGTAGACGGTCAGAAGAGGACTGAACACAAAAACAGGGAATCAATCACGTTATGGTGATTGGTTCCCTGCTTTTGTTATTGCGGCACTATCTGTCCGGCACCGTTACATACCGTTTAAACCCATCGCTTTAGGAGGAACATCCCCCGCATCCGCTGCATCCGCTTTTGGGTTCCCGAACAGTACCGAAAACCTGTTCATGAAGACGCCTTCCCGTAGGGGTGGCAGCCAGGCCGCCTTCGGCCGTCTCCTTTAAGGTGGAAGACATGGCGTCGCCCACCTTCTTCATGGTCCAGATAACTTCGTCCGCAGGTATGGCGCTTTCAATGCCGGCCAGAGCCAGCTCCGCCGCCACAAAAGCACCTGCCACGCCGGAAGCATTGCGCTTGATACAGGGAATCTCCACCAGTCCGGCTACCGGATCGCATACAAGCCCCAGTATGTTTTTGATGGCAATGGCGATGGCATGTTCCACCATTTCCGGGGTACCGCCAGCCAGCTCCACGATGGCAGCGGCGGCCATGGCGGCGGCAGAACCGCACTCAGCCTGACATCCGCCCTGGGCACCTGCCAGAGAGGCGTTGTTGGCAATGACCATGCCCACGGCAGAGGCGGTGAACAGGGACATGACACAGTCCCTTTCCGGAATCTGCTTTTCTGCCTGCATGGTCAGCAGGGCGGCGGGCAGGATGCCGCAGCTTCCTGCTGTGGGGGCAGCCACAATCCGTCCCATGGCAGCGTTGAGCTCCGAGACAGCCAGGGCGCGGTACAGGGCACCGGAAAGAAAGGAGCCGGTCAGGCTTTTTCCGTTTTCAGATATCCGGCGCATCTTATAGGCGCTGCCGCCGGTCAGCCCGCTGGTGCTTTTTAGGTCTTTGCTGCAGCCGGGCTCAATACACTCCGCCATGACCTGGTAATGTCTGCGCATGTGTTCATATACAGATTCCTCTGTCTGCTCCATCTGTTCCGCCTGCTGTCTCAGCACGATGGCAGAGATGGGAAGGCCGCTTTCTTTTGCGGCAGCAACGATGGATGCCACTGAGGAGTAATTGAATTCAGGTTCCATAAATATATATCCTCCTGTACTTGTAGGTTTCATCAGTTATATGGGCTGAAGCATGGTGCTGGAGAAAATGTTGGGCAGCACTTTGATTTTCTCGTTCAGCTCCGGTCCGAAACTGCCGTCAATTTCAATGGTCATCACGGCCTCGCCGCCCCGGCTCTGCCTGGACAGGCGGAAGTTGCAGATATTTACTCCGGCGTCCGCCATGACTTCCGTGACAGCCGCAATGGTGCCGGGCGCGTCGCGGTGGAGCACAATCAGGGTTGTGTGCTGTCCGGTGATGGATACCTCCATGCCGTTGACTTCCTTGACAAATATATTGCCGCCGCCGATGCTGCTTCCCAAAAGAGAGACTGTGTTGCCTGTAACGTCGGTCAGGGTGACCCTGGCCGTATTGGGATGGGCCCCGTCGATGTCGCCTGTGGTAATGCTTACTTCCAGACCCTGTTCCCGTGCTAACTCCGGCGCCCTGCGTATACGGCTGTCGTCTGTGGCCATGCCCATGATACCGGCAATCAGGGCCTTGTCCGTGCCGTGGCCCTTATAGGTCTTTGCAAAAGAGCCGTGAAGGAAAATGTCTGCCTTCACGGCCGGCGCTCCCAACAGAGCCAGGGTTATCCTGCCGATTCTGGCAGCCCCTGCCGTGTGGGAACTGGAAGGGCCTATCATCACCGGCCCCAGGATATCAAATACATTCATGATATTCCGCCTTTCTGTTATTCTTTATCAGTATTATTTGTCAGGCTATGATAAGCTTTGCCCCGGCTCCCCGGATCCGGCTTTCCATCTGAGGGGAGATGCCGGAGTCTGTCACGATGGTATCTACCTCCTCAAAGGGACAAATTTTGAGCAGGCTGGCCTTTCCGAACTTGGTGGAGTCAGCCAGGACAATGGTACGGGTGGCAGAACGGTGCATCTGGTTCTGTATCCGTATCTCGCTCAGCCTCTGGTCCGTACATCCGATGACAGGGTCAATGCCTGTCACGGTCATGAACATGATGTCGATATGAATGCTTTCCAGCGTGGAGGAGAATTCATTGACCAGGGTATACTCATCCCGGTTCAGAATACCGCCTGTGAGAATGATGGTAATGCCGGGATTCTCAGCCAGCATCAGGGCGTTCTGGATGGAGTTGGTCACAACGGTAAGGCTGCGGAACCGTTCCTTTAATACAAGCGCCATCATCTGGCTGGTGCTTCCGTAATCCAGGGCAATCACCTGTCCTTCGCTTACCAGGCCGGCTGCCTTTGCCGTGATGGCAGCTTTTTGCTCCAGGTTCTGGGAGTTGCGGATCTGAAGGGAAATGTATCCCCCCGGAATATCCGCTGGTTTTCCGGAATCCGCGGGGACAGCCCCTCCGTGTACCCTGGACAGGCGTCCCTGGCTGTCCAGATACTCCAGGTCCTTGCGGATGGTTTCTGAGGAAACGCCCATCAGCTTTACCAGTTCGGCTGTATGTACAATTCCGTCTTTATCTAAAAGCTCCAGAATCTTTGTATATCGCTGTTTTGCCAGCATATGTTTTAGCCCTCCCTTCTGATGCTTTTCTTAACATAAGTCATTCACAGCTTATTATATCCCAAAATCCCAAAATGGAAAAGTGAAAAGTACAATAATTCCCAAGCTAATCCCAATAACGCCTTGCTGCACCGAAGAAAAAAGGTTGCGAAAAACTTGCGTTTAAAAGGACCGATTTCATTATAACCAACATATTCGCAATTTTATAGATGCGAAATGCACAAAAAGCCAACAAAAAATTTGGTATAATTGCGAAAAAATTTGATATTATTGCGATTTAGCTTGAAAACCCAATTAAAAGCAGATATACTAAGTCTGTAGCAAGGTCAAGATGTCTTGCAGGGAATGAGAGGTACCGTTTATGGAGTGGGTACCAGATACACACAACGAAAGGAGATTTAATAGATATGAGTAATGAAACAAGAGCGAAAATCGTAAAAGCAGCACCCAACCGCTGGCTGGTGTTCTGTATCCTCACATTATCAGGAGGTATTGCATTCAAGCTTTCGTCCATGAAGGACATGTTCTATGTACCCATGCAGCAGTTTATGGGACTCACCAATACCCAAATCGGCGGCGCCTTAAGTGCTTACGGCATCGTGCAGACCATCGGCCTCATTGCAGGTATTTATATCTGCGATATGTTCAGTAAGAAATATATGATTGGCGGCTCTCTGATTGGACTTGGAATCGTGGGCGTATATCTTTCCACCTTCCCCGGATACTGGGGATTTTTGGCAGCCTTCGGCGTAATGGCTATTTTGGGTGAGGTTACATACTGGCCCGTACTGTTAAAGGCCATCCGTCTCCTGGGAGATGAGAAAACACAGGGACGTATGTTCGGGTTCCTGGAAATGGGGCGCGGCGTTGTGGATGTCATCATCGCATCCTCTGCACTGGCTATTTTCAAGGCCATGGGAGAAGGCGCAGCGGCACTGAGGGGCGGTCTCTTATTCTTATCGGCAGTTACGGCAGCAGCCGGCGTTCTCTGTCTGATTTTTGTTCCCAATGATGAAAAACGTGTGGACGAAACCGGCAAGGAAGTCAATAAGGCACAGGCAGCTTTTGGCGGCATGATGCAGGCTATCAAGAGTGTTGATATTTGGGCTGTTTCTTTGAATGGTTTTACGGTATACTGTATTTATTGCGGACTTACATATTTTATTCCTTTCCTGAACCAGATTTACTTCCTTCCGGCAACAGCCGTAGGTATGTACGGAATCATCAACCAGTACGGCCTTAAGATGGTAGGCGGACCAATCGGCGGCTTTATGTCCGATAAGGTGCACAAATCCTCTGCAAAGCATATCCGCGCAGGCTTTGTGGTATGTATCATTGCCATGGCTCTTTTCCTGATGGTGCCTCATGAGTCCCTGGGACAGGGCGGCAACTGGATAATTGGCGCAGCGTGCACACTGGCTTTCGGAGCCATTGTATTTACCATGAGAGCTGTGTTCTTTGCTCCAATGGATGAAGTCAGGGTTCCAAAGGAGATTACAGGAGCAGCTATGAGCCTTGCATCCCTGGTCATCTACCTTCCCAATGCATTTGCATATGTAATGTACGGCAGTTTCCTTGACAGGTATCCGGGCATGGCAGGATTCAGGATTGTATTCAGCGTCATGATTGGATGGGCGGTTATCGGCGTGGGCGTGTCCACATTCCTGATTCACCGCATCAAGAAGTGCCAGGCAGCAGCTAAGGCAGAGTAGGTCTGCGGACTGATTTTGACAGAAGGACGGTATGAATATATGAAGGAATATCATGGTTTTAAAAATTGCGGAAACTGGTATAAGGGCAATATCCACAGTCATACCACGGTGTCGGACGGCATGCTCACACCGGAGCAGTCTGTTAAGCTTTACAAGGACAACGGATATCATTTCCTGTGTTTTTCGGAGCATGACATATTTACAGACTATCGGGAGCAGTTCAACACAGAACATTTTATTATAGTGCCGGCCGTGGAGAGCAGTGTGGTGCTGTACCGGGCAAAGGGCACAAGCGAGCGCTATAAGATACATCACCTCCACGGAATACTGGGAACGCAGGCCATGCAGGAAGCGGCCCCCCTGGGAACCTACGGACACATGCAGTACATCCCCCCTATGAAATTTTTCGGGGAGTGGACCGGGCCTGAGGCTGCCCAGAAAGTGGCTGACATGCTGAGGGACCACGGCTGTGTGACCACCTATAATCATCCCATCTGGAGCCGCGTGACAGAAGAGGAGTTTATCCACACAGAGGGCATCAGCTCCCTGGAGATATTTAACTTCAATACAGTGCAGGAATCCAATACCGGCTACGATGTGACATACTGGGACAGGATGCTGCGCATGGGAAAGAAAATCAATGCATTTGCCAGCGACGACAACCACAATGAAGGGCTGTTTGAGGATTCCTGCGGCGGCTGGATCTGCGTGCAGTCTCCTGAATTAAGCCATGACGGCATTGTACAGAATTTTATTGACGGCAATTATTATTCATCATCCGGCCCTGAGATATATGACTGGGGTGTACGGGACGGCAAGGTATGGATTGACACATCCAATGTGAATCATGTAAACTTTGTATGCGGAAATATCATCAATGACGGGACCACGGTTCTGGGTGAGCGGTTTAAGGATACCCTGAACCATGCGGAATATGCCTTGAAGGGCCATGAGACCTATATACGTGTGGAGGCAGTGGACAAATACGGCCGCACCGCATGGACAAATCCCATCTATTTGGAATGGTAATCAGGTACTAAAGGAGGAATGGAAGAATGAAAGAGCTTCAGCAGATTCTTACGACCTTTGACGACTGGCTGTGGGGCAACTGGCTGTTGTTTGTGCTTCTTGGAGTGGGTCTTTTGTATACAATCATAACAGGAGGCATACAGATACGGCGTTTTGGATACATCATAAGAAAGACAATCTGGGAGCCCATTCTCTCAAAAAGCAAGGAATCCAAAGAAGCAGGAACCATATCTTCCTTCCAGGCCTTGTGTACGGCAGTGGCATCCTGTGTGGGAAGCGGCAATATTGTGGGTGTGTCCACAGCCGTGCTGGCAGGCGGCATGGGAGCTATCTTCTGGATGTGGGTGGCTGCCTTTGTGGGAATGGCTACCAAATACGGCGAGATCATACTGGGTATGCTGTACCGTGAAAAGAATGAAGAGGGAAATTACGTGGGCGGTCCCATGTACTACATAAAAAAGGGACTGCACGCGCCCTGGCTGGCTGTGCTGTGCGCCTTCTTCATGGTAACCCAGATTATCGGAGGCAACTTCATCCAGTCAAACACCATAAGCGGCGTCATGAAGGAGAATTTTGGCGTTCCCTATCTCACAACAGGAATCGCCCTTGTACTTATCATCTTTGTGATTACCCTGGGCGGGCTTAAACGTCTGGCCCATGTGGCCCAGAGACTGGTTCCCACCATGGCGCTTATCTATGTGGTGGGCGGGCTTCTTATCATCCTGGCCAACATCACCAAGGTACCGGGCGTGTTCGCGGACATATTTGCCGGAGCCTTCGGCCTCAGGGCCATGGCTGGCGGCGCCATGGGATCCATGCTGATTGCCATGCAAAAGGGTGTTGCAAGGGGGCTGTACTCCAATGAAGCAGGCGAGGGATCCGCGCCGGTTATCCACTCCGCGGCCCAGGTAAACCATCCGGTGGAACAGGGCATAACAGGTGTGGCTGAGGTATTCTTAGACACCTTTGTCATCTGTACCATCACAGGTCTTGTGCTGGGAGTCACCGGAGTGCTGGATTCAGGCGCACCGGGAAACGTACTGGCCATCAATGCCTTTGCCAGCGTGTGGGAACCCCTGCGCTATGTGGTGGCTGTCTGTCTCCTGATGTTCTCATCCACCACCCTGATGAGCCAGTGGTACTTCGGTTTTGTGGGCCTGAACTACATATTCGGTACAAAGGTGGCCGATAAATTCAAGTACGTGTTTCCATGCTTCTGCATCATCGGAGCATTGGCGGAGATCGAACTGGTATGGGTCATTCAGGATGTAGCCCTGGGACTTCTCACCATACCAAACCTCATCGCCATGGTGGCGCTGGCCCCGCAGGTGAGGAAGGCTACAAAGGAGTATTTTGGGGGTGAGGCAGGCGGACGCTTGTAGGGAGCCGCGTCCGTGAGAAGCGGGAACGCAGTCCGGAAGGCGCCCTTTCCGCAGTGGGAGAGTCTAAGGCCCAAGGGCCGGGAATATCCGGTGACTGCAAAAATCATGCCGGACTCCTGATGAGCCCGGCTCCATCTTCGCTTTGTTCCGGGCGCCCTGCGCCACTCAGTTAGGTTTATAAATCAACACAGGCATGGTGCGGCATTGGTTTGGCTGCATCTTCCTTATTATGGGTATGTCGGTAACATTGGCATGCCATTTTTCTTTTTTCCGGATTGGTTATAAACAGGGCAGACGCAGAGAAACGCAGCCCCCATCCTCCTTCCCGCCCCCATTCCTCTCACGGACGGAAACACCTAAAGGCCTGCCCCATTACAACCAAATCCCCCTATTGACAATCTTTCCCCATAAAGCTACAATCATATCAACAGATGGACCACCTAGTATATGTAAAATAATGTAAGACACGCCATCAGGGAGAAAGAGAGGACATAAGTATGATATCAGAGAAAATGAAACCATTGGTCAATAACAATTCCGCCATCCGCGCCATGTTTGAGGAGGGTAAGCGTCTGGCCGCCATCCACGGTGCGGAGAATGTGTATGATTTCAGTCTGGGCAACCCCAATGTGCCGGCACCGGCGGAGGTGAACCAGGCAATCTGTGATATCCTGAAGGAAGAAGAGTCCACCTTTGTCCATGGTTATATGAGCAACGCAGGCTATGAGGACGTAAGGCAGGCCGTGGCTGAATCGCTGAATAAGCGCTTCGGCACGCAGTTTCACCAAAATAACATTCTGATGACAGTGGGGGCTGCCAGCGGCCTGAATGTGATTTTAAAGACCTTGCTGAATCCGGGTGATGAGGTCATTGCATTTGCTCCCTATTTTGTGGAGTACGGCAACTATGTCCGTAATTACGACGGAAACCTGGTGGTCATTTCACCGGATACAACGGATTTTGAGCCTAATCTGGCAGAGTTTGAGCAGAAGATTAATGAAAAGACCAAGGCGGTTATCATCAATACTCCCAACAACCCCACCGGAGTGGTGTACTCCCTGGAAACCCTTACAAAGATGGCTGACATCATGCGGGCCAAGGAAAAGGAACTGGGGACAACCATTGTGCTGCTGTCAGACGAACCTTACAGGGAACTGGCTTATGACGGCGTGGATGTGCCCTATGTGACGAATGTTTATGACAACACCGTTATCTGCTACTCCTACAGCAAGTCTTTGTCCCTGCCGGGAGAGCGGATTGGCTATCTTGTGATTCCGGATGCCTTAAAGGACAGCGGCGAAGTGTTTAATGCGGCCACCATTGCAAACCGGGTGCTGGGCTGTGTCAATGCCCCGTCCCTGATGCAGAGAGTCATCCTGCGCTGCCTGGACGCCAAGGTGAATCTGGAGGCATATGACAGGAACAGGAACCTGCTCTACAACGGCCTTAAGGATCTGGGCTTTGAGTGCATCAAGCCCCAGGGAGCATTTTATCTTTTTGTAAAGTCCCCGGAGGCCGATGAAAAGAAATTCTGCGAGAACTGTAAAAAATACAATATCCTGGTGGTTCCGGGAACCTCCTTCGCATGCCCCGGTTATGTGCGGGTATCTTACTGCGTGTCCTATGAGCAGATTGAACGTTCCCTTCCTGCCTTTGCAAAGGTGGCGGCTGACTACGGCCTTACAAAATAAGGAGCTGCGCCAGCTGGAATACAGCTGGATTACAGCAGGTAAGAAGGAAAAAATCTGGAGGAGAGCAGACATGAGACCATGGGAAATGAATATACGCCATGTAGTTCCCTATGTACCGGGGGACCAGCCGGCAGGCGATAAACTGATTAAACTGAATACCAATGAAAACCCGTATCCGCCTGCGCCGGGCGTGGAACGGGCCTTAAGGGAAATGGACGCGGACCGTCTGCGCAAGTATCCAGACCCGTCTTCCGCAGAGCTTGCAACGGCCCTGGCAGAATATTATGGGGTGGGGGAGGACCAGGTGTTTGTGGGCGTTGGATCTGACGATGTTATAGCCATGTCCTTCCTGACATTTTTTAACTCCCAAAAGAAGGTGCTGTTTCCGGACATCACTTATTCCTTTTACAAGGTTTGGGCGGATTTGTACCGGATTCCCTATGAGACGCCGGCACTGGACGAAAATATGGCTATCCGGCCTCTGGATTATAAAAGGGAAAATGGGGGAATTATATTCCCGAACCCCAATGCGCCCACAGGCCTCTATATGCCCCTGGACCAGGTAGAGGAAATTGTAAAGGCCAACCAGGATGTTATTGTAATCGTGGATGAGGCATACATTGACTTTGCAGGCCCCTCCGCCAGGGAGCTGCTGCCCGTGTATGACAACCTGCTGGTGGTCCAGACCTTCAGCAAGTCCCGTTCCATGGCAGGAGTGCGCATTGGCTTTGCGCTGGGAAGCCCTGCGCTGATCAAAGCCCTGAATGATGTTAAATATTCTTATAATTCCTATACAATGAACCTGCCGTCCCAGATCGCGGGCACCCAGGCTGTGAAGGACAGGGCGTATTTTGAGGAGACCAGGGCGAAAATCATGGCTACCAGGGAGCGCTCCAAGAAACGGTTTGCAGAACTTGGGTTTACATTCCCGGATTCCATGACGAATTTTATTCTGGTGACCCATGAGCGCGTTCCGGCCAGGGCCATATTCGACGCGCTGAAGAAAGAGCAGATTTATGTGCGCTATTTCAATGCGCCCAGGCTTGACAACAGCCTTAGGGTCAGCATTGGCACGGATGAGGAGATGGATGTTTTGTTCCGGTTCCTGGAACAGTATCTGAAAGAGTGGAAGCCGGCCGGGGATTCTGAGTAAGGACAGTAAGGAGGGGCCGGACAGCCGGGTGCCGGTAAGATGAACCGCGGTCAGACGTATGGGAAATGAATCAGACGCGCGGGAAATGAATCAGACGTATAGGAAATGAATCAGACGCATGAGAAATGAAAAGGAGAACGGATCCGGGGTAAAGGAAAAATGCACCGGAGAACGGAAAAAGCAGTCAGGAGAGATGGATATGATGGAAGAAACAGGCTGGAAGCATTATCTTCGCCTTATACTTAATATTGTAATCCCATTGACGGGCTGGCTGTTAATCTGCCTGCTGGGACCTAAGCTTTTGAAATTTTTCATGCCCTTTGTCATCGGCTGGGTGATTGCAATGATTGCCAATCCCCTGGTGCGCTTTCTGGAGCGGCGGGTGAAGCTGGTGCGCAGGCACAGCTCCATTGTCATTGTGGCGGCAGCCCTGGCCCTTGTTATCGGACTCTTATATCTGCTGGTGTCAAGGACCTTTGTCCTGCTGCGCCAGTTCATCATAGATCTGCCCGGCCTCTATGCCGGCATTGAGGGAGATGTGGCCCGCAGCATGGAGCAGCTGGAGCATTTGTTTGATTTTATGCCCGACAGCATACAGCAGAGCTGGGCCCAGTTTGGAAACAATCTGGGAAGCTACATGGGGACTGTTGTGGAGAAGATTGCATCCCCCACTGTGGAGGCGGCGGGAACCGTGGCCAAAAGCCTTCCGGCCATGCTGGTCTACACCGTGGTCACTATCTTGTCCGCCTATTTCTTTATTGTGGACAGGGACCGGATTCTGGCAGCCATAAAAGCCCATATGCCCCAATGGGCGGGCCGTTACGGGCTGTATCTGAAGGGGGAGGTGCGCCATCTCATAGGCGGTTATTTCATGGCCCAGTTTAAGATTATGGCAGTGGTGTGGCTTATTCTTACGGTGGGGTTTATCGTGCTGGGCGTGGGTTACGGTCCGTTGTGGGCGTTTCTTATCGCTTTTCTGGATTTTCTGCCGGTCTTTGGAACGGGTACAGCCCTTCTTCCATGGGGGCTTATTAAGCTTCTGGGTGGAGAGTACGCTTTTGCGGCCGGCCTGCTGCTGATTTATGTACTGACCCAGGTGACAAGGCAGATTGTGCAGCCAAAGCTGGTGGGAGACAGTATGGGCCTGCCGCCCCTTCTCACGCTGTTTTTGCTGTATCTGGGATTTAAGGCGGACGGGATTGCGGGAATGATTCTGGCCGTACCCATTGGTCTGCTGTTTGTGAATCTGTATCATTACGGAGCGTTTAAAGACATTACGGACAGTTTGTCTGTCCTTGTGAGGGACATAGACCGGTTCCGCCGAAAAGAGGAATAAGGTCCCTGCCATTGAGGCAAAAGGAATAAAATCGAATCAGGAGAAGACGGAGTTGAAAGTAGAGAATAATCTGGATACAGATAAAGTCAGAGGGCTGGTGTGGAGGCTGGCATTTCCTTCCATGCTGGCTCAATTTGTGAATGTGATGTACAGCATCGTGGACCGTATGTACATTGGAAATATTCCGGAGATTGGCGCCCTGGCCCTGGCCGGCGTGGGAATATGCGGTCCCGTGGTCACCCTTATATCATCGTTTGCCAGCTGGATAGGAGTGGGAGGAGCGCCTCTTATGAGTATCCGTCTGGGACAGAAAAATGAGAGGGCCGCTGCCCAGATGGTGGCCAACTGCTTTGCCCTTCTGACAGGAATGGCTCTTATTATCATGACGGTGTCTTATCTGTTTAAGGATCAGCTCCTGGTATTCTTTGGCGCGGGCCCGGCAATATTTCCCTATGCCAACCAGTACATGAGCTGGTATCTGACAGGCACAGCCTTTGCTTTGATTTCAGCCGGCATGAACCAGTTTATCATATGCCAGGGATTTGCCACAGTGGGTATGAAATCAGTGGTGCTGGGTGCTGTCAGCAATATTGTGCTGGATCCGGTGTTCATTTTTGTTATGAATATGGGAGTCAGGGGTGCTGCCATTGCAACCGTGCTGTCACAGATGGCGTCCTGCATCTACGTGCTGCTGTTTCTGTTCGGGAAACGTCCTCTGGTGCGGATTACCTTTGGCGGTTACAGGTGGAAGACCATGAAGCAGGTGCTTTTGGTGGGTTTGTCCCCCTTTTTAATCATTGCCTCGGACAGCCTGCTTATCATTGTCATGAACATGGTTATAAGCAGCTATGGAGGACCTGAGAGAAGCGATATGCTCCTTACCTGCAACACCATTGTACAGAGCTTCATGTTGATTATCACCATGCCGCTGGGAGGAATTACCGGTGGAACGCAGACTGTCATGGGGTATAATTATGGTGCGGGCCGTCCTGACAGGATACGGAAGGCGGAAAAGCATGTGCTGCTTTTGTCGGTTGCCTTTACCACTGTCATGTTTATAATTGCCCAGGCAGGACCGGGGTATTTTGTCAGGATATTTACAAGGGAAATGTCCTATGTCCAGGTGACGGAGTGGGCTATCCGCATATTTACCCTGTGTATCATCCCGCTGGCTGTGGAATATACGGTGGTGGACGGATTTACAGGCATGGGAATCGCAAAGGTGGCCATCAGCCTGTCCATGTTCAGAAAGTCGGTTTATTTCCTGGGAATGATTCTGCTGCCCCGTTATTTTGGGGTGGAGGCCGTGTTTTATGCTGAGCCGATATCGGATATCATGGCCTGCGCGGCTGCGTCCACAACGTTCATCATGTTGAGCGGAAAGGTGCTGAAGGACAACCGCAGGCTGTTCTGATGGGGCGGTTTGCGGACAGTCAGACAGAAATATACATAAATGGAAGGAAGAGGAATATGAATATACTGGTAAGCGCCTGTTTGCTGGGTGTGGAATGCAGATATGACGGCCGCGGCGTGCTTGTGTCCCAGGCTGAGGAACTTTTAAGCAGACATCACTTGATTCCTGTATGTCCGGAAATCATGGGCGGTCTGGCCACCCCCAGGACACCTGCGGAACGGGTGGGGGCAGAAGTCATTACAAGGGATGGCGAGGATGTCACGGCAGCGTATGAAAAAGGAGCCGGGGAAGTGCTTAAGCTGGCACAGCTTTACGGCTGCCAGGCAGCCATACTAAAGGAGAGAAGCCCTTCCTGCGGAAGCGGGCAGGTCTATGACGGCACATTTACCGGCACCCTTACGCAAGGGGACGGTGTCTGCGCCGCATGTCTGAAGGAACACGGGATTAGAGTATATGGGGAGAGCCAGGTGGGGAGACTGTTGGAAGACTTAGAAAGGTAAAGGTGCATGAGGGAAGAAAGAAACAAGGCAGAATCCGTACCAGCCCGGAGCGAGGAAAGGCGTCCCCGCCGAAGCCGCAGCAGAGAGGCTTTCAGACAGCGCCAGAAGGAACTGGCAGAAAGCAGGGGGCAGGAGAAGCGGGCGCAGGAGAATGGGGGGCAGGAGAAGCGGGTACAGGAGAAGCGGGTACAGGAGAAGCGGGTACAGGAGAAGCGGGTACAGGAGAATAAACTGCAGGAGAATCGGGAACAGGACACCCCGGGGACGGGCGAAGACAGAACGCGCGGCGGCCAGCCGGGATATGACGGCCAGGGAACGTTTAATACACAGGGAAAAGGTCCTTTTGATAAATTCCTGAGCTGGAAAACCGCTGCCCTGGTTCTGATTCTGGCCGTCGCTGTACTGGCTGGAGTCTATGTATACAAAGCCCTGGGTTACCGGAATACATATTTCCCCCATACAGTTATTAACGGGATGGACGTATCAGGGAAAACCGTAGAGGAGGTAAAGGAACTCATAGCCTCCGGCGTAAACGGGTACGGGCTTGTACTTAAGCTGCGGGACGAGGAGCAGGAGACAATCACCGGTGAGAAAATCGGTCTTCATACGGTGTTTGACGGAAGCCTGGAGGAAATCATTCGCCAGCAGAATCCTTTCCGCTGGCCCAGATATCTGCTTAAGGGACCGTCCTACGATATAAAGACCATGATTGCCTATGATGCTGATGCTCTGGCTCAGACCCTTGGCGATCTGTCCTGTTTTGACAGCAGCAGGGCCGTCCTGCCCTCAGACGCTTACCTGTCAGACTATGTGAGCGGTCAGGGATATTCCATTGTGCCTGAGACAGAGGGCACCACCCTTGACATGGATAAGGTCAGGGCCCAGGTGGATGAGGCCATATCCAGTCTTGCCCCGGAATTGGACCTGGACGCCCTGGGATGTTACAAGTCTCCGTCCATCCGCAGCAACAATACCTCTCTGGCAGCGGCCAGGGATGCCAGGAACCGCTATGTGAATATGACTGTGACCTATACCTTCGGCAGCAAGACGGAGGTGCTGGACGGGGATGAGATACATGAGTGGCTTGTGTCTGACGGGGAACAGGTTTCCATTGACCCGGACCAGGCCGCAGCCTATGTAAAGAGCCTGGCATCCAAATATAATACGGCATACAGGAAGCGCTCTTTTGCCACCAGCTACGGACAGAATGTGGAGGTATCCGGATTTTACGGCTGGAGGATCAATCAGTCAGAGGAGACAAGAGAGCTTCTGGGCATTCTGGAGGCAGGAGAGAGTGTCTCCAGGGAACCTGTATATTTGCAGACAGCAGCAAGCCATGACGGGCCGGATTACGGCAGTACATATGCAGAGGTGAACCTGACGGCCCAGCACTTGATTTTTTACAAGGACGGGCAGAAGGTGCTGGAATCTGATTTTGTGTCCGGCAATGTTTCCAGGGGGCATACCACGCCGCCGGGAATTTTTTCCATTACATATAAGCAGAGAGACGCGGTGCTGAAGGGAGAGGGGTATGCCAGCCCGGTGAAGTTCTGGATGCCTTTTAACGGAGGAATCGGCTTCCACGATGCCAGCTGGCGGTCCAGCTTCGGGGGTTCCATCTATAAGAGCGGGGGATCCCATGGCTGCGTGAACATGCCCTATGACAAGGCGAAAGAATTATTTGAAAATGTATATGCGGGCATGCCTGTTATCTGTTATGACCTTCCGGGAACAGAGAGCAAGAAATCCAGCCATTCCTCCGGCAGGGCGCCCCAGGAGACAACGGCACCTGCGCAGCCGGCGCCTGTACCCACACAGGCCCCTCCGGCGGTCCCACCATCCGTTCTGCCGGAGAACGTGCCGTCAGAAACACTGCCGTCAGAGACAGCGCCGCCTGAAACATCACCGCAGCCGTCACAGCCTCAGGTAATCATACAGCCCGCGGACCAGACTACGGCAGCGCCTGCCCAGACACAGCCGTCCCCCAATACTGAAGAAGGGTATGGTCCGGCCTTCCAGACACCCCAGTCCGGCTCAGCAGCCGGACCGGGTGTCAGCTGACGGGACCAGTCCAGGAGGGGCTGAACCACAAGGAATTTTGCAGGAGGCAGTCGATTTTTCAAGTGAATTTATTGACAAATGGAAAAAACCATTTTATAATGCCTTTAATGCATCTAGGGATTACTCGTAAAGCCATTATTCAAAACTAGGGAGGATATGGACTATGGTAGAAAAGAAAGATGTTAAGGCAACTGTAAAGGCAGCAGCGGAGGCAGCTAAGCCTGCAGAGGCTAAGACAGAAGCAAAACCAGCAGTTCCGGAAAAAGTAGAAGCAAAGGCAGAGGCAGCAGTTCCGGTGAAGGCAGAAGCAGCTCCTGTTGAGAAGGAAGCAAAGGCAGCTCCGGCTAAAAAGACAACAGCCAGGAAAACAGCTGCTAAGACAACATCCAAGAAGGAGACAGCTCCAAAGGAAGCAGCTAAGAAGGAGGCAGCTCCAAAGGCGGAAGCGAAGAAAGAGGCAGCCCCCAAAGCAGCAGCTAAGAAAGAAACCGCGAAGAAGGCACCTGCCAAGAAGGCAGCAGAACCAAAGGCAGCCGTACATTTCCAGTTTGACGGCAAGGACCTTGTGGCAAAGGATGTGCTGGACAGGGCTGTGAAGGCATTTAAGAAATCACACAGAGGCGTTGAGATTAAGACCATTGATCTGTACATTGTCGCAAACGAAGGGGCAGCCTACTATGTGGTGAACGGTGAAGGCGGAGATGATTACAAGATAATACTGTAATTCAGAATAAAGGATTGAAGGATGAAGTGGGTTGCTGTATCATAGATGCAGCAGCTCATTTACTTTATGCCCAGCGGACAGGCATCATGTCAATAAGGACATAAAATCAGTAAAGATATAATATCAATAAGAATAGGAAAAAGGACAGTATGGCAGATTTACCGGTACGATTTGAAGAGCGGATGAAAGCATTATTAGGAGAAGAATATCCGGCTTTTGCGGCCAGCTATGACAAGGAGAGGGTCCAGGGCTTAAGGTTTAACAGCCTCAAATTCCCGGACAGGATACGGATACAGGATGCCGTTGGAAGCAGGGAAAACAGGGAAGCGGGGAAAAACGGAGAGGCCAAGGCGGTCTGTGAGGCCAAAGTAACCTGGGAAGAGGCCGGTGCCGCCGAAGCAGCCAAACAGATCGGGCAGGAGACCGGATTTACACTTGAGCGGATTCCGTGGGTGAAGGAAGGGTATTATTATTCCGGCAGCAGCAGACCAGGAAAGCATCCCTATCATGAGGCGGGGCTTTACTATATCCAGGAGCCAAGCGCCATGGCCGTGGTGGAATTATTAGACCCCAGGCCGGGAGAGCGTGTGCTGGATTTGTGCGCAGCGCCGGGAGGAAAATCCAGCCACATCGCCAGCAGAATGAAGGGAAGCGGCTTTCTCCTGTCCAATGAGATTCATCCGGCCAGGGCAAGAATCCTTTCCCAGAACATGGAGAGGATGGGGGTGCGAAACGCAGTGGTGTCCAACGAGGATGCCCGAAGCCTGGCCGGGACATTTGATCATTTTTTTCATAAGATTGTGGTGGACGCACCCTGTTCAGGAGAAGGAATGTTCCGCAAGGATGAGGAAGCCAGAAGCCAGTGGAGTGAGGAGCATGTGAAGATGTGCGCCGCCCGTCAGGGCGAGATACTGGATCACGCGGCGTCTATGCTGGCACCCGGAGGCAGAATGGTATATTCCACCTGTACCTTTGCCCCGGAGGAGAATGAGGGTACGGTTCTGGCCTTCCTGAGACGCCATCCGGAATTTTGCACGGAACAGGTGCCTGCCTATTCTGGTTTTACGAAAGGAAAGCCTCAGTGGGCCGGGCCGGAGGCGGAAGGCTGGGGCCTGGAGCGGACCTTTCGCATTATGCCCCACATCCTGGAGGGAGAGGGCCATTTCATGGCTGTCTTAAGAAAAGAAGGAGAGCCGGAAACTGCGGTAAAAGCCGGAAACCGGGACCAGCTGTATCTGGATGGCAGAAAGAGAAAAGAAGTGTTCAGGGATTATGAACCCTTTATACGGGATACCCTGTCAGAACCGGATACCTTTCTGGAAAGGAAGGAATACGTGCTGTTCGGGGACCAGCTGTATCTGATGCCGGCCGATATGCCGGATATGAAGGGGCTTAAGATTCTCCGGCCGGGTCTTCATATGGGCACCCTTAAAAAGAACCGTTTTGAGCCTTCCCATGCCCTGGCCCTGTCGCTCAGGAAAGAGGAGACGCAGTGCTTCTGGGAACTGTCCCCCTCCGGAGACAGCATAATCCGGTATCTGAAAGGAGAAGCTCTCAGCGAGGACGCAGGAACACCTGAGGGATGCCTGAAGGGCTGGGTGCTGGTATGTACCGGCGGTTTCAGCCTGGGCTGGGCCAAGTATGCGAAGGGCATGCTCAAAAACCATTATCCCAAGGGGCTGCGGTGGAATTAAAAACAGTCAGATTCCGGACGGAAGAAGCTGTTTCATATCTTCAGGCAGTCCGGCTGTGAACTCCATCTCCTTTCCTGTAATGGGATGCTCAAACCTGAGAAGATAGGAGTGGAGCGGCTGGCGGCTGATATACCGGTAATCCGGACAGTATAAGAAGTCTCCGGGAAGCGGATGCCCTATAGACCTCATGTGGACCCGTATCTGATGTGTCCTGCCTGTTTCCAGGCTGAGACTCACCAGAGACAGGTCCTTTTCTTCATTGTAGAGCAGAGTACGGAAATGGGTGACTGCCCTTTCGCCTGTTTCATGGTCCACCCGGCGCTCGATGGTGGAGCCCTCTGCCCTGGCAATGGGGCTGTCAACCGTGCCTTCCTCAGGTGTATGTCCAAGTACAATGGCCCTGTACTCCCTCCTGATTCTGCGCCCGGCCATTTGTTCCGATAAGATACAGGCGCTGAGCATATGCCTGGCCAGGACCAGCAGACCGGTGGTATCCCTGTCCAACCGGTTAATAACCCGGTAAGTAAAAGCCTCCCCCTTTTCATGGAAATACCAGGAGACGGCGTTGGCCAGGGTATTGTCATAGTGGCCCTGGGAGGGATGGATGGGCACGCCTGCATCCTTATTGATTACCAGTATATCCTCGTCCTCATACACAATGGAAAGAGGAAGCTTTACCGGCACAATGTTCCCGGAATCCTCCTCCTCAGGCAGCGTTACCTCCACTGTCTGCCCGGTCTTAAGCCGGTAACCTGCGTACACCGCAATTCCGTCCACTGCAAGTCCCTGTGCGGCCTTAATGCGCACCGTCAGCCGGTGGGAAAATCCCTTTGCCTTTAAAAACTGTCCCAGGACAATCCCGTCCTCTCTTTCTCCAATGGTATAACTTATAACGCTCCGTCTCATGTCCGTCCCTCTAATCTGTTTTCTGCATATAATCCCGTCAACTGCACGGGTAAGGTGTTAGGTCAAATGTTTTTTCTTGCTGGCAGCGTGGTCCACGATGGAGTCCTTACGCAGGAAGCTGGCCCGTTTTACGCTGTCGATTCCATATTTGCTGCGGATGGCATCCACTGCCTTTTCAAAATCCTTTTTCTTCTGAAGTCCGGGGTCGTCAAAAAGGCTCATCTGTGAGAAACCGTCATCGGATATCTTACCGGCCCGCACACCCATGAGCCGCAGGGGCGTCATATTCCAGGATTCCCTCAGCAGGCGGCAGGAATACTCATAAATCACGGAGGTGGAATCCGTTGGTTCGGGTATGACCATCTGGTGCGACTGGTTCCTGAACTCCCAGTCACGCAGCTCCACGCAGACATTGTTGCACAGCACATGGTCCGCCCTCAGCCTGGCGCCTACGGTTTCACAGAGGGAGAGCAGGACCTGACAGGCGCTTTCGTAGTCAGATATATCCCTGGAAAGGGTGATACTGTTGCCATACGCCTTATTTACAGGTTCCTTTTCAGCCACAGGGTCATCATCAATGCCGTTGGCGTACTGGCGGATGAGGACCGCATACTTTTCGCCCAGGTGGGATTTGAGCACTTCCAGATTACAGCATGCCAGCTGCCCGATGGTATGTAACCCCAGGTTTTCCATCTTCCTCTGGGCAGCGCCTCCCACAAAAAACAGCTCCCGTATAGGCAGGGGCCACATCTTATCGGGCACCTCCCGGGGAAACAGGGTATGGCATTTATCCGGTTTCTCAAAGTCAGAGGCCATCTTCGCCAGAAGTTTATTGGTGGAGATTCCTATATTCACAGTAAATCCCAGTTCCTTCCGGATTCGTTCCCGGATTTCATTGGCCACCTCCATGGGACTGCCAAAGAGATGGATAGTGCTGGTCATGTCCAGGAAAATCTCGTCGATACTGAATTTCTCATGGTCCGGCGTATATTCCTCCAAAAGATCCATCATGCGGCGGGAGCATTTAATGTAAAAATCAAACCGGGACGGGACAACCACCAGATCCGGGCACTTACGCAAGGCTTGAACCAGGGGCTCACCTGTGGTGACTCCATACTTCTTGGCTAAAGGAGACTTGGCCAGCACGATTCCGTGGCGGGACTTGGCGTCCCCTCCAACCGCAGAAGCAATCGTTCTCAAATCCAGGGCCTGCGGGTCTTTAGAAAGCCGGTACACACATTCCCAGCTTAAAAATGCTGAATTCACATCAATATGAAAAATAAGACGCTCCCCATGTCCCATCATAAAACACCGGCCTTTCTGTGTTGTTGTCTGTTTACAGATATCATAGCAGAATATGTGTTCGGGGGCAAGAGGGAGATGGAGATGGGGTGGGGAGAGGTACGCGGATGGGGGAGGTATTGGCGTCCGTGGGAGGAAGGGAGGAGGCAGGTGGGGATACGGCTGCGGGGCAAGTCCGGTCTAAGGGGCTGCGAATCGGCTAAATACAAGAGTAAGACTGCCCAAACTCGCTCCGCTCAAACAGCTGTGCAGTCTTACTCTTAACGCCGATTCACACCCCCTAAGACCGACTAAGCCCCTGTAGATGCATCCCCACCTGCCTCCTCCCTTCCTCCCACCCACTGCGTTTTCTCATCCGCTGTCTTTCCCCGGCCGATAGATTAAGGACGCTGCCCTTCAAGTTTACGCTCCATTGCTCAGATTTTACCATTCCATACACCTGACATTCCAAGCTGACATTCTCATCTGACAATCCCATCTGACATTTCTAACTGGCATGTTTATCTGGCATTTCACCGTGCACTTCTATATCCCGGCGTTGGGGATATGGGCAGGTGGGAGAAAAATACGTAGTGGGTGGGAGAGCGGGGGCGGGGGAGGGGAATGCATCTACAGGGGTTTAGAAGGACTTAGGCCCTGGGAATCTGCGTTAAGGGGAAAGCCGCACAGCTGTTTGAGCGCAGCGAGTTTGGGCGGCTTTCCCCTTGTACTTAGCAGATTGCCGGGGTCTTAGACCTTCTTAACCCCGCAGCCGTATTCCCCTTCCCCGCCCCCGCTCTCCCACGGACGCGACCCCTCCCCCCTCGCACAAATCCCCCATCCCACATTCCCAGTAATAATCATTTTCCTCCAGGAATACTATTAAAATAAAGCCAACCAGGCGGCGTCGCTTATGAAGCAATGGATTTTTTTGATAACACTGACAATATCACTGGTCTGCACACAGATGAATGCGGCGGCAGACAGTTGGACTTCGGTACCTGTGACAAAAGAGGTACGGGAAGATGGGGATTTCCTGAAGCTGTATGCCCAGTCTGCTGTCCTTATGGATGGGGATACAGGCAGAATATTGTATGGGAAGGGACAGGATATTATCCGGCCCATGGCCAGTACCACCAAAATTATGACCTGTATCCTGGCTCTGGAGAATGGAAGGGGGGAGGATGCGGTGAAGGCGTCTTCCAATGCCGCTTCCCAGCCCAAGGTGCACCTGGGGGTGCGGGAAGGAGAGGAGTACAGGCTGGAGGACCTGCTGTATGCCCTGATGCTGGAATCCTATAATGACGCGGCTGTGATGATAGCAGAGCATATAGGAGGCAGCGTGGAAGGGTTCGCGGCAATGATGAACGAAAAGGCTGCCGGACTGGGCTGCGGGGATACCTATTTTATTACGCCCAATGGGCTGGATGGGGTCAAGACGGATGAACAGGGAAAGGAACATATCCATTCCACCACAGCCTCTGATTTGGCCAGGATTATGCGGTACTGTGTGACAGAGTCCCCTGCAAAGGATGAATTTTTAAAGATAACACAGACACAGAACCACTACTTTACGGATATGGCAGGGAAACGCTCCTTTAACTGTTATAATCACAATGCGTTTTTGACTATGATGGAAGGAGTACTGTCCGGGAAAACGGGATTTACAGGGGGCGCAGGGTATTCTTATGTGGGAGCCATGGAGAATCAGGGAAGGACCTATGTGATTGCCCTTCTGGGATGCGGCTGGCCGCCTCACAAGACGTATAAATGGTCGGATGCGAGAAAGCTCTACACCTATGGGCTGGAGCATTTTAAGATGAAGGATGTATTTCAGGAGGAAACCTTTGCCAGGGTCCCTGTTTCAGGGGGACTGTGCTGGAAGGAGGGGGAAGGAGCCATTGACCAGGTGGAGCTGTCCATGATGCTGAATCCGGATGATATGCACCTGACATTGCTGATGGGAGAGGGGGAGGAAGCGCGGGTGGTAAAGAAGGTTCCTTCTATATTAATGGCCCCGGTCAGGGAAGGACAGCAGGTGGGGACCGTGGACTATTACCTGGGTGAGGTGCTGGTAAAAAGGTTCCCTGTTTATGCCATGCAGGGAGTGGAGAAGATGAATCTGAGGCGGGCTGCGGACCGTGTGCTGGATCTGTTTCTGGTAAGGTGAGAAGGGGGAGCCGGCCCTTTGGTCAGGGCGCCGGGAAGGGGATTTTAGAGGGCTTTGGCCGGAATATGCCAGGATTTGCCACATTATTTAATCTTTTCTTACAAATCTTTGTATTATGTGAAGTTTCCGCCGTTCTTGTTGACATATGAACGCTTTTGTCATTATAATAGGATTAATGTCATAAAATAGAAATTCATACGAATTATGGATATGAATGAAGATACAGGAGATTTTTACATAATGAAGGGAAAAAAGTTAAAAAGGGGCCTGGCGCTTGTGCTGGGACTGATGCTGGCCGCTGAGGTTCCGGCATCTGTGGCAACGCCTTTTCAAATGTTTGATTCCTATGCATATACAGGGGCGGCCACGGTTAAGGCCACCTCTTTGAATGTACGAAGCGGAGCCGGAACCGGCTATTCATCAGTGGGCAGGCTGGCGGCGGGAGCGGCAGTTACCGTTATCGGGGAACAGCGCGGAACAGACGGCAATACATGGTATCAGATTCAATACACAGGAACGGGCGGAGCCGTGAATACCGGCTATGTCTCATCCGTCTATATCAGGCTTCCGGTGGCCTATACCAAGGATTCTAATTTTGAAGCATATCTTACCTCACAGGGATTTCCGGAGAGCTACAAGAACGGGCTCAGGCAGCTTCATGCCCAATATCCGAATTGGGTATTCAAAGCCAAGAACACAGGCCTGGACTGGAATACGGTCATTGAAAATGAGTCTGTGCTGGGGCGCAACCTTGTGGCCACAGGCAGTGTTTCCTCCTGGAAGTCCGTTGCCAACGGGGCTTACAACTGGGACAACAGCACATGGACCGGATTCGACGGCAGTAACTGGGTGGCTGCTTCCGAGGATATTATACGGTATTACATGGACCCCAGAAACTTTTTGGATGAGACGTATGTGTTCCAGTTCCTCAACCATGAATATGATGCGAATACCCAGACAAAGGAGGGATTAAACAGCCTCATATCCGGCTCCTTCCTGTCTGGGACAACGAATTCCACAGGGACAGGGGGAAGCGATTTCTCCAGCGGACCAGGATCTTCGACAGGAGGTTCCGGTTCAGGCGGTCCCGGCTCCTCAGGCAGCTCCTCCGGTTCTTCTTCCGGTTCCTCCAGGGGGCCCGGGCGCAGCAGCACCTATGAAGATACACAGCATGGACCGGGGGTTTCCGGCAGTTCTAACGGCTCCGGGGCAGCAGCGGTCTCTCCGGGAGGCAGTTCCTCCGGCGGGTCCTCCGGGGGCAGCAGCCCTTCAGGCAGCGGGGAAGTGAGCCTGGAGTCCCCCCATGCATCCATTGAGCCCAGGGAGCGCCATGTGGTGTCTACCAGTGTAAGTCTGGTGGCTCCGGGACAGGACGGATCCGGCAGCGGCAATGGCCCTGTGTCCTCGGGACAGAGCGGCAGTTCCCCGGGCCCGGTGGCTTCACCCGGCTCGGATCAGGTGGTGGACCAGACCGGCACGTCGCCGGGAGGCGGCTCCACAGGTGCAGCGGCTCCTTATGCGGACATTATTATGGCCGCGGCCAGCCAGTCAGGGGTAAGCCCTTATGTGCTGGCAGCCATGATTCTCCAGGAGCAGGGCAATAATGGTACAAGCCCTCTTATTTCCGGTTCCTATTCCGGGTATGAGGGATACTATAACTTCTTTAACGTGGAGGCATACCAGTCCGGCGCAATGTCCGCCATTGAGATGGGACTCAGGTTTGCGTCCCAGTCCGGTTCCTACGGACGTCCCTGGAACACGGTGGAGAAGGCGATCCGTGGTGGAGCCCAGAATTATGGGGATAATTATGTGAAAGCCGGGCAGAATACATTTTATCTGAAGAAATTCAATGTCCAGGGTTCCAACCTTTACAAGCATCAATATATGAGCAATATCCAGGGAGCTGCCTCAGAGGCGGCCAAGCTGTCCCAGGCTTACACGGCTGATTTGAAAAAGACAGCCCTGGAATTCCATATCCCTGTATTTAACAACATGCCTGAGCAGCCCTGCGTGGCGCCTACCGGAGACGGAAGCCCCAACAACAAGCTGTCCGGGCTCGGGGTGGACGGATTTAATCTGACGCCAAGCTTTAACAGGGATACCCAGGAATATAATCTGATTGTGGATTCTTCCGTGTCCAATATTACAGTCAGCGCATATGTATCGGATTCCAATGCGCGTGTGGACGGCGCGGGCAATGTCTCACTGCAGAACGGCGGAAATGATATCTCCATTGCTGTGACGGCCCAGAACGGAAGCGTCAGGACCTATACCATCCATGTGGTGAAGCAGGACGGCGGACCCACCCAGGGCAGCGGAGGATCGCCTGTATACGGAGGCGGCAGCAGTTCCGGCGGTATAGTCAGTCCGGACGGCAGTTCCGGCGGCAGTTCGGGAGGCAGTTCCGGCAGCAGCGGCGGTCCAGGCGGTTCAGGCGGACCGGGCAGTCCTTCCGGAAGCGGCAGCGGACCAGGCGGAAGCAATGTTACCATTGTAGAAGTGCAGTCCTGATAAAGGGAAGACATTATAATCAGAAAGTGGGAAATGATAATGATTAGACGTATGAGACATGCGGCTGCAGTTCTGGCAATGGCGTGTATGATGACAGTCATGATGCCGGCTCAGATGATAACAGCCTTTGCAGCAAATGCAAGAATCGCCTTTTCCGATCCATCGGCAACCGTGGGCGGCAAGATCAAGGTGAATATGAAGATAACCAGCAGCGATAACCTGGCCAACGCGGATGTGATGCTGTCCTATGATTCCAACATATTAGAATTTGTGGACGGTACCAATGCGGACGGAGGGGCAGGAGCTGTCCGGGTCCATGGGGATGCAGGTACGCCCAATACGGGTACCCTTGCTTTTACCCTTAATTTCAATGCCATAGCAGCCGGGACCAGCAAGATTGAGGTCACCAGCCAGGAGATTTATGATTCCAACTCACAGATTGTGACGGTTAACCAGCAGGGAAATTCCACTGTAACGGTCAGCGCCCTCCAGTCAGCTTCTAAGGATGCGACCCTTAAATCCCTCCAGATTTCACCAGGAAGCCTGACGCCGGCCTTTTCACCGGATGTGGACACCTATGCGGTGACGGTTGGTACAGATGTGGATAAGGTGATTGTCAGCGCGGACTGCACGGATGAGAATGCCACCAAGGTGGTCAGCGGAAACGAAGGCCTCCAGATGGGTGAAAACCGTGTGACATGCCGTGTGACGGCCCAGGATGGCGAGACCATCAAGGAATATGTCATTGTGGTGACCAAGGCAGAGGGCGGCGCCAGTGCGGCGGATGCCGATGCTTCTTCCCAGGTAAGGATGCGGATTGCCGAGCGCGTTATCACCATTCTTCCGCCTGATCCTGAGGTGAAGGTTCCGGAGGGATTCAAGGAGAGCACCATTAATATCGACGGCCACAAGGTACAGGGCTGGGTATGGGGCTCTGAGGCAGAGCATCAGTATTGTGTTGTGTACGGTATGAATGAGGCCGGAGAAAAGGGCTTCTACCGTTATGACATGAAGGACGATGAAAGGACCATCCAGCGTTACTTTGAGGATCCGGCCATCAGCGGTTCCGTGACAAAGGAAGTGTACGATGAGCTGGCCCTTACATACGACAAGATTTACGATGATTACAGTCTCCTTAAGATACTTCTGATTGTGACTATTGTCATTGCAATCATTCTGTTGGTCATCCTTCTGGTGGTTGTATTTACCAGGGGCTCCGGGAAAAAGGGCGGTAGCAGGGATGAACTGGGTGACAAGAAGGACGGTCCGCGGGGAAGCCGGGGCAGAAACAGCAGGAAGGAAAAGGCAGAGGAGCCTGAGCTTTTGGAGAATTCAGAGAGTTATCAGGAATATGCCGGTGAGGATGAATACCAGGACTCTGACGAATACGATGAATCCCGGGAGTATGAGGATGACTCTGTCTACGATGACGATGAGGACTACAGAGACCTTCCGGAGGAGGATTATCCGGTGGGCGAAGAGGACGGGGACATCTATGATGAGGAAGAAGATGATTATGAGCCGGAGGAAGAGCCTCAGGTGGAGATTCCGGTAAAGAAGCCGGTGAAGCCTGCAAGGCCGGTCCAGGCCACGGCTCATGCGCCGGCCCGTACACCAGCTCATGCGCCGGTTCAGACTCCGGAGCGTACACCGGCTCAGGCGCCGTCATCCAGGCAGAAGCCTCCTGTGAAGCAGGAACAGCCGTCTGGCAGAAGGGAAGCAGAGCAGGTGCCTGCAAAACCGGACGGACAGGATGATGATTTTGAGATTTTTGATTTGTAATTAAGTATATTTGTAATTAGGTATAATAGAATTAACAGACCATAAAGGCAGCAGCCGTCCGGGATATTCCCGCGGCTGCTGCCTTTTAGTTGCTGCCGGGGCCGTACACGCCTTCACCGGTCCAGACAATCCTTAATGATAAAAATTTATTATCAGACCATCACAATTTATAATTATACTTTATTTTTGGGGGTTGTTATAATAATAACATAAGCCTTTTAATATAGAGTATATATAAAGGATAAAAGAATAAAGGAGGAGGCATTTCATGGGATACAGAATGGATTTGAAGGATGCCGACAGGATGTTTGCAAAGCTTCAGGAAGAGTATGAGATATGGGCGCCAAAACGTTTTGTGGGTAAGGGCAGGTATTCCGACACAGACCTGATTAAGTATGCCAGGGTGGACCGGGCGGAGGAAATCGAGTACAGGGAAAAATCGGATTTTCCGGCCAAGGAGGTATTAAGTCCCATTACCCAGTCTCTGTTCTATTTCACAGAGGATGAATTCATTGAAAGCAAGGCCGGTTCCAAGAAGCTGCTTATATTCATGCGGCCCTGCGATATCCACGCGCAGCATCACCAGGAAAAAATTTATCTGACCAACGGCGGCTATGAGGATATATATTATAAGCGCATGAACGAGAAGGTAAAGATCGTGATGATGGAGTGCGGCGAGGGCTGGGATACCTGCTTCTGTGTCAGCATGGGAACCAACAAAACCGATGATTATTCCATGGCAGTCCGTTTCGGGGAAGACGGGCTGGAGTTCCAGGTAAAGGACCATGCATTTGCCTCCTATTTTGAGGGCATGGAGGAATGTCCTTTTGAACCGCAGTTTGCGGAAAAAAATGAGCTGACCCTTACTGTGCCGGAGATTCCGGATAAGGAGGTTCTGACAAAGCTTAAAGACCACCCCATGTGGAGGCAGTTTGACGGCCGGTGCATCTCCTGCGGCGCCTGTACCGTGGCGTGCAGCACCTGCACCTGTTTTACCACAACGGATATCATATATAATGAGAACCGCAATGTAGGAGAGCGCAAGAGGACTTCTGCTTCCTGCCAGGTAAAGGATTTCACCGACATGGCCGGCGGCATGAGCTTCAGAAACAGGGCCGGGGACAGGATGCGCTATAAGGTGCTCCACAAATTCCACGATTACAAAGCCAGGTTCAAGGACTACCATATGTGTGTGGGCTGCGGACGTTGTATGGACCGGTGTCCTGAGTACATATCCATCGTGGCTACAGTGAACAAGATGGCAGACGCTATCGAGGAAATAAAAGCCGGTAAGCAGGCATAGGAGAGGGGATGCAGTCATGAATAATATAGTGAAGCCAGTGGCATGTAAGATACGCGAGGTAAGGCGGGAGAGCCTTCATGAATATACATTCAGGGTGGAGACAGACATCCGTCCGTCCCACGGACAGTTCCTGCAGCTTTCCATCCCAAAGGTAGGGGAAGCTCCCATATCCGTCAGCTCCTTCGGGGATGGCTGGATGGATTTCACCATCCGTTCCGTGGGAAAGGTGACGGACGAGATATTTGAGAAGCAGCCGGGCGACATTCTCTTCTTAAGGGGAGCCTACGGCAAGGGATGGCCGGTGGAGCAGTTTCAGGGCAAACACATGGTGGTCATTACCGGAGGCACCGGGCTTGCGCCGGTAAAGAGCATGCTGAACATGTTCTGGGAGCAGGAGGATTTTGTGAAGAGCGTGCACCTGATCAGCGGATTTAAGAATGAGGACGGAATCATTTTCAAACATGACCTGGACCGCTGGAAGGAGAAGTTTACCACCATCTATGCCCTGGATACAGACCGCAAGGATGGCTGGGAGACGGGTTTTGTCACAGAGTTCGTGTCACGGATACCTTTTAAGGATTTTGGAGAAGACTACAGCGTGGTGGTGGTGGGACCGCCGCCTATGATGAAGTTTACCGGCCTGGAAGTGCTTAAGCAGGGCGTGCCGGAAGAAAAGATATGGATGTCCTTTGAGCGCAAGATGTCATGTGCCGTGGGAAAATGCGGACACTGCCGCATTGATGAGGTGTATGTCTGTCTGGACGGGCCTGTGTTCAATTATACCCAGGCCAAGTATCTGGTTGATTAAGAGAGGGGTGGCGAAGGAATGAATCATGATATTGATATAAAAAAGGTAAGAATCAACTGTTTCAGACAGTCCAAGGTGGCAGGGGAGTTCATGCTGCAGATGCGCGTGCCGGGAGCTATGATTGAGGCAAAACACTTAAAGCTGGTCCAGGACCTCTGCGAGCGCTTCGGAAACGGCACCTTCCATCTGGGCACCAGGCAGACCTTTGACATACCCGGTGTAAAGTATGAGAATATAGAGGAAGTAAACAAGTACATCAAGTCATATATCCATGATGTGGATGTGGAGATGTGCGGCGTGGACATGGATGTGACGGATTACGGCTACCCCACCATCGGCGCCAGGAATATCATGTCCTGTATCGGAAACGCCCACTGCATCAAGGGCAATGCCAATACATACGAGCTGGCCAGAAAGATTGAGCGCCTGATATTCCCATCCCATTACCATATTAAAGTGGCTGTGGCCGGATGTCCCAATGACTGCGTTAAGGCCAATTTCAACGACTTCGGCATCATGGGCATCAACAAGCAGGTTTATGACATTGACCGCTGTATTGGCTGCGGTTCCTGCGTGGACGCCTGCAAGCACCATGCAACAGGCGTGCTGAGCCTGAACCAGAACGGCAAGATTGACAAGGACGCCTGCTGCTGCGTAGGCTGCGGCGAATGTTCCCTGATTTGTCCCACCGGAGCATGGACCAGGGGCGATAAGAAGCTGTACCGCGTAACCCTGGGAGGGCGTACGGGCAAGCAGAATCCAAGGGCAGGCAAGCTGTTCCTTAACTGGGTTACGGAGGATGTGATTCTGGGTATGTTTGCCAACTGGCAGAAGTTCTCCGCCTGGGCCCTGGATTACAAGCCGGAGTATCTCCACGGCGGCCACCTTATTGACCGTGTGGGCTATAAGGAATTCGTAAAACATATCTTTGAAGGGGTGGAGTTCAATCCTGAGGCAAAGATGGCGGATGATATATTCTGGGCTGAGAATGAGCAGCGGGGGAACATGCATGTAATGCCGCTGTCTGAGCATAAGCACGCAGGCCCCCAGGAACCGGCGAAAAAGAAGGCATAGGGGATTTGGGATTATCAACAGCAAAGATGGAATTCAAACAGCGGGGGGTGTGAATACATGCCCTGCTGTTTTTCTGCCGTTTTTGCGCAAAGATTGGCGGCTCCGTGATATTTTAGGGACAGAAAGGGATACTATACAAAGTAAGTACAGACAGCGCGGAAGAATATGCGGACAGCCGGAAATTATTAGTGTACACTAATTTATACAGTGACATTTTGGGAAAAATGTAGTATACTTCTAAGCGAAATAAATTGACGGATATTTAACATATTATGGACGAAAGGAAGAATGAATATGTACTGTGTAAAGCGCATCAATGATGATTTGTTCTGGGTTGGCGGTACAGACCGGAGGCTGGCCTTATTTGAAAACGCCTATCCTATTCCGCGGGGGGTATCCTATAATGCTTACCTGCTGCTGGATGAGAAGACTGTGCTGTTCGACACGGTGGACAGGGCAATCACGGAGCAGTTTTTTGAGAACATAGACGCGCTGTTAAAGGGACGTGCCTTAGATTACGTGGTGGTGAACCACATGGAGCCGGACCACTGCGCCACCCTTGGGGAGATTGTGCTGCGGTATCCGGGCGTACAGGTTGTGTGCAACCCTAAAACGATTCCGATTATCAAACAGTTCTATAATTTTGATATTGATTCCAGGGCCATTGTGGTCAAGGAAAATGATACCCTTTGCACCGGACGTCATACATTTACCTTCCTCATGGCACCCATGGTGCACTGGCCGGAGGTTATGGTGACCTATGATACCACGGACAAGACCCTGTTCTCCGCAGATGCCTTCGGCACCTTCGGGGCCATGAACGGCAACCTGTTTGCGGATGAGGTCAACTTTGAGAGAGACTGGCTGGATGATGCCAGACGTTATTATACCAATATCGTGGGCAAGTACGGACCATCTGTGCAGACCCTGTTAAAGAAGGCGTCCGGCCTGGATATCCATACCCTGTGCCCGCTTCACGGCCCGGTATGGCGTAAAGATATCAGCTGGTACGTGGACAAGTATCTGACCTGGAGCAGCTATGAGCCGGAGGAAAAGGCGGTTATGATTGCTTACGGCTCCATCTATGGAAATACAGAGAATGCAGCCAATATCCTGGCCTGCAAGCTGGCGGAGAGGGGAATCAGGAACATTGCGATGTATGACGCTTCCTCCACCCATCCTTCCACCATTATCTCGGAGGCGTTCCGCTGCAGCCACCTGGTGTTTGCATCTGCCACCTATAACGGAGGCATCTTTAGCAGCATGGAGCATGTGCTTATGGATCTGAAGGCCCATAACCTGCAGAACAGGACTGTGGCCCTGATGGAAAACGGATCCTGGGGCGTGCTGTCAGGCAAGCAGATGAAGGAAATCATCGGCACCATGAAGAATATGACGGTTCTGGAACAGATGGTGACTGTAAAATCCTCCCTTAAGGAATCCCAGATGGAAGAACTGGATGCCATGGCCGATGCCATTGTAGACTCCATGAAATAGCAGTACCCAATCAGGGACAATCGTGATTTATAACGGTTTGCCGGATGGCTTTGTTTGAGCCATCCGGTGTTTTATTGTGTTTTATTGTACTTTTTGTGTATTTTTGGTTGTGAATATTGCATTTTTTTGTGAAATTTAGTAGTATAGAACATACATCCCGTAATTTAGAGCATTGAAATATGGGATGCTCAGGAAAATACAAATGATGCGAGAGGATATGATGACATGGGGATTATGAGACTGATTGAGGGGATAAGGGCGGGGAAGGCAGTCAGTGTGTTTTCCGGAAACCAGGAATATTTATTTTCTGCCGGTAAACCGGGCCCTGCCTGTCCGGATGGTTTTTGGGAAATTAGCGTCAGATGCAGGCCGGAGGCAGTCTCTGACCGAACCGGGCCGGGTAATGGTCCCTTTTTATTTTTCGACAGCAGAACCAACCGGTTTCTGGATTTTACCGGGGGTCTTCTGGAGGCACTGTTTCCCATGTCCTCTGAACATATCTATGATATGGCTGTCCTTGAACAGGAAGTGAACCTGAGGGTGAACCGGTATATTACTCACAATCTGATATATAAGATACAGGAAGGTGCGGCAAAATACGGGCGGGAGGAGTTTGATGAAGGAGAGATACGGGAGCAGGCATATGTATGCTATATGACAGGGGCCTGGGGCCACCTCCATGTGCCGGCCCGGGCTTTTGACATGGAACAGTTCTGCCGTATGGACGGGCGCCGGTCCAGGACAGGAGAAGGGCCGTTTGTGGAAGCCTATGCCCGTCTCATAATGCTTCATTTAAGTGAACAGTTTCCATCCGGCGAAGTGGCCAGAAGCTTTCTGGAGGATATATGCAGAAAAGATACGGGCCGCCAGCGCAACTACGATGTCATCTGCCGTGAATATGCAAAGGACAGCTTTGTGGAGCAGGAGCTGGAACATCTGATGAGGGAGGCAACTGACAGCATGAAGCGGGCCAAGAGCCTGTGCCAGCTCCTAAAGGCAAAATGCAGCGTGAAGCCGCAGGTGGAGCTGGACCAGGAGATACTGTCGGTTTCCCTTGCTTCAGACTGCCCCGGCCCTGTTATAGGAAGGAAGCGGGATCTGTATTACTCCTGACGGCAACAGTACGGCATGTCTGCCAAGAGGTGCAGGACGCATTTTTGGGACGCGTCTGCAAAGGGGGCCGGCCGTTGACGGACCAGGGACAGGATGGTACAATATGGATAGCTATAAGGAATGACAGGAGGACAGGAATCATGATTAGAAGAAAAGACGAGATGGAGCCCGTGACCAGGCATGAGCTGCAGAAGGGGATGGGGGATGTGACCTTCCACACCTTCATGACAAAGGAGGAGGCTTATGGTTCTGGCAGGACCTTTGCCAGGGTTGTGTTTGAGCCGGGTACATCCATTGGGATACATGAGCATCATGGGGAGTTTGAAGGGTACTATGTTCTGAAGGGGCAGGCCCTGGTAACGGATAACGGCGTGGAAACCGTGCTGAATCCCGGAGATTACCACATGTGCAAGGACGGGGACAGCCACGGCATTGGCTGTTACGGGAATGAAACCATGGAAATCATTGCCCTTATTATCAATGTTCCGGCATAAGAGATGCCGGAGGAGAGATTTTGTCCGGGACATTGGACAGGGCTGCCTGCTTTGGAAGGATTGTTTGTATCTGGTTCCTGGCAGGCAGCTCTATATTTTTGTCTGAAACATGCATTATAATACATTAAAAAACTGTAGTATAATGAATATTATGTTGTGTTTTTAAAATCCCTGTAGTAAAATAATATCTGATTATGGGCTTTCAGACCCATGTCTGCGCATCATTTCGGCCAGACAGCGTATGACGGGAAGAAGCTCCAGGGCTTCCTTTTCGCTCAGACTGTGGAGCTCCCAGAACAGCTGCTGCTTGCTGTCGCCCATGGAATCGGTTTCCGGGTAAAAGATGCGGTCGGCGGGAATTCTTAAAGTGGTTACCAGAGGATAAAGCACCTCGAATTTGGGGTTTCCCCGGAAATTTTCTATATTAATAATGGTACGGACATCTATGCCCAGCTTCTCTGCCAGGGAAGCCTGGGACATTCCCTGTTCTTCGCAGGCTTTTCGGATGACCGTACCTAAAGTTTTAACGTAATCATGCATTGTGATTCACCTCAATACTAGTGTACACTACACTTCTTATATTATGAATCACTATGCAATACATATAAAATATGAATTGAAATACACCAATCTCCTGGATGGTATACCGGGAGGGGGAAAGGAAGTTTTGCATGGGTGAAGGGACAGAAGACAGAACGCAGGCGTATATGAAACACGTGGTGCTGGAACCGGAGCATGAAAAAGAGTATGCACAGCCGCTTCTGACATTATTTGACGAACTGCTGGCCTGGGACCTGGCATCAGGGGACAGCCGCATTATATTTTATACAGAGGGCAGGGGCCGGCTGTGGGAAAACCGGACAGAGCAGGAATTTCAGGCATTTGCCTGGAGCCATGTACATCCCCGGGAGTGCAGCCGGTTCCGGGCATTTTTCAGCGCCGTGCACATGAAAGAACTTTCCGCGGACAGAAATCCTGACAGGCTGGTTTACCGGCAAAGGACGGAAGAGGGAGATTATGTGTGGGTGGAGGTGGTGGCCATAACAGCCGGCGGCGGTACCATGCTGTGCTATGTCCGGGACATGGGAAAGGAAGAGCAGAAGCGGTATATGCAGGAGCAGATTATTGACCAGTACGTGTATAGAAAATGCGATTTCTTCCTGTGCCTGGATGGGGACACGGGTTACTATGAAATCCTGCAGAAAAATGACAGCCGTATTCAGGGACAGATGCCACATTCAGGAAATTATGAACAGGAGCTGGAGGCATGTATCAGGAAGTATGTGGTGTCGGAGGACAGGGACCTGCTTCTGGAGAAGGCATCTATGAACAATGTCCTGGATGTGTTGGAGCGTGAAGGCGAGCTGATGGTATCCTATGGTGAGAAGGGGATGGACGGCCGGTATGCCCGTAAATTGCTGCGCTATGTATACTTTGACAGACAGGAGAGAAAGATTCTCCTTATGCGCCAGGATATCACGGCAGAGTACCTGGAGCAGCGCAGGCAGAAGAAGCGCCTCAGCGACGCGCTCCTTCATGCAAGGATTGATTCCCTTACAGGTCTGTATAACCGCCAGGCAGTAAATGCCAAGATCAATGGAATCCTTAGGGAGGCAGCGGTGATGCCGCCCTCTGTGCTGCTTTTTATTGATTTGGATAATTTCAAGACAGTGAACGATACCCTTGGCCATCGGTATGGGGATAAGGTGCTGTGTTCTGTGGCAGAGTGCTTCCGCCAGGTCCTCCGCACTTCCGACATAATCGGAAGGGTGGGAGGCGACGAGTTCGTGGCCTTTCTCTCAGGAGTCGCTTCCCTTGATGAGGCAAGGGAGTGCGCCGGACGCCTGTGCCAGGCGGTGAGCCGCATACCGGATTTAGACCTGAAGGGCTGCGGGCTGTCCTGCAGCATCGGAGGGGCTGTGTGCCCAAGGGACGGAAGGGATTACGATTCCCTTCTCATAAAGGCGGATATAGCTGTCTATGAAGCCAAGCGCCGTGGTAAGAATCAGTTCGCCTTTTACGAGCCCGGAATGAAGCCGCATTCCGAGCCCTGACCTGTGCGGGCGTGACTAGCCTGTCACTTCAATGTGATAGGTTTTCAGCCAGAAGTTGACCTGGAGGAGATAGGCCAGCATCTGAGGACCGGCCATGAGCTGGCCGTACCATGGTTTTCCGTAGTCAGAGGGGCTGGTGAGGAAGCGGGCCAGTTTTTTCCGGTCCAGGAAGTCCATTACCGGGGCGTGGCTGTCGTCCATCATTTCCCTTACACGGTCCACAAGCAGTTTTTCATAGGCGGTATCATAGGTTTTAGGATAGGGGGACTTTTTCCGAAACAGTATTTCATCCGGGAGAAGTCCTTTTCCTGACTGGCGGAGCAGGTTCTTTACCAGTCCGTCCCTTGTTTTCATGTCCCAGGGTACGTTCCAGACATATTCCATGATTCGGTGGTCCGCAAAGGGAACCCTTGCCTCCAGACCGGAGTACATGCTGGTGCGGTCCATGCGGTTGAGAAGAGTCTGCATGAACCAGCGCAGGTTTAACCAGGCGATTTCCCGGCGCCTTGCTTCCTCCGGGGAATCCTCTGCCAGGACAGGGGTCTCTGCCACGGAGCGCTCATAGGTGTCCAGCACATACCGGTCCATGTCCAGATACTCTAAGAAGTTGTCGTCCAACAGGGCTTTTCTGGGGGCCAGGTCCATGGTCCACGGGAAGGTATGGGCTTCAAAGCATTCCTTTTTATGGAACCATGGGTAGCCGCCGAATATTTCGTCGGCACATTCCCCGGTCAGGGCCACCTTGTTGTGTTCCTTGACCATGGAGCAGAACTGGAGCATGGAGGAGTCGATATCCCCCATGGCGGGCAGATCATGGGCCAGGACAGAATCAAACAGACGGTCAGCCTGGGTCAGGTTGCCGCATTCCAGGTAATGATGGTCGGAATCCAGGAATTTTACCATCTGGTCCACATAGGGGCGGTCCTGGGAGGGCTGGAAGGAGTTGGCCCGGAAGAATTTATCGTTGTCCACAAAGTCGAAGGAGAAGGTGGTCAGGCGCTTTCCCTGTTTTTTCAGTTCCTTTGCGCAGATGGCAGACACCAGGCTGGAATCCACGCCCCCTGAGAGGAAGGTACAGATGGGCACGTCTGAAACCATCTGCCTGCGCACGGAATCCTCCACCAGAAATGACGTTTTCTCAATGGTTCGTTCATAGCTGTCCTCATGGGGACGGCTGACCAGCTTCCAATAACTCTGCTGGCGGATTCCATCGGGGGTGCATATGAGGTAATGGCCCGGAAGCAGTTCCTCCATGTCCTTTAGGACGCCGCAGCCATAGGTCCTGGCAGGCCCGATGGAGAACACTTCATTCAGTCCCCTGCGGTCTAACTGCGCCTTGACGCCGGGATAGGCCAGGATTCCTTTGAGCTCTGAAGAAAAAATGAGTTCCTCGCCTCTTACCGTATAGAACAGAGGTTTTACTCCGGCCCGGTCCCGGAACAGGCACAGACGGTTTAATGCCGTGTCCATGATGGCAAAGGCAAAGATACCGTTCAGGCGTTTTACAAAGTCAGGGCCGTATTCCATATAGCCTGCCAGTATGACCTCCGTGTCGCTGGAGGTCTGGAAGGAATATCCCGCGGCCATAAGCTCCTGGCGCAGTTCATCGGTATTGTACAGTTCCCCGTTGTAGACAATGGCAAAGGTCTGTCCGGAGCCTGATTTCACCATGGGCTGGTGGCCTCCGGCCAGATCTATGATGGACAGGCGGGCATGGGACAGGCCGCCGTGTTCCGAGAGCCACCGTCCGGCGTCATCGGGGCCACGGTGGCGTAAGCGTTCTGCCATGGCCTGCAGGACAGATTCATAGTGTTCTTTCTCTTTCAGGTAATGGTCATGAGGGTTATAAAAACCGGCAATTCCGCACATAATTTATTCCTCCTGTCATGATGTGGAAATGTGTTTGGTGTTAAAGCATGAAGCATGCCAGGGCAAAGGTACAGGCAAAGCCGATACAGACCGGTATCAGGTTTTTTCTGGCCAGTTCCAGCGGGCTTACATTGCAGATGGCGGCAACCGGGATGAGTCCCCACGGCACGATGGTGCCGCCGCCCACGAAGATAGCCGTAATCTGGCCCAGGGCCGCCATCACCGGTACAGACGAGCCGGTGGCGGTTCCAAAGGTCCTGGCCAGGGCGCCGGTCAGGGGAAGGCCTGAAAAACCGGAACCGTCCAGACCTGTCAGTCCGCCGACCACCATCTGTATAAAGGCCGCCATATATTTATTAAGGGGGGCATTCTGCGCCAGCCACAGGGCCCAGTCATTCATGATGCCACGGTTAAACCGTTCCCCCATGATGGAGGTGATTCCATCCCCTCCTAAAAAGAAAAAGGCACCGATTATAATAACCGGAGCAAAGATGCGGATGGCAAAGAGAAAACCTTCAGTGACATAGCCCGTGACCTTTTCCAGGGACTGTTTCCCAAAGCCCAGCAAAGCGCCCAGGCAGGTGATAAGGAGGGCGGTGCCGGAGACCATGCTGGTGGCATCCCCGCCCTTCAGGCCGCACAGCAGCATGAGGATAATATCCCCTGCAAAGGCAATCGGGGTAAAGACAGCCAGGAACAGGGCGGCCTTCTTATGTCCCTGGGGCCTGGAGGGTTCTGCCTGTATGGAGAGCCTGGGGCCCCTGGCATCCAGCTGGCTCCTGTTTAACACATATGCGCTGAGGACGGTGACAATGCCCATCATCCAGAATAAAGGCCATGCCTGACGGAGAATAGAGGATGTGTCAAGGCCTGCTGCGCCTGCTGAGATAGCGGGAGCGCCCTGAATCACCACATCGTAGCTCAGCGCAAAGCCGTGTCCGAACAGGTTCATGGCCATGGCTGCGGCTAAGGGATTCAGGCCTGCCTTTACAGCAAAGGGCAGCATGATGGCTCCCACCAGTGCAACCGAGGGACTGGGCCACAGGAACAGGGAAAACAGGAACATGGTAAGCCCCAGGATCCACCAGGTCAGGGAAGGTGTTTTCATAATGCCGGCCATGGGAACCATCATCAGATAGTCGCTTCCCAGGTCCTTCAGGCATTTGGAAAGGGAGGTGACCAGGGCAATGGTTGCCAGCACCTCCATGAATTCCCTGCCTGCGTAGAGAACAGCGGAAAATACGGTTATGATGCCGCCGGTAACAGATTTAAGGCCGATGAGGCCCAGGATAAACAGGAAGGCGATGCAGACGGCAGGCGTATCCTTTTTGAGGACCATCACTGCCAGGATAACAATGACGCCTATGAGATAAGCGTAGTGGAGCGGAGTCAGCACTACTGCGGATTCTATCATAATAAGTCACTCCTGTATTTATGGAATATAATCTATGATATGGGGAAATGCTCTCCTCCGTGAAAAGGAAATCAGGAAATTAGGGGTTGATTTTATGGCCGGGTACTGGTATGCTAGATAAGGATTAAATTTTAAAATGAAAGGAAGTGAACCGGAGTGGAAGGTCGAAGTCATAAGTTGGAAGCAGACAATTATCATAAGCGTTTGGTAGTGGGAGCTGCGTCGGCGGCTTTGATCCCGCTTTGCTTTCACTGCCGTTAATTATAGGATTCATATGCGTTTATGATGATAGCCATTATTACAGGAGGAGTCTGTAATTATGGCTGTTTTGTTGTTGCGGTCCGGCCATCCAGGGCAGGACTGCGGCATTTTGCGTGCTGCTTTCATGATGTCACCATTCATGGAAGGAATAAGATGCAGGAGAATTTTGATTTAAAAGAGCTGATGGAGCTGTTAGACACAATGCAGCTCAGGTTACTGAAGGAAAAGCTGATTGAGATGAACGAGGTGGATATTGCTGCGTTCATCGAGGAGCTGGATTCCGAGAAGACCGTAGTGGTCTACCGCATGCTTCCCAAGGAGCTGGCAAGCGATGTGTTCGCCTGCCTGCCTGTGGAGAAGCAGGAGCATATTATCAACAGCATCACGGATTATGAGCTCAGCGCCATTGTAAACGACCTGTTTGTGGACGATGCCGTGGATATGCTGGAAGAACTGCCGGCCAATGTGGTCAAGCGTGTGCTTAAGAACTCCACGCCGGACACCAGGAAGCTGATCAACCAGTTTTTAAAGTATCCGGAAGGCAGCGCCGGAAGCATAATGACGGCAGAGTATGTGGGTCTGAAGAAGCGCATGACCGTGGAGGAGGCATTTGCCTATATCCGCAGGCACGGCGTGGATAAGGAGACCATTTACACCTGTTATGTCATGGACGCAAAGAGGGCTCTGGAGGGTGTGGTGACGGTCAAGGATCTGCTGATGCATCCCTATGAGGAAGTCATCGGCAACATCATGGATTCACATGTGATCAAGGCCGTGACCACAGACGACCAGGAGGAGGTGGCGGAGAGCTTCCGTAAGTACGACCTCCTGAGCCTTCCTGTGGTGGACCATGAGAACCGTCTGGTGGGCATCGTTACCGTGGACGACGTGGTGGATGTTATGGAGCAGGAGGCCACAGAGGACTTTGAGAAGATGGCAGCCATGCTTCCCAGCGAGAAGCCTTATCTTAAGACGGGCGTGTTTGCCCTGGCAAAGAACCGTCTGGCCTGGCTTCTGATTCTCATGATCAGCAGCATGATTACAGGCAGCATCCTGGCAAAGTACGAGGCGGCCTTTGCGGTGATACCGCTGCTGGTGACCTTCATTCCCATGCTGACAGACACTGGCGGCAACGCGGGCAGCCAGAGCAGCACCATGATTATCCGCGGCATGGCGGTGGGAGAGATTGAAGCCGGGGATATCCTGCGGGTTCTCTGGAAGGAACTGCGGGTGGGAGTCATTGTGGGCGTCCTGCTGGGACTGGTCAATTATATACAGCTGGTAATCCGTTTTCCGGGGCAGGAAATGCTCTGCCTTACAGTGGTACTGAGCCTTTTAGCCACCGTCATGCTGGCCAAAACCATTGGCTGTGTCCTGCCCATTGTGGCCCAGGTTCTCCATCTGGACCCGGCCATCATGGCTGCCCCGCTTATCACCACCATTGTGGATGCGGTGAGCCTGATTATATATTTTCAGCTGGCGTGCAGCCTGCTGAAGATTTAGGAAGAAAGAATTATCGGTGCTTCAGACATAAGTCTGGGCACCGATTTTTTAGTTTATTAAATGCAAAGTTGTATTTAGTTAAATTTAGAATATTTTTTGGGAGAGACTCCTACTAACTTCACAAAAGCTTTTAGAAAACTGCTGTAATCGTTAAAACCCACACTTCCATAGACCTCACTTACGTTTTTGCCTTCTGCCAGCAGTGCTTTTGCAATACTGATACGACGGGCAGTTACATATTTGTTAATTGTGGTGCCCGTATAGTTTTTGAAGATTCTGCATACGTATGACTCACTGATATAAAAAACTTCTGCCAGAGCTCGTACACTGACATCTTTTGTAATATTCTTATTTACATACTCCAGTATGTTGATTGCTATCTGGTTATGACTTCTGGGGGATGGGATGGAAAGCTGTTCCTGATGTTTATACATAAATTGATAATTAATCATTGCCAGGAGTTCGCTAAAAGCGGCGTTTTCTATAATGTCGCTGCCATAGCCGCTGGTACATGTGATTTTGTGTATGTAGTAAATTAATCTCTGCTGGTTAATACAGTCTAATGGAATACGGTGACTTACGTTTTGGGGGCGGAATGTAAAGCAACTGTCAAGTTGTGTCTGTTCTGTAGATATAGAGCTAAGAAATTCGGGATGGACGGCTATGTTGATTCTTTCATGGGCATTTTTGTTTAGGGCTGTGATATAGTGGCTTTCATACTGATTGATAACAAACAAATCTCCGGGAGATACATTATATATTGGTTGTCTATAAAAAATTGTTTTCCGCCAGAAATAGAATAGTATATTTCATAACAATCATGTATATGGATTTTATGTGTTTTTTCTTCGGTAAAGAGATGGGATATTGAAAATCGCTTGGTTTTCATGCAGTTTTCCAGACCTTCATTACAGGAAAAGAACAAATTCACTCCATCGCCCCCCTACTTAATAATATTATATAAGATTTATGTAACTATTATATCAGTGATATGTTTTCCTGAACAGCCAACTTCTTCTATGTGAACTATCTGTCTTTTGAGTGTATACGTATTCTGAATTGCGGATAAGATTAAGCGCTTGTTTTTGCAAATTAAAAGAATAGTGTGCTTGTGGCTGATATAGTAATAAGATACATTAATAAAAGATATCTTATTATTTTTGTGTGCATATTTATATATAAAAATATAATATGAAATATAGTTTTGTTCATTATATTCAATAAAATGGGCATAAATGGCGATTTATTAGTCAATACAATATGCTAATATTATTATATAAACTTGTGGTGCAAGAAATAGGATTGCCACATATTGGGGTACAGTATCTCATGATGCCTCAATATGGAAGTGATAATGTATACGTAAAACAAGGAGGAGATATCATGAAAATCACGAAAATTGATGTAATCAAACCCCGTTTTGGGAATTTTATCAAGGCTACGGGCTGCCGCGTTTACACGGATGAAGGGATTTATGGCGATGGGGAAGCCTCGCTTAACACAGGTACAGGAGCAGAAGCCGGATTTGCCCAGATTGTGGACTATGCTCCTTTGCTGATTGGCATGGATCCTCTTTGTACTGAAATGATTTGGGACAGGCTCTACCGCACACAGCGGACCTTCTGGGGAGAGAATGGGGGGCCTATTACATATGGAGGCATGAGTGCTCTTGATATGGCTCTTTGGGATATTAAAGGCAAATATTTCAATACTCCCATATATAACCTTCTGGGTGGTAAAAAACGGGATAAGCTTCGTGCTTATGCCAGCCAACCGCAGTTTGGATGGAGAGATGATTTCAAATTGGCTCAGACTCCGGGAGACCTGGCGGCCAATTGTAAACGGGCGGTGGAAGATGGTTATGATGCCGTTAAGGTGGATTTCCTGTGGGGAACCCCTGAGTTTGATTTGCTGGGACTGAGGCCCGCTGCTTTTTGGGATGGTATAGAAGAAAAGGTTGCTGCTGTACGTGAGGCCATAGGACCACAGGTGGATTTGATTGTGGAAAATCATGGCTCTACAGATGCCCTCAGTGTGGTTCAGATGTGCGACAGGATTGAAAAGTATAATATTTTCTATATAGAAGAAGTAACAGTCCCGGACCCGAAACTGACGAAGTTTGTCAGAGATCAAATTCATATACCTATAGCCAGCGGAGAACGCTTGCAGAACCGATGGCAGTACCGGCCATATTTTGAGAATCTGTCTTTGCAGATCATACAGCCGGACCTGGGAACATGCGGCGGGATCACCGAGACTAAAAAGGTATGTGACATGGCGGCGGTCTATGAGGTTGGGGTACAGTGCCATAATTGCCATTCTCCCATATCAGTAGCGGCGGCTCTGCATATGGAGGCGGCCATCTCTAACTTTGTGATTCATGAGGACACCGGCCGTCCCTTCTATGTTTTTCCAGATACAGGGGAAAATATGTGTACGAAATTCTTTGTTGCAAAAGACGGCTATATGTCAGTACCGGAAGGGCCGGGGCTGGGGGTGGAGTGGGCTGAGCGCACTATGTCCGAGTCCTGTAAGGTGACGGTTATGGAGTCCGATAAAAGGGATACCATATAGAATATGCAAAGGAGGGGAATCACATGAAGATAACGCTGCAGCAAAACAAGTGGTATGGAGATAAACCCACTGAAATCAGCCTGCCGGATGGCTGGGATGTGGAGTATCTGGCAATGCCCGGCGATAAGGAGCCGGTGTTGACAAAGGAACAGGTCAGGGAACGGATTGAACAGCCTTATGGCTCGGAACCCTTAAGCCAGATGGCCAGAGGAAAAAAGAGAGTCGGCATTATTTTTGATGATATTACACGTCCCACCCCCACTAAGGTTATGGCAGAGGCAGTTCTGGATATACTGCTTGACGCAGGTGTCCGAAAGGAAGATATTATTTTTATCTGTGCTCTTGGTACCCATGGAGCACATACAAGAGAACAGTTTGTAAAAAAGCTGGGAGAAGATATTGTAGGTGAATATTTCGTTTATAACCACAACTGCTATGAAAACCTTGTCAGTCTGGGTAAGACAGAACGGGGATTTGAAGTATTTATCAATAAGGAAGTCATGGCATGCGACCTGAAGGTTGGTATAGGGGGTATGATTCCACATGCCTGTAATGGTTACAGCGGAGGATATAAACTTCTGTTTCCGGGAGTGGCCGGCATTGATACTATGGAATATGTCCATATCAAAGGCTCGGAGGCCATGCTGACAGTAGAGAATCCTACAATCAGAAACACCATGGGACATCTTCACGAACATGGAATGCGGTTTGAGATTGAAGAAATGGGGCGCATGGCAGGTCAGTTTTTCAAGGTGGACTGTATATACAATTCACTTGCCGAACCAATCGGGATATATGCGGGAGATCCTGTAGAAGAATATTATGAGGCGGTAAAAATGGCCAAAAGGGTGTATGGTGTGCCTCTGCCAAAAAATAAGGATGTAATGATTGTTAATGCCAATGTAAAATCAAATGAGTGTAATATTGCATATGGAGTGGGCCTGGCTGGGTTTCCAGAAGGTGAGGGAGGGGATTTGGTTATAGTGAATTTTGCTAAATCAGGTCAAATTCCCCACTATATGATTGGACACTTCGGGCGTGAAACAAAGGGCAGGCTCTGCACAGGTATGCCGGATCCGCGGCCATGGGGGAAAACCATCTATTATTCACCCTATCCGGACCGCAGCGCCATAGATGAGCTGGGAATCCCTATGGACAGGTATGTCTGGGCAAAAACCTGGGAAGATGTCCTGGCTAACCTGTCCCATCACGGGGAAGGAACCAGGGCGGCGGTCCTGGCAGATGCAACAATCATGTATTATCTTTTGGAGGAGGATGAAAGGTGAGGGTAAGACTGCAGCAGAATCTCTGGAATGGGGACAGCCCTGTGGATATCAGTCTTCCGGAAGACTGGAATGTTCAGATAGTAAGGATGCCCTGTGATGACCAGCCGGTCCTGTCCTATGACCAGGTGAGGGAAAGAATAGAGAATCCGTTGGGGACAGAGCCTCTTAGCCGGCAGGCAGCAGGCAGGAAGAGAGTATGTATTGTATTTGACGATATTTCCAGGGCAACGCCTTCCGATGTGATATCCCAGGTGGTTCTGGATATCCTGCTGGAAGCAGGAGTCAGTAAGGAGAATATATTTTTCCTATGTTCTCCTGGCAGCCATGGTCCTCATAACAGGAGGCAGTTCGCCCATAAACTGGGGGAGAAGATTGTCAGCAGCTATCCGGTGTATAATCACAATTGTTATGAGAACTGTACGTATCTGGGAAAATCCAGGGAGGGATTTGATATCCGGGTTAACAGCCAGTATCTAAGCAGTGATTTGCGCATAGGTATCGGAGGCCTGTTGCCTCATGCCATGTCAGGATTCAGTGGAGGAGGCCGTCTGCTGATTCCCGGACTCTGTCATCTGGACACAATGGAACAAATCCACCGTATGGTCAATGACTACATAGCCAGGATAGGCGACATGACAGTTTTGTCCGGGGCAGCTTCCAATATGATGATGCAGGAATGTATTGCGGAGATTGTAGAAATGACAGGCCCTTTTTTTAAGATTGATTGTATATACAACAGTACAAGAGGAATAGTGGATATTTTTGCGGGAGATGTTCTGGAGGAGTATGTAAAAGGTGCTGCCAGGGCAGAAAAAATGTATGGCGTTCCCAGACCAGTAAATCCATCTGTAGTGATAGCTAATGCCAATTCAAAGCCGGGTTACGCAACTATGGCTTTATCATTGGGGTTAAGTGCGCTGGCGGAGGAAGGCGGGGATGTGGTGCTTGTCAATTTTGCTGTTGAGGGACAGAGCGTACATTTTTTAAGAGGCGATTTCGGGGACGCAGCGCCTTCAAGGATTCCGGTAGCCGCGCCTCCAGATAAACGGCCGTATGGCAAGACCATCTACTTTTCACCATATGGGGATTATAATTCTATCAGTAATCTGCATATCCAGCCAGACCGGTACGTTTGGGCCAGAACCTGGGAGGAGGTCATGAACCATTTACGGAGCCATGGGCCGGGAACCCGGGCAGCAGTCCTGACAGACGCCTGCATGATGTTTTTTCGGTCATAGGAAATGAGGTGGACTAATTGGTAAAATTTATTGTAAAACGGCTGTTATGGGTCATTCCTGTCCTTTTAGGAGCATCCTTCCTGATTTTTTCGCTGCTTCACGCGTCTCCCGGAGACCCGGCTATTACCTCTCTGGGAATTACGGCTACCCAGGAAGAGCTGGATCAGTTTAATGAAATGCATAATCTCAATGACCCTCTGCTGGTCCAGTATGGGAAATACATCTATAATCTGGCTGTAAAAGGTGACTTTGGCAGATCCTACAGGACCAATGACTCGGTTCTGCCAAGGATTCAGGACGCATGGCCCGCCACCATGAAAATGGCCGGCTTTGCATCTGTAATTATGATACTTATTGGTGTTCCCCTTGGTATACTATCTGCCATCAGGCAGTATTCAATACTGGATAATTTTGCGTCAGTTTTCGGAATGGCAGGGGTGTCAATGCCAAATTTCTGGCTGGGGCTTCAGCTGATGATCATATTTGCGCTAAACTTACGCTGGCTTCCGGCGTCCGGTTATTCCGGATTCCGGTATCTGATTCTGCCGGCGGTAACCATAGGACTGGCAGGTGCGGCCTCACTGATGCGTATTACCCGTTCCAGTATGCTGGAGGTGATACGTCAGGACTATATACGTACAGCACGGGCTAAAGGGCAGTCTGAACGGGTTATTATCTGGCATCACATGCTGCGCAATTCCCTTCTTCCGATTGTTACGGTAGTTGCGCTGCAGTTTGTAAACTTGATGGGAAATGCAATTGTAGTGGAAACTATTTTTTCCATACCGGGAATCAGCAAGCTGATGATTGATGGCATAAACGCACGGGATTACCCTACGGTGCAGGGAGCTGTGCTGGTAATTGCGTTCATCTGCTGTATCATGAATCTTCTGACCGACCTGATTTATGCATTTATCGATCCCAGGGTCATGGCCCAGTATAAAAATAGCGGAAGAAAGAAAAGACTTACTGTTGGGCGGGAGGTGATGGCTGATGACAGGACGCAGTGAATCCCAAAAACCATGGAAAAAGAACAGTCAGGCAATGGAAATCTGGAGGCGGCTAAAAAGAAATAGGATAGCAATGGTTGGGCTGATTATATTATGTTTTTTGCTGATTGTGGTAATTTTTGACGATCTGATAGCAGTGGAGGGAATCAATGATCAGAATATCCAGAACAGGCTTAAGCCTCCCAGCGCGGAGCACATATTTGGCACTGATCCTTACGGACGGGATATATTCAGCCGAATTGTGCTGGGGGCCAGGTATTCCCTGTCTATGGGCGTTGTGGCTACAGCCATATCAGCGCTCATCGGCATACCTCTGGGAGCAATATCCGGTTTTTACGGAGGCAGGGTAGATAACTATATTATGCGTGCCCTGGATATCTTTATGACAATGCCTATGATTCTTCTGGCCATCACCATAGCAGCCAGTCTGGGTTCCGGGATGTTTAACACCATGATAGCAGTGGGCATATCAGGTTCTCCTGGTATTGCACGTGTGACGAGGTCCGCCGTACTGGGGGTGCGCAATCAAGAGTATATTGAGGCGGCGTATTCCATTAATGCCAGCGATTTCAGAATTATTTTCCGGTATGTGCTTCCTAATGCAATGGCACCTATTATTGTTCAGGTGACATTTATGGTGGCCTCCTCCATACTGGCAGCGTCATCTCTCAGCTTTTTGGGCCTGGGATTAAAACCACCGACTCCGGAATGGGGAGCAATGCTGTCCACCGGACGGGAATTCATGCGTGACAGCTGGTGGATCTGTGCTTTTCCCGGCCTGATGATCATGATCAGTGTGCTGGCAATTAATCTGATCGGTGACGGGCTTCGGGACGCACTGGACCCGAAGCTAAAGAATTAGGAGACAGCTTATGAATACAGACAATATACTTTTGGATGTTAAAAAACTGGTTGTGCAGTATGAGACTGACGACAGTGTGGTCCATGCAGTCAACGATGTCAGTTTTACGATACAAAAAGGAGAGACATTGGGCCTGGTAGGGGAGACGGGAGCCGGAAAGACAACCATTGCCTTAAGTGTCATGCGTCTTCTGCAAACACCTCCTGCCCGAATTGTAAGCGGCAGTGTGATGCTGGACGGCGAGGATTTGTCTGAAATCCCGGTTGATAAGATGCGAAGGATACGCGGAAAAAAGGTATCCATGATTTTTCAGGATCCCATGACAGCACTGAATCCTTTGGATACAATAGGGGAACAGATACTGGAGGTCATACAGCTTCATGAGAAGATATCCAAAGCGGATGCGATGAAAAAAGCAGTGGATATGCTTGAGATGGTGGGAATCCCGGCAGAACGTTATGGTGAATATGCACATCAGTTTTCAGGCGGAATGAAGCAGAGAGTAGTTATCGCTATTGCCTTGGCCTGTATGCCGGAGCTGCTGATTGCGGATGAACCTACCACTGCTCTGGATGTGACGATACAGGCCCAGATTCTGGAACTGATGAATAACTTAAAAAAAGAGTTGGGGACATCGCTCATCCTGATCACACATGATCTGGGTGTGGTGGCGGAAATGTGCGATAAAGTAGCAGTAATCTATGCCGGTGAGATTGTGGAAACAGGTACAGCCGTACATATATTTGATGAGACCATGCATCCGTATACAGAAGGACTTTTTGGTTCTCTGCCTAATCTGACGGACAAAGCCACACGACTAAAACCTATACCAGGTCTGATGCCGGATCCAACCAATCTGCCGGACGGCTGTAACTTTGCCCCGCGCTGCCCTTATAAGACCCCACGCTGCTGTCGGGAAAATCCGCCGTTGACAGAGGCTGAACCCGGGCATCTGGTCCGGTGTTTTAACAGAGGCAAGAATCAGGAGGGGATGTAATGGCCGAATTAATTAGATGTGAAAAGCTTAAAAAGTTTTTCAGCACCCCTAAAGGTATGCTGCACGCAGTGGATGGTGTTTCATTCAACCTTTTTGAAGGAGAGACTCTGGGAGTTGTGGGAGAGTCCGGATGTGGGAAGTCTACCTTAGGCCGTGTAGTCATACACTTATCAGACAGTACAGGGGGAAATATTTATTATAAAGATAGGGATATCACCAGGGTAGACAAAAAGCAGCTGCGGGAACTTCGCAAGGAGATGCAGATGATATTTCAGGATCCGTATTCATCTGTTAATCCGCGTATGACAGTCAGTCAGACAATTGCGGAGCCATTGATTATTGAAGGAGAAATGAGCAGGGGGGACAGGGAAAAGAGGGTGGACCAGCTGATGGAGATTGTAGGGCTGGCTCCACGGCTGCGTATGTCATATCCACATGAGCTGGACGGCGGTAGGCGTCAAAGGGTGAGCATTGCCCGTGCGCTTGCGCTGAATCCGCGTTTTATAGTATGTGATGAGCCTGTCAGCGCTCTGGATGTATCCATACAGGCCCAGGTGCTGAATTTGATGCAGGATCTACAGGAACAGTTGGGACTGACCTATATGTTCATCACTCATGATCTTTCTGTGGTCAAATATATTTCAAATAGTATATTGGTGATGTATTTGGGACAGACAGTCGAGCGGTGCGAATCCCAGCGCTTATTTGAGAATCCGGTGCATCCTTATACAAGGGCTCTGCTATCTGCTGTACCGGTGCCGGATATACATAAAAAGACAGAGCGGATTATACTTAAGGGAGAATTGACATCCCCCATAAATCCCAGACCCGGCTGCCGTTTTGCATCTCGCTGTATTTATGCCAGAGAGGAATGCCGTCAGAAAGAACCGGTCCTTGAGGAAGTGGAGCCAGGGCATTTGGCAGCCTGTCATCTGCTCCATGCCGGTCATGTAACTGGGTAACCATCACAAATGAGGAGGAAATGAAGATGAAGAAAAAAGTTTTAGCGCTGCTGCTATGTATGTCTATGGCCACAGGAGCTCTGGCCGGATGTAAGGGAAGCACAGGTGGAAACAGTGATTTACAGACATCAGCATCAGGTGGAACTAGTGAGCAAAGTGAAAAGAATACAGGTACGGCAGAATCTGCGGGAGATGGGAAGGAAAACGCGTCTGCTAAAGATTCCATCACCATTGCCATTGCAACGGATCCTGGGAGTATGTACCCATATGATCAACTTCAGGGAATTGGAAGGGGGCTATGGACGCCGGTATATGAGTCTTTATATGAGTACAGCCCGGAAACCATGACACCGCAGCCGGTTCTGGTGGATTCCTATGAACTGTCGGATGACGGACTGGAGCTTACATTACATCTGAAAAAGGGAGTATTGTTCCACAACGGGGAAGAAATGAAAGCAAATGATGTGATTTATTCATTTAATTGTATTAAAAATTGTAACTGGAAAACGAACATTGGAGATATAGATTTTGACAATATTAAAGCTTCTGATGATTATACAGTGGTCATACCCTATAATACTGCACAGGGTCCCCTGCTTTGGCAGCTCTGTAACCTCTACGTATTGAATGAAAAACATATGAAAGAGGTTGGAGATGAGCGTACATTTAATACAATCGGAACTGGACCTTTCAAATGGGGAGAATATTCAGTAGGATCCGAGTATAAACTGGAGAGGTTTGATGATTATCGTGAACCTGCTAAAATCAGGGAAATTGTTATGCGTATCATTCCTGACAGCTCTGTGCAGATGATTGAGCTGGAAACAGGCGGAATTGATATGGCCTGCAGTGTAAGCAACGCAGATATTAAAAAGGTGCAGGACGATCCCAACAGTCCCTTTACAGTCACTATGGGATCTTATATCGGAACATACTGCATCAATATGAATGGAAGCATAGATCCTTATAGCCGAAAGGCATTGAAAGAGGCAGTTGCTTATGCCATTGACAAGGATACGATTAACGAGGTAGTATTCAGCGGCCAGGGAGTACCGTCTACCAATATCTATGGAATAGGAGTGCCTGTACATGAGCCAAAGTCGGGAGAGGAACTTTACAATTATGACCTGGAAAAAGCTAAAGCAAAACTGGCAGAAGCAGGGTTCCCGGACGGAGTAACCCTGGAACTGTATATACGCAACTCCACCATGTACACCCAGACAGGAGAATTGTTGGTCAATATGCTGGGACAGGCCGGTATTACCCTGAATATTAATACGGTTGACGCAGCTACACAGTCTAATATGATGGTTGCAGGTGAGTCGGCAATGAACCTTCAGCTTTTGTATACCAACGGAGATCCTTATATCATGCTCAGTGGGTATAAAGGTTCGGACTACGATCCCTTTGGAATTGGTTCCGGGCCGGAAGCAGAGCAGCTTAGGAAGCTTGTAAATGAAGCCCTGGTAATCCAGGATGAAGAAGCACGCATTGATGCTTACCGGAAGGCCATGGATGTGGCATATGCTAACCTCTGGACTATTCCTATTATGGATATAGCGGATATTGCTGTTCACAGAAAGGAGCAGAAGGGTTATTGGATCAGCGGACCAGTATATCATTACGAAGATATATATTTTGAGTAAACCGGGTGCCAACCGGAATAGGTTATCAGCGTAAAAATTATTTTAGGATATAGGAAATGATATAAACCATAAAAAGTAGGAAAAAGAAAGCGCCTCTTTGTGTTAGAATCAAACTAACAACAAAGATTGGCGCTTTCTATAAATTATCAGTATACAGCATTTATATCCACCGTTTTGTGATCATCTGCCGGATATCGACCAAAAGATGGACAGTGAGTTATATATAACAGCAGCAATCTAATCACTAGTGTCTCATCTATTGACAACCGGCAGTGGATTTTACTATAATGGAGGTAAGTTTAAATATTTGTCAGTTAATTATATAATCAGGTCTTTTGTTTCTACCCTCTATGTCTGGTTTCAGTAGAACTTATTGATTGAGGTGCCTGGAATATCTGAGGTGCCTCCGGTCTTATACCATATATTCCATCAAGAAAGAGAGGTAGTTATATGAACCAGGAACAGCTAAGAATCATGAGCGGGAAAAATGGGTTTATCGCGGCGTTAGACCAGAGCGGCGGCAGTACGCCAAAGGCGCTCAAGAATTACGGAATCGGAGAGGACCAGTACAGCAATGACGAGGAGATGTTCAATCTGGTCCATGAGATGCGTACCAGGATTATAACCAGTCCCTCCTTTACCTCAGACCATATCCTGGCAGCCATCCTTTTTGAGAATACCATGGAGCGGAAGATAGGGGATAAGCTGACTGCGGATTACCTGTGGGAGGAGAAGGGTATCATCCCTATTCTGAAGGTGGATAAGGGTCTGGCGGAGGAAGCTGACGGAGTCCGTCTGATGAAGCCTATTCCGGGGCTGGATGAACTCCTTGTACGTGCGGTGGAGCGCCATATTTTCGGCACCAAGATGCGTTCCGTGATTAAGCAGGCTAACCCTGTGGGCATCAAAAAGATTGTGGACCAGCAGTTTGAAATCGGGGTTCGCATTGCCGCTGCGGGACTGGTTCCCATCTTGGAGCCGGAGATTGATATTTACAGTCCGGATAAGGCTGAATCTGAGCAAATCATGAAGGATGAAATCAGGAAACATCTGGCAGAGCTTTCAGAGGATACCAGGCTGATGTTTAAACTGTCCATTCCTGATAAGCACGGATTCTACAGCGACCTCATGGAAGATTCCCATGTAGTGCGTGTGGTGGCGCTGTCCGGCGGATATTCCCGCCAGGAGGCCAATGAGCGCTTAAGCCGCAGTCCGGGACTGATTGCCAGCTTTTCCAGGGCATTGTCCGAAGGCCTTAATGCAAATCAGACCCAGGGGGAGTTTGACCGCATGCTGGCCCAGTCCATTAAGGAGATTTACGATGCATCCATAACCTGAGACAGGGAGGCTCCGCCATTGCCGCGGAGCCTTTTTGCGGGCCGGAAACAGAGGGATGGATATAGGGCTCATTGGGCGTATTTCAGGGGCGTATTTGGAGGACTGCCTTCTGTTTACAAGGACTGTTATAAATGGTATCATATAAAAAGATGTGATGAAAATGTATCCCGGTAAAAGGATGCAGAGGCGTTGAGTTATGACAAGAGGAATCTATGAAACGTAAGTTAATTGGAAAATGGCATGCCGCCGCTTTTTTGGTGTTCTGCTTTGTGTTCGCACTGACAGCCAGCGGCGTTTTTTACAATCAGCGCGGGAAGCTGGCCGGGGAATACGGAAACATGGTGGCATCCAACCTGACTTCTTATACCCAGGCCCAAAAACGTTACCTGAACAGCTTCATCACGGATGCCTGGAATACCCTGAAAGGGATTTCCGGCCTGGTTGAACAGATTGTCCCGGAATATACCCAGGATTCCCTGAACGGATATCTGGACCAGCTTAATTTGCAGAACAGGGACTATATGATAGAATATGTGACCCTGCAGGAGTTGGAGAGAAGGTTAAGGGTCCAGCAGGCGTCGGAACGTGACTGGAGCCTGTTTGGTGAGCTTGAGCAGGGAACAGGTGTGGTGTCCGATATATGGGACTGGAAGAAGGCCGGGAACAAGTCGGTGTTCACGGTTGCGGAACCGGTCTGGAAGAATGGGAATGTGATTGGAGTGCTGCAGACCAGACTGGAGCCCCTGGCTATCACGGAACAGGTTCCTGAGGCCAGTGCGTTTACGCGCAGCAGCACTCTCATTGTGAGACGTGATGGAACCATCCTTGCCAGTGAGAACCACAATCGTGGTGATATATCCACAGGGAACCTGTTTGATTCGGTAAAGGTAGCCGGCATTACGGACGAAGTAGTGGAGCAGATGGAAGAATGCTTTTATGGGGACGATTCAGACAGCTTCATGTTTGAGGGGAAGGGGGATTCCTACTATTTTTCCTGGGACTATCTGGGGTATAATGAGTGGTATATTGTAAACTTTGTGCGATCCCCGGATGTGGCCATTCACTATGACAATATATTGAAAGAGCTTATCTATGCCGGCCTGTTTCTGATTAGCCTCACGGCTGTCCTGGGATGTGCAATCGTGGTTTTGTTCCTGCATTACCGGAGAAGTCTGGATTTTGAAATTAAAAAGTACGGTCTGCTGGCGGAGTTTTCCGACACGGCTCTCTTTGAATACGACAGGAGAAAGGACGTACTGGAATTTACCAACAATGCCAGACGCATCCTGATGCTGGATGAGCTTAAAATCAGCCATATCATGGGAAAAAAGACCAGGACGGACCTGTTTGTCCAGGAGGACAGGAAGGTTATGGAGGATATGCTGAGAGGCTGGACCGGCAGCGGGGAGGACAAAATCCAGTATGCGGAATTGCGGCTTAAGAGTATTTCCGGCGAGTATCACTGGTTCGGATGTCATTATAAGGCCATTGCCTCTGATGGGGGGACAGTGGTCAAGGTGGTGGGCAAGCTGGCGGACATTTCGCAGCAGAGAAGCAGGGAGCAGGATCTTCGGGAACAGGCCATGCGGGACGTGCTTACGGGAATCTACAACAAAGCAGGTGAAAAGCTGATTGACCGGATGGTTAAGGAAAAAGGACAGGGACTGTTTCTGATGCTGGATTTAAATGATTTTAAGAGCATCAATGATACCATGGGCCATGCGGCGGGGGACGCCATACTCACTGAGATGGGAAGCGTCCTTAAGGGAACCTGCAGGGAAAATGACATAGTGGCCCGCATTGGCGGAGATGAATTTGTCATGTTCCTTCCGGGGGCTTTTGACTGGCAGACAGGAAAACGCAAGATAGGGGAAATCCAGGAAAGTCTCAGGACAGTCATGATATCCGCCTGGGGCATACGGGGAATCAGGGCCAGCATCGGAGCCGCCCTGTGCCCGGAGGACGGGCTGGATTACGAGACCTTGTTTAAGGCTGCGGACGAGGCCATGTATCTGGACAAGGAGCAGTCCAAAAACCGGAATGAAAGCAGGGAGGCAGGAGAGGAAAAACAGGACAGGACAATATCATGACACAGCAGGAGGAACAGGACATGAAGCACGGATGGGGTAGTGTGATTCTGTCAGGAGGACAGGGACGCCGTATGGGCGGTATTGACAAAGGAGGACTGGACTATAAGGGAGAGTCTTTTTGCGGGCATATACAGAAGCAGCTTCAGGCCCTGGACATCCCGTGCTACCTGTCCCGGGCCTGTTATGCAGGCAGCGGTGGCAGGGAAGGCGGACTGGAAGTGATTGAAGATACTGTAAAGGGGGCAGAAGGAGAGTGGATTGGCCCCATGGGCGGTATATGGTCCTGCTTTCAGCGCACAGGACTTGAGGGGCTGTTCTTTGTGTCCTGTGATATGCCTTTATTCAGGAAAGAGATGGCGGCCATTCTGATGGAGCGGTGGGAGCCGGGGGCGGACGCGGTGCTGTGGAGGACCAGGGACGGCCGTATACAGCCCTTATGCGGCTTTTACGCGGCCACCTGTCTGGAGGCGCTGGGAGACACGATCCGTCAGGGAAATTACCGGCTGATGAAGTTCCTGGACGCTGTACGCTGTATTGTGGTGGATACGTCAGAGGCCCATATACCGGATATCTGGTTTGCCAATGTGAATTCACCCTCCGCCTACAGGAGCCTGGAAGGGCTGCGCACGCCTGTCCTGGCTGTAAGCGGCAGAAAGGACACTGGTAAGACAGCCCTTTTGGAGATGCTGGTTGGAGAGCTGGACAGGGTGGGAATCCGGTCTGCGGTAATCAAGCATGACGGCCATGAGTTTGAGGCCGATGTGCCGGGAACCGACAGCCGGAGGATAAAGGAGGCAGGGGCATACGGCACAGTGGTGTACTCCGGCACCAAATTTTCCATGACAAAGGAGCAGCCTTCCATGAAGGCAGAGGATTTCTTTGGTTTCTTCCCGGAGGCAGACATTATTTTCCTGGAAGGACAGAAAGATTCGGATTATCCAAAACTGGAGGTACTGAGAAGGGAAGTCTCGGATATCCCGGTGTGCAGACCGGAAACAGTGCTGGCTTATATCTGGAGCGGGGAGAACACCTGGAGCGGGGAGAATACCTGGAGCAGGGAGAATACCTGGAGCGGGGAAGAGTGCCCGGGCAGGGGTAACCGCCGGAATGGGAAATGTCCCGTACTCACAGCTGCTCAGAAAGACCGCATCCTGGAAGTCGTGATTGGGCACATGGACAGGTACTGCAGGGGGGACGGAGGAGATGAGCTATGACAGTAAAGGAAGCCTTGGAACAGGCGGATTTTTTCAGGGCGGCCGGTGCAGGCAGCCGGGATGAAATCGCGGGTTTTGCCTATATACGCAGGTTTGGCAAGGGAGCGCATGTGTTTTATGACAGGGAGGAGAGCACGTGCCTGTATTTTCTGGTGGAGGGAGTGGCGTCCCTGTATAAGATTAATTCCCTGGGAGAGAAAAAGGTCATATTTGTCTATGGGCCGGGAAATCTGCTCAATGAAGACAGCCTGCTGAGACTGACCTCTGCGGTGAACTGCGAGGTGCGGGAGGATTCTCTTGTAATGGTGCTGCCGGCAGAACGGTTTATCCAGGTCATGGATAAGGACGGCAGGCTGGCCAGAGAAGTCATGGGGGCCATGGCCCTTAAAATACGCCGGCTGTACCGGCAGCTTAAGAATACCACCAATGCCCTGAGCGGTGAGAAACGCCTGGCGGCAAAGCTTTTTAAACTGGGAAAAGATTATGGGGTATGTTCAGGGGACGGAATCATGATTGACATGAACTTAAGTATCACCTATCTGGCGGATATGCTGGGGTCAAAACGTGAGACTGTTTCCAGGCAGGTCAAAAGGCTGACAGAGCTGGGGCTCATTAATATGGAAAAGAATCGGATTACCATTCCGGATATGAAAAAAATAAGTGAATATTTTAAACAGCCGTGATGCAGGTCACGGCATTTTTTGTGCAATTCTGCTATACTCTCTTTGATGGTTAAATTATTAACATAAGGAGAGCGCCTACATGGGATATCAATTGAAACAAGGAGACATGGAACAGGTATTTGACCGTTTAACCAGCGGATATGACATCTATGGTCCGGTCTGCATGAAAGGTGAAGGGATGTATTCAGATACGGATGTGGTGCGTTATGGGCGGATACATACCTTTGAGGAGCTGGAATGGGAGGTGAAGTCCCACTATTCCTTTAAGGAAGCCGTTCTTCCCATTACCCAGATACTGTTTTACTTTACGGAGCATGAGATGAAGGAGGCGGAGCCTGAGAGACAGAAGCCGGCCATCCTCTTTATGCGCAGCTGTGACATCCATGCCATAAAGCGTCTGGACCAGGTATACTTAAATCACGGGGCCGAGGATTACTATTACAGACGTCTTCGGGAGCGGGTGAGGCTTGTGCTGATGGGATGCGCCCATACCTGCGAAAGTGGATTCTGCGTATCCATGGGAACAAACCAGACCAGGGATTACGACGGAGCTGTCAATATGGTTGAAGCCGGGGATATACAGGCCGGGGATATACAGGGCGGGGAGGGCATCCGCTGGAAGCTGGACAGCCGGTGGCAGGCGCTTACAGAAATCCTGGAATCCATGAAGCTTCCTGCACAGGATGTACAGCCCGACTATGTGAGGGAGAACCAGGTTAAGGTACGGGTGCCGGAGAACTGCGGACCGGAACTCACAGGACATCCTGTGTGGAAGGAATATGACAGCCGCTGCATAGCCTGCGGGCGCTGTAATTTTGTCTGTCCCACCTGTACCTGCTTTACCATGCAGGATATCTTTTATCAGGACAATGAAAACGCAGGGGAACGCCGGAGGGTCCATGCGTCCTGTATGGTGGACGGCTATTCGGATGTGGCAGGAGGCGGTTCCTGCCGGAAGAATAACGGGGAGCGGATGCGGTTTAAGGTGCTTCACAAAATATCAGATTTCAAGAAGAAATTCGGCTACCAGATGTGCGTGGGCTGCGGACGCTGTGACGACATCTGTCCGGAATATATATCATTTTCAGCCTGCGTGAACAAGCTGGCTGACATGGAAAAGGAGGGCCGGTAGGATGCAGGCACAGGAATACACCCCGTTTTCATCACAGATCTTGAAGGTGAAAAAGCATACGGATATTGAATATACATTTTCCATGTCCTATACGGGCCGGGTAAAGCCGGGCCAGTTTTTTGAGGTGTCCATACCCAGGTACGGGGAAGCGCCCATATCGGTAAGCGGTATACGGGAAGGCCAGGTGGACCTGACCATCCGCCGTGTGGGGAAGGTGACAGACGAAGTGTTTGAACGTTACCAGGGCGGACAGCTGTTTATGCGTGGGCCGTACGGCAACGGTTTCGATGTGGAGGACTATAAGGGCAGTGAGCTTGTAATCATTGCAGGGGGAACCGGCGTATCTCCGGTGAGGGGAGTTATTGACTATTTCTCAGTCCACAGGGATGAGCGCAGGGCCATGTGGCTGGTGGCTGGTTTTAAGAGCCCGGAGGACATTTTGTTCAGGGAGGACTTCAACCGGTGGAGGGATACCATGAACCTGATTCTCACAGTGGACGGGGCAGATGGGGAGTATGACGGGCCGGTAGGCCTTGTGACCAGGTATATACCCGGCCTGGAACTTGAAAATCCTTCCCTGGCAAAGGCCATTGTGGTGGGACCGCCGGCCATGATGCGTTTTTCCGTGAAGGCGCTGCTGGAGCGGGGATTTAAGGAGGAGCATATCTGGGTATCCTATGAGCGGAAGATGTGCTGCGGTATCGGAAAGTGCGGCCATTGCCGTATCGGTGATCAATACGTCTGTGTGGACGGCCCGGTATTCCTGTATACCGAGGCAAAGAACCTGATGGATTAGGAGGCGGCAGGAATGGATGTGAATACTAAAAAAATAAAGAAAAATGCGTTTCGCGTCACAAAGGAACGGGGGCTTACAGCTTCCAGGGTGAGAGTGCCGGGAGGCCATCTGGATGCCGGCTACCTGTCCATGATACAGGACATAGCACAGCGGTACGGAAATGGTTCCGTACATATGACGGTGCGCCAGGGATTTGAGATTCCCGGTATCCGGTATGAGGATATGGACAAGGTAAATGAGCTGCTGCAGCCCATCATAGAGGGCATAGGCATCAACCAGCCGGAGAGGGGGAAGGGTTATTCCGCCTCCGGCACCAGGAATATTTCGGCCTGTGTGGGCAATAAGGTCTGTCCCTACGCCTGCTACGATACAAGCGGATTTGCGTTTAAGATAGAAAAAGCCGTGTTTCCCGACGACCTTCATGTGAAGGTGGCTCTGACAGGATGTCCCAATGACTGTGCCAAGGTAAGGATGCATGATTTCGGAATCATGGGCATGACGCAGCCTGAGTACAGGAGGGAGCGGTGCGTCAGCTGCGGCGCCTGTGTGAAGGCATGTAAGAAGAAATCCGTGGGAGCCCTGTCGGCTGTGAACTACAAAGTGCAGAGGAACCATGAAACATGCATTGGCTGCGGCGAGTGCGTTATCCAGTGTCCCACCAGGGCATGGGTCCGCAGTGAGAAGAAATACTACAGGCTGACCCTTTTGGGCCGCAGCGGCAGGAAGAATCCGCGTCTGGGAGAGGATTTTATCAAGTGGGCGGACGAGGAGAGCATATTAAAAATCATCACCAATACCTATGACTATGTGCGGGAATACATAGATAAGGATGCGCCGGGGGGTAAGGAACATATCGGATACATCGTGGACAGAACCGGTTTTGAGGAGTTTAAGAGATGGGCCCTGAAGGATGTGAAGCTGCCCGATATGGCAGAGGTAAATAAACGTATTTACTGGAGCGGCGTGAAGTATTGATGAAAAGGACTGGAGGGATGAACGGGATGAAGAAAATACAATCCACCTGTAACTACTGCGCCATTGACTGCAACATGGATTTCTATGTGGAGGATGGGAAGATCGTGAAGGTACTGCCTACCAGGGGATATCCGGTGAATGACGGGTTCTGCTGCATCAAGGGACTGTCACTGGACAAGCAGCAGACCGTTATAAAGACGTCCCCTCTGCCGAAAATCCGGCAGGCGGACGGCACCATGAAAGAGGTGTCCTGGGAGGAGGGCTTTTCCCATGTGGCGGATAAGCTGAAGGAGCTGCAGGCCAAATATGGGCAGGAGAGTGTGGCGGGAATCAGCACAGGACAGCTGACCATGGAGGAATTTGCCATTTTCGGCCATGTCATGAGGAATTACCTGAAGACCAATGTGGACGGAAATACCAGGCTGTGTATGGCCACGGCCGTGGTGGCCCACAAACAGAGCTTTGGCTTTGACGCGCCGGGCTATACCTTAAAGGATCTGGAACTGTCCGACACCATTATTTTCGTGGGGGCAAACCCGGTGGTGGCGCATCCCATTCTGTGGAGAAGGGTCCGCATGAATAAAGACCCCAATAAGAAAATCGTGGTCATCGATCCAAGACGTTCAGAGACTGCCATGAATGCGGATTACTGGTATCCTGTAAAATGGAAATGCGACCTGTACCTGTTCTATACCCTGGCTAAGGTGCTTCTGGACAAGGGGTATGCGGACAAGGAATATATAAAGGCCCACACAGAAGGATTTGAGGAGTTCAGGGAATTTGTCAAGGATTTTACCCTGGACCAGGCAAAAGAGTGCTGCGGCCTTAAGCCGGAACAGATTGAAGAGCTGGCGGAGCTGATACACAGCGGTAAGCGGGTTTCCTTCTGGTGGACCATGGGCGTAAACCAGGGGTATGAAGCCGTGCGCACCGCCCAGTCCATTATCAACATTGCACTCATGACCGGCAACATAGGCAGGCCGGGAACCGGGGCCAATTCCATCACAGGCCAGTGCAATGCCATGGGCTCCAGGGCCTACAGCAACACGGCCGTATTCTTTGGAGGCGGCGACTTCACCAATCCGGCCAGAAGAGCCAGGATATCCCAGGTGCTGGGAGTGGATGAAAGCATGCTGGCCGCCAAGCCAACCGCTGCCTACAACCAAATCATAGAGGGAATCAATGAGGGCAGAATCAAGGGGCTGTGGATTCTGTGCACCAATCCGCGCCACAGCTGGACCAACAATGAGACCTTTGCCAGCGCCGTGAAGAAGCTGGAGCTTTTTGTGGTACAGGATATCTATGACAGCATTGAGAGCGCGGAGGAATGTACGGTGTTCTTCCCGGTGGTGCCTGGTATTAAAAAGGAAGGAACCTACATTAATCTGGAACGCCGTCTCTCGGCCATGCGTCCCTGTCTGCCCAGAGGCGAACATGAGATATCAGACTACGAGGCCATTCTGGGAGTGGGACGTGCCCTGGGAATGGGAGACATGCTGAAAGGCTGGGAGACGCCAAGGGATTGTTTCGGGCTTATGAAAGAATGTTCCAGGGGAATGCCATGCGACATCACCGGCGTTACATGGGAAGGCCTGGAGAATTCCCACGGCATCCAGTGGCCCTTGCGGGAAGGCGAGTCACCAAAGGAGGATGAGCGCCGGTTATATGAGGACGGGAAGTTCTATACTCCCAGCGGGAAAGCCCGGTTTCAATTCCAGTCTCCTGTTAAAAACCCTCTTCCCCTTACAGAGGAATTCCCCTATGTGTTTAATACAGGCAGGGGAAGCGTGGGGCAGTGGCATACCCAGTCCAGGACAAAGGAGGTCCAGTTTGTGGAGGATGTGTCTGCTGCAGAAGCGTATCTGTTTATGAATCCCCGCACGGCAGAGTGCTGCCGCATACAGGAAAATGACTGGGTACGTGTGTATTCTGTTAACGGACAGAATGCCTTATTCAGGGTCAGGGTATCAGACCGGGTGGGGGAGCAGGAGCTGTACGCTCCCATCCATTACATCGAATGCAACAGACTGACGCCGTCTGTGTATGACCCGTATTCAAAGGAGCCTTCCTACAAGGCGACTCCGGTGCGGTTTGAGAAAGAGCATGAAAAGATGGCAGGAAAAACGGATGATGAGATGGGAGAGGAGGCCGGCGTATGTATCGGATAAAAATAGACAGGGACCGCTGCATCGGGTGTCTGACCTGCGTAACAGCCTGTGTGGTAAGTCATGAGAGCAGTGACGCCAGGAACCGGGTGGTCATTGACAGCCAATCCAAATGCGCGCCCATATTCTGCCGCAATTGTGACAGGCCGGAATGCGTCTACACATGTATGACAGGAGCCATGCACAAGAACCCGGACACTGGCTTTGTGGAATATGACAGGGATAAATGCGCCAGCTGCTATATGTGCGTCATGGCCTGTCCCTACGGCGTGTTAAAGAGCGACCGTGTGGAACACAAAGAAATCATGAAATGCAACATGTGCGTGCACCGCACACAGGACGGGTCCCCAAAACCCATGTGCGTGGAGCTCTGCCCCATGGAGGCCATAACTCTTGAGGAGGTAAAGGTATGAGATATGTAGTGTTGGGAGCTTCCGCAGCCGGAATTAACGGAGTGCGGGAACTGAGGCGCCTTGACCCGGAATCAGAAATCATACTGGTTTCCAGGGACAGGGAAATCTATTCCAGATGTATCCTGCACCACTACCTGGGCGGAATCAGGGACAAGGAAGGAATCTGCTTTGCAGAGCCTGATTTTGAGGCAAGGTACAGGGTGAAATGGTATAAAGGGATGAGCTGCACCGGACTGGACGCAGAGGCGCGGGAGATAATCATTTCCGGCGGTATCCGGATTGGGTATGACAGGCTTCTTATTGCCACCGGCTCCCGTACCAGCCTTCCGCCGGTGGAGGGACTTGGGCAAGCAGGAGGAGTATACGGCTTCCATAACCTGGACGAGGTGGAGCAGATTAAGGACAGAGCCTTGCCCCAGGAACAAATAGTGGTCATGGGAGGCGGGCTTACGGGCGTGGACGCGGCCATGGGATTCCTCCACATGGGGAAAAAAGTGGAGCTGGTGGAGCTGGCGGAGCGTCTGCTGGTAAAGCAGCTGGATAAGAGAAGCGCATCCACCTATGAAACGGCGCTGAAGGACCGGGGCATCCGGCTTCACCTGGGAACCGGAATTACCAGGGTGTGCTGCGGACCGGATGGAAATATTGCTTCCATACAGCTTTCAGATGGACAGGAGCTTCCCTGCACCATGCTGGTCGTGACGGCAGGAGTGCGTCCGAACATAGGCTTCCTGGAAGGAACCGGCGTGGAGTTAGACCGCTTCGGACTGGTTATAGACAGCCATGGGCGCACGAATATTCCCGAAATTTTCGGTGCGGGCGATGTGACCGGCCGCTCGCCCATATGGCCGGCTGCCGTGAAGCAGGCAGTGGCGGCGGCAGCCAACATGGCAGGCCATTCCATGGCCATGGACGATTTCTTTGCCAGTAAATCCACCATGAATTTTCTGGGAATCCCAACTATGTCCCTGGGAATGCCGGTGAGGCCGGATGATACCTACTGCGAGACAGTGGAGGATACAGGGGAACAGTACCGCAAAATCATCCACAAGGAAGGGCGTATATACGGCGCCATTCTTCAGGGGGATTTGTCCTACAGCGGCGTTCTGACCCAGCTCATAGCCAGGCGGATTGATGTGTCCAGGGTAAAGAAACCGCTGTTCAGAATTGATTATTCTGACTTCTTCCATGAGAAGGATAATTTTGAATTCTATTACGATGAGGTGACGAGATGAGAGAGAGACTAAAAAACATGCCTGTTCCCGTGGTTGCCACCATGCTGGGCGCAGCGACCCTGAGCAATGTGTATCAGTCCCTGGGATTTGACTGGGTAAGGCACCTTTCCATGTGGGCCTCCACCCTGGTACTTCTGTTTTACATAGCTAAAATAATCATCCATCCATCAGCCGTGAAGGCAGAGTATTCCAACACGGTTCCTGCCAGCCTTTACGCGGGAATCACCATGGTGACCATGATTCTGTGCAGCTATTACAAGGTGTGGTTTCCCACTGCCTGCAAATGGATTTTCATAACAGCTGTGTGTGTTCACGCAGTACATATCCTGGTTTTCCTGTGCCGCAACGTATTTAAGGGGGTGAACCTGGATACCTTTGTTCCCAGCTGGTTTGTCACCTTTAACGGAATTATGGTGTCCCTGGTGGCCGGACCCGACATGCTGCCATCTGCCATGGCTAAGGCGGTTTTGTACTGGGGTCTGTTTATTTACACGGTGACAATTCCCTTCATGGTATGGCGTCTGATTACCCGTGAAGTAAAGCCGGGCATGCTGCACACCCAGGCCATTGTGCTGGCTCCCTGCAGCCTGTGCCTGGTAAGCTATCTGAATATAGTAAAGGAGCCTGTCCGGGCCGTGGTGATGATTCTCTATGTCTGTGTGATTCTGTCTCTGCTGTTCATTCTGGTGAAGCTGCCAAGATTTTTCTCCGTGCCGTTTGCTCCGGGATTTGCGGGTCTCACCTTCCCCATGGCCATCGGTGTGGTGGCCTCCACCAAAGCTGGCTCCTATCTGGCGGGAATTGGAAACGAGGTACTTGCCTATGGGGTGAAGCAGGTGGCCGGAATACAGATTTATGTGACAACAGCCATTATCGGCATGGTGTTGTTTGGATTTATGAAGATGCTGGCCGGAAAGAAGGCCTGACAGGAAGAAAGGCAGGCCTTATATTATAATAAGGCCTGCACGTCAGCTTCTGAAAAACGTTTTTTTAGTCCGGATAGATTCTTTCCATTTACAGCAGTCATTCAGGTGGAGCATTACATGGCGGGCAGGCGGCATAAGCAGTATACCCGCCACATCCTTTTTACCCCAGAAGTCAAGGAGCCATATGGAGTTTTCCTGCTGTGTAACCCCGCCAACGGACAGGATTTTGTCTATATCATCCTGCCGTACCCGGCGTTTTAAGTCAGCGGCACTTAAACTGCGGATTATGTCCCTTGTCTTATGCGCCACCGCATTTCTGTAACAAATCAGCTGCTCTGTATTGATGGTTCTGCTTAATTCCATAATTTCATCGTCAGTAAGTGCATTTCCTGTATCTGTAATCCGGCTGTTCAGCCGTTCCCTCCAGTCCTGGTTAAACACCTGTTCTTCCCGGGCAACCAGGATATTCATGGTCAAATCTTCGATTCTGGCGATATGCCATAAAACCCACGCAATGGTTTCGTCTTTGCTGGTGGGCATGACGGCATATTCGTTCTGCTTCAAATCACATAAAAGATTATCCACCTCGTTTCTGTCTGTATCAGATACCACAGAAGGGTGCAGCTTTGCATGTATCTGCAGGAACAGGTCTTTGGAGCGTTGGGTCTCCGAAGACTTTCGGATGATGCTGTTTAATTCTTTGTGCTGTTCACTTAATCCATGACCAAAATATTTCATTTTTATACTCCTGTAGTTGAAGTTTTCTATTTCCGCCCAAGAAAGAGAGGGGATGTATGCTGCTCTGTTTTTATTACAATATTCCCATGGGCAATAAACTTGTGATGCATCTGAAAACGCCGGTCCGTCTCAGGGGTAACGTATTACCGGTAAGGCATTAAAGGACGTATATAGGGCTGCAAAGCAGGATTTGAGGCGATGAGGGGTATCATTAACAACATTCAATCCAAATATAGTGCAGAGTATCACTTGATTTTTCGATAATCCCATGACTATCTAAGGCAACCTTGATGGATGCCGCATTGTTTTTATGAATGGTTAGCAGTGCCTTTTTAATGCCCAAGTCAGAACATTCTTTTATTAACTCGGTGAGAAGTATCTTACCAAATCCTTTATTCCTTTGACCAGGACGTATGGAATAGCTTATTGTTCCTCCATCAGCAAGAAGTTTATCGGTTAAAAAATGGCGTATTTTACCATACCCAACGGGCTTACCATCTGCAAATAGCCAGTAAATAGTCTGCGGAACCTTCCATCCGTCAACGAGACCTGTTTGACTACTGGATGCAGCATTTTCAGCCAACCAGGACTTATATGAATCAATTGATGTGAGTGTAGGGTTGATGAATCCGTTTTCATTTTTAGGAAATTCCTGTAACATTATATATATGTCCTCGCCATCGCTGGGGCATAATTTTTTAAGATGAATTTTCACCGTCGTTTTGCCTCCCGTATTGGACTTATCTTATCTGTTATAGGAAGTCTATGACATATATTCTTAATTCTAATATTTGGAGGCGTATCTGTCAAATGCAGAATTAATGGGGATTTTTAGTAAAATTTCTAAAGGATCCGAATCCGCCGCCAGCACTGGCCATATTTCCTAAACCACTATCTTAACTACCTCTGGAACTGCCGGAGACAGAATAGTACGGATACAGGTAAAGCAGAAGAAAAGCACAGAGAAAATTTCAGGAAAAAGCAAAGAGAACAAAAGAGAACAAATGTTCTTGTAAAATATTGCGGTTTACGGACAGAAGCAGTATAATAAAGGGTACCAGAACCCAATAATAGATAAAATAAAATTACAGATTAAGAAAATAAACAAAAACCGGACTGGATATTCTGCGGAGAGGAGGTGTAATCGTGGAACAGCGGACCTATATTGTTATAGATTTAAAGTCCTTTTATGCTTCTGTGGAATGTGTGGAGCGGGGGCTGGACTCCATGACAGCCAGATTGGTGGTGGCGGACCCGGAGCGGACGGAGAAGACTATCTGCCTGTCCATTTCCCCTGCCATGAAGGCACTGGGAATCCATAATCGGTGCCGCGTTTTTGAGATTCCAAAGAGTGTGGATTACATCATGGCTCAGCCGCGTATGCAGCTATATATTGATTATGCAGCCGGAATTTACGGCATATATCTGAAATATATCTCAAAGGAAGATATTCATGTGTATTCCATTGATGAGTGTTTTATGGATGTAACCAATTACCTGCCCCTTTACCAGATGACGGCCAGGGAGCTGGGGCAGACCATTATGGCTGATATTTTGCGGGAATATGGTATCCGGGCCACCTGCGGGGTTGGCACCAACCTCTACCTGGCCAAGGTTGCCCTGGATATAACGGCCAAGCATTCCCCGGATTTTATCGGAGAGCTGGACGAGGAAACCTTTCAAAGAACTCTCTGGGACCACAAGCCGCTGACAGATTTCTGGCGCATTGGAAGGGGGATTGCCGCAAAGCTGGAAAAGTACGGGATTCATACGGCGGGGGACATTGCCGGGACTGATGAAGACTTTTTGTATAAACTGTTTGGCGTGGATGCGGAGCTGCTGATCGACCATGCATGGGGGAGGGAGACAGCCACCATTGCGGCTATCAGGTCTTATAAGGCCAGAACAAACTGCCTCACCAGCGGACAGGTCCTGGGATGCGATTACAGCTTTGATGATGCAAAGCTGATTGTGAAGGAAATGATGGATTTACTGTGTCTGGAGATGGTGGAAAAGAACCTGGTGTCGGATTCAGTGACCTTACAGGTGGGATATTCCAGGCAGCTGGCAGTTGAGTCCTCCAGAGGGACAGCGTCCCTGGACGCAGAGACAAATGCAGATATCATCCTGGTACCCGCAGTGTCCGCCCTGTTTGAGCGTATTGCCAATCCTGAGCTGGCCATACACCGCATTAACATTTCTGTGAACCACGTGATTGAGGAGGAGTACAGGCAATACAGCATGTTTACCGATGTGCGGGAGCTGGAACGGAACCGTAAACTGCAGACAGCCATGCTGGATATAAAGAAGAAGTTTGGGAAGAATGCAATCCTTAAAGGGATAAATCTGCAGGAGGCGTCCACCATGCAGGAACGGAACCAGCAGATTGGAGGCCATAAAAGCGGGATTTATAAGGATGGCGGGAACAAGAGCAAAGAGCGCGGCAAAGAGCGTGAAGGCACAGAACACAAAGCCGGAGGGAAGAGAGATGGCAGGTAGACCAAGGGCAAAGATGTCTGTTCAGGACAGGGCAAAACAATTCCTTCCGTTTGCAGCCCTTAAGGGACTGCCGGAAGCACTGGCGGAAAAAGAGCGGGTAGTGGTGCCCAAAATCATTCTGACAGAGGACATGTCTGAAGAACTGAACCGGAAAATGCAGCAGATTGAGCCGGGAATGATAATCGGTGTGGTTTACTTTCATAAAGACGAATACCTGAAGGTGACCGGGATGGTTGCCCGGTTCAATATCAGCAGCCGGGTCCTTCAGGTGGTAAATACGAAAATCAGCTTTGACGATGTGCTGGATATTGAATTTTGCCGGTGATTTTATTGATGCCGAAGAGATTGCCTGGTCAATGGCTGCCTGTGCTTTATCACGGCCAATCCGGCTCCTGTCACCGGAAAAGGCCGGCAGCCGGAGGCTGCCCAGCCCAGGATCCGAGATATTCTTATTTTCTGCTTATCTGAAATCAGAACCCATCATACAGGGACACTCCACAGTCTTTCGTCGGAGAGTACTTCCACAAGGCGTTTGCAGTAAGCGTCCGCCAGAGCAATCCCCTTTTCTTTGGAGGCAGCACAGCTTTCTCCCATAATTCCGTTTTCAGTGTGGCTTTCCATGTAATGGAAGGTAGAGAGGGCGCCGCAATCCTCGTAATCGCTGCATCCACCAGAATTCCCGCTCAGGTTAGTGTAGCTGGGATCCACCAATGATTCATCATAGGCCAGTATCAGGGAAGTCTCAACCTCTCCGGAATGAATCATATAGTTCTGTTTGTCCAGGAAAGGCGATTCATCAACCCCAGCCGTATATGGAACGTTGTATACAGGAAATCCCAGCTCCTGGTTAATATCAATTAATGCCACATCAATAGGCGCGGTATTTCCGCCGTGTCCGTTTATAATGGCAATTTTTCGGAAACCCTGGACCGCGATTGCCCTGCACTGCTCCTTTAGAACCTGTATAAAGGTTCCCGGTGTAAGACTGAGACTTCCGGAAAAATGCATGTGGTGCATGGAATTGGCAATGACAAAGGCAGGAGCAATCACAACAGGAATCCCTTTATCCAACATCTCTTTTGCCGCGCGCTCAGCAATCCACTGGGCCAGTATGGTGTCTGTGGCCACGGGAAGATGGGGACCGTGCTGTTCAACAGCTCCCATTGGTATCATCACCACAGCATTCTTTTCAGCAAGCTTTTTCAGCTCCGGCGCACGAAGCTGTTCCCACAATAATTGGTTTTTCATATGATTATCCTCTCTTTGCTTATAATATATTGCGTGATATATGGATTTCAATTGCTATATGTATTTCAATTGCCATATGGATTTAAAGGGTCTATAGAACTAAATTGCTACAATAAGTATTGCATGTGAAAAAAATTATGTCAACGTGAACTGTTTCACAAATATAAGAGAAAATAATGGACTTTTTTACATTGTTGTATTCATCCAAAAAAATTATAATATTCCTATATTTATAGATTTTTTATTACTTCTGGAGGAGGGTTTTCACATGCCAAGGGAAATTCAGCAACTTGTCAACAGCCCTATGTTATGGATGATTACACTTATGTCCATTGCACTGGTATTAGGTATGGCTGCCTATTTTCTGGTTAAAAGCATCAAGGTGGCTAAAAGTATTGGGGTTACAAAGGAACAAATCAGCATAACGGTTAAGACGGCAGGCATATCTGCGGTGGCTCCTTCCGTAGTCATTGCAGTGGGCATGATATCCCTGCTGGTTATGGTAGGGGCGCCCACAGCCTTGCTGCGGCTTTCGGTTGTGGGAAATGTGGGGTATGAACTGCAGTCTGTGGGAATTGCGGCAGATGCGTTTGGGACAACTGCAAGCGCAGCCACATTGACGCCAGGTATATTTCAGACAACCGTATTCCTGATGGCATTCGGCTGTATCGGATATCTTGTTATCCCGGCCCTTCTCTGTACTAAGATGGATAAGGTGATCCGGAAAATCAGCGGTAAGGACGCAACCGTGGCAACTATTATATCAACTGCAGCGATTCTGGGCTGCTACGCATATGTGGACGCCCCTTACATACTGAAAATGGATGCGTCAACAGTGGCGCTGGCGGGAGGATTCGCGGTAATGCTTCTGCTGCAGGCCATACAGAAAAGGACAAGGAAAAAATGGCTTCTGGAATGGGGACTGTTAATTTCCATGTCTGCCGGTATGTGTTTGGGATTATTCGTATAGAGCGGAGGATGGAAGGATGAAAAACGAAAAGGTGGAAAACCAAAAGATGGAGGATGTATATAATAAAGAATATCTGCCCTCAATTGTGAGGGTTGGACGGTTTGTATTATTGGCAAGCACATTATTTTTCTTTGCTCCATTTTTATATACCTGGATTGGATGGGGGGTCACACCGGATTGGCCGGCTATCGTAAAGGGCACTTTTGCCTGGCTGCTGATTAACCTTCCGTGGTGGATATCGGAGCCGGTGGCTTATTTCCCGGTACAGGGCGTCACAGGCATGCTTCTCTGCTCACTGGCGGGAAATGCATCCAATATGCGTATGCCCTGCGCCATAACAGCCCAGAAAGCAGCCGGGGTGGACCCGGGGACCCAAAAAGGTTCGCTGATTTCCACCATTGCCATCTCCATAACATGCTTTGTCAGCATTGGTATACTGGCTGTAGCGGTCTTTGCGGGGCAGGCTGTATTAAGCCGGCTTCCGGCGTCTGTATCCAATGGACTGAGCCTTCTGCTCCCGGCGCTGTTCGGGTGTATCTTTGCCCAATTTTTGTCTGGAAATGAAAAAAGCGGCGCCTTTTCCATCCTGACAGCACTTGGAGTACTGTTTCTTTATAAAAAAGGCTTTTTAAGCGCCATCCCGGCGGACGGAGGAAGTATTATTGTCATGCTTGTGCCGATATTGGGAACCATGGCCTTTGCCTATGCCACGGCGAAAAAGAAAGGAAAAGAACCGGTTATTTAATAATATAGCAATGCATATGAGAATAAATATGCATTGCTATATTTTTGTTTTGAAATATTATATAATGGAGTAAATTAGACGCAGCCCTGGGCTGCCTTTGGCGCAGAAGCCGGAACAGGCGCAGACCAGCAGATTGGATTTTGCGGAGGTGCAAAGATGTACACAAGAAATGTATGGATTATTATGTGGGGGACAATATATCTCGCATCTTTTAAAGCAGATTGCTTTCACTTATTATCAAACAAAGGAACCAATATCATCGAAAACCAATATTACCGATTTTTTACCGGTTTATTAGTGCATGTGAATTGTTTTCATTTAATTATTAATGCAGCAGCATTATACTGGGTTTTGTATTTCTTAGATGGGAAAATAAATGAAATCAAATTAATGATTTTTTCATTGGTGACAGGTTCCTTAACAAATATGATTTTTTCAATGCTTTATCCAAATAGCCAGAGTATAGGAGGTTCACCGGTGGTTTTTAGTTTAATTGCTTTAATGGCAGTTCTTCAAGTGGTGAGGAAAGATTTGCCTGGGTTTAACCTCAATACAGCATACGGGCAATGGATTGCAGGCTATGCCATCTTAAGTAATATTCCTGTATTTTCTAAAAACAGTTCAACGTTGGTTATTCATTCAATCGCATTTTCTGTGGCTTTTATATTAGGGATTATAGGAATGAAAATAAATCTTATTTAGCTGCACAACGATTGGGTTACGAACAGGAGAGGGGCTTTATGGACATCAGAATTCTATTGGAAGTGTTGGATACCAGACAAAATCAGTACAAATATACCGGCCCCATGGAAGGGCAGGTATATGGGGTCCAGGTACAGAACGGATCCTATTCTTATTTGGAGGGGATGCTGTATGTCCAGCCGTCCCTTACCCATCCCCGTCCGCCTAAAAATACCTGTGTCATTGCGGGGGAAACGGATCTTTATGAGGTGCTGCAGAAGATACTTCTGAATTATAACCGCAAGGAGTCCCTGCTCATTAAGATGCAGGACAAGTTAACTGCATTCCGCTCATCGGAGACAGACATGATTTCGGGGGTCATGGATAATCCGTGTATCCTGCTGCGGGAGGATTATAAACCGCTGGTATGGAATGGGTTTGATGGGGAAGATGAATTTTTGTGGATTACCAGCATTGATTTTAAGGCAGTGTCTAAAAAGGGACAGCATTTGAATATATGTTATCAGGAGCGTTCCGATGAAATCCCGTATCCATTGATGATTGTCCATTATACCAATCCCAGAGGGAAAAAGCGGTATTGTGTGCTGGCCGAAAGGAATACCAGGTTTGACCGGGTGACGGATCCCATTTTTCTAAAGAAAATCTGTAATATCCTGCAGTGCTATACATTTACCAACAATGGCATCGTACAGCCAATCTCACGGCTGGACGAGCTGTTGGAGGGAATGATCCGAAGAATTCCCGCCCAGCCGGAACTGATGCTCAATGAGCTGTTAAAAGCAGGATGGGTGGAAAAGGAAAAATATTATGTGCTGCTGATTGATGTGAGCCTGGGCAAGACAAAGGTCAACGACGTGGAGGAACTGTCAAAGAGACTGAACGCCAGGGTGTTCAGCCACGAAAATTACTACGTGTGTCTGCTGACAGGCACTTGTGCGGAGGAATATGATTCCAGGACCCATCTGGGAATAGAGGATTTCCTGGTGGAACGGAATTTTTATGCGGGATTGAGCTACGGATTTTTTAATATTGTGAATATTTCCATTGGATATAAGCAGTCGGTGGAGGCAATCAGGGTGCTGTTTAACACGTTAAACGGAGTACATTATTACGCGTTTGCGGACAGCATTGTGACTTATCTTGTGAAAACCAGTGTGAACTGCGGAGAATTTACCATGGAAAGTCTGTGCCATCCCAGCGTGTATAAGATTTTTGAGTATGATAAGAAGTATGGGAGTGATTACATGAACTTCCTGCGAATCTATATCTATTCCGGCGGAAGTGTGAAAAGAACGGCAGAGGCGCTCTTTATGCATAAGAATACGGTTTACCAGAAGATTGAAAAATTAAAGGAATTTTTCCACGTGGATGTCAATGATTTGTATGCCTATGTTAAATTATACGTTTCCCTGGTCATCCTCGAACAGATGCCCATATATGATTCAAATGACTTCCTGAAGTGGATGTAAAAAAGACTTTTTTTGGGCTTTTTAAATGTATTTTTTTCCATATATACAAAAACATAATAATTGTAAAATATCTATAGATAAATTCGATAGCACAATTTGTCTATAGATATTTTTTATTTTCATGGAAAGGAGGTTGACTATGGGACCGTTGGGACTGCCCTGGGGAACGTTTCTTATGTATGCATCTGCTATAATTGGATGCCCTCTCATAACTGAATTGATTCTCCGCTCGAAATGGTGGAAGAAGAAATCGGATTACTACTGGTCATTTAACCAGACAGATGATGAGGAGGAATGACCAGAAAAGAGAATATGACATTGTTTTTGGAGAGGAGGATTTCATGAAAATAGGTTGGCTTCAGATTATCATGGCTGTCATATATATGGGGATATTAATTGGTGTCGGTCTTTATATGAGCCGGAAAGTAAAATCATCAGATGATTTCTGGATTGGGGGAAGGCAGGTAGGGCCTGTGGCGACAGCTCTTTCTTACGGGGCTGCCTATGTCAGCACGGTCGCAATCATCGGGGACCCGCCCATGTATTATAATTACGGCCTTGGATATGCTGCGTTTGAGATTATGATAAGTGTTTTTTTCTGCTGTATCCTGATCTTTATTGTGTTTGCTCCGAAGATGCGGGCGCTTTCAGAGCGATTAAATGTCGTGTCCCTCTCAGGTTTCCTGGCTATCCGGTATAAGTCCAACCGGTTTAGGCTGCTGTGCGGAACCCTTGTGTCGGTTATGATGGTGCCGTATGCAATCTCAGCCATGAAGGGTATTGCAGACGCCATGCATGCCATTGTGGGGATTCCTTATGCCATGGGCGTGGTGGTCATTGCCGTGGTATCCTTCTGCTACCTGGTAACCGCCGGATACTGGGGTGTTTCCACCACGGATATCATTCAGGGAATCACCATTGCGGTATCCTGCCTGCTGGTGGCGGTTATTGTCATCACAAAAAGCGGTGGGGTGACAGAGGCTGTGACGTACATGGGTTCGGTATCACCCTCGCATATACAGCCGTCTTCAGGACTGACATTCGCGCAGCTGTTCAGCTGGGCAGGAGTTTGGGCGCTGATTGCGTTTGGACAGCCCCAGCTTGTGACAAAGTTCATGGGGCTGAGGGATTCCAGAACCGTGGGAACCGTGATAAGGGTTGCGGTTGTATGGGAAATTATATTCATGGTTTCCATTGCCATGATTGGCGCAGCGGCATTTAAGCTTTTTGGAGCAGTGCCCTTTGACAATGTGGACGCCATTGTTCCCACCCTGGTGGCAGAACATACCAATGCAGTTGTGTCAGGGATATTTCTCTGCGGGATACTGGCCGCCGGTCTTTCCACCACAGTGGCCCTGGTACTGACATCTTCCGGCGCAGTGACCAAGGATATTTACGAAGATTATTACTGCGCCAGGAGCAATGCAAAGCAGGATTCCGGTAAATCCGTCAGAATATCCAGGTTTGCCACGGGCATCATTCTTGTGGTAGTGGTAATCGGCTCCATTTATCCGCCTGATTTCATCTGGTCACTGTCAACCATGTCCGCGGGCGTTATGGGAGCCGCCTTTACGGCTCCGCTGGTTTTGGGGCTCTACTGGAAAAGGGCAACAAGACAGGGATGCATGGCGGGTATTATCGGAGGTTCTGCTGTCTCCATTATCTGGTATTTTGCAGGACTTACCAGCGTGGTGCATTCCTTTGTCCCGGGTACGGCGGTGTCGTTCCTGCTTATGGTACTGGTCTCCCTCTGTACGCCAAGGATGGAGGAGGAACATCTGGATGTGTTCTTTGAGCCGGGGTGCAGTAAAAATAAAATTCAGGCGGCAATTGCTGCCGGCAGCAAGTAATCAATGAAGCAAAGATAAGAGAGGTGTAATATTGTGAAAAAACTGGAAATTGGAAATTTTCTCGTCAGGGATATTGTCTTTGGAGAAAAGACAGCTTATGAAGGCGGGATCCTCACTGTGAACAGAGAGGAGGCAACAAAGGCCATCAACCCTCTGGGGAAGCTTAAGAACATTGAACTTCACATCGTCCATCCCGGAGACAGCGTGAGAATCTGCCCTGTGAAGGGTGCGGTGGAGCCGAGATTCAGGCCGGACGGAAGGGCCCTTTTTCCCGGATATACGGGACCTGTTACAAGCTGCGGGGAGGGGACGCTTCATGCCATGAAGGGAATTGCCGTGCTGGTCTGCGGCCGTTACAGCAGCATGGGGGACGGCATCCTGGACATGAGCGGTCCCGGAGCAGATTACAGTTATCATTCCACCACCACAAACCTTGTGATTTTTGCGGAAAGGACGAATGAGAAGGAATTGGATTATACGCTGAGAGAGGAGGACGAGTTCCGCATATCCGCCCATTTTATGGCGGAGTATTTGGGAAAGACGCTGGCCGGCAGGGAACCGGACCGGTGGGAGTGCTATGACCTGGATGAAGGCTCACAGCAGGCGCAGGAAAAGAAGCTCCCCAGGGTGGGTTACGTGATGACGGTAATCAGCCAGCTGGCAAAGGGCATCAATGATTTGTTTCTGGGCCGGGACTGCAATAATATGATGCCGCTGCTGGTCCATCCCCAGGAGATTCTGGATGGATTCCTGCTGGGAGGCATGGGGCTGGCCGGGCAGGCCCTAACCACGTATGATGCCCAGAACCATCCCATGATTAAGCGGCTCTGCCAGGAACATGGAAAGACCATTGATTTTGCGGGGGTTATCCTGTCACCTGCCGATGTGTCGGACAGCATGAAACTGCGCAATGCCATCAGCGCCGCACAGATAGCGGAACGCCTGAAATTAGACGGAGCCTTTGTGCAGGAGTGGGGCGGTGGAAGCAATGTTGATGTGGATACCTTTTATCTGTTAAGCCATCTGGAGGACAAAGGCATTAAAACCGTGGGAATCATGGATGAGCATATCGGGAAGGTGTATACAGACCCAAAAGCCGACGCAATCGTGTCTGTGGGGGAGACCTCAACTATCATTGAGCTGCCGCCCATGGATAAGGTTATAGGTGACGATGAGTCCCTGGTTAGGGATTATTACTATGGCGCCTGGTCCACCCATACAACCCTGGGGCCGAGCCTGAGACCGGACCATTCCGTCATTATCAATACATATGCGCTGGCATGCGGCGGCAATCCGGCGGCACAGCTGAAACGGGCTGTAAAAGAATATTAAGGAGGGACTAGCAGTGAAACGAATAGTCATGTATATAAACCAGTTTTTCGGCGGCATAGGTGGCGAGGACAAGGCCGGCTATGAGCCTTCCGTTGAGGAGGGACCGGTGGGTCCGGGAAATGTGATTTTGTCCTGTTTAAAGGAAGCAGAGATAACACACACCATCATATGCGGCGATAACTTCATGACCGGCCACAGAGACGAGGCAATTGAAAGAATTGATCAGTTTCTGAAGGGAATCGAATTTGACCTGTTCCTGGCCGGACCCGCGTTCCAGTCAGGGCGCTACGGTATGAGCTGCGGTGAAATCTGCAAATACATAACGGAAAAATACCATGTGACAGCCGTTACCAGCATGAATGAGGAAAATCCAGGCATGGCCGCCTATGCAAAAACACCGGATGTCTATATCATGCGCGGCAGTAAAAGCGCGGTCAGAATGCGTCAGGACGCGTCGGCAATGGCAGGATTGGCAGCCAAGGTGCTGTCAGGAGAAGAAATTCTTTGGGCTGAGGCGGAAGGCTATTTTCCTCACGGCGTAAGGGTCAGCGTCAAGAGCAAGGAGGCGCCCGCTGACAGGGCGGTAAGGATGATGCTGTCAAAACTACAGGGTCAGCCTTTTAAGACAGAGTTTCCCATTGAACAGGAGGACACGGTTGTTCCGGCAGCCCCTGTGGATGCGGGAAGAGCAAAAATCGCAGTCATCACCACGGGAAGCCTGGTGCCCGTAGGAAATCCGGACAGGATTCCTTCCGGTTCAGCCTCTGTCTGGAAGCGGTATGACATCAGAGGATTGGAAGCATTTAAGAAAAATGAGTTCTACAGTGTCCACGGTGGCTTCAGCACAAATAACGTAAATGAAGATCCGGAGGTACTGGTACCACTTGCGGCATTAAAAGAAGCGGAGAGGGAGGGGAAAATCGGAAAGCTGGATGATTACTACTACGTGACAACCGGCAATCTTACGATTTTAAAGGAGGCCAGGAAAATGGGCCGTGAAATCGTGGAGCAGCTTAAAATGGACGGCATCCAGGCAGCTATCCTGGTTGCCACATGAGGAAGCTGTACGCGTTGCGGTGCAACGATGGTTAATGAAATGGAGAAGTCCGGCATACCAACAGCACTTATCACCAACATGACGGCTGTGGCAAGGAGCATTGGAAGCCCCAGGGTTATTCCGGGAATCGCGATTAATAATCCATGCAGTGATATTGACCTGCCTATGGAGGAACAGCTTAAAATGCGCAGAAATTATATTGACAGGGCGCTGAAGGCGGTATCTGCGGAGGTTTCGGGCCAGGAGTTTTTCTAAAACCCATCCGTAAACTCCTGTAAAAAATAAAAAGATTTTCCAGTCAGCTTCATTGGAAAACATCCCAGGATGAAGAAAAGAGCGTCAGACGGCGCTCTTTTTTTCCGCTTGCCTTTAACGCTGTTTTTAGGAATTGGCTTTTGGGCAAAGGGGGCGGGAGGTCACAGGGGAGGGGGAAATGTCACAGATTTCCGCTTGACGAAATCATGTTCCCTTGCTATGATAATACTAACAAGTGTTATATTGCTTGTAGAACAAATATAACTTTCCTTGTTACACAAAACGAAAGATGGTGGTTTTATGTTCTTGAAGATTGATTTCAACAGCGATGAAGCAATCTATATACAGCTGCGCAACCAGATTATCATGGGGATCGCCACGGACATGATACGGGAGGGGGATACTCTGCCCTCTGTCCGTCAAATGGCTGATTATATCGGCATCAACATGCATACAGTTAATAAGGCATATTCTGTGCTGCGCCAGGAAGGTTTTGTAAAGCTGGACCGGCGCAGGGGCGCTGTGGTCAGCCTGGACGTGGATAAGATACAGGCCATTGACGACATGCGGGGGGACCTGGATGTGGTGCTGGCCTGGGGCATCTGTAAGAATATAAGCCGTGATGAAATCCACCATCTGGTGGATGAGATTTATGATAAATACACCCGCGGGTGTATGGGGACAAAAGACGGCCAGGAGACCGGGGAAGGTTAGAAACTGCCGGAACATGAGCGGCGGATGTCCGGCCGTATATTCAGACATGTTCTGTAAAAAGGCCAGAACCGTGCTGTGCAGAATGTACGGGTATGGTTTTGGATATTAATGGAGGATTCGTATGTTATGTGAAAGATGTAAAATCCGGGAAGCCACGATCAAATACACTGAGATAATCAATGGCATAAAGACGGAACATAACCTTTGCTCTCACTGTGCGAAGGAGATGGACTTTGGCCAGTACTCCGCCCTCCTGGATGGGGAGTTCCCCCTGGGGAAGCTTCTTTCCGGCCTGCTGGGTCTGGAGGACGACGAGGAGGAGACCGATGTGAGGGGAAACGTAGTCTGCCCCACCTGCGGCACCAGCTTCGAGGACTTTGTGGAAAACAGCCGGTTCGGATGCGCTGACTGTTATGGCGTATTTGATTTATTTATCAAAGATAAGATGAAGCAGCTTCAGGGAAGCGAGAGCCATAAGGGCAAGCATCCCAAATACAGAAGTACATTTGAAAAGGAACACCCGGAGGCAGCCGGGAACTCTGGGGAGGAAACAAAAGAGAGCACAGACTGTCTGGCGGAGGCCGGTACCCAGGATTCCCAGACCGCTGTGGCCAGAAAGCAGATCAAGGAGTTAGACTCCAAGCTAAAGGAGGCAGTGCGCCAGGAGGATTATGAACTGGCGGCCAGTTACCGGGACCAGATTAAAGAACTGAAAAAGGAGGCTGGAATCCATGAGTAAATGGTTTGAGGAAATAGACAGCAAAAACTCCAATGTGATATACAGCCGCGTCCGTCTGGCCAGAAACTGGGATGAATATGTGTTTCCCTCCAGGATGACCGCCGCCCAGTGCAGCGAGATGGTGGAACGCCTCAGGGAGGGACTTAAGGGGCTTAAGGACCAGGATGGCCGGGATTTAAGCTATAGCCAGCTGGACCAGATGCAGGAGCTGGAGAAGATGGCCCTCAGGGAGCGCAGAATCCTTAACATGGCCTGCGTCAGCAGGAAGGAGCCGTCGGGACTGCTGCTGTCAGCCGATGAGTCGGGCAGCATTGTCCTGGGCGGGGATGATCACATCCGCATGCAGATATTGTCGCCCGGACTTAAACTGGATGAGCTGTGGCAGAAGGCGGATGTTCTGGACGATTATGTCAATGAACGGTTTTCCTATGCCTTTGATGAAAAGTACGGGTATCTCACCTCCTTCCCCACCAATGTGGGAACAGGACTGCGGGCCTGTGCGGTGTTGCACCTGCCCACCTTATCCCAGGTGCGAAAGTTCCAGAGCATTGTGGCGGATATGAGCCGGTTCGGGACTGCCATCCGCGGCCTGTACGGAGAGGGAAGCGACAACTATGGAAGTCTTTATGAGGTATCCAACCAACGAACCCTGGGGCAGTCCGAGAAGGAGATCGTGGAATTGGTTACAAAGGCAGCGGCCCAGCTCAACAACCAGGAAATGCGGGTCAGGAGCGCCACCCTTAACACCCAGCGTCTGGAGCGGGAGGATGAGGCATATAAGTCCTACGGTGTCTTAAAGTACGCCAGGAAGATAACGGAGAAAGATGCCAGGATATTCATTTCCCAGCTCATGGCAGGGGAAGAGGATGGACTGATGAAGTTTAATGAGGAATGCTCCCTTTACAGTCTGATTATAGGAATTAAACCAGCCAATTTAAATCTGTGGGCTAAACGGCCCCTGGATAAGGATGAGCTGGACACTGCTAGGGCAGCTTATATAAGGCAGAACCTGCCTGAGATAATCTAGCTCTGCCATGGGCAGCGCCGGGTTTAACACACTTGCAAGGAGGACATGACATTATGATGGAACGATATACACCGCAGGCCCAGGAAGCGCTTGGACTGGCAGTGGGCGTGGCGGAGACTCTGAACCATGGTTACGTGGGTACAGAGCATCTGCTCATCGGCCTGCTGCAGGAAGGGACCGGAGTGGCGGCCAAGGTACTGGAGGAAAACGGAGTGGAGGAAGACCGTGTCATTGAACTGGTTAGCCAGCTCATTGCCCCCAATCCAACGGTACAGACCGCGGACAGGACGGCCTATACCCCCAGGGCCCGCAGGGTCATAGAGAACAGCTACAGGGAGGCTGTCCGTTTTAAGGCAGCCCAGATAGGGACAGAGCATATCATGATTGCCATGCTGAGGGAAGGGGACTGCGTGGCCAGCCGTCTTCTCAACACCATCGGGGTCAATATACAGAAGCTCTACATCGACCTGTTGGCAGCCATGGGTGAGGACGCTCCTGCTGCCAAGGATGACCTTCAGGGAGCCAGGGCCGGAAAGCGGGGCAATGCCACACCCACCCTGGACAGTTACAGCAGGAACCTGACCCAGCTGGCATCAGCGGGAAAACTGGACCCTGTCATAGGACGGGAGCAGGAGATTCAGCGCGTGATACAGATACTGAGCCGCCGTACTAAGAATAACCCGTGTCTGATTGGCGAACCCGGCGTGGGCAAGACAGCCGTGGTGGAGGGCCTGGCCCAGATGATTGCATCCGGCAATGTGCCTGAAACCATAGCAGACAAACGGGTAGTGACCCTGGACCTGTCCGGCATGGTGGCAGGATCCAAATACAGGGGTGAGTTCGAGGAGCGCATTAAAAAGGTTATCTCCGAGGTGGTGGAATCCGGCGATGTGCTGCTGTTCATTGACGAGATACACACCATCATCGGGGCAGGCGGGGCAGAGGGTGCTCTGGATGCATCCAATATATTAAAACCGTCCCTGGCCAGAGGCGAGATTCAGCTGATTGGAGCCACTACCATCAATGAGTACCGCAAGTATATAGAAAAGGATTCTGCCCTGGAACGCCGTTTTCAGCCGGTAACCGTGGATGAGCCTACAGAGGATGAGTCTGTTGCCATACTTAAGGGGCTCAGAAGCCGTTATGAGGAGCATCACAAAGTAGAGATAACGGACCATGCCCTGGAGGCGGCCGTGAAGCTGTCCAGCCGTTATATTAACGACAGGTTCCTGCCGGATAAGGCCATTGACCTCATTGATGAGGCCGCTTCCAAGGTACGTCTCCAGAACTACACAAAGCCGGCTAAGATTAAGGATTACGAGGCTGAGATTGATGGTCTGGAGGAAGCCAAGGAGGAGGCCATTAAGAAGGAAGCCTACGAGAAGGCCGGAGAGATAAAGAAGAAACAGGAAAAGATACGGGAAAAGATAGCCCAGACCATGGAAAAGTGGCAGAAGGACAAGGAGACCAGAAAGCTCATTGTCAGCGACAATGAGATTGCGGACGTAGTGTCCGGCTGGACCAGGATTCCGGTGAGAAAGCTGGCTGAGGAGGAATCAGAGCGTCTGAGGAACCTGGAAGGCATCCTGCACCAGAGGGTGGTGGGCCAGGAGGAGGCGGTGACAGCCATTTCCAAGGCTATCCGCAGAGGCAGGGTAGGTCTTAAGGATCCCAAACGCCCCATTGGATCCTTCCTGTTCCTGGGCCCCACAGGCGTGGGAAAGACGGAGCTGTCCAAGGCATTGTCAGAGGCCATGTTTGGTACGGAAAATGCCCTGATTCGCGTGGATATGTCCGAATATATGGAGAAGCACAGCGTGTCCAAAATGATAGGCTCGCCGCCGGGATATGTAGGATATGACGAGGGCGGTCAGCTCAGCGAAAAAGTCCGCCGCAATCCCTACTGTGTCATCCTTTTTGACGAGATAGAAAAGGCCCATCCGGATGTGTTCAACATTCTGCTGCAGGTTTTGGACGACGGTCATATCACAGATGCCCAGGGACGCAAGATTGATTTCAAGAATACCATTATCATCATGACTTCCAACGCAGGGGCGGAGAATATTATCTCACCCAAACGTCTGGGATTCGGCATGGTAAGCGATGCCAAGGCAGATTATAATTTCATGAAGGACCGTGTTATGGATGAGGTGAAACGCCTCTTTAAGCCTGAGTTCCTAAACCGTATTGACGAGATTATCGTGTTCCATCAGCTGACAAGGGAGCATATAAAGGGAATCGCGGATATCATGCTGGGCACCATCGGCAAACGCTGCAAGGAACAGCTGGGCATAGGGCTGGAGGTAACGGACAGCGCCAGAGAGCACCTGATTGATAAGGGGTATGACGATAAATACGGGGCAAGGCCTCTGAGGCGCACCATCCAGAACCTGGTGGAGGACCGGATGGCTGAGGAGATGCTGGATGGCCGCATCAAAGCCGGATCCCTGGTGGAAGTGGGATTTGACGGGGAAAAGCTTACTTTCAGCGTGAAAGCAAAGACAGCCAGGCCAAAGTCGGCCGCCAAACCAGCCGCCAAATCAGCCGCAAAACCAGCCTCAGCCGGGGAAGGTTCTGAGGATAAGAGCAAGGCGGCGGGGAGCAAAAGCAGGGCCGGACGCGCCTCCGGTAAGAAGAAGGAGACCCCGGCACCCAAGGCTTAACAGCATCTGTAGCAGTTTATACAAATTAAGAATATTTTCACTAGTTATTTTTCGGTAATTGTTGTATAATTTTTATGAAGAGGTTATACTTAAGCACAATTAGCAGGAGGATAAGAAGATGCCGGTCATTGAAGAGTTAATCTGCATAGAGCAGGATGGCACCATTAGTTTTGGCAATTACAAGTTAGGACAGAAGGCTAAGAAGTCCGATTTCGAATATCAGGGAGACATGTACAAGGTCAAGACCTACAACGAGATTACCAAACTGGAGCGCAATGACATGTTTGTTTATGAATCTGTACCCGGAACAGCTGCAGAGCATTTCAAGGTTACGGATGAGGACGTGGAATTCGCGGTGGAAGGCAGCAGGGATGCACAGATTACCATACAGCTAGAGAACGATACGGATTACGAGGTTTATGTTGACGGTGCAGCCGTAGGCAGCATGAAGACAAACATGAGCGGTAAGCTCAGCGTAAGCGTGGAGCTGGAAGAAGGGGTATCGGTTCAGGTTAAGGCTGTGAAGAGAGCATAAAACTTAAGTATCATACAGGCTGGAAGCGATTCCAGCCTTTTTCTGTCAGTTTTTTAAATATTGATTCCATGAATATGAGGAGGTTAACATGGCAAAAGCGAGAACCACCGCATTTTTCTGTAAGGAGTGCGGATATGAATCATCCAAATGGATGGGGCAGTGTCCTGCCTGCAAGGCCTGGAATTCCATGGTGGAGGAACCGGTGTCAAAGCCGGCAGGCAGTCAGGCCGGGTTAGGGCGCCTGGCTTCGGGAAGCCAGAAGTCCCCGGTTCCGGCAGCCAGACCATCTCTGCTGTCAGAGATTGACATAGAGGAGCAGGACCGTATATCCACGGGCTTTGGGGAACTGGACCGGGTGCTGGGAGACGGAATCGTGGCAGGCTCCCTGGTGCTGGTGGGCGGAGACCCGGGTATCGGAAAATCCACCCTTCTTCTTCAGGTATGCCGGAATCTGGCGGGCGCAGGCCAGCGGGTCCTGTACATATCAGGGGAGGAATCCTTAAAACAGATTAAGATGAGGGCAAACCGCATCGGTCCTGTAACCGGAGAGCTGAAATTCCTGTGTGAGACAAGTCTGGAGCATATTGAGAGGGCCATTGACGCTGAGAATCCCCAGATTGCAGTTATTGATTCCATACAGACCATGTACAGGGAGGAGATATCCTCTGCTCCCGGAAGCGTCAGCCAGGTAAGGGAGTCCACGGGAATCCTGATGCAGATAGCAAAGAGCCGGGGAATTGCCATTTTTGTGGTGGGGCATGTGACAAAGGAAGGCGTGGTGGCAGGCCCCAGGGTACTGGAACATATGGTGGATACGGTACTCTATTTTGAGGGAGACAGGAATGCGTCCTACCGCATTCTGCGCAGTGTGAAAAACCGGTTTGGATCTACCAATGAGATAGGTGTATTTGAGATGCAGGAACAGGGGCTGGCAGAGGTGGAGAATCCCTCTGAATACATGCTGGACGGCCGTCCGGAGGAAGCCTCCGGCGCAGTGGTATCCTGTTCCTTTGAGGGTACCAGGCCCATTCTTTTAGAGGTACAGGCCCTGGTGACGGAAACGAATTTCGGTATGCCCAGGCGGACGGCGGCCGGTACGGATTACAACCGTGTGAACCTGCTGATGGCAGTTCTGGAGAAGCGCTGCCGCTATGAGATGTCGCGGCTGGATGCCTATGTGAATATAGCGGGAGGCATGAAGATGAACGAGCCCGCCCTGGATCTGGCTATTATCATGGCCCTTATGTCCAGCTACAAAGACCGGCCCGTGGATCCGAAAATGCTCATATTCGGGGAGGTGGGCCTGTCAGGAGAGGTCAGGGCCGTATCCCAGGCCAGCCAGCGTGTGAATGAGGCTGCCAAGCTGGGCTTTACAGCCTGTGTGCTGCCAAGAGTATGCGCGGATAAGATGAAGCCTGTGGAGGGCATACGTTTGATTGGGGTGTCCAATGTGCGGGAGGCCATTGGAATCATGTAAAAGAGCCTGGCTTGGGATGGGAATTAGGATGGGAATTAGGATGGGAAGGGAGGGTCCGATGTCTGTAGAGAGAAGTTCCCTCCCGGCCCGGGCCGGACCATCAGGACAGGAAAAATACTTTTTTGAAAAAACAGTTGACACTTTCTCAAACCTGTGGTATTCTAATTGAGGTTCAGAAATGCACCAAACAAAAAAGGGGAATAGTTCAATGGTAGAGCAGCGGTCTCCAAAACCGTAGATGGGGGTTCGAGCCCCTCTTCCCCTGCTGACTATTTTAACGAATAGCCCAACCCGAAGAGAGTCGAGGAATCTTATTTTATAAGGTTTCTGGGCTTTTTCTTTTGTATAAATATATAAAATCATGTCAGTTGTACCTTTTGGTAGAGGCAGCTAATAGCTGGAAAATTGGTAGTTGGCGGTATTTATAAGCATACAAAGTATCACCGAAGTGTCGCGGCCGGGGGCGTTTCACTTAAAAATAAAGTACTTGAATCCTCCGCCTGTATGCTTCTGTCTATCCGGAGGAAGATGGAAGAGGCATTTTCCTGACATCATACTGGTTCTCTTTAAGGCCAATACTGATGCGGTGCAGATAATGGGCGTCATCTGTATCCGGAGCATCTTCCCTGTAGTGGCTGCCGCGGCTTTCATTTCTTTCCATCATGGCAATGAGGAGGGCGCGGCTCAGGTCCGTATATTGGTGGGCTTTCAGGAAGGACTGAAGCTGCCTGGGGCCGGCACAGGAGTCTGGCCTGCAGCATGTATCTGCAAGGAGGGCAAGGGAGTTGATTTCATCCAGTGTATTTTTCAAGTTTTCCATGCTGCGGAGGATGCCTGCATGCTGCCACATAAGCTCTCTGACCCGTCTGCATATAAAGACAGCAGGAGGCTGGGAAAGGGACGCTGGTATGGGGGGAGTGTGCCGGTTCCTGTCAGTACCGAATGGACGGCAGGCTGCATAGGCTTCTTTCATCTGCGTGCCGGCCTGGGTCAGCGTGACTGATATGTGGGATATTTCCGACGCATAGGAGCTGGCGCTTTCTGCCGCCAGGGTGCCGAATACGAGACAGCTTCCTGAGGCCATGCCCCCCAATCGGTCAGCGCCATGGATGCCGCCTGCTGCCTCGCCGCAGGCGTACAGTCCCTTTACGGACGTGGAGCAATTATGGTCCACCTGTATGCCGCCATTGGCAGCATGGAAAAATGGGGCAATGGAAATGGGATCTCGCTCGATATGTATGTCATGCTCCCTTAAGAGCCAGCTGATGTAATCGCGGACATAGCCACGGCTGTCATTCAGGATATCAGGGGAATACCGTATGATGCATCCTATGGACTGGTCCATGGCACCGCCCCTGGATTCGATGTTCTTAAGGGCGGATTTCATGAGGGCTATGTCGAAATACTTGGAAGCGTCTGCTGTGGTGAATGGGCCGTGAGGTTCTCTGAGCAGCAGGCATTCACCACAGGCGTCCTGGTTGGGCAGCAGCTGCCTTAAGATGTCATGGCCGTCCGGTCCAAGGAGTCCGGTACAGTACCGGAGGCTTCCTTCACGGAATACAGTTTTATAGGCAGGAGACAGGAATCCGGGGATGAACTGGTTGAATTCCAGATTGATGAGCCTGGCTCCTGCCTTCAATGCAATTACATGGGTGCTTCCTGATATGTCAGCGGTATTCAGACTGTGCAGATACAGATTCCCCATACCACCGCTGGCCAGGATGACTGCCTTTACAGACAAGGCTTCCAGACCGTCCGGGCCAAGAAGGATGGCGCCGTTTATACGGTCTTGTGCGGTAAGGAGCTGTACCAGTTCCCTGTGTTCTGCCACAGTAATGCGCTCCAGGCGGTCTAAGACATTCCTGACTTCCTCGCGAAGCCTGTCCCAATCGTTCCAATAGTATAGGTCCCGCTCTGTATGGCCGAAGCAGGCCAGTTTCCGCTCGGGCAGTTTATGGCAGCGGATGCCGGTCTCAGCCATGTGCTTCAGGCATTCTTCAATGTGCTCCACATAATACCGGCTCATCCACGGATCGTTCATAGACCAGCTGCAGTCCTTAATATCCTTCATGAATGCTTCCCGGTCATCCGGCCCGGTAGTGCACAGGCAGTGGATGGTATCCATCATTGGATAAAAGCTGGAACCGGAACACAGCCTGGAAGGCGTGGCTAAAAGAACCCGCATACCTTTCATGGCACAGCTGACCGCTGCACGTATGCCAGCCAGTCCTGCTCCGGCTACCAGTATGTCGAACAGGGGTTCGGTGTGTATCTTCATTTTCATGGACAGCCTCCATCGTATTTACGTTTATTGGCAGGTATCATTTTCCGGTCGTGGGTTCGGAGCCGCTGGCCCGGTATGGTCAGCGCTTGAAATATCCTACATTGAAATGGAACTGCATGGCGTCATAAAAATCAGAATAACTGCCGGCCTTCAATGCGTTGCAGATACGCTGGTGTTTTTCAACGGTAAGTTCCATGTTGCTGTGGGTAGTCTTTACTTTATAGTACCGGTCACAGGCCCAGAAAAACTCTATAATGGACTTTAACAGCCGGTTATCCACATCCTGG
>ENA-OQKY01000083-OQKY01000083.1-human-gut-metagenome-genome-assembly--contig:-NODE-83-length-130387-cov-8.986051_pt1 | contig 130387 bp, 125 predicted proteins | sample MGYA00242652_ERZ504805 | MGnify/ENA primary metagenome ERZ504805 (study PRJEB26092, sample SAMD00036400) | human gut metagenome | host: Homo sapiens | study: EMG produced TPA metagenomics assembly of...
TCGCCTTGGATCCATATGGAGTTGATCCTCTACAATAGCACACAGCCCGTCAATGGATTTCCGCATATCCGTTCTGCCTGTTACGATATAGATTTCATCGGCGGCTGTGATATCCCCTAACATTCCAGCTCCTTCACAATTCGAAGCGTTTGAGCCAGAAGCTGAGGATCTGTTCCATTTGGTATTGTTAGATGAAAGCTGCCTACAGACAGCTTCATTGACTCTGCTACGGAAAAGTTATTCCTTTCCGTAGCTGCCGGAATTACATTTAATGGCTGTTCATAAGGAATCGGGTCAGTATCATGAAACTCCACTCTGACAACTTCCTGGCTTTCTGGTGCGCGATAGGTGCGTCCAGTTGACGCCGGCAAATCCACACAACCTTTCTGACGCAGTCTTTTTACCCAGTTGTAAAAAGTTCCTGGCTTGATATCATGTTCCACACACCATTGATGATCTGTCAATCCACTTTGACGGCATTCCATGATGAGACGGTATTGTTCTTCGACAGGTATTCTTTTGCTTCTCATGAGCACACCTCCATAACTTTAATAGAGTAAAATGCTCGCATCTATCATTTCTAGCAAGAAAAGATGAAGTAAAATGCTTGCATTCTCTATTGATTATTATGGGATATTTTTTAGGGCAACACAATCCGTCGAATTATTTTGCACTTACGAAATATCTGAGGAAGCTTTTAAATGAAAGAGGATGATCGGATAAAGAACTACTTAACCCACAGGAGGTACCCACATGAGAATCGAAATACCGGAGTACAAGACATTAAATATCGATACAATTTTTGCGGATTTCAACGGGACGCTTGCGATTGATGGTGTGATCCCGGCAAGTGTGCGCCAGCGTATCCTGACGCTGGCTGGGAATTTCCAGATTTATGTGCTGACGGCAGACACGAACGGAACCGCAAAAGAGCAGTGCGAGGGACTCCCGGTCTGCCTGCAGACGTTTCCGACCGGAAATGTGCGGGAATATAAAAAGGAATTGTTAAAATCCATCGGTTCCAGACATTGTGCGGCTATCGGCAATGGGCGCAACGACGAACTGATGCTGCGGGAAGCAGCGCTTTCCATCGCGGTCATGGATCAGGAGGGGGCATATGGAAAAGTGATGAGAGAGGCGGATCTTTGCACGGGATGTATAGAAGATGCGTTGGATCTTCTGATCTATCCAAAACGGATCATTGCCGGACTGCGCGGGTGACATGGCTGACAGGATGAGGCGTGCCGGGATGTGTATTCGGATCAAAGCAAAGAAAAAAGCGAAGAGGGAAAACAAAGATGGTGGTAAAACGAAAATTGGAAATCCCGGTCTTTCAGGAGTGGAGAATGAAAAAGCTTGAACCGTTTGTGGGAATTTTTACGATGGTCGGCATACTATGTCTGATCCAGATCATGATCGGAAACAGATGGAACGGTGCGCACATTTTTTTTATTTCACTGTCGGCACTTCTGATCGGCGGGGGATTGTTAAAAAGACCGCTGAGGAAATGTATCTGGCGTTTTACGGAGACAGAGGCAGAACGGATCATGTTTGGGCATTGCACGAAGATTTCCTATCAGGAGATCGCGGATGCGCTTCGAACAAAAAATATCAAAGTTACGATGACGTCTTTTAAAGTACCGAAAAGCCGCGGCTATATCGCGTTTCATTATGAAGTCGGGGATGCGGCGGCGCAGGAACGGGTTTTGGAGAGTTATCGGTTTTTATGTAAGAAAATGGAGGCTCTCGGTGTCGGGGAAGAAAAATCTTTCCCGGAACTGACAAAGCGTCTGGTCGGACAGATGGATCGAAGCTGGTTCTACAAAAAAGGACGGAGGAACAGCAGCATCTGGATGATAATTTCTACGCTGCTGTGCGCAGGTCTCGGTGGAGAGATTGAATTTGATCTGTTCTGTATTGTTGCGGTTCTTGCAGCCGTTCAGTATACGCAGATCCGAACGTTATTTAAGAGTATCTATTTCGGTAAAACGATCGAAGAAAAGATACAGGCGGTATTTTCAGAATGTCTGAAAGTTGATTTAAGAAAAACACACATTACATATTTACAATTATTTGGAATGACGATTGTGATGGTATTGGGGAATTTATTCTGGTTTGTGGTCAGCATCAGCGCGTAAAGCAGGCGCATAAAGAGAGTGTATAAAGTGGGCGCATCAAGAGGACTGAAGCTTGTTGACTGACGCGGTGGCGGAGATTTTAAACGCGGTTGAATATAAAAGAAAAGGAGATATCATGTTTCGGGAAAAGTGGTATGAATGGAAAAACTGGCGGGAGATGGTACATACGACATGGAATCCAAAAGATCCGGGAGCAGTCAGGATCCACCTGATTCCGCCGAAATTTCAGTTGTTTCGGTTCGTTCCGTCTGTGGCAATTTTAAATGGTAATCAGATTATTCCGGTCAATGAGTCGTGGGCGATCCTCTTGACGGAATTCATCCGACAACTCAATACATTTGGGGACGGAGAGATGCCGGAGGAAGCGTTGGAAAAGATTCTGGAAAATACATGCCGGAATGTGAAAAAGGTTTACCCGGATGTGGATCCGGAAGAACTGCTGGAAGATCTGGAGACGATCACCGGGGTATTTGAAGATGTAGCGCGCGGCCGGGAGCCGGAGATCGAGATCGGTCAGATGGATATCGGGACTTATGCTCCTTATATGACGGCGCCGCACCGGATGGATCTGATGGTCAGTTCGATGGAAAAGGATGGGAAATGGAACTGTAACCAGCATTGCGTACATTGTTATGCGGCAGGGCAGACTTATGCAAATGCCGGGGAACTTGGAACCGATGAATGGAAGCAGATTTTAAAGCGATGCAGAAAAGCGCAGATCCCACAGGTGACATTTACCGGAGGAGAGCCGACGATGCGGGAAGATCTGTGCGAGCTGATCAAGGCGGCGCGTTGGTTTATCACCAGACTGAATACAAACGGTGTACGGCTCACGAAAGAGTATTGCGAGGCGCTTGCGGAGGCGGAACTGGATAATGTACAGATCACATTTTATTCGTCGGATCGTGATATTCATAATCGGCTGACCGGATCGAACTATTTTGAAAAAACAGTAGAGGGGATCCAAAATGCGTTGGCAGCGGGGCTGTCAGTGAACGTCAACACACCGCTTTGCCGTGACAATAAAAATTATCGTGAGACGGCGGCGTTTTTGAAATCACTTGGCGTGACCTATGTAACCTGTTCGGGACTGATCCCGGCCGGAAATGCAGCGAAAGACGCACAAGTGTCAATGCGGCTTTCGGAGGCGGAGATTACAGAGGTCGTCCGCGAGACGGCAGAGTATTGTGCAAAGAATGGGATGGAACTGAGCTTTACGTCTCCGGGATGGATCCGGGAGGAAGCGTTCCGTGAAATGGGACTGGACGTACCATCCTGCGGTGCGGCTCTCAGTAATATGGCAGTGACGCCGTCGGGAGATGTGGTGGCATGTCAGAGCTGCCTGGATCATGAGACATTCGGAAATATACTGCGCACAGACTGGAAACAGATCTGGAATCATCCGGCATGTAAGAAATATCGGGAGTATTCCAGACAGATGCAGCAAAAATGTCCTCTTGGAAAGGAGGTTTCGGATGCGGAAAAATAAAACAAAACGAGGAATCATGTTGTTTGCCGTTCTGCTGTTTGGGGCAGTCTGGATCCCGGGGATCCGGGGAAATGCATCGGCATATCTGGATCAGATCGAGCAGGAGACGATCGAGGTGGATGTACAGGAGGACGGCTCGGCGATCCTGACGTACGATCTGGATTGGAGAGTACTGGATAGTACGAGCGAGGGAGCGCTCAGTTGGGTGAAAATCGGCATTCCGAATGAATATGCTGAGGAGCTGACAGCGCTTAGCGACAGTATCGATGAGATCAGTTATTATGGAGACGGCGGAGACTATGTGCGGCTGGATCTGGATCGGGAATATGAAGAGGGGGAAGTGGTAGATTTAAAATTTTCCATCCACCAGCATTGTCTGTATGAAGAAAATGCTGACGAATATTTGTATGAGTTTACGCCGGGGTGGTTTGATGACATTCCGGTAGATGAGTTGACGATCCGATGGGAGTATGATGAAAATACAGTATCGGATATGCAGAAAGCATCGGAAGCGGCGTATCAGGTCGTATTTCGGGATCTGCATCCGGGAGAAAAAGTGAGAGTCCGGGTTGTTTATCCGAAATCAGACTTCCTGTTTCAGGATGAGTACGAGAAAAGTGCAGACAGTTCTTCTGGTTGGTTTGTCGTGTTTGTGGTTCTTGTCGTAGTCTGCGGTCCGGCAGCGTATGCGTTTCTTTTGTATGCACGAAAAAATTCCGGAAAGCCGAAAGATCATTATGAGCGGAATCGGGGAATGGGAAGCGTTTATGTGGGAAGCGGACGGCACCATAGTCACAGCAGCGGGTGCGCCTGTGCATGTGCCTGCGCCTGTGCCTGTGCAGGAGGCGGGCGCGCCGGATGTTCCAGGAAGAATTTCTTTCATATGAGGATGAAGAAAAACAGGATGCCGAAAAGATAGTATGAAGAAAATAATACTTGACAAAGTAGCTTAAATGATGTTAGTCTAGTGTCTGAAGAGCGAAAGCGTATTATATTTATATATAATGCGTTTTCGCTCTTTTTGTATAGGGTGCGTCCAGCGAAGCTGGACCACACGTGCCAAAGTCCGGGCTTGCCCGAGACCTTGGTGATTGCTTGGATGAAATGGAGGTATAAAAGATATGAAAACACAATGTTCGCTGAGAAAAGTAAAAACATTCGCAGTGCAATTCATATGGGAATTTATAGGGAGCGTATTTATTGCAGCCGGAATTTATAATTTTGCTGTGCAGGCAAAGTTTCCGATGACAGGATTTTCCGGGATTTCTATTATTTTATATCGATTGCTGAATGTACCGATCGGACTATCAACGATTCTGCTGAATATCCCGCTGGCTATTATTTGCTATCGGCTTCTCGGAAAGAAATTTTTTGTCAGTTCCTTGCGCTGTATGATACTTTCTTCTATTATGATCGATTATGTAGCGCCCCTGTTTCCGGTATACACAGGAGATCGGCTGTTGGCGGCTCTTTGTACGGGAGTATTTGGCGGTATTGGGTATGCGTTGATTTATTCTAAAAATTCTTCGACGGGCGGATCCGATTTTATTATTATGGCAGTGAAAGCGATCAAACCACATTTATCTCTTGGGAAAATCGCGTTTTGGTCAGATGTCGGAATCATTCTGGTTGGCGGAATTCTATTTCGGGATATTGACGGTATCATTTATGGAATGGTTGTCAATTTTATTTTTGCTGTCGCAGTCGATAAGCTGATGTATGGAATTAATTCGGGAAAACTTACCTTGATCGTTACGGAACACGGACCTAAGATCTGTGAAGTGATAGACGAATGCTGCCAGCGGGGAACTACCATCTTAAAAGGTCAAGGCGGCTATAATGGAGAAGAAAAACAAGTGGTCATGTGTGCTTGCAGCAATAAAGAAATGTTCCATGTACAGCAAGCGGTAAAGAAGGCAGATCCGGCATCTTTTCTGATCGTACTTGAATCCAATGAAGTTCATGGAGAGGGATTTAAGATGGTGCAGATCGGAGAAGAAGCGCATGAATAGGAAGAATGAAGAAAAACTTTGTGAAAAATACACAAAAAATAAATGAAAAAATTGTATAAGTAAACAAAATATATAAAAAATATTGACATCGTAATAGTCGGCGGTTATTATCAATACATAACTTGATGTTTTACCAAAAAATGAACCGGTTCATTTTTGAAAAAGATTACGCACGAAGAAGGAGAAAAATGTATGAAAGCAAAAAAGGTAGCGGCTATTTGTTTAACATTAGCAATGACAATTGGTATGCTTGGTGGGTGTGGATCATCAGAAAAAAATGAGGGTGAAACAACCGGAGAACAGATCACATTAAATTATTGGACATGGTTTCCGAGTAAAGATCAGATTCAGGAAACAGTCGATGCATTTGAGAAAGAAAATCCTGACATTAAAATCAATATGACGGTTATGGAAAGTAAGGCTTTTCAGGAGAAAGTTCCTCTGGCATTAAGTACAGAAGAAGATATCGATGTCATCGGCGTGCAGCCATCTGCGTTTGCAGAAGAAGTTCAGGATTATCTGGCGGATCTGGATGAACTGATGCCGGAAGCAGCAGGTGAAGATTGGAAAGAATTATATTCAGAAAAATGTCTGGAACAAGGAAACCAGCTTACAGGCGGTGATACAAAAATGCTCGTGCTGACAAACTCAGGTTCTATGGTTGGATTTTATAATGCGGCTTTGTTAAAAGAGATTGGATGTGAAGTGCCGAAAACATTTGAAGAATATAAAGCGGTGGCTGAAGCGTTTAAAGCCAAATATCCGGATAAATATGTAAGTGTATTTGCAGGAAAAGACGCATGGGTAGTAGATGAGATGATGTTAACCGTACTTGGACAGCAAGGAGATTACTATAACAAATGGAGATATGAAGAGGCTCCGGTGGATAGTCCGGAGTACAAACAGGCAATTGACGGATTAAAGAAATATTTTGATGAAGGAATCTTTTCTCCGGATGTTCTTGATTTAGATTACGCAAGCGCAACCGAAGAATTTACAAATGGAAATGCATTGATTTATTATATGGGATCCTGGGAAGCTCCATTATTGTCAAATAAGTTGCGTGAGGGCAATGGAATTGAATTGGAAAATGTAGGAGCAATGGCGCTTCCGGTGGCAGAAGATGGAGGACAGCTTACTGTTCGTTCATACATAGATTCCGGTATTGGAGTAGTTGACTACTCTGAGAAAAAAGAAGCGGCTGCAAAATTTGTTGCATACCTGACAGTTGGAGAGGGAGCAGACATTTTCGGAAAACAGTTGACAGGCACATCTGCAAAGAAAGAGTTTACGGTAGACGAAACATTGTTTGATACAGAGGAATCTAAAGCAGGCTGGGATACAGTGAACGAGTTGATCAATACGGCAACTGCTGATAGAAATAATGTGTCCGGATATTCAGATGTTGAGGGCGCCGCTGTTCAAAGTGTATTGAACGGGTCGGCAACGACGGAAGATGTATTGAAAGATCTTCAGAAAGAATGGACGAGTGGAAAATACTGATAGTCTCAAATAAGTATACGATTGCGACAGCATAACGTCAGTGTGTACAAGGGGATCTTTTGTACAACGACTCTAAAGGTGAAATAGACTTCTGGCTGCGAACTTATGAAAATACAAAGTAAAGCGGTTAGAAGTCTATCTTTATATAGTAGGTTATGGAATTGAGGTTACTGATATGGTAAAGAAAAAAAGAAAATTAAGTATCGATAAAAGAAATAACAAGGCAGGATATCTGTTTTTACTTCCACTGATTGTTATTTTTATTGGATTATTAGGATATAGTTTTTATTTTTTGATCACGAACAGTTTTCGGGATGTAACAATCACTTTTCGCAGATCTGAATTTACGGGATTGTTAAATTATAAGACTATCTTCGCAGACAAATCATTTTGGAGATCTTTGTTAAACACATTTATTTTATCTTTTGCAAATATTTTTTGTGGATTGACGTTTGGATTTATCATCTCTATTATCTTGAATTTTAAAATTAAGGGAAAACGGTTTTTCCATGCATTATTTTTTATTCCATCCATGCTGCCTATCGCATTGATGGCCACAGTTTTTGGCTCTATGTTGGAGTATAAGAACGGTATCGTAAATCAATTGTTAAGAGGCGTTGGATTGGGACAACTTGCACAGCGATGGCTGGCGGATCCAAGACTGGCGATGTGGGCAGTATGTTCCGTGTCTATTTTTATGATTGGTATTCCGATCATGTACTATACGGCAGATTTAACGACTATCAGCAGAAGTATTATGGAGGCTGCCACGATTGACGGAGCCGGTATGAAAGACCAGATAATGCTGATCATTTTCCCTGTATTAAAAAATACGCATAAAACAATTATACTTTCAATGCTTTTAGGTGGATTCCGTGAAATGGAACGTGTATTTCTGATGACGGACGGCGGTCCGGGAGGAAGTACGGAAATTGTGGGAACTTACATCTATCGGGCGACAAGGTCAGCAGGATCTAATATAGGACTTGTTTGTGCAGCGGCAGTAATTATTTTGATTGTTGCATTTGTGATTTCATTTATTCAATTGAAAATGACAGCAAAGAATGGGCAGGTGTGAGAGATGAAAAAAAGAAAAGAAAAAGAATTAGAACAAGATTTATTTTCGATTTCAAAAGCAAACAGAAGAGTAATGGTGGGCTTTCTCATCATTATGCTGGCATTGTGGTGTATACCGATTTATTCTTTATTAAAAGATTCCTTGAAAGTACATGGTATTGAAAATTACTGGTATGTTTTGACAAATCAGGTAAACGGAGTTCCGTTTTATCAGTATTTTATTAATTCGATCATTAATGCAGTCTGCGCGTCTGCATTATTGGTATTGATCTGTGCATTTGCAGGTTTTGCTTTTTCCAAGATTGAATTTGCAGGAAGAAAATTGATTTATAATTTTGTATTGATGTGTCTTGCAATTTCAGGACCTATTTTAATCATTCCTTTATTTTATATTTTTAAAACTGCGCATTTATATAATACACATATGGCGATCATACTTTCAGAGTGTCTGATCACAATTCCGTTTGGCGTATTAATGATGAAGAACTTTTTTGACGGATTGCCTATGGAGTTGATGGAATCCGCAAATGTAGACGGAGCATCGATCCAGCGGTGTTTCTTTCATATTTATCTGCCACTGGCGAAACCGGCGATCATTAACTTGGCGGTATTGCAGATCATGTGGTCTTTCCAGGACTTTCTGTTCCCGTTGATGTTCTTGACGAAAGACAGTGCTTATACGACAACGGTTGCAGTGAATGCTTTTAAAGGTGCATACGGAATGACGCCGCAAAATCTGGGAAGATATAATGCTGCGTTGGTATTGATATCAATTCCGAGTATTTTGATATTTGTATTTGCACAGAAATTTATTGTGAACGGAATTACTTCCGGCGCTGTAAAAGAGTAATAAAGGAAGGTCTGGCAATATGAACACAAAATTGAAGTATATTACTCCGGCGAAATCATTTACCGAGGCTTTACCGCTGGGAAATGGAAGCTTGGGAGCCATGGTTTATGGAGGTGTTCCGGAAGAACATATTACATTGAATCATGATACTTTTTGGTCAGGAACAGGGAGAAGACCGGAAAAAGAAATAGATGCGGAGATATTGGGGCATGCAAGAGAATTACTTTTTGAAGAAAAGTTTTGGGAAGCGGAACAATTTATAAAAGAACATATGCTTGGATTCTATAATGAATCCTATATGCCTTTGGGAGAATTGAATTACCGGTTTGAAGAAATCGGGGAGATTGAACAATATTCTCGAAATCTTGATTTGGAAAATGCAATTTTTTCTTCGGAGTTTTGTTCGAAAAATACGTTATATCAGACGGAAGTATTTATATCATATCCGGCAAAGGCATTGATATTGAGAATGAAAGTATCCGGATCTGAGAAGCTGAATCTTTCTGTAAATCTGAATAGTAAAGTAAGGCGTGATATGAAGGCAGAAGTTTCACAGGATCTGTATATTTTTGGAAATGCACCGTCCAATGTTCAACCGAATTATTTAACTTGCGACCATCCCATTACATATGATGAACAAAATCCGGGAATGGCGTTTGGATGTTATTTGCATATTGAGAATACAGGAGGAGAAGTTACTGCATTAAAAGATGAATTAAAAGTGAAGAATGCAGATGAAGTTCTTTTCTATTTGACGGCGGAAGATGGATATCGGGGATATAAAAAGAGGATTGAAAAAGATCCGGAAGTATGCATTGCCCAATGTAGGAAATCTTTGGAGATTTTGAAAAACAGAGATTATGAGTCACTAAAACAGGAACATATTATTGATTATAAATCAGTTTATAAAGATGTAAGACTGGAATTGGAAAAAGAAGAAAGTGATATGCCGTTGGACCAGCGGCTGGCTGAATTTCGGAATGGAAAACAAGATCTGGGATTACTGTGTTTATTTTTTCATTATAATCGATATTTAATGGTTGCATCTTCAAGAAAAGGAAGCCAGCCGGCTAATCTGCAAGGGATTTGGAATGAAAGCATTCGTCCTGTATGGAGTAGTAACTGGACGGTTAACATTAATACAGAAATGAATTATTGGATGAATGGCTCCTGTAATTTGTTGGATAGTTATCTACCGTTTGTTGAATTTGTAAGTGAATTAAGTGATGCAGGAAAAGAAACAGCCAGAAAACAATATCATTGCTCCGGATGGACGGCAAATCATAATGTAGATATATGGAGACAAACAGGTCCTGTAGCCGGTGAGCCTAAATATGCATATTGGCCGATGGGCGGAATCTGGTTATGTGCGCAGAGCTATGAATATTTTAAATATTCCAAAGATATAGAATATTTAAAAACAAAAATTTTCCCTGCGATGAAAGGCGCGGTAGAATTTTGTCTTGATTGGTTACAGTTGCGGGAAGATGGAAAATATTATACGGCGCCGTCAACATCTCCGGAAAACACATTTGCTGATAAAGAAGGGCGGGCTTGTGGAGTCAGTTACATGACAACATCGGATCTGGCAATTATAAAAGAGATGTTTTTGAATTATGCAGAGGCTGTAAAAGTTCTTGAAGTAAAGGATGATTTGACAAATAAAATTGAGGAGTATCAAAAAAGATTGCCCGAATATCAGATAAGCAAAACAGGAAAAATTCAAGAATGGATCCAGGACTTTGATGAGATCGATGTGGGACATCGACATTTTTCTCCTGTTTTTGGGTTTCATCCGGGACATTCTATTAAAAAGACGGATACGGAATTAGTTGAAGCCTGTAAAAAATTTATAGAAGAAAAGGTGAAAAATTATTCTCAACAGATCGGATGGAGCTGTGCCTGGCTGATCAATCTGTGGGCAAGATTAGGAGATGGAACGAAAGCAAACTATTATTATGAAGAACTGCTTCGTCAATCTGTCTACGATAATTTATTTGATCTGCATCCACCTTTAGGGGAAACAGATGGAGAAAGAGAAGTATTTCAGATTGATGGAAATTTCGGAAGTGCAAGTGCTGTTGCGGAAATGTTGTTGGAAAGTGAAGAAGGAAAAATTACGATTTTGCCGGCAGTGCCGGAAAGCTGGAAAACAGGTTCTATAAAAGGACTTTTAGCAGTGGGGAATATCAGGGTAGATCTTTCTTGGAAAGAGGGTAAACCGGAAAGAATATCCTTATTTAGCGAAAATTCCCAGAATGTTGAGATCGTTTATAAAGGAAAACGGATTGGAGGATTTGTTGAATTAAAGAAAGAGGAGCAGCAAATTTTAGATTTGTGCTCCATGGTAATTTAATAACTAATTTATTTTTCGGATACTTTCCTTGTAGTACATAGTCGGCTTATGCATGATTGTTTGAGGATAATCCGAATAATCGCCACAAATTCGCTTGTAAAGTAACTTTCCGGCTTCAGTTCCCATTTCGTTTGTTGGCTGTTCCGCAAAAGAGAGAGGCGGATTTACGACATTGGCAAGAGGAAAGTTGTCGAATCCAATAACAGAGATATCATCCGGGATTTTTAAATTTAAATAGTTAATAGCAAGATAAGCGCCAATGGTCATATCATAGTTACTAATGAATATGGCTGTTGGTCTTTTTTTTGTATCCCAGATACGAAGCATTGCCTCATATCCGCCATCAATACTATAGTCCCCACATTGGATGTGCTCATCAACAGGTATTAAATCTGCTTCTTTCATAGCGTCAAGAAATCCTTTTAAACGACCTCTGGAAGTATAGTGTTCAAAATTACCGGTAATGATGGCAATATCTTTGTGACCTAATTCGATCAAACGATGAGTAGATTCGTATCCGGCTAATTCGTTATCTAATACAATGCAGTCTGCTTTATGATTCTTTATTTCCTGATCAAGGAGAACTAAAGGGATATTGTTTTTCTGGATCAGTTCTATTTGTTTCCCGTCCAGTCCATAAGGAATCAAAACGATCCCATCAACCATGCGATCGATCAGATACTGTGTTTTGCGCAGTTCCATTTCCGCGTCGTTATGACATTCACATACGATCACACTATATCCAAGAGGTAATAATGTAGATTCGATCGATGAAATCATGGAAGTACAGAATGTAGAATCAAGCATTGGCAGTAAAATAGCAACAGAAAATGATTTTGCATTTCTCAGACCCTTTGCAATATTGTTCGGATGAAAATCCAAGGCCTTGATTGCATCTTCAATAGCTGTTCGAGTAGATTCCTTGACTGGTTTTCCGTTAATATATTTTGAAACTGTACCGACAGAAAGCCCGGCATAAGCTGCAACATCTCGAATTGTAGAAGCCAATAGAAGTTCCTCCTCATAAAATCTCTAATTAAAAAAAGTTTAACATAAATAGAGAGAATAAGCAACGTATGGAAAAGAGTATAAAAACAGCAGTATAAAAAACCTCTTATAATGGAAGCGCCTCCGAGTGATTGACTATAATTAGTTTTCGCTCGGAGGCTTTTGTATTTAAAATGGTATTGGCAAAAGTGGTGAGAATGCGATTAGAAACCGTATTCTCTATTCAATTATTTGATTTTTTACTTAGCGACATAATAAATAGTAGGATTAGCAGGAGGATCGGGAAAATAAGACCGATTCCCATACCGATTCTAATATTATTACCGGAATTCTGAGTGACGCGTCCTACGAGTCCCGGTCCGATACTTCCGCCTAAATCTCCGGCCATAGCAAGTAATGCGAACATTGCAGTTCCACCGAGCGGAATCCTTTGAGATGTAATACTGATTGTGCCAGGCCACATGATCCCTACGGAAAAACCGCAGGTGATACAACCGATTAATCCGATAACCGGATTTGATAATAATGAGGTGAGAAGATAACAGATTACACATAAGATGCCTGAACCTGTCATGAATTTCATTAAATCCATCTGTTCACCATATTTTCCGAAGAGTACACGACTAATTCCCATTGTAACCGCAAACATACAAGGTCCTACTAAGTCTCCAAGTGTTTTTGACAGTCCGAGAGCGGCTTCAGCGTAAGCAGATGCCCATTGCGCCATTGCTAATTCAGATGCACCGGAACAAATCATTAAACAAATTGCCAGCCAAAAAAGAGGAGTGCGAAATAATTCTCTTATTTTCAGACCATTGCCGTTCTCTACTAAATATTCTATCGGACATGTTGCAAAATTATAAATATTAATTGTCGGAATAATCGCCCACATAACGGCTAACCATTTCCAACTATCCATTCCAAAAAGGAGGAAAAATAAGCTTGAAATCAATATGGTGCCCGCTGCCCCCCAACAGTAAAAAGAATGAAGCAGACTCATTGTTGCTTCTTTATTTTCGAATGGGCACGCTTCTACTATCGGACTGCAGAGAACCTCAATGAGTCCGCTTCCTATGGCATAGATAATTACACTACATATAATTCCGACAAATGGATCGGGGAATAGATCGGGGAGGAAAGCCAACCCGACTAATCCTGCTGCAGCACATATTTCTGATGTGACGATACATATCCGATAACCAATCTTATCTACGAATTTTGCACAAAATAAATCCACTAACAGTTGTGTAAAGAAAAAGAATGTAGATATTAAAGCAATGTTACCTAATGAAATATCATAATCTTTATGAAATTTTAAAAATAATAATGGAGCAAAGTTTGCTGATATTGCCTGAGTAATAAATCCTAAATAACAGGCTATTTTCGCCTTTTGATAATTAGGCATAGTATTGATAATCCGTTTCGTATGTTTCATATTTGTCGCTATGTTTCTATGTGTTGAATTATATACTATAAATAGAATGAAATCATTGACATATATCACATATTTATTGTAATATATCGTAAAAACAAGGAGTGATGAGGTGCAGAAAAGGAAAGCGGGGGATGGAATCTTATATGCAATATAATAAGATTGTGACAGATGAAAATTTAATGGAGACAGTCAAGCATGGAACGAATATTTATCCGTTTAAGTGTTATTTTGAAAAGATATCAGAATTTGATTTTCATTGTATCGACTGGCACTGGCATACAGAATTAGAGTTTGTGTATATTGAATCCGGATCTATGACTTTGTGGGTTGGTGAAAAGAAGTTGGAATTGTCTGAAGGAGAAGGAATATTTATCAATTCCAAAATTCTTCATAGATTTTATTCGGGTGATGAGGCGGTTATTCCTAATTTTCTTTGTAAACCGTCGTTTATTTCATCGGAGAATAACCTGATATATCAGAAATACATAAAACCAATTATTTCATCATCCTTTGCTTTTCAGGTTTTTCAGGAAGATATTTTGTGGCAAAGTGAGGTTTTATCGATCATGAGGCAAATTTTTAATGCACAAGAGCAGGATTCTGCCAGAGAACTTCTTACTTCAGTGCTTGTGCAGAAATTGTGGCTTATTTTTTTTGAAAATATAGACAAGACATTGGTGGATGAACAAACAAATACGTCCGGATCTGCGCAGGCAAGGTTACAACTTATCATGCAGTTTATACATCAGAACTATAAACAGGATATTTCATTGGACGAGATTGCCTGTTATGCCAAGATAAGCAAAAGTACTGTGCTAAATCTTTTTAATAGATTTTTACATATTACCCCGATTAATTACCTGATTAGTTATCGTTTAAAAGAGGCGGCAGTATTATTAGCAAATACAGAGAGAAAAATCAATACGATTGCAGATGAAACGGGATTTCACAATGTTGATTATTTTTGTAGAATATTTAAAAAAAATTATAAAATGACACCAACAGAATATAGGAAAAATAAATGTTTGACACAATAGTATCGAAGTTTTTTAGGGGACAGATAAAAGAAAAATTATGAAAGGAATCGTAGACATTTGAAACAATTGACAATTGACAGGGAAGATATGCTGACGCTCACGAGACGGATGACGCTCGCACGTAATTCTTTTACAAGGGTGGCGGGGTGCTATGTGGATGCCGACGGCGAATTCGACGGGAGCTTTAATACGAACTTTTTGAAACTGTCGTCACCGGAACGGGCGAAGAACCTGGAGTTAGCGAAAACCGTTCCGTTTGCAAAGACAAATAAAAACCTCAGGAAATATGAATACGGCAGTCAGATGCAGAAACCGGGAAGTATGTGGCAGCTTTTGATGGCAATGCGGGAATGTGGATTAAAAAATGATGCTCTGATGGACGTGTTTTACGATAAGGTGATGGAATCTTGGAAATTGGAATCCGATCAAGACGGCTGTGGGCAGAAAAAAGAAGAATATGCGGTATTTGTATTTCACGACCGCTATGATATTCCGGCAAAAGCGGCGGATCAGGAACGATTGGGCGAGTCGGAGGAAATGTTTGAATATCTGATCGGGGTTGTATGTCCTCTCGTCGGAGATTATGAACCGGGAGAACCGCAATGGGGATTTTTGTTTCCAATGTTTACCGATGGAGGCGGTGATCTGAATCATGTCGGCGTGTATCAGGCGGATGCGGAACGTGAGTATCCGCATATGCTGAAAAATGTACTGGGAATTTCTTAGCGACAGCGTACAAGGGAAAATACGTCTTAAAGCCGTGATTTCGGTGCTTTCAGTGTTTTTCCTTGCAGGATGATGTCTGAATATGAAAAATAAAAATCCACTGTATCGACTTTGTTCGTTACAGTGGATTTTTAAGATATCGTATCCATTGGATTGTACCTCTCTTCATTAAATTTTGTCCGTTTTAAAAGATTAAGTTTCTGGTGGTCCGTCCTCCTTTTCTTTTGTTAATTTTATAATATCTCTTAATAAGAAGAATGTCAATAATAAAATAAGAAAAATATCAAAAAATACATAAATTAACAGAATATACAAGGCGATATGTTGAAAAAACAAATAATGGGTGATATATTAGAATTAAAATTAAAAGTCTGTAAAAAGATGATAAGGAGGTGGACGCATGAAAGCAAAACGACGGAGGTTATTGGCTTTTCTTATGACAGCAGTGTTGATCTTTTCTTTGCAGGGAAACGTATTTGCGGCGGAGACAACGATGGAGACAGCAGAAGAGACAGAGTCAATAGCTGAAAATAAAGAGGCGGAGAATGCGACCAAAGAGGAGAACCTGCAAACGGGAGAAGCGGAGCCGTCCGTTCCGGAGAAAACGGAAATAACGGAAGAATCGGGGGCAGCAGTTCCGGAAACATCGGAAATAACGGAAGAATCGACAACGGACGTTCCTGAAATTTCAGAAGAACAAGCGCCGGATGAGGAAGCAGCTGCGGAAGCGCAGACAGATGAGGGCAATCTTCTATCCACAGAAGAAGCTGCGGCGGATGACGGGATCAACACATGGGAGGAATTGAAAACGGCATTGGCAGCGGGCGGCGAAGTGGTGCTTGGCGGAAATGTTGAGATTGCGGAAGCAGAAACTGTGAAAATCAAAAATACAGTTGTGTTAGAACTGAATGGTTATGCGATCACCCGTCCAGCTGTGGTCAATAAACCATTGTTCCAAATAAGAGACGGTGGATCTCTGACAGTCAATGATGTGAAAGGAACGGGAGCGGTCAATACAACTTATCCATTTCAATTGATGAGTAATTCGACACTTGTTCTGAACGGAGGAAATATTACATCCAGTCAGGGAGCGGCGATCGATATTTACAGCAGCTCATCGAATGTCACGGTGGGGATGCATGGAGGATCGGTTGTTGCAGCAGCCGACAATACATTCGGGATCCGCGGGAAACAAAATGTAGTTGTGGATATCACCGGAGGGACGATTTCGTCAGCAACCAACCGGCTTGCAATGTATGTGAGCGGGGATCAGGACGGGGCGATCCAATTAAATATCAGCGGCGGCGTGATCGAAAATGAGGGACAGGCAATACAGGCATACAGCGGCGCGGTGATCAATGTGTTCGGAGACGCTTATATTCATTCAAAGTCGGGAACCGGAATTTCGACACAAAGCGGATATGGAGTTGTCGAGTTAAACGTAACCGGCGGAACGATCGTGACCGACAACGGAGCTTACGGAGTGCAGGCACGGGAAAAGAGCCGGGTGAATATCAGCGGCGGAACGATCACGGGACGTACTGCGGTCTGGGCATCGGATCAGACGACAGTCAATATCAGCGGCGGAACTTTGGATGGAACGACAGCGGCAGTCGGAAAGGGAAGCAGCGGTGCTCCGTCTATTACAGTGACAGGCGGTACGTTCAGCCATGATGTAAAGGATTACGTTCCGGCAGGAATGAGCACCGAGCAGGATGTGAATGGAAACTTTGTTGTGAAACCGGTGACGACGATTTATGTTGGCGGATCAAACGCAGATGATACCAATACCGGTATCGATGCAGAACATGCGGTTGCAACGATCGCGAAAGCGATGGAACTGCTCAGTCAGGGCGGAACAGTTATCGTATGCGGAACGGTTCCGCTGGAGAATGATATTACGATACAGAATATAGCGATCGAACGTGCGGATAATTTTAAAGGAACATTATTTACAGTGAAAAATGCGGAAGTGCTCCTTACGAACGTGTCGATCGACGGTAAAAAAGACGTAGTGACAGCAGATGCATACGGAGCTTTGATCCGGTTGGATGAAGATGCGGTTTTAAATATCGGAGAGGGAGCTCTGCTGAAGAACAATTCGACCGTGGCAGTTTATGTGAGAGAAGGAAGTTCTGTGCTTAACATGACAGGCGGTACAGTCAGCGAAAATGAGTCTTCGATCGATGGAGGCGGTATTCTGGCAGATGACGGTACAGTGAATTTAAGCGGCGGGGAGATCACCGGAAATGCTTCCGAACGTGCAGGCGGTGGACTTTGTTATCTCGGAACCGGCACAGTCACGCTGAGCGGAACCCGGATCACAGGCAACCGTGCAACATGCGGAGGCGGAGTTTATGTAGAGGGTATAAGAGGCGCGGCAACGTTTGTGATGCAGGGCGGAGAGATTACCGGAAATCAGCTTATGGAAAAGAATGAAGACGGTGAACTTTGGATGGCAGACGGAGCAGGAGTCTGTATTTATGCATCGAATGGAAAGCAGACCGTTCTGGATATGCAGGGCGGCGTGATCGCAGAGAACAGTGTTACAGGAGAACAGACCGGAGATACGGGAGTCGGATCCGCAATCTCTTTGAACAGTGGAGACGGTGTTACATTCCCGATCATGAAATTAGGCGGAAGCCCGGTGATCAGCGGCGATGTTTTCCTGTGGGATGAAGAGAATGCAGGTCCGGTGATCGAGGTCGCAGAGGGGACTTCTCTCCAGACACCGCTTCTTGTTGTGGCAAATTGGGGAACAGAGGGGACAACGGCGGTTCGTTTCCCGGCGCAGATGAATGCTGCTGCGGAAGCATTGTTCACGACGGATGATGATCGGGTGATGCTGGCGGCAGACGGAAACGAATTAAAATGGCTCGAGAAAGTAAGAGTCAGCTTTAAGACGCCGGATAATTCAGAAACCTACAAAGTGATCTATGTAAGACCGGGAACTGCGATCGATCCGGCGTTTGCTCCGACGGAAGAAAGCGGCGTTGTTCCGCCGGCAGGATATAGTCTGGCAGGCTGGAAAGCGTACGGCTCTCAGGAAAACTGGGATTTCGGTACCAATGTGGAAGCGACAGATTCACCGATGACATTGCTCGCTGTCTGGAATCTGGAGCAGCCGACAGTTCAGGTGAAATGTGATCAGGACACGGTGCATATCGGTGAAAAGATCACGCTCACTGCGCAGGCAGAACATAAAGCGAAAAATATTGTCTATATTTATCAGTGGTATCGAGACAAAAAGGCTCTTGACGGTGAGACAAATGGTACGTTGATTGTAAAAGAAAGTGGCAGTTACAGTGTGAAAGTTACAGCGTCGGACGGAACATTGACTTCGGCGGAGACAGAAAGTGACGCGGTCGTATGCACAGTGACGGATCATTCTTATGGGGAAGAATGGAAGTCAGACGGAACAAATCATTGGAAAGAATGTACGATCTGTAAAGCGAAGAAAGAACAAGGGGAACACAGCGGCGGAAAGGCAACCTGCAAAGATAAAGCAGAATGTGAAGTCTGCGGTGCGTCCTACGGAAAAACGAATCCGATCAATCATGTCGGAGGAACTGAAATACGGGGAAAGAAAGATGCAACCTGTATGGAAGAGGGATACACGGGAGATACATATTGTCTGGGATGCGGACAGAAGTTGAAAGAGGGCGTGAAGCTGTTGAGGACCGGACATGCTTACGGTGAGTGGAAAGTGGTAAAAGAACCAACAGAAACTGCGAATGGTGAAAAAGAGCGTGTTTGTACTGTATGCGGCGCTGTGGAGAAAGCAGTGATCCCGATACCGGGAACAGTTGAGAAACCGTCTGATCAGGGCGGAAAGCCGGGCGATACAGTAAAACCGGGAGATCAAAAACCGGGAAATACAGCTAAGCCGAACGGATTACAGAAACCGGGAGATGCGAAGAGTGCGAAAACCGGAGATAACAGTAATCTGGCTTTGTGGGGAACGTTGGTTATGTTCGCCGGAGCGGGGCTGATCGGGATGTTGGCTTACAGAAACAAGAAAAAGAACAGACTGTAACTGAATGGTGGGAGCTGCTGCAGAGGCGGAAAAAATTTCCGGCGGAGCAGCAGCTCCTTTTCTATGTGTATTTTTCTGTAAATATAGTAAGAACAAGAGAAAAGAAAGTTAATTGCACCTGCCTGAATATGATATGATGATAGCGTCGGTGTACAAAAATCGTTGTACAAAAGAAAATAAAAAGAGAAAAGAGGGTACGGATCATGGCGAATGTAGTAGATTATCTGGAAAAATATTATAAAGATACGAATTATAACTGCGCGGAGGCAGTGTTCAGCGCGGCAATGGAAGCTTGGGGACTGGATATGCCGAAAGAGACGGTCAAGGCGATGGCAGGATTTGGCGGCGGTATGGGCTGCGGTAATGTCTGCGGCGCAGTGACAGGCGGCGTTGCGGCATTGAGCTGTAAATATGTAGAGGGAGACGGAGGACACACCAGCCCGACATTGATGCAGAAAGTGAAGACTTACATCCGTCTTGTAAAGACGGAATACGGCTCGGAACAGTGCAAGATGCTGAAACCACAGTTTTTCTCAAAAGAAGAGCGGTGTTATCAGACGATTCTCCGGATTGCGGAAGTGTTGGACCGTGTGGATCAGATGGAGGCTTAATAAGAATGAGCGATATTGTAAAAAATGGTCGTCCGGAATCGGAAGGCGCGATTATCTTTTGCAAAACCGGAATATATGGAAAAATATCTGGATATTACACCGGGGTCGCTGAGTATATTAGGATTAATGAATGACCGGGAAAAGAAAGTCCGTCTTTTGATCGATGCGGATGTGTTAAAAGAAGAATGGTTCGGATGCCATCCGTGTATCAATACTTCCAGCTTGAAAATGCGGATGCAGGATGTGGAGAATATATTGATCCCGGCGTTAGGTCATGAACCACAGATTGTAGAATTGCATGTATAAGGCGAGAATAGGATGAGTGTATAGAACAAGGGCAGAAATGATATATAAATTGGGCAGGATACGCGTATTTCATTTTGAATATGGAAGATATAATCAAACAAAAATAAATACGCGGAGGACAGAGAATAATGAGAGTAAAACAGATTGTGAATGTAGACGGATTTTATAAAGCACTGGCAAAATGTCAGGGAAGAGTGGAATTGATCACGGACGATCGGGATGTGCTGAACTTAGCATCTACATTGACACAGTTTATAGGGCTGACAACGGTATTCAGCAATCCAAATATCGAGGCATATGAGATCGTATGTTATAACCCGGATGATTTTCAGTATATCAAGGAATTTCTTGTTCCGGCAGAAAAATAAAATGAATAGTAGAAAGACTTTTATTATGGTAAATATCACCAAAATAGAAGTCTTTTTTTGTATATATTTACGGGAGAAATTCACAATGTCATTAAACATAAGTAAAAATGTGACCTGAAAAAACAAAAGCGATTTGATAAGGTCATTTTTAAGACAAAATAAGTAATAAAAGTGAATAGCGGGAGAGAGTAGGGACTGATAAACTAAGTGCAAATAAAAGAGGCACATCAACAAGGAGGAAAATTATGAAAGCAAAAAAGGTTATGGCAATGGCTATGGCAAGCGCAATGATTCTCTCGCTGACAGCATGTGGAGGCGGAAATTCATCTGACGATGCAGCAAAAGGAGGAGAAACACAGTCAGAAGAAAAAGTGACGGTAAATGTTGTGGAGCCGAACAAAGACGCGGCAAATACGGAGAAGACAGACGAGACATTAACTGTGGGGCTTGCATCTGAACCGTCCAGTTTGTATGGAGCATCTGTTGGTAAGACAGAGAATGAGGAGCAGATCATCGGAAATGCAATGTTAGATTCTCTCGTAAAATTTAACTATTCTACAAATGAGATCGAACCAAGTCTTGCAACGGAGTGGGAGTGGGTTGATGACACACATCTGAAATTCAAACTTCGTGATGATGTTACAATGAGCGACGGAACACCGCTTGTCGCAGATGACGTCGTTTATACATGTAATAAGATCTGGATCGAAAAGAACCAGACAAATGATACAGGAAAATATCTTGTTGGCGCAACAGCGGAAGACGAGCATACTGTCGTGATCGAATTTAATACCGTAGCACCGGACTTCCTGAAGATGATGAGCTGGACAAACTTCGGAATCGTGTCGGAAGATGAAGTGAATGCAGCCGGAGGTCTTGAACAGATTTCAACAAATCCGTTAGCAGGAAGCGGTCCATACAAATTCAAAGAGTGGAAAAACGGACAGTCCGTTACATTGGAAAGAAATGAAAACTACTGGGATAAAGATTATGCCGGATATTACAAAGAAATCGTATTTACATTCACAAGTGATGCGGCGGCAAGAGAGATGGCTGTAGAATCAGGAGATTCAGATATCGCATACGATATGCCGGTAAGTCAGGCTTCTACATATGCAGAAAATGATTCTGTAAATACAACAATCTATGGATTTGGTCAGACAACACATCTGTGGTACAACCAGGGCGAAAATGCCGGTGTAACAAAGGATGAAAAAGTTCGTGAAGCAATTGACAAAGCGTTAGACTTTGATGCGATCGCACAGGTCGGAACAGCAGGATTTGCGGATGCTTCTCTTTCTTACTGGGATCCAAGCTGCGACTACTATACAGAAAACTATACAGTAGAAGAGAGAGCTGTTGATGTAGAGGGCGCGAAAGCGCTTCTTGAGGAAGCGGGATATGCAGACGGACTTGAAGTGACAGCATTAGGTCTTCAGGACATCACTCCGGTATTGACGGTTATGCAGGCAAATCTTGCGGAAGCAGGAATCACATTAAAGATCGATACACCGGATACGGCACAGTTTGTAGAGGGCGCATTTGGCGGAAACTACGATCTGATCTGTGTTGGAGATACACCGGCGATCAGAACACCTGCAAGTGTTATGCCGTTCCTTCAGAAGTTAAATGTTGAGGGACCGGGCATGGTCATCGGCGGAGCAAAATGGACGAATGATGAATTTGATTCTACGATCACAGAATTGATCAGCGAAGCTGACACAGAGAAAGCGGCAGAGCTTGCTACGACATTGGATGAAATGGTGAAAGACCAGACTGTTTGCTCGAATCTTTATCCAGAGATGAAATCAAGCGTATATGCAAAAGATCTGAAAGGATTTAATACGATCGAAAGAGGTTTCGTTGATGTAACTGGATTCTATGAATAAGTGAGAAACGGCCAGATTCTTAAGTTGCCCGGTGATGAAAATCTCCGGGCAATATTTGAAATAAGAGGAGAATGATATATGTTAAAGTATATAGTAAAAAGAATCTTATATCTGATTCCGATCTTGTTTGGTGTATCAATCATTATTTTTGGATTAAAAACATTTACGCCAGGAGATCCGGCAAGACAGATATTGGGAAACAGTGCGTCAGAAGCACAGGTTCAGGAAAAGAGAGAAGAACTTGGGTTAAATGATCCGGTTCCCGTACAGTATTTTAATTATGTGAAAGGAATTGTAACCGAGGGAGATTTCGGAGTTTCTTACAGAACCGGCAAACCGGTATTGGAAGAGATCGCACCGAGACTTTTGACCTCTGCGAAGATCACACTGGGAGCAGTCCTGATCGGAGCGGTGATCGGCGTCCTGCTCGGTATCATATCGGCGTTGAAAAAATATACATGGGTGGATTCGGGAGTTCTGGTCATATCCATGTTCTTCCAATCGGTTCCCGAATTTGTCGTAGCGCTTGTACTGATCATGATCTTTGCGGTAAATCTGCATATCTTACCGGCAAACGGTATTGAGTCATGGACCGGATATATTATGCCGATGCTGTGTATCGGATTGTCTTCGGTAGCGAGTTACACCCGTATCACAAGATCTTCGATGTTGGAAGTTTTGGGAGAAGATTACATCAGAACAGCGCGTGCAAAAGGACAGTCGGAAAGGAATATCACCTATCATCATGCGCTTCGGAACGCAATGATCCCGGTTGCACAGTCCGTTGGTACCAGCCTTGGAAATACAATTGGCGGCGGAATGGTACTGGAGACCGTATTCGGTGTTCCGGGCGTCGGAAAATATATCGTAGATTCCATTGCACAGCGTAACTATCCATCCGTTCTCGGCGGCGCATTGATCATTGCGATCGTATTGACACTTATCAATCTTTTAGTAGATATCAGCTTTGTTTTGATCGATCCGCGTTTGAAGACGACGATCATATCCGGCGGAAAAACGAAGAAAAAAAAGATGAAAAAGATAAATGCAGCAGCGTAGGAGGAATGAGAGATGTCGAAAATGAGAACTCCTGCAATGGAGAAAATAGAAAAGAAAAATGCGAAAAGAAAGAAACCGGTGAAATCGACGCCGATGCGTGAATCATGGAAACGGTTCAAACGTAATCCGACCGCATTGATCGGCTTGGGCGTAGTCTGTATTTTGATCCTCGTTGCGATTTTTGCACCGCTGATCGCTCCATATGATTATAAGGTGCAGGATTACAGCGCGATGATGCAGGCGCCGAGCAGCGCGCACCTCTTTGGAACCGATCAGTTCGGACGTGATATTTTCAGCCGTGTTATTTATGGTACGAGATATTCGCTGATCATTGCCTTGTTCTGTACGATCGCCGCACTGTTCAGCGGCGGACTCCTCGGAATCATCGCAGGATATTTCGGTGGAATGGTTGATACGATCATCATGCGTGTCATGGATATTTTCCAGTCTATTCCGATGATCATGATGGCAATGTGTATCGTTGCGGTACTTGGAAACGGTATTCCTCAGCTCGTAGCGGCGATCATGTTTGCGTCGATGCCGACGATGGCAAGAAATAACAGAGCCGCAATATTGCGGGTTCGAGGCAGTGATTACATTGAATCATCCGAAGCGATCGGTGTCAGCCAGATTCAGATGATTTTGAAACATATGATTCCGAATGCAGCGGGAATTATGATCATTTATTTCGTTGGATTTTTGGCGGTATCGATTATGATGATGTCCTCTATGAGTTACATCGGCGTAGGTCTTACAGCGCCGACTCCGGAATGGGGATTGATCTTGAACGACGGAAAAGCATACCTGACATCCGCGCCATATATGATGTTGTTCCCGGCATTGATGATCATGATCACCTGTTTTGCATTCAACCTGATGGGCGATGGCTTGCGTGATGCATTCGATCCGAAAATGAAATAAGGAGCGGAATAAAAAATGAGTGAAAATATGCTAAATGTAGAGAATCTTGTAATTCATTACGAGACAGAAGATGAAGTGGTGGAAGCGGTAAATAATATCAGCTTCCAACTGAAAAAAGGAGAAGTTCTGGGACTGGTAGGAGAGACCGGGGCAGGAAAAACAACAACTGCTTTGGGGATTATGGGCTTGCTTCCGGCGAAGGTTGGACATGTGATCCAAGGCAAGATTGAATTAGACGGTGAGAATTTATTTGATAAATCAGAACGCGAAATGCGGAACATCCGGGGAAAAAAGATTTCTATGATCTTTCAGGATCCGATGACCGCGTTGAATCCGGTAAAAACAGTAGGAGAGCAGATCGCGGAAGTGGTTCTTCTGCATAGTCATTGTTCCAAAGTGGAGGCGCTGAGACGTGCGCAGGATATGCTTGCGATGGTAGGCATCGTTCCAGAGCGGTATAAGGATTACCCACATCAGTTTTCCGGCGGTATGAAACAGCGTATCGTGATCGCGATCGCGTTGGCCTGCGAACCGGAACTTCTGATCGCGGATGAGCCGACCACCGCGCTGGACGTTACGATTCAGGCACAGATTCTGGATATGATGAGATCGCTGCAAAAGAAACAAGGTACGTCCATGATTCTGATCACCCATGATCTCGGCGTTGTTGCAGAGATGTGCGATCACTGTGCGGTGATGTATGCGGGCGAACTGGTCGAATACGGAACGGTAGAAGAAATTTTCGACCATCCGAAACACCCCTATACAAAAGCGTTATATCAATCCATTCCATCATTGGACAAAGACGTGGACCGGCTTCACGTTGTTCCGGGAATGGTAACAGACCCCTCAAATCTGCCGGAATACTGCAGTTTTGCGGATCGTTGTGAAATGAAATGTGATCTGTGTGAAAAAGCGGACCCGGAAATGATCAAATTGAGTGAGGATCATTGTGTGAAATGTTTACAGTACACAAAAGAATGGGAGGGAAAAATAAATGAGTAATTTGCTTGAAATTAAAAATTTAAAGAAATATTTTTCTACTCCTCGCGGAGAATTACACGCGGTCGATAATGTTAATCTGAATATCGAAAAAGGAAAAACGATCGGGGTTGTAGGTGAATCCGGTTGTGGAAAATCTACGCTTGGAAAAACATTGATGAGACTGCATACGCCGACGTCCGGCGAAGTGTTATACAATGGAGAAGATATTGCGGGTATGCCGATGAAAGAGTTCAAACAAAAATATCGGACCAATATCCAGATGATCTTTCAAGACCCGTATGCATCGTTGGATCCGCGTATGAATGTATTGCAGCTGATCGAAGAACCGATCAAAGTCAATCATAAAGATATGTCGAAAGCGGATGTGACGGCGAGAGCAAAAGAGATGATGGAACTGGTAGGACTGGCGAAACGTCTGGAGGGCTCTTATCCGCATGAGCTGGACGGAGGACGGCGTCAGCGTATCGGAATTGCAAGAGCATTGTCATTGAATCCGGACTTTATCGTATGTGATGAGCCGGTTTCCGCGCTGGATGTGTCGATTCAGGCTCAGATTTTGAACCTGCTTCAGGATCTGCAGGAGGAGCGGGGACTGACTTATATGTTCATTACCCACGATATGTCTGTTGTAAAGCATATTTCCGATGATATTGCGGTGATGTATCTTGGTCAGTTGATCGAAAAATGTCCGGCCAACGAAATCTTTAAAAATACGATTCATCCATATTCGCAGGCGTTGCTTTCGGCGATCCCGATTCCGAACGTGCATGTGAAAAAAGAGCGGATGATCTTGAAAGGCGAGCTGACATCTCCGATCGATCCGAAACCGTGCTGCCGTTTTGCGGCACGTTGCCCATATGCAAGCGAGGGATGTATGGAGAAAGAACCGGAACTGCGCGAAGTAAAACCAAATCATTTTGTTGCATGTCATTATGCGGAAAAATTTATGAAATAGAGAGAATAAAAATATGAAGAAAGTGATACGAACTCCGGATTTTCCGATTGTAAGGACAAAGCAGGGAAAACTTCATGGATATCAGGAAGATGATGTATTTCACTTTTACGGGATCCGATACGGAAGAGCAGAACGATTTCAGTTACCCGAGCCGGAACCGAAATGGGACGGGATCCGGGATGCCAAATCCTATGGTTATATCTGTCCGTTGATGCCGGAGGAAGAACAGCCGGAAGACAGTCCGATGTCTGCGCCGGGAAATTCTTTCGAGATGCAGCATGTATACTGGCCGATGAGAGAACAATGTCTGTACTTAAATATCTGGACAAAACATCTGGATACGGCTGCAAAAAAACCGGTCATGGTATGGCTGCACGGCGGCGGATTTTCGTGTGGTTCTTCTATCGAAATTCCGGCCTACAACGGGCATAATCTCTGTGATTACGGAGATGTGGTAATTGTAAATCTTAATCACAGACTGAATTGTCTCGGCTTTTTAGACCTGAGTTCTTACGGGGAAAAATATAAATATTCCGGATGCGCAGGCATGGCAGATATTGTACTTGCACTGCAATGGGTAAAAGAAAATATTGAAGCATTCGGCGGCGATCCGGATAATGTAACTGTGGCGGGACAGTCCGGAGGCGGCGGAAAGGCAACGCTCTTAATGCAGATGCCGGCGGCAGACGGACTTTACCACAAGGTGATCTCCCAAAGCGGAGCGCTTCGAGACCGTTCGAATATAAGACTTGCCGATGAAAAGAGACATTGGCAGAGGCTGGGAGAAAAAACAGCGGAAATTCTGGGATTGACCAAGGAAAATATTGATATAATCGATGATATTTCTTATGAAAAACTGGCTTTAGCGGCGGTACAGGCAGGAAAAGAATTGGGAATGCCGGGAGGAATGATGCTTTTTGAACCTTCTCCGGTAGAAGAATATTATGAGGGACTTGCCAGTATTGTCGGCTTCAGAGACGAGACAAAGCATATTCCGGTTATGGCGGGAACGGTGCTGGGAGAATTTTCGTTTATGCATTATCTGGGTGAAAAGAAACAATACACGGAAGTGGAAAAATATAATATCTTGGAACAGACTTATGGAAAAAACACAATGAATATCATTAAGCAGTTTCGGGAGATTTATCCCAAATTAGATATTTTATATGCTTTGAGTATTGATACACTGTTTCGTCCGCAAACGATAGAATTTCTGAATCGACGTTCCGAATTTTCCAAAGCAAAATGCTATAATTATATGATGAATTTTATTATTCCATATCTGGGAGGTCTTGCTCCATGGCATTGTGCAGACATCCCTTATGTATTCCGCAATGTTGAGATGGAACCGGCTCATTGCACCGGATATCAGTATGCGGAAAAAGTGCAGGAGCGGGTCAGTAAGGCCTGGATTGCATTTATGAAAAAAGGAAATCCGTCAACGAGATCTTTGAAATGGAATCCTTATACTAAAGAGCATCCGTGCAGAATGGTATTTGCGGAAGAATGCGGCATGGAAGATCGAGAGGATTCCCGATTCCTGAAATTGATAAATGATAGTTGTAAGGAAAAATATTAGTATAAAAAATAATTATAAAAGGGGAAACTGCAAATCGTGCGGTTTCCCCTTTTTAAGTCCCTATGCTATGTTTTCCCTATAATATCTTAATCCCTGCTATGCGTCTCCTGAATTATCGCTTGATGTCATAATTCATGTTCATCAGATTGCGGATGGTGTCCGCATCATCTGTGATGTTGCCGTCTCCGCGGATCGTGTGTTTGATCACGCTGCTTGCGACGGCAAAGTTGACCATATCCATCGGTGGATAATCATGCATCATCGCGTAGATCAGTCCGCTTGCAAAAGCATCGCCGCCGCCGACTCGATCAAGGATCGTGAACGTAAATAACTTACTTTCAAACGTATGCCCGTCATACCACATGAATGCTTTCAGGCTGTTTTCGCTTCCGCTGTGCGCATAACGCACATGTCTGGCGATGCACTTGAGGTTTGGATAGCGTTCCACGAACTTGCGGAAAACCGCATCCTGCTGTTCGTAGCTGGGCTGAAGCGGAATGCCGTCTTTGACGTCACCTTTTGTGAAATCGGTGTCGTCATTCCAGAGGTGATAAGGTTCAATGCCGAACAGCACGTCTACATACGGAAGACAGGCGGTGCAGAAATCGCGTGCCTCTTCCCAGCTCCATAAGGTGCTGCGGAAGTTGCCGTCAAAGCTGACGGTAAGTCCCAGTTCTTTTGCGGTCTTCAAGCAGTCCATGACAAAGGCGGCACAGCTTTTGGCAAGCGCCGGCGTGATGCCGCTTAAGTGAAGCCAGGTGTAGTCTTTCAGCAGATCGTGGAGGTCAAGTTTCGTGAAATCGTACTCACTGAAAGCGCTGTGTTTTCGGTCGTAAGTGACTTTGCTGGCGCGTATTCCGTACCCGGTCTCCAGATAGTAGGTGCCCAGACGGTGACTGGGAGTCTCTTCCGGTGTGCTTAAAATGACGGGAGTACAGTGTACGTCGTTGCTCCGCAGCATACGGATCGCACTTTTCCCAAGACTGTTATTCGGTACGACAGTGAAAAAAGTGCTGTCCACGCCGAGATTGGCAAGCGCAAGCGCAATGTTGGCTTCACTTCCGCCGTAGCTTGCTTCAAAATTGGTCGTCACGCGGATCTTCTCATAGTTCGGCGGGGTCAGGCGGAGCAGGATCTCGCCGATGGTAATAAATTTTTCGTCGCTGGTAGGTACCAGCAGAGGATTGATATGTTGCATAGGTCCCTCCTAAACATAAAATAGATTGACAGTTTCGATAAGAAAAACTGTCAATCTTATTTTAGACGATACGATTTTGAATTACAATGAAATATTTCAAGGATATGCAATCTTTCGTTGATATACAATCGCTATCGGATATTTAATTCTTCTTTTACTTTCTTTACGGTCAGCCGGTAAATCGCGTAGATTGTAAGCGTTACGAGCAGCAACGAACCGGCGCAGGCCAGCAGCCCGATGATCTCGCTGTAGGTGAGCGCTCCGTCATTTCCGAACATGATCATGGAATAGAGCAGGAACATCAGTGAAATACCGATGACGGACGGAGTTTGAAACACTTTTCTGCACTGGTTTTTTACTTCACGGGTCAGAAATGCAGAGGAAGCACCCAGTTTTTTCAGGTCGTCAAACAAGTAGCGGTTGTTCAGGGCGATGGTCTGGCAGCGGGTGTATCCGATGACCATTGCGGCGAGGATGCAGATGATCGCGATGAAGAGGAACATCATCAGGAAGACTGCAAAAGTCCGCATATAGTCGTTCTGATCGAGCACACGGATTTTCGGCATATAAGTCCAGTACATCCGAAAATCAGAGGAGTCGGATTCCTCAAAGGAAATCTGAGTCATTTCATCGGTGTCGCCCCAATAGGTTTCGCCGCGTTGTTCACACGCATATTTTTCTACCGGATCATAGTAGATCGGTCGTTCACAGTCATCGGTGAAGGAATGCATAAAATTCAGGAATAATTCATAAGCAAAATCATAGGAGTCTTCCCCGTCAATGTTGAAGGCGAACATATTTCCATGGTATTCTTCGGAGAGTCCTTCTTCGATCGCCGCATAGTCGGCATCGTCAAGTACATAGTAGCCGCGCTGATCTACAAGAAGTCCGTAGTGGAGAAAACCATCGAATTTCGTATCGCAGGTGGACAGAGTCGTGAGATTCGTCAGCACCTTGCTTCCCTGTGTCATAAAATAAGTTCCTGTTTCTTCGTCGTTAGAGATTCCTTTGTAAGTGCCGGGGGTTACATGAATATCCATTCCGGTCAATGCGGAAAAATTGCTTTCGGACATGAACTTTCCGCCCTGTAAAAACTGCGTATATTCATAGTGATAAGATCTTCCGTCCTCGAATATTTCCTGACCGTCCATGGCAAGCAGCAGGTATTCGCCGCGGCTCCAGTCTTTCAAATGCAGATCATATCGGCTGGCAAGCTGCTCAATATCCTCCTGCTCCGGCACTTTCTGATCCGCACGATACTGGAACAGATAGTCGAAAGGCCGTTTTGCCGATTCGAGAAGCTGGCTGGAGCTCATCATCGGAAGGAAAAACAGTCCGAAACAGCCGCCTGCGATCAATACGGTGCTGACCAGCAGATTGTTGACGGTCTGTCTGCCTTGGAATTTCATCATACTCCGGGAAATCAGCATTTTATAAGCATTCTTTTTGTTTCTGCCCCAGCCGTGCACAACGGTGTGCAGGATGATCATATAAAGTCCGATGAAGACCGGCGCATAGAATACGTTGATCCAGACCGGCGGATAAGCGCTGAACAGGCGCTGATAGACGGCGGAAGCATTGTAACCTGCGACTGCGCCGATCAGAAGAACGACAACACCGACCGGACCGCACCATTTTCCGAGTTCCCGGACAGGTTCGTTTTTATGTTCTTCGCGGATCGTATCCATAATGTTCGTGCGTCTTAAGTAGCGGAACGCCGTGATACAGGAGAAGAGAACGACGATCAGGAAAAACGGAACCGATACGAACAGGCAGCGGAAGTCAAGGACAAGTTTCATCTGTGCGCTGTCTACGATCAGCATACGGAACAGACTCCATAAGAGCCAGACGAAAGGAAAGCCCATGAGAAGTCCGGCAAGTGCGGAAACCGTACTTAAGGTAAATACCTCCCGGAACAGTCCCGGCGCAAGTCTGCGGCGGGAAGCGCCGAGCGCCATCAGGGTTCCGAGCTGACGGGATTTCTTGCGGAAAAACAAGCTTGCCGCATAGACGGTAAAAACAGTACATCCGAACAAGGCGAGGACAAAGATGGCGATCATCTGTTTTCGACTGTCGCCGCCTTCCGGAAGGACGGTCAGGATCGTCGGCGAAAAGATCATAGCGGAATAGGCCGAGATCAGCATCAGGGAAATGAAGTTGCAGAACAGGTAAAGGACTGCCTGTTTCCGATCTGCACGTTGTAATTTTTGTTCTAATTTCTGCATTGTCATCATGATTCGTCACCACTCATTTCTTTGATCGTGTCTAGGAGCTGATCGTGAAATTCGCTCCGGTTTCCATGTTTTACAAGCTGACGGAAGATCTGACCGTCTTTTAATAAGATGACCCGGTCACAAAAAGAAGCGGAAAAGCTGTCGTGGGTGACCATAAAGATGGTTGCGTCCATCTGTGCTTTTGCATTTTCAAAGGCGTCGATCACAGTACGGCTTGATTTGCTGTCTAAGTTTCCGGTCGGTTCATCGGCAAGGAGCATCAGCGGCTGGTTGATCAGGCTTCGGGCGACTGCCGTTCGCTGCCGTTCGCCGCCGGAGACGTCTGCCGGATATTTATTCCGGATATGGTCGATACCGAACAGGCTCAGCAGTCGGTCGGCAAGCTGTTCGCCTTCTTTTCCGACGGAGCCGTGAATGATACGTGGAACGAGAATGTTTTCACGGATCGTCAGTCCGTCGAGCAGCATGAAATCTTGAAAGACAAAGCCGAGTTTTTCATTGCGGATTTTGGAAAGTTCCTCGTCGTTTAAGTTGGCAAGTGTCTGTCCGCCGAGTTTGATATTGCCCTTCTCAAATGGAATGTAGCAGGAAATACAATTTAACAGGGTGCTTTTTCCGGAACCGGACGGACCCATCACAGCGACAAATTCCCCTTTTGCGACTTGAAAGCTGATACCGTTTAAAACCGGATAGATTTTGCTGCCGGTTTGATAAGATTTGTGGAGATCATTTACATATAACATCACATTCACCTCGTTTAAATTCTTGTTTTTATAACTTGTTTTGTTGAGTAGATCATAGCAAAAAAATATCAGAAAAGAATCCGGGCTGTAAAGTTTGGACGCCCCCTTGTAAAGTTTGACATGTTCGTGCGGACGTTGTAAAATTTAGCACATATGATGTAAAGTTTGGGAGGGAAAAGAGATGCTTAGGATTGCGATGTGCGATGATGAGACAGAGGCGAGAGAGGCGCTTTATTTACTTTTGGATCAGGAACTTCGGGAAGAAAGCGAGCAGATCGTGTATGAATTTTCCACGGGGACGGCTGCGGCAAACTGGCTTCAAAAACATCCCGGCGAGATCGATCTTCTGTTTCTGGATGTGGAGATGGACGGTATGAACGGGATGGAGACTGCAAGAAAAATCCGGACCTTTGACCAGAATCTGCAGATCGTATTCGTAACCGGATTTGCGGATTATGTGTTTGACGGATATAGTGTCGGCGCGCTGGATTATCTGATGAAGCCGGTAAGCAGAGACAAGCTTAGAAATCTTCTGGGGAGAGTACGGAAAAAGATGAATCAGGAGACGCCGGAAGAATTTATCGTAAAGAATACCGATGGAACGTATCGTTTTTTAAAGAATGACATCCGGTGGTTTTATAGTGATAAGAGAAAAGTTGTGCTCGTGACCGAACGAGGAAAGTACGGATTTTATGCAAAATTAGACGAGGTTGAAAAGCAGTTGACGGATGGAAGAGAAGAAGGACAGTTTGTGCGGATCCATCAGCGGTATCTTGTGAATACAAAGTGGGTAGAACAGATCGGAAGTACATCTGTGAGGATTGGCAGCGAAGAACTTCCGGTCAGCCGTGCGTATAAAGAAACGGCAGTAAAACAACTGGCAGAGGCAATGCTTGGTGGGATGCGATAGCAATTGTCGGGGAAAGGCTTGGGAAGAGAAAATGACAAGGATACAATTTTGGGTACGTTTGCTGTGGATGATGGCGGCAATGGTGTTCAATCTGAAAGCGGTGGAACGTTATGTGACGTTTCGGAAAGCCAGGTGGGCAAAACCACTTGCGTTTGCGGCGTACTGGGGTGTGGCAGGTACGATCATTTTTGTGGGAGACTGGGGAAACCTTCCCTATTCCATAGCGGCATTTTTTATCGGGATGCTTCTGGCAAGCGGAGACGGTATTTTAAAAACCGTGACGGTCTGTGTGATGTTTTCCAGTTTGACGTTTGCCTATAATGCCTGGATCGACAGTTTTTTCGGAGCGGTGCTGGAAGAACTGCCGTTTGATTTTTATGCGCCGAGCCGGATGTTTTTTGCGGTAGTATTGTTTGCGATCACGAAATATTTTGCGCCGGAGAAGGATTACGAACTTTCCCCGGCGCTGTGGAGATTGTTGCTGGAAGTGTCTTTGATCCCTCTGGGAATCGTTGTGGTGATCGTCTTGGGTTCACCGATCGACACGAAGCAGATTCCGAATCCGACGATGTATGAGATCTTATTGTTTCTTGCGATGGCGGCATTTTTAGGGCTGCTGGGAATGGTCTCCGCACTTGCGCGCCAGAGAAAACTGGAACAGCAGAGTATATTTGCGGAGATGAATCAGGCATACTATGAAGCGATGGAACAGCAGCATTTTGAAATCCGGAGACTGCGGCATGATATGGCAAATCATTTACAGGCGCTGGCAGGACTTTCGGAAGGGGCGCGGGATGAGTACATTCAGGAAATGCTGGAAGGAAATGCAATGGCGCATACTTTGAATTACTGTGGAGATGCGACGGTAAATGCAGTGCTGACGTCAAAGGAATCTATGATGCGGCAGAAAGGGATCCGTCTGGACTGGAAATTAGATATCGGGGAGACTTTGCCTTATCAGAAAGCAGATATATGCGCGCTGTTTGCCAATGCGCTGGACAATGCGGCAGAAGCGTGTGAAGCTTACCTAAAAACAGCGGGAAGTGCCGGAACTTCACAGACTTCCAAGAAGGCCGCGATGACGGTGACGCTGGACGCCCGGTTTCAGAAAGGGATGCTTGCCGTCTCGGTGAAAAATCTGATGCAGAAAAAGGTGATCTCAAAAGGAACCGTTTCTTCGGGCTTGCTTCCGAAAACTACAAAGCAGGATAAAAAGAACCACGGTTTCGGACTGCGCAGTATCCGGGAAATCGTGGAACGTTATCAGGGAAGGATGGAGATACGGACAGAAGGGGATGTATTTGAGTTATTCTTCTATCTGATGGGCGGATGCGTTTCCTAAAAAAAATACAACTTATAAAAGAAATTCTTCTAACAAGTTTCTCTGCTTTTCAGTTAAGATGAAAGAGGAATACGGGCATACTATAAGGGAAAACAAGAGAAGATGCCCGATGGATGAAAAGAAAAGGAGGGATTAGAACGTGGAAAATCTGGAACATTTTACCAGAAAAAAAGAGTTTCTGATCTGTGTGGATTCTGACGGATGTGCGATGGATACGATGGATATCAAGCATTTCCGTTGCTTTGGACCGTGTCTTGTGGAAGAATGGGGTCTGAAAGATTGGAAAACACCGATTCTGGATCGCTGGAACGAGATGAACCTCTATACAATGACCCGCGGAATCAACCGATTCAAAGGTCTTGCAAAAATGCTGCGGGAAGTACATGAGACGTATACGGAGATTGAAGAGATCGAGATTCTGGAAGAGTGGGTAGAAACCAGTGATGAACTCTCCAATGCAGCACTGAAACGTGCAATTGAAAAAAAGGAAAGCAGAATTTTGAGAAAGGCGCTTTCTTGGTCAGAGAGCGTAAATACAAAGATCAATGAACTTTCTTTTGCGGATAAAAAGCCGTTTGAAAAAGTAAAAGAAGGACTGGCATTCGCACATAGTTATGCGGATGTGGCAATCGTATCTTCCGCCAATCTTCAGGCGGTTCTGGAAGAATGGGAAATGTACGGGCTGTTGGAGCATGTGGATATCGTGCTGGCGCAGAATACCGGAAGCAAAGCCTATTGTATACAGGAATTGGCAAAAAAAGGATACGACCGGGAAAATATCCTGATGACAGGAGATGCGTTGGGCGACTATGAAGCGGCGAAGAAAAATGATGTTTTTTATTTTCCGATCTGCGTACGCCACGAAAAAGAATCTTGGGAAGAGTTTCAAAAGACGGCAGTCGACAAACTGTTAGACCATACTTACGGCGGTGCATATCAGGAGAAAAAGCTGAAAGAATTTAAAGCCAATCTGGAGAAAAAATAAAAAGAAGAAAGAGGGAAAAGATTATGGTAGATTTGAAAGCAAATCCGTATTATCTGTCGGATGAAGATTGTAAATGGGTAGAAGAGACGATCGCATCTATGACGCCGGAGGAGAAGGTCGGACAGCTTTTCTTTCAGCTGACTTCTTCACAGGAAGAAGAGTATCTGAAGGAACTGATGGAAAAATATCATCTTGGCGGATGTCGCTACAATCCGATGCCGGGAAAAAATGTACAGGAACAGAACCGTATGTTACAGAAATACGCGAAAGTTCCGGTGTTTATCGCATGTAACACCGAGGCGGGCGGAGACGGCGCCTGCGCAGACGGAACTTTGATCGGATCCGGAGTGAAAGTTGCGGCGACGGACAAAACGGAGTATGCGCGTGCGCTTGGAAAAATGTCCAACGAAGAAGCGGCAGCGATCGGATGTAACATGGCGTTCGCACCGGTTTGCGATATCGCGTATAACTGGGAGAATACGGAGATCATTAACAGAGCCTTCGGAAACGATCCGAAGCGTGTGGCAGAGATGAGCGCGGCATACTTGGACGGCGCGCATGAGAATGAAGGGTTTGCCTGTGCCGCAAAGCATTTCCCGGGAAACGGACAGGATTTCCGTGACGCACATCTTTCCAACAACGTCAACTATTTTGACGTGGAGGAGTGGGACGCTACTTACGGAATGGTATACAAGACACTGATCGATCACGGTCTGGATGCGATCATGGGCGGACACATCATGCTGCCGAAATATGCGAAAGCGATCAATCCGGAATTGAAGGACGAGGATATGATGCCGGCGACACTTAGCCCGGAGATTATGACGACACTGCTCCGCGATCGTCTCGGATTCAACGGAATGGTTGTGACAGATGCTTCGCATATGGTGGCTATGACAGACCGTATGAAACGTGCGGAGATGCTGCCGCTTTCCATCAATGCCGGCTGCGATATGTTCTTATTCTTCAACGATCCGGATGAAGATTTCGAGACGATGCTGAACGCATATAAGAGCGGTGTGATCAGTGAAGGGAGAATGACAGAGGCGCTGACAAGGATCATCGGTCTGAAAGCACATCTGGGACTTCACAAGAAGGCAAAAGAAGAGATCGTTCCGACGCCGGAGAAGGCAGAGGCGGTACTTGGAAGCGAAGCATTCCAAGAGATGCAAAAAGCGATCAGCAAGGACTGCCTGACACTTGTAAAATATAAAGACAAAGGTGTACTGCCGGTTGTCCCAAACCGTTATAAGAGAATTATGATCGTGCATGTAAAAGCCGCAGAGAGCGGAATGGGTGCAATTATGAAACTGATGGGAATGGGCGGCGGAAAAAGTCCGGCAGAAAGACTGAAAGAAAAGCTGTGCGAAAAAGGATTTGACGCATTTGTCTATGAAAGTCCTCTCGATCAGATGAAGAAGCAGATCGAAGCAGGCGAGAAGCCGAGTATCAATATGTATTTCGCAGGGAAAAATGCGATCGCGGATTTTGTAAAAGACATGGATCTCGTGATCACATTATGCGATGTTCCGAGCGGAAGACCGAGTTTCGGACTCTCCAAGGGCGGCGGGGAGATTCCGTGGTATGTATTTGAAGTTCCGGTGGTGGTCGTGGGATGCGGACAGCCGACCATGCTTGCAGATATTCCGCAGGCGCGGACTTATATCAACACCTACGATTCCAAAGATACGACCTTTGACGCACTCGTAGATGCGCTGATGAGTGGAGAAGACGCATTCAAGGGAAAAGATCCGATCGACAGTTTCTGCGGATTATTTGATGCGCGTCTGTAAAATCTGAAAGAAAATGTGAGCGGCATTTCTAAGAGGTGCTGCCCGCATTTTTGAAAATATAAGCTGTACAAATTTGTGCACCAAAAGATAATACATGTAAAGGAGAAAAAGAACATGGGTGAATTTGTAAAAATGAATCCGGAAGGATTAAAAGCACTTCGTGAGATCAATCCGATGCTGATGTCTTACAATGTGGAATTTGCAGAAGTAACAGGAGGAACTTTCTGGAAAGCGTATACACCGGAACAGGTAGCGGGTACAGAAGCATTTTATGTAGAACCGTCTTCAGAAGGAATCGCATCGATGTATAAAGATTTGATGCAGATTTATGCTCCGATCGACCTGTACAATGAGAAACTGCGCGGGCTCGCAAAAGAGCTGGGATCGGTGTGGGTTCGTGTTTCCGGAACATGGGCGACAAAGACGTATTATGATTTTGACGGAAAAATGAACGGTCAGGTTCCGGAAGGATATCTGAATGTGCTGACAAAAGAACAGTGGATCGGCGTGCTTGATTTTGTAAAAGCAATCGGCGCAAAACTGATCGTGTCTGTTGCAAACTGTCCGGGACTTCATACGGCAGAAGAGCCGTGGAATCCGTCTGAGGCAGAAAAGCTGTTCTCCCTGAGTAAAGAATACGGTGTGCCGATCGATGCGGCAGAGTTTGCAAATGAGCCGAACATGATGGAAGATACCGGATTCCCGAAAGGATATACTCCGGCACACTACCGCAGAGATCAGGATCTTTTCTTCAAATGGCTGCGTGAAAATTATCCGGAATGTCTGTGTGTAGGACCAAGCACAACCGGAGGAGATAATATTCAGTTTGGTAAAGCCGTAGCAGAAGATGTGGGAGTCGGCGGTGTTGAGCAGTTAGCGGCACAGACCTGTAACTGTGCGGATCTGTTGGACGGAACAACAGAACCATTGGATGTATTCAGCTATCACTACTACAACGGCGTATCCGAGCGTCTGGCATCGGTAATGCCAAACGCACACTGGGATGCCCAGGAAGCAAATTCCGAAGCATATCTGGAAACTGCGATGAATTTTGCGCGTACATATGTACCGCTTCGTGATAAATATGTACCGGGCGGAGAAATCTGGGTAACAGAGTCCGGAGATGCCGGCGGCGGCGGAGATACATGGGCGTCTACTTACCTCGATGTATTCCGTACTTTGAACGAGCTGGGCGGATTTGCAACACTTACCAACGGTGTGATCTTCCACAATACACTTGCTTCTTCCGATTATGGATTTTTAGCAAGAGAAGTATTCGATCCGCGTCCGAACTATTTCGCAGTGCTTCTGTGGAATCGTCTGATGGGAACGACTGTATTTGATACAAAAGAAGAGATCCGGGAAGGCGCGCATGTATTTGCACACTCCCGCAAGGACGGAAAAGACGGCGTCGTATATCTGGTGATCAACAACTCTTTCACAGAGTCAACAACTGTTGAGCTTCCGAAAGATGCTGTACGTTATACACTTGCAGGTGAAAACGGAAATATGCGTGCAACCGTGATGACGCTGAATGATCGACCGCTCGTGCTGGGAGAGGGCAATACACTCCCTTCACTGGAAGGGGAAGCACAGGCGGCCGGTACGATCGAAGTTGCACCGGGAACCTGTACATTCTTTGTAATGTAATAAGACTGTCAAAATCAAAGCGGATGTGCTATGATGAAATGACAGGGACAATAGCATATCCATTGATTTTTTGCGGCGGCTCTGTAAAGAGCCGCCGTGCGTATTTTTATACAAGATCTGTGGGCGGACGGCGAGTCGCCGCCCGGAAGAACGAACGGAAAGCGGGAAACTTTCGCTGTTTCCGAGGCACGACTGCACACTGCGTGTGCCGGATCGGCTTGCGCCTATGTGCATCGGAAAACAGCTTACAGAATCTCCTTCTTGTATTGTCCCTGTGATAAGATGATTTTGAGGCAGCTAGGGGACAATCGAAAAGTGCTATTCTCAAGGCAAGTGTGGAGGTGAGCGTTTGGCAGGGCAGGATTTGTGGAAATATTGTACAACGGAAGAAATCGGAAAAACCCTGCGCACGTTCGATCTTCTCAAAGGGCTGCAGGTGCCGGAGGAAGCGTATCTTCCCTGTTTGTATACCGTGAGCAATCAGATCGAAGCTCATTATCGTCCGATCGTGATTCCAAAGAAACACGGCGGACGGAGAATATTATTTGCGCCGGATACGCTTCTTAAAACAATCCAGAGAAATCTTCTGCATCATGTACTAGAAGAATTTCAGCCGTCAGAATTTGCCTGCGCGTATAAAAAAGGGACTTCGATCGTGGACAATGCAAGCCCTCATATCAGGAGTGCTTTGGTATTGAAACTGGATATAAGAGAGTTTTTTGACCGGATCACATGGATTCTTGTTTATCAGAATGCGTTTCTGGCAACACATTTTCCGCCGCAGATCCGAAAAATACTGACGGAATTTTGTTGTGTGAAGGATCGGCTTCCGCAAGGGGCTCCGACTTCTCCGGCTGTGGCAAATCTGGTTCTGCGTCCGTTTGACGTGTATATGGGGAAATGGTGTGAAGAACGGAAAATACGATATACAAGGTATTGTGACGATCTGACATTTTCGGGCGAATTTGATCCGAAAGAAGTGATCCGGAAGGTGCGCGGGTTTTTGCAGGCGTATGGATTTGAGTTGAATAAAAAGAAGACGCGTATTCTCGGAAGAGGAAACGTGCAGATCGTGACGGGAATCGTGGTCAATGACAAGGCACAGGTCAGCCGCAAGTACCGCAGGAAATTGCGGCAGGAAGTATATTTGTTTGACCGTTATGGAGTCAAACTATCGGGAGAGCCGAAGAATGACGAGAGAGAACGCCGGCGCCTGTTGGGGAAGATGCGGTATGTACTTTTGGTAAATCCGGAAGATGTGTGGTTTGGAAACATGTATAAAAAATGGAAAGACGGGGCAGACTCTCGGAAGAGAACAGAGGAAATGCAAAGCATTTCCGAAGAAGGAGGAGTTGCAATGAAAGCAAGAGTGAACGAAGGCTGTATTTCCTGCGGAGCCTGTGTGGCAACCTGCCCGGAGGTGTTCCGATTTGATGAGAATGATCTTGCAGTTGCTTATGCCGACGTGACAGACGAGACGGAAGCACAGGCGAAAGAAGCCAGAGACGGCTGTCCGGTGGATGTGATCGATCTGGAAGCGTAGGGGGATTTTCAGACTGGGTTTTGCCGTCCGGGAAGAGGGAAACGATGGCAGAATCCGGTTTGATTTGAGGAGGTTTTGTGATGAGTGAGCAAAAAGGACGGGAAATTGCAAGAGACAATGATTTAATCTTGAAAGAGGAACTGAACATGGTTATTGATTGGAGTTCTGTCGATAAAGAAGACTATTTGTTGGCAATGGAAAGAGGCACGATTAAAGATATTGAAATAAAATATATCTTGAAACAGGCTTTGACAGATCAAGTTGAAAATAGAGAGGTGTATATGAAAGGTATAGACCATAGTTATTTTTATGAGGGGTATGCGATATATAGGGCAGAAGATTTATAGAATATCCCTTGTATTTATGGCACAAGAGAGGATTGTTGGTTCATGAATCGACGACCTCTTTTCTTTTTTGCTGTCATATATTGAACTAATTATAAAATTACTAAGTTTAGAATTAGTAATTTATAAATTAGTAAATTGAAATTAGAGCCGGACACTTTCGTTCTTATTTGGAAAGCTAGGGAGATGGTGGCGTTCGAGGCTATGGTATAAAAAGATGTTTTCATTTCAATTCTTCAAAAATCTCCTTATATTCTTTTGAAAAAATACTATTTTTATTCCAAAGGAATGTGAAATCATGTTTTACCATAAAATCGGAAAGCGGAATCTGCCGCAGCACACCGGATCGGATCTCTTCTTCCACTGCGGCTTTATAAAGAAATGCAATGCCGCAGTCGTGGCGCAGGAGAGAAACGATCGTATGGATATTTTCCACTTCGATAATATGGGCAAAATCCCGGATCGACATATTTTTCAACGCCAGTGTTTTTGCGAGGACGGCGCGGGTACCGGAGCCGGGTTCGCGCACGAGGAGCCGTTCGCTTGTCAGATCGGAAAGTGTGCGAACCGACTTTGTAAAATGATGGTTGCCGGAAGCGACGGCAATATATTCTTCGGTACGGTATACCCGGGTTTCATACATTTCTTTCTGAAAATATCCCTCCACGATCGCGAAATCGATCGTTCCCTCATGGAGAGCGGAAAGCAGGGTCTGTGTATTTCCATAGCGGATATGAAAATCCGTATCCGGATGCAGCTTCACAAATCTTGAAAGGGCGGGAACGATGGCATATTCGCCGATCGTCATTGTGACGCCGAATGTCAGAACTTTTTTGGCGGAAAGACTTTCTTTCATCCGTTCTTCGATCGTTGTCTCATCATTTCTCATAGTCTCAAGCGCTGAACGCAGGATTTCTCCTGCCGGAGTCAGCGTCAGCTTTTTATTTTCCCTTAGAAATAAAGGTGCATGATAGCGGTTTTCCAAATATTTGATATGTTGGGAAACCGCCGGCTGGGTAAGGTTCAATGCGTCTGCCGCGTGTGTGAAGTTCATATATTTGCAGACGGCAAGAAATGTTTCGGCACGAAAATCTAACATAGTGATCACCTCCGGTTTGTTTTGGGTTAATCATAACAAATATTTATGATTATATCAATTATTATAATTTTACAAAATGATAAACCGGGATTATAGTAAGAAAGAACAAGAGAAAATGAAAAATGAGTGATAGGAAGCGTAAGCGGAAGTCAGATCAGGCAGGAGGAGAAGAATATGTATGATATCGTAATTATCGGGGCAGGTCCGGCAGGAGTCAGCGCGGCAGTTTATGCGGCGAGCAGAGGGAAAAATACACTTGTGATCGAGAAAAACAGAGTGGGCGGTTTGATCGGAAAGGTATCGACTGTGACGCATTATGCGGCGGTCATGGAAGCGGAAACCGGAGAGACATTTGCCGCACGGCTGAACCGGCAATTGGAGAATACCGGTGTGGAGATCATGTATGCGGAAGTGAAAGGGGTAGAACTACAAGGGGAGATCAAACTCATTTATACCGACTGTGGGCTGGTGCAGGGGAAGAAAGTGATCCTTGCAAACGGAACGTCGCCGCGCCGTCTCGGTATTCCGGGAGAAACGGAATTGACAGGAAAAGGAATGGCGATGAATGCGGCACGGGATAAAGATGCATATCAGGGACGCCATGTTTATGTGGTGGGCGGCGCTGACGGTGCGGTGAAAGAAGCATTGTATCTGGCAAAATACGCTTCTAAAGTGACGATCATACATTTTGAAGAAAAATTAGGCTGTATTGCGGAATTTCAGGAGAAAGTCAGCCGGATGCCGAACATAGAACTTCGGCTGAGATCGAGACTCCATGCAGTTTACGGAGTGGATCAAGTGGAATCACTGGAGATTTCGGATGAAAAGACAGGCGCGATCGAAATGATCGAGGATCCAGGATGCGGCATTTTTGTTTATGCAGGAACAGTTCCAAATACAGAACTGTATCAGGCGCTGGAATTGCAGGATGGATTTATACCGGCGGACGAACATATGGAAACGAAAATCAGGGGTGTCTATGCGGCGGGAGACATCCGAGTGAAAGAAGTACGTCAGGTGGCGACCGCGGTTGCGGACGGAACAATCGCTGCAGTCCATGCGGCACAGCAGATAAAGCAGTAGATAAAACAGTGACAAAAGCAACAGATCGATTGGTAAATCAAGCAGAAGATAAAAGGAGAATGAGGATGAAGTTCATCAAGGAAAATTGGAAAGGTATTTTATTATGTATCGGGTTGGCGGTGCCGGCTAGTTTGCTGGGCGGTCAGTTTCCGGTCATCGGAGGACCTGTGTTTGCGATCCTCGCGGGAATGATTCTGGCGCCGCTTGTGAAACGATATGAACCGTTTGGAGCCGGAATCAAATTTACGTCTAAAAAGATTTTGCAGTATGCGGTTGTACTCTTGGGATTCGGGATGAATCTGGAAGTCGTGATGCAGACTGGAAAGCAGTCTCTTCCTATTATAATTTGTACGATCACCACTTCACTTGTGATCGCCTACATTTTGCATCGGGCATTGGATATTCCGGAAAATATATCCACACTGGTCGGCGTAGGATCTTCGATCTGCGGCGGTTCGGCGATTGCGGCAACCGCTCCGGTCATCGATGCGGATGAGGAAGAAGTGGCGCAGGCAATCTCGGTGATCTTTCTGTTTAATATTCTGGCGGCATTGACGTTTCCGGCGCTGGGAGCGGCGATCGGATTTTCTACGACTTCGGGAGAGGCGTTCGGGATTTTTGCGGGAACAGCGGTGAACGATACGTCGTCCGTGACTGCCGCTGCGTCGACATGGGACAGCATTTACCATCTCGGAACGCAGACGTTGGACAAGGCGGTGACGGTAAAACTGACAAGAACGCTGGCGATCATCCCGATCACACTTGTATTGGCAGTTCGGAGGGCGAGAAAAGCGGAGTCGGAAAACGGCGGGAAAATTTCGCTGCGTCAGGTATTTCCGTTCTTCATCCTGTTTTTTATCGGAGCAAGCGTGATCACAACGGTGGCAGTGGCAGCAGGCGTTCCGGCAGAAGTATTTCTTCCGATGAAAGATCTGTCTAAGTTCTTTATCGTGATGGCAATGGGAGCGATCGGTCTTCAGACAGATGTAGTAAAACTGATCAAAAGCGGTGCGAAACCAATTTTGATGGGATTGTCCTGCTGGATCGGGATTACATTGGTGTCGTTGGGACTGCAGCATGTTATGAATATCTGGTAAATGAATTTTTGAGGGGATCATGAGATTCGATGATCGTATAGAGAGGCACACGGAGTTGACGTGTGTCTTTTTCTTTTTTGACTCTTGCGTGAGACAAGGAAAGGGGGGTATAATGCAGAAAGAGACGCAAAAACAGAGGCGAAAAGAGACAGAAAAAGAGATGCAAAAAGAGAGGAGCCGGAATGAAAAAATATAAGAGAATATTTACGATCGTGATAGATTCTTTGGGCGCAGGAGCATTGCCGGACGCGGCTGAATACGGCGACGAGGGCGCGGATACACTGGGACATATTTCCGAGAACATAGAAGAATTTCATATACCGAATCTGCAGAAGCTGGGGATCGCCAATCTTCATACGCTGAAACAGGTGGAACCGATGGAGAGACCGCTTGGTTATTACGCGAATCTGCAGGAGGCGAGTACCGGAAAAGATACGATGACCGGACATTGGGAGATGATGGGGCTTCATATCACAAAGCCGTTCAAGACATTTTCCGAGCACGGATTCCCGCCGGAACTGATCGAGGAATTGTCAAGGAGAACCGGACATGTGATTATCGGAAATAAGAGCGCAAGCGGGACAGAGATCTTAGACGAACTTGCGGAGGAGGAGATCGCAACGGGACATATGATCGTCTATACATCGGCGGATTCCGTGCTGCAGATCTGTGGAAATGAGGAGACGTTCGGACTTGACGAGTTATATCGATGCTGTGAGATCGCGCGGGAGATCACGCTGAAAGATGAATGGAAAGTCGGACGGGTGATCGCGCGTCCGTATGTGGGACGAAAAAAAGGCGAGTTCAAACGTACGAGCAACCGGCATGACTATGCGCTGAAACCGTATGGAAGAACTGCGTTGAATGCGCTGAAAGACGCGGGATACGATGTGATCTCTGTTGGAAAGATTTTTGATATTTTTGACGGGGAGGGATTGACCGAGTCCAACAAATCCAAGAGTTCCGTGCATGGAATGGAGCAGACGATCGAGATCGCAGATCGGGAGTTTACCGGGCTTTGCTTTACAAATCTGGTGGATTTTGACGCGCTGTGGGGACATCGCCGGAATGTGGCAGGTTATGCTCATGAATTGGAGAAATTCGATGAAAAGCTCGGCATTCTGCTGGAAAAACTGCGGGAAGACGATCTTCTGATCATCACAGCGGATCATGGCAACGACCCGACCCATACGGGAACCGATCACACCCGGGAGCAGGTACCGCTTCTGTTGTATTCTCCGTCGATGAAAGAATCCGGAAAACTGGAAGACGGGGACACGTTTGCGAGAGTCGGCGCGACGATCGCGGACAATTTTGAGGTGGCAATGCCGGAGGGGACGATCGGAACCTCCGTATTGGAAAATCTGCGGTAAGGACAGCGCCCGTGTACATGTCGCTTACATTATATAAATACAAATGAGGGTAAAAGGAGGAGAGGGGTATGAAGTTTCATCCAAATGCATCTATATTGTTTATTTTGGCGGGGGCGATCATCGTGTTTGTGATCGCACAGTCATTGTTTTTCTTGATCCGCGCGTATCGGCGCGGAAAAGAGCTGGGGATCGATACGGCGCAGATGCGCCGCACAATGATCTCTACGGCGATCTTTACGATCGCGCCGGCGGTTTCAATCCTGCTGGGCGTGATCACATTATCGAAGTTTCTGGGACTGCCGCTTCCGTGGCTGCGTCTGAGCGTCATCGGCGCGATCACCTATGAGCTTCCGGCGGCGACGTCCACGGCGAACGCGCTCGGGATCTCCCTTTCGGAGACGATCACCGATCCGCAGGTATATACGGCGATCGCGTGGGTTATGACACTGGGGATCTTTCCGGGACTGTTGTGGGTTCCGCTGTTTATCAAAAAGATCCAGGGCGGACTGATGAAGATCAAGAATAAGGACGGCAAGTGGGGCGACATCCTGATGACCGCAATGTTCCTTGGAATGATCTCCGCATTTTTAGGAATGGTGTTCGCCGATATCCGTTCCGGTCTGAAAGGATGGATTCCGATTTTCGTGCTGTTGTTCTCCGCACTTTTAATGGGAATCTGCGGTATTCTGATCAAGAAGTGTAACATGAAGTGGCTGGAAAATTATGCATTGCCGATCAGTATGCTTGGGGCGATGGTATTTGCGGTAGTGATCACATCGATGATCGGATAGGAGGCGAGAACGATGAAGAAAAGAAGCTATGAGGAAATGACACATATATATGGAAGAATCTGGATCTTAAGCGCGCTTGGCATGATCTTTTCTTACCCGATCATCACCTGTATCTATTATGGGGCATGGCCGGGATGGAAGCCGGTTCTTCAGGGACTTCTCGGGGTGGCGCCGATCTTCTGGACAGTCGGTCTGATCGAAGTACTGACGTTTGTACCGATGCTTGGAACGGCAAGCTCTTACCTTGCGTTTGTCACCGGCAACCTGACGAACTTAAAAGTTCCGGCAGCGCTGACCGCGATGGAAAATGCGGGAACGAAACCGGGAACGGATGAGGGCGAAGTGATCTCGACGATCGCGGTGGCGACGTCTTCGATCGTGACGACTGCGGTGATCGCCCTTGGCGTGGCGCTTCTCGTGCCGCTGACTCCGCTTTTGGAAAATCCGGCGATCAAGCCGGCGTTCGACAATATACTGCCGGCGCTGTTCGGCGGACTTGCGGTTGTCTATGTGAGCAAAAACTGGAAGATTGCGATCGCTCCGCTCGTATTTATGGTTGTATTATTTTTACTCGTACCGTCGCTGTCCGGTTCCGTCGGCGTGCTTGTTCCGGTAGGAGCGCTGATCGCGATCGGCTCTGCGCGTATACTTTATAAAAAAGGAAAATTATAAAATTCAAAAAAGTAACAGAAGGGAAGTTGGGATAGTATGACAACAGTTTTTATGATCATAGGGGCGGCAGTGCTGATCTTTCTGGCGGTACTTTTGATCCGCGCGGCGATGTTTACGCCGAAGCCGGAACGGGAACGTTCTCAGGAAACCGTCGAATTAAATGAAGAGAAGATCGTGAAAGATATGCAGGAGATGATCCGGTGTAAGACGATTTCTTACAATGATGATTCTCTGATCGACAAAAGGGAGTTTTTAAAGTTCAGAGAATTGCTTCCGGAGATGTATCCGAAAATCCATGAGACGTGTGAACGCACCTTTCATGGTGTGAACGGGATTCTGTATTGCTGGAGAGGAAAACACGAGGGAGATCCGATCGTGCTGATGTCTCATTACGATGTTGTTCCGGTGGAAGAAAGCCAGTGGGAGAAACCGGCATTTGACGGGATCGTGGAAGACGGCGTGCTTTGGGGAAGAGGAACGCTGGACACGAAAGGAACGCTGTGCGGAATCATGGAAGCGGCAGAGAAACTGATCTCGGAGGGCTTCGTACCGGAGCATGATATTTACTTTGCATTTTCCGGTCAGGAAGAAGTCAACGGCGAGAGCTGTCCGGCGATCGTGGACTGGTTTGAAGAAAAAGGGATCCATCCGGCAATGGTCGTCGACGAGGGCGGAGCCGTTGTGGACAATGTATTCCCGGGCGTGGATCGGGAATGCGCGCTGATCGGTATTGCGGAAAAAGGTCTGACCAATATTGAATTTCACGCAAAGAGCGGCGGCGGACATGCGTCGATGCCTCCGGTACATACGATCGTGGGAGAACTGGCGCAGGCTGTGACCGATGTGGAGAAGCATCCGTTCCCAAGACAGATGACAAAACCGGTGCGGGAGATGCTGGACACATTGGGGCGGCACTCGACATTCCTGTATAAGATCTTGTTTGCAAATCTCTGGTGTTTTGAGGGCTTGTTCGATAAAGTCTGCAAAAAAGCGGGCGGAGAACTGAACGCGATGCTCCGTACAACCTGTGCGGTCACAAAAATGGAGGGCGGAAAGGCATTCAACGTGATCCCGCCGAAAGCTTCCGTCGGAATGAACCTGAGGCTGATCGGAAATGATACCGTAGAATCGGCGCGGGATTATCTGGAAAAAGTGATCCACAATCCGAAGATCGAAGTATCTGTATATGAGGGAAGAAATCCGTCCATCGAATCAGACACATCCTGTCCGGAGTGGGAGACACTCTGTCAGGCGGTTGCGGACACATGGAAAGAAGCGCTTGTCTCGCCGTATCTGATGATGGCGTGCAGCGATTCGTGGCATTACTGCCGGATCACGGACCGGGTATATAAATTCTCCGCGATGAAGCTCTCCAAGGAAGAGCGCGGTATGATCCACGGAAACAACGAACGTGTTCCGGTCAGTACATTGGTGAAAACCGTAGAATTTTATGTACGTCTGATGAAAAAATGCTGATGGAAAAATATCAGTGGAAAAATAGCGGTGAAAAAATACAAATGAAAAAATAGCAATGAAACAGGTGGAAACAGTAGGACGGAGGGGAGCGTGAGAGTCTCCCCTCCGTTTGACGCTGGAAGATGAGAGGGAAATTATGGAGTGGTTAAAGAAATTATTTGCGCCGGTCGATATGACCGTGGGGCGTCCGTGGGAGGACATCCTGATTTTTACGGTTCCGATGTTGATCGGAAATATCGCACAGCAGTTATATAACACTGTGGACAGTGTGGTCGTTGGAAAATATGTGGGAGACAACGCGCTTGCGGCAGTCGGAAGCGCCGGACCGATCTTAAATCTTTTGATCGTATTATTTATCGGGATCAGTGTGGGCGCGAGCATTATGGTGTCCCAGTATTTCGGGGCGAGAAACCGGGAGGATCTGTCCCGCACGATCGGAAGCTGTATCGTGCTGACCGGATTAGCGTCCCTGTTTGTGATGGTGGTTGCGACAATGCTGTCCCGTCCGCTGCTTGTGCTGCTCGGAACTCCGGAAAGTATTTTGGACTGGTGTACGTCCTATCTGCATATTTTATTTTTAGGTGCGGCAGGAATGGCATACTACAACATTTTAAGCGGCGTTCTCCGCGGATTGGGGGATTCGATCTCCGCGCTTGTCTATCTGATCGTGGCAAGTGTGACCAATATCGTATTGGATCTGTTGTTTGTCGCACAGTTTAAGATGGGCGTTGCGGGAGTTGCGCTGGCAACCGTAATCGCACAGGCAGTTTCGGCGATCCTCTGCCTGTGGAAACTGGCGCGGATGCGGGATTTATTTGATATGAAATGGTCTTACATGCGTCTGAGTAAAATGCATACGATGAACATCATCAAACTCGGCGTACCGTCGGGGGTAACGCAGGCGATCATGTCCATGGCGATGCTGGTCGTACAGTCGCTGACCAACAGTTTTGGAGAACAGTTTATTGCGGCAAATGTGATCGTGATGCGTGTAGACGGATTTGCGATGCTTCCGAACTTTTCATTCGGAACGGCGATGACAACGTATGCGGGACAGAACATCGGCGCGCGCGCCCATGTCCGTGTCACCCAAGGCGCGAAACAGGGAACTCTGATGGGGCTTGGCGTGTCGGCGGCGATCACGGCCGGGATCTTGTTGTTCGGAAGAAGTCTGATGAGCATTTTCACGAATACGGAAGCGTTGGTGGAAATGAGTATGAATATGATGCGCATCCTTGCGGTCGGCTACATTGCGATGGCAGTGATCCAGTGCCTGTCCGGTGTGATGCGCGGCGCGGGCGACACGATGACGCCGATGTGGATCTCACTGGTCATGACGATCATCATCCGTGTACCGCTGGCGTACGGTTTGGTGTATCTGACAAGAAGCACACAGTTCCCGCAGGGCAGAAAAGAATGTATCTTTGTTTCACTTCTGATCTCATGGCTGATCGGCGCGGTGATGACGGCAGTCTGCTATAAAAGAGGAAAATGGAAAGAAAAGGCGGTATCGTGATGGCAAAACAAATAAAAAAAGAAATGCTTTATCAGACAGGAGATAAAAAGAAGCAGAAGCTGGCGGCGGAGGTGATCGAACGGCTCCGCCGGGAATACCCGGACGCCGCGTGTACGCTGGATTATGACAATGCATGGAAGCTGCTTGTCGGCGTGCGGCTTGCGGCACAGTGTACGGATGAGCGGGTCAATGTGGTCGTGGAAGAGCTCTATGCAAAATATCCGACGATGGAGGCGCTTGCAGCCGCAGAGGCGGAAGAGATCGAGGCGATCGTGCGCCCCTGCGGTCTTGGGAAAAGCAAGGCGCGGGACATCAGCGCCTGCATGCGGATGATCCGGGACGTATACGGCGGACAGGTTCCGGACGATTTTGACGAGTTGTTAAAACTTCCGGGCGTCGGAAGAAAAAGCGCCAATCTGATCGTGGGCGACGTGTTCGGCAAACCGGCGATCGTGACAGATACACATTGTATCCGTCTTGTGAACCGGATCGGGCTTGTGGATGGGATCAAAGAACCGAAAAAAGTGGAGATGGAACTTTGGAAACTGATTCCGCCTAAGGAGGGGAGCGATTTCTGCCACCGGCTTGTCTATCATGGACGGGAAGTGTGTACGGCGCGGACAACGCCGCACTGTGAACGGTGTTGCCTAAGCGATATTTGTGCATCGGCAAACACCGAAAATAACGAGAAAAGCAGGGAAAAGAATGAAAAATGATTATCTGATCCAAAAGAAACCTCTGTCTGCGCTCGTGTTGTTCTCTGTCCCGATCATCGTCGGAAATCTGTTCCAGCAGTTTTATACGATGGCAGATTCCGCGATCGTCGGGCGTTTTGTCAGTGAACAGGCATTGGCGGCGGTGGGCGCGTCCTATGCGCTGACGAATATATTTATCTGTGTGGCGATCGGCGGCGGGATCGGTGCGTCGGTGATCGTCAGCCGCTATTTTGGCGCGAAAGAATATGAAAATATGAAGTCTGCGGTCTTTACCGCACTGCTTTCCTTTCTGGCAGTCAGTATCATGTTGGGCGGGATCGGTCTTCTGCTCGGCAGACAGATCATGGTCGTTTTAAATACTCCCGCGGACGTACTGGATCTTTCGGTGCAGTATCTGAATATTTATTTTCTGGGGCTTCCTTTTTTATTTATGTATAATGTCCTTTCGGCGATGTTCAACGCCCTCGGGAAATCGCGGATCCCTCTGTATTTTCTGATTTTTTCCTCAGTGTTCAATGTGATACTGGACGTGGTATTTGTCACACAGTTCGGAATGGGCGTTGCGGGTGTTGCATGGGCGACGTTGATCGCGCAGGGAATCTCGGCCGTTCTCTCATTTTTTGTATTTTTAAAAGAACTGCGCAAAATGTGCGGTCAGGAGCAGACAAACGAACACGGTCAGGATGAAAAATCTTGCAGGAAAGCAAAATACAACGGAAAGATTTTTGATAAAGAGGAAATGTGGGCGATGATGCGCGTGGCAGTCCCGTCTATTTTCCAGCAGTCCACCGTTTCGATCGGCATGATGCTTGTACAGTCCGTAGTCAACAGCTTCGGTTCGGAAGCGTTGGCGGGATTTTCGGCGGCAATGCGGATCGAATCTATCTGCGTGGTTCCGATGGCAGGGATCGGAAATGCTGTTTCCTCTTACACGGCACAGAATCTGGGTGCGGGAAAACAGGAGCGTGTAGTGGAGGGATATCATGCGGCGAACCGGATGGTGATCGCCTGCGCGGTTCTGATCGCGGTTGTATTGGAGACGGCGCATCGTCCGATCATCACACTGTTTTTGGGCGGCGGAGGAACAGAGACCGCGCTTGCGACCGGAGTCGGTTATCTGAAATTCATGGGATGGTTCTTCTGTCTGATCGGATTTAAAATGGCGGTGGACGGATTGCTCCGCGGCGCCGGCGATATGAAAATGTTCACGATCGCCAATCTGGTCAATCTGTCTGTGCGGGTGATCGTTGCTGTGACGATGGCGCCGCGTTTCGGGATCGCGATGGTATGGATCGCCGTTCCGATCGGATGGTTCTTAAACTGGGCGATCTCGTTTATGGAATACCGAACCGGGAAATGGCGGAAAACGATGGAGCAGAAAGAATAGAATGCGGAGAGGAAAGAAATGGAAAGTAAAACAGCAGAAGAGTTACTTCAATTTATCGGGGAAAGCCCGAGTGCATTCCACGCGGTCGATACGATGAAACGGATGTTGGATGCAAGACAATACGAACAGCTTTTGGAGGGGGATACATGGGAACTTTCCCCCGGAGGAAAATATTATGTGATCCGGGGAGGCACATCGCTGATCGCATTTCGGATCCCGTCTGCGAAAATCAAGAGTCGTGTCCACGGCGGGTTTCGCGGATTTCAGATTATGGCGAGCCACAGTGATTCGCCGACATTTAAGGTGAAAGAGAATCCGGAGATGGAAGCGGAAAAAGCATATGTGAAATTGAACGTGGAGAAATACGGCGGCATGTTGATCGCGCCGTGGTTCGACCGTCCGCTTTCGGTAGCGGGACGTCTGATCGTGCGTGAAAACGGAAGAGTCGTATCAAAGCTTGTGAACGTGGACAAAGATCTGCTTCTGATCCCGAGTCTTGCTGTCCATATGGATCGGCAGGCGAACGAGGGGCACAAATATAATGTGCAGAAAGAACTGCTTCCGCTCTACGGGATGATCGGCGCAAAAGGAACATTTCTCCGGGCAGTGGCGGAGTCGGCGGGCGTTTCCGAAGAAGATATTTTAGGACACGATCTGTTTTTGTATAATCGGGTCAGAGGAACGATCTGGGGAGCGGAGGATGCGTTTCTTTCTTCCGCACGGCTGGATGATCTGCAGTGCGCATTTGCATCCTTGAAAGGATTTCTCGCCGCGGAGGCTGCGGCAGAAGAGTGCGAGAGTATTCCGGTGCACTGTGTGTTTGACAATGAGGAAGTGGGAAGCAGTACGAAACAGGGAGCGGCGTCCACATTTCTTGCGGATACGCTTGTACGGATCAATGAGTCGCTCGGCAGAACGCCGGGAGAATACCGGCAGGCGATCGCGTCGAGCTTTATGGTGTCGGCGGATAATGCCCACGCCGTGCATCCGAATTTTGCGGAGGCGGCATGTCCGACGAACCGTCCGGTGCTGAATGAGGGAATCGTGCTGAAATACAGCGCCAACCAGAAATATACGACCGATGGTGTGTCTGCGGCATTGTGGAAACAATTGTGCGAAAATGCAAATGTTCTGTATCAGACCTTTTTGAACCGGGCGGATATGATCGGCGGATCGACGCTTGGCAATCTGTCGGGAAATCAGGTTGCGGTCTGCTGTGTGGATATCGGACTACCTCAGCTTGCCATGCATTCGCCGTATGAGACCGCCGGTGTGAAAGATACGGAAGCACTTGTGCGGGCGGCGAAAGCGTTGTTTGAAAGTTCGGTGGAAGAGAGCGGGTACGGCAGTTACAGGCTGATCAAGTCAGGATGTTAAGCCTGACGGAAGATTTGTCAGAGTGAAGAGGAGGAACGAAAGATGCTTTATACAATACCGGATTATTACGAAGCGTTTTCCTGTACGGCGGATGCGTGTGAAGATACTTGCTGCGCAGGCTGGCAGATCGTTGTCGATGAGGAAGCACTGGAACGGTATCGGGCGGAGAAAGGACCTTATCGGAAAAAATTAAGAGAGGCGATCTGCTGGCGCGACGGAACGTTCCGGCAGGATCCGCTTCGCAGATGCAAGTTTCTGAAAGAAGATAATTTGTGCGAAATGTATCAGCAGCTCGGAGCGGACAGCCTTTGTAAGACTTGCAGGACGTATCCGCGTCATACGGAAGAGTTTGAGGGCGTCCGGGAAATCTCTCTTTCGTTGTCCTGTCCGGAAGTGACAAGAATGTTGGTCGGCAGACAGGAACCGGTGGAATTTCTGAATTACGAAAAAGAGGGAGAGGAAGAATTTGACGGATTCGATCCGTTTTTATACTCCTATCTTGTGGATACGCGTGATCTGATGTTGATAACTTTAAAAAATCGGCGGCTTCCTGTGGAAAACCGGATGATGCTGATGCTCGGAATGGCGCATGATCTGGAGGAACGTGTGAAAAAAGGCGCGTTGTTCTCCTGCGGCGATGTGTTGGATACTTACCGGAAAGAAACATATTTCTCCGCGGCGGCAAGAAAAGCGGAGCGATATAAAATGGACTGGAAACGGCGGTACACATTTTCACGCCGGACATTTGCGATGATCCGTAAACTGGAACTTCTGCAGCCGGAGTGGAAACAGATGCGTACGGAAACGAGCCGGATCTTATTTTCGGGCGGCTGGAGAGGGTATCGGAATCTCCATAAGGAATTTGCCCGGGCGGAAGTGACGGGATTCGACCGGGAAATCCTGACGGAGCAGCTGCTTGTCTATTTCATTTTTACTTATTTCTGCGGCGCGGTCTACGATGAGAAGATTTTCGTAAACGCGCAGGTGGCGGCGGGAAGCGTTGCGCTGATCTGGGATTTTCTGGCGGCGCGCTGGCTGAAAAACGGGAAGACATTGGATCAGGATGATGTGATCGAAGTGATCTACCGCTATTCCCGTGAGCTGGAACATTCCGATAAGAATCTGAAAAAGATATGGAAACTGTTGGAGAAGCAGGAGAAATTGTACCGGTGACTTATGAGAATTTATAATTTAAAGTAATAAGAAAAATCAAGAGGAACCATTTTTTTTGTCGGCGGTTCGTGGTAAACTATCATCGATGGGCAAGGGGACGGGAAGTCATCTTGTCTTTTGACGGTAAGACAGAAGAAAGGGAGAATAAAACATGGGTGGATTTTTTGGGGTAGCATCAAAGAAAAACTGCACATTGGAATTGTTTTACGGAGTAGATTATCATTCTCATCTCGGAACAAGACGAGGCGGAATGGCGATGTACGGAGAACAGGGATTTCAGAGAGCGATCCATAATATCGAGAACTCTCCGTTCCGTACAAAATTTGAGAAAGATGTGGAGGAACTGGAGGGAAATCTCGGGATCGGATGTATTTCGGATTATGAGCCGCAGCCGCTGCTCGTCCAGTCTCATCTCGGAAGCTTTGCGATCGCAACGGTTGGAAAGATCAACAATCAGGATGAACTTCTGAAAAAAGTATATCAGGAGGGGCGGTCTCATTTCCAGGAAATGAGCGGCGGCATGATCAACGCGACAGAGCTGATCGCGGCGCTGATCTGCAAGGCGGACAGCATTGTGGAGGGAATCCGTTATGTGCAGGGACTTGTGGACGGCTCGATGACGATCCTTTTGATGACCAAAGACGGGCTTTATGCCGCGCGGGACAAATACGGAAGAACTCCGCTCGTTGTCGGAAAGCGGGAAGACGGCTACTGTGTTTCGTTTGAAAATTTTGCGTATATCAATCTGGGATTTTCCGATTATAAAGAACTGGGACCGGCGGAAATCGTCCATATCACGCCGGAGAGCGTGGAGACGGTAAGTCCGGCAGGCGAGGAGATGCGGATCTGCTCATTCCTCTGGGTATATTACGGATATCCGACGTCTTCTTATGAGGGCGTAAATGTAGAAGAAATGCGTTACAAATGCGGAAGTATGCTGGCGAAGCGCGACGGAGACAGCGTGCAGCCGGATATTGTGGCAGGTGTACCGGATTCCGGGATTGCGCATGCGATCGGATACGCCAATGAGTCGGGGATCCCGTATGCGAGACCGTTTATCAAATATACGCCGACCTGGCCGCGTTCGTTTATGCCGACAAACCAGAGCCAGCGGGAGCTGATCGCGCGGATGAAACTGATCCCGGTGCAGGCATTGATCGAGAATAAGAAGCTGCTTCTGATCGACGATTCCATCGTGCGCGGAACACAGCTTCGAGAGACGACGGAATTTCTGTATCAGAGCGGAGCAAAAGAAGTGCATGTCCGCCCGGCATGTCCGCCGCTTCTGTATGGATGTAAATATTTGAATTTCTCCCGCTCCAAATCCGAGCTGGATCTGATCACACGACGGATCATTGAGGAGCGTGAGGAAGAAGTGACGCCGGAGATCCTGGCGGAGTATGCGGATCCGACGACAGAGCGCTATGACGAGATGGTGGAGGAGATCAGAAAGAGACAGAACTTTACGAGTCTTCGGTATCACCGTCTGGACGATCTGGTGGAGGCAATCGGACTTCCGGCATGTAAACTGTGTACGTATTGCTTTGACGGCAAAGAGTGTCATGGTCACTGCGGCGGAGATAAATAATAGAAAATAGAACGAGATGTGACAGTGTGGATGTGTATTTGAAAAAGTATCCACACTGTCTTTTTGTACCGGCGACGAGCCAAAGTCCGGGCTTGCCCGAGACCTTGGCGACTGCCTACAATCCCGGAATGTGCCTTTTGGCACTTCCGGTGATTATGTGTTGTTTTGTGCGTGGTAAATGAAATGATAATTTATCGAATGAATTTGATTTGCCGGTTGAAAAAAAGGAATAAAGTGGTAGAATATACATTAGAATGGAGTTTTATACCGGAAGATGTGATTTTTTACGAAAACGATTGCATATTTAGTATGACTTGAAGACACATCAATAATACCTGATTCGGAAACTCGGATGAAGAGAGAGGAGAAGACAAATGAAAAGAAAACGAAAGCAATTGCAAAAAAGAATGCTCGCTATGGCGCTGTGTGCGGCAATGCTGTTTTCCGGCTTAGGAACAACGGGGATAACCGCGTTTGCAACAGGGGCGGAAGCAACAGAGATTGATGTAAATGCAGCAGAGGGACTTTGTGAACATCATCCCGAGCACACACCGGACTGCGGATATGTAGAAGCCGTAGAGGGACAGCCGTGCAATCATGTGCATGATGATCAGTGTGGTTACACAGGAGATACTCGGGGGGGGGGTTATTTGTAACCATATTCATGATGAGAATTGCGGGTATGTGGAAGCTGTGCAGGGAAGTCCGTGTAATTATCAATGTGAAATTTGTGGAAAAGAAGAGGATGTAGAGGAAACAGAAGAGACGAAAGAAATCACGATTCTTTCTTTTGAGACGTTGCCCGAGGAAGTTAAAAAGCAGAAAGCAGACGTTGGAACTGCCCAGCAGGATTTGAATCTCCCTGAAACGCTGAAAGCTGTGACATCTGAAAAAGAGGAGGCGGAAGATATTCCGGTGACATGGAGTGCATCTCCGGAATATGACGGTGAGAAAGACGGAACTTATCGCTTTACCCCACAGCCGATAGAAGGATATGTTTTGAGTACGGATATTGTTCTGCCGGAGATTGTAGTTCAGGTTGGAACAGAAAATACAGCGAAGAGCAGCGGACAAGTTACGCTGACATATTCAAAAGACAAGCCGTTTACGCTGGATCCGTCAAAAGAAGTTCAATTTCTTATGACATATACACCAGAGAATAACGGAAAAGATAAGGTGATCGAATTACAGCTTCCGAGATACTTTGATTTATTGGAAGTACCGCTGAATACAGAACTTATTACAATAGAAGAAACAGACGCGGTGTTGGGTGCGGATGAATTCTGGTCAGAGGAAACAGAGGTGGACAGCCTTAGGATTACGGTTTCCGGAACGGCTAATACACCGGTAGAATTGCCTTTGTATATGGAAGTTCGGCAAAACAACAGCAGCGTTCGGAAAATCAGCAGACAGCTGAAAAATCTGGGCGCAAAAGCGCCGGAACTTCCGTTTGAACTCAAAGCGATCTTGGATGAGGGAGACGGGGAAAAACAAGAAACAAAGCAGATCGAGACACCGGGATTTGAGGAAGAATTGGTGTTCACGACATTAGAACAGCCGATTGAAAAATTGTTTTATAAAGGCGATAATGAAGTTTTCGTAGGAGAATACGATCACCCATTATATGATGATTATATTATGCGGCTGACGCTTGAAAATAATGACGCGTATCATTATCCAATCCAAATCGATAAAATTGCCGTTCCGTGCAGTGATGACATTGAAAGCATGGGGTTATATGATGAAGAGGTGAGCACCGAGGGGAACGTAAGCGAGATCAACGGGAAACCGTACGCAGTATTTGAATTCACGGGAAATGAATATGACGACGGTGAATTTTGGAATTATACAGATAAGATCGAAAAATTTTCTGTAATACCGAAAGTTTATAAATTCAAGGAAAGCGCGGTAAAACCGTCTCGAGAAGCGTCTATTTTCGGAACGGGAGAAGTCGAGGTAACATATACGTATTTGGGTGAACAAAAGACGATCAAGCTGGATACGTCAAAATTGAAATTAGAAGACGAATATTATCCGTTTTCAAAAGAAGTGCTTCCAGTACAGATAGATCCGGAGGGAGAGCAGGATGCGGTATTGAATCGCGAGAATACGGTGTCGTTCTTTTACGCCTATAAGCCGGAGTATATAAAATCAGATGCAAAACATATAGGGGAAAATAAAATTGCGCCGACATATCAGGGGGAATATCGAATCGAGATTCCATATGAATTTCGGCCGACCGTATTGGATATCGGATATGAAAACGACGGTGCACGAGTTGAGATCCTCAATATGAAGACAAATGAAAAACGTACGGAAGAGATCGAAAGCGTCAAGGAAAGATGGAATCTGCCGAAAGTAGGAGCAGATGAAAGAATACAAGCGATTGTATTCAGTCAGACGTTTGCGTCGGGTGAGTATAACGGACATTATGATTCAAAAGGACAGTATTTCCATCTGATCGGAAGCTTTACAAAAACGAAAGAAAATGGCGATGAATGGAAGCTTGGGGATGTGGTAAACTTTCAGGGTTCCGCACGATCAATACAGCCACGATTGGGGCAGACGCTTGACGTGTCCGCATCTTATCCGGTGAAAATGAAAGTCGCAGCCGATAAATTGATTTTTAAAGCGCGCGAATACGCGACGGATCAGAAAAAAAAAACAGAAGTTTTATTGAATGATGATGGAAAATTATTCAGTGGAACCGGCATAGCGATTTATACAGATACCAAAATAGAAGGAGAGACGAAGGATTATACGAATGTACGGATCGATCTCGGATATACCGGAGATCAGGGGCAGGCGCTCTTTCGGAAAATGAACGGAATATCTCTGGGACAGGCTATATGGAATGAAAATCACAAAAATAGTCTGGGAGTAAATGTGAAAGTACACTATCAGACAAATTTTGGCAAAGAAGTTGAGTTATCCCCAAAAGACATGGTGGAAAATCGTTTTGTTTTCCAATTAGAAGAAGGCGAATTTGTTACGAATGTGTGGATCACGATGGATCGGATCAACGGGGCGGCATTGGATCGCGGCGCGAAGTATGATGATGAGGGGAGTTCTTTTGACCTGGAATATTTAAATGAGAATTTTGTAATAACCCCATTATTTTCAAAAGCGCGAACATACTATGATGAAAATGGAAACGAGCAGCCGGTTCCGGATTCATCATCAAAAAATCCATGGATTCCGGGGCAGATCACCTATCAATTTACTTGCGACGAAGGCGGAAGACAACAGGAAAAAGGTCCGGACGAGGTAGAAAGTCAAACATATCGCCCGCAGTTGTATTTAGCAGAGCGGTGTACATATCAGGAACATAGTGCTGCAGATTTAAAAATAGCAAGTCGAAAAGTTTATTATGGAATGGCGCTGACGTTAGAAGATACGGCAGCAGTGACATTGCCAATCGATGTACATAATAAGGTAAAGGTAAATTCGGTGTATGACTGGCAGAAGTATGAGTTATATCTGGAATTGGCGCCCGGATATGAGGTGCTTCCGGGAGAAAATATAAAAATCCTCAGTAATAAAAAGCTGGAGAACGGAAATACTCTTTGCAGAATAGAAATCGAGAATTACATAAAGATGGAAGCTCAGAACACAGAGGCGCTGAGGTATAATACCACTGAAATTCAGGTGTTTGCCCGACCGGATGCAACATGGGGCAAGAACATACAGCCGGTAGTCGGAATGGCTCATAATTATGCGCCGTATTTCGAGTCCGTTTATGGGAAAACACAGGAGGAGATGGCACAGAAACCGCCGTATCGTGTAATAGAATCTTTTAAGAAGATAAATGAAATTCCGGAATATTGGGGACTGACAGCGGAAGAAAAAACTTATACTGAGTACAGTGAGATTTCTGAAAAGGTTGGTACAGATACAAGCGCAGCCGGTGTGATCGATGATTACCCGTTTGTGGAAGAAAAATTGACAGAAACAGGAAAATTTACGAATGCGCAAAAAGACAGCCTTGCATTAAGAAGCTATATTCATATTGACGATCTTGGAGCGTACAAGAATTTGACGGTGGAATATACTCTTCCGACTGTCGGAAGCAAGACGACAAATGAAAAAGGGGAAGAACTGGCAGAAAAGAATGAAATCACGCTTTTACTGCAGGATAACATTTCAGTGAAAAAGCAGGACGAGACACTGGAAGGATGTAAGATTGTTTATCTGGATCAGCAGGGAAAAGAATATGATCAGGTGACGGCAGAGAACAAAGCGACAATCAGAAAGATCCGTGTGACTTTTCCGGAGGGAGTGAAAGGTGTGCCGGAAGTCAGGATGGATTTGTCCGCGACAGAATTGGACGCAGATAATCTGAATGCAATGAAGTCGTTTATCGGAGTTAAGGCATATGGTTCTGATGATACGAAACCAACTTATATTAAACCGGTTCCTTTCCAAAGAGTTTTCATGAAAGTCTCTGCAATGCGTTATGTAGTGAATTCTTCTTATGAGTTTGTACCGGAAGACAAGATGGCGGCATATGACTTAAAATTGTTGGATAAAAATAAAGAAGAAATTATGATTTCGGATGGAGTCGGCGGTACAAAGCCTGTCGAATTTGAGTTCAAAGATGATTTGGGAGTAAAATACGGTACGGCAGATGTGCCGGATAATATGGTTTATCTTGCATTGAAAGATCCATCGACAGCAGAACAGCAATATGTACCAATGCCTTCGGAAGCCCGGAGTGAAGACGAGATAGATTATTGTGTTACATCAGATAAGAAAGTTCTGATCAACGGGGAAGAATACTATTATATAAAAGTTTCGGAAGACTATATAATGGAAGAGGGAGAAGGACCGGATCCGATACCATTAGATCTCTACGCAACTCCGGAGGTGGAAGCGGAAAATCTGTTTATAAATGTAAATGAAGAGCAGGCATTGCCATGTAAAGTGACAAATGAAGAAGTATATGGTTCTGATTATGAGCTTGTTTATGAATTGTTAGATGATCAGGGAAATGTCATCGGGGAAAGTGATATTGCTTCCGTGGACGGAAATGGAAAGGTAACAGGAAAAAAAGAGGGAATTGTCAGATATCGTGTTACGGCAAGAAATGAAGTTTACAGAGATATCTACATTTCCGCCAGTGCGGAGGCAAAGATCATAGTCGGAAATCCGTCGGTAACAGGTGATTTGACAGTTTCAAAAACCGTAGCGGGAAGTCTGGGCGAGAAAGACCGGAAGTTCCATTTTACGGTGAACTTGAATGATCCATCTGTTCGTGGAAAGTATGGAGATATGATCTTCACCGATGGAGAAGCGGACTTTACATTGAAGCACGGAGAAAGTAAGACTGCCATGGGACTTCCGGGCGGCGTGACCTACGAGGTGACAGAACAGGAAGCAAATCAGGATGGTTATACAACGGAAATGACCGGTCAGAGCGGAACGATCGGGCTGGACGGAGCGCAGGCATCCTTTACGAATACAAAAGAGGAGGGCGGCAATCCGGATCCGAAAGTCGGAGACCTGACTGTATCGAAGATCGTGGCGGGAGAACAAGGAGAGACAGATCGAGCTTTTCACTTTACAATTACTTTGAGTGATCCAGCCATTACCGGAACTTACGGTGATGTGGATTTCACAGATGGAACAGCAGTGTTTACGTTGCGACACGGAGAGAGCAAGACGGTCGCGGGACTTCCGGTTGATGTGACTTATGAGGTTGCGGAGACAGAGGCAGATCAGAATGGTTATACGACTGCGGCAGTCGGAGCATCCGGAACAATTACAGAAGCAGGTGTGGCAGCATCATTTACCAACACAAAGATTGGAGAGACTCCGGATCCGGAGCCGACAGAGACGGGAAATCTGACCGTATCGAATGCTGTCTCAGGAAATCAGGCAGATCCGAATCATGTATTTAGTTTTAAAGTAATGTTGAATGATACGTCGCTTGACGGAGTATATGGCGATATGACATTCAAAGCAGGAGAAGCAAACTTTACATTGAAGCATGGAGAGAGTGCGACGGCAACGAAGCTTCCGGCTGGCGTAGAATATCGGGTGGAAGAAAGCGGAAATGAAGGGTATACGGTAACGAAATCCGGGGAAACCGGAGTGATCAAGTCCGGTGAAACTGCAATCGCTCAGTTTGTGAACGATAAGAGCGGAAGCGATAAGCCGATCGATCCGGAGCAGCCGGATAAACCAACAGATCCGGATCAGCCGATCGACCCGGAACAGCCGGATAAACCGACAGATCCGGAAGAACCGGGCAAACCGGAAGATCCGAACCAGCCGACTGATCCGGAAGAGCCGGGCAAACCGGAGGAACCGAACCAGCCGACAGATCCGGAAGAACCGGGCAAACCGGAGGAACCGAACCAGCCGACAGATCCGGAAGAACCGGGAATACCGGGAGAGACAGAACAGACATCTGCACCGGAGGACAATGTGGCGAAGACCGGGGATGCGTCAAATCCGCTTCTCTGGCTGGTGCTCATTGGAATATCCTGCGCAGCGATTATTTCTGTTGTGGTGATTACAAGGAAACACCGGAAAAATTTAAAATAAGATAAACAAGCTGTGATGGCGGTGAGAATCGAGATGATGGAGGTTCTTGCCGCCATTTTTCTTATGAATGGCTGACCGGTTCTATGACTGGATCAAAAAAATTAAAAAAATTAAAAAAAGTACTTGCATTTTAAAAATAGCTATGGTATTATAACACTCGTGTTAAGGATAAGACATCAGAAACACGACAAACGCGGGTGTAGTTCAATGGTAGAACACCAGCCTTCCAAGCTGGATACGTGGGTTCGATTCCCATCACCCGCTTTTTTCATGCCCAATTTTAAACGATGGGCAGAAAGGTTAGAAGAGAGGATCAGAGACTGACTTATTCGAGAGCAGATTCGGAAGATTTTGCTGAATGTTCTCGAACGGGACAGTCTCTTTTTCATTTGTGGGACGATAGAAAAACAGCAAATTTAATTGTCAGAAAACAGAGGGATTATTTTATAAAAGTTATGCTTCCATTTTGAGAGGAAATGAGTTATCATAAGGGGGTAACACAAGATATAGTACAGAGATTTTTATAGAGAACAATATATATTGATGAATGAGGAGGCATAAAGAAGTGGCGGTTAAGACGAGGATTATCAAAAGAAATGGTAAAGAAGTGGATTTTGATGTAGAAAAGATCACGAATGCGATCAGCAAAGCCAATGACGAGATGGATCGGATCCATCAGTTGAGCGAGTATCAGATCGAGGCGATCGCAGATACGATCGCGCAGGAAGTTGAGAAGTCAACACATGCAGTGCATGTGGAAGACATACAAGATATGGTAGAGACAGGGATCATGGAGATGCGCGGATACGAAGTGGCACAGAAGTATGTCCGCTATCGTTATAAGAGAGAGCTCAAGAGAAAGTCGAACACGACAGACAACGGAATCCTTGCATTATTGGAGCATATCAATGAGGAAGTAAAGCAGGAGAATTCCAACAAGAACCCGATCATCAACTCGACACAGAGAGATTATATGGCGGGAGAAGTCAGCAAAGACCTTTCTAAGCGGGTATTGCTTCCCGAGGAGATCGTGCAGGCGCATGAGGCGGGGATCATCCACTTCCACGACACCGATTATTTTGCGCAGAAAGAGCACAACTGTGACCTGATCAATCTGGAAGATATGCTGCAGAACGGTACGGTGATCAGTGAGACGATGATCGAAAAGCCGCACAGCTTTTTTACCGCATGTAACGTAACGACACAGATCGTGGCACAGGTAGCCAGCAACCAGTACGGCGGACAGTCTTTTACACTTGCCCATCTGGCGCCGTTTGTGGATATCAGCAGAAAGAAGATCCGCAAAAATGTCATCGAAGAGCGGAAAGAATGCGGAGAAAGCCTGGATGAAGCGATCATCTCCAAGGTGACAGAGCGCCGACTGAAAGATGAGATCAAGAGCGGTATCCAGACGATCCAGTATCAGCTGATCACATTGATGACTTGTAACGGACAGGCTCCGTTTGTTACGATGTTCATGTATCTGGATGAAGTTCCGGAGGGACAGACAAGAGACGACCTTGCGCTGATCATCGAAGAAGTTCTGATCCAGAGAATGCAGGGCGTGAAGAATGAGAAAGGCGTATGGATCACACCGGCATTTCCGAAGCTGATCTATGTGCTGGATGAAGATAATATTACAGAAGATTCCAAATATTGGTATCTGACGGAATTGGCGGCAAAATGTACCGCAAAACGTTTGGTTCCGGATTATATTTCCGCAAAGATCATGCGTCAGCTGAAAAAAGGCTGTGTATATACCTGTATGGGATGCCGTTCTTTCCTTACTGTGGAAGAGTCACAGAAGAATCCGGACGGAAGTTACAAGTTCTACGGTCGTTTTAATCAGGGCGTTGTGACGATCAACCTTGTAGACGTGGCTTGTTCTTCCGAGGGAGATATGGAGAAGTTCTGGGAGATCCTGGATGAGCGTCTGGAACTTTGCCATCGTGCGCTGAGATGCAGACATGAGCGTCTGCTCGGAACCGTTTCGGATGTGGCGCCGATCCTTTGGCAGAACGGAGCGCTTGCCCGCCTGAAAAAAGGTGAGACGATCGATAAGCTTCTTTACGGCGGATATTCGACGATCTCCCTCGGATATGCAGGACTGAACGAGATGTGTGTGCGGATGTACGGAGAATCCCATACCCATCCGGAAGCAAAAGAATTTGCGCTGAAAGTTATGCAGCGTCTGAACGACAAGTGTAATGAATGGAAAGCGGCGGAGAATATCAGCTATTCCGTATACGGAACACCGATGGAATCCACAACTTACAAGTTCTCCAAATGCTTACAGAAGCGTTTTGGTATCATCAAAGGTGTTACCGATAAGAACTACATCACCAACAGCTATCATGTACATGTGTCGGAAGAAATCGATGCGTTCAGCAAGCTGAAATTTGAGTCGGAATTCCAGAAATTATCTCCGGGAGGCGCGATCAGTTATGTGGAAGTGCCGAACATGCAGAATAATATTCCGGCGGTACTGACTGTTATGAAGTTTATTTATGACAATATTATGTACGCAGAACTGAATACAAAGAGCGATTACTGTGAATGCTGCGGATACGATGGGGAGATCAAGATCGTAGAGGAAGAGTCCGGCAAACTCGTATGGGAATGCCCGAACTGTGGAAACCGTGACCAGAGCAAGATGTCCGTGGCGAGAAGAACGTGCGGATACATCGGAACACAGTTCTGGAATCAGGGACGTACACAGGAGATCAAGGACAGAGTTCTTCATTTGTAAAATATAGTGTCGGTATATGAGGGGGAAAACGGTCGTATTTCCCCTTGTACACTGACACTGGAATCAAATAAAGCACGCGGGAGCAGGGAACATCCCTTATTTCCGGAAATACGGGCAGAATGATGGCGGACATCAGACTGCCCGTGTGCTGTATCATAAGGAGGTTGTGTCATGAATTATGCCAATATAAAAAACTGCGATATTGCCAATGGTCCCGGCGTCCGGGTGAGCCTGTTCGTCTCCGGCTGCCGGCATCACTGCAAAGGATGTTTCAATGCGGAGACGTGGGATTTCAAATTCGGTCAGCCGTATACAGATGCGACGGAAGCGGAAATTTTAGAGCTTCTGAAACCGGATTATATCCAGGGATTTACGTTGCTTGGCGGAGAGCCGTTTGAGCCGGAGAATCAGGTGGAACTGGTACATTTGCTGAAAAAGATCCGTGAGACGTATCCTAAGAAAAGCATCTGGTGCTATACAGGATATTTGTATGACGTGGATCTGATTCCGGACGGAAAAGTTTTCACCGATGCGACGGAGGAAATGCTTTCCTATATTGATATACTGGTGGACGGAGAATTTGTGCAGGCGGAGAAAGATCTGTCGCTCCAGTTTCGCGGAAGCAGAAATCAGAGGATCTTAAAAATCGGAGATCATGCGGATTTTGAACCGCAATAAGCAGAGAAGACACAGTGGAAAAAATAGAGAAAGAAACAGGAAGAAAGAAACAGGTGCTTTTTTCATCCGGACTTGTTATAATAGAAATACTTGAGACGTAAAGCGTGAGCAGAAAGGAGAACGAGAATGGATAAAAAAGCAATGTATAAGTTGACGTATGGTCTGTTTGTACTGACTGCACGGGATGGGGAGAAAGACAACGGCTGCATCATCAACACGGCGATGCAGGTGACGACAACCCCGAACCGCATGATCGTAGTCGTGAACAAGCAGAACTATACACATGATATGATCCAGAGGACGAAGAAGTTCAATGTATCTTGTCTGAGTGAGGAAGCGACATTTGACGTATTCCGGCATTTTGGCTTTCAGAGTGGGAAAGACACAGACAAGATGCCGGACGGATCCTATCCGCGTGCGGAAAACGGGATTATGTACCTGAAAGAGAAAGCGTGTGCGTATATTTCCGGAAATGTCGTTGCAGAGACGGATCTCGGAACACATACGATGTTTTTGGCAGACGTCACAGATGCGGAAGTATTAAGCGATGCGGCTCCGGTTTCTTACAGTTTTTATCAGAAGCATATCAAACCGGCTCCGAAACCGGCAGAAAAGACAGGATGGATCTGCAAGATCTGCGGATATGTTTACGAGGGAGAAGAGCTTCCGGAAGATTATATCTGTCCGATCTGCAAGCATCCGGCATCGGATTTTGAACGATTGAGTTAGAAAAGGAATGGAACGCTGTTTTCAAGGCGGCGATTTAAAAGTGAAATTTTTAAGCCGAAGCTTTACAAGGGAAGAAATAGACGAAGGACGAAAGGGTAACTGACATGAATTTTTTGGAAGAGAGAATTAAAAAAGACGGAATCGTAAAAGAGGGAAATGTATTAAAAGTAGACAGTTTTCTGAACCATCAGATGGATATCGAATTGTTTGATCAGATGGGTGCGGAATATAAAAAGCGTTTTGCCGACAAGCCGATCAATAAGATCCTGACGATCGAGGCTTCCGGGATCGGTATCGCCTGTATCGCAGCGCAGCATTTCCATGTTCCGGTTGTATTTGCAAAGAAGTCACAGAGCATTAACTTAGATGGTGAGATGTATGTGGCAGAAGTGGAGTCTTTCACACATAAGTGCAAAAACCATGTGATCGTTTCGCAGAAATTCCTCGGACCGGAAGATCATGTGCTGATCATCGATGATTTCCTGGCCAACGGGTGCGCGCTCCAGGGTCTGATCCAGATCGTACAGTCTGCGGGGGCGACCGTAGAGGGAATCGGTATTGCGGTGGAAAAAGGATTCCAGTCCGGCGGACGGATCATCCGCAACTTGGGATTCCAACTGGAATCACTGGCGATCGTGGAGAGTATGGATGCATCGACCGGAGAGGTTGTATTCCGTGAACAATAAAAGAGTCGGTGTACACGGAGGGATTCCCTTGTACACCGATGTTATCAAAGGACTTGTATTTGACATGGACGGACTGCTGTTCGACTCGGAGCGGGTTGTGCAGCAGTCTTGGAATTATGCAGGAAATCTGCTGGGATTTGGGAATCTGGGCGAACATATTTACCACACGATCGGAATGAACCGTGGGGGAAGAGAAATTTATTTCAGGGAACATGTCGACGCGGATTTTCCGATGGAACGTTTTAATGAGGTGACAAGAGCACGCTATTATGAAATATTGGAACAGACGGGAATTCCGATGAAGCCCGGCGCAAAAGAACTGCTTCGGGCGGCTAAGGAAAAGGGGCTTCGGATCGCATTGGCGACCTCTTCCGGTCGGGATCACGCGGAAGCCATGCTGGCGCGTTACGATCTTGCGCAGTTTTTTGACGGATGTGTGTGTGGCGATATGGTGACGAGGAGTAAGCCGGATCCGGAGATTTACGAAAAAGCATGCCGGTTGATCGACGTTCCGTCTCAATATGCGGTCGCGCTGGAAGATGCGCCGTCAGGCGTGCGCTCGGCAGCGGCGGCAGGGATGCGTGTGATCGTCGTGCCCGATCTGGTGGAGCCGTCGGAAGAGATTCTGGCGCTTGCATGGAAGCGGTGCGACAGTCTGACGGATGTGATCGGGATGATATAAGAAAAAGGAGAATGCAGACTGTTTTACAGTCGGAAATGCATTCTCCTTTTTCGAGAACTGGAGTATACGGGATTCGAACCCGTGGCCTCAACAATGCGAATGTTGCGCGCTCCCAACTGCGCTAATACCCCAAAGACATATAAAGATTATAGCACTAAAAAGACAAGAAGGGAAGTATAGAATATGAAAAAACGCAAAAGACGTAAAAAAAATAAAAAAGGGCTTGTGGCAGCCGTCGCAGTCATATTGATTTCCGGCGGCGGTTTTTACGGCGTTATGGATTATCTGGATTCGCAGGGGATTCCGGCAAAAGAAGCGGTCGGGAAGATCACAGATCTGTTTCAGAAGAAAAAGGATGTGGCTTCATCGACTGTCGCGGAGGGGGAGATGTACGTCACCTTTCTGGATGTGGGACAGGGAGACTGCACGATCATCCAGACGAAAGACGGAAATATGATGATCGATGCGGGAAACAACTCCTGGGGAGAGACTGTTGTGGCTGCGCTTGATGAGCGTGGGATCGAAGAACTGGACTATCTGATCCTGACCCATCCGGATGCGGATCATATCGGGGGAGCCGATAATGTACTCCGGGAAATTACGGTAGAAAAGGTATTGATGCCGGATGTGGAAAATGACACTGTGACTTATACGGAAGTGGAAGCTCTGATCTCAGAAAAGCAGATCCCGGTCGATCATCCTTATGCGGGTGCTGAATATGCGCTGGGGGATGCGGCGTTTACGGTGCTTTGTCCTCAGGCGGACGGAGTCAGTGAAAATGATCTGAATTCTTCTTCGGTCGGGATCAAGCTTGTGCATGGTGAAAATTCTTTCGTGATGTGCGGGGATGCGGAAGCAGAGGCGGAACAGGAGATGACCGCGCAGTTTGGAACTGCGCTGGAATGCGACGTGCTCAAATGCGGACATCACGGCAGCAGTACGGCAACCACACCGGAATTTCTGGCGGCGACCGATCCGACATGGGCGCTCATCAGCTGCGGAAAAGATAATTCCTACGGACATCCGCATGCGGAAGTAATGGCTGCGCTGGAAGATGCGGACGTGCAGGTATACCGCACCGACCAGCAGGGAACGATCACCTGTGTAAGCGACGGAAAAGAATTACATTGGAGGACAGAACATGAATGAGCGATACAAGATTTTCGTTTCCGGAGGCGGTGAGACTTTTGGATTCGCTGCAGATCAAGATGGATTGACGACGCATTCACAATTTCTTTAAACTTCTTAAGATTTTCTTTTGATTCTTCTAACGGTCTCCTTTAGAACTGTCCGATATGATAAAGACAGTTCTAAAGGAGGTCGTTTTTTATGAGTATTCAGGTATTGACCAATTATTTTATAGAATATGGAGCATTTTTTATCTTCCTGATCGTACTGCTGGAATATTTGAATTTACCGGGATTTCCGGCTGGCGTGATCATGCCGCTGGCGGGGATCTGGGCGGCAAAAGGGGAGATCGGATTTCCGATGGTGATGCTTTTGTCCGTTGCAGCAGGGCTTGTCGGAAGCTGGGCGTTGTATCTGCTGGGGCGGCTTGGAGGAACGAAAGTGATGGGATTTTATTTCCGGAAGTTTCCGAAGCAGCAGCCGGTCATTGAGGACAAGATGCAGATGCTCCGGGAAAAGGGCTGTATCGGTGTGTTCGTGAGCAAACTGCTCCCGATGGTGCGGACGATCATCTCGATCCCGGCAGGAATGGTGCGCATGGACTTTCTCAAATATACGGTCAGTTCTGTATGCGGAATTTTTATCTGGAATCTTGTGTTTGTCGGAGCCGGATATTTCTTCGGCGAGACGGCGATCCGGATTCTGGGATAGCGGGGAGGAATGAGAATGAAGATCGCAATGCTTACGAATAATTACAAACCATTTTTAGGAGGAGTTCCGATCTCAGCGGAACGGCAGGCGAAAGAGCTGGTGAAACTGGGACATGAAGTAACGGTGTTTGCGCCGGAATATGACGGAGAACTTCCGGAGGGAGAGGATCATTTTGACGAAAACGGGATCCGGATCTTTCGCTATCGGACATCGGCGAGATGTATGGAGAACGGGATGGTCTATCCGAGACTGATCCTAAAAGAGATCACAAAAGTGTTTGAAGAGGAGTCGTTTGATCTGATCCATACGCATCATCCGATGTTTGTCGGGATGACGGCATTATATCTGGGGCGGAAATATCAGCTTCCGGTGATCTATACCTATCATACGAGATATGAAGATTATCTGCATTATATCGGATTTTTGAAGCCGGAGGGGAATGGCAGGATCTTGAAGCAGCAGCTTTTGAAACTGGGGCAGAATGTAGTAGTTCCGGAATTTATGAGATGGTTTACGAACCAATGCGATCTGGTGCTGGCGCCGACGGCGGGGATGCAGAAACGGATCCGTGAAAACGGAACGAGAACGCCGATGGCAGTTTTCCCGACAGGACTGGAAGAGACATTTTATCAGGAACATCCAAAAGAAGCCGGAGAAATCCGCCGGAAATATATGGGAGGACAGGGGGATGTATCCGGAAGAACAGACGGCTACATGTTCTGCACGGCGGGACGTCTGGAAGAGGAGAAAAATCCCCATTTCCTGTTGAAAGGAATCCGGAAACTGAAAGAAAAAATGGACGGAACATTTTTTAGGGTGCTCCTGATCGGAAATGGAAGCATGACGGAAGAGCTGAAAGCGGAAGCGAAAGAACTCGGAATCGAAGAAGAGATCGTGTTTGTCGGAAAAGTTCCGAATGAAGAACTGAACTGTTATCTTCAGGCATGTGACGCATTTTTGTTTACATCAAAATCCGAGACACAGGGGATCGTGCTTGCGGAAGCATTTGCGGCGGGACTTCCGGTTGTGGCTGTGGAGGCGTCCGGCGTGGAGGACATTGTGGAAAACGGCGTGAATGGATTCCGTACAGCGGAAGACGTCGAGATCTGGACAGACAAGATTTTGGAAATGTTAGATAAAAGGGAAGAGATGAGCGAACGTGCAAAAGTGACGGCGGCAGGATACCGGTCCGCGCGGCTGGCAAAATATGAGGAACTGTTGTATCGGCAGTGTATTGCGGAGAAAGCGAAAGAAACAGCAGGAGAGTTTGAGGAGGAAGTGCATTATGAGTATAAAGAAGATCGGACAGAACATACTGCAGGCGGTGTTTTCCAGATATTTAAAGCTTCTTGAAAAGACCGTACATATGGAATGGGATGAAGACCGGCTTTATGGGAACAGTCAGATTTTCGGGTTCTGGCATGAGGACAGTTTTATCATGAACCTGGTTTTGAAAAATCTGCGCGGAAAGACAGCGCCAGTGGACGTGATCGTAACCGCAGATACGAGGGGAAATTATATTGAACATATGATCCAGCAGTGCGGAGGAAATGCGTTGCGGATCCCGGACGGTTATGCGGCGTTCGGTGCACTGAAAAAGTTAATGCAGTCGTCCTATGAGCAGAGCCGTTCGCTGGCGATCGCATTGGACGGTCCGCTGGGACCGCGTCACGAGCCGAAAAAGCTGGCATTCTATCTCTCGGAACAAAGCGGCGACGATTTTGTCGGGATCAGCGTGCACTATTCTTCCTGTTTCCGGATGTTCTGGAGATGGGATCACTATGCGGTACCGCTTCCGTTTTCCACAGTGACCGTGGCGATCCGGGATTACGGGGAAGTCAGCAAGCGTGCGATCCCGGAGCTACCGGTCACGGCGGTAGTTTCCGGTGTCCCGGCTCCGGCTATGGCTCAGGAATCCAAATGTCCGATGCACCGCGCCGGACAAATGATCAAAGATACACTCCGCTATTAGAAAATTGTGTGATATACTAGAAAAAGACGCCGGAATTGAGGGAGTGCACAGCACAAAACAATTCGTAGCGTCAGTGTACAAGGGGGAAAACGGTCGATGAAGCGCAAATCTCAGCCTCTTTGTTGTTACTTTCGCTCCGCGTACGTCTCTGTACGCGTCGTTCAAGTGCCTAAAAGAGGCTGAGATTTGTCTCTTCTCGACTCGCAGACCTCAACCGCGGATATTTCGGTGCTTTTCAAGGCAGACGATTGAAGAGTACTGGATGTACGCTGATTGAGGATAACGCTGAAAATCACCGGAATTACGCGGTTTGAGGCGTATTTCCCCTTGTACATTGACGCTTAGGTATCTTTTTTCCCCGGTATCCCGGGGGGTATGAAGAACAGCAAGGAGGGACAGCATCATATGGAAATGAATCATGTGCTGGTAGTGGAAGACGATAAAGAGATCAGAGAGGGAGTCCGGATCTATCTGCAGAGTCAGGGATATGAAGTTTTTGAGGCGGCAGACGGGATCGAGGGATTGGAAGTGATAGAAAAAGAGGAGATCCATTTGGCGATCGTGGACATTATGATGCCACGGATGGACGGGATTCATATGACGATGAAGCTGCGGGAAAAGCATGATTTTCCGGTGATCATGCTCTCAGCGAAATCAGAAGAAGTCGATAAAGTCATGGGATTGAACATCGGGGCGGACGACTATGTGACGAAACCGTTTACGCCGATGGAACTGATGGCGCGGGTCAATTCCCAGCTTCGCAGATACCGGAGATTTATGGAAAAACTGGAACCAAAAGAAAATGTGCATATCATCGGCGGTCTTGAGATCAACGAAGATACGGTACAGGTCACAATGGACGGAAGCCCGGTGAAGTTGACGCCGATCGAGTACAAGATCTTATTGCTGCTGGCAAAAAATCCGGGGCATGTATTTTCGGCGGAAGAAATTTACGAGCGGGTCTGGCAGGAGCGTGCGATCAATACAGATACGATCATGGTGCATGTCCGCAATATTCGTGAGAAGATCGAGATCGACCCGAAAAATCCAAAATATTTAAAGGTGGTGTGGGGTGTTGGATACAAAATTGAAAAACAATCATAAATTCGCAGGTATTTTGATCGTCGTGTTTCTCCTGATCTGTTCGATTGGTATGACAGCCTCGTATCCGATGTATAAAAATCGGATCAGTGAAGCCGGAGACCGGGCAGAACTGGAAGATGCGATCGAGAACATTTGGGATAATCTGGTCCCGGGAATCCATTTTCTGTATAACGAAGTGTATCAGGAGCTGGATCAGTCATACATCATGGAAAACTATGGCGGGGAAGATTTTTTCTTACTCCGGAAATATATCGAGTGTGAATTGTATGATGCAGACGGCAATGCGCTGACCGGAAACAATGATGAGAAACTTGCAAAGAAACTGAAAGATGAAGACAGTAACTATGCATTTCGGGCAACATTTGATGTTGACGCGGGCGGAGAATTGACCGAGGTCACGGTTGACGGAAGCGCGCAGAAAGCGCAGGAACAGTATCAGATCGAAAAGGCTCTGTATAATGCGTTTGAGTATGACGATAATTGGGATTATGTTTCGGAACCGTCAGATGTGACGGCAGTTTTTGCAATCACGCAGGAAAACCTGGACGCGTATATGACGGATAATTCCTATGATACATGGATGTATGCGGTCGCCCTTTCGGATGACAGCACCTATATCATGTTGGAATGGGGACTGGTGCTTCTCGTCGGAGCGGCGGCATTTGTGATCGCACTGAATAAGGGCTTGCGGATCTGGGATTGGAAGATCTTCCGGGCGCCGCTTGGTCTGGTGCTGCTTGTTTGGGCATATTTTGCCGGAAACCGGCTGAGCCGCGCGCAGGCTGCATGGAGTGCGATCAGCGGACGTTTCGCATCGGATTCTTCGCTCGGCGGGATCCAGCGTGATTTTGCGGCGATGACAGAGCAGCTGCTCAATGTGGGGATGTGGTTCCTTGTATTTGCAGGCGTGTACTGGGGCGTGACCTGCCTGTCCGCGATCCTGTTTATGAAGAAAGAATATTGGAGAAAACGGACGATCTGCGGTTTCGTGTATACATGGTATAAACAAAGCGGAGAGGACTCGGATGATAAGATCCGCAAGGGAATGAATGGGATCACCGGCTTTGTAAAACATTGCTGGCAGATGTTCAGAGGGTGGATCCACCGGATTTATGACGGTCTGCTCCATATGGATATTCAGGAGAAGACAAATAAAAATATCTTGCGTATCGTGATCCTCAATTTTATCGTACTTGTGATCATCACCTGTTTCTGGTTTTTCGGAATTTTTGCTTTGATCATCTATTCTGTATTGCTGTTTTTGTTCCTGCGGAAATATTTTCGGGATATCCAGAACAAATATCAGCTGCTTCTGGAATCGACCAATCTGTTGGCGGACGGGAATTTAGACGCGCCGATCGACGGCGATCTCGGAATCTTTAATCCGATGAAAGAAGAGATCCAGAAGATCCAGAAAGGATTTAAGAAAGCGGTCGAGGAAGAAGTGAAAAGCGAGCGGATGAAGACGGAACTGATCACCAATGTTTCCCACGATCTGAAGACGCCGCTGACCGCGATCATCACATATGTGGATCTTTTGAAATCCGAGGAAGATCCGGAGAAACGTAAGGAATATCTGGAAGTTCTGGAACGGAAATCACTGCGGTTGAAAGTGTTGATCGAAGATCTGTTTGAGATCAGCAAAGCCACAAGCAAAAATGTGACGATGAATTTTATGAAAGTGGACATTGTGGGACTCTTAAAACAGGTCGGACTGGAATGCGATCGGAAGATCAAAGAGGCGGATCTGGATTTCCGGTGGAATCTTCCGGAAGAGAAAGTGGTACTCTTACTGGACAGCCAGAAAACCTATCGTGTCTTTGAAAACCTGATTGTGAACATCACGAAATACGGTATGCCGCATACGCGCGTCTATATCGATCTTATCGAGCAGGAGAATGGTGTGACGGTCACCATGAAAAATGTGTCCGCGGCGGAGCTGAACTTTAATCCAGACGAGATCACGGCACGGTTTGTGCGCGGAGATTCTTCCAGAAATACGGAGGGGTCCGGGCTGGGGCTGGCGATCGCCCAGAGCTTTACAGAGTTACAATACGGAACATTGAAAGTTTCGACAGACGCGGATCTGTTCAAGGTGGAGATTGATTTCCCGAAGAGAACGGAGACTGCAAAGTGAGCGAAAGGATGAAAGAAACTATAAGAGAATGATGAAAACAGAGACCTTATCGGCATGTTACAAGCGAAATTTCACAAGTGGAATTTCATGTGCAGAATGTCGGTAAGGTTTTTCTTTTGAATGGAAATGTGATAAGATGGGGATACCCAAAGCGAACACTTGTATTGAAAGTGTTCGCTTTGGGTAGTGCCGCGATGTATTGACACCGGCTTTTTATAGGATCGGGCAGAGAAGAATCTGTTGAAAATGAGTCCGGCAGGAAAGGATGTGACAGGGATGGATACAGAGGTGAAGAGAAGTTTGAAACTGTGGCATGGGATTGTGGCGTTGATCGTAAGTGCTGTTCTTATATTTATTGCAGCGCCTTATATATTCGCTCCGCTTGGAATCTGGGGAAGCCTGTTGGGAGAATGGCTGCTTGTTGTAGTCTGTATCGCGGTGATCCGGTTCGCAAAGGCGGATGTGCGCGACATATTTCCGCTGAAAACGCCCCGGGTTGTCAATTCCATTGGTGTTGTAATGATGTGGATCGGCGTGATGCTTCTGGAAATGGCGTTGCTCTGTGTGATCGCTGTCTTTTTTCCGGAACAGTTTTTTGGTGTGCAGAGCGGAATGCAGGATCAGTTTATGGGCATACCCCTGGGGATGTTGGTTCTGACCGTTGCGGTCACACCGGCAATCTGCGAGGAAGTGTTGTTCCGCGGCGTATTTTTAAATAGTCTGGAGCGCGGCGGATGGTGGAAGAACCGTTGGATCTCCGCTGTCATCTGCGGGCTGGTGTTCGGGATGTTCCATGGGGACTGGATCCGGATGATCCCGACCGCAATCGCGGGAATCGTCATGAGTTACCTGCTTTTGGAGACAGGGAATCTGTTCTATAACTGTTTGTTTCATTTTGTAAACAATCTGTTTTCAGTGTTGTCGGTTTATTTTGTGCAGCAGATTTTTTCACAGCTTCCGCCGGAACTGAATCAGGGGATGGAATTGCTGGAAAGTACGCAGATGCCTTTGGCGACTGTTGGGCTTTATGTGCTTTTGAGCGCGGCGGCGCCGGCATGTATTTATATCGGCAATTATTTGATGCACAGTAAGGCTGCCGGCTACCGGAAGAAACTTTTCCCGAGCAAAAGAGCGGATATTGTGATCACGCTCATCGCCGTGTCGGGAATCCTGTTTCTGTCCGGTCTTGTCATAATGATCTACGGAATGTTCGTTTCGCCGCCGATACTTTCGTTGTGACGGAATATTTCGGTACTGCGCTTCAGGATCCCTTTCATATGGGCGATCGCAGTTCCGTAGTTGGTGATCGGAATACCCGCATCATTCGCACAGCTCAAACGATATTTCATTTCCCGCTCGTTTAACATACAGCCGCCGCAGTGGATGATCATCCGGTAAGGCGACAGATCGGCTGGAAATTCAGCTCCGCTCGTGAATTCGAAACGGAGCTCTTTTTGTATAGGAGACGAGCCAAAGTCCGGGCTTGCCTGAGACCTTGGCGACTGCTTACAATCCCGGAATGTGCCTTTTGGTACTTCCGGTGATTTTTCGGAATTCGTTTCGGAACTTTTCTTCGCGTGTTCCTGAATCCAACGGGGAAGCTTTACCGTCCCGATGTCTTCGCATTGGCGATGGTGGGTGCAGCCCTCCGAGATCAGGATCGTGTCTCCGTCCTGCAGATCGTCAAGCGCCTGTGCGCCGCGGACGACTGTTTCCAGATTTCCTTTGTACCGTGCAAACAGGATCGAGAAAGAGGTCAGCGGAATTTCAGGCGGAACGATCGCTGCTACTTTCGGGAAGATCTGGCTGTCGGTCACGACGAGGGAAATTTGGTCGTGAAGCCGCCGAAGCATGTCGGAAAGCTCGGTGTCCCGGACGACAACGGCGGCGGCTCCGGCGTCAAGAAGATCCCGGATCGTCTGCTGCTGGGGCAGGATCAGTCTGCCTTTCGGGGCGGCGGAATCAATCGGAACGACGAGCAGGACGAGACTTCCCGGTGCGACCAGATCGCCGATGATGCGCCGGGAGTGGGATTCTTTTGGAACGATCGCCGCAATCCGTTCTTTTAATTCCTCGATATGAAATCCGGTCTTCGCGCTGACTGCGATCTGATGTTCCTCTGAAACTGCCATAAAGTCGGAAGCGTGGCTGGCGTCGGGAGTTTCTTCCGGAGAGCGCGGCATTTCCGATAAGTTATGCGGAGCGACTGTAAGATCACATTTATTGCGGACGAGAAGATACGGGATTTCTTTTTTTTGTATCAGCGCGAGGATCTCCTGATCCACGTCGGTCAGTCCGAGCGTGTTATCGATCACAAGCAGCGCAATGTCCGTTTTGTTCAGCATCTGCTTTGCTTTTTGGATCCGCAGCTGTCCGAGTGCGCCCTCATCGTCCAATCCGGGGGTATCGATCAGGACGACCGGACCTAACGGAAGCAGTTCCATTGCTTTTAACACCGGATCGGTAGTCGTTCCCTTTACGTCGGAAATGATCGCAAGATCTTGTCCGGTGATCGCATTGATGATGCTTGATTTACCGGCGTTGCGCCGACCGAAGATCCCGATGTGGATCCGGTCGGCAGATGGTGTGGAATTTAAACTCATAAAATGCATCCTTTCTTGAAATGCGTTGTCAGAAGCGGATCAGAAACGGAAATCTCTCCGGTTGTTCTGCTCGATCAGGCGCAGATTTTCCAGGACAACGGCGCGGGCTTTTTCGTTCGGGACATTTAAGACTTCCCGTTCGATCAGTTTGTCGCCGATCGCTTTTGTTGCAGGGGAAGCATAGTCCATCAAATATTCTTTCAATGTCATCAGTGCATTCGGATGGCAGCAGTTCTGGATCTGTCCGCTCTTACAGAGGGACATGAAACGGTCGCCGGTACGTCCCTCCCGGTAGCAGGCGGTACAGAAACTCGGGATATAGTCCATTTCCATGAGCCATCGCACGACTTCGTCGAGAGAACGTGTGTCGCTGACATCGAATTGTTCGGAGCGCGCATCCTCCGGTTCCGGCTCGTAGTAACCGCCCACGCTTGTGCGGGAGCCGCCGCTGATCTGGGAAATGCCGAGGTGCAGGACGCGTTCTCTTGTCTTTTGATTTTCCCGGGTGGAAATGATCATGCCGGTGTACGGCACGGCGATGCGGATGCAGGCAACGATCTTGGCGAAAATGTCATCGTCGATTCCGTTGTCGAACTGATCCGGGTCGATGTCGTCGGCATGTTTCAGACGCGGAACGCTGATCGTGTGCGGTCCGACGCCGAACGCCGCTTCCAGATGTTCCGCGTGCATCAAAAGTCCGGCAAATTCGTAGCGGTATTTGTCCAGTCCGAACAAAACGCCAAGTCCTACGTCGTCGATCCCGCCCTCCATAGCGCGGTCCATTGCCTCAGTATGATAGTTGTAGTCGTGCTTTGGTCCGGTTGGATGAAGCTCCAGATAGCTTTCTTTGTGGTAAGTCTCCTGAAACAAAATGTAGGTTCCGATGCCGGCTTCTTTGAGCAGGCGGTAATCATCTACGGTCGTTGCGGCAATATTGATGTTAACGCGGCGGATCGCGCCGTTTTTATGCTTGATGCTGTAAATGGTGTTGATCGAATCCAGGTAGTAGTCCATCGTATTGTGAACCGGATCTTCTCCGGCTTCCAGCGCCAGACGCTTGTGTCCCATATCCTGCAAGGCGATGACTTCTTGGCGGATTTCCTCTTGTGTCAGTTTCTTTCTGGCGATATGTTTATTTTTCAGGTGGTACGGACAGTAGGTGCAGCCGTTGATGCAGTAGTTGGACAGATAAAGCGGCGCGAACATCACGATACGGTTTCCATAGAAATCTTTTTTGATCTGTTCCGCAAGTTTGAAGATTTCCTGATTCTTTTCCTCGTCGGAACAGGCGAGGAGAACGGAAGCTTCACGGTGGGACAGCCCTTTCCGTTTTTTTGCTTTTTCGATCAGAGAATCGATCAATGCGAGATTGTCCTTGTTTTCGTCGGCGTAGGCGAGTGTTTCCAGAATTTCCTCATGGTTGATAAAATCATCGGCACATTTTGAAGTTACATCATACATCGTAGTTTCCCTCCTGAGATTATATTTTTTGAAACGCCGAAATTGCGGGAGTGCGAAGCACAAAACAATTTGTCGGACGGCGTTTGTTGTTACATGTTTTTTCAATAAGTTATATGTTTTTTAATACGCTACATATTCAGCGAATCGCCGCGATCTACAACGACGTCATAGCCGATCGCCTGCATGGAGCGTTTCAGATTGGCTACGGATTCGGCAGCTTCGTCTCCGGTACAGATTTTGTTGTCGTAGAGCAGATAATCGCCGCGGACATCTTTTGGAGACAGGTTGGGCATGACGACATTTGCTCCGGCGAGAACTCCTTGTTCTCTTCCGTCCGGAGCGATCGTTCCGAGAGCGGTCGTAGCCGGGAGCAGGACTTTCGGAAGCATCAGCCGGATAGCGCCGAGCAGAAACAAGGTCAGCTCCAGACTGCCCGCCTGTTCTTTGGCAAATGGCGTATCATGATGTGGAATGAACGGACCGATCCCGACCATCTGCGGATTCAATTTTTTAAGAAAAAGCAGGTCGTCGGCAAGGTTTTCCGTTGTCTGTCCGGGAGAACCGACCATAAATCCGCTTCCGACCTGATAGCCGATCTCTTTTAAATTCCAGAGACATTTCTGGCGGGAGGCGGCGGTCAGTCCTGCAGGATGGAGCGACGCGTAATGGGTGCTGTCAAACGTCTCGTGCCGGAGAAGAAAACGATTGGCTCCGGCGTCAAACAGTTGCTGATAGCTGTCGCGGGAACGTTCTCCGATGGAAAGCGTGATCGCGCAGTCCGGAAATTCGGTGCGGATCGCATGAACGATATCAGTCAGAACGGCATCGGTAAAATGTCCGTCTTCTCCGCCTTGGAGGACAAATGTACGGAAGCCGAGTTCATATCCGCGGCGGCAGCAGTCCAGAATGGTCGCTTTCGATAGCCGGTAGCGGTGGGTGTTGCAGTTGCTTCTGCGGATTCCGCAATAGAAGCAGTCGTTTTTACAGTAGTTTGTAAATTCGATCAGCCCACGGATAAAGATGCGGTTTTGATAATGCATTTGCCGGACATGGCGCGCACGTTCACAGAGATACGCGGTGTCTTCGGGCGTAAAATCTTCGAGAAGCCGGATCCAGTCTTCTCGCGGGAGCGTCTGTTCCTGTTCCAGACGGTCGATGAGTTGTTTCATAGATGTGTGACGCCCTCCTTTTCTGATGTGTTTTCCTGTGTGTCTTCCTGTGCATTTTTCGGTGCTGTTTTATGCGTTTCAGTCAGCGTTTTTTCCGCAGGCATCTCCGGTGTCTTTGCGTAAATGGTTTTTGTGCTGACGCCGGGCAGCATGCCGAGTTTTCCGGAAAGTGCACTGATGACGTCACCCGGTGCGTCGATGGCGACGCTGATAATGGAAATGCCTTTTTCCCGGTATGGCAGTCCCATCCGTCCGATGATGTATTCCCGGTACTGACTTAACAGGTGGTTGAGTTCGTCGACGGAATCATTGCTTGAAAGTACGATTCCGATCAAAGCGATCCGTGTGTCCATGGAAAATCTCCTTTCTTATGCTGAGGATCAAAGTGACGTTTGCTTTTGAGCCGGAGATCCGGCAAGGTTCAAAGCTCCAGTTTCGGGATGGATTTTCACGGAGCATAAAAAATACCCGCGCCATTCTGAAATCAAGGCGCGGGTATCAAAAGTAAGAGGGCACTGCCCCCTTGTATGGTTTGAAAATATGCGCGCCTTTCTGTGCAGGTACGGTTCGTATGGTTCGGAAAAGAACTGCCCTTTGCAGTCAGAACGATTTAATTCGATTTTAGCATGCGGAGCGCAAAAAAGGAAGCGGATTTTGGTAAGAAAAAGGAAGTGACATTGCTTCCTTTTTCTTATATAATAAAATAATCCGGAAATAGGTACAGGAGAAGAGGATGAGTAGTTTGGAGCAAAAAAACTTACGCGTTTTAAATCGTGACGTGATCAAATATATCGCAACTTTTACAATGGTCCTGAATCATATCGGGATCGTGTTTCTTATGCCGGGGACATTCCTTAGGGAACTGTTGGTTGACATCGGTTATTTTACCGCGCCGGTCATGTGTTATTTTCTTGTGGAGGGATATTATCACACACATTCCCGGATATGTTATGCGGGCAGACTGCTTTTGTTTGCAGTTTTGGCGCAGATACCGTATACATTGGTGTTTCAGACGACGGTACTGAACATGTTGTTTACGTTATTTTTCTGCTTTTTGCTTCTGGAGGTAAAGGCACGGATTCAGAGTCCGTTCTTTCGGTGGACAGGCTATCTGATCCTGATCTTTCTGACTGGATTTTGTGACTGGCCGACGATGGCGGCGGTTTACACGCTGTTGTTTGCGTATGCCTATGGTTCCGATAAGAAAATGTGGCGCGCCTTTCTGATCAGTTGGGTAGTGTTTGCATTTATGATGTTTACCGGAAATATGTTGTACTATTCTCCGGGGATGACAGTTCTTGTCACAGCGGGAAGCGTGCTTGGGGCGGTTCCGGCAGCGGTCGTGCTGATGTGTTTTTACAACGGAAAGCGTGCTGCGCGTGGGAAAACATTTTCAAAATGGTTTTTCTATTTATTTTATCCGCTGCATTTGTTGGCAATCTGGGGAATCGCCATGTGTTTCTTTTTATAACATACATCGGGAAAAGGAGAAAGATTATGTCGGAAGTGCGAAAACATATTGTATTTCATGGGCGTGTACAGGGCGTGGGATTCCGTTACACTGCAAAATATCTGGCGCAGTCGCTTGGACTGACCGGCTGGGTGTCGAATGAATGGGACGGTACGGTTTCCATGGAGATCCAAGGGCGCGAAACGCTGATCAACAAGCTGCTGGTGGGACTGAACCATGGGCAGTTCATTACGATCGAATGGATGGACACGAAAGAAATACCGCTTAAGGAAGAGCATGGTTTTAAAGTAAGAGGATAAAAAATCCGAAATGGATTTTAAAATATAAGAACATAAAATATAAGAGTCAACAGGAGGACAAGCAGAAATGAAATTAGGATTTATCGGAACAGGAAATATGGCGGGAGCGATCATGGGAGGTATCATCGGTCAGGGGATCATTCCTGCATCGGAGATCATCGGATCGGATGTTTTTGCAGCGGGAAGAGAAAAAGTAAAAGAGCAGTATGGAATCCATGTGACCGCGGATAATAAGGAAGTAGTGGAGAAAGCGGACAAATTTATTTTGTCGGTGAAGCCGCAGTTTTATGCGTCCGTGATCGAAGAAATCAAGGATGTTGTCCGGGAAGATCAGATCATCATCACGATCGCACCGGGAAAAACGCTCGAGTGGCTGGAGGAGAAATTTGGCAAACCGGTGAAGATCGTCCGTACGATGCCGAATACGCCGGCTATGGTCGGAGAGGGGATGACCGCGGTCTGCGCAAATGAAAAGGTAACCGAAGAAGAGCTTGACGAAGTGCTTACGCTGCTGGGGGCATTTGGAAAAACAGAGGTCGTTTCCGAGCATCTGATCGACGTGGTCGTATCCACAAGCGGAAGTTCTCCGGCATATGTATTTATGATGATCGAGGCGATGGCGGATGCGGCGGTCGCCGACGGGATGGCGCGCCCGCAGGCATATAAATTTGCCGCGCAGGCAGTGCTTGGAAGTGCGAAAATGGTGCTGGAAACCGGAAAACATCCGGGTGAACTGAAAGATATGGTATGTTCTCCGGGCGGAACGACGATCGAGGCGGTTCGCGTGCTGGAAGCAAAAGGATTCCGCAGCGCATTGATCGAAGCAATGAAAGCGTGTGCGGAAGTTTCGAGAAATATGTAACTTTTATGAGTGAAGAGCAGAGGAAGAAAGGAGGTTTTTCTAATGTATGATATTGGGATTATCGGAGGCGGAACTGCCGGACTGACTGCGGCAATTTACGGGCAGCGGGCAGGAAAAAAGACGATCGTATTTGAGGGGACGAATTTCGGCGGTCAGATCGCATCCTCTCCGGAAGTGGAAAATTATCCGGGTATCGCGAAAATCAGCGGCGCGGAATTTTCGATGAAATTGATGGAGCAGGCGGTAAATCTCGGAGCGGAGACAGTAATGGAGCAGGTGACCGGCGTGCGTGATTCAAACGGGATGAAAGTCATCGAGACGGCGGGGACGGATTATGCATGTAAGTCATTGATCCTTGCAGCGGGTGTGACACATCGGCATCTCGGACTGGAGCGTGAAGAACAGCTTGTCGGTTCCGGAGTTTCTTATTGCGCGACTTGTGACGGAATGTTTTTCCGCGGAAGAGATGTGGCAGTGATCGGCGGCGGAAATACTGCGCTTCAGGACGCGGCATTTTTGGCAAATTATTGTAATAAAGTATATCTTGTGCATCGGCGGGATGAATTTCGCGGGGAAGCAGGTCTGGTGGAAATGCTCAGAAAGCGTGAGAACGTAGAGTTTGTTCTGAGCGCAGTCCCGAAAGCGATCGTCGGAGAACATATGGTGGAGGGGCTGATTCTGACAAATCAGAAGACAAAAGAAGACTTTCAGCTTGATGTGAACGGCATTTTTGTGGCAATCGGTCATGCGCCGAAAAATGAATTGTTTGCGGAGCTGGTGGAATTGGACGAAGCCGGATTTATTAAGGCGGGAGAAGACTGTCTGACAAAAACACCGGGCGTATTCGCAGCCGGAGACTGCCGGACGAAAGAAGTACGTCAGCTGACGACCGCCGCTGCGGACGGCGCGGTGGCGGCGCTTGCGGCGGTGAAATATTTACAGAAGTAGATATGAATAACTGTAAAACGAAAGGGAGCGTTGATTGCTCCTTTTTTGTTGAGGAAATTTGTATAAAATGCCCTCTTGTATCATCGGCATTCTTGTGATAAAGTAAGTTCACTCACGGAGATTCTGTCCGTGAAAAATGCGATTCGACGGGAACGTCATCCGGGGGATTCACCCCAAGCAATCAGTAGAAAGAATAAAAACAGAAAAATAAGGGGATTCTGACGGAGATGACTTGAAGCAAGACACAGTTTTTCGTATACTGAAAAAAAGTCTTGAGAAAATCTGAGAGGTGTCATAAGTCTGAACCGGAGAAAGAGAAAGGAGACTTATGGCAGAAAAAGCGAACAAAAAATATAGCGTCAATGTACAAGGCGTATTTCCCCTTGTACATTGACGCTAAAGACAGTGTGTTGGTAGATTTATTTTACGAGGATGAATCTGCAGAGGAAAATGAAATCGCGTTATATAATGCATTGCATGACGAACCATTGCCGGAGGGAACAAAGATCCGAAAAATACGGGTGGAAAATGTGCTGTATATGAATTTTAAGAACGATATTTCTTTTGATGTGGGTGGAAAGCTGATCGTATTCGGAGAACATCAGTCTACGATCAATGAGAATATGCCGCTGCGAAATCTGCTGTATATCGGGCGGGCATACGAACAGCTGGTGCCGGTGGAAGACCGATATAAAAAGAAGCAGGTGAAACTTCCCAAACCGGAATTTTATACCTTTTATAATGGAGAAGTGCCATGGGCGAAAGAAAAGGAACTGAGGTTGTCGGACGCTTATGAGGAATCGGGCGGAGAAGAGATGTTGGATTTAAAGGTGAAGATGATCAACATTAATCCGGATCAACACCATGAGATTCTGGAGAAATGCCCTGTGCTTGCAGAGTACAGCCAATTTGTAGAAGTAGTCAGAAAGCACCAGAAGTCAGGAGAAGAACAGGCACTGCAAAATGCAGTGGAGGAGTGTATCAAACGTGGAATCCTCTCAGAATATCTGCGAAAAAAAGGGAGCGAGGCGGTAAATATGCTAATAGCTGAATATGATTATGATATGGATATTAAAGTGCAGAGGGAAGAAGCGAAAGAAGAGGGAATAGAAGAAGGGATAGAGAAAGGGATAGAACAGGGAAAAAAACTAGGCAAGCAAAATGATATCATTGAGTTATTGGATGATATCGGTGAAGTATCGGAAGCTTTAAAAGCTAAGATCAGGAAAGAAGAGAATCGAGATATTTTGAAAAAATGGCTGAAACTGGCGGCAAAAGCGGAGACGGTTGAAGAATTTGAGAAAAAGATAGAAAAATAAAATGCTGCTGCGCTTGGAAAATACATCCTTGCGCAGCGACACAGCAACTGTCTTTCAGTCGTCTTATTTCCGCACCCATCGTCCGGAGGCGCCGCACGGCAGTACCAGTCCGGTATTTCGTACCGGAAGTCCGATCTCCTGGGATTCTACATGTCCGTTCCAGTCTTTTAATTCTGTTGCGATCAAGTAGGTGAGTACTGCCGGAGCAAGCCCGGTCGTGTAGGAGTTTACAAGGAAGAACAGCGCATCTTTGGACAGGATTTTCGTGCAAAGGTGGATCAGCGGGTGGATCATATCTTCGATCTTCCAGATTTCTCCTTTTGGTCCGCGCCCGTAAGACGGCGGATCCATGATGATCGCATCGTAAGTATTGCCGCGGCGGATTTCCCGTTCTACAAATTTGACACAGTCATCCACAAGCCAGCGGATCGGGGCATCTTTCAAACCGGAAGAGACCGCGTTTTCTTTTGCCCATGTGACCATTCCTTTGGAAGCGTCCACATGAGTGACCTGTGCGCCGGCAGCTGCAGCTGCGAGTGTGGCGCCGCCTGTGTAGGCGAACAGATTCAGGACTTTGACCGGGCGGCCGGCATTTTGGATCAGGTCAGAAAACCAGTCCCAGTTTGTCGCCTGCTCCGGAAACAGTCCGGTATGTTTGAAACTGAATGGCTTCAGGTTGAAAGTCAGCGATTTATAATGAATCTGCCACTGCTGCGGGAGATCGAAAAATTCCCACTCGCCGCCGCCTTTTTTACTGCGGTGATAATGTCCGTTTTTGTGTTTCCAGCCCGGATCGTTCTTCGGGGTGTTCCAGATGACCTGAGGGTCCGGACGAACGAGCGTATAATTTCCCCAGCGCTCTAATTTTTCACCGGAGGAACAATCTATTACTTCATAATCTTTCCATTGATCTGCAATCCACATGATTTGATCTGTCCTTTCTCTTAAAAACTATTCTGATCGATTCTCTTTGTTACTTTACCAGAAATGGAGCAAATAATCTATACATTAATTCATACATCTTTAAAAATCGTTCTTTTATTTTTAAAGAATTTTTAGCGTCAGTGTGCAAAGGGCGTTTATCCCCTTGTACACTGACGCTACCGAAAGAAAATGGCGGGAAAAATCAGGCGAACAGGCAGAAGAGAAAACTAAAAAAGTCAATATAGATTGAAAAATATAAATATTCAACCGTTTTTATGAGAGTTATGAATGAATATTGATATTTGAAAAAAGCTTTGATAGAATGTGTACAGAAAAAAGAAGGAATTCCGAAAAAAATTGTTGAAAAAGGAGAGATGGTTATGAAAAGGAAAAAAATTGTTTGTTTACTTTTATCGGGCTTACTGACAATGGGACTGGTAAGCGGATGCGGAAGCAGTTCATCCGATGAAGGCGGCGACGCAAAGAACGAGACAAAGACAGAAGACACGAAAAAAGACGATGCGGCAAAAGAGGAAGCTTCCGGAGACAAGATCACTCTTCGTATGGCATGGTGGGGATCACAGACAAGACACGATGCGACAAACAAAGTGATCGAGATGTACGAGGAACAGAATCCGAATGTAGATATCGAAGCAGAATTTTATGACTTTGACAGCTATTTTACAAAATTGGATACATTGGTAGCGGCAGAAGATCCATGGGATATTATCCAGATGGGCGGAAACTTCCCGAAATATGAAAACAGTATTGAATATCTGGACAGCTATATCGAAGATGGAACGATCGACGTCAGTGATACAACAGATGCGTTTTTGAAAACAACACAGAATAACAATGGCGATCAGGTTGGTATTTCCGTTGGAACTAATACATATGGAATCGCTTACGATCCGACAATGTTTGAAGAAGCCGGCGTGCCGGAACCGACGGACGACTGGACATGGGATGAGTGGAAAGATGCCTGCTTAAAGATCACAGAAGAACTTGGTGTGTACGGAAGTTCCAAGATGGACAACTTCATCGCAGGTGTGACACAGAGAGTATCTCAGGCAGAGAAAGATGCGAACTTCTTTAATATGGAGGGAACAGGACTCGCTTGGGATGATCCGGAGCCGATCGCAGACTATTTTGCAATGATCCAGGAACTGACGGAAGCAGGAGCTTATCCGGATGCCGGAGCGATCAAGGAGATCAAAGATATTGAAAACGACTACCTTGTAACAGGCGACGCGGCAATGACATGGGTAGCTTCCAACCAGATCAACTCCATCGTAAACGCAGCGGGAAGAGAGATCAAGGTTGCACCGGTTCCGAGAATGGAGAAAGACGGCGCTTACGGAATGATCGTACAGTCATCCCAGATGCTCTGCGTATCCAAAACTTCCGAATACAAACAGGAAGCTGCAAAATTCATTAACTACTTTGTAAACGACATCGAAGCAAATAAAGTGCTCAACGGAGAACGTGGCGTTCCGATCATGACTGAAGTTCGCGAGACGGTAAAAGCGCAGGCGGATGATTCCAGCAAGATGATCTATGACTTTGTAGACAAGATCGGTAACTTCCCTGTGGAAAACAGCAACGTGATCAGTCCGGAACCGAAGACAGAGATCGAAGACTATGACAAACTGCTGATCGAAAAAGTACAGTACGGCGAGATGACGCCGGAAGAAGCTGCAGACGATCTGCTCGAATTTGCAAAAGGAAAATTCTAACCAGGACATAGAAAAGGGCAGAAATATTTGGATTTCAGATGTTTCTGCCCGCTTCTTTTACTCTGGGCGAATCTATGAAGGATGGAAATGATATGGAAAAACAACGAAATTTCAAGAAATTTTTATACAGCAACAATACGGCGGGATATGTTTTTTCGTTGCCCTTTATTGTCGGATTCCTCGGATTTACTTTGATTCCGATCCTTGTATCCATGTACTATTCGGTTACGGATTACAAACTGGGGCAAGAGGCAAATTTTATCGGCTTACAGAACTATCTCGATCTTTTTGCGGATGAACGTTTTATGAATTCCATGAAGGTGACGGTGATCTATGTTGTGATCTCGGTACCCGTGAAACTGGCGTTTGCCCTGCTTGTGGCATATTTTTTGACCAAACAGAGAAGAGGCGTTACGTTCTATCGTTCTTTGTATTATGTGCCGTCTCTGATCGGAGGAAGCGTTGCGGTAGCGCTTGTCTGGAAAACGATCTTTTCCAGAAGAGGTCTTGCAAATGCGATACTCGCCGGGCTTGGTCTGGACAAAATCTCATGGCTCGGTGATCCGAAAACGGCAATGGGAATTTTGATCGCGATGTCGGCATGGCAGTTCGGATCTTCGATGATCATTTTCGCGGCGGGATTGAAAGAGATTCCGACAACATATTACGAAGCGGCGGACATTGACGGGGCAAATAAATTCCAGCGTTTTGTGAAGATTACACTGCCGTGTCTTTCCCCGATCATTTTGTACAACCTTGTCATGCAGACGATTTCGGCATTTATGTCATTTACGCAGGCGTTTGTCATCACACAGGGAGGACCGAACGATTCGACGAACTTCTATGCACTGTATGTCTATAATCATGCGTTCAAGTGGTCGAACATGGGATACGCAAGCGCAATGTCATGGATCATGCTGATCATTATCAGCGCATTGACATTGATCATCTTTAAAACATCAAAATTCTGGGTATTTTCAGAATCTGACAGCTAGGAGGAGAAAGCGTTATGAGAACAAAACATCGTATAGAAAGTGTATTATATCATGTTCTGATCTGCGGTTTCGGGTTCATTATGATATATCCGGTATTATGGATGATCAGCGGTGCATTTAAAAACAATACGGAAATATTGAACGGCGGTCTGAGCCTGATCCCGGAGGTATGGCGTTGGGAAAACTTCGTCAACGGCTGGTCCGGTTTCGGAGGCATTTCGTTCGGGACATTCTTCAAAAATTCGCTGATCGTGGCAGGCGTTTCCACATTCGGAACCGTGATCAGTTCCGCGTGTGTTGCGTATGCATTTTCAAGGATCAAATTCAAAGGAAGCAAGATCTGGTTTACGGCAATGCTCTGTACCATGATGCTTCCGGCGCAGATCATTTTGGTGCCGCAGTATATTATTTACAATAAACTGGGATGGGTCGGAACATATCTTCCGCTGATCCTGCCGCATTTCTTTGGTCAGGCATTTTTTATCTATCAGATGATGCAGTTTATCAAAGGAATCCCGCGGGAACTTGACGAGGCGGCGACCATTGACGGATGCAGCAGATATTCGATATTTACAAGGATCATCCTGCCGCTTCTGAAACCGTCGATCGTGACGACGATCATCATCCAGTTCTATTGGAAGTGGGACGATTTTATGGGGCCGATGATCTATCTGAACAAACCGGAGATGTACACAGCGTCGCTGGCGATCAAACAGTTCGCGGATTCGTCTTCGACAACCGATTACGGCGCGATGTTCGCGATGTCGGCATTGTCTCTGATCCCGGTATTTTTGATCTTTTTGTTCTTCAATAAATATCTGGTTGAGGGAATCAGCAGCAGCGGACTGAAAGGATAACAGCAGATCATGCAAGAATGACGACAAAGGAGAATGACGATGATCCAAAATCCGATTTTAAAAGGGTTCTGCCCGGACCCGAGTATTGTCCGGGCAGGGGATGATTACTATATTGCGGTCTCGACGTTTGAGTGGTGGCCGGGAGTGAAGCTGTTTCTCTCGAAAGATCTGCAGAACTGGACGCAGATCGGGGCGGCGCTTACGAGAAAAAGCCAGCTGGACATGATCGGAGACCCGACGTCCGGCGGGGTATGGGCGCCGTGCCTGAGTTATGATAACGGGCGGTTTTATCTCGTGTTCACCGATGTGAAGACGAAAAAAGGCAGGTTTTATAATACGCATAATTATCTGGTTTGGACAGACGACATCCGGGGGGAGTGGTCCGAACCGGTTTATTTGAACAGTATTGGATTTGATCCGTCTTTGTTCCATGACAATGACGGAAAAAAATATCTGATCAATATGGTCAACGGATTTAAAGGCGTGCTTGTTCAGGAGATCGATCCGCAGACATGGGAGCTGATCGGCGAGCGGAAAAAAGTCTATGCGGGCTCCGGTATCGGCTGTACCGAGGGACCGCATATGTACCACATCGGAGAATGGTATTATCTTCTGACGGCGGAGGGAGGAACCGGTTACGATCACTGTGTTACGGTCGCACGATCCAGGAGCGTGTGGGGACCTTTTGAGACCGATCCGCACAATCCGCTTCTGACTTCCGAGCGGGGACGGGATGACGCCTTGCAGAAATGCGGGCACGGAGATCTGGTGCAGACCCAGAGCGGCGAGTGGTATCTGGCACATCTGTGCGCACGACCGAAGAATGGAAACAATCTCTGTGTGCTCGGTCGGGAAACTGCCATTCAGAAACTGGTGCTGGATGCGGACGGATGGTTCCGTTTGAAATGCGGCGGACGGTATGCCAAAAATCAGACGGAAAGTCCGGAAGAGATCGTGCCGGGAAATGCGGAAGTAGTTCCGGCGCTTGATCGATTTGTGCCGGAGAATCTGACAGAAAACGGATGGAACCGATGGCAGAACGGTTATTGTTCCCCGAGAAGACCGCTGGGAAGCGACGCAAGCCTGACTGCGCGAAACGGGTATCTCAGGCTGATCGGAAGAGAATCTCTCAATTCCCTGCATCGGGTGACGCTGGCGGCAAAGCGTCAGACGGCGCTTTGTATGGAAGCGTGCACGCGGATGGAATTTCATCCGGAATACGAGGAACAACTGGCTGGGCTCGCTTATATGTATGACGCGATGAATTTCTATCTGTTCGGAAAGACCGTGGATGCGGAGGGAGATCCGGTTCTGGTACTGTTAAAAAGCGACGGTGGTGTGATCACGGATGAAACGGAACCGATCCGGCTGGAGACAGACGATGCGGTGACTTTCCGTGCGCGTACCGGTCAGGACGGAGCGAAAGTAACGTTTTCCTATCGGCAGAACGGTGTGTGGAATACCGTGAAAGAAGATTGTACAACGGAGATCCTGACAGATGAACATTGCCGCGGGTTTACAGGGGCACATTTCGGAATGTATGTCCATGATATGACAGGGCTTGCCCTGCATGCGGATTTTGAATGGTTTTATCTTGGAGAACCACAGGAGGATGAAACATGAGCAGAGTGACATTTCAGAGCAGCGACAGCCTTGTGCAGAAGCTGTTCGATACGGCGGAAGAAAAATTAAAGCAGAATCTGAAAGATTTTGCGGGCAGAACGGTGCTGATCGAGGGCGGCGGATATGAAAAGATATGGCTGGAAACACAGCCAATGGGCGGGGAGATGTATGCGAAACGTGATATGGTTCCGGCGCTGAACAATCAGCTTTTATTTATGGAATGTCAGCGTGCGGACGGTCGGATTCCGGGCAGTATCGCGCTGATCGACGGAAAGATCACGCCGCAGTTCAACAAGTTTCAGGGATTCTGTTTTCCGGAACCGGCGCTGAACATGTACTATCTGATGGGAAAAGATGCGGATTACCTGGAGCTGCTCCACCGGACGCTTCGGCGGTTTGACGAATATTTGTGGAAGACGCGGGATTCCGACGGGGACGGCTGTCTGGAAACGTGGTGTAAATACGATACCGGAGAGGACAATGCGATGCGGTATATGGATGCGCCGGATGCATGGGAGGAGGAGACGCCGCCCAAGGGCTGCGAGGCAGTGCCGATCGCGTCCACGGATGTGATGAGCTATTCCTATTCCTGCCGCAGCGTTCTTGCGGAAATCTGCCGGATCGCCGGAAAAGAGGGCGAGGCGGAGCAATGGGAAGAGAAAAGCCGCCAGGTGCTCCGGAAGATGAAAGATTACCTTTGGGACGACGAAAAAGGCGCGTACTTTGACCGGGACAAACATCATAAGCAGATGCCGGTACTCATCCATAATACATTGCGGACGATGTACTGGGGCAGCATTACGCAGGAGATGGCGGATCGGTTTGTGAAAGAACATCTGCTCAATCCGAACGAATTTTGGACAAAACTGCCGCTTCCGTCTGTGGCGGTCAATGATCCGCTCTTCCGGAATGTGACGACGAACAACTGGAGCGGTCAGGTGGAGGCGCTGACGTATCAGCGTGCGATCCGTGCGCTGGAAAAATACGGACATCACGAACTGATCCCGGTACTTGGACGAAAATTGTTTGAGGCGATCGGAGAAAAATGCGTGTTTGTACAGCAGTACGACCCGTTTACTTCGGTTCCGTCCGCAGTCGCTCTGGAGGGAGAGCAGGATGCCTATGGTCCGGCAATGCTCTCGGTATTGGAGTATATTTCCAGAATGCACGGCGTCCACATTGAGAAAGAAACCGTGTGCTTCGGAAGCTGGGGCAAAGAACAGACCGAGTACGAGCAGGAGTGGAACGGCGTACGCTACCGGATCGTAAATGACGGCAGTCAGGCAGAGGGATTCCGAAACGGAGAAAAACTCTTTACGGTTCCGTCGGGGACGCGTGTGATCACGGACTATGCGGGCAATGTTTTGCGGACGCAACGCTAAGGGCTTTCCGGAAATAGCGTTTGGCGCTGTAAGCGCCTTTAAGAGTGTGAAAGCTCATCCGGGGATAAACGTTCTCCGGCGTAGGATTTGGGGCGTTCGGTTTCTTTGAGAAAACGCTTGCGGTATTTCAGCGGGGAGGTCTCGGTATATTTTCGGAAAATCTTCTCAAAATAGGTGATGCTTTCGTAACCGAGACAGGCGGCGATCTCGGTGATGTTCATGTCGCTTTCGATCAGCAGTTTCTGAGCCTGCAAGATCCGGTTGACGTTGATATATTCGTTGACCGTATATCCGGTGATCTCTTTGAAAATCCGGCTGAGGTAACTTTTGCTGATATAAAAGTGACGGGCGACATCATTGAGAGAGCAGGCTTCGTCATAATGATCCGTGATATAAGAGGCAACTTCGGAGACTTTCTGGTGTGTTGCAGTGGTAGAGATCGAAGTTGTCCCGGCATTCAGGCGGTTGTTGTCCCAAAACCGCTGTGCAAAGAACAAAAGCCGTGCAAGCTTGGTCATCGCCATCATTCGGTAACCGGGATCTTTTGTGCGGATCTCGGCGGCGATCCCGTTTAAAAGAGAGAGAACATATTCCTGATTTTTCGGGCAGAGTTCGAGTACCCCTTGATTTCTGCGGAAGAAATCGGAAAGAACCAGTTCGCCGGTGCTGGCGAGAAAAGAAGAAAATGGTTCTTCCTTTAATTCAATGGCAATCCGTTCGTGGTGCGAGTCGCCGTATTGTCCCGTCTTATGGATCTGATTCCGGTCGATGAAAACGAGAGTTCCTTTTTTGACATGATAAATCTGATTCTCGATGAAGTAGTAGCGTTCACCGTCTACGAGATAGTAGATTTCATATTCTTCATGGACATGTTTGTGCGGCATGTCAAAATCATAATTCCGGACAATGCGGTCGATCGTCAGACCGACGTCGGATTCTTTGTAAACAATATTACGCATAGGCGACCTCCTTACCATCCTAAAACAGATTCGGCATGTGCCGGGAATAAGGAAAATACACGGCGCCGATTCGTTTTAAGAAAAAATCAAAAAGATAATATAGTTGGAAAAATGATAAAAAAGAGTGAAATTTTATAAGAATATTATACTATATATCAGTATGATGTCCAGTAGATATAAAGAATTTACGATAAATAAATGGAAGGGGATACGAGTATGAAGTATCAAAATGGAAAAATGTCAGATGTGCAGATCGCGTATATCGGAGGAGGATCCCGCGGTTGGGCGTGGACTTTTATGACAGACCTTGCGCTGGAGCCGGATATGAGCGGAACGATCCGCCTGTACGACATTGATAAAAAGGCGGCGGAAGCGAACAAGATTATCGGAAATCAGGTGACGGCAAGAGAAGATGCTGTCGGAAAATGGGAGTACGAAGCGTACGACAGTATTCAGACGGCGCTGGAGGGCGCGGATTTTGTCGTTCTTTCGATCTTGCCGGGAACATTTGACGAAATGGCAGTGGACGTACATATGCCGGAACGTCTCGGTATTTACCAGTCGGTCGGAGACACCGCAGGACCGGGCGGGATCATGCGTGCGCTCCGTACGATCCCGATGTATGTGGAGATTGCCGAGGCGATCCGCGATCATGCGCCGAATGCATGGGTCATCAACTACACCAATCCGATGAGCCTTTGTGTGAAAACATTGTATCATGTATTTCCGCAGATCAAAGCTTTCGGATGCTGCCACGAAGTGTTCGGCACACAAAAAGTATTAAAAGAGATCGTGGAGCAGAAATTCGGCGTCGAAGAGATCGACCGTTCCGAGATCCAGGTCAATGTACTTGGAATCAATCACTTTACATGGTTTGACTATGCGTCCTACAAAGGGATCGACCTGTTCCCGGTTTACAAAGAATATATTGACGCACATTACGAGGAGGGACACCATGAGCGCGACAAGCATTGGATGAATTCCAGTTTTGAGTGCGCGCACCGCGTGAAATTCGATCTGTTCCGTCGTTACGGCATGATCGCTGCGGCGGGAGACCGTCATCTGGCAGAATTTATGCCGGGAAATGAATATTTGAATGATCCGGAGACTGTGACCGGATGGAAGTTCGGGCTGACAACGGTTGACTGGAGAAAAGAAGATCTGAAAAACAGACTGGAGAAGAGCCGTAAATTAGTAGCGGGAGAAGAGCAGGTAGAATTGAAGCCGACCGGAGAGGAGGGCATTCAGCTGATCAAAGCGCTCTGCGGACTGCGAAGGATGGTAAGTAACGTCAACATTCCGAACACGAGTTTACAGATCAAAAATCTTCCGGCAGATGCGATCGTGGAGACAAACGCGGTATTTGAGCGGGATGCGATCCGTCCGGTTGTGGCAGGGGAAATCCCGGAAAATGTAAAGACGCTGATCATGCCGCATGTTGAAAATCATGCATACACCTTGCAGGCGGCGCTTACATGCGATAAAGAACTGGTAGTCAAAGCATTTTTGAACGATCCGATCGTCAAAGGAAAGAATTGTAAAGAGGAAGATATCAGACAGCTTGTGGATGATATGATCGCGGCAACGGCGAAGTATCTTCCGGATGGATGGAAGTAGGAAACGAAAAGAGAAGAACAGAGGGCTGATGCGCAATGAGAATGAGTCGAGGCGTGTCAGTCCTCTTTACTCTTTTGGGATTCAGTGATAGAATACATCTATAAGTGCGAAAAACAGGAAAGGGGATGAGGTTTATGATTACAGTAGACGCGATGGGGGATGCCTGCCCAATCCCGGTGATCAAGACGAAAAAAGCGTTGGCAGAGCTGAACGGAAGCGGAGAATTGGAAGTCTTTGTGGACAATGAGATCGCAGTGCAGAATGTATCCAAGATGGCGGCAAATGCGGGCGGCGATGTGGCGAGCGAACAGATTTCCGAGGGAAAGTACCGCGTGGCAATCCGTCTGGCGGGGGATGGTACGGCCGGAGAAAGGGATACGGAAGAAGCGGAAGAAAAAGCAGAAGAAAAACAGGCAGAGAAGACTGCCGGAAAAGAGAAGAAACATACGATCGTCGTTGTGTCTTCCGACCGGATGGGAAGCGGAAATGATGAACTGGGAAAAGTGCTGATCAAAGGATTTATTTTTGCAGTGACCCAGTTGGACGAACTGCCGGAGCAGATGTTATTCTACAACGGCGGCGCAGTGCTGACATGCGAGGGGGCAGATACGCTGGAAGATCTGAAGAATCTGGAAGCGCAGGGCGTGGAGATCTTAACTTGCGGAACTTGTCTGGATTATTACGGTCTGAAAGAAAAATTGCAGGTCGGAAGCGTGACGAATATGTATGCGATCGTGGAAGCGATGAGCCGGGCAGATAAGATCATCCGCCCGTAAGCAGAGAGTGACGCCGACCGGATGTTCGGAGAAAGGAGAAATTCACAGATGAAGACAAGAGAAGAGATCCGTCTGACTCAGATGAGCAGTACTGCCGGATGAGCGGCCAAAATCGGTCCTGAGACCCTTGCCCAGGTTCTGGGCAAGCTGCCGAAATTCCAGGATGAAAACCTCCTGGTGGGACTGGAGACATCGGATGATGCCGCAGTCTATCAGATCACAGAAGAAATCGCAATGATCCAGACCGTAGATTTTTTCACGCCGGTAGTGGACGATCCGTATACATTCGGACAGATCGCGGCGGCAAATTCGCTGAGCGACGTCTATGCGATGGGCGGAGAACCGAAGATCGCGCTGAATATCGCGGCGTTTCCGAACTGTCTGGATATTGAGATACTGGGAGAGATCCTGCGCGGAGGCGCAGAGAAAGTAAAAGAAGCAGGAGCCGTTCTTGTGGGCGGACATACGATCCAGGATAACGAGCCGAAGTATGGGCTGTGCGTTTCCGGATTCGTACACCCCAAAAAAGTATGGAAGAATTACGGATGCAGACCGGGAGACGTTCTGATCCTGACCAAACCGATCGGAAGCGGCGTCGTCAACACTGCGGTGAAAGCGCAGATGGCTTCGGAGGAAGCCGCCAAGGATGCGGTTCGCGTGATGTCGTTGTTAAATAAAAATGCAAAAGAAGTGTTTGAGCGATATGAGATTTCGGCATGTACCGATGTGACCGGATTTGGTCTGCTCGGACATTGTGCGGAGATGGCGTCGGCAAGCGAGGTGACGCTGGAATTGTATCCGGAACAGATCCCGCTGATCAAAGAAGCGAAATCTTACGCAAGTATGGGATTGGTTCCGGCGGGAGCCTACCGCAACCGGGAACATACGGAGAAGATGGTCGACGCCGGAACGACCGAGGAGGCGCTTTTGGATCTGATGTATGATCCGCAGACATCCGGGGGGCTTTTGGTAAGTGTGCCGCCTCAGGATGCAGATGTGATCGTTGCGGAATTGAGAGTGCGGAATCCGGAAACGGAAGCGTCCGTCATCGGGACGGTCAAAGCCCGCAGTGAGAAATGGATCCGGCTTCTGTAAACAGACAGGAGAAAACAGATGGAAAAACAGGAATGGTACCGCAGGATCCCGAAAGTGGACATGTTGTTGGAGACAGACGGGATCCGGCAGTATATACCCGTATACGGATATGAGTGTGTACGGGAAGCCGTGCGCGCGGAACTTTCAGAGCTGCGCGCACGGATCGCGCAGCTTCCGGAAGGGGAGACGGAGGGGACGGCAGAAGATGACGTACTCTTAAATGTAATTTGCGCGCATGAAGCCGCAGAACCCGGACAGTCAGCGGAGTGTGAGAATGTGCTGACAGACCGGATCGGAGCGCGGCTTCTCAAGATGCAGTCGCCCGGGCTGAAAAAGGTCTTGAACGGAACCGGGACGATCCTGCATACGAACCTCGGCAGAGCGCCCATTGGAAAGGAAGCGGCATCCCGCGTGCTGGAGACGGTGAGCGGTTACTGTAATCTGGAATATGATCTGGAAGACGGATGCCGGGGGGAACGGTGCGGACAGATCGAGAACATATTGTGCGAGATCACGGGGGCGGAGGCTGCTGTTGCGGTGAACAATAATGCGGCGGCTCTGCTCCTGATTTTGTGTACGCTTGCGCAGGGCGGAGAGGTGATCGTCTCCCGCGGTGAATTGGTGGAGATCGGTGGTCAGTTCCGGATTCCGGATGTGATGAAACAAAGCGGAGCCGGGCTTGTGGAAGTGGGGACGACGAACCGGACAAGGTTTTCAGATTATGAGACTGCGGTGACGGAAACGACAAAAGCAATTCTGAAAGTTCACACGAGTAATTACCGGATCATCGGGTTTACCGAGGAGACGAGTATCGAACAGCTGACACCGCTGCGGGAGAAATACGGGATCCTTCTGATCGAGGATCTGGGGAGCGGCGCGCTTCTCGACCTGACAAAGTACGGTCTGCCGGGTGAGCCGAACGTACAGGATGCGCTGCGCCGCGGGGCGGACATTGTCTGCTTCAGCGGAGATAAACTGCTCGGCGGTCCGCAGGCGGGGATCATCGCAGGAAAAAAGGAATATATTGAGAAAATGCGTTCCAATCCTTTGTTCCGCGCACTTCGCATCGACAAGATCACGGCCGCATTTCTGGAAACGATCCTGTCGGAGTACCGCTCCATAGAACGGGCTCTCGCGCGGATCCCGACCTTGCGGATGCTGACGCGGGACGAAAAAGAGATTGCCGAAGACGCGGCGGAATTGAAAGCATTACTGGAACAGGCTGCATTTGACGCGGAGATCGCCCTATATCCGTGCAGATCCAAGGTGGGCGGCGGCGCGCTTCCGGTGACGGAACTTCCGAGCATGGCGGTGGGGATCCATCCGTCAAAGATCAGCGCGGAGACATTGAGCAGGCGGCTTCGCAGACTTCCGATCCCGGTCGTGACGCGTATAGAAGATGAAAATGTACTCGTGGATGCGCGCACATTTGAAATGGAGTATGCGTCGGAGTTTGTGTGGATGCTGAAAGAGGCGGAAATATTTTCCGGGAAAATGTGTGCGGAGGAGGAACGATGAGATCGATCATCATCGGGACGGCAGGGCATATCGACCACGGGAAAACGGCGCTGATCCGCGCGCTGACCGGACGGGAGACGGATCGGCTGGAAGAAGAACGGCGCAGAGGGATCACGATCGATCTGGGATTTACCTGGATGGATCTGGAAAATGGGATGCGCGCCGGGGTCATCGATGTCCCCGGACATGAGAAATTTATCCGGAACATGGCGGCGGGAGCGCCGGGAATGGATCTGGTGTTGTTAGTGATCGCAGCCGATGAGGGGATCATGCCGCAGACCCGGGAGCATATCGATATTCTCTCGGAACTGGGGATCCGAAATGGGATCATTGTGCTGAACAAATGTGACCTTGTGGATGCGGAATGGCTGGAATTTGCGGAGCAGGAGATCCGGGAGGAATTGGACGGATCGGACGGATGCTGTTTTGCGAACGCGCCTCTTTTACGAGTGTCGGCAGTGACCGGGGAGGGTATCGAAAGACTGACTGAAACGATCACGCGGACCGTGATGCAGATTGCAGGAGAAAACGGAACGGCGTTCGGAACGCGGGGATTACGGTTGTTTGTAGATCGGGTGTTTTCCAAAGACGGGTTCGGCACGGTCGTGACCGGGACTGTGATAGACGGCAGCTTGAAAAAGGGCGATGAGCTGGAAATTTATCCGCGCGGGGAAATCTGCCGTGTGCGGAACTTACAGGTATATGAAGAAGAAACCGATTTTTGCAGAGCAGGGGAACGGGCGGCGTGCAATCTTTCCGGTGTGAAAAAGGAACTTCTGCACCGAGGATGCGTGCTGGCAACGCCGGGGACGTTGGAAGTGAGCCGGCTGTTTGCCGTGAAACTGCATTTGCTTCCGGGGGCGGAACGGCTTTTGGAAAACCGGAGCAGACTGCATCTGTACTGCGGAACAACGGAAGTGCTCTGTCGCGCGGTGCTTTTGGATCGGGATGTTCTGGCACCCGGGGAATCAGCCTATGTTCAGCTTCAGCTGGAGGCGGATGCGGCGTTTGTCCGGGGAGACCGGTTTGTCGTGCGGTACTATTCGCCACTTGAGACGATCGGCGGCGGAGAAATCCTGCATGTGGATCAAAAGAAACGGAGACGTTTCCGACCGGATGTGTTGGAAGAACTGAACATATGGGAAAACGGATCGGAAGCGGAACGGTTGGAGCAGGCGATTTTTTCGGACAGAGGCGTATTTTGTACGGAGAAAAGACTGGCAGATCGGCTCCGTATCGAAGAGAAATATTTGCAGGCGCTTCTTGCGGCGCTTATCGAGACGGGCAGCGTTTTGCAGTTCGGAAATCTGTTCTGTCATTGGAAAAAAGAAGCATGGCTTCGCCGGACAATTTCGGGACTTTTGGAAGCAAGTTATAAGACGCGTCCGTTCCGAAGAGGCGTGAGTCTTTCGGAAGCAAGAAATGTATTTCTTCAGGAAGCGGAAAATGCCGGGATTTCCGAGGGAGAACGGAAGCAGGCATGGGATTCCTATCTTGCATATCTGGAAAATGAGTCGGATTTTCTGGCAGAGCGTGGGTATCTTGTCGAAAGAACATATAAAATGCAACAAAATGTTGCTTTTTGGGAATGCAGAGAAGCGTTTGAAAAGGAACTTGAACAAGCGGGATTTCAGTTTACAAAAGCGTCGGTGGAATCTTTGCGGGAAATATTGGAACAGGAAATAAAAAAGAATAAAATGTCAGATGTATTGCCGGAAAACGCGACGGAAGATTTCCTCACTTATCTGGAAGAGGAAGAGGAGATCGTCCGTCTGGATGACGGGATTTATGCAGGAAAGCGGGATCTGGATGAGGCGGTGTCATGGATCAAAGCGCAGCTTTCCGAACGGGAAAAGATCACAGTTTCCGAATTGCGGGATCATTTGGCATGCGGACGCAAACAGGCGAAGCTGATCTTGGATCACACGGATCGGATTCGGGTGACGAGAAAAAACGGGGCGGAAAGTGAGAGGGTGCGAGGAAGATGAATTTGAAACAGTTGGAAGCTTTTGTGGAGGTGGCGGAGAAAAATAGTTTCTCCAAAGCGGCGAAGTCGTTGTATTTGACACAGCCGACCGTGAGCGCACATATTTCGGCGCTTGAGAAAGAATTGGGCAGCAGGCTTTTGATCCGCAACACAAAAGAAGTGGAACTTTCCGAGTCGGGGAAGCGTCTGTATGAATATGCAAAACAGATCGTACTTTTGACGGCGCAGATCGAGCAGGAATTCGGAAAAAAAGAAAAACGCGGCGAGAAACCATATTTTACGATCGCGGCGTCGACGGTTCCGGCGCAGTATCTTCTTCCGAATATCCTGATGCGTTTCCGAAGCCTGTATCCGATGGAGCAGTTCCGCATTCTTGAGAGCGACAGCGCGGGGGTTGTCGAGAAAGTGGCGGCGCGCAGGGCGGATATCGGACTGACGGGAACGGATGCGGCAGGGAAATACTGTGAATTTGTTCCCTTTTATGAGGACGAACTGATCGTGATCACACCGAATTCCGTGAAATATCAGAACCGGAAACAGAGCGGCAACGCGCTGGAATGGATCGCAGGCGAGCCGATGCTTTTGCGGGAAGAGGGGTCAGGCACGAGAAAGGAAGCGATGAAACTTTTGCAGAGAGCCGGGATTGAGGAATCGAAACTTCAGGTGATCGCCAGCATCGAAAATCCGGAGACGATCAAACGGTCGGTCGCAAGCGGAATGGGGATTTCGATCTTATCCGCATTGTCGGCACAGGATGCGGTGAGCAGCGGACAGGTGCTTGCATTTTCTTTGGGAGAAGAGAGAAGCACACGGGAGATTTATGCCGTCTATAACAAAAATTTTCAGCTTTCTGCCGGAGCAAGCCGCTTTTTAAAGCTGATCCGTAAAATGTATCCGGTTTCGGAGCAGAAATAAGGAAGATTTCCTGAAAAAAAGAATGAAGTGCGACAGACTACTTATAGATTTTATCAATAAGTAGTCTGTTTTATTATACCTTTCAATTAGACGAACGGAGAGGAATTTCGTATACTAAAGAAAGGGAAGATGCAGAGGACAGACGAGGTGAGAGAATGATTTATATGGATAATGCGGCGACGACGATGCAGAAACCGCCGCAGGTGGCGGAAGCGGTCGTCCGTGCGATGGGCACGCTTGGAAACGCCGGACGTGGGGCGAGCGAAGCATCTCTTGGCGCGGCGCGTGTGATCTATGAGACGCGGGAGCAGCTGTGCCGGCTGTTTCACGGCGAAGATCCGCGGCAGATCGTATTTACGTCGAATGCGACGGAAAGTCTGAATACGGCGATCGGGGGATTGATCGATCCGGGAGATCATGTCATCACAACGGCGATGGAACATAATTCGGTGCTTCGCCCGCTGTATGCGTGTGAGCGGATGGGGACAGAGCTGACGATCCTGGGATGTGATGAAAAAGGAAATATTTCTTATGAGAAACTGGAAGCGGCAATCCGGGAAAATACAAAAGCGATCATCTGTACCCACGGATCCAATCTGACGGGAAATCTGAACGATGCAAAAAAGATCGGCGCGATCGCAAAAAGGCACGGAGTATTGTTTGTATTGGATGCGTCGCAGACAGCGGGGCATGTGCCGATCGACGTGCAGGAGATGCAGATTGACGTGTTATGCTTCGCCGGACATAAAGGCTTGCTCGGACCACAGGGAACCGGCGGGATGTATGTGCGCCCGGGAGTGCAGATCCGTCCGCTGAAACGGGGCGGAAGCGGGATCGATACATACAATAAAAATCATCCGCCGCAGATGCCGACCGCATTGGAGGCAGGCACGCTCAACGGTCATGGGATCGCAGGACTCAACGCCGCACTCTATTATATAGAAGAAACAGGTTTGGAAACGATCGGAAATCTTGCTCTGGAACGAATGTGGAGATTCTATGACGGTGTGTCGCGGATTCCGGGCGTGACAGTGTACGGCGATTTTTCTCAAAAAAACCGCTGCCCGATCGTCTCGTTGAATGTGAGGGACTATGATTCTGCGGAGGTCAGCGATGAATTGCTTATGACCTATGGGATCACGACCAGACCCGGCGGACATTGCGCGCCGCTGATGCACGAAGCGCTCGGAAATGTAGAACAAGGCGCGGTGCGATTTAGTTTTTCCCATTACAATACGGAGGCGGAAGTGGAGGACGCCATCCGGGCGATCCGGGAGATCGCCGAATAACAGTTTGCTGTGCCGACAGTTTGGCACAGGCATTCTACAAAAAGGAAAAGGAGAGTAATAGGGCTATGAATTTATCAGACTCAAAGAAAAAACTTGCGTTGGCGGGCATCGTATGCGGACTTGTGGCGGTATGCCTTGCCATCTATGGAAATCCGGCGAATATGGCATTTTGTATCGCGTGCTTCATCCGTGATATGGCAGGGGCGCTTGGGATGCATCAGGCGGAGGTCGTCCAGTATGCGAGACCGGAGATCATCGGACTGGTGCTCGGCGCGTTTATCATTTCATTTGCAACAAAAGAATATCGTTCAACCGGAGGTTCATCTCCGATGATCCGTTTTGTGCTTGGGATGATCATTATGATCGGATCGCTTGTATTCTTAGGCTGTCCGCTGCGTATGATCCTCAGGATGTCCGCGGGCGACGGAAATGCGTGGGTGGCGCTGATCGGATTTATCCTCGGCGTGGGAACCGGAGCGTTTGCATTGAAGAAAGGGTTCAGTCTGGGACGCGCCTATGTGACGAATAAAACAAGCGGTATGGTACTGCCGGCGCTGATGGTGGGCGTGCTGCTGCTGAGTGTGTTTACGACGCTTCTGAAATCCAGTGAATCCGGTCCGGGAAGCATGCATGCGCCACTGATCCTTTCTCTGATCGGCGGGCTGATCTTCGGAGCGTTTGCACAGAAATCCAGAATGTGCTTTGCAGGCGGTATCCGCGACGTGATCCTGATGAAAAATTTTGATCTGCTGACCGTGATCGTCGGATTATTTGCGGTGATGCTTGTGTACAATCTTGTGAGCGGCAATTTCGTGTTGGGATTCAACACGCCGGGTGTGATCGCCCATTCCGAACATCTGTGGAATATTCTTGGAATGTATGCGGTCGGATTTGCGGCAGTGTTGGCAGGGGGATGTCCGCTGCGCCAGCTGATCTTGGCAGGACAGGGATCTTCTGATTCCGCAGTGACGGTTCTCGGAATGTTTGTCGGGGCGGCGCTCTGCCACAATTTCGGACTGGCTTCCAGCGGAACGTCCCTGAATCCGGAGACGAAAGAACTGGTGGCGGGAGCAGTGACGACTAACGGAAAGATCGCGCTTGTGATCTGCATCGTCGTTTGTTTTGTGATCGCATTTGCGAATAAAAGAAAAGAAGCGTAGGAGGGAATCAGCCATGAAAATAGTAGACGCAAGAGGACTTTCCTGTCCGGAACCGCTGATGCTGACAGCGGAGGCATTGAAAAATTCCGATGAATCTGTTAAAATTCTTGTGACAGAACCGCATCAGAAAATGAATGTGGAAAAATATGCAAAGGATCACGGCAGAAAGGCAGTTTCCACGGAAAGTGGAGATGGATTTGAAATCGTGATAGAGTAGAGGATGAGACAGAAAGAATTAAAACTGGTCGTGACATTTCATACAACGGCAGATGCGATGGCGATGGAAAAAGCGTGTAAAAACGCAGCGGTTCCGGGAAGATTGATCCCGGTTCCGAGGATGATCTCTGCCGGCTGCGGACTGGCATGGTGCGCCGGACTTGAGAACAGGGCGCAGATCATCGGATTGATGGAACAGACCGGGATCGAGCAGGAAGAACTGCATGAGTGTATGGTCTGAGTGATTTTGGGGGCAGAAAGGCGACTGGTGTGTCTCCTGGTCTTCAAAACCAGTGTGGGGCTTAAGGAAGGAGTCCCGGGTGGGTTCGATTCCCACATGTCCCCGCCAAAAAAAGAAAAAGCAAAGATGATAGGAAAGACAGTTGATTTCACATAAGAAATTGATTGTCTTTTCTTTTTGTGTATAGGCGACGAGCCAAAGTCCGGGCTTGCCCGAGACCTTGGCGACTGCTTACAATCCCGGAATGTGCCTTTTGGCACTTCCGGTGATTTGAAAGATTTCATGCCGCAGTAAAAGGTCTGCACATGATTTTTGAGACTGGTTTAAAAGTATTTGTTTTGGGTAGATGTTGATTTGTTATAAAAACATTGTATTTATCATCTTCTTTCTTGTACAGAATTTACAGATAAGATATAATAAGAGCATGTAACTTTTGAGAGAGATAAAAGGTATTCCTTATGAAAGAAGAATTGTTTGGCAGACACGGAATCGTCAATGCAGAGGCGGCGATTTATACTTACGGAGAGATGGTTTACAGGCTCGCATTGATCCAGATGAAGAACAGAAGCGAAGCGGACGATGTGTTTCAGGAGGTGTTTCTGAGACTGGTCAAATATAGGGACAGGATCCGGAGCGAAGAACATCTGAAAGCATGGCTTTTGCGGGTGACATTAAACTGCTGTAAAAAGGAGTTCGACAAAGCCTTTCGCAGGAATACCGTTGCGATGGAAAAGGAATGCAAAAGCGAAGAAAGTTATGAGATGGAGATGCCGGGGAATCCGGTTTATGAAGCGGTTCTTGCACTTCCGGAGAATTATAAAAGCGTCGTGCATCTGTTTTATTATGAACAGTATTCCGTGCGGGAGATCGGCAAGATTCTGGAAGTTTCGGAGTCTGTCGTCAAGACGCGGCTTCACCGTGGACGCGAGATGTTGAAAGAAGCGTTGAAAGGAGAGTTGGAGAGTGCAGGAAGAATTTAGAGAAGAATATCGGAAAGCCAATGACAGTGTTCATGTACCGGAAGAGCTGATGGAGCGGACGGTAAAGGCAGTCAGAGCCGAGGAACGCAGACAGAAGACGACATATTTTTGGAAATATGCGGCGATGGCGGCATGTGTCTGTATTGTCTGTTTTGGCGGCTGGAAACTGACGATGGGTGATCGGATCCGCGTGCAGGATGTGACATTTTCTTCCGGAGAGATGCAGATCGGGCTGACCCTTGGGAATCAAGAGGCGAAGCCGGATGGTGAGGAGAAAAAAGAACAGCTTACGGTTGAGACATATCAGATGGAAGAAAAGGGGAACGTTCCGGAAGAATTGTGGGCGGTGGAACCGAGCCGGATCAACGGAGAAGAGGTTTTCCTTGGACAGACGGAAGACGGCAGACTTCATGCAGCATATGAAACAGGCGGACAGATTTACTATATAATAGAAGAAAGCGGCGACCGCGATTTTCTGATCGAATATTTGAAAAATAATTTATAAAATATTTTGTGAAATCTGTAACCTTTTAAAACGCGGAAAGGTATTATAATCAGAAACACAAAAATACAGCCGCTCAAAGCAGGGAAAAGAACTGGGAGCGCGGCAGACAGTTGCCTGGGAAAAGTTGATCGAGAGGAAAAGCGCATGAAGAGAAAATATCAGCGGATAGGAATCAGTGTATTATTGGCATCTTCCCTTTTGCTGACGGCATGTCAGGGACCGGGAGAGACGAAAGAGAAGACGGATGGGGACGGAAAAGAAAAGCAGGCGTCGATGGAGACGGCAAAGCTGGCGGATTCCATCCGGCAGAAATACGAAGAGAATTATGTGTATGCAGAGCCGATCAAAGATGTGGCGCGCGATGAACATTTGAAACTGCAGATGGGATTCGACATTATGAATTCTGAATTTACTGAATACACGCAGATCGTAAATGTGTTCAAAGATGCGGAACTGACACAGCCCATCGGATCTCATTTTGAATGGGATGAGGAGACAAAAGAGCTGGAGGTCACTCCGCCGCGGTGGAGTGTCGGCGGGATCATGAGCGAGGGACTGAGCGAGGAAGATCCGGGTTACCAACCGGCAGATACTTCTCTGTTTGACAAAGGAGAACTCAATGATTGGGGAAACCTTCCGCAGTATTACATGGTGCAGTATGTGGATCTGGAGACCGGAGAACAACTGGAAAAGCCGATCGTTACCGTGTTTACCGTTGATTTTGAAGTGGACCGGGCGCCAAAGATCTCGCTTTCGATCGACGAGGACGGAATACCGGTGTTCTGCTGGAAAGAGGTGGACGGAGCCGAACGTTATTATGTGATGAGCATGACGTATTCGGAAGAGAACGGTCTTTCCGGAGACGGATGGGTAGAAGGAAGTACGACAAAGACCGAGTGGAAACCGGAGTCGACGGCCAAATTTATCACTTATGATGTGTCGGAAGCGGAGCGGCAGGATCCGGCTGTCGTAGAAAAGTATGGAGAGGGAACCGGAGCGATCCCGAAAGATTCCGAGTATGAGACTTATTATTGCGTGATCGCGGCATCGGAAGACGGTACTTCTGCGATGAGCAATCTGCTGGACGAGAAAGCGATCGCCCGAAAAGTTCCGTATATGGAAGAAGTTAAGATGAGTCTGGATCAGGAGGGTTCCAATTATGTGGACAGCTTTGCGGAGATGCCGTCGTACAAATGGGTGACGATGTGCGACGGAACATTGGTTCAGAAGATCATCAATTATGATTTTGAAAATGCAAAAGCGACAACCGAGACATGGGGCGAATACGAAAAAGAGGATATGTCGGATCTGAAAGTCGTTGAAAAAGACATTGTCAAAGTACCTTATGTGATCGACGGAACCGGTTTTGACGGAACTGTTGTCATTGAAAATTATAATCCCGATACATGGGAAGAAGAACTGGAAAGGATCCATCAGAGACAGGAACAGCTTCGGAGCCGGGGCGGAGCAGTGACGCCGGAGATGACCGAGGGCGAAAGCGGTGAAGACGGAAAGAACGAGGATAAGAAACCGGATGATGCGAAACCGGAGGAAAACGTGCAGGAGGCAAAATATCCGGTAACCGCGAACAGCGCGCTCAGCGAGTATCTGGCAGTGAATATGCTGAACGGAAATGCGCGGATCGATCTGAAAGATTTTCCGGAAAGTGCAGATACGTCCTATCTGCTGGATGCATGGGAGGAAGCTGTTTATCAGAATCCGCTTGTGATCGGCGTTACGAGCGCATCCATTTTAGATGATGGAAGAACGCTGGCGGTGGAATACGATACGGAAGCGGATGTGATCAAAGAGAAACAAAAAGAGATCACGGAAGAAGTGAAAAAAGTTGTCGGTCAGATCATCAAAGACGATATGACCGAACTGGAAAAAGAGATGGCGATCAATCAGTATCTGTGCGATACGGCAGAGTATGATATGGAGGCGTTGGAAAATGCCGAGGAAAATAATTTCGCAGGCGTGGATGAAGAATTCAACGATTCCTTTACTCCGTACGGCGTACTTCTGAATCAGGTCGGAGTATGTTCCAGTTATGCGGGGGCGTTTAAGCTGCTGGCTCAGGAAGCCGGACTGGAATGTATCGTGGTGACCGGCAATCTGGATGGAGATCTGCCGCACGCATGGAACAAGGTGAAGATCGACGGCGAATGGCAGATCGTCGATTCCACCAACAATGACAATGAACTGATACTCAATGCGCTTCTGAACCTGCCGGATCATGCGGCGGATAAAGTGCTTGTGGAAGATGAACGGTATGCGTTGGATCCGATCGTCAAAGAGTATAAGGCACAGACGGACGAGAAAGAATATTATCGGATCAACGGCAAATTCTTCGAGCAAAGTGAAATCACAAAGCCACTGAGTGAAGCACTCGGAAAAGAGGGAACGGCAGTGCTTCGTACAGATTATACATTGAGTGACGAAGAGTTCATGAACATTGCGCAGGCGGTGGTCGAACAGTCCGGACAGGAGGAACTTTCCGGTTATTGCTGGATGGGCGTGATCTATCTGACAAAAGAAGAGATGGCAGAGCCGTAAATTGACGGCACAGCGCAGTGTAGTCTGAGCGGCGCGGTCGAAGCGCTGCAGCTTCCCGAAAGGGAGAAGTTGAGAGGATATAGCTGCCGGGGCAAAAGATGCCTGACACATTGTTTCGTGCTATGCACTCCCCGGCATTTTATATATAAGAATATACATAGCAAAAAGGAGAAAAAGGTATGAAAAGACGTACAAAGAAATTAGTGGCATTGGGAATGACAGCAGCAATGACAGCCGGGCTGGTAGCCGGATGCGGAAAGAAAGCGACACCGGAAAGCCTGCTGACAGATATGGCGAAGAATCTCGCAGAGGTAGAGTCTCTGATGGCGAATATCGGAGTCGGAATGGAGATGACAGACGGAACCGATACGATGGGGTTTGAGATGAAAATGGATCTGGAAACGATCCTGAAAACAGAGGATACCCACGCAAAAGGTGAAATGAACATCGAAATGATGGGATCTAAGATCGGAACTGAGATCGAGCTGTACAGCGTAAAAGAAGATGACAAATATGTCACATATATGAAAGCGGCGGATCAGTGGACAAAAGAAGAAACAGACGTTGAGGACGGCGATTCCGAAGATGCTTCCGGAGATTTTGAAAAGGTGGCAGAAGACATTGCAAAAAGTGCAGATGCATTTACGTTGTCCGAAGAAAAGACGGAAGTAGACGGAAAGAAATGTTTTGAATTGAAAGGAAAGATTGACGGCAGTGAAGTTTCCGATCTGATGGAAGACGAGATGATGGGCGACCTTTCTTCCGCCGGTATGGATTCCGACGCGCTGGACGGGGTGACGATCCCATGTACGATGGAAATTTATGAAGAAGATCTTCTTCCGGCAAAGATTTCCTTTGATATGAAATCCGCAATGGCAGATATGGCTGAGGAGAGCGGTCTGGAGATCGGCGAGTTCTACATGGACGTTACTTATGTAGAATTTGACAGCGTTGATGAGATCAAAGTCCCGAAAGATGTGATCGAGGCGGTAGAAGATTCTGACAGCGGACTGAGCGCATTGTACGAAGACGATTCCGACAGCAAAGAAGAGAAGAACGACAAAGATTCCGATGACAAAGAGAAGGGGCAGGCAAAAGAGCCGGCAAAACAGAGCGGAGAGCTGGGAAAGACATGGAACAGCTATACCGTACAGATCAATGACAAAGTGCTGACACTGCCATGTACACTGGCAGAGCTGGAAAGTGCAGGCGTAACGCTTGACAGAGAATACACGCCGGAAGACTATGTGGTAAATGTGGAAGAATATGAACTGGCATGGTTTATGGATGGAAACGGAAATGAGATCACAGTAGAAATGGTGAATATGACAGACAAGCCGATCGCGTTAAAAGATTGTGTTGTAGGCGGAATTTCGGTAGATGCATACAGCGTGGAAGAAGGCGGACTCACTGTGATCTTCCCGGGAGGTATCCAGATCGGATCGACGGAGGCAGATGTACTGGCGGCGTACGGAGAGCCATCCGACACATATGAGAGTGAAGAATACGGAAACTCTTTCACATGGTTTGACGAAAACAGCGAAAACTATTACGATGGCTGCTCAATTGACACGGAACTGGAAACGGGACTGGTGGATTCCATGAGCTTGACACATTACGAGTAAGAAAGAAAACAGATCATTTCTGAAAAAATGAAAGGAGTTTCTTCTATATATAATAGGAAGAAAGTCATAGGAAGATAAGATAGCGCCGGTGTGCAGGAGAGCATGTTGCCTCTTGTGCATCGGCGTTGTCATCGGGAGGAGAAATGCCGCAGCGCAGGTACAGATTTCCGTGCGGCGGTATTGTGCTAAAAACCGGTATTAAAAATTTGGTGTTAAAAATTTTAAAAAATTTAAAAAAACTACTTGCAAAATCCGGTGTGATTCGCTATACTAAGAGGGCTGTGACATGATAGCTGTGAAGCGCGAGGTTGCTGCCGAGACGAAGAATCGTCGATAGCAGGTTTTCCGTGGAGCGAATGTCAAGTTAGGAAACTGGCGACAAGTCACTGTACGAATCACAACTGATTACTTATTACCAAAAGGGAAGAGTATGAAACAACGTGTGAGTTTCTCACGACACACACGGGAGAGTGTACAGTCACCGCTTGTCGTACTGAGTTTAAAAGTACGAAAAGGAGGCGACTTTTTTTATGGCAAGTCAAGTAATGAGAATCACATTGAAAGCGTATGATCACCAGCTGGTAGATGCATCCGCAAAGAAAATCATCGAAACTGTAAAAAAGAACGGATCACAGGTGAGCGGTCCGGTGCCACTTCCGACTAAGAAGGAAGTTGTAACAATTCTGAGAGCGGTACACAAATACAAAGACTCCAGAGAGCAGTTCGAGCAGAGAACTCATAAGAGACTCATCGATATCATTACACCAACCCAGAAGACAGTTGACGCACTGTCCAGACTGGAAATGCCGGCAGGTGTGTTCATCGACATCAAGATGAAAAATAAGTAAAACACTTAGCGAGGCAGAAACATTTAATTAAGAAACAGTAATTCCTAATATTTAGGATGAACGTCCATGTGGCGTTCCGCTGTAAATTACAGGAGGTAGTTATAATGAAGAAAGCTATTTTAGCGACAAAAGTCGGAATGACTCAAATCTTCAACGAAGACGGAACATTGGTTCCGGTAACAGTTCTTCAGGCTGGTCCTTGTGTAGTAACACAGGTTAAAACAGTTGAGAACGACGGTTACAGCGCAGTTCAGGTTGGTTTTGTTGACAAGAAAGAAAAGATTGTCACAAAAGACAAGAGCGGCAAAAAAGAAATCGCACACAGAAATGGTGTGACAAGAGCGGAAAAAGGTCACTTTGATAAAGCTGGCGTTTCCGGAAAGAGATATGTAAAAGAGTTCAAATTTGAGAACGCTGAAGAATACACACTGGCTCAGGAAATCAAAGCTGATATCTTCGAAGCCGGAGATAAGATTGATGCAACAGCAATCTCCAAAGGTAAAGGTTTCCAGGGAGCGATCAAACGTCACGGACAGAGCAGAGGACCTATGACTCATGGTTCCAAGTTCCACCGTCACGCAGGTTCCAATGGAGCGGCATCCGATCCGAGTAAAGTATTCAAAGGAAAGAAGATGCCAGGTCAGATGGGTAACAAGCAGATTACTGTACAGAATCTGGAAGTTGTAAGAGTTGACGCAGAGAACAATCTGCTGTTGGTAAAAGGCTCTGTACCGGGACCGAAGAAATGTCTCGTAACAATCAAAGAAACAGTAAAGGCTGCAAAATAGTCTGACATCGTAGAAAGGAGGAACACACAGATGGCAAACGTATCTGTTTATAATATCGAAGGTAAAGAAGTTGGTACAATCGATCTGAACGATGCTGTATTTGGTGTTGAGGTGAACGAACATCTTGTACACATGGCAGTAGTAAGCCAGCTTGCAAACAAACGTCAGGGAACACAGAAAGCAAAAACACGTTCTGAAGTTTCCGGCGGCGGAAGAAAACCGTGGAGACAGAAAGGAACAGGTCATGCAAGACAGGGTTCAACAAGAGCTCCACAGTGGACAGGCGGCGGAGTTGTATTTGCTCCGGTACCGAGAGACTACTCTTTCAAGATGAACAAGAAAGAAAAGAGAGCGGCTCTGAAGTCTGCACTTTCATCCAGAGTGGCAGAGAACAAATTCATCGTAGTTGACGAGATCAAATTCGATGAGATCAAAACAAAGAAATTCCAGGAAGTTCTGAACAACCTGAACGTAAATAAAGCATTGGTTGTACTGGAAGACGGCAACACAAACGTTGAGATTTCCGCAAGAAATATCGCGAATGTGAAGACTGCACGCACCAATACGATCAACGTATTTGACATCCTGAAATACAACACAGTGATCGCTACGAAAGCTGCTGTTGCAACAATCGAGGAGGTGTACGCATAATGGCTAACATTCAATATTATGATGTAATCCTGAAACCGGTTATCACCGAGAAGAGCATGGAGCTGATGGCTGACAAGAAATACACATTTCTGGTACACACAGACGCTACTAAGAATCAGGTAAAAGAAGCTGTTGAAAAAATGTTCAACGGAACAAAAGTAAAAAGCGTAAACACCATGAATCTTGACGGAAAGACAAAGAGACGTGGTATGACATTCGGAAAAACTGCAAAGACAAAGAAAGCAATCGTGCAGTTGACAGAAGACAGCGCAGATATCGAGATTTTCGAGGGTCTGTAGACTTAACGAGAACAAGTCGAAGACGCCGGTCGAGTTTTAGTCGAGACCCGTTCGCAAAGCTTAGCGAGGTGTTTACGAGCTTAGCGGAGCGAACCTGATATCTATTGTAATATATGATATCAATCACTTAAACGGTGCAAATCCGTGATAACAAATAATTAGAGCAAACGAAAGGAGAGACAGTAATGGGAATCAAAACTTATAACCCATATACACCTTCCAGAAGACAGATGACTGGTTCTGATTTCTCTGAGATCACAAAGACAACTCCTGAGAAATCTCTGTTGGATTCTAAGAGCAGAAAAGCTGGTCGTAATAATCAGGGTAAAATTACAGTAAGACACCGCGGAGGCGGAGCTAAGAAAAAATACAGAATCGTAGATTTCAAGAGAAGAAAAGATGGAATTCCGGCAACTGTAATCGGTATCGAGTACGATCCGAACAGATCTGCTAACATCGCACTGATCTGCTACGCTGACGGAGAGAAAGCATACATCCTCGCTCCGGAAGGACTGACAGACGGTATGAAAGTTATGAACGGACCGGAAGCAGAAGTAAGAGTAGGAAACTGCTTGCCGCTTTCTGAAATCCCGGTTGGTACACAGATCCACAACATTGAGCTTTATCCGGGAAAAGGCGGACAGCTTGTTCGTTCCGCAGGAAACAGCGCACAGTTGATGGCTAAAGAAGGAAAATACGCAACACTGAGACTTCCGTCCGGTGAAATGAGAATGGTTCCGATCATTTGTAGAGCATCTATCGGTGTTGTAGGAAATGGCGAACACAACCTGATCAACGTTGGTAAAGCAGGACGTAAACGTCACATGGGAATCAGACCTACTGTTCGTGGTTCTGTTATGAACCCGAATGACCATCCGCATGGTGGTGGTGAAGGTAAGACTGGTATCGGTCGCCCGGGTCCGTGTACACCATGGGGCAAACCTGCACTCGGTCTGAAGACACGTAAGAAAAACAAATCTTCTAACAAACTGATCGTAAGAAGAAGAGATGGTAAAGCAATCAAATAATTGTTCGCAAGGAGGTTAGAACTTATGGCTCGTTCACTTAAAAAAGGACCATTTGCAGATGAAAGCTTACTGAAAAAAGTAGACGCTATGAACGCTGCAGGTGATAAATCAGTTATTAAGACATGGTCACGTCGTTCTACAATCTTCCCGTCATTCGTAGGGCATACTTTTGCCGTACATGACGGAAGAAAACATGTGCCGGTATATGTTACAGAAGATATGGTTGGACACAAACTCGGAGAGTTCGTTGCAACCAGAACATACAGAGGACATGGAAAAGACGAGAAGAAGTCCAGAGTTAGATAATAAATCGAGATTTTGAAAGGAGGGTTCATCCATGGCTAAAGGACATAGATCGCAGATCAAGAGAGAAAGAAATGAGCAGAAGGATACAAGACCATCAGCTAAGATTTCTTATGCTAGAGTATCTGTTCAGAAAGCATGCTACGTATTGGATGCAATCAGAGGCAAGGATGTACAGACAGCGCTTGGTATCTTGGCTTACAACCCGAGATATGCGTCAAGCGTAATAGAGAAATTATTGAAATCAGCAATCGCAAACGCTGAGAACAACAACGGTATGAGCGCAGAGAACCTTTATATCGAAGAGTGTTATGCAAATAAAGGACCGACAATGAAGAGAATCAGACCGAGAGCACAGGGAAGAGCTTACAGAATCGAAAAGAGAATGAGCCACATCACCATCGTGCTGAATGAAAGATAAGAAGGAGGAACACAATGGGACAGAAAGTTAATCCTCATGGCTTAAGAGTCGGAGTTATCAAAGACTGGGATTCCAAATGGTATGCAGAAAAAGATTTCGCAGATAACCTTGTGGAAGACCATGAAATCAGAACATTTTTGAAGAAAAGATTATACAGTGCCGGAATCTCCAAGATCGAGATCGAAAGAGCTTCTGACCGTGTGAAGATCATCGTATATACTGCTAAACCGGGTGTTGTAATCGGTAAAGGCGGTTCCGAGATCGAAAAAGTTAAAGCTGAACTGGCACAGTTTACAGATAAGAAGCTTATCGTTGACATCAAAGAAGTAAAGAGACCGGACAAAGACGCTCAGCTCGTAGCAGAGAACATTGCTCAGCAGCTTGAGAACCGTATTTCTTTCAGACGTGCTATGAAATCCTGCATGTCCAGAACAATGAAGTCCGGAGCGCTTGGAGTTAAGACAGCAGTTGCAGGACGTCTCGGCGGAGCTGATATGGCTCGTACAGAGTTTTACAGCGAGGGAACAATTCCGCTTCAGACACTGAGAGCTGACATTGATTATGGATTCGCAGAAGCTGACACAACTTACGGAAAAGTCGGTGTAAAGGTTTGGATTTACAAAGGCGAAGTACTTCCGACTAAAGGGAACAAGGAAGGGAGCGATAAATAATGTTAATGCCAAAAAGAGTTAAACGTCGTAAACAGTTCCGTGGTACTATGAAGGGCAAAGCTCTGAGAGGTAACACGATTTCTTATGGTGAATATGGTATCGTTGCAGCAGAACCATGCTGGATCCGTTCCAACCAGATCGAGGCAGCCCGTGTTGCCATGACACGTTACATCAAACGTGGCGGTAAGGTTTGGATCAAAATATTCCCAGATAAACCGGTAACAGCAAAACCAGCAGAAACTCGTATGGGTAGCGGAAAAGGTGCATTAGAGTACTGGGTAGCAGTAGTAAAACCAGGTCGTGTAATGTTCGAGATCGCAGGCGTATCTGAAGAAGTAGCAAGAGAAGCGCTTCGTCTTGCAATGCACAAATTACCTTGCAAATGCAAAATCGTTTCTCGCGCAGAATTAGAAGGCGGTGATAACAGTGAAAATTAATACATTTGTAAACGAATTAAGAGGAAAATCCGTAGAGGAATTGAATGAAGAATTAGTAGCTGCTAAGAAAGAGCTTTTTAACCTGAGATTCCAGAATGCAACAAATCAGTTAGATAACACAAGCAGAATCAAAGAAGTTAGAAAGAATATTGCTCGTATCCAGACTCTGATCACAGAGAACGCTCGTTAATCGGCGGCTGGTTGATTTGAAGTAAGTGAAAGAACTTCTTTATAAAAGAATTTGAAAGGAGTAGCAACTGTGGAAGAAAGAAATCTGAGAAAAACTCGTGTTGGCAAGGTTGTCAGCGACAAGATGGACAAGACAATCGTAGTTGCCGTAGAAGACCACGTTAAGCATCCGCTGTATAAGAAAATCGTAAAGAGAACTTATAAGCTGAAAGCTCATGATGAGCAGAACGAATGCCGCGTAGGTGATACAGTAAAAGTTATGGAAACAAGACCGCTCTCTAAAGACAAGAGATGGAGACTTGTAGAAATCATGGAGAAAGCAAAATAATTTGCTTTACGTTTGTGAGTATATAAAAGGAGGTTTACCTGCATGATACAACAGGAAAGTAGACTTAAAGTAGCTGACAATACAGGTGCGAAAGAATTACTGTGTATCCGTGTGCTTGGTGGTTCTACAAGAAGATATGCAAGCATCGGAGATGTGATCGTTGCGACTGTTAAAGATGCAACACCAGGCGGCGTTGTTAAAAAAGGTGACGTTGTTAAAGCGGTTGTTGTTCGTTCTGTAAAAGGTGCTCGTCGTAAAGACGGATCTTACATCAGATTTGATGAGAATGCTGCTGTAATTATAAAAGACGATTTGAACCCACGTGGAACACGTATTTTTGGACCAGTAGCTCGTGAGCTTCGTGAGAAACACTTCATGAAGATCGTTTCTCTGGCTCCGGAAGTACTGTAAGGAGGTGCGTAAGAATGTCAAGTATGAAGATTAAAAAGGGTGACACTGTAAGAGTGATCGCCGGTAAAGACAAAGATAAAGAAGGCAAAGTTCTTGCTGTAAATAAAAAAGACGGAAAAGTTCTGGTTGAAGGCGTTAATATGCTGACAAAGCACACAAAACCGAGCATGTCTAATCAGAATGGCGGTATCGTTCATCAGGAAGGACCGATCGACATCTCTAACGTTATGTATGTACACAACGGAAAGACAACAAGAATCGGATTCAAGATGGATGGAGACAAAAAGGTTCGTGTTGCGAAATCAACAGGCGACGTTATTGACTAATTCAAGGAAGGAGGTCCAGAACTTTGAGTAGACTGAAAGAGACATATCAGAATGAGATCGTTGATGCAATGATCAAAAAATTTGGATATAAAAATATCATGGAAGTACCGAAACTCGACAAAGTTGTTATCAACATGGGTGTAGGTGAAGCAAAAGACAATGCGAAAGTATTGGAGTCTGCAATTGCTGATCTTGAGAAGATCACAGGACAGAAAGCAGTTGTGACAAGAGCAAAGAATTCCGTAGCTAACTTCAAGATCAGAGAGGGTATGGCGATCGGATGTAAAGTAACACTGAGAGGCGAGAGAATGTACGAATTCGTTGACCGTCTGATCAATCTTGCACTTCCTCGTGTACGTGACTTCCGCGGTGTAAACCCGAACGCGTTCGACGGAAGAGGTAATTACGCACTTGGAATCAAGGAGCAGCTGATTTTCCCGGAAATCGAGTACGATAAAATCGACAAGGTTAGAGGTATGGACGTAATTTTCGTTACAACCGCTAAAACTGACGAGGAAGCTCGTGAACTGCTGACACAGTTCAACATGCCGTTCAAAAAGTAAGGAGGAAAATCATGGCTAAGACATCTATGAAAATCAAACAGCAGCGCAAAGCTAAATTCTCCACAAGAGAATATAACCGCTGCAGAATTTGTGGTCGTCCACATGCATATTTAAGAAAATATGGTATCTGCCGTATCTGCTTCCGCGAACTGGCATATAAAGGACAGATCCCGGGAGTTAAGAAAGCCAGCTGGTAAGCCGGAATTCTTCCGAATGCCGAATGGAAACAGCGAGGTTGTTCTTGGAGCTTAGCAGTCATCGACAGGCTTGGCGAAAAGAACTGCCGACCCAGCGCGGCAGCGCTTGAATAGAATTGATAAATATAAAAAAGGAGGATACTTCCACATGACTATGAGTGATCCAATCGCAGATATGCTTACAAGAATCCGTAATGCAAATACTGCTAAACATGATACAGTAGACGTACCTGCATCTAAGATGAAAGTAGCGATCGCAAACATTCTCTTGGATGAAGGATACATCGCAAAGTATGACATTGTAGAAGATGGAGTATTTAAGACAATTCATATCACACTGAAATACGGTGCAGATAAGAATGAGAAAGTTATTTCCGGTCTGAAGAGAATTTCCAAACCTGGTCTGCGCGTATACGCAAACAGCGAAGATATGCCGAAAGTTTTGGGTGGACTCGGAACTGCTATCGTATCTACAAACAAAGGTGTAATCACAGACAAAGAAGCAAGAAAACTTGGCGTAGGCGGAGAGGTTCTTTGCTTTATCTGGTAGACCGAAAGCAACTTAGTGAAAGCAAGCCGAAAGGCGCAGCTTGAACTTAGTGCGAGGTCGTTCTTGGAGCTTGTCGAGGTATTGTCGAGCTTAGAGAGAAGAACTACCTTAGACCGGCGCTCAGGCGCACGGAACTAGTCCGGGGAGAAAATCTCCCCACTGTAACTGAAAACAGAGCGGGCGAGCATCCGCTCCGAAAATCTAAGTTAATAGGAGGATAAAGGTATGTCACGTATTGGAAGACTGCCAATTACAATCCCGGCAGGAGTTACTGTTGAGATTGCTGAGAATAATGTAGTGACTGTAAAAGGTCCGAAAGGAACTCTGACAAAAGAGCTTCCGGTTGAAATGGAAATCAAACAGGAAGGCGAAGAAGTAATCGTAACAAGACCGAACGATCTGAAGAAAATGAAATCTCTTCACGGTCTGACAAGAACACTGATCAACAACATGGTTGTTGGTGTTACAGCAGGATATGAGAAAGTCCTGGAAGTAAACGGTGTAGGTTACAGAGCCGCTAAGTCAGGAAACAAACTGACACTGAACCTCGGATATTCACATCCGGTAGAAATGATCGATCCAGAGGGCGTTGAGACTGTTCTGGAGGGTCAGAATAAGATTACTGTAAAAGGTATCGACAAAGAAAAAGTTGGCCAGTACGCTGCTGAAATCAGAGACAAGAGAAGACCGGAGCCATATAAGGGCAAGGGAATCAAGTATGCTGATGAAGTGATCAGACGTAAAGTTGGTAAGACTGGTAAGAAATAATTAAGGAGGGTGTGAAAATGGTTAGTAAAAAATCAAGAAGTGAAGTTCGTAGAAAAAAACACATGAAATTACGTAACCGTTTCAGCGGTACAGCTGAGAGACCACGTTTGGCTGTGTTTAGAAGTAATAATCATATGTATGCACAGATTATTGACGATACAGTTGGAAACACTCTGGTTGCAGCTTCCACTCTTCAGAAAGACGTGAAAGCAGAACTTGAGAAGACCAACAACGTTGATGCTGCAGCATATCTTGGAAAAGTTATCGCTGAGAAGGCAATGGCAAAAGGAATCACAGAGGTTGTATTCGACAGAGGTGGTTTCATTTACCAGGGAAAAATCAAAGCACTGGCAGACGCAGCAAGAGAAGCTGGGTTGAATTTCTAGGAAGGGAGAACACATATGAGACAGGAACGTATTGATGCTAGTCAGTTAGAGTTAGAAGAAAAAGTGGTATCAATCAAACGTGTAACCAAGGTCGTAAAAGGTGGTCGCAACATGAGATTCACAGCTTTAGTTGTTGTTGGCGATGGAAAAGGCCATGTTGGTGCAGGTTTAGGAAAAGCTACTGAAATCCCGGAAGCAATCCGCAAAGGAAAAGAAGATGCAGCAAAGAAACTGATCGAAGTTGTATTGGATGAGAATGAAAGCGTTACACACGATACAATCGGTAAATTCGGAAGCGCTTCCGTATTGCTGAAGAAAGCTCCGGACGGTACCGGAGTGATCGCCGGAGGTCCGGCACGTGCGGTAATCGAGCTTGCAGGAATCAAGAACATCCGTACAAAATCATTAGGTTCTAACAATAAACAGAACGTCGTACTTGCTACAATCGAAGGACTGAGAGGAATCAAAACTCCGGAGGAAGTTGCAAGACTTCGCGGCAAATCAGTAGAAGAGATCGTAGGCTAAGATAGCGTATCAGCTCTGCCGCATCTGGCGGACAGAGCGTGATCCTATCCAATAGGAGGTAAAACAATGGCAGATTTAAAAGTTACTTTGGTAAAGTCTACAATCGGTGCCATCCCGAAGCATAGAAGAACAGTAGAAGCTCTGGGACTTAAGAAGCTGAACAAGACGGTCGTATTGCCGGACAACGCAGCTACAAGAGGAATGGTACAGCAGGTTAGACATTTAGTGAAAGTAGAAGAAGCGTAAATCAAAAACGATAAGGAGGTAACGTCATGGACTTATCAAACTTGAGACCGGCAGACGGTGCAAAGCAGAGTGATAATTTCAGAAGAGGCCGTGGACATGGTTCAGGAAACGGCAAGACAGCCGGTAAAGGCCACAAAGGTCAGAAAGCTCGTTCCGGAGCTACAAGACCGGGCTTTGAAGGTGGTCAGATGCCTTTATACAGAAGAATTCCGAAGAGAGGATTTACATGCAGAAACTCTAAGGAAATCATCGGCATCAACCTTAGCGCGCTGGAAATCTTTGAAGACGGCGCAACAGTATCTGTTGAGACTCTGATCGAGACAGGTATCGTAAAGAATCCAAAAGATGGTGTTAAAATTCTTGGAAATGGAGAGTTAACTAAGAAGCTTACAGTTCAGGCAAATGCATTCAGTGCAAAAGCTGCAGAGAAGATTGAAGCGCTTGGTGGAAAAGCAGAGGTGATCTAATGCTAGATACAGTGCGAAGAGCATTTCGTATAGAAGAGATCCGCAAGAAAATCTTTTATACCTTTTTGATGCTTATCGTTGTTAGATTTGGTTCCCAATTGCCGGCTCCAGGCGTGGACCCAACCTTTATTCAGAATTTTTTCGCGAACCAGACCGGTGATGCATTCAATTTCTTTGATGCATTTACCGGGGGTTCTTTTACCCAGATGTCGGTGTTTGCTCTCAGTATTACGCCGTACATCACATCATCCATTATCATGCAGCTTCTGACGATCGCGATTCCGAAACTGGAAGATATGCAGAAAGAGGGTGCGGATGGAAGAAAGAAGATTGCGGCGATCACAAGATATGTGACGGTCGTTCTTGCATTGATCGAGTCTACTGCAATGGCAGTCGGATTCGGACGTCAGGGACTTCTCGTTGAATTTAATTTTGTCAATGCGGCAATCGTTGTGTGCACACTGACCGCAGGAAGCGCATTCCTTATGTGGATCGGTGAGCGTATTACGGAAAAAGGTGTTGGAAACGGTATCTCAATCGTACTTTTGATCAACATTCTTTCCCGTGTACCGCAGGATCTTGTGCAGCTGTATACACAGTTCATCAGTGGAAAAACACTGGCAAAAGGAATCCTCGCGGCAGTGATCATTCTGCTTGTACTGTTGGCAGTTGTTGTATTTGTCATCATTCTTCAGGATGGGGAACGCAGAATCGCGGTACAGTACTCACAGAAAGTACAGGGACGGAAGACGTACGGAGGACAGTCCTCACATATTCCGCTTAAGGTGAACACCGCAGGAGTTATCCCGATCATCTTTGCATCATCGCTGATGCAGACGCCGATCGTCATCGCCACATTCCTCGGAAAAGGAGACGGAACAGGGATCGGAAGTCAGATTCTTCGGGCGTTGAACTCCAATAACTGGTGTGATCCGGATAACTTAATATATTCCATAGGGCTGATTTTCTACATTATCCTTACGATATTCTTTGCATATTTCTATACGTCGATCACATTCAATCCGTTGGAGATTGCAAACAACATGAAGAAAAGCGGCGGTTTTGTTCCGGGAATCCGTCCGGGAAAACCGACCGTAGAATATTTCCAGAAGATTTTGAACTACATTATTTTTATTGGGGCATGTGGACTGATTATCGTTCAGGTAATTCCATTTTTCTTCAATGGTGTATTCGGGGCAAACGTTTCTTTCGGAGGAACATCCCTGATCATTATCGTAGGTGTTGTGCTTGAGACGATCAAGCAGATCGAATCCCAGATGCTTGTACGCAACTATACGGGATTTTTGAACAACAAAGGAAATTCAATGAAAAACAGTTTCCTTGGATACTAAGAGATTTAGCTCGTTGTACCTGTCCGGATCAAAAGACAGGTGCGACGGGTTAATGTGCGTTCCGGCGTACTAAAAAGATGACAGCAAATACATATAAAGGAGGGTTACACAATATGAAGATTATTATGTTAGGCGCACCGGGTGCCGGCAAGGGTACACAGGCGAAGAAAATTGCCGAGAAATATGCGATCCCGCACATTTCAACGGGAGACATTTTCCGGGCAAATATCAAGAACGGAACCGAACTCGGTCAGAAAGCAAAAGGATATATGGATCAGGGACTTCTCGTTCCGGATGAACTGGTCGTAGATCTTGTTGCCGACCGCGTGAAGCAGGACGACTGCAAAAACGGTTATGTGCTGGACGGATTCCCGAGAACGATCCCGCAGGCGGAAGCTCTGGATCATGCGCTTGCCGAGATGGGAGAAAAGATGGACTACGCGATCAATGTGGAAGTTCCGGATGAGAACATCGTCAACCGTATGTCAGGAAGAAGAGCCTGTGTGGACTGCGGAGCAACGTATCATATTGTGTATGCTCCGACCAAAGAAGACGGAGTCTGCGACAAATGCGGCGGCAGCCTGATCCTGCGTGACGATGACAAACCGGAGACAGTGAAGAAGCGTCTCGGTGTGTATCATGACCAGACACAGCCGCTGATCGACTACTATACAAATGCCGGAATCTTAAAAGAAGTGGACGGCACGATCGAGATCGACGATGTGTTCGGCGAGATCGTAAAGATCCTGGGAGCTTAGTCGATGGAACTGAAGCCGGGAATGCTCGCAAGGTCGAAAGCCGGGCGGGATAAGGATTGTATATATGTTATAAGATCTGTCAATGATGAATATGTATATCTGGCGGACTCTCTCGAAGAGGGAACCCGCCGGATCAAGAAAAAGAACCGGAAACATATTCAGGTAATAAAGAAAACAGGAAATGTAAAGTGCGAAGCGCACGGGAGGATTAAGCATGTCAAAAGCTGACGTAATCGAAATCGAAGGAGTCGTAGTTGAAAAACTGCCGAATGCGATGTTTAAAGTTGAGTTGGAGAACGGACACATTGTTCTGGCGCATATCAGCGGAAAACTGCGTATGAATTTTATTAAGATTTTGCCGGGAGACAAGGTAACCTTGGAAATGTCTCCGTATGACCTCAGCAAAGGTAGAATTGTCTGGAGAGACAAATAAATATCGATATAGTGAAATAAAACAACGAAACAGCATAAAAAAGATGCAAAATTGTGAATCAATAACACAAAAAGGTGTTGACTTTGCGATGAATTAGGCGTTATAATATCAAATGGTTGTTTTTGGGTAGGTGTGTCCAAAAATATCCGTAGCATAAGGATTCAGCAAAGGATGGAAGGAGGATTTGACATGAAGGTTAGATCATCAGTAAAACCAATCTGTGAAAAATGCAAGATTATCAAGAGAAAAGGAAGTATCCGCGTAATCTGCGAAAATCCGAAGCACAAACAGAGACAGGGCTAATTTATTAGTTTTGAGGAGAATTTGTGCAACAAAATTAGGCGGCTGACAGTGCGACACACCAGGCGGTGTGTAGACTGTTTAATATACAGTAAGGTTACACCAGGCGACTATCACAGGTACCGGTAGAGTCGGTGTTCGCTGCATTTGGGCTGTATGGCATATTCCCATGCCGATACATGAGAGGACCTGGCATTCACAGCAGGAAAATCCGGTTTGAAGAAACCGTCGGATGCAGAATGTATATTGCTTATAATACCCGGAGAAAGAGCGGTGTATAAAAAAGAACCGTGCCGGGAAAGGGCATGGCAGCATGCCTGGGCGGTACCGACCGCGAAAGATCATGTCGGGAAACCCCAGTTAGGGACAATATGTAACACGCCAAGCCAGTCAGACTGGCAAAGCAAACAGAGACAAAAAGAAAATGGAGGAAAGACACATGGCTCGTATTGCAGGTGTAGACTTACCAAGAGACAAACGTGTAGAAATCGGTTTGACTTATATTTATGGAATTGGAAGAACAAGCGCAAACCGTATCTTAGCAGAGGCAGGAATCGATCCGAGCACTCGCGTAAGAGATCTGACTCAGGAAGATGTAAAGAAGATCAGTGAGATCATCGATGCATCTCAGGTTGTAGAAGGTGACCTGAGAAGAGAGATCCAGCTGAACATCAAGAGACTGAAAGAAATCGGATGTTACCGTGGAATCCGTCATAGAAAAGGACTTCCGGTTCGTGGTCAGAAGACAAAGACGAACGCAAGAACATGTAAAGGTCCGAAGAGAACAGTAGCAAACAAGAAGAAATAAAACTTGTAAACCAATTTTGTAGAAAGAAGAAAGTAGGTTAGTTTAAATGGCTAAGAAAGTTACAAAGAAAGTGACAAAAAAACGTGTCAAGAAAAACGTTGAACGGGGACAGGCTCACATCCAGTCATCTTTTAATAATACGATCGTAACATTAACAGATGCACAGGGAAATGCTCTTTCATGGGCAAGTGCAGGCGGTCTTGGATTTAGAGGTTCAAGGAAATCTACTCCATATGCAGCTCAGATGGCAGCAGAAACAGCAGCAAAAGCAGCTCTGCCGCACGGTCTGAAGACAGTAGATGTTTTCGTAAAAGGACCTGGATCAGGAAGAGAAGCAGCGATCCGTGCACTTCAGGCATGTGGTATTGACGTAGTAAGCATCAAAGACGTTACTCCGGTACCGCACAATGGATGCCGCCCGCCGAAACGCAGAAGAGTCTAATCGAAGACGAATTGCAGGCAGGTCAGATAGAGGTAACGAAGTGAGTTGCAGATATTCTGCAATGTAATCATATAGGAGGAAGCATAACTATGGCAGTAAATAGAGTTCCAGTTCTTAAAAGATGCCGTTCATTAGGCATGGACCCGATCTATTTAGGAATTAATAAAAAATCCAACAGACAGCTGAAAAGATCCAACAGAAAGATGAGCGAGTATGGTCTTCAGCTGCGTGAGAAACAGAAAGCAAAATTCATCTACGGAGTTCTGGAGAAACCTTTCAGAAACTACTACGCAAAAGCAAAACAGATGGAAGGAATGACAGGTGAAAACCTGATGATCATTCTGGAATCCAGACTGGACAACGTAATGTTCCGTATGGGATTTGCAAGAACAAGAAAAGAAGCAAGACAGATCGTTGATCACAAACACGTACTTGTAAACGGTAAACAGGTAAATATCCCGTCTTACCTTGTAAAAGCAGGCGACGTTATTGAAATCAAAGAGAAACACAAAGGATGCCAGAGATACAAAGACATTCTTGAAGTAACAGGCGGAAACATGATTCCGGATTGGCTGGAAGTAGATGCTGAGAACCTGAAAGGTGAAGTAAAAGAACTTCCGAAGCGTGAAGCGATCGATGTTCCGGTTGACGAGATGCTGATCGTCGAGTTGTATTCTAAATAATAGAATCCAATCAGTGCGCAAGGCGCGGAAACGTGTCTTGTGCATTGGTATATCGTATCCCCTCAACATATATTAACCCATAAGGAGGGTCTGTGTAGTGTTTGATTTTAATAAACCTAATATTGAAATTACAGAGATTTCAGAAGATAAGAAATATGGACGTTTTGTTGTAGAACCTCTGGAAAGAGGATACGGAACGACTCTCGGCAATTCCCTGAGAAGAATCATGCTTTCTTCACTTCCGGGAGCTGCGATCAGTTCTGTAAAGATTGACGGGGTTCTTCATGAATTCAGTTCTATTCCGGGTGTAAAAGAAGATGTGACAGAGATCATCATGAACTTAAAGTCTCTTGCGATCAAAAACACATCTGAATCAGACGAAGTGAAGACTGCATATATCGAATTTGAGGGTGAGGGCGTTGTAACAGGCGCTGACATCCAGGCAGACTCTGATATTGAGATTATGAATCCTGAGCAGGTCATTGCCACTTTAAGCGGCGGCAAAGACAGCAAATTGTATATGGAACTTACCATTACAAAAGGCAGAGGATACGTAAGCGCAGACAAGAACAAGAGTGAAGATATGCCGATCGGCGTGATCCCGATCGACTCCATCTATACACCGGTAGAGCGTGTGAACCTGACAGTAGAGAACACGCGTGTCGGTCAGATCACTGACTATGACAAACTGACACTGGACGTATGGACTAAGGGAACATTACTTCCGGACGAGGCTGTCAGCCTTGCTGCGAAAGTACTCAGCGAACATCTGAAATTATTTATCGATCTGTCCGAAGTTGCACAGGCAGCGGAAGTTATGATCGAAAAAGAAGACGATGAGAAAGAGAAAGTTCTGGAGATGAGCATCGACGAACTTGAACTGTCCGTCCGCTCATACAATTGTCTGAAGAGAGCAGGAATCAACACCGTTGAAGAACTCACGAACAAGACACCGGAAGATATGATGAAAGTACGAAACCTTGGACGTAAATCTCTGGAAGAAGTACTTGCCAAATTGAAAGAACTCAACTTAGAATTAAACTCAGGCGACGAATAGGAGCCTGAGTGCTACGGATTGAACGTCAGTTCAAGCCGGTTCCCGTGCGACGAATAGGAGCCGGAGAATATTTGCTTAATACTTAAATATCCTGTCGGTAAGCCCGATGAGTACGGCAGGAGCATTTGATTAATAAGCCCGAAGATTGCATAACCAAATGTAGGAGGAAAATGAAAATGGCAAAATATAGAAAACTCGGAAGAACAGCAAGCCAGAGAAAGGCTCTGCTTAGAAACCAGGTAACAGCACTTCTGAACAACGGAAAGATCGTTACAACAGAAGCGAAAGCAAAAGAGATCCGCAAGATCGCTGAAGGTCTCATCGCTATGGCTGTAAAAGAGAAAGACAACTTTGAAGAAGTAACTGTAAAAGCAAAAGTTGCTCGTAAAGACAGCGAAGGCAAGAGAGTGAAAGAAGTAGTAGACGGAAAGAAAGTAACTGTTTACGACGAAGTTGAAAAAACGATCAAGAAAGATATGCCGAGCAGACTTCATGCAAGAAGAGAGATGCTGAAAGTTCTCTATCCTGTAAAAGAAGTTCCGACTGCAGTAGCAGGAAGAAAGAAAAATACAAAAGAAGTTGATCTCGTAGATAAGCTGTTCTCAGAGATCGCACCGAAATATGCAGATCGTAACGGTGGTTACACAAGAATCGTTAAGATCGGTCAGCGTAAAGGTGATGCGGCAATGGAAGTTCTGATCGAACTTGTTTAATTAAAAATTGATCATGTGGAAAGAGCATTGTTTCATTTTCGGAAGAAATGGAATGATGCTCTTTCTTTACATTCAATGTGGAAAATGCTATTCTAATGTGTATAAGGTTTCTCTGAGGGGGGCGGGATTGTGAAAAAGAAGTATCAAAATATCGGAAAAATTGTTTTTATCATAATTATGGGGATCGGATTGCTTTATGCGTTCTGGAATCTTTTAAGCAGCCGCTTTTTACTTGGAGAGAACAAGAAAGAAGTGGAAATGGCAACGGAAAAGATTCTTTCGTCCGTAAAAAATGCAGATCGTATGGAGTGTTATACATGGGTTTACCGGGATCTTGCGGAGGAAGAGCTTTGGGATCCGCAGTATGATGTGAAAATGGTCCACGATTTTGAACATCAGAAATTCCAGACCATGAAAGCGGATAAGAAAGAGATCATCGACTATACGAAAGAAGATATTGAAGTGTATTCCCGCGGCATTTCTCCTGTTTATATTCCGGACGGCGAGGGGCTGCGCACAGCTCTTCTGGATCGGTGGCTGAAATATGAGGGCGCTAAAACATACGGAAAACAGCAGATCAAAGGTATGACGGATTTCATTTCTTATGGGTATCTGGAAAATCCGGATTATCTTCTGAGCATCAAGGAAGAAGACACGGAAGATGTGGGCGGCATGACATGCCGGAAATACAAGGTACGCGTACGCAATACGTTAAGACAGGAAAAAAGCGGTGAGGAAAGTGACTTTGAATTCCGTAAGGCGATCAGCGCCAACGGTTTGGATGTGTTGGAATTAAAAGCAAGTTATCCACAGGTGTACCGTCTTTTAAAAGAAAGTTTCAACAAGGATGCGGAAGAATTTTTCGTATGGGTGGATAACAATGACGTAATGGTACAGATCGAGCGGGATTATACGTTTCAGTATTACGTCAATGTGATGAAAGAACATTCCGAGAAGATCGAGGAACTCGTCGGGCAATATGATTATCCGAAAATCGTCTGCCATCAGCAGTATCGCTATTCACCGGAATGTCAGACCATCGAGATGCCGGAAGCATTTGAGGAGATGTAAAGCAGAGAAAAGGTGAGACCGATGAAATTTATTTTTGTACACGGTATGGGACATACGGCAGCAAGTTGGGAAGAGACAATTTCATATATGAAAAATAAACAGGATATTGTATGCCCGGATTTATCGGCGATCTTGAACGGAAAAGAAGCCAGTTATCCTAATTTATGTTCTGCATTTGCAGAATATTGCAATCAGTTTGAAGAGCAGATTCATCTATGCGGTCTCTCACTGGGAGGCGTCTTAGCGTTGGATTATTCTTTGAAGTTTCCCGAGAAAGTGAAGTCACTGGTTCTGATCGGCACTCCGCACAAAATACCGAAATTTATGCTCTCCGTTCAAAACGTGATTTTCCGTTTTTTCCCAAAATCCATGTTTGATGGTATGGTCTTTGATAAAAATGCAACATCCGTATTGACAAATTCCATGAGGGAACTGGATTTTACGGATAAAGTCAAAATGGTGCAATGTCCGACACTGGTACTATGCGGGGAAAAGGACAGCGCCAATAAGAAATCCGCATATTATCTCGCAGAGAACATTCCACATGCAGAGTTGAAAGTGATAAAAAATACCGGGCACATTGTGAATGAAGAGAATCCCAAAGGTTTGGCGGAGATTTTGGATTCCTGGAGATGATTTTACCAAACTGCATTGTTGATCAGACAGTATAAGGAAAATGCGTGTGTAAGAAACAACAAAAAGGTTTCTTACGCACGCATTTTTTTGAATTGGGTAAATATTTTTTAACGTTGCCCGCCAAGTAATATACCTAACGCCAAAAGCAAAGGAAAGGAATATAATACAAGAGGAATTTGAGTGATAGCGGTAATCAAAATATCAAAATAATATTTCTTTCTTATACAAAATACTATATATATCAAGCTGATTACAAATAAAAATAAATTCAATGTACATAAGTCCGCTAAGAACTCGTATGTTGAAACGGAAGTGAAAACATACTTAGCCAAAAAAGGAAATGAAATGGAGTATAAAATCCAAATCAACCTAATGATTTTATGTTTTTTGTAAATATATTTTTTCAACATCATTATACTCTCCCTGCTATGCTGATTGGATATGGGGCAAATCATAAGCTGTATTAACCTTTTCTTCAGCACTGCTGATGACATTTGCCTGATATTCTGAAAAGGCTTGCTCATATTCGATGTCTGTTTTTTCACAAGTATAGATTACCTGATTTACAGCATCTTGAGAGTTTTCTTGAGCTTGAACCATAAAATTAGGGGAATACAAACAGAATACAGTTGTAATAACTAAACCGGACTTGATTTTCTTTCTCATAAATCGTGGTCTCCTTTTAAAAAACTCCAATTGGGGGTAACTATGATATGGATCAAAATGATAGAGTCAGTGTACAAGGGGGAAAACGTATTTCCCCTTGTACACTGATGCTATACGAAGAATAAATCCAAAAAAATGAAATTACAAGTCTTTTTATTTTAAAATTAGAAGAGTATATTAAAATAATGGGGATTTGTAATGCATAACAAAAACAGGAAGATTTTTGCATTCCCTATTCTTTTTTATCAAAATAAGATACCCAAAGCGAACACTTTTGAGACTATGAAGAAAAGTCTGTAAATAAGATCTTCTATGATAATGATAGGCGGAAAACTGGAATGAAATCAGCTTTTCGCCTTTGTTTTATATATAACAGTTACAAAATTGCATGTCAAGAGCGGGC
>ENA-OQKY01000084-OQKY01000084.1-human-gut-metagenome-genome-assembly--contig:-NODE-84-length-129417-cov-35.471715_pt1 | contig 129417 bp, 135 predicted proteins | sample MGYA00242652_ERZ504805 | MGnify/ENA primary metagenome ERZ504805 (study PRJEB26092, sample SAMD00036400) | human gut metagenome | host: Homo sapiens | study: EMG produced TPA metagenomics assembly...
GAAAATGAGCGCTCCAAATTTAGTGAAATGCAGCAAATGTGGAGAATTAATGATGCCACACAGAGTATGCAAAGCTTGCGGATCTTACAACAAAAAAGAGATTGTTAGCGTTGACTAATGAAAAGCGAAGAAAGAGAGTCGTCTGTTGACGGCTTTCTTTTTTTGAAAAAAGTTTATATTGATTTTTAGAGTGATGTCTAGTAAAATTACTGTTAGCAGTGCAGGAGGTAATAGCATGTCAGAAATTACAAAAGTAGCATTAGATGCCATGGGTGGAGATAACGCACCCGTAGAGATTGTAAAAGGTGCAATGGATGCCATCAGCAAGAGAAAAGATATTAAGATCTTTCTTGTAGGGCAAGAGAATGTTGTACAAAAAGAATTAGAAAAATATACTTACGATAAAGAACAGATTGAAGTTGTAGATGCGCCAGAAGTGATCGAGACAGCAGAGCCGCCGGTCATGGCAATTCGTAAGAAAAAACAATCATCAATCGTAGTCGCAATGAATATGGTAAAAAAAGGAGAGGCGGATGCATTTGTCTCTGCCGGAAGTTCAGGGGCAATTCTTGTCGGAGGACAGCTTTTAGTCGGTCGTATCAAAGGCGTGGAGAGACCACCGCTTGCACCATTATTGCCGACAGAAAAAGGCGTTTCATTGTTGATTGATTGTGGCGCTAATGTAGATGCAAGACCTTCTCACTTGGTACAATTTGCAAAGATGGGTTCTATCTATATGGAGCACGTTATGGGCGTGAAGAATCCGAAGGTTGCGATTGTGAATATTGGTGCAGAAGAGGAAAAAGGGAACGCACTTGTAAAAGAGACATTCCCGCTGCTGAAAGAATGTGAGGATATCAACTTTATAGGAAGTATTGAAGCCCGTGAGATTCCACATGGAATGGCAGATGTAATAGTATGTGAGGCATTTGTCGGAAACGTTATCTTAAAACTCTATGAAGGAGTCGGCGCAGTACTGATCAGCAAAGTGAAAAAAGGAATGATGACTTCGCTGCGGAGTAAGATTGGTGCTTTGCTAGTGAAACCAGCACTGAAGGAGACATTAAAAAGCTTTGATGCAAGTGAACATGGAGGTGCGCCGCTGCTTGGACTGAACGGACTTGTAGTAAAGACGCATGGAAGTTCCAAGGCAAAAGAGGTATCCAACTCAATTATTCAATGTGTAACGTTCAAAGAGCAGGGAATTAATGAAAAAATAAAAGAACGTATACAAAAACAAGAAAATGAGAATCAGGAATAAAAGATTCTGAGACAAAGGGAGAGAAAGAAATGGAATTTGAAAAATTACAAGAAATTATTGTGGATGTATTAAATGTAGGAGCAGAAGATATCACAATGGATACAACATTTGTGGATGATCTGGGCGCAGATTCGTTAGATATTTTCCAGATTATCATGGGAATTGAAGAAGCATTTGACATTGAGATCGACAATGAAGAAGCTGAAAAAATCGTTACAGTTGGTGACGCAGTAGAACAGATTAAGAATGCAATTAATTAATCGAATTATGAAAAAGCCCTGCGTAGGGCTTTTTCGCGTTTAGAAAGGGAGAGTTTATGGAACAGACAATGAGAGAGTTACAGGAAAGAATCGGATATACTTTCCGCAGACAGGAGTTGTTAAAATCAGCATTGATGCACAGTTCTTATACGAACGAGACACATTTGCCGAAATATAAGTGCAATGAACGTCTGGAATTTTTGGGAGATGCGGTATTGGAACTTGTTTCCAGCGAGTTTTTGTTTTTTGCAGATCGAAAGATGCCGGAGGGAGAATTGACAAAGACGAGAGCAAGTATGGTCTGTGAGCCTTCACTTGCGTTCTGTGCAAGAGAGATTGAGCTTGGCAAATATTTGTTTATGGGACGAGGAGAAGAGAATACAGGTGGAAGAGAGCGGGATTCCATCACATCCGATGCGCTGGAGGCACTCATCGGTGCGATTTATTTAGATGGTGGTTTTGCTAATGCAAAAGAGTTTATCTTAAAATTTGTCCTGAACGATCTGGAGCATAAAAAACTCTTTTATGATAGCAAGACTATCCTGCAGGAGATTGTGCAGGCACATTTTCCGTATGGAGTGGTGTATCATCTTATAAAAGAGGAGGGACCGGATCATAATAAATCGTTTACGGTTGCTGTTCATATTGGCGAGGAGTGTTATGGAGAGGGAACCGGAAGAACGAAGAAAGCGGCAGAGCAGGAAGCGGCATACCATGCGATTTTAAAGTTGCATGAGAAGAACATAAAGTAGGTGTAGGATGTATTTAAAAAGTATTGAAGTACAGGGCTTTAAGTCCTTTGCGAATAAAATTCTATTTGAGTTCCACAATGGAATCACCGGAATTGTAGGGCCGAATGGAAGTGGAAAGAGTAATGTCGCAGATGCCGTGCGCTGGGTGCTTGGTGAACAGCGCGCAAAGCAGCTTCGAGGTGGGAACATGCAGGATGTTATTTTCTCAGGCACTGAGAATCGAAAACCATTAAGCTATGCATCTGTTGCAATCACTCTGGACAATTCAGATCATCAGCTTGCGATTGATTTTGAGGAAGTGACAGTTGCTCGTAAGATTTACCGCTCCGGTGAGAGTGAATATCTGATCAACGGAAGTCCGTGCCGGTTGAAGGATGTCAATGAATTGTTCTACGATACCGGAATTGGAAAAGAAGGATACTCAATTATCGGACAGGGGCAGATTGATAAGATTTTAAGTGGAAAGCCGGAAGAACGAAGAGAGCTGTTTGACGAAGCAGCAGGAATTGTAAAATTCAAAAAGCGGAAAAATATGTCTGTGAAGAAGTTGGAGGAAGAAAGGCAGAATCTCGTTCGTGTAAATGATATTCTTGCGGAACTGGAAAAACAGATCGGACCTTTGGAAAAACAATCCGAAGTGGCAAGAGAATATCTGAAAAAGAAAGAATCTTTGAAGACATATGATATCAATTTGTTTTTGCTGGAGACAGAGCGGCTCAAAAAGGAAATTGCTGCGGTTGATCATAATTTAGAAAATACGACCAGAGAGCTTGCGGATGCAACGACACGATATGAAAATACGAAGACAGAATATGAGGCGATTGAACTAAAGACTGATGAGATTGACGCTGCGATGGAGAAGGCTAAGAGTCAGTTGAATGAGACCACATTATTAAAGCAGCAGCTGGAAGGTCAGATTGAGGTCCTGAAAGAGCAGATTAACACGGCACGAATGAATGATGAGCACATTGAACAGCGCTCTAAGACGATTTATAACGAAATATCTGAGAGGGAAAAGAATCTTTCGGCGATGGGAAAAGATAAGTTTCAGATTCAGGAAAAGTTGTCAGAGCAGGAGGAGCAGGAGAAGGCAGCACAGCAACAGCTTTTGAAAATCCAAACAAAAAGTGCGGAACTTACAGAGGCGATTGATGAAAATCAGAATCAGATCATGGAGATTTTGAATAATCGCACAGCTACGAAGGTAAAGAAGCAGCGTTATGATTCGATGCTGGAACAGATTCAGGTGCGCCGTTCGGAAATGCACCAGAAATTAATCGCAGTGGAAAGCGAGGCGTCCGAACAGGATGAGCTCATCGCAAAGTTTGAGGCAGAGCTTCAGGAAATTGCACAGACGATTTCCGGATATGTCACAGAGAATAGGACATATGAAGAAAAGATAGCCGCCCTACAGCAGACGATTGCCAAAAAGAACGAACAGCTGCGTATTGGACAGACGGCATTTCACCGGGAACAATCTAGATTAGAGTCGTTAAAGAATATTACAGAACGCTATGACGGATATGGGAACAGCATCCGAAAAGTCATGGAAAAGAAAGAACAGGAAAAAGGACTCTTAGGTGTTGTTGCGGATCTGATCAAAGTGGACAAAGCGTATGAGATTGCGGTGGAGACTGCCCTTGGAGGAAGTATCCAGAACATCGTAACAGATAATGAAGAGACGGCAAAACGGATGATTACGTTTTTGAAGCAGAATAAATTCGGTCGGGCGACATTTCTTCCGCTGACGAGTATCAATGGAACTGCCGGTATTCGGCAAAACGAGGCTCTTCAAGAGGAGGGGGTGATCGGGCTTGCGAATACACTTGTCAAGGTGGAAGAAATATACAGGGGGCTTGCCGAACATCTGTTGGGAAGAACAGTTGTTGTAAAGCATATTGACCACGGGGTGGCGCTGGCAAAAAAATATAAGCAGACACTTCGCATTGTCACTTTAGAAGGAGAGTTGATTAATCCAGGCGGAGCAATGACCGGTGGAGCCTTCCGCAATTCCAGCAATCTTTTGAGCAGACGTCGTGAGATTGAAGAATTTGAAAAGACTGTCGAGAAGCTGAAAAGCGAAATGGATCAGATGGAGCAGGAAGTGGAACACGAAAAAGAGGCAAGAGCGGACTACTACAGTAAGATAGAGGCTATCAAGCAGCAGCTTCAGAAGGCTTATGTCATTCAGAATACGGCAAAGATGAATGCAGAGCAGGTTAAGGCAAAGAAAGCAGATGCGAAGGCGGTTTCAAGCAAGATTCATGAAGAAGGAGCTGAGCTGGAACAACAGATAAGGGAAATTCGGGAAAATCATGAATCGATTCAGGTAGAATTGGAAACTTCTGAAAAATTAGAACAAGAATTGACGGAACAGATTGCAAGCTATCAAAAAGAGTTAGATCAGGAACGTGAACGAGAAAGTAAACAGCTTTTAGAATCTGAGAAAGTGCATCTCGCTTATGCTGCAATGGAACAGAAATATCAGTTTCTGTTGGAAAATGAGCAGCGTATTCAGGAAGAGATCACAAAATTCAACGTGGAATTGTCTGCACTTCGTGCCAATAAAGGGGATACATCCGAAGAGATTCAGAAAAAAGAGACCCAGATTGAAGATATTCGGCTGACGATTGCAAATTCGAAAGAACTGTTTGAGGAGATTCAAAAAGAGATTGCATCTTATAGCAGTCAGAAAGAAGAACTCACAAAGAAACATAAAGCATTTCTTGCAGAGCGAGAAGCACTTTCCAAACACATGTCGGATCTGGACAAAGAATCCTTTCGTTTGAACAGCCAGAAAGAGGCGTTTGAGCAGGCTTCTGAAAAGCAGATCAACTATATGTGGGAAGAATATGAGCTGACTTACAATATGGCGCTGAAGATCAAAGATGAGAACCTGACGGATCTTACGTTTATCAAAAAACAGATACAAGCTTTGAAAAATGAGATTCGTTTACTTGGAAATGTCAATGTTAATGCGATTGAGGATTTTAAAGAAGTATCAGAGCGATATGCATTTTTAAAGAATCAGCATGACGACTTGATTGAGGCGGAAGCAACATTAAAACAGATTATCGAGGAGCTGGATGCAGCCATGCGAAAGCAGTTCAGAGAACGTTTTGCGGAAATCTGTGTGGAATTCGATAAAGTGTTCAAACAGCTATTCGGAGGCGGAAAAGGGACATTGGAACTTCAGGAGGAAGAAGATATTCTGGAGGCGGGAATCCGCATCATTGCACAGCCTCCCGGAAAGAAACTGCAGAATATGATGCAGCTTTCGGGTGGTGAAAAAGCATTGACAGCCATTTCGCTGTTGTTTGCAATTCAGAATTTAAAACCATCTCCGTTTTGCCTGCTTGATGAGATCGAGGCGGCATTGGATGACTCGAATGTCGACCGTTATGCGAGATATTTGCATAAGCTGACAAAAAACACGCAGTTTATCGTGATTACGCATCGTAGAGGAACGATGACTGCGGCAGACAGACTATATGGAATTACGATGCAGGAAAAAGGGGTATCGACACTCGTGTCGGTAGATTTATTAGATAAAGATTTGACGAATTAGAGGAGGAACTTATGGGAGAAAAAAAGGGATTTTTTAAACGACTGGTGGAAGGACTCACCAAGACAAGAGACAATATTGTCTCCGGAATTGACAGTATTTTTAATGGATTTTCAAACATCGACGATGACTTTTATGAAGAACTCGAAGAGATTCTTATTATGGGAGATTTGGGCGTCCATGCGACAATGGAAGTTATTGAGGATCTGAAGAAAAAAGTCAAAGAAAACCATATTAAGGAGCCAGCAGACTGTAAGCAGTTTTTAATTGACAGCATCAAAGAACAGATGGATGTCGGGGAAGCCGCATATGAGTTCGAGGATCGTACATCGGTTGTATTGATCATTGGAGTAAATGGTGTCGGAAAGACGACGACCATCGGAAAACTTGCCGGGAAACTACGGGCGCAGAATAAGAAAGTTGTACTTGCAGCAGCAGATACATTCCGTGCGGCAGCAGGAGAGCAACTTAAAGAATGGGCAAACCGTGCGGAGGCAGAATTGATTGGCGGTCAGGAAGGATCTGACCCGGCTTCGGTTGTATATGATGCGGTTGCAGCGGCTAAGGCACGAAAAGCAGATGTTCTTTTGGTGGACACGGCAGGACGTCTTCATAATAAAAAGAACCTGATGGAAGAACTTCGAAAAATTAACCGTGTCCTGGAGAGAGAATATCCGGATGCGTATCGTGAGACATTGGTTGTGTTGGATGGAACAACTGGTCAAAATGCGTTAGCACAGGCAAAAGAATTTAAAGATGTTGCAGATATCACAGGTATCGTGCTGACAAAGATGGACGGAACAGCCAAAGGCGGAATTGCAGTAGCCATTCAATCAGAACTTGGTATCCCTGTAAAATACATCGGTGTCGGGGAAAGTATTGATGATCTGCAGAAATTTAACTCCGATGATTTTGTAGATGCACTGTTTCTCACCAAAGAGTAATAAAAATAAAGAAAGAAGGAATCCATATGTTGACATTAGAAAAATTTGAGCAGGCAAGTGAAATTGTAAAACGAGTAACGAATCCAACAAAGCTGGTATACAGTGACTACTTAAGTCAGCAGACAGGCGGAAAAGTGTATTTAAAACCTGAGAATATGCAATATACCGGAGCATATAAGCTGCGCGGTGCATATTATAAAATCAGCACCTTGTCTGAAGAAGAAAGAGCAAAAGGTCTGATTACAGCTTCTGCCGGGAACCATGCACAGGGCGTCGCGTATGCGGCAAAAGCATTTGGCTGCAAAGCTACAATTGTTATGCCGACTGTGACACCACTTATCAAAGTCAATCGTACAAAGAGTTACGGGGCAGAAGTGATTTTGCATGGGGATGTATATGATGACGCCTGTGCAAAAGCATATGAACTGGCAGAAGAACACGGATATACATTTGTACATCCGTTTGATGATTTGGACGTTGCAACCGGACAGGGAACGATCACAATGGAAATTATTCAGGAACTTCCGACTGTTGACTATATTTTGGCACCAATCGGTGGTGGCGGTCTGATCACAGGCGTGTCAACACTTGCAAAAATGCTGAATCCCAAAATTAAAGTCATCGGTGTAGAACCTGCGGAGGCAGCAAGCATGAAAGCGGCGCTCAAAGCCGGACATGTTGTGACTCTGCCAAGCGCGAATACAATTGCAGATGGTACTGCTGTAAAAACAGTCGGTGAAAATACATTAGAATATGTGAAAGAAAATGTAGATCAGATTCTGACTGTGGAGGATGATGAATTAATCGGAGCATTCCTTGATATGGTTGAAAACCATAAGATGATTGTAGAGAATTCGGGATTGTTGTCTGTTGCCGCTTTAAAACAGCTTGATTTGAAAGGAAAGAAAGTCGTATCGATCCTAAGCGGCGGAAATATGGACGTCATTACCATGTCCTCAATCGTGCAGCACGGTCTGATCCAAAGAGACAGAATTTTCTCTGTATCTGTACTGCTTCCGGATAAGCCGGGTGAATTGGTACGTGTTGCGGATACAATCGCAAAGGCACAGGGAAATGTCATCAAATTGGAGCACAATCAGTTTGTCAGCACAAACCGTAATGCAGCAGTGGAGCTTCGTATTACGATGGAATCATTCGGTACAGAGCATAAGAAAGAAATCTTAAAAGCATTGGAAGATAATGGATACAAACCAAAGAGCATCAGTGCAAAATTATATTAGAAATCATCCGGAAAGGAAAGATATATGGAGTATAATAGAAGACCAAAAGAAGGGGAATGCTACCGACACTTTAAAGGAAGACGGTATCAGGTCATTGGAATCGCAAAGCATTCGGAGACGATGGAGGAATTAGTCGTATACAGACAACTGTATGGGGAACAGGAGCTGTATGTGAGACCATTGGAGATGTTTATAAGCAAAGTGGATAAAGAAAAATATCCAGAGGTAGAACAAGAATACCGATTTGAATTAGAGGGAGAGGAGGACGGTCAAAGAGAAGATGACCGTTCTCTTATCTGGGAGTTTTTAGACTTGTCTTCGTCAAAAGAAAAAATGGACTTCCTGCAGAAAAAGAAATCTGAGATTACGGAAGAGTTTATCGGAATCGCAGCACAGAGTCTTGACTTTGTGGAAAATGACGGAACTGTTGAGGAGAGGTACGAGGCGGTGCTGCAGTATCTGCGGACTGTGATGCGGTATGAGAGCGGAAGATTACGGTAATAGACTGGAGAAAATGGGAATAAAAAATGAGAGATAAAGTATGGAAGATTGCAGTCTGTGATGATGAGACTGTATTTTTAGAAAAGATACAACAGTTGGCAGCACAATATTATTCTGAAAGAAATATACAGGCAGAAATCCATTGTTACGACAATACAGATGCTTTTTTGCAGAGCAATCTTGTGGAGTATGATTTGATTTTGCTGGATATGAATATGCAGGAGAAAAACGGGATTGAAGTGGCGAAAGAGTTGCGCAGCCAAAAGATAGAGACACCGATTATTTACATTTCCGCATATATAGAAATGGCGCCGTATGGATATGTAGTCAATGCATTCCGATATTTGCTAAAAAACGATTTGGAAGAGACATTTTGTTTTGCGATGGATGATGTGATGAAAGAATTAAAACATCATTTAGAAACAATAGAAGTACGGACAGAAAATGTGCAGATAGAGCTTCGGCTTTCTGATATTGTATTTGTGGAAAGCTATAAACGGTATGTGCTGATACATACGAAGAAGGACGAATATAAGCAATATGGCAAGATATCCGATATGGAAAAAATGCTTTGTCAAAAAGAATTTTTGCGGGTACACAAAAGTTATCTCGTCAATTTAGACCATGTGGTAAAAATCAAAAACCGGATACTCTTTTTGGACAATGGAGAGGAAGTACCATGCAGCAAAGAGCGGTATTCAGAAATTGTACATCGGTATGTGATTTGGAGGGGATGTTAGTATTGGACATATTTTTTGATTGTATACTTCTTACAATAGAAATTATTGGACTTTTTATTATTGCGGATGTATTTTTTGAGAGAAAATTCAAAAGGATAAAGTCAATGCTATTTGTGATAGCAGGTTATGTCTTTTGTTTTCAGTTGCTCGGTCAATTTTTAAATTTGATTGGAACAACAACGATAAAATCTATAATAGTTGTGATTACTTTCTATTTTTTGATTATTTTATTATATCAAGGGAGAAAGATAAGACAACTGTTTTTTGTTGCGATGTTTTATATTTTGTTATATACAATCGATTATCTTGTGATTGCGGGCAGTTTATTGTTTTTACAGATAGATATAAGTGTATTATATAACAGCCAATATGCATATGTTGTGGCGGCACTTTTGGCAAAAAGTATATTGCTTTATAGTTGTATCATGTTTTCAAAAAAGATAGAAGCCAGTAGAAGACATGAAAAATTTTCTATTTTAGAATGGGGACAACTTTTAATTGTTCCGATTTGTATGATTTTGAATTTGACGATTGTTGTGTATGATCTGATTCAAAATAATAATCTCACGTTTGTCCTATTTTTGGATATTGGATTATTGCTCTTAGGAACATTTATTTATGCATATTTAGAGACAGAACTGGAAAAAAAGAAACAAGTGGAAATCCAAAATCTGATTCTCACCAAACAAATACAGGCAGAGGAAAAACAAGCTGAATTAGTGCGAAACCACTTACAAGAACAAAGGAAGTTGACCCACGATTTCCAAAACCATTTATATACCTTGCGAGGATTATTGCAAAACAAAAATCATACGGAAGAAGCTTTGGAATATATTCAGAAATTAACAGGGAAAAATGAATCAGGAATACAAATTGTCCATACAAAGAACGCAGTCATTGACGCATTATTGAACCAAAAGTATGATGTCTGCAAAAGAGAACGGATTCCTATCTTCTTTGAAGTAAGCGATTTGCAGAAGCTTCATCTCAGTCAGGAAAAAATTGTCGTGATTTTATCGAATATTTTAGATAACGCAATTGAGTCCTGCAGAAAGCAGAATACGGGGCGGTATATCAAAGTAAAGTTTTTGATGGATGATCTCGGAACGATTTTGTCAGTTCAAAATACAGCGAGTTTAAAGAAGTCCAGTAACTTAGAAACATTTACATCCACAAAGGAGAATCAGATACTTCATGGGTATGGTTTGAAAAATGCATTGCATACAGTGGAAGATAGTGGTGGAATGGGAGAGGTATCGTGTGAGAATGGTGTGTTTCAATTTACTGCTATTTGGAATTGAGGTCGTTTGGGAACAAAAACTGTCGTTTGGGAACAAAACACTTGATAAAAGTCAAAAAAATGTTATTCCAGTGTTACGAAGGAGAAGAACATATGCTTCTAAGAGTAACAGAAAGAATAGCATTTTTTTTATATGATAAGAAAATAATACAGAAAGAGGATATAAGATGGTGTGTCTATTTATTTCAAAAGTGGATATTAAATACTGTAAGCTATACCATATTATATTTTATCGGATGTTATATCGCTACGCCAGTACAAGTGATTTTGTATTTATTGAATTTTGAGGTTTTGCGGAGAAAAAGTGACGGTTATCATGCAAAAACACCTTTTAGATGTATCTTGTTATCAACCAGTATAGAAATTGTTGACGACTAAAAATGAATATAAAATCAACAAGAGAAAGTCAAAATGTCAGGAGGGACTGAATATGTTAAGAAACAAAAGAAAAAGAGTAGCAGCTTTGCTAGCTGGATGTATGGTAATTGGAAGTAGTATGAGTGTGTATGCAGGAACGGCAAGTGGATATGTTGGTAAGCAAAGAACACATTTGAATGTAACAGTCAGGCATGCTTATGCTTCCACCGGCGGTAACAATGCAAAGACTTCCATTGCAGCAAAAAGATATGTGACGGGTGGAAGTATGAATCAAATGGTTGCGATGCCGACCCAAACCGGAGCAAATGAACTGACTGTATATGCTCCAAATGGATGGGATATAGGTACTGCAACAAGTTTTCATACATATGAAGGCGCAACAAGTAATCTGACAGCGCATTCATAAAAACTGTTTAATGACATGCGAGAAATAGAGTATTTTATACTCTATTTCTCGTGCAAGTGAAACGGATAAACTATTAATTTATGAGATTGGAAGAATGTTTATGCGGAAACACAGATGGAAAATGTTATTGCTCTTACTATTTTCAGTAACACTTATCGGCTGCAGCGAAAAAAAAGATGGTGAAAGTTCCAAATCAGAAAAATTCCAGTCTGATTACATTGACATTTCCGGGAGGGATATAAAAGTGAACGGTGGATTTTTCAGTGCCATTCATGGAATGTCATATTTTACGGATTTTAAGACGAATACGCCGTTCCAATCTGTAATAAACCGGATTGCCGCCATCTTTCCAATTATGAGGATGCAGAGACTGCCTGCAATGCCGCAAAAGGTTCCAACAATATATTTCCATATAAAGGGAAGCTATATGGAATGATGAGTGATGAAGATGGAACGAGGCTTGTTGTGTCAGAATTTGACGGAAGCAACCGGAAGGAAAAAGATTATTTTATCGATGCAGGCTGTGTCTTTCATGCAGGGGTTGTTGTCGGAGATGAATTATACTATTTTTATTCTGATATTTTGGATGCGGCAGAAGAAGAGAATATTCAGGATACAAAATACCAACGTCATTTTAATGTGCTGAATTTGGATTCCATGAAACAGGAGGAGATTTTCACAGAAGAAGCCGATTTTGTGAACGTTCTTGGGGTAACAAAGGACTATTTGATTTATTCTCTGATAAATGGAGACACTCCATTGTTTTATAAATTTGAGTATCAAACAAAAAAATCAGAAGAGATTGTGCTGCATAATAGTGGGTATGAGCTGATATACTTTAGTCCTGACAAAAGCAGTTTTTACTATGCCGGAACGGAGAAAAACGAATTGGATACCATTTATCAATATCATTTTGATACGAACGAAAATGAAATATATCTGAACCGGTCTGAACTGAAAGAGTTTGTTGGCGAAGAAACAGGCTATCTGTCACTGGATGGTATTTTAGAGGAAGGGGTTGTTTTCCGTTTGTCTGATTATCCAAAGCAATGGATGTTCTTTAAAGAGAAAGAAAGCGGGGCAATCCGGGAGTTGTCTCTGCCGCAGAACCTTCCGGCGGAGGGGGCTGTACTGAGTAACTTTATCTGCCAGACAGAAGAAGGAGTATATCTGAATTATTACACTATCGGCGAGACGGAAGGCGACTTGATTGAATGGTATGGATATATTCGCTGGGAGGATTTGTTGAGTGGAAAGAACGATGTGGAAGTTGTTTTGAAGCCAAGTGTCTCTTCAACGGGAAATTTAGTGGATAAGGATGGGAAGCTGATTGGGGATTAGAAAGATGGAGGCAGTATGGAATGTGTAAGGTATGAGTGGAAGAAGTTCATTGCATTTCGTTTCTTTTGGCTGCTGTGCGTGGTGGCGTTCCTGTTTAATCTGTGGAATCTTTCTGAGCAGGCAAAGATGAGCTGGCCTCCGGCGGAGGCAGTAAAAGAGCTGTACGCGGATTTGAAACGACAGCCGGAGGAAGAGCGGGAACGTTGGCTTAAGGAGCTGAAGGAGAATAAAATATCATCATACACCGGCAACCCTTATGCGGAGGAGGAACTGTATAAAAAAGTTCTGCACGAGTATGTGCAGGCTGGACAGTATGAATCTTATTTGGATGAGATTGAGCAAAAAAGCACAAATATGTCGAGTGCGATTTTCTCAGAAGAAAGTTCTTTTGCATATCGGAATGCACAGAAAACACCGGAAGCATTTGAAAAGCTGCATGGTTTAGAGTTGGCGGTGGATATTTCGGATGGTGTGATTTTTGCAGCACAGACAGAATTTACGGACGTCTGCATGGTTCTTTTGCTGACTGCAATGACATATTTTTTGGTGATTTATGAGAAAAAGAATCAGTTATACCGGCTTTTAAAATCTACATATAAAGGACGGAAGTATGTAATTCGGGCAAAATTGCTGATTGCAGCCGGAATTACATGCTTTCTTGTCTTGTTTTTATATGGCGGAAATTACTTGTTTTCCATGCATCAATATGGATTTGGGGATTTGGAAAGACCGGTTCAATCCGTGACTGCAATGTATGAAAGTCCATACATGCTTTCGGTTGGCGAATATTTGATGCTTTATCTGCTTTTAAAAATGTTTGTCTGTTATGTGATTGCACTGGCTATGATGTGGCTGGCGAAAAAGGCGGGCAGTTCTTCGGGTGCAGTTTTAGGAATTGGATTTATTGGGATTGGGGAGTATCTGCTCTGTCTGCTGCTGCCGTCTGTCTCTTATATGGACGTGCTGAAATATGTAAATCTTGCGCAGTATATCAAGGTATATCCACTGTTATCCCAATATCATAATTTGGACGTCTTCGGATATCCGGTCAACGCAATGCACATATTTTTGGCGCTTCTGCCAGTATGCCTGTTGCTGCTTTTGGCTGTCAACATCCGAAAATTATCCCACTGCGACAAAGTAAAGGCGCGATGGAGAAGGAAGAAGCCGAAGAGCGTACCTGCATTTGTGACGGATAAATTGTGTCTGCATGAGCTGTTTAAAAACCTGTTCACGAACAAAACAATATGGCTCTGTGCCGCTGTTCTATATGGTGCTGTTTTAGTTGGAAACGGCATGAAGTTTTACAAAGATGTGGAGGAAGAGTACTACCAAATGTATGTGGCGAAACAGCAGGGGCACATTACGGAGGACAAGCTGAAATACTTTTCGGAAGAAAAGAAAAAATACGAGGAAATCATGGCGTTGACCCCGGAAAAATCGGGACTTTCGGAACAGGAGATTGCACAAAAACAGAATAATATCCGCTATCCATATGCAGGTTTCAGGAGGGCTTATGCCCAGCTTCAATATGTGGTGGGCAACAATTCCATGCGCGGCGTCAATGAGCAGGAACTCGTATATGACACCGGGTATGAAAAGATGTTCGGCAGCAGCCTCGCAAGAAGCCGCCTGATTCTACTCAGCCTGTGTGTGTTTGTCGCCGTCTACAGCGCATCCTCGGCGCTTGGCATGGAATATGACTTGAAAGTGATGAATTTGCTTCGGAGTACAAAGCGGGGACGGCTGCCGATTTTGACTACGAAGATAGGCACGGTATTCAAAATTACATTTTTGATGGCAGTTTTGATTCACCTCCCTTTCATTTTGAAAATAGTGAAGTCGTATCCGATGGATAACTGGGGGGCGAAAGTGCGCTCCATGCCGTTCGCAGGAGAGTCAGTCTTAAACTGCACGATTGGGGAATATGTTTTTTTGCTGGCACTCTCCCAGTTTCTTTCGCTGTTTGTTATTGCACTGGCGGCTGTGGCGCTGTCTGCACTGTTAAAAGATACGATTTTGACAAATATTTCAGGGATTGTAATCTTTATAGGACCGCTTGTCATGGAATGGGGCGGGCTTTATAAAATACATTTTTGGAGCATGAACGCGCTGCTGGATGCGCATCAACTGTTACAGGGGCGGTGGGATATGATTGTGTTGCAGGTGCTGGTTTTTTGGATTTATCTCCCTGCTGCGAGTTGTTATATTCTCTATGAAATCTATGATAAAAGGAAGTGAGACGGATGAAATTAGTGATAAGAGGACTCAACAAAAACTATGGGGCAAAAGTTGCGTTGCAGGATTTCCATGCAGTATTTGAAAATGGAATTTATGGGATATTAGGTCCAAATGGAGCCGGGAAAAGTACATTGATGAATATATTGACGGATAACCTGCTGCGTGATTCGGGGAGAATCCTGTGCAATGAAACAGAGATTACGAAGATGAAAGCACAGTATCGGAAAATCATGGGGTATATGCCGCAGCAGCAACAATTATATGATTCTTTCACCGTAAATCATTTTATCAGCTACATGGGAACACTGCGCGGTATGGATAAAAAAGAAATCAGGAGGCGCATGGAGGAACTTCTTCCACTTTTGAATTTAAGCGAGGTGAGAAGAAAGAAGATAAAAGAACTGTCCGGCGGGATGAAACAGAGGGTTCTCCTTGTGCAGGCTCTTTTGGATGATCCACAGATTCTGATTTTAGATGAGCCGACTGCCGGTTTGGATCCAAAGGAGCGTATCCGTATCCGAAACCTGATCTCGGATTTGAGCGGCGACAAAATTGTCCTGATTGCTACTCATGTGGTGTCTGACATTGAGTTTATCTCAAAAGAAATTCTTTTGATGAAAAACGGAAAGGTTGTGGACAAAGACTGCCCGGAGGCATTGCAGAAAAAAATTGCTGGGAAAGTATTTGAAATCAGGATTTCACAGGATGAATTGAATCAGGTAAAACAAGAATTTGAAATCAGTAACTTATTTCGGACGGACGGGGAGATTGTCGAGCGTGTTATCTCAGAGCAGCGCCCGGAAAAATACCGGTGGACAGAAGTCAGCCCGACACTTGAAGACGTCTATCTGTATGAATTTGAGTGCCTGTGCAGGGATGCTTAAAATAAGCTGAAAAAGAAGCATAATGAAAGTATCGATTGTTATGGTTTTGATTGGAAATTCAAAGCTCATTATTTTAGATGAACCAAAATATATGTAGATTATAACTTTGGGAGTAAGGAAATTTTGAAAATATATCCAATTTATTTATATAATATGATACAATGGGGCTGAAAGCGGAAAGTGAAGACATAAAAAGTTTGTATAATTGATATTGGTAACCGTGGGGATAGTTATAAGAGATATTAGAAATAGAAATTAAAAAAAGGGCGCAAGCTCTTTTTTTTGATGCAAATAAGATGCATCTCTCCGGTATAGTCATATTAGAAAACAATACAAGGAGGGATAGCAATGAGAAAAGAAATCGGAATCTTACTGGCATGGGTGGTGTTTTTATCCGGTTGTGTGGGAAAGCCGATGGAGAAACAAAATGAACAAACAAAGAAAGAAGATGCAGTGCTACGTTTGTATACCCTAAAAGAAAATGAGAATTTGTGGCAAAGCGCAAAGTTATTTATGGAGAAATATCCTAAGTATCCGGTTGTGATAGAGGTGGGGATATCAGAGGAAGACGGAAAGACGGTATCCGATGCAATCCGAAGTCTGAATACCGAGATTATGGCGGGAAATGGACCGGATATCATTTTGATGGATGGACTTCCAATTGAGGACTATATCGAAAAAGGGGGATTGGAAGACTTAAGTGACATGATGGAGAGTGTGAAAGAAAATGGGGAAGAATTTTTTGAAAACGTACTTTCCTCATATGAAAAAGGGGAGAAAGTGTATGCAATCCCATCCCGTTTTTCCGTTCCGATTATTATTGGAAAAGAAGGTGCGGTGACACCAGAGGAAGTAAAAACTCTATCAGGCACATTGAAAACACGGACGGAAGAGCAGATAAAAGGGATCGCACGGAATGCAACGAAGAGTATTCCGTTACTTCTATTGACTTTTTGGAACGATATTATTTCAGAAGAGAGTGTGGTAGATCAAGAGGCACTGTCCACATTTTTAGAAGAGGCAAGGATGCTTTTTGATGCATCTGAGATTGATTTGGAATTGCCGTACTATTCCGGAGACGCCGGGGTAACAATGGCATTTCAAAAGGATATTTTGTCGGTTGATGAAATGGATATGGGGCAGACGCTGGCGCAATTGGAAAGTGTGAGTGCGAATAGTCCCGTGTTCTATGATTATTTAAACAGCGAAAGTGGGAAAAAGTTTATCCCGAAATGGATATTTGGCATAACTGCGTCCAGTGAGAAGAAAGAAGCTGCGAAAGCGTTCCTATCGTACTTTTTATCTTCCGAGAATATGGATCAGTATGACTGGACATTGAGTGTGAATAAGACAAGCTTTCGAAAGACGCTTCCGATATCAGAGACAAAGGAACAGATGACAGTCATGTATCCGGAACAGGATAGTGCAGAAGGGATTCGCATTCAGAAATTAAATGCAGAGGAAGCGGAGGAATTTGTAAATTTCTTAAGTGAAGCAGACACGAAAATTGCAGTGGAGCAGGCACTGTTTGAGGAGATTCTGACACAGGCGGAGCATTATGTGTATGGAGAAGAATCGTTGGAATCTGCTGTGAATGCAATTGTAGAAAAAGTAGAGATTTATCAGGCGGAATAAGTGATGAGAAAGAGAAAAATGTGGGTGGGATATCTGTTTATCCTGCCAAGCTTTGTCGGTGTATTGCTCTTTGTGTTGATTCCGTACATTGATGTCGTAAGGAGAGCATTTATGCAGACTGCTTCCGGTCAGTTTGTAGGTCTTTTGAATTTTAAATCTATCTTACACAATAAAGCGTTTTTGTTGGCATTCACAAATACGGGACGTTTTGTGGGAGTCTGTATTCCTGTTTTGCTTGTCTTATCATTAGGAATTGCGGTGTCCCTCGCAAAACAGACTGCGTATGCGGAAATTTTAAAAACTGGATTTGTGGAAAAGCAGCTTTCAGCGTTAAAAGAGCTCCAGAGTGCGGAAGGGAAGGTAGTGTCTCCTATGGATGGAGTTGTATCAGCTGTGAATATACAGGTAGGTGGTATGACTTCTGGAACGGCAGATATTTTAATTGCTGATACATCTGCTGAAATGATGCTGAAAGTACAGTTTTCGGAAGAGAATAAAGAACATGTGATAGTCGGTGCAAATGTAAAGCTGATTTCTGATGTGCTTATGGAAACAGAGAAAAATGCAGTTGGGAAATTAAAAATTACAGCGATACAGCAAAATACAGAAACGGGGGCAGGGGTAGAGGCAAGTATACGGATTCCACCAAATACGCTTCCGATTGGCACCTCAATAGGTGTGCAAATAGAGACAAGCAAAAAAATGTATTCAGGGTGTATACCTTTAGAAGCGCTGCATCAAGAAGAGGGAAATCAATATTATGTGTATACCACCGATGAAAAGAAAACAATCCTTGGAACAGAAGTCATTGCAAGACGTGTGGATGTGACTGTCGAATACAAAGGAGATCGATATGCAGCAGTGAAAGGTCTGAGTGTCAATCAGAACATTATCCTATCCTCGTCAAAACAGATTTCTGATGGCGGCCGCATCAAGCCGCAGAAGCAGTGAAAGCGCATAGAAAGCAGGTGGTTGGTGTTCTGGCAATTGCACTGATAGCCTGTTTCTATATATTGGCGGTACATGCTATGCAGAGGTTGGAAGAGGAGATGCAATTTGTATCGTTTGTTCAGACAACAGAAGGTGGGATCCCGGTACAGGAATATCAAGAGGAAAAGCAATATGAGATTGCGGGAGTGATCGAACATAAGGAAAATTTGTTTGTATACGAGCCAAAAGAGGGAGAAACGGCTACGTTTCAGCGGGTAGTTACCAAAGTGAAAGAAGATGAATCCATGCGTGTACTGGAAGAGACACTTCAGATGAAATTTGGGTCAGGGAAAGTATTGGATTACACATGGCTGAAAATGATTTTAGATTTGTACTTGATATGATTCCGGAGCGCTGGTCTGATTTTGAGTTTTGGGCAGATTATGTGAGTTATCAGCGCGAAAATCTGGAAAGACTGATTCAGATGAGAAAAACGTTACTCGATATGCGATTGGTGAGGGCGATGAGACAGATTGTGTTCTGTAATACGGCAGCAATACTTTTGTTTTGCGGAAACTCATGTTATACTAAAAGACAAAGAAAGCAAGAAAGGATATGATACGATGCCATTATTAAAAACAAAACTATATACAATCGATGATATTTATGCCCTTCCGGATGGTAAGCGAGCGGAATTGCTTGACGGGAGAATTTATGACATGGCGCCCCCTTCTCCTTTGCATCAGGAACTTGTTGCAGTACTGACAACTTCGCTGCAAAACTACATTGCAAAAAAACATGGGAACTGCAAAGTTTATCCAGCGCCATTTGCAGTGTTTATCAAAGAGGATGATTCTAATTATGTGGAACCGGATATTAGTTTGGTATGTGACCATAATAAAATTTCAAACCGTGGCTGTGAAGGAGCGCCTGACTTTATTATTGAAATTGTTTCTCCAAGCAGTCGGAAAATGGATTATTCTACAAAAAATGCGCTTTATGCAGATGCAGGAGTTCGAGAATACTGGATTGTCGATCCGGCTAGAGAACGCACTACCATATATCGTTACGAAGAAGATGTCGCGCCTGTTATCATTCCTTTTGGCGATACAATTAAATTAAAAGTATATGAGGATTTTCAAATCTGCATTTCTGATTTGTTAAAATAGGTATTGAAAGGAAAGGTTTATTACAGAATATGGATGATGCATACAAGAGAAAATGGAAATAAGTTATAGGAGTATTTCTCTGAAATATGAAAGTGAAGAAGGGGAACAGATATTTTGCAAAGGATCAGGAGAGGATTATCTGTACACGATCAGTTATAAGGCAGTTGGAGATCAGATAGAAAAAGTATCACTTTGGTTTTCGGAAAAACAACTGCTTTCTGATGGAGAAAAAGAGAGAAATTTTCAATATAATGAATCTTTGTTTGCACTAGACTCTTTTGAGACAGAGAGTGTCAAATACTGTTTAGATAAAATGCGCAAAAAGGACAATTTTATATAAATGTGGCGAAATAAGAGTAGCAGAGTGGGAAAAAATATTCTCACTCTGTTATTTTATTTCGGTAAAGTATTGACACGAAATGTATAATTGTATACAATTATACAAAACTGGAATAAAGAAAAGAGGATGACCATGGAGAATAGAAAAGTATTTATGAATCAACATAATAATCTGTTAGAACTTGAGGAACATATGTATCCTCTGGTGGATGTGGAGACACCGAACATTTTCCGCAATCTATTTCCGTATGATGAGATTCCAAAGATTGCCTTCAATGACCGAATCGTGCCTCATCACATGCCGGATGAAATCTGGATTACCGATACGACATTCCGTGATGGACAGCAGTCGAGAGCACCTTATTCTACAGAACAGATTGTCACATTGTATGATTATTTTCACAGACTTGGTGGTCCGAAAGGAAAGATCCGCCAGTGCGAATTTTTTCTATATAGTAAAAAAGACCGGGACGCAGTTTACAAATGTATGGAGAGAGGATACGAATTTCCGGAGGTGACAAGCTGGATTCGTGCAAGCAAGAAAGATTTTCAACTTGTAAAAGATATCGGAATGAAAGAGACTGGGATTTTGGTCAGCTGTTCTGATTACCATATTTTTTACAAACTGAATATGACAAGAAGACAGGCGATGGAGCATTACCTTTCGATTGTAAGAGAATGTTTGGAAATTGGTGTCAGTCCGAGATGTCATCTGGAGGATATCACACGTTCGGATATTTATGGATTTGTCATTCCGTTTTGTCTGGAATTGATGAAATTGCGTGAGGAATATCAAATTCCCGTAAAGGTGCGTGTTTGTGATACAATGGGATACGGTGTCAATTATCCGGGGGCTGTGATTCCGCGATCAATTCCGGGAATCATATACGGTCTGATGGTTCACGCAGGTGTGCCAAGTGAGTTGATTGAATTTCACGGACATAATGACTTTTATAAGGCGGTCAGCAACTCCACGACAGCTTGGCTGTATGGTGCAAGCGGCGTAAACTGTTCTTTGTTTGGAATCGGTGAGCGTACAGGAAATACACCGCTTGAAGCAATGGTGTTTGAATATGCGCAACTTCGTGGAACTTTAGACGGAATGGATACGACAGTCATCACAGAGATGGCGGAGTATTACGAGAAAGAGATTGGATATCGTGTGCCGTCAAGAACTCCGTTTGTCGGAAAGAACTTTAATGTGACAAGAGCCGGTATTCACGCCGATGGACTTCTGAAAAATGAGGAGATTTACAATATTTTTGATACGGATAAATTCCTGAACCGTCCGGTTCTTGTTGCGGTATCCAACACATCGGGGCTTGCGGGAATTGCACATTGGATCAATGCATATTACAAGTTGAAAGGTGACCGTGCTATTGACAAAAATTCACCATTGGTAGCGAAGGTAAAAGAATGGGTAGATGCAGAGTATGAATCCGGACGTGTGACTGTTTTGACAGATGACGAATTGGTACGTGTGATCACAGATGCCTGTCATGAGTTGCAGATAATTTTATAGTGGAGGCAGAAGATGGAAGAATATCAGGAGTATTCGCTCCGTGGAAGAGTCTTTCAAAAAATCAGAGATGGTATTTTGAAGGGCGAATACAAAGAAAATGAAGAATTGCGGGAAAGCACAATCGGGAAAAAGCTTGGGGTGAGCAGAACTCCGGTGAGAGAGGCGTTAAGACAGCTTGAACTGGAGGGACTTGTAAAAATCGTACCAAACAAAGGCGCATATGTGACCGGAATTACAGGGAAAGATGTGAAGGATATCTATTTGGTACGCTCCCTCCTGGAAGGACTTTGCGCCAGATGGGCGACCGAGCATATTACAGAAGAACAGATAGAAAAACTAGAAGAGATTGTTTTACTCTCAGAATTTCATGCAAACAAAAATCAAAAAGAAAAATCGGGTCAGGTTGTAGAACTTGATGGAAAATTCCATGAAGTATTGTACGAAGCATCAAATAGTCGTATACTAGAACATGTATTATCCGATTTTCATAAATATGTCCAGATGGCAAGGCAGGCATCTGTTACAAGAGAACATCGGGCAGAAAAATCAATCAAAGAACATAAAGAGATTTTGGAAGCAATCAAACAGAAAGATGCAGATAAAGCAGAACAACTTGCCAATGAACACATTTTGAAAGTAATGCAAAATTTAAATATCGAAGCGTAGAGCAGGAGGAAATGGAAGATGGATAAAATTAAGATGACAACACCACTTGTAGAGATGGACGGAGATGAGATGACAAGAATCCTTTGGAAGATGATCAAAGAGAATCTGTTATTACCATTTATTGATTTGAAAACAGAATATTATGATTTGGGATTGGAGTACCGCAACGAAACAAATGACCAGGTTACCATTGATTCTGCAAATGCAACGAAGAAATATGGAGTCGCTGTAAAATGTGCGACCATCACTCCGAATGCTGCACGAATGACAGAATATGACTTAAAAGAGATGTGGAAAAGCCCAAATGGAACAATCCGTGCGATGTTAGACGGAACAGTTTTCCGTACACCGATTATTGTAAAGGGAATTGAGCCATGTGTGAAAAACTGGAAAAAGCCAATTACAATTGCAAGACATGCATATGGAGATGTCTATAAAAATACAGAGATGATCATTCCGGGACCGGGAAAAGTGGAGCTGGTATATACGGCAGAAGACGGAACAGAGACAAGAGAGTTGGTACATAATTACACAGGAGCCGGAATCGCACAGGGGATGCACAACTTGGATGCTTCTATTGAAAGTTTTGCGAGAAGCTGTTTTAACTATGCGCTTGATATCAAACAGGATTTGTGGTTTGCAACAAAAGATACAATCTCTAAAAAATACGATCATACATTTAAAGATATTTTCCAAGAGATTTATGATAAAGAATATGATGAGAAATTCAAAGCTGCCGGAATCGAGTATTTCTATACACTGATTGACGACGCAGTAGCGCGTGTCATGAAAGCGGAAGGTGGATTTATCTGGGCTTGTAAGAACTATGATGGGGATGTAATGAGTGATATGGTCTCTTCCGCATTCGGTTCTCTTGCAATGATGACTTCCGTGCTGGTATCTCCACAGGGATATTATGAGTACGAAGCTGCTCACGGAACAGTGCAGCGTCATTATTACAAACACTTAAAGGGTGAAGAAACTTCTACGAACTCTGTTGCAACCATTTTTGCATGGACCGGTGCACTCCGTAAACGCGGTGAATTAGATGGCAATCAAGAATTGATGGATTTTGCAGACAGACTGGAAAAAGCAACTATCGATACGATCGAGAGCGGTAAGATGACAAAAGACCTTGCTTTGATTACAAGTATTGAAAATCCAACGGTATTGAACAGCGAACAATTTATCAAAGCAATTGCGGAATTATTGTAATGAATGTAAAATGTCCGAATGACCTGAGACACAGGAAATTCGGGCATTTTCTTTTTTAGCATACTTTTTATTCCGCGAGTTCTTCCCAACGCATGTAAAGTGTTTCCAATTCCTCAGCGATTTTTGCTTTTTCCTCAGATAATTCACGGCATCTCACAGAGTTGGTGAAGACTTCTTCCTGAGTCATTAACTCATCAATTTCAGAATCCCTTTCTTCCAGTTTCGCAATTGCATCTTCAGTCTTTTTTAAATCGTTTTGACGTTTCCGTTCTTTTGCCTGTGCTTCTTTTTGGGCTTTCCAGTCCATCTTTGTGTCGGATTCCACAGATGTGGAAGAGACGGAAGGAGCAGAAATTTCAGAAATGCCGGCATACGCTGCTGTCAATTCTTCTTTCTTTTCCAAGTAGTAATCGTAGTTTCCGATATAATTAACAAATGTGCCATTGACAAGATCTAAAATACGTGTCGCCGTCTGATTAATAAAGTAACGGTCGTGGGACACATAAAGTACAGTCCCGGTGTAATCATTCAGCGCTTTTTCCAAAATCTCTTTGGAAGCAATATCCAAATGGTTCGTCGGCTCATCGAGGATGAGGAAGTTTGCCTCAGACAGCATAAGTTTTGCAAGAGAAACACGACCACGCTCGCCACCGCTTAAATCACCGATCAGTTTGTAGACATCATCGCCCGTAAATAAAAATGCGGCGAGTGTATTTCGAATCTGTGTGTTGTTAAGACTTGGATAATCATCTGAGATTTCATCAAAAATATTTTTTCCCATATGTAACACGTGGTGTTCCTGATCATAATAGCCAATCTGTACTTTGGAGCCGAGCTTGAAAGAACCGCTATCAGCGGCGACCACCTGATTCAGTATTTTTAAAAGTGTTGTCTTTCCGGTTCCGTTGTCTCCAATGATGGCAACGTGTTCCCCACGCTTGATCTCAAAGCTGATATCCTGAAATAGTTTGTGGTTTCCGAATGCCTTGCTTAAATGTTCAACTTCTAACACATCGTTTCCGCTGACGCAGGATGGCTCTAATGAAAAGTGGAGTTCTTGCGGATCCCCCATCGGCTTTTCAATGACGTCCATTTTTTCAAGCATCTTTTCACGACTTTCTGCACGACGGATTGATTTTTCTCGATTGAAAGAGCGAAGTTTTTCGATTACTGCTTCCTGATGCTTGAGTTCCTGCTGTTGATTTAAGTATTCTTTTAATTTTGCTTCACGAATCATCTTTTTCTTTTGTGCATAGTCTGAATAGTTCCCCATGTAAGTCATAATGCTGCCATATTCAATCTCTACCACTTTTGTGACAACACGGTTCAGAAAATAACGGTCATGGGATACGATTAAGACAGCACCGTCATAGTTGAGCAAATAGGTCTCAAGCCATGAGATGGAGTTCATATCCAAATGGTTTGTCGGCTCATCGAGCAATAAAATATCTGGTTTTGTAAGAAGCAGCTTTCCGAGAGACACACGGGTCTTTTGCCCTCCTGAGAGCGTGTCCACCTCTTTTAAAAATTCATCTTCACGAAAGCCAAGTCCTTTTAAGACACCGACCAATTCACTCTGATAGGCGTATCCGTTGGCGTGTTCAAAACGCTCTGTCAGTCGGTGGTATGTCTGAAGCCGGTTTTCTAAATCTTCGCCGTGAAGATGTTTCAATTCCATCTCAATCGTGCGAATCTGTTTTTCCATCTCAATGATATCTGCTTTGGCAGTCTTTAACTCTTCCAGAATTGTGTTTCCGCTTGAAAGCTCCTGATGCTGTGACAGATAACCGATTGTCTTTCCTTTTGTCAGGATAATATCGCCACTGTCTGTATCGAGTTCTTTCATGATCATTTTTAAAATAGTAGACTTTCCGGCACCATTTGGTCCGATCAGTGCCGTTTTTTCGCGATCTTCTATATGAAAAGAACCAGATTTGACAATCACTTGTTCTCCAAATGCTTTTGAAATATTATGACATGCGAGAATCATATATATAACCCCTCCCTTTTTGGTACAATAATTTTATTATAACTAAAATGTAAGAAAATACAACTAAAAGTTTGACTTTGATGCGGTGATTCTATATAATGATTCTTAGAATGGACAGGAAAACAGAGGAAGGTGAAGAAAAAATGGAAGAAAGACAAATCTCCCAGGCAGTTATCAGAAGATTACCCCGCTATTATCGTTACTTAGGTGAGTTATTGGAAAATAGTGTGGAGCGTATTTCTTCTAATGAATTAAGTAAAAGGATGAATGTAACAGCTTCCCAGATCAGACAGGATTTGAATAATTTTGGTGGCTTTGGACAACAAGGTTATGGATATAATGTAAAGTATTTATATACAGAGATTGGAAAGATTTTAGGTCTGGATGTCAATCATAATATGATTATACTCGGAGCAGGTAATTTAGGACAGGCACTTGCCAATTATGCTACTTTTGAGCGAAGCGGATTTGTCTTAAAAGGAATTTTTGATGTGAACCCAAGACTTGAGGGCGTTACAATTCGAGGTATTGAGATCCGGATGATGGATGAGTTAAGCGACTTTATCAAAGAAAATAATATCGAGATTGCAGTGCTCACTATTCCAAAGACAAAAGCAATTGAAGTTGCAGACATGCTTGTGGAAAGCGGTATCAAAGCTATTTGGAACTTTGCGCATACAGATTTAGAACTTCCGGAGGATGTGATTGTTGAGAATGTACATCTTTCAGAAAGTTTGATGAGACTTTCTTATAATGTCAATCGTTATCATGTGGAGCATACGACGGAAGAATAATTTCCTGCTTTTGCGGGAAATAAGATAAAAGAGACGTGTAGTGGAGGCATGCAGCAGGCAGGTTTCCTTTACACGTTTTTTTCAAGAATAGAAGGTGAACAAAAATGATATATTTGCCAACCGGCGAACAGATGCGAAGAGCGGATCTGTATACGATTGAAGAAATCGGAGTTCCGTCTATGGTTTTGATGGAACGTGCGGCACTGGAAGTGGTAAGATGCATGGAAGAAGAACAACTGGATTTTCGCAAGGTGCTTGTAATCTGTGGGAGCGGCAACAATGGTGGAGATGGATATGCAATTGCCCGCCTGTTACACTTAAAGGGGCATGATGTGACTATTTTTTTTGCCGGGAATTCTCAAAAACGAAGCGAGGAAAATGCACAGCAGGCAAAAATTGCAGCACATTATGAAATTCCGGTGATAACCAATCTGGGTACAGAGGAATATAGTGTAATTATAGATGCACTCTTTGGAACCGGATTGAAACGTGAAGTTACAGGCCATTACAGGGAGGTTCTTTGTTCTGTCAATCAGATGGCCGGCAAGAAGGTGGCGGTTGATCTGCCATCGGGAATTCATGATACGACCGGAGCCCGGATGGGGATTGCTTTTTGTGCAGATCTGACAGTTGCAATTGCCTTTCCAAAGAGAGGTCTGTTTTTACAGGAGGGAAATGTGTGTGCAGGAAAGATTCTCACAGGTGACATCGGCATTTCCTCGGAAACATTCTCAGAAGGAACAGTTACATTTGGCTATGAAAAACAAGACCTATTTCTGGGATTTCCAAAAAGGAAGAAAAATTCACATAAGGGAAGCTATGGAAAAGTGTTGATGATTGCAGGCAGCAAAGGGATGTCAGGAGCTGCTTATTTAAGTGCAAAAGCCGCTTATGCAGTGGGGGCAGGACTTGTGCAGATTTATACACACGAAGAAAACCGTGTGATATTACAACAGCTTTTACCGGAAGCGATTATTACAACATATGACACGTTTGATTCTGAGCAATTAGAAAAATTGATTCAATGGGCAGATTTGATTGGAATTGGATGCGGACTTGGGAAAAGTGACACAGCAGAACGAGTGATGCAATATACGTTGAAACGTGCGCTGGTTCCTTGTGTGGTGGATGCAGACGGTATCAATATCCTGTCAAAACATATGGAATGGATTGAAGAAACGAATGCTCTGATTGTTTTGACACCACATATGAAAGAGATGTCCAGAATGCTGCAGTGTAGTGTAAGAGAACTGATAGAACAGCGAATGGAAAAGCTGCATGCGTTTGTGGAACGATATAAGGTTGTCTGCGTGCTAAAAGATGCGAGAACGCTTGTTGCGAAAGAACATCGAAATACATATTTGAATTTGTCCGGGAATGCGGCGATGGCAAAGGCAGGCTCCGGAGATGTGCTGGCGGGAGTTATTGTGGGGATTCTGGCACAACAGTGTGAACCATATACATCTGCATGTCTTGGGGTGTTCCTCCATGGTCTTGCAGGTGATATGGCCCGGGACAAAAAGGGAGCATACAGTGTACTGGCAAGTGATTTGGTTGCGGAAATCAGCAGTGTATTAAAGAATATATAAGAGAGGCGACAGAACAGATGAAGACTTATAGCAGAGTATATGCAAAGATTGATTTGGATGCAATTGCATATAATATGGAACAGATGAAACAAAACATCAGACCTGAGACGAAAGTAATGGCGGTCATAAAAGCGGATGGATATGGGCATGGAGCCGTTCAGATTGCGGAGATGATGGAACGTTGGAACTACATATGGGGCTTTGCGGTAGCGACTTTAGACGAGGCAGTTGTGCTTCGCACAGAAGGGATTCAAAAACCGATTCTGGTGCTTGGATGTGTGTTCCCAGATCAGTACATGGAGATGTTAAAGCATGAGATTCGAATGAATATTTACACAGAAGAGATGGCAGAGTCAATCTCTCGAATGGCGGCAAGAGAGGGGAAAACAGCTTATATGCACATCAAACTGGATACCGGAATGTCGCGGCTGGGATTTGGAATCAATGAACAATCAGCAGAGACAATCAAGCGGATCAGCAAGATGCCAAATGTCAATATGGAAGGAATTTTTACACATTTTACCAAAGCAGATGAGAAAGATAAAAGCTTTACGAAAAAACAGATACAGGAATTTGTATGGATGACGGAACGCCTGAAAGAAAAAAATGTCCGGTTTACATATGAGCACTGCTCCAACAGTGCAGGCATCATTGATGTCCCGGAGGCGAATTTCGATATTGTAAGAGCGGGAATTTCTACATATGGACTCTATCCATCGGAAGAGGTAGACAAGACAAACGTAAAATTAAAACCAGCATTGGCATTAAAAAGTCATGTGGCATTTGTAAAGGAGATAGAGAGTGGGACTCCTGTGAGCTACGGAGGCACGTTCGTGGCCAAAGAGAAAATGAAGATTGCAACAATTCCGGTCGGATATGCAGATGGATATCCAAGAAGCTTATCAAATAAAGGATACGTGTTGATCCGTGGAAAGAAAGCACCTATTCTCGGGCGGGTCTGCATGGATCAGTTTATGGTGGATGTGACACAGATTGAAGGCGTAAGCTTTGGCGATAAAGTCACAATGATTGGAAAAGACGGAAATGAGATTTTGCCGGTGGAAGTGCTGAGCGAACTTTCCGGGCGATTTAATTATGAATTTGTGTGCGACCTTGGAAAACGTATTCCGCGTGTATATGTGCGGGATGGGAAAATAGCAGAGCAGGTGGACTATTTTGCATAAACGAGAATTCAGGTTCTAACTGGAATACATCCGAAAAAGATGGAAATACTAATTTTATCTTAAAAAATCGGAGTGTGAATAGAGTGCAGATTAGACGTGGTGATATATTTTATGCGGACTTAAGTCCGGTAGTCGGTTCAGAACAAGGTGGAATACGACCTGTTTTGATCATACAAAATGACATTGGGAACAGACACAGCCCGACTGTGATCTGTGCTGCGATTACATCAAGAATGAACAAGGCAAAGTTGCCGACACATGTTGAAATTGATGCAGGAAAATATCAGATTGTAAAAAATTCAGTGGTGCTGTTGGAACAGATTCGCACGATTGACAAGCAGAGGCTAAAAGACATGGTTTGTCACGTGGACAAAAAACTGATGACAAAAGTTGATGAAGCGTTGAGAATCAGCTTGGAGCTTCATACATAATAAAAGGAGAAAAAAGAAATGGAAGATGAGGGTAATCTATTATCGCGAATGAGAAAAATATTTTCAGGAGAGATGGAAGAGGGAGAAGATGCGGCGGAGGCTGTGATGGATATGGTCGATGAGGGGTATCGGCAGGGTGTGTTCCTGAGCAGTGAAGCTCAGATGATACGAAATATTTTCGCATATGGGGAAAAGGATGCGAAAAGTATTATGACGCACCGGAAACATATGGTTGCGTTGGATGGCGAAGAGACGCTTGAAAATGCGTTGACGTTTATATTAGAGCAGAATAAATCCAGATTTCCGGTCTATGAAGAAGATATTGATTCTATCATCGGAACGATTCATCTGCGGGATGCAATGAAATGCTACTTTAACGAACAGCTTCGTCATATTCCGATTAAACAGCTGAAGGAATACATAAGACCAGTAAGCTTTATACCGGAGACGAGAAGTATTGATAAACTGCTGAAAAAGATGCAGGAAGGGAAATATCATATGGCGATTGTCATTGATGAGTATGGTCAGACTGCAGGACTTGTGACAATGGAAGATATCATAGAAGAAATTGTCGGAAACATTCAGGATGAATACGACGAGGAAGAAGAACTGATCAGGCAGGAGGCAGATGGAAGCTATCTTGCAGATGGAATGACAGAAGTTGAAGATTTGGAAGAACTGCTTGGAATTCAATTTGAGGAAGAGGACTATGAGACACTTAATGGATTCCTTATCTTTCATTTAGAAAGAATTCCGACAGAGGAAGAAAATTGTGTTGTATCCTATGGAGGTTATGATTTTCAAGTGCTGTCCATGGAAAATAATATTATAAAAACTGTACAAATAAAAAAAAGAGTGCTAGAATAGACAAGTGATTTTTAAAAGAAAACAAGGAGAGGAATAAAAATGTCAGGACATTCAAAATTTGCGAATATTAAACATAAAAAGGAAAAAAATGATGCGGTCAGAGGAAAGATTTTCACGAAGATCGGTAGAGAACTTGCCGTTGCAGTAAAAGAGGGAGGCGGTCCGGATCCGGCCAACAACAGCAGACTGCGTGATGTAATTGCAAAAGCAAAGGCAAACAATATGCCGAATGACAACATCGAGAGAAGTATTAAAAAAGCAGCCGGAGATGCGGATGCTTCCAACTATGAACATGTTACATATGAGGGATATGGACCAAACGGTACTGCAATTATTGTAGATGCACTGACGGACAATAAGAACCGTACTGCTTCCAATGTGAGAAATGCATTTACAAAAGGAAGTGGTAATGTCGGAACACCTGGATGTGTGTCATTCATGTTTGACAAAAAAGGACAGATTATCGTTGCAAAAGAAGAGTGCGAGATGGATGCAGATGATTTGATGATGATAGCACTAGATGCGGGGGCAGAAGATTTTGTAGAGGAAGAGGACAGCTTTGAGATTCTGACAGATCCAGATTCTTTCAGTGAGGTGCGTCTGACTTTGGAGGAAGCCGGCATTCCTATGGCGAGCGCAGAAGTAACTATGATTCCACAGACATGGGTACAGCTAACAGACGAGACAGATCTGAAAAATATTCAGAAAACACTTGATCTGTTAGAAGAAGATGACGATGTACAAGAGGTTTACCATAACTGGGAAGAATAGACAGTAAGTTATATGAGGAGGAATGTTTATGAGCAGTAACTACAAAATTGAAACAAAATGTATCCAGTCAGGATGGCAGCCGAAAAAAGGAGAGCCAAGAGTGCTTCCGATTTATCAGAGCACGACATTCAAATATGAGACAAGTGAGCAGATGGGAAGACTGTTTGATCTTGAAGATAATGGATATTTTTATACAAGACTCCAAAATCCGACAAACGACACAGTCGCTTCGAAGATTTGTGATCTGGAGGGCGGTGTGGCAGCTATGCTGACATCTTCCGGCCAGGCAGCAAATTTCTATGCTATTATGAATATTGCAGAAGCAGGAGACCATATTGTGTGCGCTGCAGCAATTTACGGCGGTACATATAACTTATATGCTCACACATTGAGAAAGATGGGAATCGAAGCTACGTTTGTGGATGCAGATGCAAGTGAAGAAGAGTTGCATGCTGCGTTTCAGGAGAATACAAAAGCAGTATTCGGAGAGACGATCGCCAATCCGGCATTGGTGATTCTGGATATTGAGAAATTTGCAAAAGTTGCTCATGAACATGGAGTGCCTCTAATCGTAGACAATACATTTGCGACACCAATCAACTGTCGTCCGTTTGAGTGGGGAGCTGATATTGTGACACATTCTACGACGAAATACATGGACGGACATGCGGCATGTGTCGGCGGCTGTATTGTGGATAGTGGAAATTTTGACTGGGAAGCATATGGTGATAAATTCAAAGGTTTGACGACTCCGGATGAGACTTATCACGGTATCGTATATACTGAAAAATTTGGTAAAGGTGCTTACATCACAAAAGCGACAGTGCAGCTGATGAGAGATTTGGGTTCTGTTCAGTCTCCGCAGAATGCGTTCTTATTGAACCTTGGTCTAGAGACACTGCATTTGCGTGTGCAGAGACATTGTGAAAATGCACAAAAGGTTGCGGAATATCTTGTGAATCACGAAAAAGTTGCGTGGGTGAATTACGCAGGGCTTCCGGATAACAAATATCATGCGCTGGCTCAAAAATATATGCCAAACGGCACTTGTGGTGTTATCTCCTTTGGCTTGAAAGGTGGACGGGATGCGTCTGTAAAAATGATGGATCAATTGAAACTTGCCGCAATCGTAACACACGTTGCAGATGCGCGCACTTCTGTGCTGCACCCGGCAAGTCACACACACCGCCAGATGAATGAGCAGGAATTATTAGAGGCCGGAGTACAGCCGGATTTGATTCGTTTCAGTGTCGGAATCGAGAACGCAGATGATATCATTACAGATTTAGAACAGGCGTTGGCCACAATTTAGATGAAAAGATATAAGGCGGGAAGCAGGAAATGCTCTCGCCTTATTTTGTGAAGAGATTTTTGTATATTTCTTTCAAACTGCTGCATACTAAAAGAAAACAATGAAAAGGAGCAGGCGTATGGAGGAAGAAAAAAGAGAAGAGATTAACGAAACCGGAAGTATTGAACTGACACACAATAACAGAAAGCACAATATTCAGTTACTGACAATTATCGGAGAGATTGAGGGGCATGAGGCGGTGTCCGGCAACACAAAAGCGACAAAATACGAACATCTGCTGCCAAAACTTGCTGAAGTGGAGGATAATGAAGAAATCGAAGGACTCCTCATTTTATTAAATACACTTGGAGGTGATGTGGAGGCGGGACTTGCGATTGCAGAGATGATTGCATCACTCAGCAAGCCGACTGTGTCTTTGGTTCTTGGCGGAAGTCATTCCATCGGAGGGCCGCTTGCTGTTTCAGCCGATTATTCTTTTATTGTTCCCAGTGGGACGATGATCATTCATCCGGTCCGTTCAAATGGGATGTTTATCGGAGTGATTCAAAGCTATCGGAATATGGAACGAACTCAGGATCGTATTATACGCTTTCTGGCAGGACACTCTCATATGACCCAGGAACGTATTGAAGAGCTGATGCTTGATTCTACACAACTTGTCAAAGATGTCGGCACGCTTTTAGAAGGAGAAGAGGCCGTAAAAGAGGGACTGATTGATGCCGTTGGCGGGATGAGCGATGCTTTGACGAAATTACATGAGATGATAGAAAAAAAAGATCAATAAAAATAGATGATGACATGAGATTTTATTGATGATATACTATATTATAGTATGTTTAAGATACAAGGGGGAGTTTCATGGCAGCAAGGAAGAACACTAGCAGAAAAAGAAACAAAAAACAAACGAAAAAGAAGCAGGACAGCCAAAGTTTTTTGAAAGATGAGATTATCATTTTATCAGCTTTGGCTGCCGGTATTTTACTATTGATAAGCAATTTTGGAATTGGGGGCTTTGTAGGCGATGCCGTTTCTTCCGTATTATTTGGACTTTTTGGGACAATCGCATATATCATACCGATTCTGTTGTTTATAGGAATTGCTTTTGTAATTTCAAATAAAGGGAATTCTATCGCGTACATAAAGACCGCAGCAGGAGCGGGATTCACACTGATGGTCTGCACATTGTTTCAGTTGATCATGAATGAATATACAGCAGGCACAAGATTGTTCTCTTATTATAAAATTTCCAGTATGCATAAAGACGGCGGTGGTCTTTTGGGAGGAATTGTCGTTTCTGCGCTCTGTCCTGCAATCGGTGTCATCGGTACATATGTGATTGTAATCATTCTCTGCATCATTTGTCTTGTCATCATTACAGAGAAGTCATTTATACGCGGGGTGAAAAAAGGCAGTGAAAAAGCCTATTCTTCCGCAAAGCAGGATGCAAAGAAACGAAAAGAGCAGGCAGAATTGAGACGCGAAAAAAGAGCACAGGAGAGGGAACAAAAAGCAGCTGAGAAAGAACGCAAGCGAAAAGATAATACGGTCTCAGGGGTATCGTTTGACACAACACTTGTGAAAAAGTCACCGGAGATGAGAGAGATTACACCTCCGGAAGATGTACCGGATTTATTTGCGGAAGAAATACCGTCATATGATGGGAGAGAAGCTGAAGTTTCAAAAAATATTGTTCCGGACGATATTACGATCAATCGGGCACAGCCGATTATGGAAGAAGAGGCTCCGATTCCGGAACCTGTTCCTGAGAAACGAAAGACAAAAGAAAGTAAAAAGCAAGTTGAGACGGCGACAGCAAACGTGGAACAAGAGATTAAAAAGAGCGAGGAAAAACGGGCAAAAGAATATGTATTTCCGCCACTATCTTTGCTGAAACATGGAAAGAAAAGCGGAGGAGATTCCGATGCTCATTTACGTCAGACTGCAATGAAACTTCAGCAGACGCTTCAAAATTTTAATGTCAATGTAACTGTGACTAATGTAAGCTGCGGTCCATCGGTGACCCGCTATGAACTTCAGCCGGAGCAGGGGGTAAAAGTCAGCAAGATTGTCGGTCTTGCAGATGATATCAAATTGAACCTTGCAGCTGCGGATATTCGTATCGAGGCACCAATCCCAGGAAAGGCAGCTGTTGGAATCGAAGTCCCGAACAAAGAGAATACGGCTGTTATGCTCCGAGATCTTTTAGAGACGGACGAATTTCAAAACCATGAATCGAAGATTGCGTTTGCAGCGGGACGTGATATTGCAGGAAAAGTTGTCGTGGCAGATATTATGAAGATGCCGCATGTATTGATTGCGGGGGCGACAGGTTCTGGTAAATCTGTCTGTATCAATACGCTGATAATGAGTATTTTATATAAAGCCGATCCAAAAGATGTGAAGTTAATTATGATTGACCCTAAGGTCGTTGAGTTAAGTGTCTATAATGGAATTCCGCATCTGATGATTCCGGTTGTGACAGATCCCAAAAAAGCGGCAGGTGCCCTGAACTGGGCGGTCGCTGAGATGATGAAACGGTATGATCTGTTTGCACAGTACAATGTGCGTGATTTGAAAGGATACAATGCAAAAGTTGAGACAGTCGAAGCGATTGAGGAAGAAGGAAAACCAGAAAAATTACCTCAGATCGTTATTATCGTGGACGAGCTTGCGGATCTTATGATGGTCGCACCGGGAGAAGTAGAAGAATCTATCTGTCGCCTTGCACAGCTTGCAAGAGCCGCCGGAATTCATCTTGTTCTTGCCACACAGAGACCATCCGTCAATGTCATCACCGGTCTGATCAAGGCAAATATGCCGTCGAGAATCGCATTTTCTGTTTCGTCAGGTGTAGATTCCAGAACGATCATTGACATGAACGGTGCAGAAAAGCTGCTTGGAAAGGGTGATATGCTTTTCTATCCGGCAGGATATCAAAAACCGGCGCGTGTACAGGGAGCATTTGTGTCAGATAAAGAGGTGCAGGCTGTTGTAGACTTTTTGGTAAAGAACAGTGAAAGTGTTCAGTATAATGAGGAGATTACAAACCATGTAAATAGTGCCAGTGTCGCTGCGGGAGGCACGGTTTCCGGAAACAGCGGTGCGGATGACCGGGATGCCTATTTTGTAGATGCAGGGAAATTTATTATTGAAAAAGATAAGGCATCCATTGGAATGCTGCAGCGCGTATTTAAAATTGGCTTTAACCGTGCAGCAAGAATTATGGATCAGTTGGCAGAGGCAGGTGTTGTAGGAGAAGAAGAAGGCACGAAGCCAAGAAAAGTATTGATGTCAATGGAACAATTTGAGCAATATATTGAAGAACATGTATAATTCAAAGGAGGAAGAAAGATGAAAACAGACATTCAGATTGCACAGGAGGCAGTGATGAAACCAATCAAAGAGGTGGCTGCAAGTATTGGGATTCAGGAGGATGATTTGGAATTGTATGGAAAATACAAAGCCAAGCTTTCTGATGAATTGTGGGAGGCAGTAAAAGACCGACCGGATGGGAAACTTGTACTTGTAACTGCAATCAACCCAACTCCTGCAGGGGAGGGGAAGACTACAACCTCTGTGGGACTTGGACAAGCTATGGCAAAGTTGAATAAAAAAGCATTGATTGCGTTGCGTGAGCCTTCGCTGGGACCTTGTTTCGGCATCAAAGGTGGTGCTGCAGGCGGCGGATACGCACAGGTTGTACCGATGGAAGATTTGAATCTTCATTTCACAGGAGATTTTCATGCAATCACTTCGGCAAACAATCTTTTAGCGGCTCTTTTGGACAACCATATCCAACAAGGAAATGTGCTTCAGATTGATCCGAGACAGGTTGTATGGAAACGCTGTCTTGATATGAATGATCGTGTGCTTCGCAATATTGTAGTTGGCCTTGGGAATAAGATGGACGGTATGGTTCGTGAGGATCATTTTGTCATCACGGTTGCATCTGAGATTATGGCAATTCTCTGCCTGGCTGATGACATCAAAGATTTGAAACGTCGCCTTGGAAAGATTGTTGTTGCATATAACTTTGCGGGAGAGCCGGTGACTGCCGATGACTTACAGGCGACAGGTGCGATGACAGCTCTGCTAAAGGACGCCATCAAGCCAAATCTGATTCAGACATTAGAGCATACACCGGCATTAGTACACGGCGGTCCATTTGCAAATATCGCACACGGATGTAACAGTATCCGCGCAACAAAAATGGCATTAAAATTAAGCGATATTGCAATTACAGAAGCAGGGTTTGGCGCTGACCTTGGTGCAGAAAAATTCATGGATATTAAGTGCAGAATGGGGAACCTGAAACCGGATGCGGTAGTGATTGTCGCAACTGTGCGAGCCTTGAAATACAACGGTGGAGTTGCTAAGAAAGACCTGAATGAAGAGAATCTGGAAGCATTGAAAAAAGGTATTGTGAACCTGGAAAAACATATTGAAAATGTTCAAAAATTTGGTGTTCCGGTTGTTGTGACACTAAATTCATTTGTGACAGATACCGATGCAGAAAATGAGTTTATCAGACAATTTTGCGAAGAAAGAAACTGCGAATTTGCACTTTCAGAAGTATGGGAAAAAGGTGGCGAAGGCGGTATCGCATTAGCAGAAAAAGTTTTGAATACATTGGAGACAAAAGAGAGCCATTTCCATACATTGTACGAAAACAGCCTTTCTCTGAAAGAGAAGATCGAGACGATTTCAAAAGAAATCTATGGCGCAGACGGTGTGGAATATACTCCGGCAGCGGAAAAACAACTTGCTAAGATTACGGAGCTTGGATATGGAGAGCTTCCAATCTGTATGGCAAAAAATCAGTATTCCCTCTCTGACGATGCGACACTTCTGGGAAGACCGGAACACTTTAAGATCCATATCCGTGAAGTGTATGTCAATGCGGGAGCAGGCTTTGTAGTCGCACTTACAGGTGCAGTGATGACGATGCCTGGGCTTCCGAAGGTGCCGGCGGCAAATGGCATTGATGTGAATGAGGAAGGAACTATTACAGGATTATTTTAGGGAGAGATTGAATGGCAAAATTAATTGACGGAAAACTGATATCAACACAAATTAAAGAAGAATTAAAAGAAGAAGTGGCAAAATTAAAACAAGAAGGAATTGTTCCATGTCTTGCAGTTGTGCAAGTTGGAAAAGATCCGGCATCATCTGTCTATGTAAATAATAAAAAAAAGGCATGTGCGTTTATCGGAATAGAGTCTTTATCATATGAGCTGGATGAGACTGTGACAGAAGAAGAACTGCTTTCACTTGTTCAGAAATTGAATGAAGATGAAAAAGTAAACGGAATTTTAGTTCAGCTTCCACTGCCTGCTCATATTCGTGAGGATGCTGTGATTCAGGCGATCGCTCCGGAAAAAGATGTGGATGGGTTCCACCCGGAAAGTGTGGGAAATATGTGCATTGGAAGAAATGGTTTTCTTCCTTGCACTCCGGCAGGAATTATCGAACTTTTAAAACGTTCCGAAATTGAAATTGAAGGAAAAGAATGTGTGGTTGTTGGAAGAAGTAATATTGTAGGAAAACCGATGGCATTGCTGTTACTCCGTGAAAATGGAACGGTTACGATTACCCACTCTAGAACAAGGGACTTGAAAGAAATTACAGGACGTGCAGATATTCTTATTGCGGCAATCGGAAAACCAAAGTTCATTACATCTGACTATGTAAAAGAGGGGGCTGTTGTGATTGATGTAGGTATCCACCGCAATGCAGAAAATAAACTTTGCGGAGATGTAGATTTTGATGATGTGATTGAGAAAGTGAGTGCAATCACACCGGTTCCGGGTGGGGTTGGACCAATGACGATTGCCATGCTTATGAACAATTGTATAGAAGCTGTTCGAAAGTAATTTTGATAGATAATTTGTACTAAAATAAATACAATTTTTTTCTCTAAATCTGTTGCGTTAAATAATTAACAGAGTTAGAATACTGTTAAAAGGTTAACAATACATATGCAAAAGGAGAGATTGAAATGAGTAGATTTTGTTTACCAAGAGATATTTATCACGGAAAAGGATGTTTAGAAGAATTAAAGAATTTGAAAGGGAAAAAGGCGATTCTTGTAGTTGGCGGCGGCTCCATGAAACGTCAAGGATTCTTAGATAAAGCAGTGAATTATCTGAAAGAGGCTGGAATGGAAGTACAGCTGTTTGAAGGTGTCGAGCCAGATCCATCTGTGGAGACTGTTATGAAAGGTGCAGAAGCAATGCGTGCTTTTGAACCAGATTGGATTGTAGCAATGGGCGGTGGATCACCAATCGATGCTGCAAAGGCAATGTGGGCTTTTTATGAATATCCAGATGTAACATTCGAAGATTTATGTATCCCATTTAACTTCCCGGAATTAAGACAGAAAGCAAAATTTGCAGCAATTCCTTCTACATCAGGAACAGCAACAGAAGTAACTGCATTTTCTGTTATCACAGATTACGCGAAAGGAATCAAATATCCATTAGCTGACTTTAATATCACACCAGATGTTGCAATTGTTGACTCAGAATTAGTAGAAGGGCTTCCTGCTCATCAAGTAGCTTACACAGGTATGGATGCACTTACACATGCAATTGAAGCATATGTTTCTACACTGAACTGTGCATATACAGACCCACTTGCAATTCAGGCAATCGAGATGGTGTTTGATTATCTGCCAGCTTCTTACAAAGGCAACATGGATGCAAGAGCACATATGCATGATGCACAATGTCTTGCAGGTATGGCATTCTCCAATGCATTACTTGGTATTGTACATTCTATGGCACACAAAACAGGTGCAGCATTCTCAACAGGACACATTACACATGGTCTTGCAAATGCCATGTATCTGCCATATGTAATTAAATACAATGCGAAGGATCCTGTTGCAGCAAAACGCTATGCAGAAATCGCTCGCAGAGTAGGATTGGAAGGAGCTTCCGAGAAAGCACTTATCAACAGCTTATGTAAGAAAATTGACGACTTTAACGTGATCCTTGGAATTCCGGCTACTTTGAAAGAATTCGGTATCAAAGAAGACGAATTCAAAGAAAAAATTGCATCTATTGCAGAGCTTGCAGTTGGCGATGCCTGTACAGGTTCTAATCCACGTGCAATTGATCCGGCTACTATGGAAAGACTATTTACATGCGTTTACTACGGAACAGAAGTGGACTTCTAGAAGTAATATACATAAATTTACAAAAAGCGGGTGTATTGTGCACTCGCTTTTTATCTAATATAATAGAGTGTGAAGCAAAATTGAGAATACCGCTTGAAATTTTCAAAGTTTTGCTTTATCATAGTGAAGTATAAAAGAAAATGGGAGGCGTAAAATGTATAAGATACAAAAAGCAGAAAAGTTAGCAGATAAAATTTTTCTCATGGATGTAGAAGCAAAAAGGGTAGCAAAGCATTGCGAACCGGGACAGTTTGTAATTGTAAAGATGGATGAGAAAGGTGAAAGAATCCCTCTCACGATTTGTGATTATAATAGAGAAGCAGGAACGATTACCATTGTATTCCAAACAGTTGGTGCATCTACAGAAAAGATGGCAGAATTAAAAGCAGGAGACAGTTTCCGCGATTTCACAGGACCTCTTGGATGTGCTTCGGAGTTCGTTCATGAAGATATAGAAAGTTTAAAGGGCAAGAAGATGTTGTTTGTTGCCGGTGGTGTTGGTGCAGCTCCTGTATATCCGCAGGTAAAATGGCTCCATGAGCATGGAATTGAAGCGGATGTTATCGTTGGTTCTAAGACAAAAGACATGTTGATTCTGGAAGATGAGATGAAAGCAGTTGCTGGGAACTATTATCCTTGTACAGATGACGGTTCTTATGGACATGCCGGAATGGTTACAACAAAGATTGAGCAGTTAGTGAAAGAGGAAGGCAAAAAGTATGATGTCTGCGTGGCAATCGGTCCGATGATCATGATGAAATTTGTCTGTCTTTTAACAAAAAAATTGGAGATTCCAACTATTGTAAGTATGAATCCAATCATGGTAGATGGAACCGGTATGTGCGGGGCATGCAGACTTCAGGTTGGAGATGAGATCAAATTTGCATGCGTAGATGGACCGGAATTTGATGGACACTTAGTTGATTTTGATCAGGCAATGAAAAGACAACAGATGTATAAAACAGAAGAAGGCCGTGCGATGTTAAAACTTCAGGAAGGCAATACACATCACGGCGGATGCGGAAATTGTGGAGGTGACAACTAATGGCTGATGTATTAAAAAAAGTACCTGTAAGAGAACAGGATCCGAAGGTACGTGCAACGAATTTTGAGGAAGTGTGTCTTGGATACAATCAGGAAGAAGCGATGGAAGAAGCGACAAGATGTATTAATTGTAAAAATGCAAAATGTATTCAGGGCTGTCCAGTCTCTATCAATATTCCAGCATTTATCAAAGAAGTAAAAGAAGGAAATATCGAAGAAGCCTATAAAGTAATTGGAAAATCCTCTGCGCTTCCGGCAGTTTGCGGACGTGTATGCCCACAGGAATCTCAGTGTGAAGGTCAGTGTATCCGTGGAATTAAAGGAGAGCCTGTTTCCATCGGTAAATTGGAGCGATTTGTCGCAGATTATGCACTGGAGCATGACATCAAACCGGAAAAAGCAGAAAAAACAAATGGTCATAGAGTAGCTGTGATTGGTTCCGGTCCTGCAGGACTTACTTGTGCCGGAGACCTTGCGAAACTTGGTTACGAGGTAACTGTGTTTGAAGCATTACATGAACTTGGAGGCGTTCTTGTGTATGGTATTCCGGAATTTCGTCTTCCAAAACATAAAGTTGTGGCAAAAGAGATCGAAAAAGTAAAAGAACTCGGCGTAAAATTTGAGACAAACGTTGTGATCGGTAAATCTACGACAATTGATCAGCTGATTGAAGAAGAAGGATTCGAGGCAGTATTTATCGGATCCGGAGCTGGACTTCCGAAATTTATGGGAATTCCAGGGGAAAATGCGAACGGCGTATTTTCTGCAAATGAGTATCTGACAAGAAGTAATCTGATGAAAGCATTTGATGATTCTTATGACACACCAATCGTTGCAGGCACGAAAGTAGCTGTCATCGGCGGCGGTAATGTTGCGATGGATGCAGCAAGAACAGCAGTACGTCTTGGTACAGATGTACATATTGTTTACAGAAGAAGTGAAGAAGAACTTCCTGCCAGAGTGGAAGAAGTCCATCACGCAAAGGAAGAAGGAATTGTGTTTGATCTATTGACAAACCCTACAGAAATTCTTGTGGACGAAAATGGCTATGTAAAAGGTATGAAATGTGTGAAGATGGAACTGGGAGAGCCAGATGCTTCTGGAAGAAGACGTCCGGTTGTAATTGAAGGTTCTGAGTTCGAGATGGAACTGGATACAGTCATCATGTCACTTGGAACTTCGCCGAATCCATTGATTTCTTCTACTACAGAAGGATTAGAAGTAAACAGATGGAAATGTATTGTTGCCGATGAAGAATTTGGGAAAACAACAAAAGAAGGCGTTTATGCCGGCGGTGATGCCGTAACAGGTGCTGCGACAGTTATTCTTGCTATGGGAGCAGGAAAAGCAGGGGCACGAGGTATTCATGAGTACTTAAAAGATAAATAAACTTCATTTGGGGACGTAGTAAAATTCAATTTTACTACGTCCCCAAATTGTAAAAAATATGTTATAATACCTCCTACGGATAGATTTTATCAGGAGGTTTTATTTTATGAAATTGGCACTTGTTTCGGCTTTTGGCGTAGGTGGTGCGACTATCGTTGGTGTTATCATCGGTTTCTTTTTTCGGAAAGTACCACACAAATTTAACGATGCGATTCTTGGATTTGCGGCAGGAATTATGCTCTCAGCTGCAATTTTAGGACTGATTATCCCATCCCTTGAAGAAGGAAATGTGTGGGTGACAGCAGTCGGTATTCTTGCAGGCGCCATTTTTTTGAATTTGGCAGATAAGCTGACTCCACATCTGCATCATATCACAGGAGTAGATCATGAAACGCATGCAGACAGACAAAGTAATTTGAACAAAGTGATGTTGTTTGTCATGGCAATTGCAATCCATAATCTTCCGGAAGGGATTGCGGCCGGTGTTGGATTTGGAAGTGAAAATATCAGCAATGCAATTACAGTTGCGCTGGGTATTGCTTTACAAAACATTCCGGAAGGAATGGTAATTGTATCGCCTTTGATTATGGCAGGTGTTGCCAGGAAAAGAGTCTTTTTTATTGCCTGTTTTACAGGCGTGGTGGAGATTGTCGGAACGATGATCGGATTTGGAGCCGTTTCTATTGCAACAGTAATTTTACCTTTTGCTTTGGCGTTTGCCGGAGGAACGATGCTTTATGTTGTGAGTGATGAGATGATTCCGGAAACGCATAGTCATGGATATGAACGTATGGCAACGTATTCATTGATTATCGGGTTTCTTACGATGTTGATTATGGATTTTTATATTGGGTAGGAGTGTTTCTATGAAAATAACTGTTTTGATTGAAAATACGGCTCCGGAGTACTTAAAATGTGAGCATGGATTGTCGATATATATAGCATATAATGAGAAGTGCTATTTGCTTGACACTGGTTCTTCCGATATTTTTATGGATAATGCAGAAGTTTTGAAAACGAAATTGGAAAATGTAGATGCGGCATTTTTATCGCATGGACACTATGATCATTCAGGAGGCTTTGAGGCGTTCTTTGAGAAAAACAAGAGCGCAAAAGTTTACTTACAGGAGATTTCTAAAGAACTTTGTTACAAAAATGTAGATGGTGTGCAAAAATATATAGGGCTTCCGAAAGATTTGTTACAAAGATATTCTGACCGTTTTGTATATGTGACAAAAAAATGTCAGGTAGATGATGGAGTTTGGATTGTACCGCATAGTACAAAAGGATTGGAGGAATATGGAAAACGTGCACATATGTATCGCAAACAGGGAGAGGGGTATGTGGTTGATGATTTTGCGCATGAACAAAGTATTGTAATAGAATCTCAAAAAGGGTTGATTGTATTCAATAGTTGTTCTCACGGAGGAATTGTCAATATTGTAGATGAAGTACATCACGCATTTCCTAACGAACAGGTTTATGCTGTTGTGGGAGGTTTCCATTTGAAAGGAATTCACGGGGTAGATTCTTTGTCTGTTACAGAAGAGGAAGTAATAGACATAGGAGCATCGTTGTTTCAACGGGGAGTCTCCTATATTTATACAGGACACTGCACAGGACGTCCGGCTTTTGATATTTTAAAACGTGAATTTGGTGAAAAAGTCCAATATTTGTGTACGGGAACAACAATTACGTTTTAAGGAAAAGGGGAGTAAATGAAGATTACATTAATTACAGTCGGTAAAATAAAAGAAAAGTATTTGAAAGATGCAATTGCAGAGTACAGCAAACGTTTGAGCAAATATTGTAAACTCGAAATCGTGGAAGTGGCAGACGAAAAGACACCGGATCAAGCAAGTGAAAATGTGGAACGTCAAATTCGTCAAAAAGAAGGGGAGCGTATTTTACGTTATGTGAAAGACGATGCCTATGTATTTACTTTAGAAATCGGTGGAACTATGCTGGATTCGGTCGCATTTGCAAAAAAGATGGAAACCTTGGGAATACAAGGGAAAAGTCATTTGATTTTTATAATTGGAGGTTCCATTGGTTTGGGAGAAGAAGTATTGAGACGTTCCGATTATGCATTGAGTTTTTCAAAGATGACGTTTCCACATCAATTGATGCGGGTGATTTTATTAGAACAGGTGTATCGTGGCTATCGGATCATTGAAGGTGCACCTTATCACAAATAGTGGAGGAAGATTGAAAATGGTTAAAATTATTTCAGATAGTACATGTGATTTGTCTCAGGAGCTATTGGACAAATATGAAATTTCTATTTTGCCGCTTCATATTTTGTTGGGAGATACAGAGTGTGAAGATGGCATCAATATTACACCGGATGAGATTTATAACTGGTCAGAAGAGCATAAAATGACACCGAAAACTTCTGCTCCGGCAATGGATAGGGCGGTTGATTTGTTACAGCCTTATGTTGAGAAAAGGCAAGAAGTTATTTGTTTTGCAATTTCCGGAGAGATGTCTACTTCTGCAAATGTATTTCGTTTGGCAGCAAGCGATTTGGAAGCAGAAGAGACTGTTTTTGTGATTGATTCAGAAAATTTGTCTACAGGTATTGGGCTTCTTGTAATAGAAGCGGCAATTATGGCAAACAAAGGGAAAAGCGCAAAAGAAATTGTAGAATATATTGAACGACTGAGACCATTTGTGCGTGCAAGTTTTGTTGTAGATACGCTTACTTATCTTCATCGAGGTGGAAGGTGCAGCGGCCTTGCGGCAATGGCAGGCGGTGTTTTAAAGTTACATCCTAAAATTGTCGTGGAAAACGGAAAAATGTTACCTAAAAATAAGTATCGAGGCAAAATGAATAAAGTTCTTTTGGAATATGTGAAAGAAATGGAAATGGATTTGCGGCATGCAAAGAAAGAACGTGTATTTATTACACATTCCGGATGTGATGCGGAAACGATTCAGCAAATATATGATTATTTAAAAAACTTAAATATTTTTCAGGAAATTGTTATCACAAGAGCTGGCGGTGTTATTTCTAGTCATTGTGGTCCTGGAACATTGGGGGTGTTATTTATTGATGGACATGCAGAATAAAAGTGATGAAATAGAAGAGATTTTTTCATATTATAGTCAACAGCCGGATAAAGGAAGCCAGGAGATGGTTGTAGCTCTTTTACGAGAGCTGCAAGATGCTCATGGATTTATATCCTTGGAATTAAAAGAACGTGTGGAACAGGTAACAGGTGTTTCTCCCAATTATCTAAAATGTTTGATAAGAATGTATCCAACTCTCAAAGAGGAAAATACAGTACATGAAATAATTGCCTGTACAGGGGAGCGATGTGGGAAAAAAGAGGGCGGAGCGATTTTAAACGCATTAAAAAGAGAACTCCGGATTCAAAAAAATGGAGTATCTATCAATGGAAAATTTAAACTTCGAACACAAAACTGCCTCAAAAAGTGCGGAACAGCTCCCAATATTATAATTGATGATGTGGTATATTCTGGGAGCGAGCTGAAAGATTTAAAAAAATTATTGGAAAAATTTATGTAAATTGTAGGAGAAACTATTTTTTTGTTGTGCGATTTGTCCCGAAATGTTGTAACAAACAAAAAAATGTGATAGAATTTTAAAATATATATAAAAAAATTATCGAGAGGATAAGAGAATGAAAAAGAGACAACAATTAATAACAGGAATTTTGATTTCCGCAATGGCATTTTCAACCATTACAAAACCTGAAGTAGTACAAGCAAGCCCTCAAAAGTCGGTAAGTGCTTATGAATTACAACAAAAAGAGCGTGATTTAGAACATAACCAGGCAGCTATTGATTTTATTTCTTACTGTGACGAAAATCAATTTAGAACATGGGATCAGTCGCTTGGAGCGCTGAAAGACGAAGACGCGAAAGAAATTGAAAAATGTGTAGAAGATATCGTTAAAGGCGAGACAGAAGACTATAAAAAAGCAAAGTTAATATATGAATGGATTGTTAAAAATATTCGTTATGCGCAACCAACCGAAACTCCGGGATTGGATCCATATGAAGTATTTACGACAAAAAAAGCTGTATGTGGAGGATTTTCAAGACTTTATAAAGCAATGCTGAATTTAGCGGGAATTCCGGCTGTCACAATTGCCGGAAACACACCGTATGGAGCGCACGAATGGAATCTTGTATATGCAGATAAAGAATGGTTTTATTCTGATAGTACATGGGGTGCCAGCAGCATGGATTATTTCCATAAAACATTAGAAGATTTTTCTAACGAGCATCGGGTGCAAAGACTTGTTGCTGTTACCCAGAAAGGCGAAAACAATACAATTATCGGATTTTGGGAAGGCGTTGCGGTTGTCGATGTCGAAAAGAATGTAAAAGACGTTATTGTGCCGGAAAAATTTAGGGATTTGGATATTGTCGCAATTTCCAGTGATATTTTTAACGGAACTGGAATTGAGAAGTTGAAGGTATCAAAGAATGTTACAATAATAGATGCGCAAGGAGCGTCTAACGCAACAGAGTTAAAAGAGATTACGGTAGATTCAGCCAATACTGTATATGCATCTGCGGCCGGTGTACTCTTTACAAAAGATTATTCGGAAATTTTACATTATCCAATGAAAAATACGTCGAAACTGTTTACGATACCAAAAGAAACAATATCTTTCGATATAAAACAGACATTTATCAGTCCTTATTTGGAAAATATATATGTAGAAAAAGAAAATGAAAAGTATTCGTCTTATGAGGGTGCTGTATACAATAAAGATAAGACAGAATTGATTATTATTCCTGAAGGGAAAAAATCGGTAACTGTATTTGGAAATGTCGATTTTAGTAAAAGCGAATTGAGTCCGTTTAACTCTAAGCGGAATCTAGAAGAAATTGTTCTTTTAGACGGAATTAAAGAAATTCCGGCAGATACTTTTAATAGTTGTACAGGACTGCAAAAAATCACAATTCCAGAAAGTGTAAATAAAATTGATGAATGGGCATTTACTAATGTTAATTTGAATCAACTTACAATTTTAGGTAGATCCGGAACAGAGGCAGAAACTTATGCAAAGAACCATAATATTAAGTTTTCAGCATTAGATACACCAACGCCAAAGCCGGAAAAACCGGAAGCAGAATTAAAAACATTAAATGAAGTGATTGCAGAAGCGGTAAAAGTAGACGTTTCTCTTTACACAGAAGAAAGCGTTGCAAAATTCAATCAGGCATTAAAAGCAGCAAAAGAAGTTGCTGTGAAAGAAGAAGTGACAAAAGAAGAAGTTGTGGAAGCAACCGAAGCACTTCAGAAAGCAATGAAAGGTTTGGAAGAAAAACCTGCACCGAAGCCGGAAAAACCGGAAGCAGAATTGAAGGAATTAAACGCTGTGATTGCGAAAGCAGCGAAGGTAGATGTGACTCTTTATACAGAAGAAAGCGTTGCAAAATTCAATCAGGCATTAAAAGCAGCAAGAGCAGTTGCAGCGAAAGAAGAAGTGACAAAAGAAGAAGTTGTGGAAGCAATCGAAGCGCTTCAAAAAGCAATGCGTACTTTAGAGAAAAAAGTAATAAAAGCTCCTGAAAAAGAAACTGAGAAAGAAACAGAAAAAGAAAACGGGAAAAAACCGGCACCTGTGACAAGTGATGTTGCATTTCCTGGTTTGCCAGCAGGATGGCTGGCTTTAAGTGGAGCAATCGCACTCTTGCTTTCTAAAAAGAAAAAATAAATTACTGCGTAAAAAAGCACGACGGAATGTCGTGCTTTCCTATGAAATAAAAATAAAAGGATACAAGATTAATATGTCCAATGAATTAGAAAAATATTATAATAAGTTTTGCGAAGAAAAACGACTAACAAGACGGCATGGTAATGTCGAATATATTACATCTATGAAATACATTCACAAATATTTAAAAGATAAAAATGCAAAAATATTAGATGTTGGAGCAGGAACGGGGCGATATTCCGTTCAACTTGCCACGGAAGGCTATGATGTTACCGCAGTTGAATTAGTCAAATATAATCTGGGAATTTTAAAATCAAAAGGAAGCAGTGTGAAAGCATATCAAGGAACTGCTTTGAATTTGTCGCGCTTTGAAGAAGAAACCTTTGATATGACACTGGTTTTCGGACCGATGTATCATTTATATACGTTTGAAGATAAGGTAAAAGCGCTTGAGGAAGCAAAACGAGTCACAAAAACAAATGGTATCATTCTTGTTGCATATTGTATGAATGAGTATAGTATTTTGACTTATGGTTTTAAAGAAAACCACATTTGTGAAAGTCTGAAAAACGGAAAGGTAGATCAAACTTTTCACGTTGTGGCAGAGCCAAAAGATTTATACGACTATGTTCGAGTGGAAGACATTGATGCGATTCGGCAAAAAGCAGGTTTAGAAAGACTTCAGTTGATTGCTGCAGACGGACCGGCAAATTATATGAGACAAATTTTAAATGCCATGGATGAAGAAACTTACCGACTTTTTATAGAATACCATTTATCAACGTGTGAACGTCCGGAATTGCTTGGTGCATCAGCACATACGTTGGATATTTTAAAAAAAGTATGAAAAATGATTGACATTATACCTGCTATATCCTTTATAAGAGAGGTAAGAGGAGGCGATAACAATGTTAAATATCAAAGAAGTAGAGAAATTAACAAACATTACAAAACAAAATATTCGTTATTATGAGCGGCAGGGACTGATTTTTCCAAAGAGGAATCCGGAAAATGATTATAGAGAATATTCAGAACAGGATATTCGCCAACTGAAAATAATCAAAATTCTACGGAAACTGGATATGCCAATAGAAGAGATTCGGAGATTATTACATCATGATATTATTCTTTCTGATGCGATGGAACTTCAAAAAGAACGGTTGGAAAAAGAAAGAAACAGACTGGAAGATGCTTTGGAATTTTGCAGTCAAATCAATGAAAAAGAATTAGAACAGTTAGATGTAGATGATTGTTTGTTGAAAATGAAAAATGCAGAAGAAAGAGGTGCTGTATTTGCAAATCTTCTGAATGATTATAAAAAAGTAGTACAATTGGAAGAAATGAGAGAATTTCGATTTATGCCGGATTCGATGTGTATGAATCCTTCCGAGTTTACAGAAGAATTGTGTAAATTTGCGAATAAAAAGCATTTGAATTTAGTTATTACAAAAGAAGGAATGTATCCGGAATTTACAATCGATGGAATAGAGTATGAAGCGGAACGAGAATTTTCCAGATATGGTGCAGTAATACATTGTCATATGAAATATTTCGATGAAATTGTACCTTTGGAGATGCCGAAGAAAAAGTACAAACAAATGAGTATGTTTCATAAACTGCTGCCCCTTGCCATCGTAGCGATTGTTTTAGTGCTGCTTGTCATAATAAGATTTGAAGATGTTGGGAATTGGGCAGATAAATCAGTCATTATAATAGGAGCGTTGGTTGAAATATTCGTATTTCACCGATACTATTATAATATGGAAGAGTAAAAAGAGAGGTATTTATGAAACGTGAAATAGATATGAGAGAAATATCAGACGGGAAGTTATATGGTCCCAATGATCTTGTCAAAGCAGACTGTGGCGATTGCCACGGCTGTTTTGCGTGTTGTCAAAAAATGGGACAATCAATTGTATTGGATCCCCTCGATATTTATAGATTAACGAAATATTTAAACGTGAGTTTTGAACAGCTTTTAGCAGAGAAAATTGAATTGAATGTAGTCGACGGTCTGATTCTTCCAAATTTAAAAATGTGCGGTACAGAGGAACGATGCGCATTTTTAGATGAAAATGGGAGATGCGGCATTCATCAAATTCGTCCGGGGATTTGTCGATTGTTTCCGCTTGGAAGGTATTATAACAATGGCAGTTTTCAGTATTTTTTGCAGGTACATGAATGTAAGAAAGAAAATCGTACAAAAGTAAAAGTAAAAAAATGGATTGATACGCCGGATTTGAAACGGAATGAAAAATATATTTTAGAATGGCATGATTTTGTGATAGAATTACAGGAGCAGCTCATGAAAATGACAGATGAATCCTATAGCAAAAAGATAAATCTATTTGTGCTGCAATCTTTTTTTGTAGAGCCGTACGATATGCAGACTGATTTTTATATACAGTTTGAGAATCGGCTTGCAAAGACAAAAACCGTGATTCGACAATTGCAAAAAGGACAAAAATAATGATAAAAACATATGTAGTATTTGATTTGGAGACAACCGGATTGGATGTGGAGAATGACAATATTATTGAAATTGGAGCATTGAAGGTAAGAGAAGGAAAAGTAACAGACCGCTTTATGGAGTTTCTGAAACCGGATATGCCGATTTCCCCTATGATTACCGGAATTACAGGAATTACGAATGAGATGGTTAAAAATGCAAGGGATACGAAAACAGTTATACGTGATTTTGTAAATTTTTGTGAGGACCATATTTTAGTGGGGCATAATATTATGTTCGATTACAAATTTATGAAAAAGTATGCATCACAATACGGCGAGTCTTTTGAAAAAAAGGGAATTGATACACTAAAAATAGCCAGAAAAGTACATAAAGATTTGGAATCGAAAAGTTTAGAAGCCTTGTGCGAGCATTATCAAATTGTAAATACTGCTGCACACAGGGCTTATCATGATGCTTTGGCAACTGCAAAAGTATATCATATGATGGCGCATTATTTTGAAGAGAAAGGACCAACAGTTTTTGAGCCGGAACCATTATTGTATCGTCCTAAAAAAGTACAGCCAATTACACCAAAGCAAAAAACATATCTGGAATCACTTCTTTTAAAGCATCCTTTTCCGTTAGAAAAGCAAATCACAGAACTGACAAGAAGCGAAGCTTCTAAAATAATTGACCGGATTATTTTGCAATATGGAAAGTAATATTTATGATGAGGAGAGTGAAATATGATTATTAAAGGTAATTTTATATATATGACTTCCAGAACGGATATGCAGATTCGACAACAACAGTTTTTGCATGTTGAGGATGGAATTGTACAGTCGTTTTATACAGAACTTCCAAAGCAATTTTGCGAGGAGGAAGTGAAAGATTACGGAGATGCTATTATTATTCCGGCATTTTGTGATTTGCATGTGCATGCTCCGCAGTATTTGAACCGAGGAATCGGTTTTGACAAAGAATTGCTGCCGTGGCTTGAAACATATACGTTCCCTGTGGAGGGAAAATACAAGGATCCTGTGTTTGCCAAGAGGGCGTACAAGCTGTTTCTCAACAGACTTTGGGCATCCGGAACGATGCGGTTTTCGGCATTTGCAACGCTGCATCATGATGCGACATGGGAGTTGATGAGGCTTACAGAAGAATCGGGATTACATGCATTTATCGGAAAAGTCAATATGGACCGGAATGCGCCGGATTATCTGATGGAAGATACGGGAAAGGCGTTGGAGGAAACAGAAGCTTTGATTTTACGAGCAAAAGAGGAGTTACAGCATGTGCGTTATATTGCGACTCCGAGATTTGTTCCGTCCACGACAGAAAAGATGATGGTTGGGATTGGAAAATTGTGTGAGAAATATAATTTGCCGGTACAGTCTCATTTGTCTGAGAATCGAAATGAAATTGCATGGGTAAAAGAGCTGCACCCGAAAATCAATTCTTATACGGAAGTATATGATTACTATGGACTGCTGCGAAAAAATCAGACAATTATGGCGCATGCGATTTATTTGGGAGAGAAAGAAAACGAATTGTTAAGAGAGAAACAAGTATTTCTTGCACATTGTGCACACTCTAATGCAAATCTATCGAGTGGAGTCATGAGCCTTAGAAAAAATCTGGAGAGTGGATTGAACTGTGTTATCGCAAGTGATGTAGCAGGAGGACATACGCCTGCAATGAACCAGAATGCAGTGATGAGCGTGGAAATTTCTAAAATCAACGCTTTGTTCCATGAAGATGAGCCGGCGTTATCACTTCCGGAAGCATTTTATCTTGCGACAAAAGGCGCAGGTACATTTTTTGGAAAGGTCGGAAGTTTTGAATCCGGATATGAATTTGATGCTCTCGTAATTGATATGGATGAGATGGGCGATTTATTTGTGAGAACTGTCACAGAAAAATTGGAACAGTTTTTCTATGATGGTGATGATCGGAACATTATAGACCGTTATTGCCAAGGGAAACAACTTCCGAAACCTTTTCCGGAAGTTGAGAGAGTAAAGAAGGGGTAGTCTGATGAAAAATACAGAGAAAAAGGGGAAAAAAGAGCATATTTGTGTTGGTTTGCTGGCCCATGTAGATGCCGGAAAGACAACCCTTGCAGAAAGTATTTTGTATGTAAGCGGAAAGACGAGAACACTTGGGAGAGTGGATCATGGGAATGCATATTTAGATACCTTTGAGCTGGAACGTGCAAGAGGTATCACGATTTTTGCAAAACAGGCAGAGGTAGATCTAAAAGAGAAGGAGGTCACCTTTTTAGACACACCGGGACATGTCGATTTTTCTGCGGAAATGGAGCGGACACTGCAGGTGCTGGATTATGCGATTCTTGTCATTGGCGGTGCAGATGGCGTACAGGGACATGTGCAGACATTGTGGCATCTTTTAAGGAGATATGAGATTCCAACGTTTCTGTTTGTCAATAAGATGGATCAATCCGGAACAGATAAGGAAACGTTACTTGCGGAACTTCAGAATCGTCTTTCTGCTTCCTGTATAGATTTTACCTGTGAGAAGGATAGCGAGGCTTTTTTGGAAGCGGTCGCTATGTGTGATGAAGAGGTATTGGAAAATTATCTGGAAGGAGAACCGATTACAGACTGCAAGATTCGTAAATTGATTCAAAAACGAAAAATTTTCCCTTGTTATTTTGGCTCTGCCTTAAAACTGGAAGGAATTGATACCTTTTTAGAAGCGTTTGACCGGTATACAATCTGTCCGGAATATGCGGATACATTTGGTGCAAAAGTATATAAAATATCAAGAGATGCACAAGGAATGCGGTTGACACATCTGAAAGTGACAGGTGGTTCGCTGCGGGTAAAGATGGTTTTAAAAGAAGAAGAAAAAGTGGATCAAATCCGTATTTATTCCGGTTCGTCTTATCGGACAACAGAGGAGGTGGAAGCCGGAAGAATCTGTGTGATTACCGGACCGGATACGACTCGTGCCGGAGAAGGACTTGGTGCAGAATCAGAAGCAGCAGCTCCGATGCTGACACCAGTGCTGAATTATCAGATTGAACTGCCGGAGGGCTGTGATGTCCATGGTATGTTTTTAAAGTTAAAACAGTTGGAAGAAGAGATTCCGGAGCTGCATATTGTTTGGGACAGACAATTAAATGAAATTCATGCTCAGGTTATGGGAGAGGTACAGATTGAGATTTTAAAAAGCATGATTTTGGAACGATTTCAAGTTGATGTAGAATTTGGAACGGGAAATATTGTGTATAAAGAGACGATTGCAGAACCGGTGGAGGGGGCAGGACATTTTGAACCGCTCCGCCATTATGCAGAAGTCCGTCTTTTACTGGAACCGCTTCCCTCCGGAAGTGGACTTGTTTTTTCATCGAATTGCAGTGAGGATGTGCTAGAGCGCAATTGGCAGAGACTGATTATGACGCATTTGGAAGAAAAAGCGCACAAGGGAGTTCTGACCGGTTCTGAGATTACGGATATGAAGATTACGTTGATTAATGGAAGGGCGCACCAGAAACATACAGAAGGTGGTGATTTCAGGCAGGCAACGTATCGTGCTGTACGACAAGGTTTGAAGAAAGCAAAGAGCATTTTACTGGAACCGGTTTATGAATATCAGTTGGAAATTCCGGCAGATCAGGTTGGACGTGCTATGACAGATTTGCAGAGAATGCATGCCGTCTTTGAACCGCCAAAGATGGAAGTGGATATGGCAATCTTAAAAGGGACGGCTCCGGTTGTCACTATGCGGGATTATCAGCGGGAGATGATTGTGTATACAAGGGGACATGGAAGGTTGTTCTGTTCTCTGAAAGGCTATGAGCCGTGTCACAATGCAGAAGAGGTTATCGATTCCTGTGGATATGATTCGGAGGCGGATACGGAAGAACCGACAGGGTCTGTATTTTGTTCTCACGGATCCGGATTTTATGTAAAATGGAATCAGGTCGAGGAATATATGCACACGGAAAGCCGTGAAAAAGCAGTGTCAAAAGAAAAACAGACAGTTGTTTATGAGTTGCCTCCTGTGATTGACGAAGAAGAATTAAGAATGATTTTTGAGAGGACATATGGTCCGATGAAACGGGAGAGGAATGTGTTTGCCAAACGTGTGCAGGCACCGGAACCTTCTGTGAAACGCCCCAAAAAGCAGACGGATGAGAAAGAATATCTGTTGGTGGACGGATATAATATCATCTTTGCGTGGGAAGATTTGAAAGAGTTGTCAGAAATTAATATTGAAGCTGCCAGAATGAAATTGATGGATATCCTGAGCAACTATCAGGGGTATCGGAAACAGACATTGATTCTGGTGTTCGATGCTTATAAGGTACCGGGGAATGTGGGAGAAGTTCAAAAATATCACAATATTCATGTGGTGTATACGAAAGAAGCAGAAACTGCCGATCAGTATATTGAGAAGACAGTACAGGAAATCGGGAAGAAATATCATGTGACAGTGGCGACATCCGATGCGTTGGAGCAGATGATTATTCTCGGACAGGGAGCGCAACGAATTTCAGCGAAAGGGCTGTTGGAGGAAATTTTGACAGTCAATCAAGAGATTCGAAGAGAGCATTTGAATCGTCAGCAAAATACGGCATCACAATATTTGTTTGAGAGTCTTCCGGAGGAGATGGCAAATCTGATGGACGAGGTAAGGCTTGGAAGAATTGAATTTGATGAGATAGGAAAGAGATATGAGGAAAAAAACAGGGGCAATTGACCTGACAACAGGCAATGAGATGAGAGCGATTGTAGTATTTGCACTGCCTTTGATCGCAGGCAATTTATTTCAACAGTTATATAATTTGATGGATACGATGATCGTGGGAAAATTTATCGGTGCAGATGCGCTGGCCGCAGTCGGTTCTTCGTATATGACGATGAACTTTCTTACTTCAATCATTATCGGACTTTGTATGGGGAGCGGGATTGTATTTTCCTGGTTTTACGGCTCAAGACAGAGAGAAAAGCTGGAACAAAGTATGTTTCAGTCTTTTCTGTTTATTTTGGCGGTTACTGTAATGATCACGGGTGCCAGTCTTTTATTTCTTGACCAGCTGCTGCATCTTTTGAATATCGAATCGAGTATCTTTCAGATGACAAGAGCATATTTATTTATCATTATCTGTGGTATGGGATTTGTGTTTTTATATAATTATTTCACCGCCGTACTTAGAAGTATGGGAAATTCGTTTACGCCACTGATTTTTTTGGTGATTTCGTCGGTGATCAATATCGTATTGGATTATATATTTGTAGTTCCGCTTCAGATGGGAGTATCCGGAGCAGCTTATGCCACGGTCATCGCGCAGGCAGTATCGGCAGCAGGAATTGCAGTCTATACACTGTGGAAGGTAAAAGAGGTAAGTATTTCCAAGCGGATGCTAAAAGGCGAGAGAGAATTGTTCTGTATGATCGTGAATCAGTCACTTTTGACAAGCGTGCAGCAGTCGATTATGAATTTCGGTATTTTGATGGTACAGGGTTTGGTGAACAGTTTCGGCGTGATTGTCATGGCTGGTTTTGCAGCTGCTGTGAAAATTGACAGTTTCGCATACATGCCGGTGCAGGACTTTGGGAATGCATTTTCCACCTATGTGGCACAAAACCGTGGAGCAGGAAAGATGGAACGTATCGAAAAAGGGAAAAATTCTGCATTGAAATTGATTGTCGGTTCCTGTGTGGTTATTTCCACACTGGTTGTCCTGTTTGCGGGACCTCTCATGCGTTTATTTATTGATGCATCTGAGACACAGGTCATTTTTGAAGGGGTTCGCTATTTGCGGATTGTATCTCCTTTTTACTGTCTGATCGGATTTTTATTTTTACTGTATGGTCTTTACAGAGGAATTGGGAAACCACAGTTTTCTATTGTATTGACAATAATTTCGCTGGGGACACGTGTCCTTTTGGCATACGTCCTTTCTGCAATCCCGGCAGTCGGAATTGTGGGAATCTGGTGGGCAATCCCAATTGGATGGTTCCTTGCAGATACAGTCGGGTTTCTCTATTATCATTTTATGAAAAAATAGATATTTTTCAGGAGCCACACATATACTACTATAAAAGTATATGTGTGGCATTTTTATGGAAAAGAAAACATTCATAAATCGCATGGCAGATGCGGCAAATATGCCGAAAGATGTAGTGCTGGGTGTCCCGATTCTCACCATGACCGGACAGAACGAAGTGAGTGTGGAAAATTATAGAGGCATTATTGAATACACCGACTTATTAATTCGCATACAGACAAAAATCGGTCAGATTAAAATTATTGGGAAATCACTTCAAATTGACTATTACACAAATGATGAGATGAAAATTACCGGTCGTATCACTTCAATAGAATATCATTAAGGGGGATAAGGAGTGTTAAATACAATCATTCGATATATACAAGGGTATCTGCTTATACAGGTAACCGGATATTCCCCGGAGCGATTCTTAAATTTGTGCAGCCGTAAGCAAATCTATCTGTGGGGGCTTGAGCCAAAAGAAAACAGCTATGAGATGTTTATTACTATCCGGGGATTTAGAAAATTAAAACCGATCCTGAAAAAGACAAGGACAAAGGTGACAATTTTAAATCGGCTTGGACTGCCGTTTTTTTTTCACAAGTATCGAAAACGAAAGGTATTTTTTTTCGGGATACTCTTTTGTGTGATATTTATTTATGTCATGTCTTTATTTGTATGGAATATACATATTGAAGGAAATTTCACAAGGACAGATGAGGTTATTTTGGAGTTTCTGGAGTCCAAACACATTGAACATGGAATGTTAAAAAAGAAAGTGAATTGTGAGCGTATCGTAAAAGATATCAGAAAAGAATTTGATGATATCGTGTGGGTGTCCGCATATGTGACCGGAACCAGACTGATGATTCAGGTCAAAGAAAATACAGACACATTCCCGATGGAGGCTGCAAAAGAAGAGCCGCCGAATGACATTGTGGCCGAGAAGGACGGACGGATTACGAGTATCGTCACAAGAAATGGAGTTCCTCTTGTCAAGCCGGGCGATGAAGTAAAAAAGGGGGACATATTAGTCTCCGGAAAAGTCGAAGTAAAAAATGATGCAGGAGAAGTTGTCAATTATCACTACCAGAATGCAGATGCAGATATTGAGGCGGAAACTACTCTGGAATATGAAAATGAGCATCGTTTCTCTCACTCGGAAAAAAAGTATACGGATGCTAAGAAAAAAGCTTTTTATATCAAGATCGGAAACTATTTCGGCATTTTGGGAGGGTGGAAGAACCATTATCAGGAAGCGGAGATCTATACAAGTGAGTGGCGTTTGAAAATCGGGGAGCATTTTTACATTCCCATATCATTTGGAGTTAAAGAAATCCGCCAGTATGAATCAAAAGAAAAAGTATACACACAAGAAGAAATGAGGATACTTTTAAGCGAGGAGTTTCAGTTGTTCTGCAAGGAACTGGAAGAAAAGAAAATAGAGATATTGCAGAAAGATGTGAAGATTTATTTACAAGAAAATAGTGCAAAAGCCAAAGGAACGCTCCGAATTCAGGAGAAAATTGGTCAACACAACGAAACGGAAATGATTGATTTCTAGTGATTTTCTGTGATACAATAAAAAAGATTATGAAAATAGAAAGGGATAGGCAAATGAGTATACTGGAAGAATTCATTGAAATACCTGTTGCACATGAAAAGAATATATTCGGGCAGTTTGATGCATTTGCAAAGAAGATAGAACGTACTTTACAAGTGACATTAATCGCACGGGATGGACATACGAAAATTTTAGGAGAAGCCCAGCGTGTGAATCAGGCAAAACGAGTGCTGGAGCAGCTTGCGGAGCTGTCAAAGCGAGGCAACACCATTACAGAACAGAATGTAGACTATGCGATTTCACTGGTCTTTGAGGACAATGAAAAGGGAATCGTAGAGATTGATAAGGATATTATCTGTCATACTTTGCAGGGGAAACCAATTAAGCCGAAGACGCTCGGGCAGAAGAAATATGTGGATGCAATCCGAAAGCAAATGATCGTATTCGGACTTGGACCTGCGGGAACCGGAAAGACATACCTTGCGATGGCAATGGCAATTACGGCGTTTAAAAACAACGAAGTGGGAAGAATCATCTTGACACGTCCGGCTATTGAAGCGGGAGAAAAACTTGGTTTTCTTCCGGGCGATCTGCAAAGTAAGATTGATCCGTACTTAAGACCATTGTATGATGCTCTGTATCAAATTATGGGGGCAGAGAGTTTTATCAAAAATTCCGAAAAAGGGTTGATTGAAGTGGCTCCTTTAGCGTACATGAGAGGGCGTACGCTAGACAATGCATTTATTATTTTGGACGAGGCACAAAATACGACACCTGCTCAGATGAAGATGTTTCTGACCAGAATCGGTTTTGGCTCAAAAGTGGTAATTACAGGAGACTCCACACAAAAAGACCTTCCATCCGGAATGGTGTCCGGATTGGATATTGCGACAAAAGTAGTTCGCAATATTGATGATATTACAATCTGTAATTTATCCAGCAAAGATGTTGTCAGACATCCTTTGGTGCAGAAGATTGTAAAAGCGTACGAAGAATTTGAACAAAAGAAAGAACGTCCGAGAGACAAAAGGAGAAAATAATGACTTTATTATTTGAAGAAGAGGGCAGTTTGAAGCTTTCGCTTCCTTGCGAAGAACTTGCGGTAAAAGTAATTGAGATGGCTTTGGATTATGCAAAATGCCCGTATGAGGCAGAGGTGAATCTGCTTTTGACAATGAATGATGAGATTCAGGAGATGAACCGTAATTTTCGTGGAATTGACCGCGCGACGGATGTACTTTCCTTCCCGATGGTAGACTATGAGACAGCAGGATCATTTTCTTTTCTGGAAGATGCCCTTGAGTATTTTAATCCGGAGAGCGGAGAGCTGATGCTTGGAGACATTGTCATTTCAAAAGAAAAAGTAGTTTCACAGGCAGAAGAATACGGACATTCCATTGAACGGGAATACGCTTTCTTGATTGCGCACAGTATGCTTCATCTGTTTGGTTTTGATCATATGGAAGAAGAAGAGCGGGCGGTGATGGAAAGAAAGCAGGCGGAAATATTAGAACGTCTGCAAATATTGCGTTAGCAGAAGGTAGTGAGGAGATTTATGATAGAAAAACAAAAGAAAAACAATAGTTTCTTAATGCAGGGAATGATTCTCGCTGTTGCAGGAATTATTACAAGAATCATCGGGATTGCATATCGCATTCCGGTAACAAATATTTTGGGGACAGAAGGACAGGGATTTTATGCCACTGCGTTTTCTATTTACAACATTGCACTGCTTCTGACTTCCTACAGTCTTCCGTTAGCAGTTTCAAAGCTGATCTCTGCAAGGGTGTCTAAAGGTGAGCGGAAAAATGCTATGCGTATTTTTAAAGGTGCACTTTGGTTTGCTTTTATCGTCGGGAGTGTTGTTGCCTGCATCGTTTTCTTTTTCTCAGATTTTATTGCGAAAACGATTATGTCCATGGAACTGAGCGCCTATGCACTTCGTGTGTTGGCACCGGGACTTCTGATTGTAGCTGTAATGGGAGTCTTACGTGGATTTTTCCAGGGAATGGGGACGATGATGCCAACTGCAATCTCACAGATTTTAGAACAGATTGTCAATGCTGTCATCAGTATTATCGGGGCGAGCTATCTGCTTGAGATGGGGAAAAAAGTGGCAGAAAAAGCGAGCAATGACTCTGTGGCATATGCATATGGAGCAGCAGGAGGAACGCTTGGAACGGTGTGCGGAGCGCTGTTTGGATTATTGTTCTTACTGTTTGTCTTGAAAATTTATTCGCCGACAATCAAAAAGCAACTCAAACGAGATCGCAGCCTTAAAACAGAAGGGTATAGCGAGATTTACAAAATTCTCCTGATGACAATTGCTCCTGTTATTTTGAGTACGGCAATTTACAATATCAGTGAGACAATTGACATAGGGATGTTTGGAAGCATCATGGCGGCACAGGGACATTCATTGGCAGAACGTTCGGACTTATTGGGACGTTTCAGTGGACATTACAATGTGTTGATCAACATTCCGCTTGCAGTGGCAAACGCACTAGGAGCATCTTTGATTCCAAGTCTTACAGCTGCGGTGGCAATCGGAGATAAAAAACAGATTCACAGTAAGATTTCAATGTCTATTCGATTTTCCATGATGATTGCCATTCCGAGTTTTGTAGGATTCCTTGTATTGGCGAACCCGATTTTAGCGTTGTTATTTAACGGAAATATCGATATTTCAGCGAACATGCTGAGACTTGGAGCAATCACAGTTGTATTTTATTGCATGTCTACTGTGACAAATGCAATTCTGCAGGGATTAAACAAGATGACAACACCGGTAAAACATGGCGCGATTTCCCTTTGTATCCATTTGGCCGGTCTGTTTATCATGCTTGTGATTTTTAAGATGGGAATCTATGCGGTTGTGGCAAGTAATATCATCTTCTCGCTTTCAATGTGTATTTTAAATGCACGTGCACTTAAGCGCGAGGCTGCTTATCATCATGAGGTGGAGAAGACATTCCTGATTCCTGCTGTTGCAGCAGTTGTTATGGGAGTTGTGGCATTAGTAATCTACTTCCTGTGTAATCTTGTGATGAGTCAAAATATTGCGGTGATCATTGCTTTGCTTGTAGCTGTGGTTGTATATGGTGTGTCATTGCTGAAGTTTGGAGGTCTTTCCCAAGAAGAGATCTTAGCACTTCCAAAAGGAAGCACACTGCTTTCCTTGTTTCAAAAATTACATTTGGTAAAAGAGGAGTATGCATAAAATGAGACCAGTAAAAAAGGTGGCATTGTTACATGATTTATGCGGCGTCGGAAAAGCGGCGTTGACCAATATGGTTCCGGTTCTGAGTGTCATGGGGATTGAGGCTTGCCCAATTCCGACGATTTTACTATCCACCCATACAGGGGGATATGGAAAACCTGCCATGGAAAAGATATCGACAACATATATTCGGGAATGTGCGGATCACTATGTTGCAAATCAGGTGACGTTCGATTTGATATTTGTCGGATATTTAGGCAGTGAGGGTATGATTGAGGCAGTTGAATATTTTCTTTCCTGCTTTCCCGACACAGAAGTTATTATTGATCCGATCATGGGAGATCACGGCAGATATTATACGAATTTTGACAGCTCTTATGGCGAATCTATGAGACGGCTCCTTCCGTATGCAAGTATTATCATGCCGAATATTACAGAAGGATGTCTTCTCACCCAAACTTCCTGCTCAGAAAATATGATACAGGAAACAATTCTTACAATTTGTCAGGATTTGGAAAAAGCCGGAGCAAAAAAAATTGTTATGACAAGCGTTCCCTGCGCTTCTGGAAGAAAGGGAATTGTCCTCTACGAGAACGGAGAGATGCAACTGTTTGAAAAAGAGTGCCTTGCCTGTGAATACCACGGAACCGGGGATACGTTTGACGGTGTATTTGTGGGGGCATATTTAAACAATAAGTCACTTGAAGAATCATTAGAGCTTGCTCATGCATTTGTATATGCATGTATGAAAGAAAGCGAGCGTTATGATTATGAAGAACGAGAAGGATTGATCATAGAAAGAAATCTCTATATGCTTGTATAAAATAGAAAAGAAAACCAATACTGTATAATAAAAAGGAGTTGTCCTTATGAAAAAAAGATATGGTATTGGTTTTTTGATTGGAATGATCGTGTTTACGTTAGTTCTTGTATGTGCATATCAGTTGAGTTATGATCGTGCAATGCGTAAATTGGAGGTAAAACAAAAATCGATTCAGAAAAAGCAGGAAAACGTAATAGAGACAAAAGGATCTGCTCAAAAAGAAGAAGGGTATTTTATCAAAGAGAAAGACGGCTATATTATCGTATATTTATCCGATGAAAAGACGGTCTATGAATATACGACAATTGAAATACAGTATCTGCCGGAGCGGATTCAAGAGGAAGTAAAAAAAGGGAAAAAGGCAGATACTATCGGAGAAGTTTACGGATTCTTAGAAAATTATTCCAGTTAAAATATTTTACTGCCCTGGAATAGATGGTAGACTTCAAAAAGAATATAGTGTAATATAAGAGAAGTATTAGAAGGAAGGAACAAAAGAAAATGACAGACGAAAAAATTCAGCGAATTAATGAACTATATAAAAAATCCAAAACAGTCGGACTGACCGATGCAGAAAAAAAAGAGCAGAAAGTGTTAAGAAGAGAATTTGTTGATTCTTTCAAGCGAAATCTGCGGGGACAGTTAGATAATATCTCTATCCAGGAATTGGACGGTTCGATTACAAATCTTGGTGAGAAATATGGAAACAAAAAGGGACATTAGAGCACGCATTTTAGAAAAGCGAACGCATATGACGCAGGAAGAATGGGAGTTCAAAAGCGATCTCATTGTGAAACGTTTGATGGAACACCCATTCTTTGTGGAAGCAAGAGAGATTTATTGCTACATGGATTACCGTCGTGAAGTCGGTACTCGCCGTATCATAGAAAAAGCATGGGAACTGAACAAAAAGACAGCAGTTCCGAAAGTATGTGGAGATGATATGGAATTCTATTATGTGCAAAGGTTTGATGAGCTTGAAAAAGGATATTCAGGTATTTGGGAACCTGTCACGAAAAAGAAGGCGAAAGGTGACTCGGTGCTTGTGCTCTTACCTGGAAGTGCGTTTGACCGGAATCGGAACCGGATCGGATATGGAAAAGGATTTTATGATAAATATCTCATAAAGCATCAGCAATATCGAACACTTGCTCTTGCGTTTGAATTTCAGGTAGTGGATTCCATTCCCACAGACAGTTATGATATTCGACCGGACGGAATTATTACGGAGGAGACTTATTATGTTTGAAGAATTACCAAAAGACCCTATGCTCCTGTTGAGTGTAATCAACACTAAACTGCGGGATTATTATTCCAATTTGGATTTGCTTTGTGAGGAACTTCAGATTGACCGGAAAACCTTGACAAAGCGACTTGCAGAGATTGACTATGAATATGATCCGGCACAGAATCGGTTCATATAATAAATTACGAAAGGATACATATACATTGAAAAATATAGAGACTTATTTAGAGACAATCGATATAACAAATGAGGCGCCGGTTAATGAGCCGGAGCGCCAATATTATTTTATGAAAAAGGCACGTGCTTATGTGAAACAGATATCAGATGAACTGCAAAGACCATTGACGTTTTGTGTGACAACATTCGGATGTCAGATGAATGCAAGGGATTCAGAAAAACTTGTCGGTGTGCTCGAACAGATTGGATATGTGGAGGAACCTGATGAAGACAAAGCGGATTTTGTCATTTACAATACATGTACAGTACGTGAAAATGCAAATATGCGTGTTTACGGACGTCTTGGTCAGCTGAAACATGTCAAAAAATCCAATCCACACATGATGATCGGACTTTGCGGATGCATGATGCAAGAACCGGAAGTTGTAGAAAAATTAAAGAAAAGTTATCGCTTTGTAGATTTGATTTTCGGAACACATAATATTTATAAATTTGCAGAACTTATTGCCACTCGTTTCGAGTCAGGGAGAATGGTCATTGATATCTGGAAAGATACGGATAAGATTGTAGAAGATCTTCCAAGTGAGCGTAAGTTCTCATTCAAATCCGGAGTCAATATCATGTTTGGATGCAATAATTTCTGTAGTTATTGTATCGTTCCATATGTCCGTGGGCGTGAGCGGAGCCGAAATCCAAAAGATATTATTCGGGAGATTGAAGCGCTTGTTGCCGACGGTGTTATGGAAGTGATGCTGCTTGGACAAAATGTCAATTCTTATGGGAAAAATCTGGATGATCCGATGACTTTTGCTGAGCTTTTGCAGGAAATTGAAAAAATTGAAGGATTGGAACGAATCCGTTTCATGACTTCTCATCCAAAAGATTTATCCGATGAATTGATTGAGGTGATGCGCCACTCTAAGAAGATCTGTAAACATCTACATCTTCCGGTTCAGTCAGGAAGTACTGAGATTCTGAAAAAGATGAATCGGCATTATACAAAAGAGCAGTATTTGGAGTTAGTCCGCAAAATCAAAGAAGCTGTGCCGGATATCTCGCTGACAACGGATATCATTGTCGGATTCCCAGGAGAGACAGAGGAAGATTTTCTAGAGACAATGGATGTCGTGAAAAAGGTTCGTTATGACAGTGCATTTACCTTCATCTACTCCAAACGTACTGGAACACCTGCTGCCATTATGGAGGAGCAGATACCTGACGATGTTGTGAAAGGTCGTTTTGACCGTCTGCTAAAAGAAGTTCAGGAGATTTCCGCAGCGGTGTGTAGTGTACATGAAGGAACCACACAGCCTGTTTTGGTCGAATCTATGAACGATCATGACGACTCACTTGTGACAGGTCGTCTGAGCAATAACATCTTGGTTCATTTTAAGGGGGATGAAAGCCTTATCGGGAAAATTGTTGATGTCAATCTGAAAGAATGCAAAGGATTTTATTATCTTGGAGAAATGAAATAACTTCCAACTATAATTTAAAAAAAAGCGTCCAAACTATGTAATATGGAAATTACATGGGAAGGACGTTTTTTAATGAAAAAACTCAGTGAATATTTATTTTTATGGACGCTTGGAGGGACTCTGTACTACACGTTTGAAATGATTTTTCGCGGTTTTTCGCATTGGTCTATGTTTTTGCTTGGAGGATTTTGTCTGCTGTTTTTTGGAGTACAGGGGATGGCAGTAAAATGGAGTGATCCTCTTTGGATGCAGGTACTCCGATGCACGATATTCGTGACTGCGGGAGAGTTCATCACAGGAATAATCGTCAATAAATGGCTTGGTTGGGCTGTCTGGGATTACAGTGATCAGCCATTTCAGCTGTTCAGTCAAATCTGTCTTCCGTTTACAATTATTTTCTCCGGTCTATGTGCACTTGGGATTTTTTTGAGTGGCTATCTTTTACATTGGATTTATGGAGAGGAGAAACCGAAATATCATGTGCTGTAAAAAAATCTGGTTTTCCATTTGTATTTTTTTTGATTTTCCGCTATACTTTACTCTGTATCATTAGAATGACAGAATACAAAGGAGAAACAACGTGGCAGAATTAACCCCTATGATGCAGCAATATATGGAGACAAAAGAACAGTACAAAGACTGCATCTTATTTTATAGATTAGGCGATTTTTATGAAATGTTCTTTGATGATGCGCTTACCGTCACAAAGGAGCTGGACATTACATTAACCGGAAAAAACTGTGGACTTGAGGAACGGGCACCGATGTGCGGCGTTCCTTATCATGCTGTGGAGGGATATCTTACAAAACTGGTACAAAAGGGTTATAAAGTAGCAATCTGCGAGCAGGTGGAAGATCCAAAACTTGCAAAAGGTATCGTGAAACGTGAAGTGGTCCGCATTGTGACACCGGGAACCAATATTAACACACAAGCGTTGGATGAGACAAAAAATAATTATATTATGTGTATCGTTTACATTGCCGACCGCTATGGACTTTCGGTAGCAGATGTGTCTACCGGAGATTATTTTGTGACAGAACTCGACAGTGGGAGAAAGCTTGGGGATGAGATTGCAAAATTTTCTCCCTCTGAGATCATCTGCAATGAATCTCTTTATATGAGCGGATTGGATCTTGAGGATCTGAAAAATCGGCTGGGGATTACGATTTATTCGTTAGATACATGGTATTTTGATGATGCGATGTGTACAAAAGTATTAAAAGATCATTTTAAAGTATCTTCTTTGGAAGGGCTTGGACTGACAGATTATAACTGTGGTCTGATCGCTGCCGGAGCACTGCTTCAATATCTGTATGAGACGCAGAAGACTTCACTTGCACATTTGACAGGCATCATCAGTTACACAACCGGAAAATACATGCTGCTTGACAGCTCATCCAGACGAAATCTGGAGCTGTGTGAGACTTTACGTGAAAAGCAAAAAAGAGGATCTCTGTTATGGGTGCTTGATAAGACGAAGACTGCAATGGGAGCCAGAACACTTAGAAGTTTTGTGGAACAACCACTTATTCATAAAGAAGAGGTCATAAAGCGACTAGATGCAGTAGGTGAGTTAAAAGATGATGCGATTTCCAGAGAAGAGATCCGGGAATATTTAACACCGGTATATGACTTGGAACGTCTGATCAGTAAGATCAGTTACCAGTCAGCAAATCCAAGAGATTTGATTGCATTTAAAAGTTCTTTGGAGATGCTTCCGCATATCAAATATATTTTGGGAGATATGAAGACTCCACTTTTGAAAGAATTATATGAAGAACTGGATACACTTGAAGAGTTGTGCCAGTTAATTCAGCATGCAATCTGCGAGGAACCGCCGCTTGCAATGAAAGAGGGCGGTATTATCAAAGAAGGCTATCACCCGGATGTAGATAAGCTTCGCAATGCAAAGACGGAAGGAAAGACCTGGCTTGCTGAACTGGAAACAGAAGAGCGGGAAAAGACAGGCATCAAAAATTTAAAAATCAAGTACAATAAAGTATTTGGTTATTATTTAGAGGTGACGAATTCTTACAAGGAACTTGTCCCGGATTACTATACAAGAAAACAGACACTCGCCAATGCAGAGCGCTATATCATTCCGAGATTGAAAGAATTGGAAGATACTATTTTAGGCGCAGAAGATAAGCTGTATGCGTTGGAATATGAACTGTATTGCAATGTTCGAGACACGATTGCAGATGAGGTCGTTCGAATTCAAAAGACAGCGAAGGCAATCGCGCAGATCGATGTGTTTGCATCATTGGCACTCGTCGCAGAACGCAACAACTATGTGCGTCCGAAGATTAACGAAAAGGGCGTCATCGACATAAAAAACGGACGTCATCCGGTTGTGGAGAAGATGATTCCAAATGATATGTTTATTGCAAACGACACCTATCTGGATGATAAAAAGAATCGTGTGTCCATTATTACAGGACCGAATATGGCAGGAAAGTCCACTTATATGCGTCAGACAGCGCTGATTGTTCTCATGGCACAGATCGGTTCTTTCGTGCCTGCGGAGACAGCGAATATCGGAATTGTAGATCGTATTTTTACCCGTGTGGGAGCATCTGATGATCTTGCATCCGGACAGAGTACATTTATGGTGGAGATGACAGAGGTTGCAAATATTTTGCGAAATGCCACAAGCAAAAGTCTCTTAATCTTAGATGAAATCGGACGTGGGACAAGTACTTTTGACGGTCTTAGTATTGCCTGGGCAGTTGTGGAACATATCAGTAACGGTAAACTGTTGGGGGCAAAGACACTTTTTGCAACACATTATCACGAACTGACAGAACTGGAAGGAAAGATTGACAGTGTGAATAACTATTGTATCGCCGTCAAAGAAAAAGGAGACGATATTGTTTTCCTGCGAAAAATTGTGAAAGGCGGAGCAGACAAAAGCTATGGAATTCAAGTTGCAAAGCTTGCCGGCGTGCCGGAATCTGTTATTGCACGGGCAAAAGAAATTGTAAGTGAACTAAGTGAGGCTGATATCACAACAAGAGTACGTGACATTTCCGTGCAGTCTGCGGATACGAAAAAGAAAATGAAAAAATACGATGAGGTGGATCTGGCACAGATGTCGCTGTTTGACACGGTAAAGGATGATGATGTCTTAAAAGAACTGGAAGAGCTTGATGTTGCACATCTGACTCCGATGGATGCACTGAATACGATTCATCGTCTGCAGAACAAGCTGAAGAACAGATGGTAATTGTGAAAAGAGGAAGCATTTATGGTAAATATTCAAGTTTTAGATCAAATTACAATCGATAAAATTGCAGCGGGAGAGGTAATTGAGCGTCCTGCTTCTATTATAAAAGAGTTGGTAGAAAACGCTATTGATGCAGGGGCAAGTGCGGTCACTGTGGAGATTAAAGAGGGTGGCATTTCTTTTATACGCATTACAGACAATGGATGCGGTATTCCAAAAGGAGAAGTTCCGCTTGCGTTTTTGCGTCATTCTACCAGCAAAATCCGCTCTGTAGACGATCTGAGCACGGTGGCTTCACTTGGATTCCGAGGAGAGGCGCTGTCAAGTATTGCTGCGATCGCACAGGTAGAACTGATTACAAAGACAAAAGATGAAGTTACCGGTACCCGTTATCGGATTGAGGGCGGCGCAGAAAAATCTATAGAAGACACGGGTGCACCGGATGGAACGACTTTTCTTGTACATCAGATTTTTTATAATACACCTGCAAGAAGAAAATTTTTAAAAACGCCGATGACGGAGGCAAGTCATGTCAGTGAACTGATGACAAGACTTGCATTGTCTCATCCGGAGGTATCTATACAATTCATCAACAATGGTCAGGAAAAACTGCACACTTCCGGAAACGGGAAATTAAAAGATATTATTTATCATGTATTTGGGCGGGATATTGCCAATAATCTATTGGAAACCAACGAAAGGATTGACGGAATACAGGTACAGGGATTCATCGGAAAACCGATCATCTCCCGCGGGAATCGAAATTACGAGAACTATTTTATCAACGGACGTTATGTCAAAAGCAACATCATTGCAAAGGCAATCGAAGATGCTTATAAAGATTTTACGATGCAGCACAAGTATCCGTTTACGGCGTTGCACTTTACAATGGACGGAACCGACTTGGATGTCAATGTGCATCCGACGAAGATGGAACTTCGTTTCAGCAATCAGCAGGGCGTGTACAATTTTATCTACAATGCTCTGAAGCAGACATTAAGTGAACCGGAACTGATTCCAAGAGTGGAGCTTCCTGAGGCAAAAGAAGTTCCTGTGAAAGCAGAAAAAATTGTCGAGCGAAAACAAGAACAACCAATGACGCCAGTCAGAGAAGAAAGAAAAACACCGGTTATAGAGGAAGAAAAAAATCTGGATTATTTTATGAAAAAAATGCGGGAGAGGGTAACAGCATACCATCAGCAAGTGACGAAAGTAAAACCAACTCCTGCGCCATCAGTCGTTCAAGAAAACGTGAACTATGAAGCTTTGCCTGCAAGCCAAGTGGCAGCTGTAAAACAACCGGTGCCTGAACAGCGGACAGTTGCAAAAGAACCAATGCCTGAACAGGCGGTTGCGCCAAGAGAGGAGAAGTCGGTTGTAACAGAAAAGCAGTTGGATTTCTTCGAGGAGAAGCTGCTTACAAAAAAAGCAGCACAGGAATACAAGATTATCGGACAGCTATTTGAGACTTACTGGCTTGTGGAGTTTCATGAACAGCTTTATATCATTGACCAACATGCAGCCCATGAACGCGTGTTGTATGAAAAGACGCTTCGCGGCATGAAAGACAGGGAGTTTACTTCTCAATATTTAAGCCCGCCTATCATCCTGAATCTTTCCATGCAGGAGGAAGAAGCGCTGAATACACATATGGATATTTTTACAAATATTGGATTTGAGATTGAGCCGTTTGGTGGAGATTCATACGCAATTCGAGCGGTTCCTGACAATCTGTTCAGCATTGCAAAAAGAGAATTGTTTACAGAGATGCTGGACCAGCTTGTCGACGGAATTCATTCGTCTCTTGCACCGGATATTGTTGCTGAAAAAGTTGCATCGATGTCCTGTAAGGCAGCAGTGAAAGGAAATTCCCGTCTATCTGCCGCTGAGGTAGAAACTTTGATCGGCGAACTTTTGGAGCTTGAAAATCCATATCACTGTCCGCATGGAAGACCGACGATTATCGCCATGACAAAACGAGAACTGGAAAAGAAATTCAAAAGAATTGTGTAGGGATAACTATGAAGAAACCAATTATTATTTTAACAGGACCGACGGCAGTCGGCAAAACAAAAGCGTCTATCGAGCTTGCAAAGAAAATCGGTGGGGAGATCATTTCAGCCGATTCCATGCAAGTTTACAAATATATGGACATCGGTTCCGCCAAGATCCGCTCAGAAGAGATGCAGGGAGTACCTCATTATTTGATTGATGAGCTAGAACCGGATGAAGAATTTCATGTAGTGCGTTTTCAGGAGATGGCAAAACAGGCAATGGAAAAGATTTACGCAAATGGACATATTCCAATTGTGGTAGGTGGAACCGGATTTTACATTCAGGCATTACTCTATGACATTGACTTTACAGAAAGCAATGAAGACTCTTCTTACCGAGAAGAATTAGAACGGCTTGCAAAAGAAAAAGGTGCCCAATATCTCCATGAAGAACTTCGAAAGGTGGATGAAAAATCTGCTGAAACGATTCATGCAAACAATGTAAAACGTGTTATTCGGGCATTGGAGTTTTTCAAGCAGACCGGACAGAAAATCTCCGAGCATAATGAGACAGAACGTACAAAGGAGTCACCTTATGATTTCTGCTACTTCGTTTTGACAGATGATCGAAAACTTTTGTATGACCGCATCAATCTGCGTGTGGATCAGATGGTGCAGGATGGATTATTGGAGGAAGTTCAGTCGTTAAAAGAACGGGGATATACAAAAGATATGGTCTCCATGCAAGGACTTGGTTATAAAGAGATTTTGGACTATCTTGACGGCGATTGCACGCTTGAGGAAACAATCTATATTTTAAAACGAGACACACGGCATTTTGCAAAGAGGCAGCTCACTTGGTTTCGAAGAGAACGTGATGTGATCTGGATCGATAAAAGTCAATATGATCATAATGAAGCCAAAGTCGTAGATATGATGATTACGAAAATACAAGAAAGGATACCTTATATATGTTTGAAATGACAGAGATGTATAGAGAGCTTGGAATCTCAGAAAAAGTATATCAGTTTGGAAAAGAAATAGAAAAGTCACTGGAAGATCGTTTTGATCAAATTGACAAGGTGACAGAATTTAATCAATTGAAAGTGATTCGCGCGATGCAGGAAAGTCGTGTCAATGAAGCCTGCTTTAATTATGCAAGCGGATACGGATACAATGATCAGGGACGTGACACGCTGGAAGAAGTTTATGCAAAAACATTTCACACAGAATCTGCTTTGGTACGTCCGCAGATTACCTGTGGGACACATGCACTTGCACTTGCACTGAGCGCCAATCTAAGACCGGGAGATGAATTGCTCTCTCCGGTTGGAAAACCGTATGACACACTGGAGGAAGTAATTGGGATTCGCAAATCAAAGGGTTCTCTTTCGGAATATGGAATCACATACCGACAGGTAGATCTGTTAGCGGATGGCACATTTGACTATGAAAATATCAAAAAAGCAATTCATGAGAAGACAAAACTGATCACAATTCAGAGATCGAAAGGATATCAGACACGTCCAAGCTTTTCCGTTGCACAGATTGGACAATTGATCTCATTTGTGAAGAAGATTAAACCAGATGTAATCTGTATGGTCGACAACTGTTATGGAGAGTTTGTGGAGACAATCGAGCCAAGTGATGTGGGGGCAGATTTGATTGTCGGATCACTTATCAAAAATCCAGGTGGCGGACTGGCGCCGATTGGCGGTTACATAGCCGGTAAAGAGGAATACATTGAAAACTGTGCTTATCGTTTGACGTCGCCGGGACTTGGAAAAGAAGTAGGGGCTTCACTTGGGGTGATGCAGTCTTTTTATCAGGGCTTTTTCCTTGCACCAACGGTTGTCGGAAGCGCATTAAAAGGCGCCATTTTTGCGGCAAACATCTACGAAAAACTTGGCTTTTCTGTGATTCCAAACAGCACAGAAAGCAGGCATGACATTATACAGGCAGTGGAACTTGGCACACCGGAAGGTGTTATCGCATTCTGTCAGGGAATTCAGGCTGCCGCACCGGTTGACAGCTATGTATCACCGGAACCTTGGGCAATGCCTGGATATGACAGTGATGTGATCATGGCTGCCGGAGCATTTGTACAAGGTTCATCTATTGAACTAAGTGCCGACGGACCGATCAAACCTCCATATGCAGTTTATTTTCAGGGAGGACTTACCTGGCCGCACGCAAAACTTGGGATTCTCATGTCTTTGGAACATTTAGTGAGAAAAGGAATCGTACAGTTATGAAAAAAAGACATGTAATCATCGTAGGCGGAGGAGCTTCCGGAATGGTCGCTGCAATTTCGGCCGCAAGAGAAGGCGCGAAGGTGACAATTATAGAACATCAGAATAAACTCGGAAAAAAAATCTTATCTACCGGAAACGGAAAATGTAATTTGACCAATGAGTATATGGTAGCAGAATGTTTCCGCGGTGAAGATCTCTCGATTGTCGATACTGTGTTAAAGAAATTTGGCTATAAAGAGACAGTTTCCTTTTTTGAGTCGTTAGGTGTTCTCACAAAAAGCAGACAGGGGTATATCTACCCTGTTTCAGAACAGGCATCCGCAGTGTTGGATGTCCTTGTGATGGAATTGGAAAAACTTTCAGTCGATGTTATTCTAAATGAGCATGTAACTTCCGTTTCACAAAAAAAAGAGCAATTTACAGTTGTGGCGGGAAACAAAAAATATTGTGCGGATGCGGTAATTTTGGCGACAGGTGGTAAGGCAGCCGCAGTATTGGGGTCTGACGGAAGTGGCTATGCATTGGCAAAACAATTTGGTCATACGATTTCTCCGGTTGTCCCTGCACTTGTACAACTTCGCGGGAAAGGCACCTATTTTAAACAGGTGGCGGGCGTTCGCACAAATGCGAAGGTATCCGTGCTGGTCGACGGAGATTGTCAGGCTGCTGACACAGGAGAGCTTCAGCTTACAAACTACGGTATTTCCGGCATTCCTGTTTTTCAGATCAGCAGATTTGCAGCAAAGGCGCTCAAAGAGAAGAAGTTGGTAGAAGCAGAGATTGATTTTTTCCCTGAGGCTGATGACAACGAGTTTTGCATATTGATGGAAGAACGAAAACGACAACATGCTGATAGAACGGCAGAGGATTTCTTTGTAGGGATATTTAATCGTAAGCTAAGCGAGTTGTTTTTAAAGCAGGCATATATCCCATTGCATATAAAAGCTTCCGAAATCCGATCTGATAAATGGGAAAAATTGTTTTCTCTGTGTAAGCATTTTCAGGTGGAGATCGAGGAGACAAATCCTTTTGAACAGGCACAGGTTTGTGCCGGTGGAGTACGCACAGATATGATAAATCCGGCTACGATGGAGTCTGTTCTTGTGAAAGACTTATATATCACAGGAGAACTGATGGATATTGACGGAATCTGCGGAGGATATAATTTACAATGGGCGTGGGCAACTGGTTTTCTTGCCGGGAAGCACGCGGCGAAAGGAATGGAAAGATGATTCGAATCAATCAGATAAAACTGACTCCAGATAAGGGCAAAGAGGAGTTGGTTCAAAAGGCAACAAAAATACTTCGTATTTCTGAAAAAGAGGTACTATCTTTAAAAATTCGCAAACAGTCCATTGATGCCCGAAAGAAACCCAATATTATGTATGTCTACACCGTGGATGTGGAGGTTTCAAATGAGCAAAAGATTATGAGACGTCAAAAAGGAAATCAGGTGACACTCATCCACGAGACACCTTATGACTTTCCAAATTCCGGTACCAAGAAGATGGAACACCGACCGGTGGTCATCGGAAGCGGACCGGCAGGATTATTTTGCGCATATTTGCTTGCCGAGCATGGATATCGTCCGGTTGTATATGAACGTGGCGCTTCTGTAGAGGAACGAAAAAAAGATGTGGAACGATTTTGGAACGAACAGATTCTAAATCCGAACTCCAATGTACAGTTCGGAGAGGGCGGTGCAGGAACATTTTCAGATGGAAAACTAAATACACTTGTCAAAGATCCAGTTGGAAGGAACCGGAAAGTGCTGGAAATCTTTGTGGAAAACGGTGCGCCAAAGGACATCCTGTACAGTCATAAACCACATATTGGAACCGATCTTTTGATTACAGTTGTAAAAAATATGAGACAGCGGATTTTAGATTGGGGCGGTGAAGTACATTTTCACAGTCAGATGACGGATATTCATGTGGAAGACGGAAAGCTTACGGCAATCACGGTGACAACTGATGCTGAAAGTATCCGCTGCCCGGCAGAGATACTTGTACTGGCAATCGGGCACAGCGCCAGAGACACTTTTTCCATGCTCTATGAAAGACAGATTCCGATGATCGCTAAATCATTCGCAGTAGGTGTCAGAGTTGAGCATGACCAGGAAATGATAAATTGTGCTCAGTATGGTGAAAATGTACCTTACGATCTCCCTGCCGCTCCATATAAAGTGGCAGCAAATTTGGAAAATGGAAGAGGTGTTTATTCGTTCTGCATGTGTCCGGGAGGATATGTCGTCAATGCTTCCTCTGAGGAAGGTCGGCTCGCCGTAAATGGAATGAGTTATCATGCGCGGGATGGGAAAAATGCAAATAGTGCGATCATTGTGACAGTAACACCTAAAGATTATGGTTCGGAGCATCCACTGGCTGGCGTTAGATTTCAGCAATTGCTGGAAGAACGGGCGTATCAGGTGGGAAAAGGAGCGGTCCCGGTACAGTGCTTTGGAGATTTTTGTGAGAATAAAGTTACAGAGCATTTCGGAAAAATTGAACCTCAGATAAAGGGAGCGTACACGTTTGCGAATGTTCGTGCAATTTTTCCAAAAGAAATTGGTGATTCTATTGAAGAAGGAATAAAAGTGTTCGACAGACAAATACATGGTTTTGCAAAAGATGACACGGTGTTATCTGGCGTGGAGAGCCGTACATCTTCTCCTGTTCGAATTCCTAGAAATCAGGAACTTCACCTTGAAAATCTGCGGATTTACCCGTGTGGAGAAGGTGCAGGATATGCAGGCGGAATCACTTCGGCAGCGATGGATGGAATAAAAGTGGCTGAAATGATCGCAAAGGAATTTACATTTTTCGACTGATTCGTCACAATTTATTCAGAAAAATTTAATGTGTTAACTATGTACACCAATTTTAAATTGTGGTAAAATAAGTAAAGTTTGTGGAGTAAGAAACGAGGTGGAGTACAAATGAAGAGGGCAGGAGGGAAGAATTCCTGGGCGTTATTTCTCTTAATGTTGGCAGGGATTGTTCTTGGCGGGTTTATAGGAACGCTTACAGCAGATATGCCTGGATTTGCCTGGTTGAACTATGGGCAGTCTTTTGGATTTGATAACCCAATTGTGTTAAATCTCGGTATATTGGTTATTACATTCGCATTAAATATCAAAATAACAATCGCAAGCATTATTGGACTTGTTATATCTGCAATTATTTATCGCTTCTTATAGCAATGCTATCGTGTCAAAGAGTCTGTACAAGAGAATGAATCAAACATGCACAATCAAAGAAATGTTGGAAGATGAGCGGCCGTATGAAAAGTGTCTCCGCTATGGAGTCGAGAACTTGTCAAACGCAGAGCTGCTCGCGGTTCTTTTGAGAACTGGGACAAGAGGTACAAACTCTTTGGAGATGGCGCGTAATATTTTACGCACATCGGAGCAGGAAGAGGACAATATTTTGGCAGTGCACCAGCTTACAATGGAAAAGCTGAAGGCAATCAAAGGAATCGGAACAGTAAAAGCAACTCAGATTTTATGCCTCTCGGAATTGGCAAAGCGTCTTTCGAAGGCCAGTGTAAAAGAAAGTCTGATTTTTACGTCTCCGTCTACAATCGCAGATTATTATATGGAAGATCTGCGTCATCGGAAGCAGGAACACATGAAACTTCTGATGCTGAATACGAAATCAAAACTCATTGGTGAGACTGATATTTCAAAAGGAACAGTTAACGCTTCTTTAGTCTCTCCAAGAGAATTATTTATAGAAGCTCTTGAGAAAAATGCAGTTTCCATTATACTGATGCACAATCACCCAAGCGGTGATCCGACACCAAGTAAAAATGATATACTGCTGACTAAAAGAGTGACAGATGCAGGTAATCTGATTGGAATTGAATTATTAGATCACATTATTATTGGCAATAATTGTTATATCAGCTTTGCTGAACAGAGGCTTTTATGACAATCGAAAGGATATACAATGTTTGGAAATATATATGGACTGGATCTTGGCACTTATGAGATCAAAGTTTATGATAAAAAAAAGAATGCCATATGGCGAGAAAAAAATACAATTGCTATTGCAAATGAAGATGAGATTTTTTCTGTGGGTGACGAGGCATATGAGATGTTTGAAAAAGCGCCTGACAATATAGAAGTCGTCTTTCCGATGAAAGAAGGCGTGATTTCTCACTTTTATGATATGCAATACTTATTGAACAATCTGCTGAAAAAGGAACGCCATTTTGCACGTGGCTCAAAATATATAGTAGCCGTTCCGACTGATGTGACGGAAGTTGAAAAAAAGGCATTCTTTGATTTGGTTGTACATTCTACTGCAAAGGCAAAAGAAGTCAATGTTGTAGAGCGGGCAGTCGCAGATGCGATCGGGATTGGGCTGGATATTCAGAATTCTCCTGGAATATTTATTGCCAATTTCGGTGGTGAGACAACAGAGCTGTCCGTCCTCGCATCAGGCGGTATGGTCTTGAATAAATTAGTAAAGACCGGAGGTGCTATGCTTGACAATGCAATCAGCAGCCTTGTACGTCATACTACAGATTTTTTGATCGGACGACTGACTGCGGAAAAATTACGGCAGCATTTTGATGTCTTCGATGAAAAGACGGACACTTCCATGGAGGTTGCCGGCAGGGATTTGATTACCGGTGTTCCACAGCAGAAAGAGATTTCCGTCAATCTTGTAAGAGCGGCGGTTAAAGAGCCTTTGGCTGCCTGTATTCGAGAGATTGACCTCCTATTGGAACGAACACCGCCTGAAGTCCGAAAATCAATTGAGATGAACGGGATTTATGTTACAGGCGGGCTCGCTCATATGAAAGGACTTGCCGAATACATAGAAGGAAGAACCGGTATTAAAGCACAAGCTGTCAAGAATCCTGATGTTTGTGTGGTGGAAGGTCTCAAACAGATCATTCAATCAAAAGAATTGAGAAAATTGACATTTTCAATGTTAGATGAAAATTATAGGTGGATGGGATAATATGAAAACAAAAAATCAAACGACATTAGCAAGTAAATATTGGTTATTGATTCTTTCATTAATCTGTATCATTTTGATGGGACTGTCACTTGTGACAGATAAAGTGAATGGGCCGCTTCGGACAGTGGCAAATTACACGATTGTTCCGATGCAGAAAGGAATCAATAATATTGGATTGTGGATGAGCGATCTAACTCAAAATTTTGAAACATTAAAAGAAGTAAAAAGCAAAAATGAGAAACTGCAGAAAACTGTGGACGAATTAACGATTGAGAACAATCGTCTGCAGCAAGAGCGTTATGAATTAGAACGCCTTCAGGAACTTTATGCGCTTGACCAAAGTTATGCGGATTATAAAAAAGTCGGTGCACATGTCACCGCGAATGATTCCGGTAACTGGTTCAGTTCTTTTACCATTGATAAAGGAGAAAAAGATGGTATCAAAAAGGATATGAATGTCATGGCTGGAACCGGTCTTGTGGGAATTGTGACAGAAGTCGGACCGAATTGGGCACGTGTACGCTCGATCATAGATGATTCCAGCAATGTCAGCGCGCTGATTTTGTCGACTTCGGATAAATGTATTGTAAAAGGGGATTTAACGCTGATGAACGATGGGAAAATTCGTTTTGAACAGCTTGCAAATAATGGTTCCGAAATAAAAGAAGGAGAACAGGTTGTTACTTCACATATCAGCAGCAAATATCTGCAGGGAATTTTGATCGGGTATGTCAGTGAAATCACAACGGATGCAAACAACCTTACAAGATCGGGATATATTACACCTGCTGTTGACTTTCAACATTTACAGGAAGTACTTGTCATTACAACTACAAAAGAGGAGATGCTGGAGAAAGAAGAATAGTAGAAAGGAGTACTGTTTTGAAAAGAAGAGTCATCACTGTTTTAATTATTGTTGTATGCTTTTTATTAGAGTGTACCGTTTTTCAAAAAATTGCATTTGCATCCATCACACCGAATCTTTTGATTGTAATCACATCAGCATTTGGATTCATGCGCGGTAAAAAGGAAGGTATGTTTGTCGGCTTTCTTTCCGGTCTGCTTGTCGATATATTCTTTAGTGAGCTGATTGGATTTTACGCTTTAGTTTTTATGCTGATTGGCTATGTAAATGGTTTCTTCAAGCGGATTTTTTACGCTGAGGATATTAAACTTCCATTGATTTTGATTGCGGCAAGTGACTTTATTTATGGACATATTGTGTGTATTTTCATGTTCATTATTCGAAGTCGGTTCAATTATCTATATTATTTGAACCATATCATTATGCCGGAATTAATATATACTATTTTAGTAACATTAATTTTATACCAGCTTATTTTGCATATTAACCAAAAATTAGAAGCAGAAGAAAAAAGGAGTGCAAGTAAATTTGTTTAATCGTCTAAAAGATTCTATTCTAGAAGTATTAAAGTCAAGATTATTTGTTTTGATTGTTGTTTTTTGTATTTTATCTGCAATTTTGATTCAGCGTGTATTCTATTTACAGATTGTAAAAGGGGAAGATTACCTGAACAACTACAAATTGAAGATTCAAAAGACAAAAACCATCCAAGGAACTAGAGGAGTTATATATGACCTCAACGGGGAGGTGCTTGCTACAAACAAGCTCGCTTATTCCGTACAGATTGAAGATAATGGTTCTTATGAAGATACCAAACAGAAAAATAAACTTATTAATAAAACAATCAATAGCGTCATTGATATGGTAGAAAAAAATGGAGATTCGATTGTAAATGATTTTGGAATTATTCTAAACTCTAATAATGAATATGAATTTCTTTACTCGGAAGGTACCAGAAGACTGCGTTTTCTTGCCGATATTTATGGATATACAACAATTGATAAGTTATCGGAAGATGAAAAAAATTCTACGCCGCAGGAAGTCATGGATTTTCTCTGTGCGAATAAGCGTGGAAAATCTTGGGGATTTGGTATTGATCAGGAAAAATACGAAGAAAAATATGGAAAATCCCGTGTCCTTCAGCTTGTGACAATCCGATATGGAATGCATTTAAACAGTTTCCAGAAGTATATTCCAACAACCATTGCTTCTGATGTCAGTGACCAGACAGTGGCGGTTATCATGGAAAATCTATCTGATCTTCAAGGAATCAGTATCGGAGAGGAATCTCTGAGAGAATATCCGGACAGTAAATATTTTTCATCCATTCTTGGATACACCGGAAAGATCTCTCAGGAAGAGTACGACGATCTGAGCGAAGAACAGCAGAAATCGTATTCTCTGACAGATATTGTAGGAAAATCAGGTATCGAGCAGACAATGGATGAATATCTGCAAGGTGAAAAAGGAAAAGAAACGGTATATGTCGACAGTGTGGGAAAAGTTATTGAAAGCAAGAAAGATAAGGAGCCGAAGGCAGGCAATAACCTTTATCTTTCTATCGATAAGAATCTGCAGATTACGGCGTACAATTTAATAGAGGAAAAGCTTGCAGGTATTATTTTGAAAAAAATGACGACGGCTCTTGATTATACCAGAGATCCAGAGGGAAATTCCGATATTATTATTCCGGTCGGTGATATCTATAATGCATTTTTCGCAAATGAGATTTTAGATATTGATCACTTTGCGACGAGTGAGGCACAGGCGACTGAGCAGGAGGTCTATGCTGCATACAGTCAAAGACTGGATACTGCCATTAATGAGATTATAACAGAGCTGCAATCTTCATCAGCAGAACCATATGAAGATCTGTCGAAAGAGATGCAGGCATATATGAATTATATTGAGGCGGATCTACTTACTTCCAAGACGGAAATTATTATGAAAGATAAAATTGATACGAACGATGAGACCTATAAAGCTTGGAAAACAGATGAATCAATCAGTTTGAAAGAGTACTTGAATTATGCCATTTCAAAGAACTGGATTGATACTTCTGTCATTCAGGATTACGTATCTTCCGACGAAAAATATTCAAATGCCGGAGAACTGTACCAGGGAATATTAACGTTTATCAATGACTATCTGAAAACAGACAGCAATTTTGAAAAACTTATTTACCAGTACATGATCAAAGATGGAACGCTTCGTGGAAGTCAGGTATGTATGCTGTTATATGAACAAAATGTACTTCCGCTTGATGAACAACAGGATCAATATAACAGACTTGCATCAGGATCAATATCGGCGTATGATTTCATTCGCAGCAAGATTGAAAGTCTGGAAATTACCCCAGGGCAGTTAGGTGTTGAACCGTCCACCGGATCATTTGTTATGACTGAAGTTGCGACAGGAAAAACACTTGCACTTGTCTCTTATCCGGGATATGACAACAATCGACTTGCCAATACAATGGATTCAGACTACTACAATAAATTGTATGTAGATCTTTCACAGCCGTTTTACAATAAAGCTACTCAAGAGACAACCGCACCTGGATCTACCTATAAGATGGTATCCTCAGCGGCGGGGCTTTCAGAAGGTATTATTACCGGAAGTACTACGATTGGATGTTATGGACCATATAAAAATATTACCCCTAGTCCGAAATGTTGGATTTATCCTGGAGGGCACGGCAACTTAACCGTAACCGGTGCGCTGGCACATTCATGTAACAACTTTTTCTTTGATGTCGGATATCGTCTTGGTTTATCATCTGAAGGAAATTACTCTTCGGATGTCGGAACTGACAAACTTGCGAAATACGCGGAGATGTTTGGTCTTGGAGAGACTTCCGGTCTTGAAATTCCAGAATCTGAACCTCGTGTCAGTGATGAGGATGCTGTCCGTTCTGCAATCGGACAGGGTACAAACCTCTTTACAACAAGCCAGCTTGCAAAATATGTGACAGCTATTGCAAATCGAGGTACCGTGTATGATCTTACACTTTTGAGTAAAATTGAAGATGTTGACGGTAATCTTGTCAAAGAGTTTGAGCCTACATTATATAAACAGATTGAGGAAAGTGAAATTAGCAGTAGTAGCTTTGATTTGATTGAAGAAGGTATGGAACAGATGGTAGAACGCGACAGCCGCTTTAAAAGCGTGCGGGATGGCGGAATCCAAATGGCAGGAAAGACCGGTACTGCACAGCATAGCAAAGCGCATGCGGACCACGTATTGTTTGTGGGATACGCACCAGCTGATGAACCGCAGATTGCAGTCAGTGCACGTATTGCATATGGATATAATTCTGGTTATCCTGCTGAGATCGGAAGAGATATGGTTAGAAAATATTTTAATCTGGCAGATGATGCCGATCTTGTAACCGGAACTGCTTCTTCACTTGGTTCAGAGATACGAGGAGATTAACCGGAAAATACGTTCAGAACCCTTTTTAAAGCACAAAAGAAAAATGTCAAACAGACCCGCAGATATAAAAAAGCATGTAGGAGGAATTTAAAATGGGTGAAGTTATTGTAGTTACATCAGGGAAGGGTGGCGTTGGAAAGACAACAACGACTGCCAATCTAGGAGCAGGGCTTGCAAAATTAGACAAAAAAGTTGTGGTGATTGATACGGATTTAGGACTTCGAAACTTAGATGTTGTCATGGGACTTGAAAATCGTATCGTATATAATCTGGTAGATGTCATTGAGGGAAATTGCCGTATGAAACAGGCGTTGATCAGGGACAAGCGATATGACAATCTCTATCTTCTGCCATCAGCGCAGACAAAAGATAAGTCTGCAATCTCTCCACAGCAGATGAAAAAACTGACGGAAGAATTAAAAGAAGAATATGATTACATACTTTTGGATTGTCCTGCCGGAATTGAACAAGGATTTCAAAATGCAATTGCAGGAGCAGATCACGCAGTCATTGTAACAACTCCGGAAGTATCAGCAATCCGTGATGCAGACCGCATTATCGGATTGCTGGAAAAAAATCAGATAAAAAAAATTGACCTGATCATCAATCGTATCCGAATGGATATGGTAAAAAGAGGAGATATGATGTCAGTAGAGGATGTTACTGAGATTTTAGCAGTCAATCTTTTGGGAGCAATTCCGGATGACGAACAGATTGTGATTGGAACAAATCAGGGAGAGCCTGTTATCGGACTTGACTCCATGGCAGGAAAAGCATATTTTAATATTTGTAAGCGGCTTTTAGGTGAAGAAGTTCCGTTCCTGAATTTAGATTCCAATACCGGTTTCTTCACCAAACTGACTCGTATTTTTCAGAAACATTAGGAGGTGCTGCAAAGATGGCCGTATTTGAAACAATCAAAAGAAAACCTTCTGTTTTAATTGCAAAAGACAGGCTGAAAGTATTACTTGTTTCAGACCGCGTAAACTGTACACCCGATGCATTAGAAAAAGTACAATTGGAATTGTATAAGACAATTTCAAAATACATGGAAGTAACTCCGGAGACGTTTGACGTTCAATTTACACGTTCAACAATATTTATTAAACTTACAGGAGAAGAATCGTGAAACTATCGAAACCCTATCATATAAAAGATTTTAAATTTTTATTAGTGTTGTCGGTGCTTGCACTTTCCATAATTGGCGTTTTAGCTGTCGGAAGTGCCGAGCCATCATCGCAGATGAAACAGATTATTGGTATCATAATGGGAATTATTGTTATGGTGATAATCTCTATGATTGATTATGAATGGCTATTAAATCTATATTGGCTGATTTATGGTTTTAATCTGCTTTTATTGTTATATGTACACTTTTTGGGAATGGAATTAAATGGTGCAAAGAGGTGGATCAATTTAGGTTTTACAACATTGCAGCCTTCTGATTTTACTAAAATTTTTATGATTTTGTTTTTCGCAAAATTTTTGATGAATCATGAAGCGCGTATGAAGGAACCACTTACAATTGTAAAGTCTGTTTTACTGATTGCACCTTCTCTGCTTTTAATTTATAAACAGCCAAACCTTTCAAATACACTTTGTATTGCGGCGCTGTTTTGTATTTTGATGTACATCGGTGGATTGAGTTACAAGTTCATTGGCACTGCACTTGCAATTGCAATTCCGGCAGCAATCATTGTTGTCAGCATCGCTGTTATGCCAAACCAGCCATTTTTGAAAGAATACCAGCAAAAACGTATTCTTGCCTGGCTGGAACCGGAAAAATATGCGGATGATACTGCTTATCAGCAACAGAATTCTATTATGGCAATCGGTTCCGGACAGCTGAAAGGAAAGGGACTAAATAACAATACGACAACCTCTGTAAAGAACGGAAATTTCCTTTTGGAGGCTGATACAGACTTTATTTTTGCAATTATTGGTGAAGAATTAGGATTTGTGGGTTGTTGTATCGTCATAATTTTGTTATTATTAATTGTAATACAATGCATTTTAATAGGGCTCCGAGCCCAGAACCTTGCGGGGCGGATTATTTGCGAGGGAGTTGCCGCACTGATAGCGATTCAAAGTTTTATCAATATCGGTGTGGCTACAGGAGTATTGCCCAATACCGGACTCTCTCTTCCGTTTGTCAGTGCAGGTTTGACATCTATTGTATGTTTTTATATGGGAATTGGATTTGTTTTAAATGTAGGATTACAACCGAAAAAATACCAGTAAGGAGTGGGAAATATGAATATAGGATTAATTGCACATGATTCTAAAAAAACTTTAATGCAGAATTTTTGTATCGCATACAGAGGAATTCTAAGTAAACACAATTTGTTTGCAACAGGCACAACAGGACGATTGATTGAAGAGGTGACGAACCTGTCTATTCACAAGTATTTAGCAGGACCTTTAGGTGGAATGCAGCAACTTGGAAGTCAGGTAGGACAGAATGATATTGATGCGCTGATTTTCTTGAGAGATCCATTGGCGCCAAAACCGCATGAACCGAATGTAAATGATGTAGTGCGTTTGTGTGATATGCACAATATTCCTATGGCGACTAATTTGGCAACAGCTGAATTGATTGTACTTGCACTTGACAGAGGAGATTTGGACTGGCGTGAGATGTATAGATAAAAAAAGACGCCTACTGTCCATCATTCTTATCATTGCGATATTGTCAGCTGGGTGTATTTCAAAAAAAGAAAAAATTGTAACAGAATATGAAACTACAAACTATGATCGATATTTGTATGAAGGGGAATTGTTTGCGAATCAATTATGTGTTTCCAATGAAAATGTTTCGCTGAATGACTTCGAAGTAGCTTCTTCTTTGCATGCAGCTGCATTATTCGGTGTAGATCAGAAGAAAGTATTTTTGTCGGAACACATGCATGACCGTTTGTTTCCGGCAAGTACAACGAAGATTCTTACTTTGTATTTAGCATTGAAATACGGCACACTTTCAGATGAGGTTACGGTAAGTAAAAATGCAGTATCTGTACCATCTGATTCTTCTGTAGCAGGTCTTCGAGAGGGCGAACAGCTTACGTTAGAAGATTTATTGTATGGACTAATGCTTCCATCTGGGAATGACAGTGCTGTTGCAATTGCGGAACATATTTCTGGCAGCGTCGATGCGTTTGTACAGTTGATGAATCAGGAAGCAAATGCATTGGGGGCTACAAATTCACATTTTGTGAATCCGCATGGCTATCATGATAAAGATCATTATACAACTGCATATGATTTGTATTTAATTTTTAATCAGGGAATTCAGAATGAGAAATTCGTTGATATTATATCTTCGCCAAGTTACACTACAGACATCAAGGAACCAGACGGTTCTGTAAGAAGCGTGACTTGGAGACAATCCAATTTATTTGTGAACGGAACCCGAACGGCACCGGAGAATGTGACAGTGGTCGGTGGGAAAACCGGAACTACAGATGAGGCCGGAGCATGTCTTGTTTTATATGAACAGGATAGTCAGTCGCGTCCGTATATTTCTGTTGTCATGGGAGCCGAATCGAAAAATGCACTTTATACTACAATGGATTCATTACTATCTACCATACCAGGGCTCTCACAATGAGAGCCCTATTTATATAGTTAAGAATCTCCCATATTGCCAATTCTGCCATAAAGACTGATCAGATACAGACCACACAGACCAATGACAGTATAGATGATTCTTGAAATCCAGCTTAAATTTCCAAAAAGAAATGTAACTAAATCAAATCGAAAAATACCGATTAGAAGCCAGTTGACTGCACCGATAATGACAAGTGTCAGACTTGTGTTATCAAACCATTTCATGTATATTTCCTCCTTATTTATCATCTATACAGTAGTATTCACTTTTGATAAAAAAATATACAGACGAAAAGGAACTATTTAGAGATGAAAGAACAAAGATTATATTATAAATATTCAGATTACTTAAAAGAAAAATATGGCGAAAAAGTTTATAAATTGCCTATCAATCTTCCAATCACCTGTCCTAACCGTTTAGACGGCAACGGGTGCAGCTTTTGTTCTGAAGTAGGAACTGGATTTGAAGCACTAGCTTCTCAGGTTTCTGTGACAGAACAGCTTGAACGTACCAAAATACTTATTGAAAAAAAATATAAGGCAAAAAAATATATTGCATACTTTCAGAATTATACAAATACATTTATGAAATTGGATGTCTTTCAGGCATATATTTGCGAGGCTGCAGCCTGTCTGGATATTGTGGAAATTTCAATCTCCACACGACCTGACTGCATTCAAAAAGAATATTTAGATGTCTTAAAATCTATAAGTGAAAAATATCAAGTTGCTATCAGCATTGAACTAGGTTTGCAGACAGTTAATTACCATACATTGGATACTATTAACCGCGGTCATGGATTAGCCGAATATATTGATGCAGTACTTATGATACAGTCATATGCCTTTCCAATCTGCACACATATTATTTTGAATCTTCCGGGAGATTCGATGCGAGATGCAATTGAAAGTGCAAAAATATTATCTGCTTTAAAAATAGATATTGTAAAAATTCATTCTTTATATATTGCAAAAAATACAAAGTTGTCCTATGAGTATGAAAGTGGTACAATCAAAATATGCAGCAAAGAAGAGTATATCCAAAGACTGATTGCTTTTTTAGAACATTTATCACCGGAAATTGTTGTAGAACGTTTATTCAGTCGTGTTCCGGAAAAAGACTCTCTTTTTTCTAATTGGAATACCAGCTGGTGGAAACTGCAGGATGAAGTGATTGCTAAAATGAACGAGCAGGAGTCTTATCAAGGAAAATGCTTCTGTTACCTTAATGGTAGTGCAATGAAAAAATTATCTTAGGAGGATTGGTTTTGTCATCATATACATCAAATATCAGAACTTATCGAAAAAAGAAATATATAAATATCGGATTGATTATTTTTGGAATCATTTTTTTGTATCTGATCGTGACTATTATTCTGTACCTGACAGCCCCTCGCATTACTCCCTATGAGGTGCGGGAAGGTTCAATTCTAAAGGATAATGCATACACTGGAATCGCTATTCGTACGGAAAACGTAACCTATGCTGATAATAGCGGATATATCAATTATTATACGACGGATAATAGTAAAGTACGTGCAGGAACTAATATTTATACACTGTCCAACGAAAAACTAACATTTTCCAATGGATCTTCTGAGGATAATGTCACATTAAGTGAAGAACAAAAAAATGCCTTGTCTTTAAAAATACAGACATTTAGTGAAAGCTTTAAAGATGCTTCTTTTTCAGACATGTATTTATTTAAGAATGAAATGGAAAGTTCTCTGCAGAGTATTTCCAGTCAAAGTAAGATGGATCAACTGAATAGCGCTTTGAGCAATGGAACTCTTTCAGACATGAATCTGTATTCAACTGCCGAGGATGGGATTGTAGTATATTCTGTAGATGGGATGGAAGGGTTGACAAAAGACACGGTAACTTTGGAATCTCTTGATAAGAGTAATTACCAAAAAACAGAATTTGCCAACAATACGAAAGTGAATGCCGGCGATCCTGTTTATAAGCTGGTTACGGATGAATCATGGACATTAGTAACAGAGATTTCAAAAGAAACCTATGATGTACTAAAAGAAAAAAAATCGGTAAAAGTCCGTTTTTCAAAAGATAATCAGACATTATGGGGAAATTTAGAAATTAAAGAGCTTGACGGACATATTTTGGCTTATCTCGGATTTGACAACTCCATGATTCGATATGCAAACGAACGTTATTTGGATATTGAATTGATTTTGGAAGACCAATCCGGGCTTAAGATTCCAAAATCTGCTGAGACAAAAAAAGATTTTTACGTAGTTCCTAAATCTTATATTACACAGGGCGGCAATAGCTCTGAGCAGGGGGTACTCCGGCAGACTACAGATAAAAATGGGGAAAGTATTACCGAATTTTTACCGGTTAATATTTATTATGAAGAAAACGAAACGGTATATTTAGATCCGAATGTATTTCAAGAAAATGATGTGATCATTAAACCGGAGTCTACAGAAACTTATCAGCTAAAAGAGAAAAAATCATTAAAAGGCGTTTATAATATCAACAAAGGATATGCAATGTTTAAGCAGATTAATATCTTAAGTGAAAGTGAAGAATATTACATTGTCGAAGAGGGAAACAGCTATGGGCTTTCCAATTATGATCGGATTGCATTAGACAGTACCGGAATCAAAGAAAATGATATTGTTTTTTAAAAGGAGTTTTTAATCATGTTATCAGAGAATTTACAACAAGTAGAAGAAAAAATTGCAGATGCTTGTAAACGAGCAAAAAGAGAACGAAGTGAAGTCACTTTGATTGCCGTGAGCAAGACAAAACCAATTTCTATGCTGCAAGAAATTTATAACGAAGGAATACGATGTTTTGGTGAAAATAAAGTACAGGAGCTGACTGAAAAATATGAGCAGCTTCCATCAGACATCAAATGGCATATGATTGGTCATTTGCAAAGAAACAAAGTAAAATATATCGTCGATAAAACAGAATTGATTCATTCTGTGGATTCTCTGCGATTGGCAGAGACAATCAATCAGGAAGCAGCTAAAAAAGACGTGGTTTCCAACATTTTAATCGAAGTAAATGTGGCGGAAGAAGAGAGTAAATTTGGAGTAAAAGTAGAGGAAGTACTTCCTTTGATTGAGAAAATTGCATTATTTCCAAATATTCAAATCAAAGGTCTTATGACAATTGCCCCATATGTGAAAAATCCAGAAGAAAACAGACCTATTTTTAGACGTTTACGCAAATTATCTGTTGACATCAACGCCAAAAACATTGATAATGTTAATGTGAGTATTCTTTCGATGGGAATGACCAATGATTATGAAGTTGCTATTGAAGAGGGTGCAACTATGGTTCGTGTGGGAACCGGGATTTTTGGTGAACGAAATTATACCACAGTATAGAAGTAAGATAGGAGATTAAAATAATTATGGGCGTACTAGACAAATTCTTAGATATTTTGAAGTTGAGTGATGAGGACGAGGATTACGATGAAGAGTTCTTTGATGATGAAGAATACGATGATATAGAAGAGAAGCCAAAAAGAAATTTTTTCAAGAAAGAAAAGCAGATGGAAGAAAATGAAGAACAATACAATGTTCCAGAAGAGAAGCATAGCCAGCATGCAAAACCAGCAAGCAGCAAAGTAACACCTATGCGTCAGCCTGCAAGAAAGACAACCGGAATGGAAGTCTGTGTGATTAAGCCGACAAATGTTGACGATTCCAGAGAAGTTACAGAGACTCTGCTTAGTGGACGCACTGTTATCCTGAATTTGGAAGGATTAGATTTAGAAGTGGCACAGCGCTTGATAGATTTTACTTCCGGTGCGACATTTGCTATTGATGGAAATCTGCAAAAGATTTCAAATTATATTTTTCTGATTACACCGGCTAACGTAGATATCTCCGGTGATTTACAGGATCTATTGAATACATCTTTTGATGTTCCATCTATTAAGACAAGATATTAGGACAAGTATTATGCAAAAAGAAGAACTTATGTTACAAAAGAGATTGATTGAGCTTTCAAGGCTATCCTATCAACGCGGAATTGTTACATATTCTGATTTTTTAAATTTGAATGAATTAAATATTCTTCATACAATGCCAAAGACAGAATTATATACAACATACAAAGTTTTTGGCGGTTATGATTTCTCAGAGCGTCAGATGGTTGCATTTCTACCTGATGCTTTTTGTTATGAGTATTTTTATCCAATTTCTGTTTTGAAAATCAGACCGTTGCAGAAAAAATTTTCTGAGGCACTTTCTCACAGAGACTATTTAGGCGCTGTTTTAAATCTTGGTATTGAACGTAGCAAAATCGGTGATATCCTTGTACAGGAAGATTCTGCAATTCTGTTTGTTCATCAGTCTCTGGAACAATTCATCCAAGATGAATTAAAAAGAATACGTCATACTTCTGTTATGGCAGAGCCGGAAAATTTTGAGAAGTTTTCTTATACTCCTCAAATAGAAGAAAAAAAAGGCACCGTGTCGTCTTTGCGGCTAGACAGTCTTTTAGCTCTTGCATTTTCTTCTTCCAGAACAAAACTGGTACCATACATTGAAAATGGAAAAGTATTTGTAAACGGAAAATTAATCACATCCAATGGATACCAAATTAAACAAGACGATATTATTTCTGTTCGAGGACTTGGACGTTTTCAATATAAAGAAATGCTTTCTCAGACAAAAAGGGGACGTTATTTAGTGACGATACATCTATACATATAATGAAACAGGAAGGGAGAATCTTATGAAAAAGAAAACAAATCATTACCTCAGCCATTTATTAGCTACTTTAAGTATGATTTTTGCAATTTTTTTAGATCAATACACAAAACTACTTGCAGTGGAAAATTTGAAAAATCAAGCTCCAATTGATATCATAGAAAATGTTTTCCAGCTTCACTATCTGGAAAATCGTGGAGCGGCTTTTGGGATACTCCAAAACCAAAAAATTTTCTTTGTTATTATCGGTATTATAATTCTGATTGTAGCACTTTTTTTCTATTTAAAAATGCCGCACGAGAGACATTTTATTCCATTGCGAATCTGTCTGCTTCTGATTGCATCCGGGGCAATTGGAAATATGATAGACCGGATACGTTTGAATTATGTAATTGATTTCTTTTATTTCGAATTGATCGATTTCCCAATTTTCAATGTGGCAGATATTTATGTAACATTGTCAGCTGGACTTCTTATCGTATTAATTTTATTCTATTACAAAGAAGATGATCTTGAAATGCTGTTTAAGCTATTCTCGCGTAAAAAGAACAAGGAACAGGAGAGTTAATTATGATACAGACCGTTACTGTAGAAAAAGAATTTTCTGGAAACCGAGTAGATAAATTTCTTTCAGAACAATTTCTAGATCTTTCTCGTTCTTATATTCAAAAATTAATTAAAGATGGACATGTGACTGCAAACGGGAAAATAGTCAAAGCAAACTACAAACTTAACGCACTTGATACATTGGCTCTGGATAAACCAGAGCTTCAAGAGCCGGATATTGTGCCAGAGAATATCCCAATTGATATTTTATATGAGGATGAAGATATTTTGATTGTTAACAAACCAAAAGGAATGGTGGTACACCCATCGGCAGGACATTATTCTGGCACTCTTGTAAATGCCCTGATGTATCACTGCAAAGATCAATTATCTGGAATCAATGGAATAATGCGACCTGGAATTGTACATCGAATAGATATGGATACAACCGGATCACTGCTTGTCTGTAAAAATGATTTTGTCCACCAGGATTTAGCAGAACAGCTAAAGGAACACTCCATACAACGAATATATCACGCAATCGTACATGGGGTTATAAAAGAAGATGAAGGGACAATTGACGCTCCAATTGGAAGACATCCGATTGAGCGAAAAAAAATGAGTGTCAACTATAAAAACGGCAAGCATGCAGTCACTCATTATAAAGTAATCGAACGATTTAAAAATTATACATACATAAAATGTCAATTGGAGACAGGTAGAACACACCAGATACGAGTACATATGGCTCATATACGCCATCCTCTGTTAGGAGATGCTGTCTATGGACCGGCAAAATGTCCTTTCAAATTACAGGGACAGACATTACATGCAAAAACATTGGGTATTGTTCATCCACGTACGCATGAGTATATTGAGGTGGATGCTCCACTTCCGGATTATTTTATCTCTCTGCTAAACAAACTAAAACAAACGTCTTAAACTGTAAAATTCATATAAAAATATATACTTTTCTCATAAATTGTTGTATAATAATTATATGTTAAAACAATTCGTATTCAGACTTAAAGGAGAGTGACAGATATGAGTGAATTTAATACAATTATTACAATCGGAAGACAATTTGGAAGTGCTGGGCGTGAGATCGGGAATGTCATTGCTAAAGATTATGGTATCAAATTATATGACAAAGAGATGTTAAAGAGAGCGGCAAAAGAAAGCGGTATCTGTGAAGAATTATTTGAGACACATGATGAAAAACCTACGAATAGTTTTCTCTATTCATTAGTGATGGATACTTACTCTCTTGGATATTCTTCTGGAAGTTATTCAGATATGCCGATTAATCATAAGATCTTTTTGGCTCAATTTGATGCTATAAAGAAGATTGCTGACGAAGGACCTTGTGTTCTTGTAGGAAGATGTGCCGACTATGCTTTGGAAAACTATGACAATGTTGTAAATGTATTTATTTATGCTGATTTGGACATTCGTGTCAGAAGAATTGCAAGACTCTATAACTTGACTGATGCAAAAGCAAAAGATATGATCTTAAAAACGGATAAAAAAAGAGCAAGTTATTACAATTATTACACGAATAAAGAATGGGCAGAAGCGAAGAGTTATGATTTATGTCTAAACAGCGGAAAGCTCGGTGTAGAAGGAACTGCAAAAGCCATCAAAGATTATGTTTCACTTAGAAATAATATTACAGATGCAAAATTATAAACGGTAGGGACATGGGAATTTTTCTCATGTCCCTGTTTTGTAAAATTATCTTTTATGTAAGATTCTTTCTGGCCATCCTTCGATATCACCGTTCAAAATTGCAGTGAACATTCTATTTTTTGCCCCTGGGTGCTCAGTATTTAATTGTCTTACAAGTTCTTTTGCATACTGGCGTTTGGTGTAGCCGTCAACTGGGCACTTACTTTTTACAACCGGCAGGTTGTATTTATTCTTAAATCCAATAACATCTGCTTCATCTACAAACATAATTGGACGAATAACTGTCAAATCCATACGATCCAAATATGTTTTCGGCGAAAATGAATGAAATCTTCCTTCAAAAATCAGAGAGAGAAGCATTGTTTCAATAATATCATCTTTGTGATGCGCATAAGCAACTTTATTGCAGCCCATTTCTTTTACAGCATCATTCAATGCGCCTTTTCGCATCTTTGCACAAAGAGAACAAGGATTGCTTTCTTTTCTCTCTTCGAATAAAATGTGAGCAATATCCGTTTTCACTACCTTATACGGCACTCCGAGTTCTTGACATAATTCATGTACTGGATTTAAATCGAATTCTTCGTATCCTAAATCAACTGTAATGGCACTCAATTCAAATTTGTTGGGATAGAACCGTTTTAATCCATGAAGTGCATAGAGCAGTGTCAAGCTGTCTTTTCCGCCAGAGATTCCAACTGCAATATGATCTCCTTCCTGGATCATCTGGTATTCATCCACTGCTTTTCTCGTAAAACTCAATAACTGTTGTAATTTCATCTATAAAATCCTTTCTTACATTCTATTTTACTGTTTCTACCTGCTTAATACTATTATATTTTTCTTATTTTTACAATAGGAAAATAAACAACTTCACAAATCTATCAGAATCATGTAGAATAGTTTTAGATGAGATTTAGGAGGATGGAAGAACATGAAATTTGTGATACAACGTGTTACAGAATCATCTGTAAAAGTAGATGATAAAATAATCGGACAAATCGGAAAAGGATTTATGGTACTAATTGGAGTCGGGCAGGAGGATACAAAAGAAATTGCGGACAAACTGATAAAAAAAATGATCGGACTTCGCATTTTTGAAGATGAAAACGGAAAAACAAATCTTTCACTTGCTGATGTGAATGGAGAGCTTTTATTGATTTCACAGTTTACACTATATGCAAATTGTAAAAGAGGAAATCGTCCAAGCTTTATTGAATCTGGAGATCCTGCATTAGCGGAAGAACTTTATGAATATATTATTTCCAAATGCAAGGAAAATGTACCAGTTGTTGAAAAAGGAAGTTTTGGGGCGGACATGAAAGTAAGCCTGATTAATGATGGACCATTCACAATTGTATTAGATTCTGATTGTATGTAACCAAAAGCAAAAATAGACATTGAGCATTGGGAAATTCAGGAGAGAAGAGCAGAGTTAATTTCGCTCTTCTCTTAATTTTACAGCACTGGCTGCCTGTCTTCGCCGCATATCATCAATAGCCGCATAGTGTTTTTTTGTCGTATTTACATCCTTATGCCCCAATACGTCGGCTACAAGGTAAATATCGCCTGTTTCCTTGTATAAGGACGTCCCATAGGTACTCCGAAGCTTATGAGGTGTTATTTTTTTGTTTGGAGTCACTTGTTTGGCATATTTTTTCACCATATTCTCAATTGCCTGAACTCCCATTCTTTTTCTTTGGGTCGATAAAAAAAGAGCATTTTCATGGTCGGGTAGGGGAGTAGCGCTGGCTCTTGTTGTCTCAAGATAATTCTCCAAAGCATTACGTACTTCCTCACCGAAATAGATAACCATCTCACTTCCACCTTTTCTAGTCACCTTAATGCCATTATTCTTAAAATCAATATCATTGATATCAAGACCTACACATTCTGAAACACGAATCCCCGTTCCAAGCAATAATGTCAAAATAGCCAAATCGCGAGTTTTTGTTTTTTCATAATAAACTTTTTTTTGCCCCGTCAATTCTTTCCCGCAATTTTCTACATAATCAAGCAGCAAAGCAACCTCATCAATATCTAAACGTATAATTGCTTTATCATGTAACTTTGGCATATCCACAAAAATAGTCGGATTTTTTTCAATCATCTGATGACGGTAAAAATACCGGTAAAAGCTCCTAAGAGAAGAAAATTTTCGTGCAAGTCCTTTTTCTCCATTTGTGATCACCTGATTATCATCTGCTTTATATACCTTTAAATACTCTAAATATTCCTCGATATCGATCGGTTCAACACGTTCTAAGTCCTGAAGGGTAAACTGGGTTGTTGTATAATCGTGATAAATTGGATTGTTCTCAATTAAAAAATGAAAAAATACACGGATGTCATAAGCATAAGAAATTCTTGTCTTAGCCGATGTAGTCGGTTCTACAGCACGAAAATAATCTTTTGTAAATGATGGTAATGTCTGTAAAACTTCACGTAATCGAAGTGTATTGTCAATATAAGATTGTTCATAATATGTTTTTATGTCTTTAGCCATGAAACAAGATTCCTTTCGTAAATACTGGATTTTAAGTATATTTTACACTATACGACAGTAAATGTCTATATCTTTTGGAAAAATCAGTATTTGTCGTATAGATATATTTCTATTATAAAAGACCGATATAGCATCTATTTTCACTAATAAGACTCGCTGCTATATCGGCATGGTATCTTTTATCGAAACTCTTCGTCGTAATATGCAATCATTAAATATTGGCTTTCCTGTATCGAATCAGATTCTAAGGAATTAATTTCTTTCAGCTCATCTACATATTCCTGAGTGCTTCCGTAATCATCTGTTTTATATTCAAGAGCGATATCCCAAAGAGTGTCTCCTGGTTGAATTACTATACTTTTATAGTACTTATAAGTAATTGGGCTTTCCTGTGCATTCCCATGTGCATCGGAAAAGGAACTTCCAAATACGGCACTTCCAATGGTTATAAATAAAATAGTTGCCAAAAGCATCCACATTCTCCGTTGTGCAAATCGTTGTTTCTCATAATATCTTTTCTCTTTTGTCATTATCTCATATACCTCTCTTCCGCTATATGCGAACGTATTTTCCGAACAACTGTTCTTGTATCGAATTATAAAACAAGAACAAATGTTTGTCAATAGATTTGAAGAAAAATACGAACATATTTTCTAAACATTTGTTTGCCTTTTTTGTGTATTTATGGTAAAATATTTTTAATTAAAATAACTTCATTCTAGGAGGTCGTCTAAATGGCATATGGAAAAATAAGTAAAAAACAATTAGAAATATTAGAATACATAAAATCTGAAATATTAAGAATCGGTTACCCTCCTGCCGTACGTGAGATTTGTGAAGCCGTAAATTTAAAATCGACATCATCTGTCCACTCTCATCTTGAAACTTTAGAAAAAAATGGATATATCAGACGAGATCCTACGAAGCCACGTGCAATTGAGATTATAGATGATACATTTAATCTCACAAGGCGAGAGATGGTAAACGTGCCAATTGTAGGTCAAGTAGCTGCAGGAGAACCAATTCTTGCTGAACAAAACATTACCAACTACTTTCCTATTCCGATAGAATTTATGCCGAATAATGAAACATTCTTACTGACTGTAAAAGGAGAAAGCATGATTAATGCTGGTATTTTAGATGGTGATATGGTATTGGTAGAATCTACTTCTGTCGCTTCTAACGGAGAGATGGTTGTTGCGCTTGTAGATGACAGCGCAACGGTGAAGACTTTTTATAAAGAAGAAGGTATATACCGTCTGCAGCCTGAGAATGATACAATGGAGCCTATTATTGTATCAGAAGTAGAGATTTTAGGAAAAGTGATTGGTGTATTTCGTTTCTTTCAATAAGATATTTTTGCAGACTGGCAGATTAATCATCTGTCAGTCTGCTATCACATGTTTCTTTTAATTTTTATTTCTCTCCTCTTCTGTTCCCTGAGTTTTATTCATCATATTTCCAAAATTATTTCATAATTCTCATAAAAATTATAAAAATATAATATATTTTTAGATTGTATCTTGTTTTTCATTGTAAACAGTCAAAAATTCTTTCTCAATTTTCTAAATAATATATATTTTTTTCATAAGTTGTTTCTGTCTCATTTTTTCACTCTAAAATTTACCTCTTGACTAATAATGATTACTATTATTAAAATATAGTTAAAGAAAAGAATAAAATTAAATGAAAGAAGGGATTTATTTGAATTTGAACAAAAACTATAGATTTTATATTGATGGTATGTGGGAAGAAAGCAAAAGCAAAGAAGTTATTAAAATCATGTCACCTTATAAAGATGAACTTGTCGGTACGGTACAGGCGATTTCAAAAGACGAGGCAGATAAAGCTATCCAAAGTGCAAAAATTGCACAAAAGAAATGGGAGAAACTTTCTATCAGAGATCGCGGTAACTATTTATATCATTGGATTGAAGAGCTTGAAAAATCAAAGGAAGATATTGCAACGACTATTATGCAAGAAGTCGGTAAAGGATTTCAGGATGCCGTCAAAGAAGTGGAGCGCACAATTGATTTGATTCGTTTTACAATTGAAGAAGCAATTCATTTATATGGTGAAAGTATGCTCGGAGAAAATTTTCCTGGGGGAAATCGTTCTAAAATTGCCATTAGTCACCGTGTTCCTCTAGGTGTTGTGCTTGCTATTTCTCCGTTTAACTACCCTGTTAATCTATCAGCAGCAAAAATTGCTCCGGCTCTGATAAGTGGAAATGCCGTCGTCTTCAAGCCGGCAACACAAGGTGCGATCAGCGGAATCAAAATGATTGAAGCGCTAGATCGGGCTGGTCTTCCAAAAGGTGTTCTAAATGTGGTGACAGGTCGTGGTTCTGTGATAGGAAATTATCTGATCGAACATCAAGGGATTGACATGATTTCTTTCACGGGTGGAAGCGGTACAGGAAAACGTATCGCAAAATTGGCAAACATGATTCCACTTGTCATGGAATTGGGAGGAAAAGACCCTGCCATTGTTGTAAAAGATGCAAATTTAGATTTGGCAGCAAAACAAATTGTATCCGGTGCATTTTCTTACTCCGGTCAACGCTGCACTGCTATTAAACGTGTTTTCGTTGACGAGATGATCGCTGATGAATTAATTGAGAAATTATCTGAAGAATTAAAAAATGTAACAATTGGTTCTCCAGAAGAAAATAAAATGATTGTACCACTGATTGATCAGAAATCAGCTGATTTTGTACAGCGTCTGATTGATGATGCACTTGAGAAAAATGCAACATTAATTACTGGAAATCAGCGAGAAGGAAATTTAATCTATCCTACGCTGCTTGACCATGTGACACCAAATATGCGTTTAGCTTGGGAGGAACCATTTGGTCCAGTATTGCCGATTATTCGTGTAAAAACAGTCGATGAAGCCATTGAGATGAGCAATCAATCGGAATATGGATTACAGGCAAGTATCTTTTCTCAGGATATTGATCAGGCATTCACAATTGCAGAAAAAATACAAGCAGGTTCTGTACAGATTAACGGTCGAACAGAACGCGGACCAGACCACTTCCCATTTATCGGAACAAAGGGCTCTGGTATGGGAACACAAGGTGTTCGTCGCAGCATTGAATCTATGACACGTGAAAAAGTGACTGTAATCAATATTAATTAAAAAACAAACGGCATCTGCTCAGATGCCGTTTATAAATTATAATTCCTCAATATTTATCATCTTTCCGTCACTCCAGATTCTTTCCAAATCATAGAAAAGACGATTTTCTTTGTCAAAGACATGAACAATCACTTCGCCGAAGTCCAATAACACCCAGCTTCCAAGTCCATAGCCTTCTCTTTGTTTTAATGTGAATCCGGCTTTTTCAAGCTCTTCTTCTACACTATCTACCATAGCATGTACTTGGCTGTCATTGGTTCCGTTTGCGATAATAAAATAATCTGCCAAAACTGATACATTTGAGATATCAATGACTTTGATATCTTCTCCTTTTTTATCAGCTAATGCTGCACAGGCTATTTTTGCCATTTTTCTTGACTCTTCCATCTTTAAATTCTCCTTTCATTGTAGTACAGATAAGTCTGTTCTGTCAGTGGATCAATCACTTCACTTTTGCTCTTCAAATACTCTAATGAGGCATGAAGAATCGTATAAAGACACTCATCGATATCTGTAAATGCCAAACGTCGAATCTCCTGCAAATCAGGCGCCTCGCATCTTCCTGGCTCAATATAATCCGCAATATAAATAATCTTGTCCAGCAGTGTCATATGTGGGCGACCGGTTGTATGGCAGGAAATCGCATCAAGAATTTCTGTATTCTCTATCTGATACATCTCTTTTGCCAAATATGCTCCTAATTTTGCATGTAAAAGTCCAGGGTTTTTCTGCTCTGCCTCAGAAATGTTTAAATTATATTTTTTACACAATTCTATTTTTTGAGCAGATGGAATACATTTCGCACAATCATGTAAAAGCCCCGCGATCATAGTATCTTCCAAATCAGCCCCATACCGCATCGCAAGTGCGCCTGCAGTATACATAACACCAAGCGTATGCTCATACCGATTCTGATCCAAATGCATCTTTACTTCTTCCTTTATTTTACGTATTGTCAACTGCTTCATTTTGTTCTTCCTCAAATAAATGTTTTTCTGCAATATACTTTTCAACTGCCTCTGGTACAAATTCGCTGATTGGAAGTCCTTCTTTGATTCTTTTTCGAATATCACTGGAAGAAACCTCCAAATCCGGAGTATTCATAAGACGGATATCACATTCATATTTTCTTGCTAAATAATGAATCTGACTTAGCATCTCCTGTGTTCCTTTGCCATTGCGATATGCCGCTAAAAGGATACAGGTTCTCAGCAATTTCTCCGGATGTACCCATTTTTCAATAGAAAATAAAGAATCTGCACCAATAATAAAATAGAATTCATGTTCCGGATATCGGTCTTGAAAGTACTGCATCGTCTGATAGGAATAGGAAATCTCTTTTCCTTCTACTTCATATTTTTCCAGACGAAAATACGCATATGGCTGAATTGCTTTTTGCACCATCTCTACCCGATTCACAGTCATGGACTCAATGGCAGCACTCGACTTATGCGGTGGATTTCCGTTTGGCAGGAACCATACCTGATCGAGTCGAAAAAGTTTATATGCATAATTTCCAAGCATCAAGTGTCCATTATGAATGGGGTCGAATGTCCCCCCCATAATTCCAATCTTCATATTATTTCCTCTTTCATGATTCACTAAGGAAGTACGATTTTCTTCTTATCATCTTTTCCTTCTTTGTATAACACAATCTTTTTGCCTATTACCTGAACAACCTGGGAGCGGGTACGTTCTGCCAAGATCTGTGCAATTTCTTTCGGATCATCGGCACAGTTTTGAAGTACATTGATTTTAATTAATTCTCTGGCTGTCAACGCTTCTGCAATTGCATTGGTAAGTTCTGGCGTCATGCTTGATTTTCCAACCTGAAAAATCGGATCCATAACCATTGCAAGACTTTTCAAATACGCTCTCTGTTTTGATGTCATAATTTTCCTCCTCTCTTATTTATAATAATCGAATTGCAACCCGTACATGCGCACTGTATCGCCTTCTTCAATTCCTGCAGCTTCCAATTCATCTAGTATTCCTGTATCTTTTAGGAATTTTTGGAAGAATGCAAATCCTTTTTCTGAGTCTAAATTTGTGTATCCAAGCATCTTTTCAATCTTAGGCCCTTCCACTACATACATGCCATCTTCTTTTTCAACCGTATATGGCAGATCAATATGAATGAGTTCCTCTTCTGGGAAGTATTCCTGTTCGAAAGTAATCGGAGCCTGTTCTAATTGTTTCAACTGATCATTTACATAATACAAAAGCTCTTTGATTCCTGCGCCGGATACCCCGGAAATTGCGAATACCTTTACTCCCTTTGGTTCAAATTCTGCCCGGATACGCTCAACTGGATCTTCGTCCTCTGAGTATATCAAATCTGTCTTATTTGCTGCAATGACTTGAGGCCGTTTTGCAATCTCAGGATTATATGCTTCTAATTCTTCATTAATCTTATAAATGTCATCAACCGGATCACGTCCCTCTGACGATGCAGCATCCACTACGTGAATCATCATCTTTGTACGCTCGATATGGCGTAAAAATTCGTGTCCAAGTCCAACACCTTCTGAAGCCCCTTCAATCAGTCCGGGAATATCAGCTATAACAAAACTTTCCCCATCTCCTAAATCTACAACTCCGAGATTTGGATTTAATGTTGTAAAATGGTAATTGGCAATCTTTGGATTTGCATTTGTAACACGGGATAAAAAGGTTGATTTCCCAACATTCGGAAATCCGACAAGCCCAACATCTGCAATCACTTTCAACTCTAATTGTACGTTCAATTCCTGAGCTGGCTGTCCTGGCTGCGCATACTTTGGAATCTGCATGGTAGAAGTTGCAAAATGTTGGTTACCAAGACCTCCTTTTCCACCCTTTAAGATGACCTGTCTGCGGTTCTCACCTGACATATCTGCGATAACTTTCCCGGATTCCGCTTCTTTCACCACAGTTCCTTCAGGCACTTTCAAAATGATATCTTCTGCATCTTTCCCGTGGCAGCGTCTTTTTCCGCCCTGCTCGCCGTCCTTTGCCGCAAATTTCCTTTTATGTCGGTAATCAGCAAGGGTATTCAATCCTTCATCCACTTCAAAGATAACATCTCCGCCGCGTCCTCCGTCACCACCATCCGGACCGCCGTTTGGTACATATAGTTCACGTCGAAAACTGACATGACCATCTCCGCCTTTTCCTGAGCGGATATATATTTTTGCTCTGTCTGCAAACATCTTTCTCACCTACTTTTCTATACATTGTTTTTATTATAATATAAACCGATGGAAAAAAACAAGGCTTCAAACCAATAAGATTTGAAGCCTAATCTTTTATAATTCGTAAAATTCTTATTCAGCTACTGGATAGATAGAAACTTGTTTCTTATCTCTTCCTTTTCTTTCGAATCTTACAACACCGTCAACTAAAGCGAATAAAGTATCGTCTCCACCACGTCCTACGTTAGTACCTGGGTGAATCTTAGTTCCACGTTGTCTGTAAAGGATATTTCCAGCTTTTACAAATTGTCCGTCAGCTCTTTTCGCACCTAATCTCTTAGATTCAGAGTCTCTACCGTTCTTTGTAGAACCAACTCCTTTTTTATGAGCGAAAAATTGAAGGTTTAATTTCATCATGGTCTTACACCTCCTCAAATGTTAAATCGATATATTTCTCGTAATTCTCGTCATCAGCCATCTCCTCTAAACCAAGAATCATAGCTTTCAACAACAGCGTCGTCTCTTTAGTAGGTCTTCCCGATATTCTATAATCGATTAAGCCCTGCTCATCATCAGATACAAGTGAGGCTTCATTCTGAGTAAAAATCTCAATTGCATTCACAGTATTGATTGTCAGCACAGAAACAGCTGCACAGACAACATCCTGACCATTCTCACTGTAACCTGCATGACCCAACGCCTTAAAACCAACACATTCATGTTTTTCGTTTTTATAAATGGTTACCCTAATCATTCCGACACCAGATTAAGCATTGATTTTTTCAATCTTAACAGCTGTGTACTGCTGTCTGTGACCGTTTTTCTTATGGTATCCAGTTTTTCTTTTATACTTGTAAACGATTACTTTTTTTGCTTTTCCGTCTCCAATTACAGAAGCTGTAACTGTAGCACCTTCTACTGTTGGATTTCCAACTTTTAATTCAGAATCGCTAACTGCAAGTACCTGGTCAAATGTAAAAGTTTCTCCAGCTTCTACACCAAGTTTTTCTACTTTAATGATATCGCCTTCGGCTACTTTGTACTGTTTACCACCTGTTGCTATAATTGCGTACATATGGCACCTCCTATTATCATTACTCGCCAATTACGGTGTCTGCATTGCAGAACTTGCAAACCTCATTGTGCGGCATACCGTTGTATTATAACATGTGACTTTATAGGCGTCAACTATTTTTTATACTATTTTAGACAGATTTTGTAAAAAGTTCAGCTAGTACCGTAATTCCATAGATTACAAATAAACCGATAAACAACTTTACAGGACTGAACTGTAAAAAATAGTAACTGATGAAAAAGATTCCTAATGCAATGCCGGCAGCGCCATTGATTCTGGCGTACATTTTTACATCTCTAATATCCTTTTTCCGAATCAAAGGCATATCTCCCTTTATGATTGCATACAAACCTATAAGTATACATATAACTGCTAAAATCAGAATACTTGTCATTTTTTCTCCTAATCCTTCAAAATATTGTTTTGAAAATTTTATTTTTCTTTATCGGAAACTACTAATTTGTCATAGAAATAACCGATAATATCTTTTCGCGTGATAATTCCGGAAAAATTTCCCTGATCATCAACTACAGGAACAAAATTCTGTTCCATTGCTTTTTCCATTAGGTCTTCCATTTTTGCTTCTGCTCGAACCGGTTTGTAGTCAAGGCGTCTTCCAACTTCCTGTATGGAAACCATCTCTGCAAGTTTTAAATTTAGATTGTGATTTCCTTTGAGCCACCAAAGTAAATCGCCTTCCGTAATGCTCCCAACATATTTCCCCTGTCTGTTGAGCATTGGGATACACGAATATCTGTGATATTCCATACGTTCCAGAACTTGTCTGACCGTATCGTCATCATAGATATGGGCAACCTCACTTTTAGGTTTTAAGAAAAACATGATATTCATATCATTCACCTTTCCAACTAGAGTTTTGCTGTCACAAAAATATCGTAAATTGCTTTAATCGCATTTTCGAAATCATGATTGCGCACACCAATTACAATATTCAATTCGCTGGAACCCTGATCAATCATCTTTACATTTACATTTGCATGCGCAAGTGCAGAGAAAATACGGCCTGCTGTACCTCTTGTAGCACGCATTCCCCGACCAACAACAGCAATCAATGCAAGATCTGATTCCAATTCGATGGAGTCTGGCTGTACTGCATGATGAATTCCGGCAAGTACTTTCTGTTCTGTCTCTTCAAATTCCGACTGATGTACAAAAACTGTCATCGTATCAATGCCGGATGGCATGTGCTCGAATGAAATATGATTATCTTCAAATACCTGAAGCACTTTTCTTCCAAATCCAACTTCTGAGTTCATCATTGCCTTCTCGATTGTGATAGAAGCAAATCCTTGCTTTCCGGCAATTCCGGTAATCGTGTATTTTGGATGTCTGCAAGTAGCTTCAACAATCAACGTACCTTTATCCTCCGGTGCATTTGTGTTGCGGATGTTGATTGGAATTCCTTCTTTTCGAACAGGGAAAATAGCATCCTCATGAAGAACGGTAGCTCCCATATAAGATAACTCTCTTAATTCTTTATATGTAATTGCTTCGATAGACTTCGGATTCGAGATAATTCTCGGATCTGCAATCAGAAAACCGGACACATCTGTCCAGTTCTCGTAAAGATCTACTTTTGCCGCTTTCGCAACAATCGAACCGGTCACGTCCGAACCACCCCTTGAGAATGTTTTGATTGTCCCGTCCGGTAAAGAACCATAAAATCCTGGAATTACTGCACGTTCGGCTTTATTTAAACGTTCTGACAGGATTTCATCTGTCTTATCTGCATCAAATTTTCCTTCTTCATCAAAGAAAATAACTTCTGCCGCATCAATGAATTCATATCCAAGATAGTTTGCCATGATAATCCCATTCAAATATTCTCCACGTGAAGCAGCGTAATCTCTGCCTGCTTTTTTTGCAAAGTTATCACGGATTATCTCAAACTCTTTTTCAAGTGAAAGCGTCAACCCTAATCCTTCAATGATCTCATTGTATCGCTCCTGAATATCTTTCAGTAAATCTGTGAATTTTTTCCCTTTCACAGCTGCTCCGTAACATTTATATAACATATCTGTCACTTTTACATCGTCTGAAAATCGTTTTCCTGGCGCTGATGGAATGACATACCTTCTACTTTCTTCTGCACGGATAATATTTCCCACTTTTTTAAACTGCTCTGCACTCGCAAGTGAGCTTCCGCCAAATTTTACTACTTTTTTCATCTTCGCACTCCTCCATCTGTCTTATCTTGCATAATTATTCTGCTGTTTGTATATTACAATCTATCTTTACAAAAAACAATGCTTTTTTACATTCTTTTACATTTTTTAAGATCATCTGTGGATAATATCTGCATATTCTGCATCGGCAGCTCGTTTTAAATCTTCCGGAAGCAGTATGAGTTGCAGGCCGATTTTCCCACCGCTTACAATGATCTTGTCTAACTTCTGTGCGTCCTCCTGAATGATTGTCTTAAATTTTTTCTTCATCCCAATGGAGGTGCATCCACCTCGCACATATCCTGTCACAGCAGTGAGTTCTTTTAAAGGCAGCATCTCAAGCGATTTCTCTCCAACAGATTTTGCAGCCTTTTTAAAGTCAATTTCTTCGGCAATCGGAATGACAAAAACATAATATGCTTTACTTTTTCCAACTGTCACAAGTGTTTTATACATTGTTTCATATGAAATTCCAAGAAGATCCGCGACATGAATACCGTCTGTAAATTCGTCACATTCATAAGTCCGCATTTCATATGGAATTTTCATTCTTTCCAAAATCCGCATTGCATTTGTTTTTGTTTCCTTTTTAGACAAGGTTATCCCCTCCTTAAATATCCATGCTCTTACGTTTCTCTCTTGCAATCTTCGCCATATAAGTGTTATTTCCATGCTGATCCAAATACACCAGACATTCTTTTATTTTGTCCTCATTTTGTTCAAGCTCATAAGCTGCAAGTAAATGATATTTGCACCATATTTTTTCAGAAAGATTTCTGGTTCCTTTTGTAAAAAGCTTCTCATAATATTCTTTTGCAACTTTCTGTTCGCCTGTCCTTGCGTCTAATACAAGAACAGCATTGGCAAGTTTTTGTCTGAGATGCTTATTTTTCGGTTTTTTTCGAACCATATCACGCATATCTTCTATCAATCGTGCTGCTCTTGGATAATCATTTTCCATCACTGCACACAGAACTCCCAGATTTTTTACATTCTCTTTATATTTGCCTGCAAGCTTTTGTTTGCTCTCCATGTAAGCAAGCCATTTCCTCGCAGAAGCAAAATCTCCATTGACAAGATATGCGCTGATTAGATCTTGCACGAGAGCATAATAGCTGTCTGTATCTGCCTTTTTCTTTCTTTCCAACTGTTCACACTGCTCTAAAAATTTTTTTGCATCGCAGGTCTTCAGATAGTCTGACATGTACGGAGTTTTCGACTTCTGATAGCGGTCGAGCAAAAACATTGTCGCAAGAAAACATATCAGCAGTATCAGGCAGACTGCTGCCATATAAAATAAAATCTGTTTCCCATTTGGAAGGAAACTGCCCAGAATAAATAAAAAAGCAACAATCAACATCGGTTTCCAAACATCTTTTAATCTCTTTTTCATCTTATCGCCTCTTTTAACGGTTTTCTTACCTTTTTCCGTGTCACTTCCACAAGCTGCAGCTTCGTGATATCCACAAGTGTAGTAGAAATCGGATCTTTCCGAAGTTCCTTTTGAAATACATCGACCAGCTCAGCCATCAGCTCTTTTCCGGAAAGATTAATAAAGTCCACCAAAATGATTCCAGAAAGATTGCGAAGACGTATTTGTTTTGCCACTTCTTTCGCCGCTTCTATGTTAATTTTTAAGTAGGTCCGTTCATCTCTTTTCTTGCTGATACATTTCCCGGTGTTTACATCGATCACAGTCAATGCCTCCGTCGGCTGTATGACAAGATAAGCTCCCGACTTTAACCACACGCGTTCTTTTAGTGCGTCTTCCAGCTTCCGTTCAATATTATGCAGCTTATCTAAAGGAAGCAGAGTATCTTCATAACGATGTACTTTTCCCAGATCTTCCGGTTGATACATTTTCAGATAAGCGATGGTCTCTTCGTAAAGTATTGGATCTTCTATCACAATTTCTTTCAAACCGTCCTGGTAAATATTTTTCAGCTCGCTCAAATATTGCTTCGGCGCCTTTTTTAAACAGGAATAGCATACACGCGTCCCTGCAATTTTTACGAGTTCTTTATACTCTTGAATTAATTGTTCAAGTTCAGCTTTCAGCACTTCTTCCGCTACATCTTTTGCATTTGTACGAATGATAAAGCCATATGCATCTGATTGATAAGAAGCTGCCAGTTTCTGAAAATGTTCTCTCGATTCTTTTGGAAGCTTTGACGAAATTCCGATTCTGGTATCTCCGGTTGTCAAAACTGCATATTTCCCTGTAAAACTAAGTTTCCCGCTGACGGTAGGTACTTTTGTCTTGACCGCCTCCTTTGAGACTTGAACAAGCAATTCATCACCGATGCAAAGTAGTTTTTTCCCAATTTTCTGAGTGAAGATCGGCGTTTCATTCTCATCAAGGGCATAATAGCATTCTACACCTTTGGCAACTTCCACGAAAGCCGCACCGATATTCGGAACAATATTTTTTACTTTTCCAACATAAATATTTCCAAGCACTGCCTGTTCTTTCGTCTCATTCGGAGAACAATGGAACTCTACAATTTCTCCATTTTCCAGAAGCGAAGTCAGGACCTGTTCTTTCCATCTTGTAATGATTAATTTCCGCTCCATTATGACACCTGATCGAGACTCACTAGTTCTCGGTTATCCTCTGTTCCGATATTTGCGTACACTTCAAGACGGTGATGTACAAATGTGATTTCTTCCGCATTCAATCCTAAAAATTGCGAAAATGCCTGCATAACAAGTTCCGGTTTCAGATTTTCCACACTTCCTGTGGCAACCTGCATGTAGATTTCTTCATCTCTCGCTTCAAACTGATAGATCATCGGTTTGATATCCACTTCCTTTTCACTCTTCTTCGTCTTTTTCACAATCATAATCTGCGGTTGATCCAAAAAGATGTCTGCTTTTTCCTTCCAGTCATCCGGAAAAGCATGATTTTTTGCAAAGGACAAATAATCTGCTGCCGCCACAATGGACATTCCTGTACGCTTTTTATCATCAGAAATCTCTACCATATTGACCACCTCAATGCCTTCTACCATCGTTGCATTCATCCGTTCAACAGCCGCATCAAAGTCAATCGGCTCTGTAAGTTCAATATCAAAATATTCTCCGTCGCTTGTCAAACCAACCCCGAGCGGATTGGCAAAGGACATGATCATATGTGGGCTGTATCCACCTGTAAACGCAATCGGAATATCCGCACGGCGCATTACTTTTTGAAAGAAACGCATAATATCCAAATGTCCGATGAATTTCATCACCCCATATTTACGAAATTTAATTCTTGCCTTCAAAACAAACACCTCCTCCATAGATTGCCGCGCCACATCCGGAACACTGCATCCGGCAGTTTGGTGTAACCTTTCCTTCCAATGCATTTTTCCATTCACGTTGCAGGAATTTCTTTGTCACTCCGATATTGATAAAATCCCACGGCAGGATTTCATCCAGATCACGCTCTCTCAAATTATAGAAAGCGATATCTACTCCCGTATTTTCAAATGCCTGAAGCCAAAGGTCATTCCGGAAATGTTCACTCCAGGAATCATATAGACAACCAAGTCGGTACGCCTCCAAAAGTGCTTTGCCGACACGCCTGTCTCCACGGGCAAATACTCCTTCCAGAACTGTGACATCCGCTTCATGCCAGTTATATTTCAAGCTTTTTTTATTGAGTTGTGCTTTCATCTCGTTATTTACGATATGTGCTTTTTGAATGTAATCTTCCTTGTTGCACATTTTTGCCCACTGAAATGGAGTGAATGGCTTCGGAATAAAGAATGAAGTACTTGCCACAATCTGACATTTTCCATTTCTTTGATCTTTCGGAATTTCGTAATAGCGTCTTGCTACTTTTTCTGCGAGATGAGCAATTTCCTTCATATCTTCTTCCGTCTCGGTTGGCAGTCCGAGCATAAAGTATAATTTTACACGAGTCCATCCGCCCTCAAATGCCTGTCCGGCACCTTCTAAGATAATCTCCTCGGTGAGCCCTTTATTGATAACATCGCGTAATCTTTGAGATCCTGCTTCCGGTGCAAATGTCAGACTGCTCTTTCGAACATCCTGTACTTTACTCATAACATCCAGCGAAAAGGCATCGATACGAAGCGATGGAAGTGATACGTTAATCCCTTTTCCCTTAAATTCATCAATCAGAAAATTTACAATTCCCTGGAGCTGTGAATAATCACTGGAGCTTAATGAACTCAAAGAAATCTCCTCATGTCCAGTGCTTTTTAGCATCTGATACGCATATTTTTTTAGTCTCTCCAAATCTCGTTCACGCGTCGGGCGATAAAGCATACCCGCCTGACAGAAACGACATCCGCGAATACAACCTCTTTGAATCTCCAGTACAACACGGTCCTGTGTCACTTTGATAAATGGCACGACCGGTTTCTCCGGATAGTAAGTATTTGTGATATCCAGCACCATCTGTTTTTCAATCGTACGTTTTGCATGTACGTTGTTCGGCTCAAAAGATGCAATTGTTCCATCTTCATTGTAAGTCACATCATAAAAAGCCGGCACATAAAGTCCCGGAATCTCTGCTGCACGCTCCAAAAACTCTTTTCTAGGTGCGCCGGAAGCTTTCCACTCCTTATAAGCGTCCAACAGTTCATTGTAAACGGTCTCGCCTTCCCCGATATAGAAAATATCAAAAAAGTCTGCTAAAGGCTCCGGATTGTATGTACACGGACCACCGCCAATGACAATCGGATCATCATTTCCACGATCTTTTGCAAACAGTGGAATCTGGCTTAAGTCAAGCACCTGTAAAATGTTCGTGTAACACATCTCATATTGAATTGTAATCCCAAGAAAATCAAATTCTTTGATAGGATCCTGAGACTCTAATGCAAACAATGGGATATTCTGTTTTCTCATAATCTCGTCCAAATCCGTCCATGGAGAATAGACACGTTCACACCATACATCCGCTCTGTGGTTGAACATATCGTATAATATCTGAATTCCAAGATGGGACATACCGATTTCATAGACGTCCGGAAAGCACATGGCAAAACGGATATCCACCTCATTTTTGTTTTTCATCACCGAGTTCACTTCGTTCCCGATATACCGGGCCGGCTTCTCGATTTTTAGTAATATTTCATCATTTAAAGCTAGTTTTCTCATATTTCTCCTTTCGTTTTTGTTTAATATATACAAAAAAGTAATCTTATTTTCTTTTTCGATTTTCACGAAAAATAGCTGTTTTTTTATGATTTTCAGGGACGCTTTTCAGTATGAAAAATGCTGTTTTTCATCTGATTTTTGCCCTTGCGTAACAAATTTACTTTTTTTCTACTGTGCAGCACTATGCATAATTATACACCATTTTCATGGTCTTGCATAAAATACATAGCACTGCATAACATAATTTGATACTATAAATCACCTATTTTATAATTAAATTCTTAAAAATTTTGTCCTGCTTTTCCTATCATTTAACACCCTATATGAGAATATGATATTGTTTGATATGAAGCAGCAGAAAACATTCTGAAACAGCATGTTAACCCACCGTATTATATACTTTTTGCGGAAGGAGTTCAAGCAAATCTTTCTCAGATATCTGAATGTCGAATACAAAATCTGTTTGAGGCAGAATATCTATTATAAAATTGCCAATCACCTTCTCACAGTCATATATTTCTTCAGGAAGATTGATATAAACATCCTTTGTAACCCCTGTTCCATTATGTCCCATACAGACAGATATCGCTTTCAAACTAATATCATTTTCCTTTAAAACAGTTGCGTATGTATGTCTCAAATCATGCCATCGCATTTTGGGCAAATTGCAATCTGCTAACAGTTCTTTAAAAGATTTCCCCAAATTACCCCTGTTATAGGGCAAACCGTTTTCTCTAAAACATACAAAGTCCAGATCCTGAAATTGGGGATTGGATTTCTGCACTGTTTCATACTTATGGCGTGCCACAATCAATTCATCTATAACAAAATCACCCAAAGGAATATCACGTTCTCCTGAATGAGATTTTGTTTTCACCTCTTGTGTACATAATCGGTTGTCTGCCTCACCATCATTTGAAGTTGTTCTCCCTAACTGTCGTCTGACATGTAATTCCCCTTCCCACCAATCAATATCCGAGAATTTGATTGCAATCACTTCAGATATTCGAAGGCCGGTTGTTAACGTCAAAAGTAATGGTATATACATTTCTGCTTTGGTTTCTTTACATTTTAACAGCAATAATGAAATTTGCGGAATGGAAAGAATTGGATACTCCTTTTTTTGATGTTTTATAGTGCCTTCTCTTAACGCTTGATTATAAGCTTTTTTCACAGCCTTTTTTTTCATACGAATTGCAGTTAGAACAGGATTTATTCGTATCATCTGATGGTTTTTTGCGTATGTAAAAGCACCTTTCAAAACAGTATAGGATAAAAGCAAAACACTCACTTTTTCAATAGAATCCAGCCCTTTTTTAATATCGTTACGTTCGATATCTGTAATTTTGCTGTTTGGATCCCATGTTTTTAAAAAGTAATTGTAGATTACATTGCGATAGCTACAAAATGTATGATAGGATATCTTTCTTTCATCAATCATATAATAATATAGCCAGTAGTCAAAAAATTCTTTTAGCGTGTATTCAAAAGGAATAAACCTTTTTGAATGCAACTCAGCAATCGCAAATTCCTTTGCTTTCAGCGCTTCTGTTTTCGTACTATATCCACCTTTTTGCATAGGAATTACAATTCCAGTGGAAAACGTCAGAGAAAAACGGTATGCAAATTTTCCTCTTACAGGAGTAATTGTATCTCTAAATTTCCATGAAACGATATCACCATATTGAAAACTTTCTTTAACATCAGGTTTTATAATTGGCTTTTTATTCATGTGTACACCCTCCCGCAGCAGATTTGGAAGCGGCATTAATTGGATCAAATGAGGAATCAATCAATGCTGAAATTTTCCCTTTCGCTTCAATAATGCCACAATAAATTTCAAAGGTTGTTGCAATACTTTTATGCCCCATTATTTTAGAAATTTCTTCCAACTGCATTCCTTGCTCAATTAAAATTGTTGCAAATATATGACGCAAATCATGCATACCGATTTTGGGAAGTGAGTTTCTTTCACACATACGCTCTAAAGCAGCGTTACAGGTAGTTTCTCCTTTTATATTTCCTTTTGGTCCAATACAGATAAAATCTTTCCATTCTGGTTCATCTTCTCCAAGTTTTTCAAACAACTGCATATTTTCCTTTTTTCGAATTTCTAATTCTTGAAAAATAATGTTATGGATACGCAGTGTCCGATAACTACATAATGATTTTGGCGGTTTTACAGATTGCTTTGAAGATAGTATCTTATAAGATAAATTTCCTTTTACAACAATTTCATAATCTCTCGTAACCTGTCGTTCCACTTTAACCGTTTGATTTTCCGAATTAAAATCCGAATATTTTAAACCTAAAATTTCACCTTTGCGTAAACCTACAAACAAAGCCAGTAAAATCTCTAAATAAACAGAATGGTATTCATATGCTGCTTGAAGCAATGTCTGTATCTGTTTTTTAGAATATATAACCATTGCAGGAACATCCCAATAATACTTTTTCATATCTAGCAACGGATTGGTCTCAAGATAGCCATCATCAAGAGCATCTTTCAAGGCTACATTAAATACTTTGTTTATCATTGGCCCTGCACTTTTACAATAGTCTTTACAATTCTCTAAAATTTCATTTAGATAATTGGAAGATACCATGCCTATTAAAATATCCTTCGGTGTATTTGGAATAATGATTTTATAAATCGTCCATGAATACCCCACTTTAATAGAACTATCTGCATTAGGAAGAAATATTTTTTGACACCAGTAATCTAAATATTCAAAGAACGTATATCTCATATTTGTCAAACTTTTAATTCGTTTCATCTGTTTTTGATATCGTTCATTTTCCTGCTCTTGTGCCTGCTTTGCCTCTTCAATAGAGGAAAATCCTGTTTTTTTTCATATTCAATTGTATAGGTATTACAGTTAACTGTCTTTGTCAGAAAACTCCATGTGCCATTTTCATAAAATACAGCTCCTTTATTAATCATTGATTTTTCCATATAAAGTACCTCCTGTTTGGTAGGTGCTTATATGCTTTCTTTTGCCATATAAGCACCGTAACATAATTGATTTGTGTGTGTCAATACCTGCATCTATGTTTGTAAACATGCTTTAGTTTCCTTCATCTAGCCAACGGTCAAATGAAGCTTTGGGAATACGATAAATATTTCCAATTTTTATAACTTTGAAAGGTTTCTGTTTTACATACACCTCTTGTATAAAAGCATAGGCTTTTGTACGACCAATATTTAAGATTTCCTGAATATCTTCTACTTCGTATACACGTTTTTCTTCTGAATGTGTACCTATATGCTCACCTCCTAAGATGCCAATTTCATTTGGATTTTCTGATTTTTAGTTATTTGTAAATAATTGGATTTTATTTTAGATACATTTAGACAACATGAATTCTTTCTGTAAGATTTGTAATCTGAATTGAATTTATTAAAACCTAAAAATAGTTAAATAACCCTTTCTCTGTTCCCTCTTTTAAGAGTTTACAAATAGTAAAATATCGATTCTAACGGATTTTCTGCTCACCCCATTGAATTTGAAGTTTCCCTTCCTGATCCACACCAGTTGTCATTAAAAGAGAAAATATCTGAGGATTGATACCGAATTTTTCATATAATTCTCCGTTCTCTATTAATTGATTTTTCATGAACAAATTAATTTTCTCCTTTGCCAATATCATTTTTAGCAGATTCACTTCAATGGAATTTTCGTAAATCAAAAATACCACTTGTTTAAAATTTTGAGATGTATAACGAATAAACCGAAAATAGTATTGTTCCATAGCTGCATGGTTATAATGAAGTTCAGGCAAAATAATTTTATCCACATCATCAATATTCATGGACTCTGATAAGCTTTGCTGTGTAGAAAGCAAAATTCCATTCTCTGTCTTTCTCAGTTCTTCTACAATCCGCTGCCGCTGTTTACAAGGATTTTTCTTTCCTGTGATCATAAAAATTGGCCTTTTCGGAAATGCCTGTTTTAAATAGTGGTAATAGGACTCCGCTACTTCTATCTTGCGAACTCCAATGGCAACTCTTTCTTTTTCCCACATCTGTAAAAGATGTATTGCTTTTTTAACTTTTGTAGGCGGTTCATTACTGTTATATTCGTATGCAAGAGAGGGATCTGCACATATTTTCAGAAGCAGCATCAATTGTTGTAAAATCCGAAACATAGCATCTTTTCTTGCGTTTTTACAAGCCACAAAGTATTTCCTGCGGATTTTATCAAATTCTTTTATGGCAGTCAGATAAACTTCCTTTTCTGTCTGATTAAAAGAGCAAGTTCCTTGATAAATTTTATAAATTTTTCTACCAACTACTTCCTCAAAATTTTTCGTTATTACGGTTTTTTCTAATAATTCATCTAAAAATGAGGAATTATAAATGTCTTGGTTTGCCTTTTCAAGGCCAAACACCGTAATCTTCTTTGGCAAATAAGAGAAAGAAAATAGTTCATATCCCTTTTTATAGGCAGGAAATGGTTGATTAAAAAAAGGGTTCGCATATTTTTCCATCTGTCCATTCCCGAATCGGAAAATCCACTCATTTTTTGCAAGATAATGAATCGAATTATTATAAAGCAGCTCTAATTGTGGAGCAGCTTCTACAACATTGTTTCGCGTCATTGTTCCAGTCGCCAGCACTTTATATCTGCACTTTCGGAAGACAGAAAGCATTGCTTTTGTCCTCTTGGAACTTCCATTGCTGATTGTATCGCTTTCGTCGAAAATCAACATGACCTTCTGACAACGGATACGGACCAGTTTTTTCATCTCTCTTTTTAAGTCTGTCAGTAGGTTGACTGTCAAAAGTACAATCTGCCCTTTCTGCACCCTTTTAATATCTTCTCTTTTTCGGATACGGTAAAAATCAATCTGATAGTCTGTAAGTATTTCTTCCCATGTATTATTGATTGCCAGAGCTGTGCTAACAATAAACACATTCCGAACAGGGCTATATTTTATTCTGTACTGTGCCATCGCCAGCGTACAAAGGCTTTTTCCGGTTCCCATAGAAAACTGTAGGGCTGCATATCGTTTCTGCAACAGTTTATTCACTTCTTGTTTCTGTATAGGATTTAGATATTTGACTTCTCCTGTCATCTGGCTTTTTACATGCCACTTTTCCAGATATTCTGCAATTTTCTGATCCTGTTTTATTTTTTTTAATGGTATTTCCTGTAGTTCAAAGTTCCGTCGTTTCTTTTCCAAAAACTTTTCAAATCCTGGAACTTCCGCTTTTGTTAAAACAAACGAATGGATAGAACCTAACTCTACACCACTTCCATTTTCGCGATAATCTTTTACTTTAAATCTATAATTTGTCTTTACAATCCGAGTTTCATTCCTGTAAGTCTTATTCGCAGAAGATAAAATTTCCTTTAATTTCCGTAAAACATCTTCCGGCTGTATCTTGATTTTTTCCCACTCCTGCCAGGATAGTTCCTCTGGTTTTGTTTGTTTCAGGTACTCTTGCAAAATTTTCTCTGCCTGTCCCGTTTTATGAGTAATCTTTCGATTTCTTTTGATATCAAACAACAGTTTCACTGTTTTTTCTTGAAATGCCTGTTTCTGCTTTCCCTCTAAGTCTGTATTCTGGCATTCAAAATAAATATTTGCAGCATTTTTTCTCCGTTCCTGAAGAACCGGTAACACATAAGTTTGATAAATTTCTTGGGGATGTTTCAGAACCACCTTCTTTGTGGTGTAAGGTCTTTCTGTTACATATTGACTCTTTTTCTGTAAGATCATCGCTTTTGTCCGAAAAGATGTCACACCATACTCTTTGAATACATCTGCCGGCAAAGAAAATTGTACAATCAAATTAAACATCTGATTGATTTCTTCAATATCCCCTTTATTTGAAAAATCATCTGAAAGGAAGCTTTCCGGAACCAGCAAAACCAAAAGGCCTCCGTTTTTCAGTACCTGATATGCTTTTTTTGCAATAATACATTTGGGAGGATACCGGTGCTTCTTTTGTTCCCCATTCCAAATGAAAGGGCGGATTTCCAAACACAATATCTCCGCTTAAAACAGGGGAATACTGCCGGATATCTCCGTATTGCAGATTTGCCTTCGGATAGAGGTACTGGGCAATCTTTACCGCTTTCATATCAATTTCTGTCCCATAGATATTGTTTTCTGTAGGAAGATAATTGAAGAAATCGCCTTTTCCATAAGTCAAATCATAAATAATATCCTCCGGTTCTGGTTTGACACAGGCAACAAGAAATTTACATACTTCTTGGGGTGTAAAAAACTGTCCCTGCTCTATTTCTTTTTTTGCTTCTGTATAAGCATGAAAATTTTGAAAGTCTTTCCTGTCCAGTCCATGCAGCCCACCATTTCCCGTATATACATTAAAAATATCCTCTGGTGTGATCCCATATAGTTCTGCTTCATGATTTTCCACTAGATACAAAATTTTTTCATTCAATTTTTTCCTTTGCTCCATTGGTATTTGAAGTTCCGTATCTTTTTTGTATTTTTCCATTAGATTACCTCCTTATAGCCCAGGTACTCTTTTGCAAAAGACAATGCATGTACGCCGCTGTCAAAAACGATATCCCATCTACCATTTTTAAAATACTTAAATTTGACAACTTTCTTACCAAGTGCGAGATGCTCATCAAAAATCCCTTCTTTTTCTTTTTTCCCGATGTATGAAAAACTTACAAATCTTTCCAGCCACCCATCATAAATGTTAAACTGTTTTTTTCCAGAGTCAAAAAATGTCAATGCACGTAAAACGGCCTTATATTTTTCATTATCCAGACAAATTTCATATTCTCCCCAAAGATCTGTTTTGCTGTAGACCAGATTTTTGATGGTCAGTTTTTTACTTTGTATATTATATTTTGCGTAGGATAATCCGGCTTTCACATTTTTTTTAATTTCCTGTTCTACCTTTTCTTGAAAACTAAAACCACCAAGATAAGAAAAAATATCATCTACAATAAGCGGATAATCAATTCTGGCAAATAAAACTTCATAAAGATTTTCTTCTTTCTGTTTACGGCATCTCTTCATTTCTTCCCGATAAATTTGTTTCTCTTCTTCTGTTAAAGAAGAAATCCGGTTATGTAATACGGGTTCTGTTGAATCTTGCAGGGAAATATAGCGTTCATACGAATGTATCTGTATAGCAAGGCCATATTTCCGATTAAAGAAAGAAATGATTGTTTTAATAAAATGATTATGTACTTTTTCCATAACTTCTGTTTGCTTCTTCTTATCCATACTAATTAAGTTCTGTTGGTACACCCTATCTGCATATTTCTGTATCCTCCCATAAAAGCTCAGTTCTTGCTGGTGCAGTGTTTCCATATCTACAAACATACTTAAAAAGTGATTCCTAGTACTGTCATATAATTTTTGCTGTATCTGACAAAATCTCTGATCCTCTTCGGAAAGTCTGCTCTTATTTTGGATTTTGACATGTTGTAATTTTTTCAATACGTCCTTCATAACTTGATCCCTTTCATTATAAAAAAGGCAGAAGAATATTCTAATCCCTCTGCCTGTGTTTCTATTCTCTTAAAATTCCCATGTTCCTACGCAGCCTTTTTCTCTTCTTCTCCCTTTAGCAACCTTAATTTTTCTTCTGCATAGCGAACAAATTCTACCATTTCCTGTGGATAATGGATCCGCCCTTTCCCCTGACATTGCACAATCTTCCCTCCTCTCCAGTCAACAGTAAAAAAAGGAGTATCCGGATCTGTTTTTTTCCGGATAAAATACACATCACATTTCCGATTGGCAATATGCGGGATATAGCCGCTTACACAATGTCCTAACGCCTGTCCTTCTTTTTGGATTTCCTGATAATTCCCAGGAACTTTTAAGATATAGTTCTTATCCTGAATTTGTGTATCCAGTAGTTTTATATCTTTCTTTAAAAGGCGGTTCACGGTTCGTCTTTCTTTTGCCTGTTTTTTTCTTTCCATCTTATCTTGTTGTTTTTGATACTCCCGAAAAGTCTTGTCGTGAACATCTTTGAAATTTTTCGGAAACAGAACGTATCGGCTTTTCAGATCATATTCCAACTTTTCTGCCCATCCAATATAATCTTTCCAGCTTCTTATATATGTCTGATAGCATTTCATTTCATCACTACTGATACAAGACACATCACTGGACAACTGATATGCTTTTCCTTTTTCTTTCTTCGCAATCTGTTTTGCTAGATAATTCACAATTTTCCGAATAGATGCATACTGGTGTAATTCCAAAAAATCTTTATTACTCTCAAAAATTTTACAATACCCAAAGATTTCCTGTTCAGACAAATGGATATTTAGTTTCTCCATTTTTTTCAAAACGTCCAATTCCTTCATTCCCATATTATACCTGCTCAGAATAGAACAAAAACGTGAATTTATTCCCAATAGATGCCTGATATTTGTTTCATTTGTTTCTTTCCACTCACTTGGAAGGTGATATAGACATTCCAAAGCAAAATAAAACATATTCTGCTTCACGAACTGTTCAAGCAATGGGAAGTTCAAATATGTCTTCAAATAATATACAACCGGAAATTCTACAGAACGATTATGTTTAACAAAATAATCTAAAGAGCAATACTCAAATGGAGTTCCTTTAAAAACATTTTTTAAATTACATGGATACACCATTCCGGGCATTTGAGTTATCGTCTGATAGACCTTTACGGTATAATTCATATGGTATTTATAATGGAAATAAGGATCTATATATTTCTCTTTCCATACATACTTATGAACAAGACAGCTATAAACTGGGTAATAAAAGCGGAACTTCTCATGAAATACAGCTCGATAGTCTTCCTGATAAGATAATGTATATTCTCCTGTACCATGCGTAACATAAGATTTTCTAACTTCAAAATGGCGTAATATGATTCCTTCTGATGCTTTTTCAATTTTAATAGCTTCTGCTTGATCAGAAAAATATCCTGATTTTCCTTTTGCCTTAAAAATTGATTTCCGCTTGCAAATGGGGCATAGATATTCTTTGTTATGCCTTGGTATAGATTTCTCCAATTGATACTCAGATTTACAATGACTACATGTGCAATCTATCATTTTTTTTCTAGAATACTGATAGAAAATGTACTGACTTTCTTTTAGTACCTCATGTTCCAGCCATTTTTCAAATTTTCTAGTCACTGGTTTCACACTGCGAAATAGATACTCTATATCTTTTGTCATTCTTTTTTTCTTTCTAATGCCTTTTCTTCTTTTATTTTATACTGTTCTATTTCTATCAACTCTATGCTGTCTACTGCATCATCTGCTCGATGAAAAAATTGTTTAATACTCTTTTTTTCCTTACATGTTCGTATCGCAATCTGAGATATAAATTTCCCCTTTTTAGCTTCCAATATGTCCAAAGTTTTTACAGACCAACGGTTTTCTCTTATAAAATATGTAATAAAGTCTCCATTGGAAAAAAAGATGCGACAGAACGACTGGTATTGCTCCTTTATGATGTCTTCTGCGTCATAAAGATTTAGAATTAAAGTCCGTTTATGCTCTACCGTAGTCTTTTGTACCTTTAACAGATAGTTTTGTCTGCAAAGTTCCATATATTGTTTATCCTTAGTACCAGCTTCTATAACCGGTATCTTTTTAAGTAGTGCTTTCTTCATTTTCCTTCTCTCCATTATTATAAATTTCATCATCTCCAGAGCCTTTTTTCATAGGAATTGCTTCCAAAAAACAGGCAGGTATCTTAAAATGCTCTGCAATTTTCTGCAGTTCTTTTTCACATTCTTCTTCTGCACAAGCCATCTGACATAAGTAAGCAGAAACCTCTGCATTTTTCCAGTATCTTTCAAACTCGCAGGACTGAAAAATATCTATATCGTCTAAGTTCAAAATTTCCTGTTCCATCATATCTTCTGGGCAGAATATCTCTGCATCACGTATATAGATGCTTTTTACCGTAATAATATAATTTTCTCTTTTCATCCTTTACTATTCCTTCCTTCTTTCTTTTACAGGTTCCGTTTCGCTGCATCAAGAAACACTTTTGCAGAATCGCGGATTGCCTCTTTTAGTGCTACATCATGTTCCATACGATAATCCTCATAACATTTCTGGAATAAAGTGATGCACCTTTCCCTATAGTCTTCATTTGCTTTCAATTTGCTATATACCTCTTTGGGAAGATAATCTTCCATATTTTCCAGAATGCTTTCCTTTAAGTACAAATATTTCTGTTCTTCATATGCCTGAAATAATTCCCATTCTGTCAGCAGAATTTTCTGCCCATTTCGAACAATTTCCATACCTTTTTATTCACCCTCTTCTCTCACTTTATGCTGCGGCACTAAGGTTGACCGGAAGAACCAGATACACATAGCTGTCTTTTTCATCTCTTACGGTACATGGTGTTTTCGCATTTGTAAAATACATAAAGACTTCCTCATCATCAATCACTCGTAACATCTCTAATAAAAATTTGGGATTAAACCCAATTCGTAATTTTTCTCCCTCTTTTACAATGAACATACTTTCATTCATAGATCCCATGTTTGAGGCTACTTCCAACGATAAAATGTTTTCCTCAATATTTAGAATAATCGGCTTTTTCGCATCATCCTTCAATAATAAACCTGCCCTGTCAATACATTCCTGTAACTCCTTTTTCTGTACTTTTATTTTTGTTCCATAATCTTTTGATAACAACTGTTCCACTTTTAAATATTCTCCTTCAATCAACCGGGAGATTGCTCTTGTATTTTCTATCTCAAACTGAATATGATTCTCTGTAAAATAAACCGCGACTTCCTTCTCTGGATCCCCACCAATAATCTTGATCATTTCTGCCAGGTTTTTTCCTGGAACAATGACCTTTCGCGGTTCATACTCCTTTTTCAGTTTGACCTTTCTGAGTGAAATACGGTGTCCGTCCAATGCAACGATTTTCAATTCCTTTCCATTAATTTCCCACAATTCTCCTGTCATCGCCTTCTTCGTGGTAGTATCTGCTACTGAAAAAATCGTTTGTCGAATTGCCTCTTTTAAATCAAACTCTGAGATCATAACACGATTCTTCCGTTCCACATCTGGTATACAGGTATATTCTTCTGCTGACTTTACTGCAAGATTATACTTGGTTTTCTTACAGCGTACAGTCGCTTGATCTTTTTCTCCTGTTTCTAGGACAACATCTCCCTCTGGAAGTTTTCGTACAATCTCCCCAAATACTTTTGCTTGAATTGCAATACTTCCTTCTTCTTCAATATTTCCTGACATCATCGTTTCAATCCCTAGTTCCAAGTTATTTCCTGTAAGAGTGATTTTCTCTTTTTCTGCCCGAAGCAGAATACATTCCAAAATAGTGGTGGATGATTTCATAGGAACCGCCTTTGATACTGTCTGAACTGCTTTTACTAAATCTGCCTTTTTACAAATAATTTTCATAGGTTATTCTCCTTTCATACAACTGTAATGTTTACTATAAAAAACTAAATTTTTCCTCCTTTCTTTTTTACATACAAAAAAAGACACAAAAAACCATACGATTTTTCATGTCTCTCTTTATATTTCTTAGGATATTCCTTAAAATACTGCTTTTGGCTTCTGCCAAAATGAAATACTAACTACAAATCTTTCCATTTGTAAAAATATATTCGTTATTATAATAACACAATATATAGCGTTTTACAATCCATTTTTCTATATATTGTATGTGTGATGTTTCTTATAAAATTTCTTTTTGTCCCATATTCCAAAGAAAGGCTTTAAGCGTATCTATCTCCTTTTCTTTGCATAAAATTCTCTTATTCTGATACAAATGAATTATTAGTCCAACCACGCCTATAATAAAATCCTGATTGACGAGATATTCCCCGGAAACATTCAAAAAAGAGGGATTTTTTCGTATTGTTTCCAATACTTTTTCTGTCAGTATATAACCCGATTTTTTCTCTCCTTTTTCTGTATAAATATCCCCTGTTCTTAAATCAATATAAACTACTTCAGACAAACACATAGCCCATGCAGAATCCATGCCCTGATCAAACAGGAAAATCGTTTTCCTTGGAAAATACTTTTTGAAAAAGTGCTGATAGATATTTAAACTTTCCACTTGTTCTTTTTCCGTCAAATAATATGCCGTTCTATATTCATAACCGTAAAAAGCCCGATTAGCAGATTTCCCGAAAAAGTAGAAAGAAGTTCTTTGTTCTTTCTCTCTGATATACCTGGCGACCGCCAGTCCACAATTATCTGTAGTATCTTCCACAAACACAATATCCATAGGGCTTTCTTCATTTGCTTTGCGAAAAGCATCTATCGTAGAATACTCGTAGATTGCATATACGTTATCTGACTGACACGCTTCCTTTCGGATATCATCCAGGAGCTTACTTTCTTTTTGGTAAAATATCGCAATTTTTATCATTGGTATTCCCACCCTTTTTCTTTTAGAATAATATACCCCGGTAAAACTACAAGGTTTTTTGTATAAATTGCCTTTTTTATTGCGTAATTGGCTGTCAACGGTATTTTTTAGGGGCATGTCACCGACATACCCCAACCGTCATCAAATTTCTATGATATAAATGTAAAAAAATTTTCTTCCACATTCACACGACAGACTCTGTCATTTTCTAGTTCACGATACAATACAGAAAATACTTCCACGACTTCCTGAATGCTCAATCCTTGAATTTCTATATTCCGAAAAAGTTCTCCCAAGCATAAATCGGAATCTTTATATGCTTGTTTCACAAGGTTACAGGCATCTTCAATCGTCTTCACCGAAATACAGATTTCTGTTACTATATGCTCAGCCTTTCTTTTTACTGTCTGCTCTGTTTTAGGATTTTTTAATAAAATCCCCATTTTCAGCATGTCCTGTTTCCAACCTTGATAGGAAGGATATTCCTGTTTATCGACATATTTGCGAAACAGTCTGTATACCCCTCTCTCTGTATATGTTCCTTTAACCTTCCAAGAATCCATATTCCTTCTATATGCATCTATACTTTTTATAATGATAAATATTATATGGTTGAATAACGTTTCATTTTTCTCAAAAAAAACTCACAAGCTTCTGTTTCTGTATCAAATACCTTTAATCCAGATTTATGACCTCTCTCACTATAATAAACTTGCCATGTTTCTTCCTTAACAATACATAACTTTTCATTAGGAAACCCACCTATCATTAAAGAGTATAACTCTTTGGGAACTCCTATTTTATTTAATTCTTTTTCCAACTCAACTATTGTCATTTTATTTTACTCTCCTTATTATTCCCGCATCTAATAACTCATCTATTATATCTGGTAACACATATTGTATACCTCCACCAGTTTCATTAAACCACGGTGCAATCTCACCCGCCTTTACCTTCATTGGCTTAAGAACTTCAAATACACTATATGGTTTTAAATCTGTTCCTGGTGCTAATGCTCTCTGACCATAAGATATTCCTTCTGGCGAAGCGAAAGAACCATAATCAGTTCCATATCTATCAATTTTTTCTCCTGGTTTTAAAGTTACCTCATCGAATTTACCATTAAGAAATCCATCTGTATTTTTATCTCCATGTTGACCTGGCCAATTTATTTCACCTGTTGTTTGATTGTAATACTTAGGGTTATCAAATACATCTTTATACTTTAAATATAGTTCTTCATCTGGAGCGTATTTCCAAGAACTTAATTTTAATTTATCAGCTTCACTTACGCCCTCAAAGCCTTTTCTCCGCAAATCTATCAAGTTATCCCCCAGTTCTTCAATATCTGTCTTTCTCGCTACATCTCCAACTTCCGATACTGAGCTATTCGCTGGGTTTCCTGACAAAACTCCTTCTACCACATTGCTTCCCAGCATTGCCAATATACGGCTGTCTGTACTTTGATAGATTGCATCATAAGCTTTATCTTCTGCCACATTGCCAATCAATATCCTTCCACCATCTACGGCGATAGTTTTAAATTTTGTAGCACCTGTTGCTCCTTTTAGGATGCCACCCATCAGCAATGCCATTGCTGAGATCATAGTACTGGCATTTCCTATATTATAATATAATTCTGGATTTCCTGCAAACAGTGTATCACGGATAGGATTTTCTGCCATTGTAAATCCATCCCCGGAAAAGCCAAGAGATATATTATTCATTCCTTCTGTTGCGTTCGATAATCCATATAAGGTAGATGTTCCTCCTACAACAGCTGCACTAAAAAATACAATAGGAGCAGCTGTACCCGCAATTGCTAAGATTTTTTTTTAATCTTCGATGAATATCTGTGTATTCTCCTCAATTGTAACCCCTTGTTGTTTTTTCTTCTGTTTTTTAAAAAACATATCCACCCTAATAAATCAAGTCTCTTTCCTTTAAAATCAAGGATTTTTAAAATTTCTATCTCATCTAACAGTATTCTTCCGCTATCTACGGCAACATCTTAAAAATTACGGTCTTATATGAAAATTTATTACTATTATGAATTCTTACTCTATTTTACCTACCAATTCAGTAATTAATTCAATATGTACTTTTATATTTACTTTCTCTAAACAGTTAGCTTCTTTTTTTCCTCCTAATGGCAATAATGGAACAAATCCAAAGCACTCGTTGTTTTGCAATTTACCATATAATTTTATCGCATCTTCATACAAAGGGATGTCAAAATTTATTTTTTTAAAGCTATCATCTTCCAAAAAACGTATAAATAATGAAATTTTTTTTCCTATAATAGCACTTTCTTTTTCTTTATATTTTATAATACCAATATAGCCATCTTTTTTGTAAACAATAACATCACCGAAAGCCGTAATCATAAATGGTAAAGAGTTTTCCGCATCAAAGTAGGTATCTTTTATTACTTCTTGATATTCAAATGGATTTATAAAGCGAAAATATCCATTTAAAAAATCTCCACTGCCATAATTACATAAAATGTCACTAAGTTCTTTTGGAAATATTTTTTTAATTTTTTCTTCTGTTATATTATCAAATTTATAATTTTCTTTAAAATCACTAAAAATAGACATATACTCATTCCCCTTTCTTTATATATGTTAATTTTATATTTAGTTTTATACTTTCCCATTCGTTTTCAGGTATTTTATTAGCAAAACTCATGATTTGTTTTTCTAAGTCATCTATACGGTAACGCCATTGAGCACCTAATGATGAATTTACATTTTTGTCTCCTAATCCAGTTAAATTCATAGAATTTCCACCAGCAATCTGATCCGGATTATGTAATACTGCCTTTGACTTTATCCATTCATCAGCTACTTTAACAGCATCATCATAACTCATTCCATTTTCAAACAATTCTTCTATTTTGTCTTGTTTAAATTTATCTCTTAATTCTTTTTGAAACTGATTAGCTTTCTTATTTCTTCCTGCAACATTATATTTTTTTCTGTTTTCAACGAACTCAGCAATTGTTAAACTATTTAACCCTTTTTCCTGATTTTCTAATTGTCTAGCAAATTCTTTTTCATCAAATTTCGACTTATAATTGAAAACAGTATTTATTTCTGGCATTTCAACTTTACTAACTTCAGAAATAGGATAGATTGATTCTGATTCGAGTCTATATCTATAATTATCCAAATCTGTTTTTCTCGCTACATCTCCAATTTCCGATACTGAGCTATTCGCTGGGTTTCCTGACAAAACTCCTTCTACCACATTGCTTCCCAGCATTGCCAATATACGGCTATCTGTACTTTGGTAGATTACATCATAAGCCTTATCTTCTGCTACATTACCAATCAATATCCTTCCACCATCTACGGCGATAGTTTTAAATTTCGCAGCACCTGTTGTTCCTTTTAGGATGCCACTCAGCGGCAATGCCATTGCTGAGATCATAGTACTGGCATTTCCTATAGTATAATATAATTCCGGATTTCCTGCAAACAGTGTATCACGAATAGGATTTTCTGCCATTGTAAATCCATCCCCAGAAAAACCGAGAGATATATTATTCATTCCTTCTGTTGCGTTCGATAATCCATATAAGGTAGATGTCCCTCCCACAACAGTTGCACTAAAAAACACAATAGGAGCAGCTGTTCCCGCAGTTGCTAAGATTAATGCTGTTCCCACTGTTGCGGATACAATTCCTGCAAGAAGCTGTTTTAATCCTTCCGCTTTCCTGTCATCAGAAAGTTTATCGTTCATTTTATCTTCAAACTTTTTCATTGCGGCTTCGTACTGAGCCATGTTCTGGGCTACAAAATTTCCACTTGCTTCATAGCCCATCTGCAGCCTTTGATATGCCGGCAGCATTGCAATAGACCAGCCTGATAATTGGTTACTGATACAGCAGAGCTTCCTGTTCTTGCTATCAAAATAGACCTTATAGACTCCATCATAGAGTCCATATTCTGTGTGTCATTTTGATGCGTTTCCTCATAATCACCAATGTCACTGTTTAAAGTTTTAACACGACTTTCCATCAGCTGATAAGAAAGTACTAAAGATAAACCTGAAGGCTGTACAACTGAAACAATATCACTAACATTGGAAATAACACTATTGATTTCTTCTCGTAAATTTTCAAAATCTTCCCGTCCCTTCTCCAATGCTTGCTGTTGTTCCTCCAATATTTCCTGTGGAATTTCAGCCGCATAAGAAGAATCAATTCCATAATATCCCTCTGCATATACTGAAAGTCGTACCTGAAACTCAGTTAATAGCTGCTGCAGTGATCTAATCACAGGAATATGTACTTCTTGTATATAATTTTGTATGCTTCTCCCAGTTTCCCCTTGGATACAGGGTGTTACTACAATCGTTTCTAATGCCTGATAAACGGACTCTAATTGTGTCCCCCATTCGCTTAACTGACTAATCATCTGATTTTGTACTTCCAACAACTCTTCAATTTTCACATGGTATCCCATAACACACCTCCTCCTTGGGTGCTTCTTTTCAAATTCTGTATTTTGCAACCGCTAAATGTCATGGTTTTATTAACGATTGTTCTGCATAAGTCATACAGGTACTGACATCTTGTAGTTTTCCCACATCTTCCTGCAATAAAGTTTTATAATTTCCAAACAATTCCGATAAAGTCTGATAGGTTTCTAAAAATGCTTCTAAAGTTTTCATATCCCCTGTAATTTCCGGCTGTTCTTTACTTTTTTTAATACCTTGGCTGGCTGCAGATAACGCTGCCACATTCGAATTATAGGTTAATTTATTTAATTCAATCATTGACAGTCCCCCTCTACTTAATTAAGCAATGTTTCAATATAATTCCCCAAAGAGTTAATCTGACTTTTTAGCCAGCCAATCACGCCTTCTTGATCATAAATCTGATTTTCCAATCTTGTGATTTCATCCATAATCGCATCTACGGCTCGATCGGTTTCATCATAATATGTTTGATAACAAGGTTTAAGCTGTTCCTCAGCAATTCCTTCATACTTTTCTTTATTAGATCCTTTCCAACTGCTACATGAAAGTTTTTGCGTAATGTCAAATTTCTCCGACTCTATATTGAGTTTATAAGTCTGCAGTTTCTGTTTTGCATCTTCTAAACGCTCAATTTTCTTTTCTAATCCCTAAATTTCATTTTGGCACTCTGAAATCCTATAGTTTGCTTGAGTAATTTCATATTCTGCGGATGAAATAGCAGCTTGATTTTTGTTTGCCATGCATCACACCTCCTCCCTATCCAGAAAGCAAAAGTTTTATGACTCATTTTCTATTTTTAATAATCCATCCAAATGTTCTTTCAAACTTTTCTGCATTCGAAAATCATCTTCATCTTGAAAACCTTTTTGAATTACTTCTTCAATATCCTCATGATTGAGATACAACACGTTTTCCCCAATCAAGCCTTCTGGATAAGTACAAGCAACATAATCAAAATATTTTTGCTCTCCTTTGAGAATTGCCACAACACCTCTTCCAATCAAAACGAGCTTTTTTACACTTCCTTTTACAAGAATTACAGAACCTAATGGTAAAAACTTTTCTTCTTTCATCAATACTTTCCTCCTGCTTTCAAATTACATTAAAATAATTTTATTGATTTTCTTTTCAATTGTAACTCTTCTGCTGCACTTTTGATCTCTTGTACAATTTTTAAAACTATTTGACAATTATTTTTAATCTCCATAAAATTCTCCCTAATATTTTGGAACCCGCACTTTAACATAAGCTCCATTATGGAACAATAAACCATCTTTAAACTGTGGAAGTTCCTTTGCTGAATTAATCGGAAAACATGATCATCTTTGTGTTTTCCACTGCCTGCTGTACCTAGGTAAACTGATCCTGCCACTCTTCTATCTAACCAGATATTGTCTCTAGTGCCCGATATAATTTCTCTGTCCTCACATGATAACTGGAACGCATATGTACTCTCTCCTTCTTAAGTTTACCTATTCCCTTGCTATTTTTCTTATAGGTGTGCAAAGGAATTTATTGTATTACCAATCTTCTGTCAAAATTTCTACCTTTGTAACAATATCTTTTTTAAAATTAATTCTATATACTTTCCACCCAGCAATAAGATTGTCTTCTATTCTGTATTCATATGCTTCTATTTCTTTTGTCCCCTTTTTTGTTTCCGTTTTATTAGGATTTCCAAGTAATATTTCTATTTCTTCTCTTTTCATTCCTATTACTTCATATTGTTTTTCAAAGCTTTTAATAAATTTATATCTTTTAGAATCAGTACTTGCTTCCCATCTATTAGGCGTAAATTTTTGTTCTTTAGTTTCAAAATATACCGCACATATTCCTATCAAAACTATAAAAAATATTCCATATCCAATTGTTAAAACCACAATTTGTTTCTTTTTATTCACTTATACACTTCTCCTGTTCCAGTTGGTAGTTTTCCATAATCCATTGAACAAATGTTTCCTTCCCTTTTTGGATTTTTTTCTCAATTATAGGATCACTTCCATCTTTAATAAACTCACTTGCAATAGTATCTACCTTCAATATTTCATCTAATTTGATAATTCCGTCACCAATATTTCCACTACCTAAATTAGAAAGAAATTCTGTTTGCCTCTTTGTTTCGCCTGATAGTAGGCCACAATTATACTCATTTATTATATCTAAAACCGAGTCACTATCATCACATTTAATCATACGTTCATAAATATTTATAGCATCTACATCTGATGCAAAATCTCCCCAATCTACTTTTGAATCATCAATTTCCAATCCGTTATTGAAATTCCATCCCCAACGTGTTGAATCTATATCACCTTTAAAACTAATTTCATATTTGGTGTATATCCTTCCATGTTTACTATTAGCCAAATCTACAATTTCTTTCATTGCTTCATCAAGCAAATTATTAGGTTCATAAGAAAATGCGGAATATTGTATCAGCTCATGTGCAAAATCTTTTGTAATCGTTGAAGAATTATATCTAAAAGTATCAGCATTTATGTCACTATATATACTGTCTTCAAACTTAATTCCTGCATCTAATATATCTTGTTCACTAGCACCATGTTGCAAATTAACTAAAACTCTAAAATCTAATATTTCTTGTTCTGATAAACCACTTTTTTCCAATTCTTTTATTGCTTTTTCTAAGCTTAAAGTCCCAGCTGTTATTTGAAAACGTTTTGCATTATAATTAATACAAAGAGGTGCTAAAACGCTAAAAATATAGTGTATTTTTTCCTGAGTTTCCATTTTTAAGCCTGTTTGCCTTTCCAAATTTCTAAATACTTTTGTTATCAAAACACTCTGTTGCTTAGTGAATCCATAATGTGCGTTCATAGTTTCCCACATCTTACTGTCATATACATTTTTTAGATAATTTACATCTTGATTTGGGACTATACCTTCAATTCTATCTTCATTTTTTTCATTGCAGCTTCGTACTGATCTATGCTTTGGGCTACATAATTTCCACTTGCTTCATAGCCCATCTGCAGCCTTTGATATGCCGGCAGCATTGCAATAGAACCAGCCTGATAATTGGTTACTGATATAGCAGGACTTCCTGTTCTTGCTATCAAAATAGACCTTATAGACTCCAGCATAGAGTTCATATTCTGCGTATCATTTTGATGTGTTTCCTCATAATCACCAATGTCACTATTTAAAGTTTTAACACGACTTTCCATCAACTGATAAGAAAGTACTAATGCCAAACCTGAAGGCTGGACAACTGAAACAATATCACTAACACTGGAAATGACGCTATTAATTTCTTCCCGTAAATTTTCAAAGTCCTCCCGTCCATTCTCCAATACTTGCTGTTGTTCCTCCAATATTTCTTGTGGAATCTCAGCCTCATAAGAAGAATCAATTCCATAATATCCCTCTGCATATACCGAAAGACGTACCTGAAACTCAGTTAAGAGTTGCTGTAGTGATCCAATCACAGGAATATGTACTTCTTGTATATAATTCTGTATGCTTTTCCCGGTTTCCCCTTGGATGCATGGTGTTACTACAATCGTTTCTAATGCCTGATAAACCGTCTCTA